>Ga0308163_10000010_pt1 | contig 702488 bp, 595 predicted proteins | sample PhyTR1_FD_201037 | JGI IMG/M metagenome (GOLD analysis project Ga0308163, IMG submission 201037) | Phyllosphere microbial communities from UC Gill Tract Community Farm, Albany, California, United States - DLSLT.R1 | ecosystem: Host-associated > Plants > Phyllosphere > Unclassified | place...
AGGTATCGGTTAAAATAACCGTGGCCCAGCCCGAGCTTATACTTGCACAATGGGAATACCCCGAAGGGGGCAAAAAGACAAAAACAGGCTGGGGAGAAAAAAACCACGCTTACCTTAAATTTAAAGCAGCAGAGGGCATAACCGTTAACCTGGAATACGGCTATATCGATCGTGATGGCAATGCCAGAGCCATACATATCATTAATGGTTTCAAGGTGCCCCAAAACCAGATACTGGATACCGGAAAATATGCTTTTGTACCACATGCCGCCCAATATTCGAAACTGTTAAAAGAAGGAACAGAGTTTTATTTCAAGATCCATGCTGCCGATAAAAAATATGAAATTTTAAACGGGAATATCCCCCAGCCCCTTCAAAAACTAAAACTGGTTACCCATGAAGAAATTGTAAGCATTGAATTTTTAACCGAAGGAAAAGCAGTTATACAGGCCTTGTACGGCAGTAAGATGAAATGCCGTATCCGCACCCGGAACCTCAGTGCAAAGAACATCTCCGTAAAAATATACCGTAAAGAAAGTCGCTTAGGCATGGATAACCTGAGAAAAGACACGTTGGTACATCATAAAGAATATCCTTTAAACCCTGACGGCATAGTTGAATTTGATTTTACCCTGGCCAAAAGCTGGGAAAAAAGTTATAGCGAAAAACTACACCGTTTTTATGTAGTAATCGAAGAAATGGAGTTTTTTGGCATCAGCAACACCTTAATGGTTTTTAAAAATGATGTGCCGGCGAATGGTGGTAAGGTGCTGGTGGGGATTGGGAGACAGGAAGGACACAATAGCGGCAGCTGCCCAAGGTGCAATAAGGGTATTACCCCTGCAGAATTGAAACAGATATTTGGAGATGCAGATAATGAAACACTCACAACAGTTGCCAATACCTACAATAAATATATGGCAGAACTTGGCATGAATACTTGCTGGGTAAAAGCACATTTCTTTGCACAGATCAGGGTCGAATCAAGCACTAAATTACATTTAAAAAGTGGTGAAAGCATGAATTATAGTGCTGATACACTCATCAATGGCAACCTGAATAAAAAAACAGGCGAGCGCGACAGTCCCCCGTTTTCTTATTTCACCAAACACCATGAAGATGCTTATAAATACGGGCGGACCAAAGACCATGCGGCGGATCAAAAGGCGATAGCCAATTTAGCCTATGCCGATAAAAACCGAAGTGTAAATAATAGGGTCGGAAATACCCAGGAAGGCGATGGCTGGAATTTCAGGGGCAAAGGTTTGATCCAGCTTACCGGAAGGGAAAATTATACCAAAGCAAATGCCTATACTTTAAAATATGAAAAAACTGATATTCTTAAAAATTCTGATATCGTTTCGAAGGATATTAAAATCGCTGTATTAACCTCAATGGCCTTTTTTAGATGGAAGGGGTTGATTGCGCTTAGTAATGGTCTTTATAAAAATAAAAAAGTGTCGGAACAGGTCGGAAATAAAGTTGGGAATAACTATGTAGAAAAACAAAACGCTTTGGACAATTACACTTCTAAAATATTCAAAATTATTGAATGTGATTGGAAAGCAGTTGATTTTAATGACGATAAACAAAGAGCTCCATGGATGAAAATTGCTATTACAGAAGCAAAAAATTATGGAGGTAAAAAAGAAAATATAATTGGTGATAGAATCAAACTCTATCATAAAGAAGGAGGTAATTTAGAAGGAGGATATAGAGTTTCATGGTGTGCCTCGTTTGTTAATTGGTGTATACTAAAATCCAATTATACAATATACGCTTCAGCTTCTTCACAGAGCTTTTTATATAGTAAAGAAGTAGAAAAATGTCAGATTTTTTATGGAGCTATCGCTGTGTTTACAGATTGTGATATTAATGGAAAAACACTGATAAGTGAAGATGGTTTCACTTACGGTCACGCTGCATTTGTTTATGGAAAACTTCCCAATAATGAATATTGTGTTTTGGGTGGAAATCAAGGCGATCAATTAAAAGTTTCAAATTATGATTGCAGTGGAAAAATATTTTATAGCTACACTAAAAAAGATGGAACTAAAGTTTACAAACGATTTAGAGACTTCTATAAGCCCAAAGGTTATTCATTAGAAACAATTGATAGTTTAAAAGACAATTATGCAAAACTTAGTGATGCCAACACGAAAGCAATCAACAAATCAATTAAAGAGAGTAGAAACGGCGAAAAAACACAATAAAAATTATTAAAATGAAATTAAAATTAGTATTAGGCCTTATAATTATCACAACTCTTTTTTCCTGCAGAAATGCTAAAGTAAAAGGTGGTGCCAATTTAAAAAAAGATAGTATGATCACAAAAATTTTAACTCATCAATTAGAAGATGGTCCAAAATCAGATTACAATGGTACTAAATATAACATACATGATTTTGAGGCAACAATTTCTATTTTAAGAAAAAAATTAGAACAAAATAATTTCAAATTTATTGATAAAGCATTATTTGCAGAAAAAATAAAACTATATTTTAATAGAACGATTGACACTAATAATAATGATAAATATCTTTATTTAAATTTTTTAGATCACTGTAATAAAACAATACATTATTATCCGAATGATCATATTCTGATAGAAGGAAGCTTAATATTAAAAAACGAAAGTTTCATAACAAGTATGTATTGTATTCCTGAAATCCTAGATTATCAAAAGGATTATCCTCAACTAAATTTTGTTGAAGAAAAACCGAGATTTATTTATGATGCAATTGAAAAAGAAAAAATAGAGATTGCTCGTTGGAAAGATCTAGAGGATCTTCCAATAGAACGTGAAAAAAATATACTATCTCTTGTCCATCGTAACAAATATCTATTTAATGATAGCAAGTCTAGCTTAACCTGGTTACTTTTTAATGATCAAACCTTTTTAAAGAACTTACTTATTATTTTCGGATACGATAAAGAACCAAGAATAAATAAAATGGTTTTAGATTCTATTTATAAAGAAAACACTAAAAAAAACATAATATATGGAGAAGCTATTTCTAGCTTATTTTTTGTTAAAGATTGTAATAATAAACTAGAAATAAGAGTTAATTTGTTACAATATATTGAAGAGAATACTAGTTCTACCGATAACCATTTTATCTATGCACTAGGAAGTTTCATAAGTACATTATATGATGGAGATGAATATGATATCTTCGATGAAGACCCCTCCAAAAAATTCACTGAAGTAGAAAAAGCTGAAATTGTAGCCAACATTGCCAATATCGAAAACCCTGCTATAGAAAAATATAAATCTCTAGCATCATCAGATGTATGGAATAAGGCAGGCTCTTCATTATACAACCTTTCGGTTTCGCATCCCGAGGTAATTAAAATAATTGAGCAGCACAACTATTTCGGCCTGCCTAAAATGAAAGAGATTATAGCAAAATTGCATGAAGAGGCACCACCGATAGGTGCAGATCCCGAATAATGAAAACTTGAAATACATTAAGACAAAAGATATAATTGTCTAGAAAATATCATCATACATTAGACCATTTAATTTAGGAGCCACAAAGAAAAATGTCATTATGTTAGGGTGAAAAAAAAAATAATCCTTCGGTAGATTCAGGATAGCTTTTTTTCATTTAACAATCAAAGGTCTTTGCCTACCCGTATTAATTTATCGGGAGGGGTTATACATTTGCCAAATGCAAAAAGCCCCTTCCGCCCTAAACCCGGTAGCAACGGAAATCCTTTTTATTGCCAATAGTATTTTATTACTGTACCTGTGGCCTGTTGCGTAAAATTTGCAATAAAAAGATTGCAGTGTATAACGGGGCTACAGTAGCTACAGAGGCAGTAATATTCATTTTCAAATTAAACTGCTCACTAAAATTGAAGCCACCCTAAAACTTTGCAATAGCCTAACCGCCATACCAATAAAACCGCCAAACGATAAGCTTAAGGCTGATATTAATTAAATATTAACTTAACAATTTATTAATATCTTTATACGCTAACCAAACCTTCAGAATTCCTTCAGAATTGAAACTTACCTTCGCTGCTTAAGATACAAAGCGGGGCAGCTAAGTCAAATACTTTGGATTCAACCTTAAAATGAGCTTTAAACAACAAACCAATAAATTACTGAATAACAGATTCGGCCCCGTTTTTTTAGTTGCCCTGCTGTTATGCGGCATCTCGTTACTTACCCGGCTAAGCTTACTTATCTATAGCGCATCATCGGTTGATTGGTCGGTGCTTAACCTCATTAAAATTTTTATTATCGGCTTGTTTTACGATCTGGCTGCAGCATCATTTGCGGTAATACCCATTGTAATTTATTTATGGTTGCTGCCTTCTAAATGGTATGGCCGTAAATTTAGCCGGGTATTGTTGTTTATCTATTTCTTTTTTGTTGTTTTCAGCCTGATTTTTAATGCCATATCGGAATGGTTTTTTTGGGAAGAATTTTCGGTTCGTTACAACTTTATAGCGGTCGATTATTTGGTGTACACTACCGAAGTAATCGGGAACATCCGCCAATCGTACCCTATTAACAGCATTATGGTGGCGTTGGTACTGGTAACGGCGGCAGTTGTTTACCTTTTAAGGCGGTACATTACACAATCAACCCATATAAAAAGCAGCTTTGGTAAAAGAACAAAAATTGCAGTGATGCTACTACTCTTACCGGTTTTTACCTATTTCTGCGTTAGCCATAAACTAAAGTATTTGAGCAAAAACCAGTACGTAAACGAGCTTTCGGGCAATGGCATGTACGATTTCGGTTTTGCTTTTTGGAATAACCAGCTCGATTACAATACTTTTTATAAAACGCTACCCATTAAAAGTGCCGAATCTATATTGGGCCATTTACTTCAGCAGGATAGCAGCCGGACCTTTAAAAATACTTCGAGAACGATTACCAATGCCGGTACCGAAAATAAAATGAATGTGGTACTGATTAGTGTAGAAAGTTTAAGCGCCGAGTTTTTAGGCACTTTTGGCAATACGCAGCACATTACCCCACAGCTCGATTCGCTGGCTAAAGAAGGTTTGCTCTTTAACAATTTATATGCCTCGGGTACGCGCACGGTACGCGGTTTGGAAGCCCTTTCGCTTTGCATCCCTCCTACGCCTGGCCAATCGATTGTTAAACGCCCCGATAATAAAAACCTGTTTACGTTGGGCAGCATATTCCGCGATAAAGGTTATAACAGCCGCTTTATTTATGGCGGTTATGGTTATTTCGATAACATGAACGAGTTTTTCTCTAACAATGGTTATGAGGTAACGGACAGAAGCGCGCTACAGGATTCGGAAATCCATTACTCCAATATATGGGGTGTGGCCGATGAAGACCTGTTTACCCTATCGTTACGCGAGCTGGATAAAGACTATAAAAACAACAAGCCGTTTTTTGCACAGATTATGACGGTTTCGAACCACCGCCCTTACACTTACCCTGAAGGAAGAATTGATATTCCATCGCACACGGGTAGAGAAGGTGCCGTAAAATATACCGATTATGCAATCGGGAAATTTATTAGGGAGGCGAAACAAAAAACCTGGTTTTCGAACACCCTTTTTGTTATTGTAGCCGACCATTGTGCCTCGAGTGCGGGTAAGGTAGAACTACCGGTTGATAAATACCATATTCCAATGATTTTCTATAGCCCGGGGCACATTACACCTGGTAAATTTGAAAAACTGACGGCCCAGATCGACATTGGCCCTACTATTTTGGGTTATCTGAATTTTAGTTACGACAGTAAATTTTTCGGTCAGGATGTATTTAAAATGAAAGAGGGTGATGAGCGGGCATTTATCAGTACCTACCAAAGCCTGGGTTACATTAAAAACAATAAACTGGTAATCCTCGATCCGAATAAAAAAGTGGCTACTTATCAACCCGATTTTACTACCGGAAGTGCCACAAGCCTGCCAGCAGATCAGCAATTGATTAACGAAGCGATATCGAATTATCAAATGGCCTCGTACCTGTATCAAAAAGGATTATACGGTTCCGTACCTAAAAACAAATAAACGGCATGAGCATTAATATTGGATTGCTGATATGGAAAGAGATGAAGGCGAAATCCATCAGCAGAGAAGAACTTGCCGAGGCAGCCAGCATTAGTAAACACCGGGTAGGCACTTTACTTAAATCGACATCAATTGATACTGAAATATTAAAGCGGATTTCGCTAAAACTTAAGCTTAATTTTTTCGAATTTTACCGCAAAGATGAAGACCTGGCCAAATTTGAAATGGATACCCTAATGCAAAACCAGCAGGAACTGAATGAGTTTAAGGCATTGATTAAAGAAAAAAACAGGTTGCTCGAGCTTTGTGATGAAACCATTAAAAGCCAGAAAAAGGTGATTGCCACTTTAGAAAACCTGCGGAAACTGTAAACATTAAGCCTTTATTTGCTTAATTCCAGTTGATTGTCCCACTCTTTGCGTATCTCGGGGTGTTTTAACAATTCTTCTTCACTTAAATCCGTTTCAAGCTCACTTAATTTAAAATCAATGGTATCGGTAATTACACTGCTGATATTTAATAAATGGTCTATTTCGGGATCGATCAGGTATTCTAATAGTTCGAACACAGCACAACCGGCATTCAGGGCGTAAGTACCCAATGGATCGGTAAATTCTTCGGTATCAGGTAAAACTTCTTCCAGGCTGCTTAAAAGTTGATTGACTTTTTCTTCGTCAGCTTCATTTCCCATTGAATCTTTAATATAATGGATGCATTCTTTTAATACTTCAGGATTTCCCCAGTTAAATTCCCGATGAAAATCGACGTAATCAATTAAAAGTCTTTCACAGATATTTAAACCAAAGCCAATTAACCTGTTTTTAGGTAAAACCGTTAATTGTTTGCTCAAACGATCGTAAAACTGGGCAGCATCCATTAATTATATTATTTTGTATCAAATCACGACCATTAAGTAGTTAAGAACATTAAGAAAAATACTTCTTAATATTCAAATACATCAACGTGCCAGGCCGCAAAGATATACGTTATTTCTACAGACACAATTTTATTGCAATTAAACGTTTTGCCTATACTTTGATTCTCTTACATTTGTTTACCTATGCAGTTACCTCCGCATCATTTATTACAGGATTTGGTTAAACATTATTTAATTATAGACCAAAAAATCGGTGAAAAACAATCTTACCGGATGTTTTCTGATGGAAATCCAGGTATTGTTTTTCATTTAAAAGATCCGTTTTTGAAATGGAATGAGGAGAATTCGACAGCTGCTCCCCAAGCGCAGAGTTTTGTTTATGGTCAACTGAGCCATTATAATACCATCGTTAGCGATGCCGATTTAAAAATGATTGTAGTGGTTTTACAACCTTATGCCTTATTTACCCATTTAGGCATCGCAGCTTACGAATTAAATGATGATACTGTGCCTTTAAGTATTTTTTTTGGACAGGCAGCGCGTGATGCTGAAGAACAAATTGTGGCGGCCTTATCAACAACTGAAGCCATTGCCATTATTGAACGGCTTTTAATCAAGCGGCTAATTGCATCAAGATACCTCACTACGGATTTTAAGCTGGCTATGCGCAGTATATATGAACACCATGGACTGATTAGCATTGATGATTTACTCCAAACACTCCCCATCACCGAACGACAGCTGGAACGTAAATTCCGTGAACATATAGGTACCTCGCCTAAAAAATTTGCAGATACCATTAAACTGCAGCACTTTCTTAAATTACTTCAAAAACAGCCCAATGAGGATAAAATAGCTGATTTGATTTATATTTCGGGTTATTACGATCATGCCCACCTTAACCGCAGCTTTAAAAAAATGACCGGCTTTACCCCCATCCACTATAAACAGGCCCAGCATGTACTGGCCATAAACCTGATGCAGGTATAAGCAAACAGATTGTCGGTTTTATACAAATTTTTCCTGATGGCACTGATTAGTTTCGATCAGTTAAAATATCAACAATGAAAAATTTTAAAATAGCTACCGTTCAGTTCGAAAACAAGAGTGGCGACAAGCCATATAACCTTTCGATAATTAAACAATTAAGCATGGAAGCAGCAAACCAGGGCGCACAGGCAATTGCCTTCCACGAATGTGCGATAACGGGTTATACTTTTGCCAGGCACCTTAATAAACCGCAGATGCTAGAACTGGCAGAATTTATACCTGAAAGTAAGAGCATAACCACGCTGATCGAAATTGCCAAAGAATTTAACATCGCTATCCTTGCCGGATTATTCGAAAAAGATGAAAACGACAACCTCTTTAAAGCCTATGTTTGTGTTGACGGAAATGGCCTGATTGCCAAACACCGAAAACTGCACCCTTTTATAAACCCACATCTTTTACCTGGTGAAGCTTTTACGGTATTCGATTTATATGGCTGGAAGTGCGGCATTTTGATTTGCTATGACAACAACATCATAGAAAATGTACGGGCAACCACGCTTTTAGGCGCCCAGATTATTTTTATGCCCCATGTTACCATGTGCACCCCCTCTACCCGCCCCGGAGCAGGCTTTGTGGATGCCAGACTATGGGAGCATAAAGAAACAAATGCTGAACTTTTACGCACCGAATTCGATGGACTTAAGTGCCGCCAATGGCTGATGAAATGGCTTCCTGCACGGGCTTATGATAATGCAATATACGCGGTTTTCTCCAATCCGATTGGTATGGATGATGATCAGCTCAAAAACGGATGTTCGATGATTGTGGACCCTTTTGGAGATATAATGATCGAATGCAGGTCTTTAGGTAATGAATTTGCAATAGCAGAATTAAGTGCCGATAAACTTACAGCTGCCGGAGGATACCGGTATATCCAGGCCAGAAAACCTGATCTTTACAAAAAGATACTTGGTAAACCGCATCGAAGCAATCAACAGGTTGCCTGGCTTAAAGATAAAGCTATTTGATGGGCAGCAATAACGGATTTCACGCTAGTTGTGATTCCAGCCTAAGAGAAGGTGAATCTTCCCCCAAAACAAAAAACCTCCAAGTTTTAAACTTGAAGGTTTCTGTGATCCCGCTGGGATTTGCACCTAGTGCTAAAATCAGCGTTTAAATAGTATTTTATGCGGTTTTTAATTTTAACTCACCTAATCGCTCACCATTTTTTTCGATACGTTTTAGCCGCAATTGCTTTATGTAAATATAATCATTCTCTTTAAAATTTTAAAGTAGTTACCTGTCAAGGAAACAAATAGAATTTCTTAAGTTAAAAGGGTGGATGAAAAATTTCAAAAACTACCTCATTTATGATATTCCTTACAAGCAAACAACAACAGTGAAAGTTCAGGAACTCTAAGAACATTAACCGTAGCCAATTATTATTTTTTGCAATCTTACTACCAAAATACTGCTCAGCTTGGGGTTACCCTGAATTTCATCAACCTTTAGCTACCATCTACTTTTGGAAAGCCTTAAATCTTTGGGCTAGGAGAGACCGAATACGGGAAACCGTAAGGCAGTCTGATAATTTGTTTCCACTTTTATGCTTCTGATTTTTATTATATATTTAGCGCAAACTAAATAACGTATCTTATGGATGAATACATCTCTTTTGAACAAGTGCCATTCGGCTCTGAAGACTTTGCTGATAACCCTGAATCACGATGCCCATGCATGTTGCTGCTAGATACCTCCGGTTCTATGGGCGGGATGCCTATACGTGAACTGAATGAAGGTATCCAGACTTTAAAAAACGAACTTCAACAGGATGCCCTTGCTTCAAAACGCGTGGAAGTGTCGATGATCACTTTTGGACCGGTATCTCTTGAATCCGACTTTCAGACCGTTGATAATTTTTACCCTAAAACCCTCACCGCCAATGGTGACACCCCTATTGGAAAGGCTGTTGCCATGGGTATAGATATGGTTAACCAACGAAAACAAACCTACCGCGAAAATGGTGTGGGATACTATAAGCCTTGGATAATCCTGATCACCGATGGTGGTCCAACAGACGACTGGTCAGCTGCCACCAGGTTGATTCAGGAAGGGGAAGCTGCAAACAAATTTGCTTTTTTTGCAATAGGCGTAGATGGTGCCAATATGGATGTGCTGAAGAAACTATCGGTGCGGGAACCACTGAAACTGAAAGGATTAATGTTTCGGGAATTCTTTTTATGGCTGTCTGCCTCCATGAAAATGGTTTCTAGCAAAAACCCAGGCGAGCAAACCAGACTTCTTCCACCAAGTGGCTGGGCGGATTTATGATCTGGAAAGTAATTGGGCAAAGCGTAATCGGAACCTCTCATATTCAAACCGGCAAAACCTGCGAGGACGCTTCAAGTTTCAGAATCATACCCTTGGATAATGACGAGGAAGCACTCGTTGCCTTTGTTAGTGATGGCGCAGGTAGTGCTGCCTTTGCCGCCAGGGCGGCTGAAGAAGCGGTATTGAAAAGTATTGAATTCGCAGCAACCCTGGTTGAATCTGAAAGCAAATTTGAAAACGGGAGCATAAGGGCACTCGCGGAGCAGGTCTACGATCATATTGAATCCCTGGCAATGGATGAGCAGGTTCCAAAAAACGAATTTTCCTGCACCCTGCTTGGTTTTGTCCTGTTATCCAAAAAATCTATCTTTCTTCAAATAGGGGACGGCGCAATTATTACCGGAGATGATGATGGTTTCTTTACCCCGGTCTGGTGGCCGCATAATGGGGAATATCAGAACACCACCACCTTTCTCATCGATGATCCAAACCTTCCGAACCTGAAAATCAAAGTTACCGATGCCCCGGTACGGGAAATAGCCCTTTTCACAGACGGCTTGCAGATGCTCGCCCTTAATAACGAAACCGAGAGCGTACACCAACCGTTTTTCGAAGCATTGTTCCCGCTCCTAAGAAAGGCAACAACAAGCGAGCATACCTCAATTTTAAACAGCAGGCTCATTGATTATCTCTCAGGAAACAGCATTAATGCCAGAACAGATGATGACAAAACCCTGCTATTGGCAAGCAGAAAATAATGGTTACTCAAAAATATACAGGACTTAGCAAGAAAAACTACAGCCTCGGACAAAAGATTGGCCAAGGTGGGGAAGGCGCGGTATTCATGATCCAGGAGTACCCAGGTCAGGTCATTAAGATTTATACCGAAATGCCAGACCCGGACAAGATAGACAAGCTTATCTATATGACCTCCATCGCCAAAGAGGAACTGCTAAAATTTGCCGCCTGGCCGACAGATGTAGTTCGGGATAATGCAGGCCGGTATTGCGGAATCATCATGCGCAAACTTGATGCCTTCGTTCCCCTTCACAAGCTGTTTAGTCCCATGGACCGCAAGCAGACTTTTGCAGATAAGGGCTATAACTTTCTGGTACACGTGGCGACCAACCTTGCCGCGGCCTTTCACAAAATCCATGAGGCAGGCATCATAATCGGAGATGTCAATGAAGCCAATATACTGGTCAACCAGATCGGAATGGTGGCATTAATCGACTGCGACTCCTTCCAGATAAAAAACGGGAACCGCTATCATTTCTGCGAGGTCGGTATTCCCAGATACACTCCACCCGAACTGCTGCGCAGAGGGTCTTTTGATCTGGTAATACGCACAGCCAATACTGATAATTTTTCTCTTGCCACCCTGATATTCCAGCTTTTATTCCTAGGACGGGCACCTTTCACGGGTATTAACCCCACGGGTGAAGACATCGATGAAGAAACAGCCATCAAAACCCATGAATTTGCCTATTCATTAAAAAGAACAAACAAGAAACTGCTTCCGGCAAAAAATAGCCTGACACTCAATACCATGACTACAGGCGTTTCCGCCCTCTTTCATGCAGCTTTTGAGCAGGATATGCAACGTCCGTCAGCTTCGTTATGGATCCAGGAACTCAGCCGGCTGAAGAAATCCATAGTACAGTGCAGCAAAACCAAAATCCATTTCTATCCGAATGTAATCGGCGAATGCCCTTGGTGCAATTTTAAGGAACGGGCCAATATTCTTTATTTTCTGGATGACGCCTATTTAAAAACGCTTCCCGAACTCAATGACATCAACCAGTTCATCAATGGATTCAGGATAGAGATCATCAGTATCAATAAACTTCCTGCCAATTTTGAGCGCCCAGATATGAAAGCAGGTAAAGTGCCAATCGAATACCGTAAGCTCAAATGGATTGATTTAAGCGTTTTCACCGCAATAGTGCTGTTGACACTGACCTTATGCCTGCTCTTTAACTGGGGATTTTTATTGGGAGGATTTATTTCCATATGGACCTACCGTTCAATCACCCCGACCAAGCGGAAATTACAGGCCGGGATTACCAGTCTGGAGAACGCTTTCGAACAGCATAAAAAAAGCTTTCATAACCTGATCAGCCAGCATAACCGTCCACCTGAAACAGACAGATACAATCAAATCATCAGACATCTGTCTCAACAGATAGACCACTTCAAAAGACTGCCTGAGGATTTTGAGACCGGTAAAAGAAAGATTGAAATGAACTATTACCAAAAATCCCTCAATACTTATCTATCCAGGTTCGACATCAGGGATTATAACATCCCTACTTTCGGGAGTTCCAAGAAACTGCTTGTCTACACCAATGGCATCAGGACTGCTGCCGATGTTAGTAAACTTTCCAACATAAAAATTGCAGGTATCGGCCCAAAAAATATCCAGATACTCATCGACTGGCAGCGGCAGATTTCTGCAGACTTTACCCATTTGCCTGAGATAAATGCCATTAACAGGGATATCAGCCAGCTTAGTCACGACATTTCAACAAGAAAGCAAGGTCTGGAAACGGAAATAAAAAAAGAATATAAAACGCTCATGTTAGTAAAGGGCAACATCATGTCCACTGTTAAAACCCTTGAACCTCAATATGAACAATTTGCTAGGAAAGTTTACCAGGCAAAGCTCGACTTGGACGCATTCAGGAAACTATACTAAATCGATATCATGATATTTAAGCTAGAGACGACTACTTGAAGTATTTTTAGTTGCTTGATCACCACTTTTTTTTAAAATGATGTTAGTGAATAGCCTTATTCATTTATAAGATAATTTAAAGAGAGTATGTCAAAAAATAAAGATCGTTCTGACCATGCCATACAGAGCGTAAACTAATAAACAGGCTTAATGGACATTCTTGATACTTCATAACAGTTTAATAATTATATACTGAACTGTTTTATATAACACTCTCATGCCAACAAGTAGAAATAAAAAAAAAGGCTAAAGTATTGGCCACAAAAAAATCAGTCCGAAATAATCAAGGTACTGGACAAAACCTGAATACTCTATTTAATGACCTTATAAACTCAGGAAATCTTGAAGACTCGGAGAGCTTTGAACAGTTCAAAGAGATGATTTTAAAGATGGATAAAAAAGAAAGCAATGAAATGAAATACTTTTCAGCTTTATGCATCTAATCATAAAACAGAAGATATTTTTAATTGTCTGACAGGTGTTCAATTGATTACTGTAAACCACGGGAAAAACTTGCGGATCGAGATGATGGCTGTAATAGTGTTAGAGAATATCAATTCTAATTCTCCGGTGAATCCTTCAAGGAATGGATGGCAAACAAAAAAGCGCGCAACAAACTGAAGATGTCAAGCCTAAGCAGCCCACAAAAACCCATATAATCCTAAACTTTTCCGCTTGATCCGCTTCTGTTCCAATCCAGGTGGGTATAAAACAAAAAACCTCCAAGTTTTAAACTTGAAGGTTTCTGTGATCCCGCTGGGATTCGAACCCAGGACCACTACATTAAAAGTGTAATGCTCTACCAGCTGAGCTACGGAATCATTTATCCCCCTTGCGGGGCTGCAAAGATAGAAATTAAATTCATTCGTGCAAAGGATAAATCCAAAATATTTAATAGAAAATTAACGTTAACTAAATAAAATGAAGTTAAATATTTAGGAATCATCATGTTAAACACGGACAAAAAATCTTTTTTTTAGCTCCTTGGATCATAAATTAATAAACCTTTAAAAGGAATATCTATTTAATTGTCCCAAAAATCATTTGTTCATCCGCTTCTATTCCATTTTCCTATGAAGAAACAGCTTAAAAGCGCAATAATCAGCCCTATACGCTGTCATAATTTTCATGTGCCTTATAGCTGACAGACAATTAACATTCCTGCTGGTTGTAAGGATAATTGCTGACTTTTTTATTTTCATTATTATTTTCACTTTTACATATACATTCGCTTTTCCCTAATGAATATTGAAAATATTTATGGTGAAGATAAATGGACTGCATTTGGCGGTTTCTCGCCTCTTATTACAGTCTTTAAGTCTTACCACCAGCTCAGTCCTGAAATTGAAGACATTATTAACCGCTACACATTCCCTGTCCGTTTTGCTAAAAACAAACACATTGCTTCGCCATTAAAACACAACCGCTACATTTTCCTCATTTTAGAAGGGGCGGTACATGGCTACCTTAAAATGGGAAATAAAAAAATTACCACCTGGATTGCTGCAGAAAACGAACTGGCAGGAACAATCAGAAATTTATGGGAGAATGAAATCTCAGACGAGTACATTGAAACCATCGATCCGGTATTTGCAATTGCCATTCCGCATGAAATGTCGAAACTGCTCTACGAAAATTTCCCCATAGCCAACTACGTAGGTAGAAAAATGACTGAAATTTACTTTCAGGGGGCATCCGAAAGGGCGTTTATCTGCAGGCTACCTACCGCATTAAAACGCTACCAGAGGTTCCTGGTTTCTTATCCACACCTCATTAACCGTGTACCATTAAAGTATGTGGCTTCATTTATAGGCATGCGGCTTGAAACATTAAGCAGAATCAGGAAACAAGCCATAAGTGAACCCGTAAAATAATATTTGCAATATTGATACTTCAAACGTTTGCGCAGCATAGATGCGTATGCTAAATAAATAAAAAGTTATTTTTATGTGAGTATTAACTAATACCCAATGAAAAAACTGATTATCACATTAACCTTACTGAACGCCGGCATGTTTGCATTCTCACAAGTGAAAATATCGCAGGTACGTCCAAATATTATCGTTTTTCTGGTGGATGACATGGGTATCATGGATACTTCGTTACCATTTTGCGACAGTATTATGCCATTGAATAAACGTTACCATACGCCAAATATGGAGCGGATGGCAAAAGATGGGATGAAGTTTGTTAATGCTTATGTCCAACCTGTATGCACTCCTACAAGGACGAGCTTAATGACAGGCATGAATGCAGCTCGTACACATGTAACCAATTGGACTTCGCCTCAAAAAAACAACAATACTGATGAAAAGGATGAGCAATTCTCACCATTAAACTGGAATATCAATGGTTTTAGTCCAGATTCGGATGTAGAAAAATCTGTTAAAGCTACTCCTTTCCCAAAACTGCTAAGGGATGTCGGTTATTATACCATACATGTGGGTAAAGCACACTGGGGATCAATGGGAACACCCGGAGCCAATCCATATAATTTGGGTTTTATGGTAAATGTTGCCGGGCATGCGGCAGGCCATCCGCAAAGTTATCTGGCTGATCAGCGTTATGGCAACATGCCTGGGAAAGCGCAGGCGCAGGCTGTGCCTGACTTAGAAGAATATTACAATTCTGATACTTTTTTAACCGAAGCACTTACACTTGAAGCAAAAAAAGCCCTGGTGATTCCGATTGCCAGAAAAGAACCATTTTACCTGAATATGGCTCATTATGCCGTGCACGTGCCGATTATGGCAGATAAAAGATATGTACAAAAATATTATGATGCAGGTTTAGATAGCACAGAAGCAAAATATGCCAGTTTAGTAGAAGGGATGGATAAAAGTTTGGGCGATATCATGGATTTTTTGAAAACTAAAGGTGTGGATAAAAACACAATAATCATTTTCATGAGCGATAACGGCGGTTTAGATGCACACCAAAGAGGAGGCCCTGTAAACACACACAACTATCCTTTCAAATCGGGCAAGGGCTCGGTTTACGAAGGTGGTGTGCGCGAGCCAATGATTGTAAAATGGCCCCTTGCAGTTCCTGCCAACTCCATTAATCGAAATCCGGTAATTATTGACGATTTTTTTCCGACGATACTAGAAATTGCGGGGGTTAAAACGTCAAAAATTATCCAAAAACTGGATGGATTAAGTCTGTTCGCTACGTTAATGCATCCAGAAGTTAAACTTCAGGATAGACCCTTAATTTTCCATTATCCCAACAAATGGACAACAATTAAAGATGAAGCGTTAGTTGGAATAAATTATTACAGTGCCATTCGCTATGGAAACTGGAAATTGATTTACCAGATGCGTACGCAAAAATTTGAACTCTACGATTTAAGCAAAGATATTGGCGAGCAACATAATCTTTCATCAACTAATCGCACTGAAATGAAAAAGCTGGCCATGCTTTTGGGCAAAACCTTAAAAAATCGTGGGGCACAAATGCCAGTAGAAAAAGCGACCGGAAAAGCAGTACCATTTCCAGATGAGATTTTTGTCAATTAACTATATTTATCGTGAAAAAGCGAAATCCGTCTCTTAAATAACAATTCGCGAGACGGATTTTCTTCTTATTATAAACCCCAGCCATACCTGATACGGGTAAGTCCCGATTGATTGGTGGTGGTTAAAGTAATATTTGTTCCGCTGCCTCCGCGATTCTGAATACTGTAACTGTCGTTATCTCTAAGCCCTGGCCAGTACACGCTGGCAACTTTATCGTTTCTAAATACATTGGTAGAACCAACTATATAGGCAATCTCATTATCGCTACCAACCGAACCGGTGTAATTTTTACCTGTAGTCATGGCTGCACCATATTCGGTAACCACAGTACGGCTTGCATAACTACCAAAACGGCTTCGCCAGTCGGCTTCCCAAGCCGATTGTGTTCTGGTAGCCCAAAATGCATAATTATGCAGGGATAAGAGGCAACTCGAAAAGCGACTGTCTGCCCCAAGAGCGGTTACATTTTCCGAATAGCCGGTACCACCCAAAAGAATCCGGCCTTTGCTTACATTGGGGTAACGGGAAAGCCATTCGGCATAAATAGTGGTTAACTGAGCTAAGGTATAACCATAGGGCTCATTCATAGGTTCGAAATATACATTAGCATTACTTCCGTACTTGTTAACTACGGTTTGCCACATGGCCCAAAACTGAGTGGTATCATCAATAGTACCATTATGAGAAGATGCACTCTCCCAACAAGCCAAAATTACCTTCATATTCTTGCTTAGTGCACGATCTATTGCACCAGTATAAGCGCCCCACCATGCTTCTGCTACGCTAGGCGGATTAATTGGTAATCTTACGGTATTTACACCCGGCATATTATTTTGAAAACCTGTCAATATCGCATTGGCCTTTGCCGATACTGTGGTATAATTATCACCAGCGGTTAAACCTGAGGGGATTACCCAACCATCAACAAAATTGTCGCGGCCATCGGCCCAATTTACACCAGCAATACCCGCGGCACCAACCGATTCTACAGTTGCTTTTTGAGCATCTGTAACTTCGGTTTTTTCGATTTCAGGCGGAGTTTCTGTAATAAATTCTTTTTTTTCACAGCCCATTAAGCATGCGCTTAACATCACGGCCATCATTGCGATTGACGTTTTAATTTTCATAGGTAATGATTTAATATTTGGTTAGTGAGGTGTTAACCAGAAGAATATCGGAATGTTATTTATTTTTTAACTCATTTAAAATAGGTTTAGCTAAACTGCTTAATGTATGCTGTGTAGGTTTTAGCAGTTCGAAAACTACAATTTCATTCTTTCCCTTTTTAAGCCATTCTGCCGGCAAATAAATGGTTTGTTGTGGTCCAATAGCCCAATATTTACCCAAATTATGTCCATTAACCCATACCAGTCCTTTTCCCCATTGGCGCATATCTAAATACGTATCGGCAACTTTTGTTAAATTAAAGGAAGCCGATTTAAGTACCGCCGCAGACTGACTATTTACTTTGGACGGTATTTTTTGGGTATCTATTTTATCAAATGGCAGGGGGTACATTTTCCACGATTTAATCTCTTTACCATTAAAAGTTACATTTTTGGTAATCCCTTTGTTATTTTTAAGCAGGTAAGGCCCAAAATTAATCCTACCCATGTTTTCTACTAAAATATCCAATTGCACATTGCCAGCAGGAAGATCAAGCACTAAACTATCCTGATAAAGGCGTCTGTCTAAAACACCTGCAAGTTTTTTATTGATATACACTAATCCGTAATCACGCAGCTCGTTGATTTTAATTACGCCTTTGCGCCCACCTTTTATTGTGCTGCTGTACAATACAAAACCATAAGGCTGGTTAAGGGCTTCGAAGGTTAATGGATTTTCATTTAATTGCGGTTTCCCAATAAGGTTAAAGATGTCTGTTGATTTGTTAAAGGTGATTACAGGCAATGCTGCAGCCGGCTTGGCGGCAGGTACAGCAGGAAGTGTTTGGTTTGCGGGTAAATTCTTTTTAATCGCTTCGCGGAAAAGCATAAACTTTGGCGTGGCGTTCCCTGCCTCATCTAAAGGGGCATCATAATCATAACTACTAATCTGCGGTTCGTAAGCGGTAGAATCGTTATAGTTTGCCCCATTCATAAAACCTCTGGTTGTACCGCCGTGAAACATATACATGTTAATAGAAATCCCTCCTTTAAGTACGGTATCTAGTTTAGTGGCATACACTTTTGGATCTACCTGATGGTGTTTTGTACCCCACCAATCGAACCAGGCCGGGTACCATTCTGGCACAAAATAAGGTCCGGTACCATTGTTATATTTATTGATCAGCGTTCTGATCTGAGCAGGGTTATCGATGCCATTTACTCCGGGAAGCAAACCCGCCAAATGACCACCTTCTAATGCAGGAACAGGATCGCAGGTAGAAAGCACGCCATCAAAACCGGCATCTTTAAAGAGCTGGGTATTGATCTTCAGGTATTCTTTGTCATTCCCATAAGATCCATATTCGTTTTCTACCTGTACCATTAAGATGTTGCCACCATGGTTAACCTGCAATGGTGCTAAACGTTTACCAATCTCGGTAAGGTATTCTTTGTATTCTTTTAAATATTGTGCTTCTTTACTCCTTACCTGCAAACCTTTGATGTTCTGTAACCAAAATGGATAACCACCAAACTCCCATTCGGCACATACATAAGGACTGGGACGAAGCAATACCCATAATCCTTCTTCTTTTGCGATACGTACAAATTCTGCAATATCATTATTGCCAGAAAAATCAAACTGGTCTTTCTGTGGTTCGTGTACATTCCAAAATACGTAAGTACCAATGGTATTTAAACCCATTGCTTTAGCCATTTTCATTCTATCGCGCCATGCTTCTCTCGGTATCCGGGGATAATGCATTTCGCCTGAGATGATTTGGAAAGGCTTATTATCGAGCAAAAAAACAGAATCAGCAAGTTTGAAAGTATGTGGAGACTGGGCATAGCTATTAAAGCTCGTTAAACAAGTAATCAGGATTACGAAGGGCATTAAATTTTTAATAATAGGCTTCATTGTGTGTTATCGTTAAGGTAAAGTTTAAGACATGGCATAGCCATATCGATCTAAATACAGTCTTTCGGATTTAAAATCAAATGGAAATGTAATATTGAGTGCGTTACAAATTAATCACTGAGCACAGTGGTAACCGATTTAGCCGGAATGCGGATTTTTTTAGTATTCGTATATTGTTTATAAGGCGCCAAACTATATTCAGCTGAAGTAACATAGGTTTGAACCGAATTTTGCAGCCGTCCTTTAACTTCCATATCAAGATCCACATCAGTATCAGTGGTGTTAACGGCTACCGTTACCATCTTTTTATTCTGCAAGTAGGATGATACATAAACCGGGGCAGCTTTTTCGTTTAACATTTTAACCTGAAGGCGTTTACTTCCCTCTTTAATAAAACGGCTGTAATTTCCTAAAGCCCATAACATTTTGCTCTCGTACACTTGCCCGTCGGTTTTATTTTGATCGATATAAACCAGACCATCCTTGTAATCGCCGGTTGATACCGCCAGCCACCATTGCCATGATGTAGCATTTGACAAAACAAGATCATGGTGGATCAACTTTGCAATAAACAAAGCGGTTACCATGCCCAGGTCACGTTTCTCGCCCTTAAGCACATCATCACCAAGCACACAATATTCAGACATCCAATACATTAAACCTTTTATCCGGGCTACTGCTTCCGCTGTTTTTATACGGGTATTTATAAATTTTTGTTCAGGGCTTGTGGTAAAATAACTATGAGCAGAAATTGATTGATCTATATTGGAAAGGTTGCCTACATAATTAGGAGATGAAGCATTAAAGAACTGATATACCTGATTTCCCTTTGCGGTATTTCCATTATCATATAAATAATCGAGTTGCCCTGCCTCTCCTATCTGTATTTTGGTTTTGATCTTATTTTTAGCAAATGCATCATTTACACCTTTATAAAGCTGGGCCAATTCGGTATTGTTATAAGGACAGCCTTCCTGATTGTGCTCATTCCATTTCCACTGTGGCTCATTTGCTGGACTGAGGTAATCCAGTTCTATGCCAGTTGTTTTTTTTATTCCATTAATTGTAGCTACCAGATCGGCAGAAAATTCGGGAAGTTTATTAAAATTCAGGTTGCAGTTACCATCGGTAGAGTATGCTTTTCCGTTTTTGGTGAAAAGTACATTTGGACTATTTACAAAGCCGATAAACTGTTTTACGCCACGGGTTTTAGCAGCTTTTAAAAACCAGGTTTGTCCTGGCATTGCGTTCCAGTCATAACGACCATCTGGCTGCAGAAAAGCGTACTGACGACGCCATTCGTCGCCAATATCGCTTGCCTTACCTTGGGCGGCACTGCCACCACCAATGCTGAAACGCCACATATTAAGGCCAATACCCAGGGGCTGACCCGTTTTGGTAGTTTGGGTACTAAAAAGTAAATCAGCCATCTTATCCTTTTTCGCTGCAGGCCATAATCCGGCAAACTGACAAGTCCATGCATCAGAAGCACCAAAGCCTTCCATGGTCTGGAATGTGATGGCCGGATCGATTTCAATTTTTACAACTTCTTGTGAAAAAGCAGTTCCGCCATAAAAAAACATGGCCAGGCAGACAAACAAACGATCAAGATGTTGATATGGCTTCATCATGTACAATTTAATTTCTATTTATTAATAACCCGGGTTTTGCTGTAATTTTCCACCAGAAGCTAAAATCTCTGCCCGAGGGATGGGTAACCAATAATGTTTAGTTTCAAACTTACGCCCATCTAAAGCAACTTTCGGTGTATAAGTAAATCCAGTAGCTGTTTTGGTAACAATTACTCCGGCAGCAGGTTTGTTTTCAGTTACATCTGCAATTTTCCATCTCCTTACATCGTAAAAGCGATGTTCTTCGAAAGCAAGTTCTACCCTGCGCTCATAACGAACCGCATCGCGCATTTGTGTCTGGGTAAGTCCAACAGCCAGTGCAGGCATATTCACATCAGGTCTTGCCCTCACCATGTTGATGGCTTGTCTTGCCGATAGTGTTGATCCGGCCGGAACAGCATCTGGGCCATAAGCTTCGTTTGCAGCTTCGGCATAATTAAGCAAAATTTCTGCATATCTAAAATAGATCCAGGGCTGAAAACCTGCATTGCCCCAGGGGTTTTGCAATGGATAGGCATTATTCATGAATTTTTTAAGGTAATATCCGGTTTTTGTGGTATTCCAGTTGTCAATTCCATCTTTACTGTCTTTTCCTCCCGGAATAAAGGTTTCTACATTACGCTCGCGGTATGCTGCGCCATTGTATAAAATAGTTGCTGCAAAACGAGGGTCACGGCCTTTGTAAGGTTCATTGCTGTCGTAACCAGAGGTAGGGTCGGTAATCGGTTTTCCATTGGCCATTTCGTAATCGTCAACCAGGTTTTGCATAGGGAGATTTCCACCCCAACCACCATAACCGTTTGGTCCGTTAGCAATTTCTAAATGGGTGTGATTTGCATTTTTGGTAAACAACCTCGCAAAGATAATTTCATTGCTTTGGTCGGTTAAGAATAAATTTCCATAACCGCCACTATATATTCCATATTTATTTAAAGAAATAACGGCCTGGGCTGCCGTAACAGCCGCCTGCCAGGTACCAGCATTGTACAATGGACTTGCTGCATATAAAAGTAAGCGGGATTTTAGCGCAAGTGCTGCGCCTTTAGTTGCCCTTCCTACCATCCAGCTGCTGCTATTATCCAAAGGTAAATCTGCTGCGGCCTGGTCTAGCTGAGCTGCTACATAATCTATACATTCTTTAATCGAGGCACGTTGAAACAAAGCCGGATCCTGCAAATTATCGGTCAGGTTGGTAACCTTATCTCCCATCAAAACTACACCTCCATAATTCCGGATCAAATCCTGATAACGGAAAGCTTTAATAAACTTAAGTTCTGCAACCAGTTGTTTTTTATGTGCTGCACTCATGCTAATTTTACTGAGCACTTCGAGCGCATAATTACATTCTCTGATGCTTTTGTAACTCCTTCCCCAATACACACCAGCACTACCTAAATTTTCCGGAGCCAGCTGTCCCCTTTGGATCAACCAGGTGGCATCATCGTTATTATAAATAGATTCATCAGTAAAAGAGCTCCACATACTATATTCAAAACCTCTGCCGAAACCCGGCGAAGAACCATCGCCCTCCTTATCCTGTAATCGGCTGGCGATATAACGGTTGGTTACGTATGCTTCAAAAACAGCGGTGTCGGTTTCTATAGCAGCTGTAGAAATCCTATCTGTTGGTTCTACATTTAAAAATTCTTTTTTACAGCCCACAATACTCATAGAGAAAAGAGACAGGCCTAAAAGTGATATATATATTGATTTGTTATTCATGATGTTTAGAATTTAATGTTGGCGCCTAAATTAATAATGCGTTGCTGTGGATAAAATTGTCCGCTGCCACTGGTTCCTTCAGGATCGTAATCTTTTACTTTAGAAATGGTAAACAAGTTAAATGCACTCGCATAAAACCTTAATCCCGATATATTGATACGATCTAAGAAACTGGCTTTAATATTATAGGCAATTTCTACATTTTTAAGCCTTAAGAACGAGGCATCATTTAACCAGAAAGTATTGTTAAACTGCCCACCGCTAATCGCATTCGATGCCCGGTCGGTTACCCTTGGATAAGTTCCGTTCGGATTTGCCGCACTAAACCTGTTATCGGCCCAACTGCTATAAAAATTACCTACACTACCCGATTCTGGCAAAACGTATTGACTAACCTGCGTTTGTCCTGCCAATACCATCGATACATCAAAGTTTTTATAAGATGCGCCAAGTGTAAAGCCATAAGTAATCTGAGGAATATTGCTATATGGCGTTCTGGTTTGGTCATCCGCTGTTATTTTGCCATCGCCATTATAATCGAGGTACTTAAGATCGCCTATTTTAGCGCCACTTACGTGTGGGTAAGCATCCAACTCTTGTTGTGTTCTGAATATACCTATGCTATTGTAAAGCAGGTTGGCATTTAATGGTCTTCCGGTTTGGCGCTGATAATCTAGTGTACCGCTGGCCTCATCAATAAAAATTACTTTGCTTTTTGCGTAAGTAATGTTACCTGATGCATTCCACTTAAAGTTTTCGCCATTGTGGTTATACCCTAAAGTAGCTTCAAAACCAGCGTTATTAACCTTACCAATATTTTCTGAAGGTACCAGCGGATCGGAACCAAAAGGGTTTACAATTCCTGAAGAACCAGGTAATGATGCATTACGCGTGGTTAGGATATCAGAACGTTTCTGCTGAAAATAAATCGCTTCGATACTGAAGTTTTTGAATAACACTGCATTGAAACCGATATCAAGTTTTTTTGCTACCTCCCAGGTAATGTTCGGGTTTGCAAGTTTAACTAAGTTCACCCCCGGCTGTATGGTTGATGAGGTTGCACCCGGGCTTTGGGCTACAAACCCATTCCCAACCAACACATAATTATCAAAATACTGGAAACCATTTACATTATCGTTACCCAACGCTCCGTATGAAGCACGGATTTTTAAATTATCAACAAACTTAATGCTTTCGCTAAACCATTTTTCTTTCGAGATTACCCATCCTGCAGAAACAGAAGGGAAATAACCATATTGTTTGCCCTGGGGGAAAATTGATGATCCATCTACACGCAACTGGCCTTCAAAAAGATATTTATCATCATAGCTATAGGCCAGGCGGCTAATAATGCTTCGGCGGTTATAGTTTGTGCTGTAGCCTGAGTTTAGAAAATCGGTAGCAGCAGTACCTCCCTGAGAAAGTTCAGGCAAAGAAGTGGAGAGGAAGTTAAAACGCTGTGCATCGAAATATTCTAAATGATTCTCGCTTTGTTCATAACCCACAAAAGCATTGATATCGTGCAGGTTAAAACGACGGGCATAATTTAGTTTGATATTTGAAGTAAGCAACGATTCATTTCTGTGACTTTCGGTCAGCGTAGCTTTTTGGTTGTTACCCCCGGTAATTACGCTATTATAGGTATTAGATGTAGGATCGTATTGATATAACAGATATGGTTTGCTGAAACTTTTGGTAAACACATTGGATTTATCAGCAGAAAAGAAACCATCAACTGAAAGGCCTTCAACCCCTGGAATAATAAAAGTAGCTCTTAAAATACCGTTTAAAACCTGTGTTGGTGATTTATTCGTTCCGCCTATATCGGTAACCTGCACCGCAGGATTTGCATTTTCTATACCAGTTGTTGGTAAACCATTTGGATAATATGCAGATACAATTGGTTTTGCCCTATAAATAGATCTAAAAACGTCACCAGCTCCTACCTGAGGGAACAATCTGTTTTCTTGCCTGCCTGATACCGATAAACCAACTTTAAGGTACTTAGAAACATTGGCATCTATATTCGTACGAAAATTGTACTGATTGTATTTGGTTACTCCATTTTTATACAAACCATCTTGAGAAACAGTTCCTAACGACATGTAATACTTTACATCTTGTCCGCCACCATTAATGGAAAGGCTGTGTTGGCTTTGTAAAGCTGTTTTTTCTAAGGTTTGGTCAATCCAATCGGTGTTAGGATATAACAACGGATCGGAACCATTACGGAATTTTTCGATCTGATCTGCCGAGTACGACTGATTAAGTCCACCTGAAGGATTTGAATCGAAACTGATTTCGTTCATAATCTGCGCATAAGTTGCGGCATCTGCCATTTTAGGCAATCTTGTTGGTGAGCTGAAACCCTGGTTAAAACTATAATTGATGGTTGGTTTACCCGTTTTACCCTTTTTTGTAGTGACTAAAATTACCCCGTTGGCTGCTCTGTTACCATAAATAGCAGCAGAAGCATCTTTTAGTACAGACACACTCTCAATATCATTGGGATCTAGACGTTCTAATCCACCAATTTGTCCGGGAATTCCATCTACAACAATTAACACGCTGTTGCTCCCGGTTGTAGCCAAACCCCTGATGGTAATGTTCGAACCATCAAAACCTGGTTCACCACTTCTGTTGTTAATTACGACACCAGAAAACCGGCCCGCTAATGAATTGGATAAATTGGGTTGCGGACTCTTTACCAGGTCGGCGCCTTTTACCTGCGATATTGATCCGGTAAGCGTTGCTTTCTTCTGTGTTCCATAACCCACCACTACCAGTTCGTTTAGTGTTTTGGTATCAGCGCCAAGCTGAACATTAATGGTTGTTCTATCACCAACCGTTTGCTCCTGATTGGTGTAGCCTACAAAAGAAAAAACAAGTACGTCTGTTGTGGCTGCAACGCTGATGCTAAATTTACCTTTAGCATCGGTTTGCACAGCTTTTTCGGTTCCCTTGATCTTAACTGCTACACCTGGAAATGTGGCGCCAGTTTCGTTTGTTACCGTACCTGTGATTACAATTTCGCGCGCCGGGTTCGTTTTTTCTACCCCTGCAGGAAAGGAAGAAGCGGCTACAGGTAAACTAATGGATAGGATAAATAGAAAAGCCAGGGCTTTAATTTTAAAGAATTTTAAAGGCGAAAATTCCTTCAGATTTTTTTTCTTGCTCATTTTGGTTTGCACGTTTAATATTTGGTTAGCAGACCAGGCCAATACTTTACCTAATAATAGTTTGTTATTAGAGTTATAGTTATAGCGCTGCTTTGTGGAGGTCTAAATTAGTTCCAACAAACAATATCAATGGGGTACAAACAATCCAAATTAGAGGGGTAAACGAACCGAATTACGGCTGAAATGAGGTTTTAAGCCACATCAAAGAAAAATGAGCAGTTAAACACGGCTTTTATTTACCTTTTTTAACGGTCGAATTTAACTGGATATTATTGGAAAATGGCTTCCTGAATTTTTTAATGTATTGTGATGGATTCATGTTAAACAGTTTATAAAACTGCTCTCTAAAATATTTAGGATCGTTAATGGCTACCATGTAAGAAGTTTCCTGAATGGTTTTATCGGTATTGATGAAAATTTCGGCCGCTTTTCTTAACCTGATGAAACGGATAAAGCCATTAGCAGACTGACCTGAAATGGATTTTATTTTACGGTACAAATTAGATCTCGATATGCCTAAGGCAGTTGCCAGGGTATCGATATTAAAATCAGGGTCGATAAGGTTTTCCTCAACAATGCGGATACAGTTATCTAAAAACTCTTTGTACTCGGCAGAGATTTTGGTGTTGTTGGTATTGAGTGTAATTTCGTTATAGAAGTACTTTTGCAGGGCATTTTTACTCTTTAATATACTGGCTACCCTTGCTTTTAAAAAATCCTTATCAAAAGGTTTACTAATATAATCGTCGGCCCCACCTTCTATTCCTTTAAGTTTAACCTCTGGTGCTGAAATAGCTGTAAGCAGAATAATAGGGATATGAGACACGGAAACATCTTCCTTTATTTTACTGCATAGCTCTATACCCGTTATGCCGTCCATCATTACATCACAGATCACAATATCAGGCAGCAGCTCTTTTACCATTTCATACCCGGTTTCTCCATTACTGGCTTCATAAAGATGGTAATCCATTCTAAAAACCTGTTTCAGGTATTCTCTGATTTCGATATTATCATCAATAATGAGCAACGTTTTTAATTCGAGTGCAAGCTGGTTATCTACTACCTGTTCTTCGGCAGCTTCTACAATTTTGTTTGCCGTTATTTCATCTTCTATCAATTCTTTAAATAAGGACGAATCTGTATCTACCAATGCTTCCTCCAATATTATGGCGTCCTTAAAATGACTTGTCCCCCTTAGTAAAGCAATATTAAAGGTTGTGCCCATATTTTCTATACTGGTGTAGTTTATGGTTCCTCCGTGCATTTCAATAAAATTTTTAGCGAGGTATAAACCAATACCAAAACCACCTTTAGCTGATTTGTTCCCAGGATCCTGATAAAATTTTTCGTACAATTTTTCTCCCGCTAAATCTGTGATACCACAACCCGAATCTTCAATACTGATGATCACATTTTCTTTACTGTTATCTACAATCATCTTCACTGTACCACCTTCGGGTGTAAATTTTATCGCATTAGAAAGCAGGTTAAAAAACACGATTTCAATTTTTTCCCTATCAGCATAAAAAGCAATCACTTCATCGGAACAGTTAAATTCGAGGGTTACATTTTTTGACCGGGCCTGGTGTACAAAACAAAGAAATACCTCTTTGCACAAGCTAACCAGATTTACCGGAGCAACTTTTAACTTTTCGCCATAAGTATCTGCTTTTCTAAACAACAACAGTTGATCTACCAGGCTTAAAAGCCGCTTGGCATTACGGTAAACAATATTTAAATCAGTAGTATCAACATTATTATCGTTTTTATATAAAAGTTCTTTTACCGGATTGATAATTAAGGTAAGCGGCGTACGAAACTCGTGTGATACGTTGGTAAAAAAAGATAGTTTTTTCTCGCTAAGCTCCTTTTCTTTCTCACTTTCTACATGGGCCAGTTTAATCTGAAATTTTAAGTTAGATTGATGCTCACGATATTTAAGATATGCATACACTACGCCAAAGAAAGCCAGGCCATAAAGACAAAAAGCCCACCAGGTACTGTACCAGGGAGGTGTAATAATAATCTGGAGCGAATTGCCCTGCATATTCCAGATCCCATCATTGTTTGATGCCCTTACTTTTAGGGTGTATTTACCCGGATTTAAATTGGTATAGGTAACTTTATGCTCGCTGCCACTGTAATTCCATTTTTTATCAAAACCTTCGAGAAAATAAGCATACTGGTTTTTTTCTGAAAGTGTATAGTTTAGGGCTACAAAACCAAAAGAAAGCACACTTTGATCGTAAGGTAAGCTGATGGTTTTCGTCATATAAAGCGGCTGCTTTAATGGAGAATTTTCGCCAGGGAGGATCAGTTTATTAAAAACCGAAAAATCAGAAAAGTAAACCGCAGGAGCTTCTTTATTGTACTTAAGCTGTTGCGGATTAAAATAAACGATGCCTTTATTGCCTGCAAGGTAAATTTCTCCTTTTTCATTTTTACAGATGGCAGCATTTGCATAAACACCATCCTTTTCATCGTAATTTCGAACGGCTTTGGTTATCGGATCAAAAAGTGAAATGCCCTGCTCAGTGGTTACCCATAACTTGCCATTATTATCTTCTACCATATCGGTAAAAACATTGCTTGCAAAGCCGTTCTGTTTTGAATATATTTCGAAAGTGTTTGTTTTGGCTACATATTTATTTAAACCATCTCGGGTACAAACCCAAACATTTTGATGAGAATCCAGATAAATACTGTTTACAATGTTATTACTGATACTGCCTTTCCTGGAGTTATTGATCAGGTAGTTATTAAATTTTTTGGTTTTAGGATCAAACCGGCTAAGGCCGCTTCCATAAGTACCTATCCAGATATTTCCCTCCGCATCTTTTAAAAGGCAGTATAAATGATTATTACTCAGCGAGGCCAGGTTTTTAGGATCATTAAAATAATGGGTATAACTTTTGGTTTTATCGTTATAGATTTTTAGGCCGGCATCGGTGGCCAAATAATATTCGCCATCATTTACCTCGATAAGATCTCTAAAAACATCTTCATTAAAAAAACTACCAAGTGCCGAACGGTGGTGATGGTGAACAAATTTATTCTCTTTCTCGTCGTAACGGTCGAAACCATTTTCGCCCATTACCCAGAGCCTGCCATTTAAATCGGCAGATAGGTTAATAATGTCAGAACTGGATAAACTATTAGCATTACTGGTATGCTGCAGTTTAATTACTGAACGATTATCGGGATTATATTTAAACAAACCTTTATTTGTACCTACCCAAAAACCCTTGCCATTACTTATAATGGATTTGATTTCTGACTGCCCCAGTGAAAGTGAAACAAAATTAAATTTATACTGATTAAAATCGATTTTGGTGAGGCCATTTTTACCACAAAGCCATATCATTCCTGTTTTATCACGGTAAAAACTCCCATTGGCAAAAAACTCGAGGTCATCTATTTTCTCCCATTTATTTAGCTTGGTATTTACCCAGAATATACCTGCGCTTCCACCTACCAGTAATTTTGCTGCACCTAAATTTAAAACACTAAATATTGAAGCATTACCTGTTCCTTTGCCGGGATAGGTGGTAAAGGATTCATTTTTTGGATCAAAACGAAACAGGTCGCCTTTCCAATAACACCCAATCCATATTATACCATCATTATCTATACAGAGTGTCCAGATATCGTTTGGATTTTTTTCATTTGCGATCTCTTTTTGTGTGTAATTCGTAAACCGATGTGTTTTTTGGTCGAATTTATTTAAGCCCTTGCTCCAATTGCCTAACCATAAATTGCCATATTTATCTTCTGCAATGGCATTAACCGATTTCCCCTTAATTGCATATTGATTTTTAGGATCGGGCTGATAAACCTTAAAAGTTTTTGAGTTTTTGTTAAAAAGGTTAAATCCATCATCGGTACCTACCCATAGTTTATTTTTTTTATCAATAAGTATAGACCATACTTTATTATTACTGAGTGAGGTTTTGTCGTTCTCCCTATGGTAAAAACGTTCAAATTTTTCGGTAACCGGATCAAACCTGTTTAAACCATTCATCGTACCTACCCAAAAAATCCCCTTGCTATCTTCTACTACAGCATTGATATAATTATTGGTTAATGAAGTGCTATCCCCTAAAATATTTACATAAATTTTAAAAGAGTAGCCATCAAATTTACAGAGGCCATTTTCTGTACCCACCCACACGAAACCTCTCTTATCTTTTAAAGCAACTGTTGTACTTTTCGATGGAAGGCCATCGTTAATACCGTAAGTTTTAAGTACATAATGTTCGGGAATAGAAGTTTGATTAACTACCTGAGCATTAACGCTACTAAAAAGCAGCCAAAATTGCACAATAAAACAAAATGCTCTAATTAATCTCATCATTATAGGGGCAAAACTGATAGGGATAGCTGAATAAAAATTGGGGCTGACGTATTGTAAATATACAATTTGATAAATTATTATTTAATGTATTCTATCCTGATGGCAAATGATGCAAAAATAATGCTTTTTCAATATGAATCTAAAAAAAAAGAGGCCGGTAAAAACCGACCTCTTTGCACTAATCACTAACTAACTAATTAAAATTTAACTGAATTGAGATTCTTATCTACTAAAATGCCTTCACTAATCTTAAGCCCGAACTGTAGCTTACGTTTTGCTTTAAGCTTCAGGATAAATAAATCGCTGGTTCCGTTTAATGGCTCTTTTGCACCAACGTTTACGAAAGCTGGATATAGAACTTTGTCTCCGCTGGTATGCAGTCTATCGTTGGTAAGGTTATCCATCTGTTTGGTGTTTAAACTCTGAACGCTTACAAAATCATAATCCTGTGCATTGTATGGTAGCGCAAAACTTAAAGCATTTACAGATTTCAGGTTTATTCCTTTTACCTTAATTTCAATAATTTCATCTTTGTTGTAAGCTTGTTTAGGCGCACTGATTTCCAGTTTACCCGCTAATTTATCAATTTTGCTGTCGTCTGTCCCACCATCAAGCTGAGTGGCTACCACCGAAATATCGTAAGCATCAATCAGGTTGTTTTTATTGATATCACCATTGCTGATGTAACCTTCAAAATCGGCATCTCCTTTACGTAATCCGGTATAATTGATGTAAGAAGTTAAATCATTCCGGTCAATCAGGCGGTCGTTGTTGATATCGCCAGGCAGGTAACTTTCTGTTCCCGGAACTTTAAATACATATAATTCGCGACCAGATCCAAAACCACCCACCGCATCGGCAACTGCAATTTTAAGATAACGCGCAGTAGGGTGACCGGCAAAATTAAAGATTTTAACATCCCCATTATTGGCCCACTCAAAAGTTCCGGCGTCAGTCCAGTTTTCTTTATTGTTGCTGTAGAATACTTTACCTTTTAACAAGATCCCGTTACCTCTTCCACTGCGCGGCAGGTAATGAAATTTATCCAGTTTATTGATTGATTTAAGATCAATCACCATATCAAAAGGAACCGATTTTACGCCCCATTTGGTATGCCACATATTGCCCTCATCAAAATCGAAAAGGTTGTTAACCTCATCACCATCCTGATTTTCGGCTGTAGTTTGGGCTACAATCCCCTGAATGGCAAACTCTAAGGGATTAGATTTAGTGGTGGCCTTAATCTCGGTCCAGTCAGAATAACCATCCTTATTTACCGCACGTAATTTAAATGCATAAGGTGTTTCGGCCGATAAACCATCAAATAACAAGGCAGTATCGCGGATGGTGGTATAATGCATCCCGTTGAAATTGATTTCATAAAAATCGGCATTGTTCACTTTGCTCCATGTTGGGGTAAGGGTATAAGCTTCTCTGTTTTTATCAGTAATGCTCGCAAGAGCCGGAGCAGTCAACTTACCTGTTGATACACGTTGTTTATCTACAGGTTCAAATTTAACTCCATCTATATTAATGGTTACCGGGTTGACAGTAATGTCGGTCGACTGGATTTTAATTAAAACTTGCGGATTTTTCGTGATCACAACTTTTTCAAAATCGCTTCCTTTTGTAGCAAAACGGTTTAAATTTGGGGAAGCATCGTAGAAATAAACGTCAGACTGTTTTAAAAACTCTTCTTTTGAGTTTACTTCCTTCAATTTTATTTTACTGTTTCCAACTTTTGCTGTTAACTTTTTAGGCTTTTCGGTTACATTCACCACTAATTCGGTTGTTTTTTCTTTTATAAAACCATCAAAATCACCTTTGGTGGCATTAATCGTTATTAATGCATTATTTTTTTGATCTGCTATTGATTCGATTAGTGTTGAAGCGCCTTTACCTATTTTATAAGCTTCTGTTGCTCCATCATCATCATATTCGGTAAATGAGGTATTTCCAGATGGATAAAGCTCATAAATCCGGTTGGCTTTGTTGATTTCAGAAACATTGTTATTTGGGTTTGTCATTGGGATAATAGCCCCATTTTTCACGAAAACAGGTAATTTCCAAATTGGAGCGGCAAAACTATTAAGGATGCAGTTTCCAGCGTATTTTTCACCAGTAAAATAATCAATCCAGGTTCCTTCCGGCAGGTAAATGCCGTTGCGGATGTCGTTTCCTTTTTCATCAGATTTAGTAGCCTGATAAATCGGTGCCACTAAAAAAGATGGTCCGTAGAGATACTGATATTGTGTTGAAATCCCTTTGGTATAAGCATTTGGATAATCGAGGAACATGGCCCTGATCATCGGCAACCCGGTAACGGCTTCCTTCGCAATGCTATAAGTATATGGGATTAATTCGGATTTCAGTTTTAAGTAATTGCGGTTAATGGAAGCAACAGGCTCGCCCAAAGCATGCGGGTATTTCTCATTGGCACCCCAGCCATCCATGTTCAACTGCATTGGGGTAAAGGTTTTCCACTGAAAATCGCGGGTGTTGATGGTTTGATTTTTACCACCGAAAATACCGTCCATATCGGAAGTAATATTTGGCTGACCGGATAAACCAGAACCTAAATAAGTTGGAATGTGGAAACGGATATACTCCCAAACCCCACCGGTTTGATCGCCCGACCAGATGCCTGCATAACGTTGTGTACCTGCCCAGCCATCCAATGAAATGATGAATGGACGGCTACTGTTGCCATAATAAGGCATAATTTGTGCAACATCGGCTACTCCGTTCAAACCGAAAGAATAACCCGCACCCACCCATGCCACGTCTGTTTTTAATACGCGAACACCAGCATCCCTGGCTTCTTTAATAATGTCTCGTTGCAATAAGGGGCTTACTCCTGTTTTGGGATGCAGATCGGATTGGGTCCACAAACCAATTTCTACACCATTTTTACGTGCATAATCGCCAAATTCCTTTAAATTCTGAATATTACCGTCTAAGGTTTCGGTTTGACCGTACCCTGCCCCATAACCATCGTTAGGGAGTACCCAGCCCAAAGGCATATCGTTTTTCTTATACCTGTCAATTACGGCGCGTGCCGAAAATTGATAATTGTTTTTTTCACCGTTTAACGATTCTTTTACTCCGCCATTATCTTTCTGACTTTCTTTATACCGTTTACCATCTTCAAATAGATTTCCTTTTTCATCTTCTTTCCAAAAGTCGCGGTTGTAGGCATTTAAATGTCCTTCATAAAAACCGAATTTTGGCAATAATATAGGATTTCCTGTCAGCTGGTAAAAATCGTTCAATAAAGGAACCGCACCATTGTTTACCATAAAAAAGGCATCAAGGTAGCTGGTTTCGTGTGCCAGTTTAACCAATCCTTTTTCTTTAGCACCGAAATTGTAATTTCCTTTACTAAAGGTATACCACATTACGGCATAGCCGTTTGTTGACCAATAATAAGGTGTTGGCGAAGCTACACCGCCATCGGTCCAGCTGTTTTGGTTTTCAATAGAAATGGCTTTCCCTTTATGTGAAAAACGGCCATTCTGTACACCTCCGCCATAAAAATATTCCTGTGGATTTTCTTTAAGGCTCAGAGTTACTTTTCCTTTTTCGAATTGAATGGGTGCAAGCTCTTCTACAGCCACTGTCTGCGTAGCAAGGTTAATAATTTTGATTAAAGAAGTGTTTTTATCGATCAGAACGGTAATCTTGGCTGTAGAAATGAACAATTGATTATTTTCATCCTTAATTTCCAATTTTGAAACTGGTCTGCGCGGATTTTCTACCAGAATTTTAGCTTCCGGTTTTGCTTCGGGATAACGGATAAATCCACCTGTAGGATCCTGAAAAAGGCGAAAAATATTATCGCCATAAAAATCGAGTGTTAAGCGCTGATCATCGGTAAGCAATAATTCAACTGTGGTCGAATTAATCTTTTTTACATTAGTTACCTTGATGCTTTTTTGAACAGTCTGATTGTTCTTTTGCGCCGTTTCCTGTGCAGATACAAAGCCTGGAAATGCATAAAAAAGTGAAGGAAGTGTAAACAGGATTATGGTTTTAGAGCGTTTGTAAAAGGATTGCAGGGCCATTAAAATTTGATTTGGTTATGTGATATGATTAGCAAGTTTTTGCTGTTAGCTGCTGTTGGCTAAAGTTAGCAATCGCGCGTAAGGAAATGGTGTGTTTTTAAGGACAAACACCGCGCAATCGTTTGTCTATCATGTTTTTTACTTTTAGCTTAGTGCGTGGAGCGCTCAGAGTTTGGCGTCGATTAACTGATGAATGGGTTTGGCGTTTAGGGTCTGGCGTTTGGCGTCGATTAACCGATTTAAACAATTACCGATTAACCAGCAGGAAGCGGAGAGTTAAGAGCCTGGCGTCGATTAACAATTAGCAAATGATTTATTTTTCATCATTAAGGAATTAAGGGCATTAAGATTTAACGGGTTAACCTTAGTTGCTTGGCGTTTGGCGTCGATTAACCGATGAACGGGTTTGGCGTCTGGCGTTTGGCGTTTGGCGTTTGGCGTCGATTAACCGATTTAAACAATTAACCGATTAATCAGCTAGGCGTTTGGCTTCGATTAACCGATGAACGGGTTTGGCGTTTGGCGTTTGGCGTCTGGCGTCGATTAACCGATTTAAACAATTAACCGATTAACCAGCTAGGCGTTTGGCGTCGATTAACCGATTTAAACAATTAACCGATTAACCAGCTAGGCGTTTGGTGTCAATTAACCGATTTAAACAATTAACCGATTAACCAGTTTTGCCTCAATTAGACAATTAACCGATTAACCTACCTAAATATTACAATTAGCAGCCATTTATGGCAAGCATTTTGCTTACAGATGCCAAAATCATACTAATGAACCTTTTATCCCCCCAACCTTACAGTTGCGTAATCATCGATGATAGCCGCGTAAGTAAACCACTTTTCGAAAATTTCGTTTCTCAAATAGATAAACTTGAACTTAAAGGCAGTTTTACAGATAAAGTGGATGCGATGGCAGCCTTTTGGACTTTCGGTAAAATCGATTTTCTTTTTTTAGATGTACAGATGGATATGTCTGGGATTGATGTAGCCAGGATGTTAAAAAACAGCGTAAAATATGTTGTAATTTTAGGTTCACAAGGCACACAAGCTATTGATACGTTTACCAATAAGTATAAATTTTTACCAAAACCGCTCGATTTTAAAAAATTCTTAAACGCTATTGAGCAGTTGGTTTCGGGTTAGTTCAAAGTCGGGAGTCCGCAGTCAGGAGTCGATTATCCGGGTAGAGCAATTTAGTTAAAGGTGAAAGACCAATTAAATAATCACTGATGATCAATAACCCATTATCAATGACCAATTTCCAAAGAACTCATGTACAAATGACTAATGAACTAATGACCACTGAACCAGTGAACCATTGAACTAAATATCCGAATAATCAGTGGGATAGATAAATTTGGTGTCGTTTTTTGAAACATTGTGCTGATACTCAGGCATAGCAGATAGTTTTTTCCAGTAATCATCTGCAGAGAAAGCCTTCCAATGCTCATCCCTATCGGCTTTATTTTCGAAAGTGGTGAGGTACATCAGGTTGGGCATACGACTACCAGAAATTACTTCTCCATAAAATACAGCATTAAAATTAAGCCGCTTAAATAAGCCTATTTCATCGCCTTTATTAAACATTTGAACTTTGTTATGGTAATACTTTTCGGTTGGCGATTCGTAACTCCTTAATTCATACACCCGTTCCTTCATTGGTGATTTTAACTTGGGCAGCATAAAAGCAGGCGCACCTTCAAAAGCCTTTAAAACGATAGACTCTAAACGTTCGTAAGGTGCATCGTTGTAAACAGCATCTAAATAGGTTTTACCGTCAATGCCATATTGTTGATCTTTTGCCAGTTTTTTATCAAGCTCTAAAATTCCATTGAATGATTTTAAAGGGATAAATACGTAAATAAGTTTTTCAGTAACTGCTGCCGGATCGCTCACAATTGGCCTAAATACGCCAACTTTTGCAATCCCGGAACGGTGGAGTGCCGGCAAATAAGCATGCTGTAAGTATTCATCAACCGTTTTTTCCTGGGCTTCAGTTTTTAAATGATAAATTTTAATCTGATAGAAATCTATCTTATTCGCATGAGCAACAAATGCATTAAACATTAAAAAAAACAAAAACAAGCAGGGTACTTTGATTTTTGGCAACATATTTACTGATGATTAAAATTAATTGGCACTAATGTACCAATTATCAGTTAAAAAGGAACCAATGACCAATGGACCAATAAACTAATGACCAGTGAACTAATGACTAATGAACCAATAAACCTTTCTACTTTGAAACATTTGGATTTGGCGGTTCGGCATTAAGCAGGTGTTTCACAAAAAAATCGCGTTTACGCCTGCGGCCGTATACTCCACCATCACTATGGCCCATACCCGGGATACTTAAGATGTCGAAATTTTTATTGGCTTTAATCAATGCGTCAGCCAGCCTATAGGTAGATTCTGGTGGTACATTTTCGTCAGCTTCGCCAACAATCAGGAATAAATCGCCCTGTAATTTAGCTGCATTTGTAATATTGGATTGTTCTTCATAATGTTTTGCTATAGGATACCCCATCCATTGTTCATTCCACCATTGTTTATCGATCCGGTTATCGTGACAGCCACAAGCAGAAACCGCCGCTTTATAAAACTCAGGATGAAATAATAACGCTCCTGTTGAACTTTGTCCACCGGCTGAGGTTCCATAAATCCCTACCCTGGTAATATCTGCATTTGGATATTTTACAGCCATTGCTTTTAACCATAAAATCCGGTCAGGGAAACCTGCATCGGCAATGTTTTTCCAACACACATCATGAAAAGCTTTAGATCGGTTAGCCGTTCCCATTCCGTCTATCTGTACTACAATAAAACCTAATTCTGCTATGCTCTGCATTTCGCTGCTAGGAAGAAAGTTTTTAGGCACAAAACTATCGTGAGGACCTGCATAAATATTTTCGATAACCGGATAGGTTTTGTTCGCATCCATTTTTGAAGGGAAACAAACGATGCCCCAGATGTCGGTTATACCATCACGTCCCTTAGCCACAAAAACTTCGGGTAATTTAACCCCGGTAGCCAGAAAAGCATCTTTTTGTCCATGTTCTATCTCCGCAATCTTTTTGGTACTCGCCGTTAACCTCAGTTCTGTAACCGGTGGAATATTTACCTGCGAATAGGTATCGAGGTAATATTTGCGATCAGGAGAAAAGCTAAGGTTATGGTTTCCTTTTTCGGGCGTAAGATCTATCAAACCCTTTCCATCAAAACCGATCCGGTAATAGTGGATAAAATAAGGATCTTCACTGGCATTCATTCCGCATGCCCTGAACCAAACCTGACGTTTTACCACGTCGACACTATCTATATCCCGAACTACATAATTGCCTTTTGTAATCAGCGATTGTTTTCCTGTAAGCGTATTAACAAGATAAAGGTGTTGCCATCCATCCTGTTCACTAGTCCACAACATTTCATTTGTTTTAGGCAGATAACGGGTATAAATGCGGCTTTCGTAAATAAAGGTTTTCGTTTTTTCGTCGATAATGTTTCTGGTTTTTCCGGTAAGTACATCCACTTCTATTACCCTAAAGCGCTGATGCCCCCTATCTACTTTTTCGTAGGTATAATACCTGCTATTATTATTACGCCAGTGCAATTCGGGCGGACCGAAAAAATCTATTGGATCGGCATCAACCTTTACTGCCTTTTTAGTGGCCACATTAAAAATATAGGGCTGATATGATGTAAAATCATCTCCTGGCTGCATGTACTCCCTTGATTTTAGTTCTCCTCTGGTTGTGCCCGGAACAGAACTTAATACATAATGTACTTTTTTAATTTCTTTGGGATCAGTTTTATAAGCAATGATATTTTTGCTATCTGGCGACCACGAAAAATCGCCATAAGGTTTGTCGGCATTACCATCGGTACTCAACTGCGTTTCTGCTTTTGTTACCGTATTCACCACAAATAGGTTCCCGCCCCTGATTAGGATTTCATTTTTGCCATCCGGCGATTTTATCGATTCGCGGTTTCTTTGCCAACGCGATCTACGCTGTTGTAAAGCTTTTTTAGCAGAATAGCGGTAAATTGTGGTGTCGCTGGTATTGGTTAAACTATAATCGCTAAGATTGAGCTGGTACCAGTTATCTTGTATTTTTATTTTCGCGGTATTTCCCTGATCGGCGAAATACAGTTCAGCAAATTGAAGTTTTAGCGGATTTTGCTTTTTGCCCGTAATTTTTTCGATGTTTTTGGCTACGATATCATGATTGAATGCTACTTTACGCTTCCCGTTTGCGGCATCTACATAATAATATTCCCATGTTTTATTAGGGAGGTTCTTTTTATACCAGAATGCACTTCCATCTTTTTTCCAAAAAGGAACGATGTCGTTATTGGTGGGGATATTGCGGATTGCAGTATCGAGTTTATTGGATAATTGATAGGCATTAGCCATTTCGAGCGGATTTGGCGCGTAAGGTCTTAGTGCCGTCTGCTGTGCTTTTGTTTGAAAAAATGCTAAACTTAATAAAACGAAGGCTATTGATTTTTTAGCGATGGGGTAAATCGTCATTACAGGTTTTTTGTGGTAAATATAAGTTTACCTTTTTTCAGTTTCCCTTTAGATATTGACGGATAACATCAATATTTTAACCGCTAACATCAGTCGTACCATTAGCCTTTAAATCCTGACGGGCAATACTTCCTTTAATGATGTAGTAAACAGGAATACCAATGAGGGTAATAATTAATCCCGGCCAGGTAAACCTGGGTTTAAACATAATCAACAAAATACAGAAGGCAAGCCCCATCACAATGTAAATAACAGGTAGTACAGGGTAACCAAAGGCTTTGTATGGGCGCTGAACATCAGGACGTTTTTTACGCAGGATAAAAATCCCGAAAATGGTGAGCATATAAAACATCACGACAACAAAGGAAATCATGTCGAGCAGGTCGCCATATTTACCGCTGATGCACCAAAGACAGGCAAAAACACATTGGATCCAAAGGCCAAAACCAGGAACTGCATTTTTATTGAGCGTACCCACTTTTTTAAAGAAAAGTCCATCCCTGGCCATCGAATAATATACCCTTGCACCAGCCATAATTAAACCGTTATTGCAACCGAAGGTAGAAACCATAATCATCAGGGCAATAATGATGGTACCGGCTGTACCAAAAATATGGTTGGCGGCAGAAACCGCAACGCGATCTTTATCGGCATAAGCAATATCGTGCAGCGAGAGTACGCCTGTGTACATCACATTGGTGAGCAAATAAAGTACCGTAACGATAATGGTCCCTAAAGCTAAACTCAAACCGATATTACGTGCCGGATTTTTAATCTCTCCGGCAATAAAGGTTACGTTATGCCATGAATCACTACTGAATATCGACCCTACCATAGCCGCAGCAATGGCTCCAAAAGCAGCCAGGGTAGTATAAGAACCGATGCTTCCATCTTTGGATAAAGAACCTAAAACCCACATATTTTCCCAGTTGGTTTTCCAGATTCCTTTGTCGAGGAAAAAAAGTCCGAACATTATAAGGCCAAATAAACTGAGCAGCTTGGCTACTGTAAAAGTAGTTTGAATTACCTTACCGCCATTTACACCCCTGTTATTAATGTAAGTAAGCAGTATAATGACGGCAATGGCCAATAACTGCGCCGGCGAAATGGTAAAGAAACCCAGATCGATTGCCACCAGATCTTCACTTAAGGACGGGATCAGATAGGCTGTAAATTTAGCGAATGCCACCCCTACCGCAGCAATTGTTGCCGTTTGAATAACTGTAAAAAAACTCCAGCCATATAAAAAACTGATCAGCGGATTGTAGGCTTCTTTTAAATAAATGTATTGTCCGCCCGCTTTTGGGAACATGGCACTTAATTCGCCATAACTTAAGGCCGCAGTAAGTGTCATAAAACCGGTGATGAGCCATACCACCAATAACTAACCCGAACTGCCCACATTACGTGTAATATCTGCACTTACAATAAAAATACCTGATCCGATCATACTTCCGGCTACAAGCATGGTGGCATCCATTAATTTGAGTGAGGGTTTAAACTGTGTGGTTTCCTGATCCATAGTCTGTTTGTTTGGTTGGTTGGTTCGGTATTTTGCTATTGGTTATTTAAGCTGATCGTAAAAATGCCAGGTAGTCGTAAAATCGCGTGTGAGTGGCTGATTGGTTAAAGTAGCCCTGATCATTTCTACCGGAATAAGGTTTTCTTTTATCACCGCATCATGAAAGGCTTTAAAACTCATTTTACCACCATCAACCAGTTCTTTCTTTAAGGCAAAAAGCTGAAGGCCACCAGTCAGGTAGGCCACCTGATACAATGGACTGTAATCGCCTTTAAAAGATCTGCGTACCTCGCCTTCTGCATTGGCGCGTTCGTGCCCTACACGGTCGACTAAGAAATCGACGCATTGCTGTGGTGTCCATTTACCAAGGTGGAAGTTTAACGAAAAGAGAATCCTAGCACAGCGGTGCATGCGCCAGAAAAGCATGCCCATCTTTTCTTCCGGAGTTTTGGCAAAACCTTTATCATAAAGTAATAATTCCCAATACAATGGCCAGCCTTCTACACTAAAAGGTGTTGTAAACGGCTCCCGATAACTTTTATAACGGTTGTTAATGAAATATTGATAATGATGCCCCGGCAATAATTCATGTTGTACCGTTCCCCTCGAAAAATAAGGATTGTTACCACGCATACTCATTAATTTATCATCTTCTTCCATCGAATTGGTGGGATAAGAAATACTGATTTCACGGCCTCCCGTAAAAAACGGGTTAACCAACTGGCGTTCGGCCGACATCATTACCATGCCCCAGGTTTCTTCGGCCAATGCCGGTATATTGATGAGATCGTTGTCTTTTATAAAAGTTAAGGCATCGTTCTGCAGTTTTACAATTAATTCGGCCTGTTTGCCCAAAGGCACGTAACTGTTTTTTATTTTTTCCTGCGCTTTTTTCCAGTCTTTTCCATAACCCATAGCTGCCGAGGCCTTTAACAATTCTTCATCGCAATATTTAAATTCTTTTTCGGCAAGCTGGATCAACTGCTCTGGCGTGTAAGGAATAAGTTCAGCATTTAATTGCCTGATCAATTCCTCCCGGCCAATCGGCGTTCCTTTTATTTCGGGTTTATCTAATTTAACTAAACCTGTATCGCTTTTATCGGCAAACAGTTTGGCATAATTGCTTAATGCCAGATCGAGTCTTTCGTAGGGTTTAGGCGCCCACCAGGTAAAACCCGGCTCATAATCCATATAAAACTGATAAAAACCTTTTAACCGATGTTTTAAACTTAAGGTAACCTCAGCAGCCATTTTTAGCTGATCAGGTTTGAGTTTACGTCCCTTTTTAAAATTTAAGCTAAGTGTATCCAGCTGCTTAGCCGTTTCACTCATCTGAAGGGCCAGTACAGAACCTTCTTTATAGGTACCACGCCGTCTTAATTTTTCCAGTTCATAAATAGAATTAGCAAAAGTAAAGTACCTGGCTAATTCATTATATTCTGCAGTTTCTTTATTCAGCAACCATACCGACGATTCTATCTCCTTTTTTAGCAGGATATAATCTACCTTGCCATAAATGCTAAAAGTTTCGAAAGGGGCTGATTTTAATTTTTGCAAATAATCGTTATTGATATCCTGTAACCTCTTTCTTTGCTCAGGACTTTTAAAGGTGGTCATCGGATAAGAATAATAACCTCCTGCAGCATAAGGGTAATAAAAATCGTTAATGGCATCCACATCCTTTTGATAACCAACTATTAAAGTCCCCATTTCGCTTGTTTGCTCATAAAGACTAGCATTTGTGGATTGGGCGGAAGCTACAACACTTGAAAACAGGATAAAAATCAATAAAAAGGCAGAAAAATGGTGCTTGCGTTGCATATAAATCGATTAAAATTGGCTAATAGCATTCCTTCCATTTGAAAAAATGGTTAGCTGTAATGAGAAATAAAATTGGTTTTTGGCTTAAGCGCCTACGTAACTTACCCTGCTTACACTATTGTAAGTATCAATATAAGCCCTTGGCGATTGTCCGATGATGCTTTTAAATACCCTGTTAAAATTGGTGATACTATTAAAACCCGCTTTATAGGCCACGCCCGAAATACAATCTGCTTTTTCGCCGGAGATAAGACTTTTACAGGCATCGTTAATCCTTACTTCATTTAAAAACGACACAAAAGTATGTCCTGTGTGTTTTTTAAAGTACCTGCAGAAAGCCTGCGGCGTCATAAAGGCAGCATTGGCTACATCTTCTAAAGAAATTTGATTGTTATAGTTTTCGGTAATGAAGTTAATGATCTTGCTCAGGCGCATCCCTTCATTTTCGCTAACGTTTGAAGAATACATATCAGAGCAAAGTGATTCTACATTCTCATTTAAATCCTGAAGACCATTCACCAGTTTCAGAAAATTAAACAACACATCTACGCCTGATGCATGATGAACATCGAACAACTTGGCAACAATATCTTTGGTAAAACCGACAGGAATTTTAAACCCGTGCTTGTTTTTGGCCAAAAAAGCACTCGCCATTTTCATTTCGGGAAGATTAAACAGCGAAGCGAGAATACCATAGGGATTGAAATAAACCGAACAAGCCTTGATGGTTTTATGATTATTCGGAGCAAAATATTCCGGATTGCTTTTAAATAAGTGTGGTAATTTTGCACCAATTACAAAAATATCACCCGAACGGAAGGCATGCATATCATTACCTGCAATTAACGTCCCTTCACCCTTTTCTATATAGGTAATCTGCCATTCATCGTGTCGGTGCAGATATTGATAAAAATATGGCAGTTCTATATGCTCCGATATTACGCTCTTGTCGTCGGGCACAAGCATGGTAAATGGTAGTACTTTCATCTTTTGGTCGGTTGATTTGGTTTGTTGATTACGAATTGAATATATAGATATTAACTCAAAAAAACCAATAAATCATAAATAAGGTTAAAATCCTGCTACAACCTGATAATATTTGATGAAAGGTTTGCCAAAGAAGTCAAGTTTAAACTAATGTTGTATACAAGAAAAGTACAAACTTGACTTCTTTTTTATCGTGCCACAACAAAAGGTTTCAACTCCAACTCGGTAGCTGCTCCGTCAATTAGCTGACTCACAAGCAATCCCGTTGCAGGGCCTAAACTTAAACCCATCATGCCATGACCTGTTGCTATTACTAAATTTTCTCTTTTGTTGCTTCTGCCGATGTAGGGCAAACCATCCGGAGAAGATGGGCGGAAACCGTACCAGATATCCTTTTCGGCAGGTATTGCAGGTTTTAAATCCGGGAAATAAGCCGGCACCGACTCTACAATTCCTTTAACCCGCTGCATATTTATCCTGGTATTAATTTTATCCAGTTCCATCGTACCACCATACCTGATCTGTCCGTTCATTGGGGTAATGGCAACCCTTGCCTCACATAATAATGCCGGAATTGCTAAACGGTTTTGAGGTTCTGGCTCCATAAAAGAATAACCTTTACCTGGCATTAAGGATATTTTAATGTCGGCCATTTTTGCTACTGCCGGCGACCATGATCCTGTAGCAATCACATACTGATCAGCATCCCAGGCCTCATTACCGGTAAAAACCTTCATAATGCGGTTGCCTGCAGTTTCAATCTTATCAACCTCTTTGCCACGCTCAATTTTAACTCCATTAGCAGTTAAGTATTTTAGCAAGGCGTTCATCAGTTTTGTAGGGTAAAGATGCGCATCACAACGATAGTGCACCGCCCCCAAAACATCTAATTTTAAATCTGGCTGTAAAACACTGCATTCTGCAGCACTTAGTACGGCCATATCCAGGCCCAGTTCAATTGCCCTGGCTGCCAAATGCGCTTCTTCTTCTCCTGCCTTTTCTGTTTTATAAAAAGCCAGAATACCATTGTGGGTCAGTTCGAAATCGAAATCGGGTTCTTTAGCCAGGTCTTCATATAGTTTTTTGCTCAGCAATGATAAATCGCGCAAGGGCTCTGCTGATTGACTTACATGTTTCGCGGTGGCATATTTCATAAATTTTAAACCCCAGTTAATGAGGTTGCCATTTAGAGATGGGCGAACATAAAACGGACTTTTACTGTCGAACATCCAGCGGATGCCCTGTTTTATCATGCCCGGAGCAGCCAAAGGCACAAAATGGCTTGGCACAATCATCCCTGCATTACCGAAAGAACAGTTGTCGGTAATATCTCCCTTATCCAGAATGGTAACCTCATAACCTTTTTTCTGCAGGTAATACGCAGAGGTTAAACCCACAATTCCGCCACCAATAATTAATACTTTCGACATTCTTTTAATTTATAATGCTGCTATTCTTTTAAATTCACTAAATCACCTGAAACCCGTGTGCATAAGGATCATCTTCGGCATCAATTTTAATGGTATTGTAACCATAAACTTTCGCCCAGCCCTCTACACTTGGTATAATGGCTTTAATACCCTTCAGGTCTACCACTTCCTCTACCCTTCCAATAAATTTGCTGCCAATAAAACTTTCGTGGATAAAATCTTCCCCCTGTTTTAATTTTCCTTTAGCAAACCACTGCGCCAGTCGTGCTGAGGTACCTGTTCCGCATGGAGAGCGATCGATGGCTTTGTCGCCATAAAAAACAGCATTTCGGGCGGTTGATGTAGGGTCAATGGTTTTTCCTGTCCATAACACGTGGCTACAGCCATTTATAGTCGGATCCAAAGGATGTACGAACGTATATTTTTCGTTAATGCGTTTTCTGATCGTTTGGCTCCAGGTAATCAGCTGTGATGCGGTATAATTTTCCAGTCCAGGAAAATTATCCTGCGGATCAACAATTGCATAAAAATTACCACCATAAGCCACATCGAAAGTAAGTGTTCCCAAATCAGGGCATTCAATCTCGAGGTTTTCGGCAGCGAGGTAGGATGCTACATTTTTAAGTTTAACCGACTTTACTTTTCTACCCTCCTGTTTATATTCAATGAGTACCAATCCGGCAGGGGCTTCCATTCTGATCACACCTGGTATTTTTGGTTTGATTAGTCCTTCTTCTATGGCAATGGTAATGGTACCGATAGTACCGTGACCGCACATTGGCAGGCAACCACTGGTTTCGATAAAAAGAACAGCAACATCATTGACCGGATCGTGAGGTGGGTAGAGGATACTGCCCGACATCATATCGTGTCCGCGTGGTTCGAACATTAAACCTGTTCTGATCCAATCAAATTCCTTTAAAAAATGCTGACGTTTTTCGCTCATATTTGAGCCGATAAGCTGAGGGCCACCGCCTGCTACCAATCTAACCGGATTTCCGCAAGTATGCGCATCTACACAAAAAAAAGTTTTACTCATGAGATTTCGTTAATTTCTGGTTTATCGTTCTGAAAATACCCAATGGGTTCCCATCTTTCAATTCATCCGGCAATAAATCCTGCTCCCAATCCTGATAAGCCAGTGGTCTGGCAAAACGATTAATCGCGGTAGAACCTACAGATGTGAAACGGCTATCGTTAGTTGCCGGGAAAGGTCCACCATGTTGCATGGCTGCGCAAACCTCCACTCCGGTAGGCACACCGTTTAAGATAATCCTCCCGGTTTTATCGGTTAATTTGTTTACCAGTTCCTGATAATGCTGAAGTTCTTGCTTTTCGGCCATTAAGGTTACGGTCAATTGTCCTTCCAGCACTTCGATTGCTTTTTCAAGTTCAGCAATATCATCAGCCACAACCAATAATGAATAGGGTCCAAAAATTTCTTCGCGAAGTTTTGGATTCCTGATGAAATCGGTCGCACTTACCTGTGCTATTTTGGCTTTAGATTGATTCTTTAATTCATTATTATTCAAATCTGATACCGCAATTACCTCAACTCCTACTTCATTTGTAATTGCTGAAGAAAGTTTACCATAATTACCCGCAATACCTTCGGTAAGCATGGTTGCTGATGGAACAGCTGCAATGGCTTCTTTTAAAACCGTTTTAAATTTATCGAGTCCCGGAGACTGAACAGCCAGCAATAAACCCGGGTTGGTACAAAACTGACCGGCCCCCAGGGTAATGGAACCTGCATATTTTTTGGCCAGTTCTTCTCCCTGTTTTTCTATGGCCTGTGGAAGGAAAATTACGGGATTGATACTGCCCATTTCGGCAAAAACCGGAATAGGCTGCTCGCGCTGTTGCGCTAAATTAACCAAAGCCATTCCACCTTTAAACGAACCTGTAAAAGTTACCGCTTTGGTTAAAGGGTGTTGAACCAAAGCAGCACCAATGTTATAACCATCATCGTACAACAAAGAGAAAAAGCCTTTAGGCATACCTGTTTTTTCTGCCGCCCTGATAATGGCTCCACCAACTAAAGCACTGGTGCCATAGTGAGCAGGGTGTGCTTTTACCACAACCGGACAACCCGAAGCCAGCGCTGAAGCCGTATCGCCACCTGCTACTGAAAAGGCAAGAGGAAAATTACTTGCACCAAAAACCACAACAGGCCCTATTGGGACCAGCATTCTTCTAATATCAGGACGTGGTAAAGGTTGTCTTTCAGGCAGCGCGGTATCAATAATCGCATCCACCCAGGAACCTTCGGCAACCACATTGGCAAATAACCTTAACTGGCCAGTAGTTCTTCCCAACTCGCCCTGTAAGCGTGCTAATGGCAAACCGCTTTCTGCAGATGCCCTGTTAACCAGTTCTTCGCCAAGATTACCAATTTCGTCGGCAATGGCGTTTAAAAAAGCTGCCTTAACATCCTTATTTAAATTTCTATAAGTGTAAAAAGCTGTTGTTGCAGCTGTTAAAGCTTCATCAACCAGGCGCTCGCTCGCTTTAAAAAAATCACCTTCAAGTGTTAATCCCGTGGCGGGATTAACAGCCTGAAGGCTTTTTTCATTAACTTCTACATAGGTACTAGCTACAATATTTTTCCCGTTCATATTTGGTTTTTAAACTATTTGCCCCAGCTACCAGCAGGTAACTCTGGACGAACAGCTAGTGCATCGTTTATAATTTTCAATACTTTTTCTCTTTCTGCGCCACTTATAGGTAAACGTGGTGCACGCACCGCTTCGGTCCCCAATCCGGTGGCTACTTCTGCCAGTTTAATGTATTGTACCAATTTAGCGTGAATATCCAGTTCCAATACTGGCAAAAACCAACGGTAAATGGTTAATGCTTCCGCAATGCGGTTTTGTTTAATTAACCTGAAAATGGCTACGGTTTCTCTTGGAAAGGCATCAACCAAACCTGCAACCCATCCGTGTGCGCCCATTACAATACTTTCCATTGCCAATGGATCAACACCAGTGAAAATAGCAAAGCGATCGCCAAAACGGTTAATCAAACGGGTTACATTTGAAACGTCCCTTGTTGATTCTTTTATAGCCTGGATGTTATCATATTTAGTCAAAACCTCGAACATATCCAATGTTACCTCAATTTTATAATCAACAGGATTATTGTAAATCATGATCGGCAGTTTTGTACTTTCTGCAATCGCACCAAAAAATGCAAGGGTTTCATCTGCCGCTGCATTATAACGCATTGGTGGTAATAACATCAATCCGTTTGCACCAAGAGATTCGGCTTTTTTAGCTACTTCAATCGCTTTTTTTGTGGTAGACTCTGCAATATTCAACAAAACCGGAACACGGCCATTTACGAGGCTTAAAGTATGCGATAGTAAGCCAAATTTTTCATCATCGGTAAGCACGCTGGCTTCACCAAGCGATCCACCCAGGATAATACCTTCTGCACCTGCTTCTAACTGCGCTTCGATATTTAAATCGAAAGCCGGAAAATCCAATTCATCATTCGCTGTAAATTTAGTTGTTACAGCAGGGAAAACCCCAGTCCATTTAATACTCATTTATTCTTATAATTTTAATATTATGATTGATATGCTTTTTAATTAAATTTAAGGTTTAATTAATTAAAACACCTTTAATTTGGTTTTTTACCTTTAATGAACCCATTAAAGGTTTTTCAAATTTAGGGGATAAGCACAAGCTAATGTTGTTGGATTTTAACCAATACCGACCGAAAATAGACCATTTGGGAGGTCTGGTAGAAATGAGGAGAAAACAATCGGATGGAAACATCTAATCACATCAAATATAAGAGACCCGATTATGAAAAATATCGGTCAGCTTAGCTGTTCTCAGGTGACTAAGGTGGTCAAATTTAAACAGTACAGGTTTATTTTTATTAACCACCTTAGACACCTTAGCTCACCTGAGTTTTAAATATTGCTTAACATCGTAAAACAAAATCAAACGAAAACATTCGATTACAAAAAACGGTATCCTTTAAAAAGGATACCGTTAGTTAAGTTTGTTAGGTGTTACTACCTAACCGTACGAATATCAAAACACTTAAATTGCATCTTTTTAATAGGCATTGCTTCTGATCGATTCGATTTCTTCTGTGGTTAATGCGAGGTGTTTACCTAACATTCTGCTTCCATTTTCAGTAACCAGAAAATCGTCTTCAACCCTGATCCCGCTAAAGTTTCTGAACTGCTCCAGTTTATCGTAATTGATGAATTCGGTAAATTGATTAGCCGCCTTCCAACGGTCAATCAGTTCTGGGATAATGTAAACGCCAGGCTCAACAGTGAGTACATAACCCGCTTCGAGTGCTTTGCCCAACCTTAACGATTTCAAGCCGAACTGTGTGGTATTTTTAACAAGATCATCAGTATAACCTACGTATTGCTCGCCTAAATCTTCCATATCGTGTACATCGAGGCCCATCATGTGCCCTGTACCGCATTGAAAGAACATGGCATGTGCACCCGCCTGTACCGCATCATCTATATTGCCTTTCATCAAGCCGATATCTTTTAAGCCCTGAGCAAGCATTTTACAGGAAGCCAAATGTACATCCAAATACCTTACGCCAGGCGCCAATAGATTTTTAGCATGAGTATAGGCGTTGAGCACAATATCGTAAACATCTTTTTGCTCCGCGCTGAATTTCTTACCTACCGGAAACGTACGGGTAAGATCGCCGGCATAACCTAAAGCGGTTTCTACACCAGAGTCGTTTAAAACCAATTGTCCTTCCTGAAGCTGGTTGCCATGGTAATGGTTATGCAAAATTTCACCGCGAACAGTCAAAATTACCGGATAAGCTAAATCGCCACCGGAAGCCAAAGCGGCACCCTGAATTTTAGCGGCAAGATCACGCTCATACATGCCAGGTTTTGCCTGTTGTATTACCATGAGGTGAATATCTGCTGATATAGATGCTGCACGATCTAGTTCTACAATTTCTTCAGCTGATTTAACTGAACGCTGTGCAATAACGGCTTTTATGAAAGGAAGAGAGGCCCGCTCCTTAAGCTCACCGATAGGGATATTGAACCAAGCGGCTAGTTTAATTTTATTTTCAGGACGGTAAGGTGGCAGGAAATGAACAGCCTGTTTTTTTGCCTGATATTGGTTGAGGTAGCTATCGAGTTGATCTAACGGCAATACTTTTGTTAAGCCTGAATCTTCACTTTTTTCAGCTAAAGTTTTTTGGCGTCCCATCCAAACGATGTCGTCAATGCCCATTTCATTTCCGAACAGGATGGTTTCATCTTCGTCCAGGTTGATCATTGCGGCTAATGAAGGTTCGCTGATTCCAAAATAATACAGAAAGGTACTGTCCTGCCTAAAATGGTAGGTATTATCTTTATAGTTCATCGGGCTCTCTTCATTACCCAAAAAGAGTAATATCCCCGAATTTAGTTTTGATTTTAATGCTGCTCTGCGTTGCAGATAAACTTTCTTTTCAAACATATTTTTCATGTGTTAGGCAAATATCCCAAAAGTGATCTTTATTAAATAACCATTAACCCGAATGGCTAAAATATGGGTTGTATCTGCAAATTATAAGCTATGATTAGGGCATAAAAGTCACAATAAATTTCTGTTTATCGAAAAATAAGGGTAAAATATGCACAATAATGGCAAAATAAAGGGCTTTTATGCTATGCACAATTGCATAATTTTATTGCGTTAACAGATCCCTAAACCACCCTAATAACATGAACCCAAACATTGGTAAAATTTTGCTTGGCTGTGCATTGTTTTTTGCGTTAAATGCAAATGCACAAAATTATGTCCCTCATTTTAATGATAAGCGTATAAAAGTTAAAAATATGACACCGATTAAGGCTTATGCTTTCGACCTCTCGCAGGTAAGTTTATTGGAAAGTACTTTTAAAACCGCCATGAAAGCTGATGAAGCTTATCTATTGCTTATCGATCCTGACCGCTTACTCTCTGGTTTTAGAAAAAATGCGGGACTAACGCCAAAAGCCAAGATTTATGGTGGATGGGAAGGCGACGGTTTGGCCGGACATTCGTTGGGGCATTATCTTTCGGCAATATCCATGCAATATGCCTCTGGCAAAAATCCTGTTTTTCTGCAAAAGGCAAATTATATTGTAGATGAGCTCACCGATTGCCAACAGGCCAGAAAAAGCGGTTATTTGGGTGCTTTTGGCAACGAAGACAAAATATGGGGCGAACTGGTAAAAGGCAATGTTAAAACCGGGGGTTTCGATTTAAATGGTGGCTGGGCACCATGGTATACAGTGCATAAAATTATGGCCGGTTTGCTCGATGCCTACCTTTATACCAATAACCGAAAAGCATTAACCGCCTGCATAGCGCTGGCCGACTGGACAGGAACCACCATTGGAGGCCTAAATGAGGAACTCTTACAAAAAATGCTTTTCTGTGAATATGGAGGCATGGCTGAGGCACTTGTTAATCTTTATTCCATTACCGGAGACAAAAAATACCTCGATTTATCCTACAAGTTTTATGATAAACGCATTCTAGATCCTTTAGCCAAACAAACCGATATCCTTCCGGGAAAACATTCCAATACACAAATCCCGAAAATTATTGCCAGCGCCAGGCGACATGAAATTACCGGCGATGAAAGGGATAAAACAATTGCCGATTTCTTTTGGAAAACGATTGTTTACCACCACTCTTATGTAACCGGTGGAAACAGCAATTACGAATACTTAAGTGAGCCGGATAAACTGAACGACAAGCTTACTGAAAACACAACCGAGACCTGCAATACATATAACATGCTGAAGTTAACAGGTCATCTTTTTGCAGAAAACCCATCTGCCGAGCTATTCGATTATTATGAAAAAGCACTTTACAATCATATTTTAGCTTCGCAAAATCACGATGATGGCATGACCTGTTACTTTGTACCACTCCGCATGGGCGGCAAGAAAGAATACAGCGATAAGTTTAATACTTTTACCTGCTGTGTGGGTACCGGAATGGAAAATCATGTCAAATACAATGAAAGCATTTATTCAAGGGGAAACGATGGCAGTTTATATGTGAATTTATTTATTCCATCGGTTTTAGACTGGAAAGAAAAAGGACTAAAAATTACACAGCAAACTGCCTTACCTCACGGTGGTCAAACCAGTTTAACACTTAGTTTAACCAAAGCTTCAAATTTTTCTATCCGGATAAGAAAACCAAAATGGTCTACCGGAACCACCATTGCAGTGAATGGGGCATTGCAAAAAATTACACCTGATGAAACTGGTTATTATGTGATTACCCGTAACTGGAAAAATAACGATAAGATAACCTACATCACACCAGAAAAACTCTACACAGAGGCAATGCCCGATAATGCTGATCGGAGGGCTATATTTTATGGCCCCGTGCTTTTAGCCGGCGCTTTAGGAAATACTGAACCTGATCCTGTTAAGGGTGTACCTGTATTTGTGAGCGCCAACAACGATCCTAAAGATTGGCTAAGTGTAGTAAATAAACAAGATCTTGAGTTTGAAACTAAAAATATTGCCCAACCTCAGGATGTTAAACTTATTCCGTTTTACCAAACCAAAAACCAATATTATAGTGTTTACTGGGATGTGTTTACACCTGAAAAATGGACGGTACAGCAAAAAATTTATGATGAGCAAAAGCGTAAACAAAAAGAACTGGTAGATAAAACAACTGATGTATTCAGATTTGGTGAAATGCAGCCCGAACGGGATCATAACTTTAGTGCAGCCAAAGAATATATGGGCGAAGACCATGGGAGTAAGTGGCGTGTTGCAGGCGAAAACGGTTTCTTACAATTTGATATTAAGGTAGATCCCGCTTTACAGAATACGATCATTGCCTCTTACTGGGGAATGGACAACCGGGGCCGCAATTTCGATATCCTGGTTGATGGTGTTAACATTGCAACAGAGGATCTGAATAAGTATAAGGAAAGTCGTTTTTACGATATCAGTTATAAAATCCCTGTAGAATTAACCAAAGGCAAAAACAAAGTGACGGTAAAGTTATTTCCAAAAGCTAAAAATAGTGCCGGCCCTATTTATGGGGTAAGGGTGATTAAGGAAAGTTTGTAAGTGGTATTGTTATAATTTAGTTAAAGATATCTAGGCTTAAGATTAGCTTCACAGAGTACAGCGTAGTTCCTGCTTTTGCCTAACTGGAGGGAAACAAAAAACTAAAATAATTCTAGTGCTCTTTGCCGCACGGCATCAAACTTTTGAGGCATCAAAAGTATGCAAAAATGCTTTGTCAATCCGGCAAGGAGCCTTTAGCACAATCCCACGCACATCAAAAAAACAGGGGCACTTCGTTTTGTGTTCAATACTTTTTTTTTAAAAAAAAATTAATCATCGTTTATGAACACAAAACCACTGCGTTTAAGGTTTGTTAGTGCTAATCTTCCTGAACTGCAACTGTTTTTTGATTTGCCTGGCTCTTGGGATTGACAGCGTCCTTCGGCAAAACTTGTGTGCTCTTTTAAGCGAGCTCGCATGATGCCTAAACCTTACTTAATAATGGATGCCTAGCAGTAATCAACGTCTGGACTGCGCTTCATTGGATGCTATCGGATCAGGATAAAAATCGATTTCAGCTTAAATTTAATGGACAATATTACTATTTAAGTTTATAGTATTTTGAAATACAAAAAATTGAACAATTTAACATAAAGTTTCAATACAGGTATAAAATGAATCACTTATGTTTCATGAAAGCTTTGATTATGTAAAAAATTTAACATTAATTTACTGATAATCAATTAATATATAATAATAACATAAACTTATATCATTAATAAAGCCTACATCTATTTGGTTATCTGACGATAATAATAATAAAAAGGCCCCATAAATTTCGTTATACGAGGCCCCGACAGTAGTTGAATTGATATTATTTTTGAATAATGATTTCGATTGTATTTGATTTAGATAATGAAAACTGGTAGGCTCCCCTACCCTTAATGCTATTGCCTTTTACGGAATAATTACCTACCCCATTAACTTTTGCAGGCTGCGATAATCTTAACACTGCATTGGGTGTATACTCGTTAGCTTTATTCAATTTTAAACGGATTTGGCCGGTTAAAGTATTATAAACAACTTCATCAATCGTTCCTGCATCGAGGGTAATCCAGAGTCCGGCCGGAGCTATGTAAACTGATGATTTTGCTGCCGTGGTTAACTTAACAGCGATGGTATTTCCGGTTTTGTTTAAGTTACCTCCAAAAGCCAGCCAGCCAAACTCAGGATGATTTAAAATATAAGATGAAGTATTAACAGCATAACCAAAAAAGCCAGAACCATAATCGCCGGTGATGCCATCATTTTTTAAAGTAGAGGGATAAGCATGAAAAGCTGCAGGTGCAAAACCTTCCTGAGTGATATTTGAAATGGAACCTAACAAGCCGCCATAACCCGTACGCAAGAGGTAAAAATCACCAGGATGTTTGCGGTAATCCATTAATACCGGAATGGCGTTAAGTGCTGAGCCATAATGATGAATCATGCGTTCGATACGCGATAGTTTACCCCCATACAGGAAATCCCAATAACGGCGGGCATTCCCATTATATGCCCAATGTGGCACAACAGGCATATAAGCCAATATCGCATCGAGCGTAACATTTGCCTTGTCCTGGTAACCAAAATAACTCGACCACACATAAACCTCTTCTTGACCTGTAGAGTCCCAAGGCATCTCACTGCCAAATGGATATTGAAGCGAACGCCAATGATTAGCACGCTTTTTCATTTCGCTTTCTAACCGGGCTGCCTCATCTGTTAAACCTTCGTTTTTAAGGTCGGTTAAAATAAGATAAAAGATGGTTCCTTCCATCTGACCAAACTGTGCATAATAAGGCGCAATGTTAACCATGGCCATACCCGTTTCCGCAGCATCGATCAGGTGCTGTTTCCAACTCTGCTCCGCCACCAAACCTTTGTAATTACGTGCCAGGCGGTACAGTACCCAATGGGCAGCTGCCACATGTGGATAGTTATAAGACCTACCCAAATTATCGGCTTCTTTTTTTGGCCAGGCCGACCATGTTTTGAAATTGATAGTAGAAGCGTAGGTGTTTTTGGGCAGCGAATCTGGCGCATAATAAAACAGGCTCTTTTTTACTCCGTATTTTTGAGGTCCATCTTTTAGCTGAATCCTCCCAAACATCACCGTATCCACAAACTGTTTTAGTTTATCTACTTCTTCTTTTTTCGGTTGCACCAATTGCTTCATCATGGCACCTAACCAGGATCCTGCTCCACCTTCATCACTTAAACCTGCAATCCATGCCCTGTTATCCTGCGTTACCTGCTCTTTTTTCTCCTCATCGTAAGTAATCACCGATGGATTTCTTTTAAAGATGGGATCTGGTTGGTTAAACCATTGTTTGGTGGTTAAAAAATGTCCGTAGCTGGCAATCACTTCGCTTTCGGGTTCAATTACCTTATAATTTATCGTCTGTTCTAATCCATCTTCATATACCACAGACAGCCTGACCCTGCCCCAGGTGTTGGCTTTTACTGCATAACTTTTCCAGCCATTTTTTGTCAGCAATAAGGCGGTTATATTTAATGCATTTTCTGGCTGAACCTGAATGGATTTAACTTTTTTCGGATAATTAAGGAATAATTTTGCTTCTACATCCTTTGGCAGCACATAACCCGGAACCGACATGGCTACCGGTCTCTTATTTTCGATGAGTTTACTTTCGATATTTTTCGCCGTTCCGGAAAGGATAAACTGAAGACCATAACTACGGGTTTCGCCTGGTTTTAAAACGGTTGAAGTTGGTGTATTCCATTGCTCAGCATTTTTCCATTCATTTTCGGCATACGCTTTACTGTACACCATCCATTCGTAAAAACCTTCGAAAGCGATTCCACGAGGCGTTTTATCATCATTAAGGGGATTATAAGCTTCAAACGGGGTATGACCTACAGGTGCAACAATTAAAGATGGTGCGTGCCCACTGAGCCTGGTTACCTGTAAATAACCGGCATCCTTACCGATATAGGGATCGTAAAAAACATTTTTAGCATGGGTTTGCTCTAATGTACGGCCTTCCAGAATATTATCAAATATCATTGGAATACCCAGTGCGCCAATTTCTATGCTTTTGCCGGTTTTATTTTTCAGTTCGAAACGGAGCAGCAGTTTTCCATTTTGCATTTCCCATATCCGTTTAACCTGCAAAGGGATATCGGCAGGAAGTGTCGCCGCAAGATCGGCGGCTGCGAGTATGTTTTTACCGGCAGGAATATTTTTTACGGGACTTCTTTTTGCAGCTGTACTATAGCTTTTCCAGGCTTCATCACCGGTATTCCGTAATTTTAAATTGAGATCGCCTAAATGATATAAGCCATCTGAACTGCGCACTTTTAAACTATCGCCGGGCACGAAATCAAAGTCTTTAACCATTTTAGGTTGAAGACCAGCAACTGTTTGCGATGATTTAACCAATTTAAGGTTAAATGCACCCGCATTATACGTTAAAAACCCGTTTTCTAAACCCAGGGTTGATGGCTTTTTTCCAAGCGCAATCCATGGTGATTGAGCAAAAAGAACCTCAACATTTATAAAAGATAGGATACAACAAATTATTGCTTTAAAAGCAATTATAGATAACAGTTTAGGAGGTATAGGTTTAATGATCATGATAATTTAGGGATATATTCAAAAATATACTTTAAAAGATAAAGCAGACATCGATCTTAAAAATAACGCAAAATCGGTAAAGGATTGGTGTATTTATTGGAAGTTGTGGAGGAAAAACATGATGAACAAATAGATCCCGCAGATGGCGCAAAAGGCGCAGATTTTGAGATTTGATGTTATTCCTTGAAAGTTTGGCGATCAGATTACCTGCAAATCGTATTTATTGTGCGATTGAGTGGAAATCTACCCCATTAGCACCACAGCAAGTACCTAAACGCGATTGCAGCGGCAGCCCCGAACGCAGGGAGGGCTACAGCGTAAAGCGCGACGGACATTAATTGAAATGCAGTTATTGCTTTCCTTATCCTTCAATTAAGTACCTTATCAATCGGTATTGTAACTCCATGTTTTGACTCACACGGTAACCAGCATCCATTAATAAAGTCGTCATTTCCGCATAGAGGCTATCGTAAGGACACAATTAATTATAATATTCTTCTCCCGCTCTATGCCGCGGGGCATGGTACTTTGGAGCGCCAAAGTACCCAAAGCGCTTTGTCAATCCAGCAATGTGGCTTCTCACCGCCCCACGCTCATCAAAAAAACAGCGGCACTTTGTTTTGCTCGTTTCTGCTTAGTGAAAGCTTGAGGAGTATTTTCACAAAACCACTGCGTTTCAGGTTTGGTAGTGCCATTTGTGCCATTCTGCAACTGTTTTTTTAATTCACCTGCCACTTGGGATTGACGGCGTCCTTCGTTAAAATCCTTGCTTAGTTAAAGTTGGTTAGCAAAATGCCTAAACTATTCTTAAATATTTACTTCCAGATGGTAAGTGTAGGAGAAAGTCTTGTGCACACTGGTTGCGATCGCTTTAAGATTGCTTTCCCCCAATGTCGGCTGAAAAAGCCTTCTCGCAATGATGATTTTTCGGGTTGAGCATCCTAACTCCAATGTTTTGTGCCCCCCAGAGTGAGCAGAACCGATTAGTATGGTCGTCATTCCCGCGCAGGCGGGAATCTTAAAGCGCTTGCCTTATGTCCATAAATTAATTCAGTATGACAGTAACCCTAAATTAAATCGGATGACACTTCGCTTTCAACCACTCCGCTTCTTCAGTTGATAGCAACGGTTGAAGCTGATCGAAAACCTGCTGATTATATTGATTTAGCCAGGTCAGCTGATCGGGTGTTAAAAGCGATTTATTTATAAGGGTAGTATCGATAAAACATAAGGTTAAGGTTTCAAAGGCCAGAAAATCTCCAAATTCGCTACTTCCATGCGGAACGCATAACACCAGGTTTTCGATCCTTACACCATGCTTCCCAGGACGATAAATCCCCGGTTCGATAGAGGTTACCATGCCTGGCTTAAAGGGTATATCTAAATTAGCCGGGCTAATGCTCTGAGGACCTTCGTGTACATTGAGGAAAAAACCGATACCATGACCTGTACCATGCCCAAAATTGATAGCATGTTCCCAAAGCGGATTTCTACAAATGGAATCGATCTGATAACCTTTTGTACCTGTCGGAAAAATCAGCTTAGAACCTTCTATCAGACCTTTCAATACCAAAGTATAATCATCAGCCTGGCGGGCTGTACAATTTCCTACAGGCATCACCCTGGTAATATCGGTTGTACCATAATGATATTGTCCTCCAGAATCGACCAGAAACAAACCATCTCCGGTAATTTCCTGATCGCTCTCTGCCGTTACTGTATAGTGTGGCAGTGCGCCATTGGCATTGTAACCCGATATGGTATTAAAACTTAAGCCGACAAAAGATGCCTGTTCTGCCCTGTAAGTTGCTAATTTTTCTGCTGCAGACCATTCTGTAATCTTTTCTTTGCCTAAATGATCTTCCAGCCATTTAAAAAACCTGGTTAAAGCTACGCCGTCATGCAGCATGGCTTTACGAATATGGCTGATTTCTGTTTGATTCTTCAGGCCTTTAAGATGTGTGCTCGGGTTAATCCCTGAAATAATCTTCGCTGCTTTTGGTAAAAGCTGGTACAAGCCAAAACTGGTGCGTTTAGGATCGATAAAAATCCGGGCATCTTCTGGCAATTGTGTCAATGCGCCGGCCACATCCTGGTAAGGATATAAATCAACACCTTGTTCTTTTAGGATTTCCTTATCTCTTTGCGAAAGTTTTTGTTCATCGATAAAGAGTTTTACCTCTTCAGGTGTAATCAGGGCGAAAGCCAAAGCGACAGGGTTATAATCTACATCTTTTCCCCTGAGGTTGAAAAGCCAGGCAACATCATCAAGTGAAGAAATTAAATGATATTCCGCTCCATTTTGTGCTAAAACGGCCCTAACTTGTTCTATTTTGGCCGAAATACTGAGCCCGGCAGCTTCCTCGTTAATTAAATAAGCTTGTTCCGCTGGCAGCCCTACCCTATCGGTCCAAACGGTACTGATAAAATCTACGTCCTTTACCGCAATATCCTGTTGTTCGAGTTTGTTTTTTATATCGATAGCCAGGGCTACGGTAATGAGCTGGTGGTTAAAACCAACTTTTGCTCCTTTAGATAACACTCCAGGCAACCAATCGATGTATTCGGGTGTGTGCGGCACGATTAGTTTCACCAATTCATAACCTGTACCTTTCAATTGCGTTTCTGCCTGGCTAAAATATCTTGAATCTGTCCAAAGACCAGCAAAATCCTGTGTAATAACGATTGTACCTGCAGAGCCGGTAAAACCGCTGGCAAAAGGAATGGCCTTATAATGCGCAGGCAAATACTCACTGATGTGCGGATCTGCAGCTGGAATAATGTAAGCTTCTATATTTTGCGCGGTCATTAAATCGCGTAAAGCCTGCAATTTTTCTATATAGGTCATGTTGAGGAAGAATTGATATTTGGTCAAATTTAAAAATAGAAACGAAATCGCAGTGCTTAAAGCATAGGAAAAACGTAGTTTTTAGCAAAAGTATAGCGCATTGAACTCTTTAGCCCGTTAGCAGGAGACTTTATTACGTTGAAGCGATTGAAATTTACCTGCCCTAATTATTCATCAGCTCAACACTAAACCTCAATCCGTCTTCTCTACCTAAACAAACTACTGTTTTTCTTTTTCCAGCACGGGTATTTCGAAACGTTTAATGAGCGGTGTATGGTGTTCCTTTTTCGAAATGGCCATCATCTGTTTTACAATATCAGGATGGGCCGAGGCAACGTCATTCTGCTCTTTAAGGTCGGTATTTAGGTCGTACAACGTCCATTTATCATTGCCTTTCAACATCTCTAACCTTACTCCTTTCCAGTTCCCGATGCGAATGGCCTGCTGTCCGCCATATTCAGGGTATTCGAAGTAGAGGTAATCATGTTGTATCTGTTTTCCTTTGTTTAAAATGGTCGGCAAAATGCTTAATCCATCAATTCCGGCTGGTGTTTTAATTTTCAAAAGGTCGCAAAAGGTTGGCATGATATCCAAAGTGGAAGAAATGAGGTCGCTGGTGGCTCCTTCTTTTACTTTTCCGGGCCAGGATACAATAAAAGGTTCTCTGATGCCCCCTTCCCTAACAAAACCTTTGCCCCAGCCATATTCGCCTTTAAAAGGACCATTGCTGTTAAAAAATATCGGATCAGCACCTGCATTAAAGGCAGTACCGTTATCGGCACAAAACATAATGGTGGTATTGTCGTAAACGCCTTCATCTTTGAGTTTCTTGATCAATTGTCCTACCTGCCGATCGAGCAATGTGATCATAGCCGCATAGGTTGCGCGGGGATAACGGCAAGGAAAATAGGAACCGCCTAAAAATGGTTTCTCCTCGCCAAACTTTTTATGATAATAATCAACCAGGTCTTTAGGCGCCTGTAAAGATACGTGTGGCAAAGGACTGGCATAATATAAAAAGAAGGGGTTGTCTTTATTTTTCCCAATGAAATTCAATGCAGCTTTGATCAGAAAATCGGGTGCATAGTCGTTCTGCTGGTATTTTTCATAGTTCTTTTCGTTTAAAGGATCAAGATCTGCCGGAAATTTAACATCCGGATCAACGATCTTATTATCAAGCGGCACCCTGTTTTCGTTCTCCCATAAATGTCCGCTGTAATAGGTGTGATCCTGCCGCTGGCATATAAAACCGTAAAAGTAATCAAACCCCTGGCGGTTAGGCACACTAGCGGTCATCGGACTTCCTAAGCCCCATTTCCCTACCAAAGCGGTATTATAGCCCACCGTTTTTAATACCTTAGCAATGGTGATGGTAGAATCGGGTATAGGATACTGACCTTCGAGAAAAGGATTTGCTTCCATCGCTTTAAAATTCCATACATCGCCCCGTTCGCCCCACTCGTGGTTACCACGGATAAATGCCTTGCCTGAGTTAATACCGGTCATTAAACCATATCTGGATGGCGCACAAACGGGATAGGCATAATGTTGAGTAAAACGCATACCGCGTTTGGCGAGTTCATCTAAATTGGGGGTTTCAATTTTTTGCTGTCCGTAGCTGCCCAGTTCACCGTAACCCAGGTCATCTGCAAGGATATACACAATATTGGGTTTGGATGTCGGTTTTTGAGCATAAGTGCCGGCAGTGCTTAGGCCAGCCAATAACATGAGGTAAATTCTTTTGATCATATACATTACCAGGTTTAGGTGATACAATATATTGATAACAAATGTTGCTGTGCTTATTTTTCTCTGCACAAACGTTTGCATAACAATGGCATATTGCCACATTTGAACAAAAACAGGCATAGTTTTAAACTGAATCTGATCTATTATACCCTGTTTACTCCTGATTGAGTAAAATGGATCAGCATCAAATACAGAGAGTCACAAAAGCGACCATATATTGTCACGATTGCCCCGTATGCATGTACCTTTTGCTTTTTATATTTGATTAACAAGTAAATGGGAAATAAAATGAGAAAAATAAAGATTTTTGAACATATCTCGCTTGATGGGGTAATTCAACACGAAAATGATGAACACTTCACCTATGCCGGATGGACAAATCCATACCGGACCCCTGTAGGCTTAGCAATTTTGCTGGAAGCACAGGGCACTAATTTCGATTTGCTACTTGGCCGAACAACCTACGACCAGTGGTCTGAATTCTGGCCAAAGGCAGGCGACACGCCTATGGCAAACAGCTTAAATGCCGCGACGAAATATGTGGCCACACACAGACCGGACAGTTTAGAATGGGGACCCGCTGCACATTTAGGTACTGATATTATAGCTGGTATCCGCAGCATCAAATCAACTGCTGGCCCCGACCTGGTTTTATACGGAAGTTCTACCCTAACCTCATTGTTACTGGAACAAGGTTTGGTTGATGAGGTGGTATTGATTGTGTACCCGATTTTACTGGGACGGGGCAAACGTTTCTTTTCTGACCGTGTAAAGGCTCAGGAACTGGCTTTTGTAGACACCAAAACGACTCCCACAGGTTTATTATTAAATACCTATAGATATGTTGGTGCTTTGCAAAGCTAAATTTTCCTTCTATTTGGAAGAATAAACCTCTGCAAGCTGAGCAGAAAGATATTTAAAGGCTTGTGGCATTTCTACGGCGGCATTACTGATACTGGCTTCCATAAAGATATATCCTTTATAGTTGATTTTCTTTAATGCCCGTAGGTATGGCCTGAAATCATCGCCAGCTACCCCCGGTAAAGTACGTTTCACTTTTTCGGCAATTTCACAAAATCCTACTTCTTTAGCTGCAGCAATAATTTCATCGGGCGATTCTCCTTCACGCAGCATGTGGAAAACATCCACATTTAGCCGAAAATTGGGTTCGTTTACCTTTTTTACAATTTCTGCTGCTGCTTTTAACGAAGTAATAAAATTGGTTTCAGTGGTTTCGAGGTTTTCCAATAGAATTACGACATCGTTTTTCTTTGCAATCTTCCCGAGTTTTTTGCAAAGCATTACAAAATCTGCCTTTGCTTTATCCATATCGTAACCTGCCGGAATACTCCTCGCTCCCGAACTACCCAGCACGATATATTTTACACCTGCTTGTTTTGCCCTCGAAAGCACAGTTTCGGTATAACTTAAAACTTTCGCCTCATCAACATCGGGGCCTGCTATTTTTAAACTACCCGGAAAGAAGAGATTACAGCTTAATACTTTACATTTCGCGGCTTTAATCCTTTTCAAATTGGCTTGAAACTCAGCATCGCTCAAAGTGGGCGAAAGTATTTTCGGTACCGATTCGCCGATTAACCTGAAGCCAGCAGCATAAGCTGTACTATCTTGTGCTAAACCGCTTACAATCCCTAATTCCGGGTATTTTTGCTGCGCCGAAAGTGGACCTGAGGTCAGGGAAATAAGGAAGCTGGTAATAATTGATAAGAATGTCTTTTTCATAATGTTACTCATTCAGAACAGAATTAAAGGATTTAAGGATTAACAGGATTATAGTTTTCAAAAGATAGGATCATAGTTTTATAATGATTGGGGCGTTATGCGTGTTTTATTCCCAAATCGATTTAACAGAATAAACCTTTAAATCTTTAATTTCGATATTATTTCCCCAAAACTGAAAGCCTTCGGTGTTTTTACCATCTAATTTTCGTTCCATCGAGTAGGAATAAGCACCACCATCAATAAAAACCTCTATAGAAGTTCTGTCTATATAAATATCAGCAGAAATTTCCATACTCGTCATATCCTCTGGCGAATAAAAAACACCGTTTACCAGGTTGAAATTCATATCATAATCCAGTATTTTCTGTCCGGAAAGGCTGAGACCCGCACTGGTGGCATGCGAAAGTTTCAGTTTTGTTTTAATCCGGATCCTGTCTGTATTGTTAAAGGTTTTGAGTTTTTCGCTGGCATCTTTTGCATTTAAATTGTTCCATTCGCCAGCGCTTTCAAAAAGTTGTGAGGCCTCTTTTACCGGTTCGCTTACCAAACGTAAGCCATCTTTTGTGGTTTTAAGTTTCAGTTCGGTGGGCAAAAGCATCATGCCGTTAAATGGCATATCAGGATGACCGATCTTGCCCCATCCGATCTGGATCCTCCTGCCATCGCTTTCAGGGATATTGGTAAAGGTTTGAGCGGCATAAATGCTTCCGGTTATATAATAATGTTTTCCAGATTCAGGCGTAAATTTCTTGCCATCAAAAGTACCGGTCATATAGGTGTTGGAAGCCCCATACATTACCCATTTCGTTTTAGTTTTATCGCCATCAATGGGTAGTTCGAATAAATCAGGGCATTCCCAAAAACCAGTGGTATGGCTTTGGAATGTCCAGTCTTTTAAATTGGCTGAATTATAAATCGAGTGACCGTCACGTTCATTTAGCACCATTACCCAATGTTTACCGGATTTGTACCAGAAAACCCTTGGATCACGTGTATCTACACTGTTCCATTTGGTTTTCGAATCGATGACCGGGTTTTTACTGTATTTTGTCCAGGTACGGCCTTTATCCAGGCTATAAGCCACACACTGCACCTGTTTTTCATCGGTAAAAGCAGTGTAAGTGGCCACCATGGCTGGTGTGTTGCCTTTGTTAAAACCAGCAGTGTTGTCATAATCAATTACGGTTGAACCAGAAAACATCGTACCTGTTTGATCAGGACTTAAAGCAGTTGGCAACTCCTCCCAGTGGATCATGTCTTTACTTACGGCATGGCCCCACGACATATTTTCCCACTCTCTTTCGTAAGGATTATGTTGGTAAAACAGGTGATATTCGCCTTCGTAAAATATAAGACCGTTCGGATCGTTTATCCAGCCTCTTTTAGTCGTAAAATGAAACTGCGGACGGTTTTTCTCCTTATAAATGGACTTTTGACCTTCGATTTCGTCGTTCTGATAAATTTTCTGCAAACCCGTTGCATCCCCTTCATAACTGATTTTTATTGTTTTACCTTTCAGTGTGCTTACATCACAGAAAACCCAGTATTCGGGTTCATCTTTTGCCAACCGGATTTTAAAAACCCGTTCCTGTTTGCCTGCAATTTCGAATTTCATATTGGCCCTGGCCTGCTTTTGTGAAACGGGCAGGTTGAGGTAACGCTTGTTGATTTTGATTTCGATATCGGCTGCAAAGCCAAATTTGGATAGAAGTAGTAAAGTGCCAAAGGCCAAAATTGCTTTGTATATAGTTTGCATGTTCCGGAAACGGTAAATCTTTTTATCTGTAAAAGGGAAATACTGGTTAGAAAAGGAAAAGATAACTAAAAATAATGAGGCTGGTTAAAGTGTATTATTTTATTTACGTGATTCCTGTAGTTCCAGGAGCTCCGGCACATCCTTACCCCGGCGAGTTACCTAAAAGCTCCTTCGTCGACCCTCAGCGCAGCATCGTTGCAGCTAAAAGCTCCGGCGAGGCACCGAAAAGCTCCTTAATCGACCCTCAGAGCAGCATCGTTGCAGCTAAAAGCTTTGGCGAGGCACCTGAAAGCTCCTTCATCGAACCTCAGCGCAGCATCGTTGCAGCTAAAAGCTCCTTCGTCGACCCTCAGAGCAGCATCGTTGCAGCTAAAAGCTCCGGCGAGGCACCTAAAAGCTCCTTCGTCGACCCTCAGAGCAGCATTGTTGAAGCTAAAAGCTCCGGCGAGGCACCTGAAAGCTCCTTCGTCGACCCTCAGCGCAGCATTGTTGAAGCTAAAAGCTCCGGCGAGGCACCTGAAAGCTCCTTCAGCGAACCTCAGGGTTTCATCGTTAATACCAGAATCTTTTAACTTAAAAACGCTAAGAATCAATGCGTAATTGACTCATTTTTGACTATACACCAGACTCCAGACTTAAAACTAAACCATTATATTTGATTATAATTTTCTTAGGAGCGTATCATGAAGACATTGGTTATTTCGGGCGGTGGTAGCAAAGGTGCTTTTGCTGGTGGTGTAGCAGAATACCTCATTAAATACCGCCAAACAAATTATGATCTTTTTGTGGGTTCTTCTACCGGTAGTTTGCTTATTCCTTTTTTGGCCATTGGCGATGTAGCACGCATTAAAAAGCTCTACACCACCATTTCACAATCCGATATTTTTACGGTCTGTCCGTTTATCGTTAAATACAAAAACGGAAAAGTAAAACTGCGCATGAACCATTTCGGGATTATTAAGCAGTTTATTAAGCGACAAAAAACCCTTGGCGACAGTACAGGTTTAAGAAATTTAATCAGGAACAATTTTAAGCTTAAAGATTTCGAAACCATCAAATCGCTGGGTAAAGAAGTGGTGGTTACCGTGGCCAATTTAACCACACAACTAATTGAATACAAATCGAGCAATGATTACAGTTATGAAGATTTTTGCGACTGGATGTGGGCTTCGTGCAATTTGGCACCACTCATGAGTCTTTACCAGAAAAACGGCAACGATTATGCTGATGGCGGTTTCGGGAACCTGATCCCGGTGCAGGAAGCGATTGTAAAAGGAGCAACCGAGATAGATACCATTGTTTTAAGACAGGAAAAAGCAGTTTATAATAATCCTCCGCTACAGAATGCCATTGAGGTATTTGCCCGGACGAGTGATTTTATGCTCAACCAGATTGCAAACGACGACCTGATTATCTCGAAACTGCAAACGGCAAATAAGAATGTAAAAATAAATTTCTATTTCATTAACCGCGAACTTACCACCCATTCTTTTGTATTTAATAAACAGGAAATGACCACCTGGTGGCAGGAAGGATACGACCTGTTTAAAGAAAAGGATTGTACTACACATGTGCTGGCAGTTGAAGCAGATGAGGAAATTAAACTGACCAGATAAAAAATGAGTTTCGGCCTGTGAGAACACAGACCGGGTTTTAATTTACTTTACAACAGTAGCTTCTAACTCAACTTTCAACGTTTCAAAAAGGCTTTTTACTTCGAGCAAGGTTAGCGACTGCTGAATGTTGTGTTTAGCGATCCAATCCTGAAAGATATTAAAGTGCGGCCAGAGCTCGTGCGTAGCTGTGGTATAAATATTCAGCCTTACAATGCCACTGCATTCGTAACCTGCCTGTGCAATTACGGTTTCGAGGTTTTTCAGCGCAGCAATCAATTGTGTTTTCATATCTGCATCGCTCGATACTCCATCATCGCTAATGGCTGTCTGGCCTGAAATATATAAGGTACCGGTTACATTTTTTACTTCAACAGCCTGTACATAACTGCGCTGATCTTGCCATTTCCAGGGATTAATGATTCTTTTTTCCATCTTGCTGGTGTTTTAAATTTAACACCACAAAATTGCAGATAGCAATTGGAAGCTGTTGTTGATAAACCGCACGATTTTAATGTGAGGTTTATCACAGTTGCATTTTTTTATTTGCTGCGTAGTTTAGTATCAGGTTTAATGGGTAATATGTTCTAATTTTAAATACACTTTAAATACAGACCCTTTGCCAACTTCACTCTCTACGGTAATTTTCCCACCCGCATAATCAACAATTTCCTTTACCAGGTAAAGGCCTACACCGGTACCCTCAACATCATTATTTAAGCGTTGAAATTTAGTAAAAATGGTATTCAGGTTTTCTTTTGCTATCCCCATACCATTATCAGAAACGGTAATGGTAACATAAGCTTCTTCTAACGCCGTTCTGATTTTAACTACAGGAGCACGGTTTGCAGATTGATATTTAATGGCATTACTAACAAGATTATAAACAATACTGCGCAGTTTTCGCCTTACAAACATTATTTCTGAAACCCCTATTTCAGTATTTATTACTGCTCCGGATTCTAAAATCTGAGGGGCAAGCGTAAGGCGGGCATCCTCTACAATATGCTCAAAACTGATCAGCTCTGCAAAAGCCTTGTATTTTTGCTGGTGATTTCTTGAATCCGTTAAATCGAAAATCACATCTTTCATTTTCTGTAAACTGTTCTCTACTTTCTCCAGTAAAAGGGGAAACCGTTCCATGCCTTTATCCGGCAATGCCTTTAACATTTCAATGGTCAGGCCAAGGCTGGTAAGAGGTGTTTTAATGTCGTGCGATATGGTATCCAGTAATAATTCATGTTCGGCAATCAAACGTTCCTGCTCTTTCAGGTCTCTGATGCGCATGGTGATCTCCACAAACGTAATAATTACTCCATTGGTTTTATTATCTTTCCTTACGATGTAGGGTAGTATATTCATCTGGTACCAACGAAAATCGATGGTTTGAATTTCTTTTTCGAGGATTTCTCCTGTATCAATTACCTGCTGGATATTTTCCAGAATAGAAGGGAAACGGAAATTTTCTTTAACATCAGTTATTGGTTTGCCGATGTCACTGTCATTCAGGCTAAACTGTTTCATTGCAGGAGGCGTAAACTTCCTGAGTGTTAAAGATGCATCAACAAAAAGCTGTGGGATAATGGTATTACGGAAATAATTCTCCAGTTCTTCATTTAGATCGGTTAGTGCGTTAACCTGCAGTTTTTGATCGTGCATTTTTATGTTTTTATATATCAGGGATCGATGATGAAAATTCGTACAGATACGAAATCTTTCTAAAATAGTAAGAAAATTATCAAGGAAGGCAAAATTGCTATAAATACGCGTAGTAATCCGCAAAAATTAAATCAGGTATCGTTTTAAGCTTATAGCCTTATCAATCCGGGATGGGTAAAAACAAAGGGCAGTGCATGGTGCCCGCCCTTTATTAAAAATTTAAGGTTTTAATACCACTTTTACACAATCCTCTTCTTTCTCATCAAAGATTTTGTATCCGTGTGCCGCCTCCTCAAGAGGCAAACTGTGTGTAATGATGTCATCAAGTACCACTTTACCATCGTTAACCAAACCGATTAGTTTATCGATATAATTTAAAACCGGAGCCTGCCCCTGCTTAATGGTAATGCCTTTATCGAACATACGGTGCAACGGGAAATTATCGTAAGTAGAGCCATAAACGCCTACAATGGAAACGGTTCCCATACGGCGAACGGCTTCAAAACACATATCGAGTACTTTCATCGATCCCTTTTCGAAATTAACTGTTGCCTTTACCTTATCCATAAAACTTCGTTCGGGTTCAAAACCCACCGCATCAACACAAACATCAGCACCACGTCCGCCCGTCATAGCGCGAATGGCTTCAACTACATCAACTTTATGCGGATTTAAGGTATCAACATTATTAACGGCCTTTGCTTTCTCTAAACGGTAATCGAGCGGATCGATGGCAATAACACGGCTTGCACCGTTTATCCACGCGGCTTTTTGTGCCATTAAACCCACTGGTCCTGATCCAAAAACAGCCACCACTTCGCCACCTTTTAACTGCGCCCAATCAATGGCCGACCAACCCGTTGGGAAAATATCCGTTAAAAAAAGGGCCTGCTCATCAGTTAAATGTTCGGGCACAATGCGCGGACTTACATCGGCATAAGGAACACGTACGTATTCTGCCTGCCCACCCGAATAACCTCCATAAAGATCGGTATAACCGAAAAGCGCACCACCTTTCTGATCCATCATATCGCCATTGGGACCATAATGTTCGTAGTTGGAATTTTCGCAAGCGGGCGAAGCTTCGTGGGTACAGAAAAAACAGGTACCACAAGAAATCGGGAAAGGTACCACTACCCTGTCGCCTTTTTTAAGGTTGGTGATGCCAGCGCCCACTTCTTCAACAATACCCATAAACTCATGACCCAAAATCATGTTTTCCTTTTGTGGCACTGCGCCGCTTAAAATATGCAGATCGGAGCCACAGATAGCGGTTGAAGTTACTTTTAAAATAACATCACGAGGATCGAGTATTTCAGGATCCGGCACATTATCTACCCTGATATCTCCTGGTTTGTGAAAAACAGCTGCTTTCATAATTCGGTAGTTACATCTGGATTAATAATTATTTTCTTTCTCTTCTGATTCGTCGTCATTTTCACTTTCGAAACCGATTTCCTCCTCATCATCATCGGCCAGGGCACCATCATCGGCCAGGGCATCAAGATCAGCCGTAGTTACCGAGGGATCATCGTAATCGGCATCACTTCCAGCCATCTCGTCTTCCGCATCATCATCTTCAACGGCCTCATCGCTATCGGCATCGCTACCCTCAGTTTGTTCATCAAGATCAGATAATTCATCTTCTCCTTCTGCGCCGCTTTCACTTACCGGACCATCCGTAGCATAAGAACCATCATTCTCATTTGTTTGATCAGCATTTACCTTGTTTTGATCCAATTCGTTTTCGTTCTGCTCAAAATTTAAATTTTCCATGTTTTTATAGGTTGATCAGGATTTTATTATCCTTATTTAAACAACCTTATGTAATTGCCAATTGTTCAGCTAACAGCCGTTATTTATGCCCGCATTTATACCCGATTTTAATAATGCGCTTAATACCTTCATAATTCATTCAGAAATACATTTGCGTAATATTTAAATTACAAACAAGTCTTTCTGTTTTAAATTGCTAACTTAAATTAATGATCCGCCCATACAGGTGGATTTATTTTTAACCAATTTACTAAAACGTTTTATTTATACGATAAATACGTTTTACAATTGTTATGGGCCGCAAAAGATGTCGAAAGTGGGATGGCCGGTATGATTTGGGAATCAACTCAAACCTAAATATAAAAACCTATTATGAAACACAGATTAATCCTCATCCCAGGCATCCTGATCTTTCTTAGCCTCTCCTGCAAGAAAAAAGAACTGGAACAACAAGAGCAGCTTTTGAAAAAGCCTGTCACACTGGCCAGTACCAATTTATTGGCCGAACCACCGCTAACCTGGCAGGAGCACTGGTTCGACCACGTACAGGTGCTGCAACGCTTCTACCACGATACGAGCATTGTGGTTTACCACGATAATGATGTGAGCAGCACGGTTACCTGGCCCAATACCTACCTGGCCCAGGTATGGAACTATACCAAAAGTAAATATGGTTCATTTGGTCCTGATTCACGTTTGTGGGCTATTTTTCACACGGGTAAGTATAGCGGCGGCCACCCAAGCACCTATATGGATGCCAGTCACGATTACCGTAATGTAATTGATGTAGGCTCATCGAGCACCAGCGCATGGTTATCGGGGACGGGTAACGACCTTGATATTACCACGCATGAGGTAGGCCATATTGTGGAAGGTGCATCGAGAAATGTGCTAAACTCTCCTGCATTTGGCATCTGGCACGACAGTAAATGGATGGAAATCTACATTTATGACGTTTATGTTGGCCTTAACCGCACTGCCGATGTACAACGCTGGTATAACCTGGTGGCCAATGGGGCCGAAAATTATCCAAAAGCACAGACTTACTGGTTTAGGGACTGGTTTTTTCCGATTTATAGTCAGCAGGGCGATGCAGCTTCTTTAAACAAGTATTTTAGTTTACTGGCGCAATATTTCCCAAAAGAAACGGTAAATAACGGACAGGGCAACATTACCCGTTTTTCGAGATCAATGAATTATGGAGAATTTATCCATTTCTGGAGCGGAGCAACGGGCATAGATCTTAAACCCCTTGCTTTAAGCGCTTTTGGCACACTCGATGAGCAGGGCAACAACTGGACCACACAATTAACAACTGCCAGAACAGCTTTCCCTGGTGTAAGTTACCTGAAAGATATTTCAGGCTCGGCAACCCTAAGTGTAAGCAATGAAAATGCAGGTGGTGCTGCTGCTGCTGAAGGTTCGTCGAAACTGGCCGATAGCTACTACAATACCAAATTCTTTTTGGGTGGCTATCCTGCTACTTTCTGGGCGCAGCAAACTTTCTCTTCTGGTCAGGTGGTTAAGGGTTATACCATCACTGCCGGCAATGATGCTCCAGACCGTGATCCGAAAGGTTGGAAATTAATGGGATCTAACGACAATGTGAATTTTACACAGCTTGATATCCAGAGCAACCAGACTTTTGGTTTAAGAAGACAAACTAAAAAAATACTGATCAGCAATACCACAGCCTACAAATATTATAAATTGTTTATCACTTCGAACAATGGAAGTATAGACCTGCAGTTTAGCGAGTGGAGGTTATTGCAGTAAAAAATTAAAGCTAACGACCGGGAATTTAAGAGTTGAGCAATTCCCGGTTGTTGTTTCCATTTCTCTCTCTTAGAGAGCCCGTTCCGATTTTACGGAAGGTGTCCGCAGTATGGGGTGTCTCTAGATTTTAATGAATTAACTTTTTTTGAAAAGCAATATCTGCATTTCAATTCGGTGTTGGTCCCGCTTTCCATTACAAGTCCTCGCTACGCTGTGGGCTTTACATTTCAATCGGGTTTAATTGGCAGGATAACAGCTACTATTAATAGAGTTAAACGCCAATAGGAAACATTGGCAACCCAGAAATCGTCATGATGTAACGACATTTCCCTCTTTAACTCCACATCTACAACAATAAGATTCTTCACTGCATTCAGAATGACAACCTATTAAATGAATATAATCCTATCTAAAAATCATATAAACTTTCGCCAGAATTATATAACTCTCTTCGATCAGCGCAGCATAAATTTGTTGCTATGAAACTTAAGGCAGTTTTCTTCCTCGTAGTATTTATGCTCAATACCCTTGTGGGTTTTGGCTGTTCCATATTAATGGGAAACGAAGGATATGAACACAGCCATCAGGAACATCAGCATCAGGCTTCAAGCCATCATCACTATACAGATCATTCACCTGATGGTGCTTATAGCAATTTAAAAATCACATCAGCGGCAAATTCCTGTTGCAAAACGCTGGTGAATGATTTTCTTATACAGGGCAAACTCATTCCAGATTATGCAAAGCTGAACCTTAAAGCACCCGCGTTGGTTCCGTTTGGTTTTAACTATACTTTCATTCAGGAAGAAAAAATCATTAATGCAGATCAGCAAAATACCGATCAGCATCAATACCGTCCGCCGCATCCCGACATCAGGATATCTATACAGAGTTTTCAGATATAGCATTAAGATAATATCTTTTGGTATCCCGCTGATTTCGCAGAAAAGGGACGCAGATTTAAACATATCTATAATATGTTTAAATAACATCTGCTGTAAGCTGCGCTTTTAATCCTTTAAATCTGCGGGAAAAATTAAAAATCTTAATGCGGTTTAAATCATTTTAAAATAAAAACACATGAAAACTTTAATATATAGTTTTGCTTTCTCTTTATTATTCATCAGCACATACCCTACAAATGCTGCAGCTAAAAAAGTAATCGATCTTGCAGAAGAACAGGCACCTAAAAACAGTACTATAACCATTTTAGATGCTTACCTCAAATTAAAAAACGCCCTCAGTACCGACAATGCTCAAAATGCCGCAACCGCCGGAAACGAACTGGTAAAAGCATTTAAGGATTTCGATCAATCTAAACTCACACCCGCGCAACGCAAAACCTATACCGATATTGAAAGTGATGCCAAAGAGCATGCGGAGCATATTGGACTTAATGCAGGTAAAATTGCTCACCAACGTGAACATTTCGATATGCTGAGCAAGGATATCTACGACATCGCTAAATTATTGGGTGCTGGCCGCGGAATTTACGTTGACAGGTGCCCGATGTACAACAAAGGCAAAGGCGCTATCTGGCTTAGTGAGGTAAAAGACATTAAAAACCCTTATTTCGGAAAAGCAATGTCTACCTGTGGTTCGATCAAGGAAACACTGCATTAACAAATGCTGAGCGTAAAAAAAATCATAATTGGACTGCTATTGATTATCGTAGCAGTCCAGTTTTACAGTCCTGTTCAAAATAAAGATTTATCGGCGATGTCAGATCATATTTCGAAGGTTGTTACCATCCCTGACCAGGTAAATGGCATACTCAAAAAAGCCTGTTACGATTGCCATAGCAATAACACCAGTTATCCCTGGTATGCTCAAATACAACCGGTTAACTGGTATCTCAACAAACACATTAAGGCAGCAAAAGCGCAGCTCAATTTTGATAACTTTAAGCATTATAGTACCCGGAGGCAGTTGAGCAAACTCCGTGCGATTGAGAACAGTGTGGAAGAGGGTACTATGCCCATTGCATCTTACACATTGATCCATAAAAATGCGGTATTGAGTAAAAGTGAAAAAAAATTGGTTATGGCCTGGGCAGCAGCATCGAGAGATAGCCTTGAACAAATTCCGTTTTAAAGAAGATAAATACCGAAAGATGAAAAATATAATATTCAGCATTTTAATGTTCTTTTCACTAGGCGTTTCTGCCCAGGAGATGAAAGGAATGAAAATGCAAGAGAAAGAAAAAGCGACAAGTACGGTTTATACCTGCCCCATGCATCCAGAAGTGCTTTCTGATCAACCCGGAAAATGTCCTAAATGCGGGATGAACCTGGTGGCTAAAAAGGAAAATGTTCCGAAAAGCAAAACCGAACATCAGGAAATGCGTGGATCAGAGGAGGAAAAGATGGATATGAATATGGGAAATCCCGACCTAATGGATAACATTACAAAAGCAAAGGGAAATCTCGGCCCCATAAAAACGATAACCTCGAATGTACCTCCAAGAACCGTTCGTTACGATTTATATGTTACTGACACTACTGTTACCTACGGTGGTAAACCCAAACATGCCATTGCTGTAAACGGCAGCATACCCATGCCTACTTTAACTTTTACCGAGGGTGATACGGCCGAAATTTATGTGCACAATAAATTAATGGAAGAAACCTCTATGCACTGGCACGGACTTTTTTTGCCCAACCGTTACGATGGTGTACCCAATATGACGCAAATGCCGATAAAACCAGGTGCTACACACCATTATAAATTTCCGATTATACAAAACGGCACACACTGGTATCACAGCCATACCATGCTACAGGAACAGATTGGCATGTATGGCGCCTTTATCATTAAAAAACGCAATGAATGGGACATTCCGTCTATACCATTGGTACTAAGCGAATGGACCAATATGAAACCAGAGGAAGTGCAAAGAAGCCTCCATGCGGCTACCGATTGGTTTTCGATTAAAAAAGGGACTACACAAAGTTATGCAGAAGCCATTAAAACCGGAAACTTCAAAACCAAAGTGGCTAATGAGTGGAAAAGAATGAATGCCATGGATGTTAGTGATGTGTATTATGATAAATTCCTGATCAACGGAGAAAACCAATATTTGCAGCCGAAGTTTAAGGCTGGCGATAAGGTAAGGTTAAGGATTGCCAATGCAGGCGCGTCATCTTATTTCTGGCTAAAATATGCCGGCGGGAAAATAACCGTAGTGGCAACTGATGGCAACGATGTAGAACCTGTGGAGGTAGACCGTTTGATTATTGCAGTTTCTGAAACCTATGATGTGGTGGTCACAATCCCTCAAAATAAAAGTTATGAATTTTTAGTCACCCCAGAGGACCGGACCAAATCAGCCTCTCTATGGCTGGGAAGTGGGGGAAAAGTAGCAGCAGAGAAAATGCCAAAACTGAAATATTTCGCGGGGATGAAGATGATGAACGATATGATGGACATGAACGGCAATATGGTAGAGATGAAAGGAATGAAAATGCAGAACCAGATAATGGACATGAATACCGTAATGTATCCCGAAATTACAGGGCCGGCAGACATCAAGAAGATGGATAAAATGGACGATATGGATATGGCTGACATGGACATGAGCACCGAAAAGCCCGATATCGTGACTTTAAACTACAACATGCTGCGCGATCCTAAAAAAACGGTATTGCCTAAAGGACCATTGCGGGAACTCAAATTTGACCTTACCGGCAATATGAACCGTTATGTATGGACGCTGGATAATAAAACGGTTTCGGAATCGGATAAAATCCTGATCAAAAAAGGCGAAAACCTAAGGATTATTTTATACAATAACAGCATGATGCGCCACCCGATGCACCTCCATGGTCATGATTTTAGGGTCATTAACGGACAGGGAGATTATGCCCCGATGAAAAATGTACTCGACATTATGCCTATTGAAAGGGATACGATCGAATTTGCCGCTACAGAAAATGGTGGCGATTGGTTTTTCCATTGCCATATTTTATACCACATGATGAGTGGCATGGGCCGGGTATTCAGCTATGAAAATTCGCCGCCCAATCCTGATGTACCCGATCCAAAACTAGCCCAACGCAAACTCTTCCGGGACGATCGCATGCCGCACCTGATGGGGCGTGTAGGCATAGAAAGCAGTGGTAGCGATGGACAGTTGATGCTGGCACAAACCCGTTGGTCGCTCAATACCATGTGGCATTTGGGAACCAACGCTATGATGGGTTACGAGAGCGAAACCATGTTGGGCAGGTTTATTGGCCGGAACCAATGGTTGTTTCCTTATGTGGGTTTCGATTATCATTACAAAAAATTTAACCCCGATGAAAAAAACATTTTCGGAAGTGACGAACGCAATATGTTCGGGCAGATCAGCAATAAAGAAAACCGGAAAACCATTGTGGCGGGTATCGCTTATACCCTACCGATGCTCATTGTTGCCGACGCCAGGATTGATGGTAACGGAAAATTAAGGTTTCAGCTGGGACGGGAAGACATCCCCGTTTCGAAACGTTTACGGGCAAACTTTATGGTGAATACGGATAAAGAATATGCCGCAGGCCTTCGGTATATACTAACGAAATATATCTCACTATCTACGCACTATGATAGCGATATGGGCCTTGGCGGTGGATTAACTTTTAATTATTAGTGATAAAATAAAAACGGGATAAATCGGTAAGGCACCTATTTATCCCGTTTATGAAATAAGCCAAACATCCATTTAGGCTTATCAAATAACCAAATAATAACTAATATCTATGATAGATATGCCTCAAAACTAGCAAGGCAAGATGAATAAAAAATGAAGTTTTTATTTCTGCAGACAATCGAACAAATACATGACAATTGGGATAAATGGTTGTAGAGGAAGGAGTCGAACCTTCGGCATGCTACCGGCCAGCGCTCTACATCGACCTTTTTTCTTTAGATCGCCGCAAAAGTAAAAAGTCAGCTTACATTTAAAAGCTCAAACCAAAAGCTTAACGTTTTAATAACATGGACTTTTTTAGGCAAAAAACAACCTGCAGCCCATTTAACTGATTTACAGGTAGTTTGGCCTGAAGGTTTGGCTTAACACTTTTAATTCTTCGTTATCAATAAGATTAGGATCATCAAACTGCTTTTTCAAAAGATTGATGGGTACTTTTATCGTTCCATTGGTGGTACGGATGATGCAGATTTCGTGATCGGCGGTAGAGGATACATAATGTCCGATTTCGGCTTCAATTTCAGATAAACGGATCAGCAATTCGTAATAGATGTAGAGCGGGATATTCACCACGCAAAGTTAACACAATAAAAAGCAAACATTTAATTATTGTTATGTTAACGTTAATTCATCTGCTAATCATAAATTAACAGTGCCCATTTTTCATTTCAGTTCACCAGCCGGGGTTTAAAACTTAATCCCCGCTTAACAATAGTAGTTTTAAGTTGTTGTTGAAATTCAGAAAAGTTATGAAAAAACGCTCAACTCACTTAAAAAGAATGCTTTATTTCTGCTCTTATTTTATTTTTCTGATCATTTCCCTTCATTCCTGCAAAAAAGATAAAAAAAGCCCCGATTATCCTGCGGGAAGCAACGAAAACATCAATACCTGGATAATTGATAGCCTGAAACGCTATTATTACTGGAACGAGCAGCTACCCTCCGATCCTAATATCGGTTTATCACCCAAAGTTTTTTTTAATTCGGTGCGCAATGCATCCGACCGCTTTTCTTATATCAATATCCCCAACGATGCCACAACCATTACACCGAACAACCGGAACTTTGGTTTTGATTATGTTACCGTTAGCGACCAGAACAGCGCAAAGGTAATTGGAATTATTAAACTGGTTTTAAAAGATTCGCCTGCATCACGGTCAGGATTGAAACGTGGAGATTACTTCAGCAAAATAAACGGAAAAACCTTAACAACTGCCAATGCACAGGGCCTGCAGGATGAAATTTTAAGTAACGACCGCTTTTCGCTAACGCTGGCAGAGCTGAATAACAATGTATGGACAGATACACGTACCATAGAACTGGCTAAAGGGGCAATCCTCGATCAAAAAGAAATCAGTAAAGTGATAGAAAGTGATGGAAAAAAAATCGGTTACCTCTATTTTCTTGATTTTAATGGTGGATTAGCCAGTTCATTAATTCCGGTTTTCAGTAATTTTAAGGCTGAGGGCATTACCGACCTGATCCTCGATCTACGTTATAATTCTGGCGGGCAGGTAGCAGAAGCGGCAGCAATATGTGCCATGATTGTACAAAATATATCTTTCGATAAAGCATTCATTACCTATAAGGGTAATAAAAACGGCGGAACCAGAACAGAATCCATCGGTACCGCAGCTACTTTCGATCGGACTGTAAATTTCAATGTCCTTCTTCAGCAAAACCTGGGCTTAAGCAAGGTTTATATTCTGTCAACCGCCGCCACAGCATCAGCTTCGGAAGTGATGATCAACAATTTAAAACCCTTTATCCAGGTGATACAAATCGGTGAAAAAACGAGGGGAAAAGATGAAGCATCGTTCAGGATATTTGATGCACGGATTCCAAAACAAGTCAACTGGGAAATGCACCCGATTGTGTATAAACTATTTAACGCACAGGGAACTGGTAATTATAGTGCTGGTATCCCACCCGATGTGACTGTAAATGAAATCAACACCTTACCCCTGCTCCCATTTGGCGATCAGGCCGATCCGCTGATTAAAGCAGCAATGGCCAGGATAAGTGGTAAAGTAGCCAAAACGGGTGTAAGCCTTAACACTATGCTTTCGGGAGCATTCCAACCCGGAAATATTTTAATGGATTCGAGGGCCCAATCGGCGCAACAGGGCATGGTTATTACTCACCGATAGCAGAGACAGAAAAGGTTCTCATTAGCTTAACATTAACTTTAAACGCAAGCCCTAACTTGCCTCCGTTAACCGCTACTCATGGAAAAGTTGGAAGATTTTAAAAATATAAAACTCCTGAATGCATTGAAAGCTGGCGATTCTGCCGCTTTTAATGAAATTTACCACAAGTACCGCCAAAAAATATTTGGTTATGCCTACCATTTTACCCGCTGCCGCGAAGAAGCCGAAGAACTTACGCAAGATAGCTTTGTGAGACTCTGGGAAAACAGGGCTAAAGTAGACCCGGAAAAGAATTTCGATGCTTTTCTTTATACCCTGATCCGCAATAATTTTTTGGGCACACTCCGTAAAAAAGCAAGGGAAAAAGCCTACAGCAGTGAAAATTTATCACAGCAACAATCTTTTAATGCGACCGAGGATGAACTTGATGCCAAAGAATCTAAACAGCTGGCACAGGAAGCGATCGAAAGCCTGTCTCCACAGGTAAAACGGATATACCTGATGAGCCGGAACGACCACCATACACACGAGGAAATTTCGCAGCTAATGGGGATTTCTAAAAACACGGTGAACAACCACCTCAAAAAATCGCTGAGCATCATGCGGAAATACTTTAAGACTTATTCGCCAGAAACGATAATATCATTGGTAGTGGTTCAATTGTTCATTAGCCACTGGTTCATTGGTCATTAGTTAATTAGTCATTAGTCATTGGTTATTCATGTCCATCATCCACCTTACATTTTCCATTGTAAAAGATCCTTCGACTACACTACCATTGACAGAATCCAAGAGAAAAGTCGTCATCTCGACTGTAGCGCAGCGAAATGGAGAGATCTATTTATCAAGTTATCGAAATCAAATTTAAAAGATTTCTCCACTGCGGTCGAAATGACGATACTTTGAGAGCATTCAGCTTCTTATCCATCTGTCATTATATTGATTTTTATAAAATAAATTATCGCTCAGGATGACAATTAGCGTTAAATTTTCCGTATTTCTGAGTCTCCGTGGCTAAAATTAGCGTAAATTTTAATCCATTTTTTACCATTAAGAATTTAAGAACATTAAGGTTTATAGTTAAATACTGAAACAATCGCTAACTTGTCATTGATTGTTGGTCATTGGTTATTCATTTCCATCATCCACCTTACATTTCCCATCTTAAAGATCCTTCGACTACACTCAGGATTACAATCGGCGCTAAATTTTCCGTGTTTCTGAGTCTCCGTGGCTAAAATTAGCGTAAATTTTAATCCATTTTTTACCATTAAGAATTTAAGAACATTAAGGTTTATAGTTAACTACTGCGACAATCGCTAACTGGTCATTGATTGTTGGTCATTGGTCATTGATTTATTCATGTCCATCATCCACCTTACATTTTCCCATCCTAAAAGATCCCTCAACTACGCTCAGAATGACAATCGGCGCTAAATTTTCCGTGTTTCTGAGTCTCCGTGGCTAACTCCTAAAGCGCTCGCTAATTGATCATTGAAAATTGATATTGGTCATTAATTTACCTAATTATTCTTTTTTTAAAAAAATCTTCTCCCCCTATAGCTGTATGCCAACTCTCGCGCATATATACAGTAACGCGCAGCATAAAGGCGTAAAGAACAAACATAAAAAGTGAAACAAGATTACATTAAAATATTATTTGAACAGTACCTGGAGGGCAAAACCGATCAGGAGGAGGAAAAAATCCTGTTGGATTATCTTGCCGATCCGGCGAATGGCGACAGCGAATTTCATGCGGTGATGGATAAAGCATGGAAAAAGCAAAACCATCAAGCCGATTACTCTCTTGAAGCCAACCATGCTCTTAACCAAATCTGGAACAAAATTGAAGAGCGAAAACCAAAAAGCAGATCGCTATACCCAATACTAAAATATGCCGCCGCTATCGTTGTGGTTATTTCTGCAGCATTTGGTTGGTACGCCTACAAAAAAGCACAAGAGCCTATACAAGCAGCCATTGCCTTTTTAAGTAAAACGACCCAAAAGGGCGAAAAAGTGAAATTAATACTACCAGATAGTTCCATTGTATACCTTGGCGCCGGCAGTAAACTCACCTGGCCATCACATTTTGTTAAAGGCAAACTGAGAAATATCCGGCTGGAGGGTGAAGCCTTTTTTGAAGTTAAACATGATACCAGCAGTCCATTTATAGTACATAGCGGACAAATGCAGACCAGGGTTTTGGGTACTTCCTTTAATATTTATGCTTATCCGAAAGACGGGACCTTTAGTGTGGCGGTGCGTACCGGTAAAGTAAAAGTTTCGGAAAACAGGGAGGGAAAATTAAAACAACTTTCGCTGCTTACCCCAGGAATGAAATTATTATACCATTTAAAAGCACACGATTACACTGTCCGTAACGAGCGCATCACCGAAGTTAACGCCTGGATTAAAAACAGCTTTGCTTTTAAAGATGTAGCCCTTCCCAATATGTTTAAATCATTGGAAAGGTATTACAATGTTCATTTTGAACTGAAGACCAATAAATTCGACCACTGCAGGTTTAACGCTACGTTTACCAACAAAAGCATTGGCAATATAATGGAAGAAATCCGCGTGATGAGCGGCAAAAAGATGAAATATAAAATAGACACTGCGAACAAAACAATTACCGTATGGGGGGAGGGCTGTCAATGATGAGTTAGCGATATGCTATGGCGCTGCAAAAGGCGCAATAAACCGGATTTATACCTGTGAAAAACAAATTAAACCTCTTAACATGAACAAGGAGCCGGATTGCTCGAACAATCCAGCTCCTAAAACAAAAGTTTTTAACCCGTGAGAATTAAAAAACATCTTGAACCTATGAAAATAGGGTTTTACGACTATATAAAAGAATATTTTATCAATTTGGATTACCGCCCTATGGTAGCCATAATGGTGCTGTGCACTTTTTTATTTAATCAGGGCATGGCCAGCAGCTTTGCACAAACACCAAAAGAAAGCAGTTTGAGCATTAAAATAGCCGGAATGAGCATTCCAGGTGCACTTTCGTTGCTTGAAGAAAAAGCAGGATTTTCAATCAATTACAATAAATCGATTTTCAGTCAAAATGGAAAAGTAAGCCTTGAAGTAAAAAACATGGCTCTTGAGCTTATCCTCAAAAAAATATTGTCGGGCACCAGGGTAACGTACAGGTTTGCTGATGCCAATACCATATTACTTTATAAATTACCGGATCCGGTAAAACCGGGCCGGATATCTGGAAAAATATTCGATGAAAAAGGTGAAACCCTACCTGGTGCTTCTATTAAAATTATCGAAACGGGTAAAGCCACCCAAACGGCCAGCGACGGAAGTTACAGCATCAATGTAGAACCAGGTACCTATACAGTAAAAATCAGTTATATTTCTTATGCAACACAACGCATTAGTGATGTAACAGTAAAGGCTGATAAAGCCACACCTTTGGATATTTCGTTAAAACCTGATGCAAAAGGACTTCAGGATGTAGTGATAACCGCCACATACAAAAAAGCGTCAGTTGAAGGTTTATTGGCCCGTCAGAAAAACGCTTCTGAAATCAGTAATGGGATCAGTGCCGAACAGATTGCCCGCACACCAGACAAGAATATCGGCGAAAGTTTAAAACGCATCAGTGGTGTAAGCTCGATAGACAATAAATTTGTTATTGTTCGGGGAATCGGTGAGCGTTACAATTCGGCTCAGTTAGATGGTGTAACCCTGCCGAGTACAGAAGCGCAAACCCGCAATTTTTCTTTCGACCTCATCCCTTCCAACCTGGTTGATAATGTGGTGGTAAGCAAATCGGTAACGCCCGATATGAATACAAGCTTTGGTGGCGGCCTTATCCAGATCAACACGAAAGATATTCCCTCCGAAAATTTTATAAGTTTTACTGCAGGTACATCATACAACGACCAGAGTACAGGCAAAGATTTTTTAAGCCATAAAAGAGGCAAATATGATTATTTCGGCTTCGACGATGGTAGAAGGGATTATCCTGAGGGTTTAGAGCATACCGTTAAAACTGTTGCACCCAACAATACACTTACAGACACCGAGTATCAGAAAAAGGTAACCGATCAGAGCAAAAGATTTACTCAGGATAATGTGAGTGTGTATAAATACAAGGCTGCACCTTCGCAGAATTACCAGTTCACCATCGGACATTCTGTAAACCTGGATACTGCAGGCCAGAATAAATTTGGCTTTACAGGTGCACTGAGTTATAGAAACACACAAAACATCAACCTCATCGAAAATCAGAACAGAAGCGACTGGAATATTGCTTACCCCAATAACAGCGGTGCTGCCTATGATTTTAATACCACATTGGGAGGAATATTGAATTTCGGTTTACAACTAGGCAAAAACAGGTTCAGCCTACGCAATACCTACACCCATTTGTATGATAACAATATGGTAAGGATTACCGGTTTCAACAAAGATGAAACCAATTTTAACCTTCCGCCCAACCGCATTCAGGAAGCTGATGACCCAACTTATACCGATTTGCTACAAAATAAGCTGAGCGGGCAACATCAGCTGGGAAAGGTAAAAATAGAATGGGATCTTGCACGTACCAGTATCCACAGGGAAGAAAAAGACCTGGTAATTGCTTCCAGCAGTCCTAAACTGATCGGAAATGAATACCAGTATTTTTACAACTATAACCTTTCTACACAAATAGAGGTAATGCCGATGTCGCGCCACCATTATGAAAATGAGGAAGGGCATTACTCCTGGAATATTTCGGCTGCCGTTCCATTTAATGTTAAAGGCACCCGCAACAGTTTAAAAACAGGTTATTTTGGTAACCGGAAAAAAGCAGAATTCAACTGGCAGATCGCATCATTTTCGGGAAGTAATACTTTAGCAGATAGTTTAAAATACATCCCGGTAAGCGAAATGATCAATCCGGCCAACATCAGTTTCGACAAGTATTTCTACTCGGTTAATCCATACTTTTTGGATAATTATGAAGGAAAAAGCAATACACATGCAGGTTTTATTATGCTTGATAACCGTTTATTACCGAACCTCCGCCTGGTTTGGGGAATCCGCGCTGAATATTACCAGTATAAAGAAGTTAAAAATGGCTATAGCAATGCCCAGTCGCAATCAATTTTCGCCCTTAAGCCCGATCGCAAATGGCAATGGCTTCCTTCTGCAAATTTAACCTATAGTCCTATTGATGCCCTGAATGTAAGGGCCGCTGTTTCAAGCAGTGTTATCCGCCCTGAACTACTGGATAACAGCCGTTTTTTCAGGTATAGTCCTTATCTCGACGGACAGTTTGGTAACCAGGGATTGTACAGCACCAGGATTAACAGTTATGACATCAAAACTGAATGGTTTCCTGAACTGGGCGAAATCATTTCTGTGGGAGGATACTATAAATATTTCGACAAACCTGCCGAAATCACCATTAGTTCTGCTAGTGGCAATTACACGTATTACACCAAAAGCTCCGACTGGGCAAAAGTTTACGGACTTGAATTCGAATTCCGCAAAAACCTCGGCTTTATTACTGAATGGCCTCTTTTGTCGAAATTAACCGCCTATGGGAATCTCACCCTACAAAGGTCGGTTGTGAGGAGCACCTATCTAATCCCCGATCCTGCAAATCCAACCGGACCGAACATACAGGCAACGATCAACCAAAAAAGGGCCATGTACGGCCAGTCACCCTATCAGTTCAACGTAGGACTTCAGTACATGGATAAACACTTCAGTTTTAATATAGCCTATAATAAGTCGGGCTATAAAACCTATATCGTAGGTGATAAACCTATTGATATTGAATATGAGCGTGCCCGCGACCAAATTGATGCACAACTGGCCTATAAATTTTTAAACAATAAATTCGAAATAAAGGTAAATGCGGCCAATCTGTTAAATAGGGCTTCGTTTTTTTATCGCAACACTGCTAGCTACGAGCGTAATCCCGATTACGTTGCAGGGCAAAGTGATGAGAGCGATTTTATGCGTTTAAAACCGGGCTTCAGCAACAAGTACGAAGAAGGAGACCTTATTTTATTCAAACAGAAATTCGGCCGTACCTACAGCACTTCCATTACCTATAATTTTTAATGCGACCATGAAAAACAATATAAATAAAGTTAAACCATTTAATCAGAAAGGAGGAATAGAGTTTCCTGCATAGCCATAAAAAAAACGAAAGGTTGTATCAGAACCCTCCGTTTAAACCGATCATTTCTAGTGGAACGGCCAATCCAGGATAAACCTGAAATATTTTAAAAACCTGCTGTTAAAAGCCAAGGGCAGCCAACAGATATGCTTAGTTATCGATAAGAAATACTAAGATATAAAAAACATCCTATTTAGTGATATGTGGGCCTTTATTTCCATAAAAATAAGGAATTATATGCCCTTACCTCTAAATAACCTCGAAAAAATCAACCTAAAAAACATGGATCATACCTATCAGATCCTATGAAAACAAAAAAACGAAAATGAAAAATTTCAAAAACTTAATCGGTCTTTTATCAATTGTTGCTGTTTCTTTTACAGCTTGTAAAAAAAATGAAGGTGCTTCATCTGCATTCGGCAACCGCAGCACTTCAGCAGCAGATTATTCACAGTCATCGTTACCGGTTGTAGCGGTTAGCGGAGACATTACCAGCTCTGTAACCTGGACAGCAGGAAACGTTTACGAATTAAGTGGTGTAGTAACCGTTAGAAACGGCGCAACCTTAACCATCCAGCCAGGTACTTACATCAAAGCATCGGTTAATACTCCAGGTGTACAAAATGGTGTATTGGTTATTGCTAAAGACGGTACCATCAATGCTGCTGGTACAGCTGCTGATCCGATTGTATTTACAAGCCGTAACCTTTTAGATGGTAATGCCGGTACAACTGGTACTCCTGGCGATTTTGGTGGTGTTATCATTTTAGGTAATGCAACAATCAACGTTGGCGATAAACTGATTGAAGGTTTAGCTAACGAATCTAAATTCCACTACGGAGGTACTAACGATGCTGATAACCGTGGTACTTTCCAATATGTGCGTATCGAGTATGCAGGTTTCCAACTGGCTGCAAACGTTGAGGTTAACGGTTTAACTTTAGGTGGTGTAGGTAGCGGTACTACTATCGATCACGTACAGGTTTCTTACGGTTTAGATGATGGATTCGAATTTTTCGGTGGTACAGTTAGCCCAAGCAATTTAATTGCCTTAGCTTCTGACGATGATCAGTTTGATTTCGACAATGGTTTCAGTGGTATCCTTACAGATTGTATTGCTATTGCAGATAAAAACGCTACCCACAGCACAAGCGGTGGCGCAAGCGATTCAAACGGTATCGAATCTGATAACAATGCACCTGCAGAAGATGCTACTTTTAGCTTAACACCTAAAACACACCCTGTATTGATCAATGTAAGCATTTTCGGAACAGAAAATACTTCAGGTATTGCCGGTTTAGGTTACCGTAACGGTATCCGCGAGCGCAGAGGTTCAGAAGTTACTTTATCTAACGTAGTTGTTTCTGGTTACAACACTGGTATCGCTTTCGATGCTGATGCCAATGCAAGTCTTTCAGATATCTCTACTACATCTGTTCACGGTTTCACAAGCTCAATCACAGCAGCAGTTGGTGCTTACGTTGATGGTGGTGGTAACAACCTGGTAGTTAATGCAAGCAACGCAAGTTATTTTGGTGTGAGCCAGCCATGGTACAATACACCAGGTTCTCCATCTACAGTTACACTTCCAACTTGGGCTGCTAGCTGGTCTAAACTTGTATTTTAATTTTTTCTCTCTCTAATACCAAAAGAGACCGTACCTTTTTAGGTATGGTCTCTTGATTATAAAAACAGGATTGTCCTGTTTTAAATGATAATTAACCTTTTATGAAACTAAAAATCTTTACCATTTTCTTTTTTTCTGCCCTAATTGCCTTAAGTTTATCTTGCCGCAAAGCAGAACTTCTTCAGCCCGAGCAACCAAAAGTTATCCAGTTAAGCATTACCGGGGCATCTGATGTAGCGTTAGAATACCTGTATAAAGACAGTATTATAGCCAACCCTCCTGTTGGCAGCATTAATGTAAAAACCCTTCTTTCTGTAAAAGACCAGAACGCTACTTTAAAAGTGAGAAAAAAAGGCAGCACAGAAATATTGCTAACCAAAACCATCACCGCAGTACCATTTGATCAGAACATCAGTTTATTTTATGATGGAACCAAAATATATAACAGTGCCATTTCGCTGGTTGTTAAAGGCTTTGTCGTATCCGGCGAAATTGAATTCCTGCTGGATGGCAACCTACTGTCGTCGGGTACCAGCATCGTTAACAATACTTTTTTTATCCCTATTGATAAAGGCACCACCAGACAAGTTACCATCCGCAAAAAGGGAACAACCGACATTCTCTTTACCAAAACAATCCAATCTGAAATAGCCAGGCAGAATATTGATTTCTTTTTCGACGGAACTAAAATCGCAGATAATGTAAAACTCACTCCTCCGGCAAACCCTGCCAATATGATGATTAGTGCAAAGTTCGAAACCATATTTGCCCCGCAATTTAAAAATGTTGATGTAGATATTGTTTTTTATACAAAACCCACATCGGCCGCCATTACCACTGCTGGTACCAAAGTTACACCTGAGCTTAGGCTTACCCTCAAAAAAGATGGCTCGTTCAATTCGATCGAACTTCCTCCACTGCCCGGAGCAAATTACATCTACAGTTTTGATGTATTTGAAGCGGGAACAAACAATGTTCCATACACTACCACAGCCTCACCATTTGTAAACGCAGCATTTCCTTTTAAACAGAACGAAGGAAGGTATGGTTCAATCAGTTTTGAAGCAAATTCATCAAAGTTATTTATTATAAAGGATACAAAAAATTTGGCCGGCGCAACAAAATCCACCTATTTTTCGGGTGCTATTACCGATCTTTCTCAATATTTCAAATAAAATCATTAATTAAACTATAATAAAGGGGGAAAGCCTGGGCATTTTGCCGGGTTATCCCCCTATTAAGTTTATTGGATACTCCAGTATTTTATAATTGAGCATTAAACCGGCAATTGTCATCGTTTATAACGAAGATAAATGAGGGGTATGATTTTATCGCTATTAAGTCAAAAAACAGCCATCCACTTTAACGTATTGATAACAATCATTTAACATTCAAAACGATTTAAATCAGTTACTTATTCAGTTATTTGAAAGCGCAGATAAATGATCTGCACCATGAATATCCAAACTGATTTTATGCCGTCGTTCTGCACCATATTACCCTTTATAGGAAACACCGATTTAAGTACTCCACTCGCCATTGTTTTTATCGTTTGCCTGCTCGCCGTAGTCGGATTTGAGTTTGTAAACGGTTTCCATGATACGGCTAATGCGGTAGCTACTGTAATTTATACTAAAGCGTTAAAACCAGTTATTGCCATCCCCTGGTCGGGATTTTGGAATTTTATGGGTGTATTTACCGGAGGGATTGCCGTTGCGATGGGTATTTTAAAACTCGTTCCGCTAGATGCTTTGATGAACCTTCCCATTGGCGTTGGGGCAGCAATGGTTTTGGCTGTTTTACTGGCCTCTATCGCCTGGAACCTCGGCACATGGTACCTGGGTATCCCCTGCTCTAGTTCGCACACCATGATTGGCGCCATGATCGGCGCCGGTTTGGCTTTTACCTGGTACTACGGCGGCAAGGGCGTAAACTGGGGTAAGGCCGAAGAAATCGGTTTATCGCTGATTTTATCGCCCATTATTGGCTTTGGTCTGGCCATGTTACTGATGTATTTTTTAAAACATGTGGTTAAATACCATGCCCTTTTCCATATCCCTCATGGCGAAAACGACAGGCCGCCCTTATTGATCAGGGGATTACTGATCACCACCTGTACTTTGGTGAGCTTTTTCCACGGCAGCAACGATGGACAGAAAGGTGTGGGTTTATTAATGCTGATCCTGATTGCTTTTCTACCTGCAAAATTTGCCGTGAACCACCACATCCCCAATGATAAAGTATTGTTCCAGCTGAATCAAACCGAACAGGTGCTTCAAAAAACAGCAACACTTAACCAGGGAAAAACATTGGATATTACCACATTAGTAAGCAAAATAGATAAAGCGAAATATCATTTATCGCTTAAAAATGAAACCGACAAGAAAAACACATACCTTTTCCGTAAGCAGATTGAAGAGGTTGTGGCTTCGATAAAAACAGTAAGGGAAGATAAAACATTGGTAATTAACCCCGCTGACGATCAACTCCTTCATGATAATGCTTCCGAATTATCGAAACTGGTAGAATTTGCGCCGCTTTGGGTAATTCTTTTAATTTCAATTTCGCTGGGATTGGGCACCATGATTGGCTGGAAACGCATAGCGGTTACCATTGGAGAAAAAATCGGTAACGAACATTTAAATTATGCCCAGGGCGCTACTTCCGAAATTGTAGCCGCTTCTACCATTGGCCTGAGTACTGCTTTTGGCTTGCCAGTAAGCACCACACATGTATTATCGAGTGGGATAGCCGGTGCAATGGTGGCCTCTGGCGGAAGAAAAAACCTCAACAGTAACACGCTTAAAAATATTGGATTGGCCTGGGTACTTACCTTGCCGGTATCGATTGTATTGTCTATTTTGTTATTTATGCTTTTTCACCTGTTTATTTAACAGTTTTAAAATATTATTCTCCCAAAAATGAAACAGATACTTGTAGCAACGGATTTTTCAAGAAGCGCCGGAAATGCCCTCTCTTATGCATTGGCTATGGCAAAAACGCTGAGTATGGAAGTTGTGGCCATTCATGCTATCCATCCTACCGAAGGTATAAATAACAGCACTTATAACGCCATTTTTATCGAATCATATTACGGAAATAAAAGAGCTGCTTTAAAAGAATGGGCCGAAAACATCCGCGAAAGGGAAAACCTTAAAGACGTAAAACTCGAAACGATATGTGATGTTGGCTTTTTAAAAACAGTAATTACCAAACATACCGAAAACAATCCGGTAGAGCTGTTGGTAATGGGCATTACAGGTGCCACGGGAATTAGCGGAATTGTAGGCAGCAACGCCAGCATGGCGGTTACTAAAATGAGAATACCTACCCTGATTGTACCTTTAGAGAGCAGTTTTACTAACTTCCCGATTATTACGCTGGCCACTGATTACGAAACCGTACTTTCTCCGAAAGATATTACCGCCCTCAGCGAATTGTTAAAAGCCTCCGGAACGAGAAAAATGCAGGTACTTTATGTGGCCGAAAAATCAGATGAGGTACATATCCAGACGGGAGAAAAAAGGATTAGGGATCTTTTACCAGATACGGAAATCGAATTTAACTACATTATGGATAGCAGTGCACCGAACGGTATTATGGATTTCATTAAAAGTAACCATACCGATATCCTTTGTCTGGTTAAACACCACCACAACATTATTTATCGCTTATTTACCAGCAGTACGGTTAACCAGGTAATGAATAAAACGGTGAAGGCTATTTTGGTATTACACGAATAAGAGAGAATGAAGGATGGAAAATGTAAGATGGAATGAATCACCAATAATCAATTTTCAATGACCAATTAGCGAGTGTTTTAGGAGTTAACTGTTAACCTTAATGTTCTTAAATCCTTAATGGTTAAATGATAGAAAATAAAATTTACGCTAGTTTTAGCCACGGAGGCACGGAAATCACAGAGAATCTAACGCGGTTTGTCATCCTGAGCGTATTCCAAGGATCTTTTATGATGGAAAATGTAAGAGGGATGATGGAATGAATCACCAATAAGCAATTTTCAATGACCAATTAGCGAGCGTTTTAGAATTAACTTTAAATCTTAATATTCTTAATTCCTTAATGGTTAAATGATAGAAAATAAAATTTACGCTAGTTTTAGGCACGGAAACACGGAAGATTTAACGCGGTTTGTCATCCTGAGGGTAGTCGAAGGATCTTTAAGGATGGAAAATGTAAGAGGGATGATGGAATGAATCACCAATAAGCAATTTTCAATGACCAATTAGCGAGCGTTTTAGGAATTAACTATAACCTTAATGTTCTTAAATCCTTAATGGTTAAATGATAGAAAATAAAATTTACGCTAGTTTTAGCCACGGAGGCACGGAAACACGGAAGATTTAACGAGGTTTGTCATCCTGATGGATAATTATTTCATAAAATCAATATAGAAAACAGCGCTTTTTGGCAAAATGACAGGCTGCGCGAGATCGTCATTCCCAACCCGATTGGGAATCGTAATGCAAGCGCTTTAAGATTCCCGCCTGCGCGGGAATGACGGCCGCGCTAATGGATTCTGTCTATGGTAGCGTAGTCGAAGGATCTTTCCAGGGATATTTAAGGGTAGTTATTACAGGTGAATAGTTTGATGCTGGGCGTTTTGCAACAGTTAACCGATTTAAACAATTAACCAATTAACCCAATAACTCCAAATGAACCAACTACTTCCTCACCTTTTTATAAAGCCTTTCAATCTTCTTAGCATCTTTTTTAAAAGTATCGAGGTAATCTTCTATTTCCTTTTTTGATAGTGTTTCTACCCTGGCTTTAACTTCATCCTTAAAAAGACCTACCGCAAGTAACTGGTTCTTACCATCACGGAATTTTACATTCGGAAAAAGCTCAGTAATGTGACGTTTATTCCTTTCCCTGATTTCGCTTAATTTGGTAAAGGATTTCGGATGTTTGTCGCTGTTTATATCCGTGAGGGCATTGTAATAGTCGTAATCGCCGATATAATTAATGAGATTTAGGGTAACAATGTTCGGATCCATATTATACATTTGTTTCAATTAAATATAGTATTTTGTGTTCGGAATATCCTAATTAACAGCATTTTTAGAAGATAATTGAATTAATCATGACAGGGTTTATTTTATAGCTTTAACAAATGGAAAACGATACAAAAACAACAACACTAAAAGATGGCGACCTGTGCTTTGTTATAGCCGGAACACATAAAGGTAAATGGGGTGCCGTTCGGGATATTAATACCAGTAAAACCGGACATATTACCATCACAGTAGAACAGGGAAATTCGGTAAAGTTTAAAACCCTGATGAAAAATGTGACGGCTAAATCATAAGGCTGAAAGTAACAAAGCCAATAAAAATGTTAAATAAATTATAGAATTTATTAAAACAATTTATCTTTATCGCGGGTAGTCTATCCACTATGTTTACTAACTATATTTATGGGCAAAAAAATCAGCATTCTCGAAGATGATCAGGGAATCAGGGAAATCGTTGAACTTATTTTTTCACAGGAAGATTACGAAGTGACGGGTTTTTCGAACGTAAATGAATTTATGAGCCGAAAATCTAATGTGGTACCTGATCTTTTTCTGCTCGATGTAATGCTTCCTGACGGTAATGGCTTAAATGTGTGCGATATGTTAAAATCTGAAGAAGCCACCAGTAATGTACCTGTACTGATGATGAGTGCACATGCCGACCTGATTACGATGAAAAACCAATGTAAGGCCGATGGTTTTATTTCCAAACCTTTCGACATTGATCATTTGGTCAATATGGTAAAAAACGCAATCTAAGCCATCAGTAACAGATAAATTTTATACTTCGTTTTTATCAAGTGGGAGGGTAAAGAAAAAATTGCTGCCTTGTCCGGGTTCGCTTTCAACACCGATTTCGCCACCGTGACGCTGCACAATATCTGCGCAGATAAAAAGACCTAAACCAAGTCCCGAAACCTGTGTACCCATTTCATCGGCCCTAAAATAGCGGTCGAACAAGTGCGGAAGTTTATCGGCAGGAATTCCCGGGCCATTGTCCCGTACGGAAATCTTTACAGATTCACCCGATGCTCTAATCCCAAGAAAAATACGCTTAGAATCCGGCGCATATTTTACGGCATTATTTACCAGATTAACTACTACCTGATCAATACGGTGTTCATCGGCGAAAACCATCAGGCTAGTATCGCCTTCCAAAACCAATTCGTGACTAGCAGACTCCCTTACGTGTAAGCAACATTTTTCGAGCATATCGCCAAGGTTGAACCAGCTCTTTTTAAGGCCTACATGCCCCTGGTTAATTTTGGATACATTGAGCAGATCATCAACCAGTTCGGTGATTTTATCCATACTCCTGGATGCCTGATCGATCACTTTTGGAAAAAGCAGGGTATTCGGGTTTTCACGCATCCTGACCAGCAATTGGAGCGAGGCTTTTAACGTGGTTAAAGGCGTTTTCAGTTCGTGACTGGCAATTGATATAAAATCATCTTTTTGCTGTTGCAGGGCTTTATACACGGTAACATCCATAACGGTGCCGAGTGTGCGCGTACGGTTTCCTTTGGCATCGAAATAAACTTTTGCCTGAAACCTCAGCCATTTTAAGGGGGAACCTTCACGTATATACCTGGCCTCGTAAAAAATCCGGCCGGTTTTTTTGGCTTCTTCGTGTGCCAGTACACTTAAATGGGCATCATCGGGATGATAATGATCGATGATGGTTTCTCTATTTACCCCATTTCCAAGTCCGAAAATTTCATCAAAACGTGCAGAACCTACCAATTCGCCTGTATTGTAATTAAGTTCATAGGTACCAATTTCTGCCGCTTCTACCGCAAGGCGGATACGTTCTTCAACTTCTTCAATGGCATGCCTGGTGCGCACCTTTTCTGATACATCGATGCCTACCACCATTACGGCAGAAACGCTCCCTAAAAGGTCAGTTACAGGTTCGTAAACAAAATCGATAAAAACCTGTTCTGGTGATCCATTGCGGATGAGCACAAGTTCTGCTTCAGTAGCAACAAATGCTTCGCCCGATTGAAACACTTTTTCCATTATAGGGGAATAAGCTTCTGCGGCTTCTGGCACGCCATCCCAAATGGGTTTTCCATCTAATGTAGCGCGTGCTTTCCCAACAAGTTCGAGGTAGCGATCGTTTACTTCACTTACCACCAGATCGTTTGCCCTGATTACACATATCGCAAAAGGAGCCTGTTGAATGAGATTTCTAAACCTTTCTTCGCTCAGTTCGAGCAAACGTGCCGATTCGGTAAGTTCTTCGTTTGTGGTAGCCAATTCTTCGTTGGTTGCAGCAAGTGCTTCGTTTATTGCGGCTAACCTTGCATTATTTTCTATTGCCTCCAAACCCATGCGATTGATGCTGGCTGCCGATTCTACGAGCTGGGTAACGTCTGTTGCATAACAAACTACACCTATTATCCTGCCATCAGTATTTTTTACGGGCTGATAGGAAAAGGTAAAATAAAATGTTTTGAGCTGACCATCGATTATGAGATCGGCACGGTCGTTTACAGCATGGTAGGCTTCTCCCGTGGCCATTACCTGGCGTAAAAGCGCTTCAAAAGGCTGACCATCAATTTCAGGAAGTGCTTCTAAAAAAGGTTTACCAATTACAGAGGCATCTTTTCCCCAGGCTTTTAAGGTTGCTGCATTTGCCAAAGCAACCCGAAGTTCATCACCAAGGATCAGGTATATGGGATAAGGTGAGCCTTCTATAAGCCCGGCCAGAATGTCTTTATCAAGAATCATAATTGGGATAATGGCAATGCAACATTTGAGCCTGCGTATGCCAATTACGAAGTTAAAAAAGAAGTGGATATTTTGCTAATGAGAGAAGGAGAATTTGAAGGATGATGGAAGTGAATAATCAAGGAGCAATAACCAATTTCCAAAGACCAATAACCAATGATCAATAAAAATCACGATAGAAGATAGCGTTTGTATACAATTAACTGATTTAAACAATACGAAAGTTTATGCTCCATGCTAACCAATGAACAAATGGCTAATGAAATAATAAATCAGATTGGAATTAACCGATTTAAACAAAACGAAAGTTCTGCTCCATGCTAACCAATGAACAAATGGCTAATGAACTAATAAACTAATAAATCAGATTGGAATTATCCGATTTAAACAATACGAAAGTCTGCTCCATGCTAACCAATGAACAAATGGCTAATGAACTAACAGATCAGATTGGAATTAACCGATTTAAACAAAACGAAAGTTCTGCTCCATGCTAACCAATGAACAAATGGCTAATGAACTAATAAATCAGATTGGAATTAACCGACTTAAACAATACGAAAGTTCTGTTCCATGCTAACCAATGAACAAATGGCTAATGAACTAATAAATCAGATTGGAATTAACCGATTTAAACAGTTAACCCAACAAAGTAATAAATTATTTCTCCCCCTCGCCTGCAATACCCAGATTGCGAACCACGTTAAGAACACCTGTTTGCCAGTGGAGGTAACCTAGCATGCCACAAACGTCGATTACCTGATTTTCGATTTTAGCAGGCACATCATTCACCACGCGGAAGCGGATTTTATATTTTGGATTATAACTGATGTAAATAATGATATCGTCGTTACGCTCACCAACATCAGCAAGAAAAGCCAGGTGTTGATCACGCAGCTCATCAGCCGCTTGCTGCAAACGTCCATTCATTAATCTCGAAAGTGTTTTATCCGGAACAAAATCCGTCTCCAGGATAGCCAATACCGTAACGACCATGAACGCAAAAGTAAAAACCTAAATCATACCTGCAAATACAATCTCTCAAACTACTGAAAATGAGCATAAATAATTTTATCAGTTTCTCCGAAAGCTCGTCATCACAGGATAAAAAGCTCCTGATCAGCAAAAAAACAATTCTTTTATATTAAACAGATCAAGATCATGCAACCCTTCGAACCAAAGTAGATATGTCTGCTATTTTATCAATAATGATGGCAAAAAAAAACGGGTATCAGAACGATACCCGCCTTTAACAATAATTAGCTTGTTATTTTTTCTACCAGTTGATACCCAGATTAACCTCGAAACTTCCGGCGGTATAACCGCTTAATGCACCAGTTTGTGTGGTGTAGGAAGTGTTAATGGAATATTTCTTTTTGTAATGTAAACCCACACCGAAACTGGCTGCTTTACTGGTATGATACATGGCAGTAAACAATACCTGCTGATTGGCGATGCCAAACTGTCCGCCTACATCAACAATATCGGCAATCTCCGTGAATGAACGATAGGCGACCTTTGGCTGAAAGATATTCTCTCCCAAAGGAATTTTATACCCGGCCGAGGCATAAACCACAGGCGTATTGATCAGTTTGAAATTATCCCGTTTGAAATAATTTTTCAGGTTAACCATTGCAAAATCTGCATTGAATCCTTTAGTGGTGAGCGCAACCCCAAAATCGCCGTCGAAATAGGTTTTATGATCAGTATTGTAAGCACCGATCTGGCCATCATTCGGGTTACCGATCAGGTCCTGCATATCTATCCTTTGATTCATAAAACCAGCTGATAAACCGAAGTGTAATTTAGCCGTTTCGCTGAGCGGAAGGTGATAAGCATAAGTTGCCACGATACGTGTTTGCCTTTGCAGACCGGCTTTATCGAGGTTCATGTTTAAGCCGACACCTACCCTTTCCCATCCATAAGTGGCGGTAAGGTTTTGTACTACAGGCGCACCAGGCACATCATTCCACTGCGAACGGAAGGCAAGATCTACATCTGCACCCGCTGCTGCCCCGGCCATGGCCGGGTTAGCGAGGTAAGTATTATTGAAATATTGGTTTAACAACGGACTGGTTTGTGCTTTTACCTTCGAAACCCCGATAAGAGCAAGCAATATCAATATTTTTGTTTTCATCGTTTTCATTTTATTAACGGTTTCTGATAATCGTGATAAATCCTTTTTGAACAAGTTTATCTGGTCCATAAGTGATGATGTAATAGTAAGTACCTTCAGCGAGGTCGTTTCCTCCGATCGTGCCGTTCCAGCTATTGTCATATCCTTTTTTATTGTACATCAATCTACCGTTGCGGTCGAAGATTCTTACTTCGTTGCCCGGGTACATATCAATGTTCTGTACAATCCAGGTATCGTTCACGCCATCGCCGTTTGGAGTTAAAATGTTGTTAGCAACAATTTTATAATCTTCGGCCACTTTAATGGTGATCGATCCGATACTGCTACATCCGTTTGCGTTGGTTACACGTACCGTATAAGTGGTGGTTTGTGCAGGACGAACGGTAAGCGTTGCCGTGTTCTGTCCGCTTATAATTCCACTTGCTGCAGACCAGCTGTAGCTTGTGCCACCGCTTGCGGTTAATGCTGCAGTTTCGCCTTTACTAAGATCGATACCTTTGTTGCTTACAATATTTACCGTTGGAAGTGCATTGATGGTTAATGTACCGTTTACATAAACAAAACTGTAGTTATTAGCTACACCACCTGCCGGAACAAGTGTATAAGTACCTGCCACATTTCTATTTGCAGTTGTGCTTACTGTTGGTTTTGTGCTCAATGCCGTTTCAGTATCGCCCACTTTGAATCCGCTGTAGCTTACACCAAATGTTGGGAAACCATCTGACTGGCACATTGAAGCATTGCTTGCTGTTACGGTAATTACTGCTTTATTAATCGTAAGGTTAGCACTTAAATAAGTAATTGCATAGTTGCCGTTTAATGTAACTGTACCTTGATTAATCGCATAAGTGCCTGCATTTTCGCCAGCAGCCCTGGTCAAACTTCCACTAAAGCTATCACCTGTTTGTAATGCCGGACTGAAGGTATACGTCAATGCAGGATCAACATCGCCATAAGTTTTGCTTTTCGCAGCTGCAGTTACCGTAATGGTTTTAGCACCAATGGTCAGATTAGCTCCAACATAAGTTAAAGTGTAGTTGGCGTTTACAGCAAGTGTTCCCTGGTTAATTGCATAAGTGCCTACATTTTCGCCAGCTGCCCTGTTTAATGATCCTGTAAAGGTATCAGTTCCTGTCAATGCCGGAGCAGAAGTATAAGTTAAAGCCGGATCAGCATCACCGTAGGTTTTGCTTTTCGCCGCTGCGGTTACCGTGATGGTTTTCTTGCCGATCGTCAAATCTGCACCAACATAAGTTAAAGTGTAATTAGGGCTTAAGGCTAATGTACCCTGATTGATGGCATAGGTACCGATATTTTCGCCAGCTGACCTGGTTAACGATCCTGTAAAGGTATCAGTACCAACCAACGCCGGAGCAGAAGTATAGGTTAAAGCCGGATCGGCATCACCATAAGTTTTGCTTTTCGCTGCTGCGGTTACCGTGATGGTTTTCTTGCCGATCGTTAAATCTGCACCAACATAAGTTAAAGTGTAATTAGGGCTTAAGGCTAATGTACCCTGGTTAATCGCATAAGTACCGATATTTTCGCCAGCGGCCCTGGTTAATGATCCTGTAAAGGTATCAGTACCAACCAATGCCGGAGCAGAAGTATAAGTTAAAGCCGGATCAGCATCACCATAGGTTTTGCTTTTCGCTGTTGCGGTTACCGTGATGGTTTTCTTGCCGATGGTTAAATCTGCACCAACATAAGTTAAAGTGTAATTAGGGCTTAAAGCAAGTGTTCCCTGGTTAACCGCATAAGTACCCACATTTTCACCAACTACTCTGGTTAATGATCCTGTAAAGCTATCAGTACCAACCAATGCCGGAGCAGAAGTATAGGTTAAAGCCGGATCAGCATCACCATAAGCTTTGCTTTTCGCTGCTGCGGTTACCGTGATGGTTTTCTTGCCGATCGTCAAATCTGCACCAACATAGGTTAAAGTGTAATTAGGGCTTAAGGCTAATGTACCCTGGTTAATCGCATAAGTACCGATATTTTCGCCAGCTGCCCTGGTTAATGATCCTGCAAAGCTATCAGTACCAACCAATGCCGGAGCAGAAGTATAGGTTAAAGCCGGATCAACATCGCCATAAGTTTTGCTTTTCGCTGCTGCGGTTACCGTGATGGTTTTCTTGCCGATCGTCAAATCTGCACCAACATAGGTTAAAGTGTAATTAGGGCTTAAGGCTAATGTACCCTGGTTAATCGCATAAGTACCGATATTTTCGCCAGCTGCCCTGGTTAATGATCCTGCAAAGCTATCAGTACCAACCAATGCCGGAGCAGAAGTATAGGTTAAAGCCGGATCAACATCACCGTAGGTTTTACTTTTTGCTGCTGCGGTTACCATGATGGTTTTCTTGCCAATCGTTAAATCTGCACCAACATAAGTTAAAGTGTAATTAGGGCTTAAGGCTAATGTACCCTGGTTAATCGCATAAGCACCCACATTTTCACCAACTACTCTGGTTAATGATCCTGTAAAGGTATCAGTACCAACCAATGCCGGAGCAGATGTATAGGTTAAGGCAGGATCGGCATCGCCATAAGTTTTGCTTTTCGCTGCTGCGGTGACCGTGATGGTTTTCTTGCCGATGGTTAAATCTGCACCAACATAGGTTAAAGTGTAGTTAGGGTTTAAAGCAAGTGTTCCCTGGTTAATCGCATAAGTACCTACGTTTTCGCCAGTTGCTCTTGTTAATGATCCTGTGAAGCTGTCTCCTGTTACCAGTGCCGGAGCAGATGTATAGGTTAAAGCAGGATCAGCATCACCGTAGGTTTTGCTTTTCGCTGCTGCAGTTACCGTGATGGTTTTCTTGCCGATGGTTAAATCTGCACCAACATAAGTTAAGTTATAGTTAGTGTTTAAGGCTAATGTACCCTGGTTGATCGCATAAGCACCCACGTTTTCGCCAGCTGCCCTGGTTAATGATCCTGTAAAGGTATCAGTACCAACCAATGCCGGAGCAGAAGTATAGGTTAACGCCGGATCGGCATCACCGTAGGTTTTGCTCTTCGCAGCGGCTGTTACCGTAATGGTTTTAGCACCGATGGTTAAATCTGCACCAACATAAGTTAAAGTATAGTTAGGGTTTAAAGCAAGTGTTCCCTGGTTGATCGCATAAGTGCCCACGTTCTCGCCAGGTGTCCTGGTCAGGCTTCCGCTGAAACTGTCGCCGGTTACCAATGCCGGAGCAGAAGTATAGGTTAAAACCGGATCAGCATCACCATAAGTTTTGCTTTTCGCCACTGCGGTTACCGTGATATTTTTCTTGCCTATGGTTAAATCTGCACCAACATAGGTTAAAGTGTAGTTAGGGTTTAAAGCAAGTGTTCCCTGGTTAATCGCATAAGTACCTACGTTTTCGCCAGTTGCTCTTGTTAATGATCCTGTGAAGCTGTCTCCTGTTACCAGTGCCGGAGCAGATGTATAGGTTAAAGCAGGATCAGCATCACCGTAGGTTTTGCTTTTCGCTGCTGCAGTTACCGTGATGGTTTTAGCACCAATGATTAGGTTAGCACCAACGTAGGTTAAAGTGTAGTTAGTATTTAAGGCTAATGTACCCTGATTGATCGCATAAGTACCTACGTTTTCGCCAGTTGTCCTGCTTAATGATCCTGTGAAGCTGTCTCCTGTTACCAGTGCCGGAGCAGATGTATAGGTTAAAGCAGGATCAGCATCACCGTAGGTTTTGCTCTTCGCAGCGGCTGTTACCGTAATGGTTTTCGCACCGATGGTTAAATCTGCACCAACATAAGTTAAAGTATAGTTAGGGTTTAAAGCAAGTGTTCCCTGGTTGATCGCATAAGTGCCTACATTTTCGCCAGCTGCCCTGGTTAATGATCCTGTGAAGGTATCAGTACCAACCAATGCCGGAGCAGAAGTATAGGTTAAAGCCGGATCAGCATCGCCATAAGTTTTGCTTTTCGCAACTACGGTTACCGTGATGATTTTCTTGCCGATGGTTAAATCTGCACCAACGTAAGTTAAAGTGTAGTTAGTGTTTAAAGCAAGTGTTCCCTGGTTAATCGCATAAGTGCCCACATTTTCGCCAGCGGCCCTGGTTAATGATCCTGTGAAGGTATCAGTACCAACCAATGCCGGAGCAGAAGTATAGGTTAAAGCCGGATCAGCATCGCCATAAGTTTTGCTTTTTGCTGCCACAGTTACCGTGATGGTTTTCTTGCCGATGGTTAAATCTGCACCTACATAAGTTAAGGTATAGTTAGTGTTTAAGGCTAATGTACCCTGGTTAATCGCATAAGTACCGATATTTTCGCCAACCGCTCTGGTTAATGATCCTGTAAAGGTGTCAGTACCAACCAATGCCGGAGCAGAAGTATAGGTTAAAACCGGATCAACATCACCATAAGTTTTACTTTTCGCTGCTGCGGTTACGGTGATGGTTTTCTTGCTGATGGTTAAATCTGCACCAACATAGGTTAAAGTGTAGTTAGGGTTTAAAGCAAGTGTTCCCTGGTTAATCGCATAAGCACCCACGTTTTCACCAGGTGCCCTGGTCAATGATCCTGTAAAGGTATCAGTACCAACCAATGCCGGAGCAGAAGTATAGGTTAAAGCCGGATCGGCATCACCGTAGGTTTTGCTCTTAGCAGCGGCTGTTACCGTGATGGTTTTCGAACTGATGGTTAAATCTGCACCAACATAAGTTAAGGTATAGTTAGTGTTTAAGGCTAATGTACCCTGATTGATCGCATAAGCACCCACGTTTTCACCAGGTGCTCTGGTTAATGATCCTGTAAAGGTATCCCCTGTTACCAATGCCGGAGCAGAAGTATAGGTTAAGGCCGGATCGGCATCACCATAAGTTTTGCTTTTCGCCGCGGCAGTTACCGTAATCGTTTTTGTGGTTACGATTAAAGCTGTCGCATTCGATGAAGCTTGTACAAAATCATAATTATTAGCACTTAATCCTGTTCCGTTAATTCCATACGAACCAGCTGGAGAATTTGCAGATGCAAGCGTTGACCAGCTAAGTGTGCCGGTTGTTGCTGTTGAGATCGTTTCCGAATTTACAAATCCAGTAACTGTTCCTGATAAAGCCGGAACAGCATCACCATAAACTTTAGATGAAGTATTTGCTGTATAAGTTAGTGTCGCTTTAGCAACTATACTTGATGGTATACTCACTGTTGGACTATTTGCATTGCTGCTGGTTAACACTACATTTCCAGAAATATTCGTACCCACTGGCGCATTTGCTTTTAATCTTACATATACAGTTCCCGATACAGTTCCAGAACTTCCGATAGTAACAGAAGAACTATAGCTCACATTATCAGCACTTACCTCAAAATTGGTGCTAGAAGATGGGGTAGCCGTAATACCTGCTGATAAACCGGTACCCGATACCGAGACGCTGGTTGATGCTGATGCGGTTCCGTAAGTTGTGCTTAAAGCAGATGGAAAAGTACCGGCTGAAGCAGTAATTAAAGAGGGTTGAGTATAGGTAATCGAATATTGACTAGCAGCCGTATTACCATTGCCCGCAGCATCCTGTGCCACATTAGCTGCAATGTTCATGGTTACCGCACCATTTGCTGTTGGCGTTGCATTAAAGGTATAAGTAGTTCCACTGCCCGAAAATCCACTGAGTGTGGCATTTCCCGGTGTAATCCCCCCTGCCACAAACCCTGTTACAGACTCTGAAAAGGTAACTGTAAATGGAATTGGTGAAGTACCCGTCGAACCACCCGATGCACCGGCCGTACTGCTGATCACCACCAACGGAGCCTGATTATCTATGGTAGCATTACTACTACCAACTGTGGTTTTTGTATTTCCTGCATTATCTGTTGCTGTAACAGCTACATTCCTATTAGTAGCATTAATTGCCCCGGCAGCAAGTGTATAAGCTGCTGTCCAGGTACCGCCGCTGTTAGTCGCCGCGACCGCACTTCCACCGCCAAACTGGCTGAAGTTGATGGTTACCGAAGAAATAATATCCGTATTATTATCTCCGGCAGCTGTATTATTCCAGGTAGCGGTTATTACATCACCGATTTTATACGTACCACCTGTTCCGCTGGCGCCGTTAATGCTAATGTTAGCATCGGTAACCAGCGGTGCCACGTTATCTACAATAGCATTGTTGGTCCCTGTCGTAGTTTTTGGACCAGCAGAATTTGTTGCAGTTACGGATATATTCCTGTTGGTGGCATCAATAGTACCGGCAACGATAGTATAAGTAGCTGTCCAGATGTCATTATTGTTGCTGGCTGTAACCGTAGCGCCACCACCAAATTGACTAAAATCTATAGTTACTGCGATAATACCCGAATTATTATCGCCAATAGCAGAATTATCCCAGATTGCGGTTACTACATCTCCTATCTTGAATGCACCACCCGTCCCACTTCCGCCACTAATATTAATCTTAGCAGCTGTAACAGTAGGCGTAGCGATATATGTAAACTGGTCGCTGGCACTGGTTGCGCTGGTGCCACCTGTTGTAGTGATGCGGACATCAACCGTACCTGTTCCTGCCGGTGCGGTCGCCGTGATCTGTGTTGCAGAGTTAACGGTGAAGCCTGTAGCAGCCGTAGCGCCAAAGGTTACCGCGGTCGCCCCGCTGAAGTTGGTGCCGGTAATGGTCACGCTAGTGCCTCCACTGGTCGGGCCACTGGTTGGGCTCAAAGCCGTTACCGTTGGCGCAGCAATATATGTAAACTGGTCGCTGGCACTGGTTGCGCTGGTGCCACCTGTTGTAGTGATGCGGACATCAACCGTACCTGTTCCCGCCGGTGCGGTCGCAGTGATCTGTGTTGCCGAGTTAACGGTGAAGCCTGTAGCTGCCGTAGCGCCGAAGGTTACCGCAGTCGTCCCGCTGAAGTTGGTTCCCGTAATGGTCACGCTAGTGCCTCCGCTGGTAGGGCCACTGATTGGGCTCAAAGCCGTTACCGTTGGCGCAGCGATATATGTAAACTGGTCGCTGGCACTGGTTGCGCTGGTGCCACCTGTTGTAGTGATGCGGACATCAACCGTACCTGTTCCCGCCGGTGCGGTCGCAGTGATCTGTGTTGCCGAGTTAACGGTGAAGCCTGTAGCCGCTGTAGCGCCGAAGGTTACCGCAGTCGCCCCGGTGAAGTTGGTGCCCGTAATGGTCACGCTAGTGCCTCCGCTGGTAGGGCCACTGGTTGGGCTCAAAGCCGTTACCGTTGGCACAGCGATATAGGTAAACTGGTCGCTGGCACTGGTCGCGCTGGTGCCACCTGCTGTAGTGATGCGGACATCAACCGTACCTGTTCCTGCCGGTGCGGTCGCCGTAATCTGTGTTGCCGAGTTAACGGTGAAGCCTGTAGCTGCCGTAGCGCCGAACCTCACCGCGGTCGCCCCGCTGAAGTTGGTGCCGGTAATGGTCACGCTAGTGCCTCCGCTGGTTTGGCCACTGGTTGGGCTCAAAGCCGTTACCGTTGGTGCAGCGATATAGGTAAACTGGTCGCTGGCACTGGTTGCGCTGGTGCCACCTGTTGTAGTGATGCGGACATCAACCGTACCTGTTCCCGCCGGTGCGGTCGCCGTAATCTGTGTTGCCGAGTTAACGGTGAAGCCTGTAGCCGCGGTAGCGCCGAAGGTTACCGCAGTCGCCCCGCTGAAGTTGGTGCCGGTAATGGTCACGCTAGTGCCTCCGCTGGTAGGGCCGCTGGTTGGGCTCAAAGCCGTTACAGTTGGCGCAGCGAGATATGTAAACTGGTCGCTGGCACTGGTTGCGCTGGTTCCACCTGTTGTAGTGATGCGGACATCAACCGTACCTGTTCCTGCCGGTGCGGTCGCCGTGATCTGTGTTGCAGAGTTAACGGTGAAGCCTGTAGCTGCGGTAGCGCCGAAGGTTACCGCAGTTGCCCCGCTGAAGTTGGTGCCGGTAATGGTCACGCTAGTGCCTCCGCTGGTAGGGGCGCTGGTTAGGCTCAAAGCCGTTACAGTTGGTCTTGCGACATACGTAAACTGGTCGCTGGCACTGGTTGCGCTGGTGCCACCTGTTGTAGTGATGCGGACATCAACCGTACCTGTTCCTGCCGGTGCGGTCGCCGTGATCTGTGTTGCAGAGTTAACGGTGAAGCCTGTAGCTGCCGTAGCGCCGAAGGTTACCGCAGTTGCCCCGCTGAAGTTGGTGCCGGTAATGGTCGCGCTAGTGCCTCCGCTGGTAGGGCCGCTGGTTGGGCTCAAAGCCGTTACCGTTGGCGCAGCGAGATATGTAAACTGGTCGCTGGCACTGGTTGCGCTGGTTCCACCTGTTGTAGTGATGCGGACATCAACCGTACCTGTTCCTGCCGGTGCGGTCGCCGTGATCTGTGTTGCAGAGTTAACGGTGAAGCCTGTAGCTGCCGTAGCGCCGAAGGTTACCGCAGTTGCCCCGCTGAAGTTGGTGCCGGTAATGGTCACGCTGGTGCCTCCGCTGGTAGGGCCGCTGGTTAGGCTCAAAGCCGTTACAGTTGGCGCAGCGAGATAGGTAAACTGGTCGCTGGCACTGGTTGCGCTGGTGCCACCTGTTGTAGTGATGCGGACATCAACCGTACCTGTTCCTGCAGGTGCGGTCGCCGTGATCTGTGTTGCAGAGTTAACGGTGAAGCCTGTAGCTGCCGTAGCGCCAAAGGTTACCGCAGTTGCCCCGCTGAAGTTGGTGCCGGTAATGGTCACGCTAGTTCCTCCGCTGGCAGGGCCGCTGGTTGGGCTCAAAGCCGTTACCGTTGGCGCAGCGATATAGGTAAACTGGTCGCTGGCACTGGTTGCGCTGGTGCCACCTGCTGTAGTGATGCGGACATCAACCGTACCTGTTCCTGCAGGTGCGGTAGCCGTAATCTGTGTTGCCGAGTTAACGGTGAAGCCTGTAGCTGCCGTAGCGCCGAAGGTTACCGCAGTCGTCCCGCTGAAGTTGGTGCCGGTAATGGTCACGCTAGTTCCTCCGCTGGCAGGGCCGCTGGTTGGGCTCAAAGCCGTTACCGTTGGCGCAGCGATATAGGTAAACTGGTCGCTGGCACTGGTTGCGCTGGTGCCACCTGCTGTAGTGATGCGGACATCAACCGTACCTGTTCCTGCAGGTGCGGTAGCCGTAATCTGTGTTGCCGAGTTAACGGTGAAGCCTGTAGCTGCCGTAGCGCCGAAGGTTACCGCAGTCGTCCCGCTGAAGTTGGTGCCGGTAATGGTCACGCTAGTTCCTCCGCTGGCAGGGCCGCTGGTTGGGCTCAAAGCCGTTACCGTTGGCGCAGCGATATAGGTAAACTGGTCGCTGGCACTGGTTGCGCTGGTGCCACCTGCTGTAGTGATGCGGACATCAACGGTGCCTGTTCCCGCAGGTGCGGTAGCCGTGATCTGTGTTGCAGAGTTAACGGTGAAGCCTGTAGCTGCCGTAGCGCCGAACCTCACCGCGGTCGCGCCGGTGAAGTTGGTGCCCGTAATGGTCACGCTGGTGCCTCCGCTGGTAGGACCACTGGTTGGGCTCAAAGCCGTTACCGTTGGCGCAGCGATATAGGTAAACTGGTCGCTGGCACTGGTTGCGCTGGTGCCACCTGCTGTAGTGATGCGGACATCAACCGTACCTGTTCCTGCAGGTGCGGTAGCCGTAATCTGTGTTGCCGAGTTAACGGTGAAGCCTGTAGCCGCCGTAGCGCCGAAGGTTACCGCGGTCGCCCCGCCGAAGTTGGTGCCGGTGATGGTCACGCTAGTGCCTCCGCCGCTAGGGCCACTGGTTGGGCTCAAAGCCGTTACCGTTGGTAGTGCTAAAGTGGTAAATTGTTGATCTATACCATAGGAAGTACCAACGCTATTTATTGCATAAGCGCGTACATGATAAGTTGTAGAACTTGATAGTGTTGTTTCATTATAGGTATATGCACCTAGTGCAGTTCCAGCAACTATCCTTTTGGTATCGGCAGTTGTAGGATTAAGGCTTGTTGAATAAACAAACCCTTTTTCCGTTATTGTAGCAAAACCAGCGCTAACCAAATTTCCATTAAATGCAGCAGAAGTAGCTGCTATAGAATTTGCAGCATTAGTCGTTATTCGTGGAGAAGGATCGTATGTAAAACTGGTTACGCCAACATAAAAATCGCCAGCGTTAGTATTGTTTGGAAATTGAGCATTTGTAGTAACGGTCAATAAAACTTCATCGATATCGCTCCACCCTGTTAAACTATATGGATATGGTACATTTGCATTGGCCAGATACACGTTTTGAGTATATTTAACCGCACCTGATTTTTTACCTTCTATCCTGATATACTGATCCTGGCTAAAAGTGAAAAAATTAATTGTCTTAAAATTAAAATTCTGACCATCTGCCCGCTTTATGGATGTTTTAGCATTACCGGTGGCTGTAGGTGTTGGGTCTCCCGATTGAAGCCAAAGCGTCTGATCGTTATATGTCCAAAATCCCGGGCTATTGGCCACCATTGTAAATGTCCAGCTTTCCTGAGCAGCGGTAGTCTGCGTAAAAGATGTTGTTCCCAATCTCGTCCCGTTGACTGGATCACCTGATACATTAGTAAAATCGAGTGTTTTGGTTTGCCCAAAGGCCACCAACTGAACAATCAATAAACAGACTAATAAGTAAAATTTTCTCATCATATTAACATATTATCGTATACATTTACCCAAAATTATTGGGGGATAATTTCTATTTTTATTGTACTATATATTAAATTAACACCATGTCAGTCTCAACAGAAACATTGAACCATCAAACAGCATTTTCATTACTCTCTAAAAAACTAACGGAAGCAATTCCTACTCCCGAGGTAATCGACACCGTAAACCAATTACATCATCTCTATTCAAAACTAACCAACATCGAAGGTGTACTTGCACCGTCTGATGAAGAAGAGTTTTTTGAAGAACAGAGTGAAAACGGTACCCGTGTAAATCCTTATATGGCCGCCTATTGTTTTCTTGATTACCTGCGTTCTTATAAATTCACAATCGGTATAAAAAACCTAATAGCTGAAAAGCTCAGTCAGGAACCACAAAAACCTTTACAGATTTTATATGCCGGAACCGGACCTTACGCCTCGCTAGTACTACCTTTAACCTCAGTATTCTCAGCAGATCAGATCCAAATCACCTTGCTCGATATTCACCAGTCATCTTTAGATGCGGTAAGCAAACTGATTACAGCATTTAATCTGCAAGCTTATTTTAATGGATCAATCAAAGCGGATGCGACCCTCTTTATTCCAGCTGATGATAAGCAATATGATATTATCATATCCGAAACCATGGACAAAGCCTTACGTAAAGAGCCTCAGGTTGCCATCTTCCATCACCTTCAGCAATTTCTGAAATCCGATGGCGCGCTTATTCCCGAGGAAATAAGGGTTGATCTGTATCAATCAAAATGGGGAGAAGAAAAAAATCCCGCTTTTGAATATTTCCTCGACACTAAAACCAAGGCTCATAATGCAACGGTACGCGAAAAAATCACTAACCTAATTGCCATTAATAAGCATTCTGTAACAAAATTTGAAAGAACAAATTCGGATCATATTTTTCTAAAAACAATTGACCCTCAAAATCTTAAAGCTGCATACACGGCCTTGCTCCTGATTACCGAAGTACAGGTTTATAAGGACATTGTTCTGCTTGAAGACGAGTCTATTTTAACTGAGAAGGATTACCTGTCGCCGATAAGCGAACAGATTCGTCAATCTGGTTTATCTTTTTATTATAAAATGGATAATGATCCCCGTATTGTGTGCAGTTAAATGCACAGATACGGGTTTAGCCACCCACTAACATTTTCTTCGTGAATTTCCCTGAAATTAATATCGTCGAATGTTAATCTTTTACCCTTTTCTACTACAACCATATTAGTATTTAAACCTGACACATTCATTTTTACAATATCTACCTCTGGCAACAAAAAGCCAGATTTGGGATAAAAATTAACCTCCCCGCGTGGCCCTTTCTTTTTATCGGTCTGCAAGTGTTCCATTACTTTTTTCCAGTCGCGGCGTTGCATGGCTGGTTCCATTTCTTTAAGTGTCATTCCGGCCTCAAATCCCAGTAAAGAAAATACATCAGCCTCCCTGCCAGTTTGCCCTTCAACAATAGTTACAAAAGCCTCGTTCAGCTCTCCCGCCATTTCCCTGGTCCATTGCGAACAAGAATAGAATGACATTGGATAACCCTTAATACTCCTTAACACATCTGGGAAACACATTGGCTCAGAAAGCAACAATGGCATTTTTTTATCTAAACCACGCTCATAAAATGCAGTAATAAATTCGGTAGCCTGAGGCCCCGAAAATAAAGCATGCAGGTAAGCTGGTGGTTCGTTTTCTATATTATTGAGCAAAACTTCCATGTTAAGTACATGAGGTTCATTGTGGTTTAATGAAAGAATATGAAAATCCATTATTCCTGATCCTGCGGCAATGGATCCACGCCTAAAACTCGCGGCCAAATGATAACCACCATCATAAGGTGGCATAATTACAGCACCTTTATCTCCAAAAGTTTTATGTGCCCAATAGCCAAGAGCGTATTCGCTTTGCCATAATTGATAGCTGCTGAAAAATATATTAGGACTGGTATAAGTTATTGAAGGAAGATATTCGCCCATATCAAAAAAGAAAGCAATTTTTTGGCGACTTTCTATTATAGGTACCAGTTCGGGGATTACTTTATAGCTAATGTACCCCATTACAATATCTACATTATGAAAATTGAGCAGCTTCTGCACAGCCATTTTAACGTCAGCTTCTCTACCTTGCCCTACATACTCTGGTATAAATTGATAATCCCTTTGTGCATGAATATCTTTGCATAAACCCGCAAACAGACCATTTGCTATATTATTTGCATGATCGGGATAAATAGAAGAATAGGTGGTTATAAAACCAATTTTCAGCGGGGCTAACATATCGGAGCGCTATAAAATGTATTTGTATTTATGTAAAAGAAATGGCCTCCGGTAAATACCGAATGGCCAATTTATTCATGTATTAGTTTCTGCTAGGATAAACACCCTGTACTACGATTAACATTGTTAGTGCCAAGTAAGGATTAGCAATACTAACAGGTAAACTTGAACCGGTAATACCAACAGTTACTGTACCATTTGGTGTAAAGGGGGCGCTTGATGCCTGCCCACCTACATTTAAATCTGTATCTGGTGCAGAATTATTATAAAGAGCAATACCTGCCGTACGTGGAACAACAACCTGTGCTAAAGTATTAGCTGCTGAGGATGGTGCTGCAGCAGTACCCACCGCACTTGATGCTTTAATTGTAGGGGCAGGAATACTAACGCTCGAGCCTCCACCGGTAAATATAGCCGCGTGGTTGTGCGCAGGTAAATTTGAAAGGGTTAAAGTAGTTGAGGTAGTACCTGCAGTTTCTCCTAAAACATAAGTACCAAAAGGGGAAGTTCCGGCTCCAATTACAGTTCTACCCTGTAAATTTGGCAAACCAAAAGTACTTTGTCCGTTGCCACCATAAACAGTACCAAGTATTGCAAAAAGCGCTGAGTTATTGGATATTGAAAGTACCTGTCCAGTACAGCCCATAAACGTTCTAGGCACAAAATTTCCTGCAAAAGATCTTACCATTCCTAAATAATCATCCATAATTTTAATAGTTTAAGGTTTAAATAAATTATATGTTTCTAAATTGGTTTTTAATACAAAGCTTCTTGGTTTAAACAGGTTGTAAATCTATCACCCACCTTTAGTCCCATGGCTATTAATTTATAACCAGATAAAAGCCCCTCTGTTGTTTGTACAATATTGATGCGTAAAAAACTATCATATTTACAGGCTACAAACAAACCATAATTGGCATCGGCATAAATAATGGTACCAGGCTCATGCCCAACCGCATCGTTGATGAATGCCGGCGAAACTTCTACAAGAACAAGTTCCTGTGCCCCGAAAAGGGTAACAGCACCGGTATAAATAGGATTACAGGCATTAACCAGGTTCATAATCTCGGCTGCAGTGTGTCGCTCCCAGTTGATGACCACATCATGTGCTTTTACTGGTGGAAAAGCGAATGCATCACTTTCTTCCTGAGGTTTTAACTGATCTGTTCCATCAATAATTTGATTTAATGCCTGATTGATCACATTTACCGCCAAAAGACTCAGCCTATGGTTAAGTGCACCAAAATTCTCTTCAGTAAATATTAGCACCTGTTGTTGGTATAGTATCGGACCAGTATCAAAACGTTCCGCTACCTTATGGATGGTAATCCCGGTAAAAGGTTCTCCACTTTTAATCTGCCAAAACAATGGTGCAGACCCCCTGTAGGCCGGAAGTAAACTAAAATGTACATTATAGAAGCCTAGGGAAGGAAGTTCTAACAATTGAGCAGGTATTTTTTTCGAAAATCCGAATACCAATACCAATTCTACCTTTGTAGAAATTATCAGATCATAAATTTGTTCAGAAAAAGACTTTTCCTCAATTATTCCATAACAGGCTATGCCTTTTAAATCACAGAAATCATGTATCTCATTTTTAATCAGCTGAATACCTGAAGTTACGACACCCTCTAGCCACTTTTTTTCAAATAGGGCATTTATAGTGGGCAACGCCGCTATATGGTTTGAGAGTATTAAGATTTTCACTGCGGAACTTTGGATGATTTGTATTGTAAATATCAGACAAAAAACTAATACAAAGCAATCCTTATTTATAAGTATTTTTTATTAAAAAATTAGATTATGCATCTAAACCCTCAAGAAAAGCTTTTTGAGTCATTTTTTTTTATTGACAATTGTCAAATTGCCCCAAAAAACACGATGGAATATTTAAAACTAACTGATCCTACTAAAAAAAATAATTAATACTACATTTAACGACATTTTTAGTTAACGTATAAACAACCCGTATTTACCTCAAAACAAATACAAACCTTAAATTAAAATGTGATGTAAGTATTTCTTCATCAGGCATTATTTTACATTCAATGCGTTGATCAAATGCCGGTAGGCTGAATTGACTTCGGGATATTGGGGCAGGTAGATTTTAGTTTCCTCATTAAAAGGCTGATCAGGATATTTACTATGAAAGCTTAGCCGTTTTCTCATTTCATTTTCGTTTGCATTTTCCTTGCCTATCGAAGCAAAAAAATGTGAAAGCAGGTTTTCCATGCCCCAACTATAATCATAAAAATGATTAAGCGGGTTGCTTTCCTGAACTAAATTATGGAGTTCCCGGTAATAAGCTGCGAGCACTTCTGCTGTGAAGAAATTAAAATCGCTATAATGCTCCTCCCTTAATTTTACCTTAAGGAGATCGGCTTCTATAAAACCTGGTATAGCATGCATCCCCCTCTTCTTATAATGGGAAACAATAATTGCATCAGGTTTTCGGGTAAGAAAATAAAATGGCGTATCAGGAAACCACTTTCTTAGCATGGGATAAAAATGAATGTGCCAGCTATCCAATTTAATGAACAATTGTTGATATTGGTTTTTACGCCATTGCCCCATTGTTTTTAACGCGGCTTTAAACCACTTTTCGGCTTCTGCTTCGGTTAAATTTTTATCCTGTAAGGGTGCCCTTAAAATTTCATCAAGCAAGGGCGCTTCTGCGTAAACAATATTACCCTGATCGGTTGATAATGCCTGCGATAGCAAGGTAGAACCACAACGGGATACATGAAATATAAAAGCCGTTGGGGTTATTGCATCTGTTTTATCAGCAGATTCGAGCAAAAAACCGGTATCACTCATTGATCTATAAATAGAGCGCTCACTCATCTTAGATAAGCAAATCCCAATGGTTTCATCAAAAAACGGTTCGGCCATGTGCCAATCACCAAGATCCATCCAACGCAGTTGCCAAACACCATTTTGCTTCTCTAATTTATAGGGAATCCAGTTATGCAATGCACTCATCAGATCGTTTTTTTCAGATCATCAATCAGTTGTTTTGATGTTGGGGTATTTAGCCGCTCCAAATCTTCTATTACTCTTAACGTACTTTCTCTATCCATCTGTTTTTCCTTCTGCTCTGCTGCCATATCATAACCATGTACCGTAAAAAGCTCATCCGTCCAATTGTTGCGCAAAGCATCTATTACCAGATGAACCCTTACCGATTGACCATTATTTACAATAGTATGGGTTTGGTCGAAATCAATATACCAGCTGGCTCCTTCTTTAAGCTCAAGATACTCCTCTCCTACCTTAAACAACACATCTTCATTTGTTTGGATCGGAATATGTATCCTGCAAGCACCATTAACATAGTTACAGCCACGATCTTTATGGGGTTTAATTTCGGCACCCGGGTGTAAGGCCAGCAACCTGATGGATTCTTTGGGGCACTGCCACCAATCGAGTATAGATTTGATATAAGGCAGTTTTTTTAACAAAGGTGTTTCTTTATAGCTATCTACACCATAATTGGCCAGGATATCGTCTTCTTTTCCACTTGCCGATTGCAGCGAAATACTCTGCCAGCTCCCATCATAATCTCTTGTATTAAAATGATCTTTCCAATCTAAAGTCATGGCTATAGCCAGTTCGCTTTTGAGTAACTGAACATCATATTGTTGGTTAAATTGAATATATCTGGTCACGGTGGGATGATTTTCTGTAATATTAAACATTGTTTATTAATCTTCAAATTTTTAAAACAGATTTATAGTACGCATCTTTTTTTTCAATAAATTAGCCGTCAGTATCTAAATTAACATGGAACACAACACCTCACTTATACTCTCTTTTTTGGATAAAATCGGCATTAATTATAGCCTTGAATCCATAACCGGCGAAACCTTTTTACCAGGGCTTAAATTACGGGAAGGAACACTAATCATCGATATGAAAAAATTGCTTTACCCGGGCGATATTTTGCATGAGGCAGGGCACTTGGCCTGTATGCCACCAAATATCAGAAAAGACATGAGTGATAATTTGCCGGTCAGCGATTTACACAATGGGGGCGAATTAATGGCTATAGCATGGTCGTACGCGGCCTGTATTTATCTAAAAATTGATGCTAAAGTGGTATTACATGAGCATGGTTATAAAGATGCTTCGGAATCGATTATCGAAAACTTTAAAGCATCGAGGTTTATTGCGGTGCCGCTTTTGCAATGGCTCGGGATGAGTTACGATGAAAAACAGGCAAAAGTACATCACCTGGAGCCATACCCAGTAATGCAAAAGTGGCTTTGTACGGAAAGACCGGAATAGCATTTTTAGATTTTATTCGTAATTAAAAAAGGAGAACATTTTATGAATGGGGCTGTTATTGCTACATTAGTTAACATTATTTTATCTCCACATTAAAATTAATGACAGGTTCGGAACGATTGGCAAATTGGGTAACTGAAAAGCATCAAGATCAAATGATTAAACGTACTGAATTGCCCTACTTTGATCATTTAAACCAAGTTGCCCAATTGGCAAAAGATGCCGCAGAGTGGGGTTACGAAATTGGATTATGCCACGATCTCTTAGAAGATACAAATACCGATAGTTATGACCTAAAAGAAGCATTAATTGGTTTTGGCTACCCCCTTAGAATTGCAGATCTGATTACTTTACATGTAATTGAACTAACAGATGTTTTCACCAAAACAGCCTATCCCAAATTGAGCAAAAAGGAAAGAAAAAAACTCGAAAACAAAAGGCTGGAAACCTTAAGTGCAACCGCACAAACCGTAAAATATGCCGATTTAATTGATAATGTAGCCTGGATGATGAAATATGACTTAAAACATGCGGCCAAATACCTCAAAAAGAAATCGGTTCTTTTAACCAACTTAAATCGTGGAAATGTTTATTTAAGGCAACAGGCCATGGATATTATTCAGCAAGAACTGTTAAAATTCGAATAACTTTAACAGCATTTCCATGGCTAAAAATTTTGATTAAAAAAAAAGCGCCTCATTAAGAGAACGCCTGATATCCAGAGACTAATCTGACTGCTTTAAACAGTTTTAACTATTGGTAATTTCATAAACTTAACTGCGCCAACACTACAGGCAGACAATAGGCAGAGCACCGAAATAACAATAAAAATACTATTGGTGCTTCCGGTTGTATCGATGGCAAAACCCAGCAAAGGCTCGCCAAAAGCTGCAAAAAGGTAAGCGATCATATTCATAAAACCTATACCGGTACCAGTAAGGCTACTTCCTAAAAAATCGGGACTAAGCGGAAAAAAGCAAGCCTGTGGACCATATACGAAAAAACCGGCCAATAACATCAATACCCCACCTAAAAGCAGGTTATGAACTGGTGCGACATAAATGAGAATGGCAATAATGGCACTTATCGACATGCCAAAGATAATAGCTTTGATCCGGTCTCTTTTAAACAAACTATCAGATAACATTCCGAAAGTAAGTGCCCCGGCAGCCATTCCTACAGGTAATAAAAAGGTCACCCATAAATTACCAGGATTATCTTTCCAGTTACCTCCTAAATAATGAACCGGAACCCAAAAAATAAGGCCGTAACGCGCCATACTTTCAAAGCCAAAACCAAGTGAGGCCACCATAAACCTTTTATTGCTCAATACCAAACGGTAGCGGTTTACCCAGCTTACTTCTGGTTGTTTTTCTATTTTGGTATCTTTGGCAAGATCTGGTTTATCGCGGGCGATAATCAGAAAAGCAGTTGCCGAAATTAACAGTAAAAGCACCGGTAACCTGAAAAGCATACGCCACTCATAACCCTGCTGCAATAAAATAATCGAGAGCAGGTAAGTAACTACAGAAGATAGTCCGGCGGCCATGGTGTAAAAACCAAAGGCTTTGCCCCGCTCCTCCTCACTCCACCAGTTATTAATCAGTTTTGCGCCCGGAGCAAAGGCCATCGATTGAAAATAACCGTTCAAAGCCCACAGTACCATAATTAGCGTTCCGCTGTTGGCAAAACTGATGGCAACATTGGTGATGATAGAAAGATATGCGCCCACCGTAACCATTAAACGTGCACTAAAACGGTCGGCCAGGTTTCCGTTGATTAACTGCCCGATGGAATACCCCATTAGCATCGAAAAACTGATCCAGCCAATTCCCGTGTACGGAATATGCAGATCTGCCGCCATCCCTTTTGCAGCCCAACCAAAATTGTGCCTGCCTGTATAAAAAAACAGGTAACAGAACATGGTAATCAACAGCATTTTCCATTGCTGTACCCTAAATTTCTTATCCATTTTGCTAAGCTTGCTGCTGATCCAGATTAATACCTACACGAAGCGGTTTATTTGCGACGGCAAAATCAAATGCCTCATTGGTATTTAAAAGATCAAATTCTTTTGAAACCACTTTTTCAAATGGAAAAACCTGATGATTTTTACTGATGAAGTTTACCGCATAAACAAAATCTTCGAAATTGTAATTGTGTAAACCTTTAATGGTAATTAACTTCCGCACTATCGATTCTGCATCAACCTGCACTTTACGCGTATTAAATACCGCACCAATCCATACTGCTGTTCCACCGATGGCCAGTTTCTCGATACTATTTTCCATCGCATCAGCCGAGCCACTCATGTCAAATGCAAGTTCAACGCCTTCCGGCAATCCCACCGAAGCCCCTGTTAACAGGTGAGTTTCGTTTGCGCCAAAAGCCACCGCCTGTTCAAGCCTTTGAGGATTGATATCAGCGATGTGAATATAACTGGCTCCTGCGTCTTTACACATCGCTGCACATACCATCCCGAGTAAGCCACTTCCGGTAATAAGCACTTTTTTCGATTTAACATCTCCAGCCAGCCTTAATGCGCCAGCTACAGTAGCTACCGCGCAATTAATAATTGCCGCTACAGGCAAGGGTACTGCCGTTGAGATTTTGAGTACTGCTGTACCCGGTTTTAAGATACAATGGGTCGACAAACCGCCATGTAATGCATCATTGGCCGTAATTTGTGCATGCCCGTATTTAAAAAGCTTTTCACCTTTCTGCGGCATCCCGGCTTTCGACATGGCGGAATCAGGATCGGAAGAAAAAATACTCCAGGTTACCCTGTCGCCGATTTCCAGTTTATTTCCTAGGTAATCTTTTTCCTCATGACCTTCAGCAAAGCCTGTAATTTCGCCTACAATCTCGTGCCCCAGTACGGTTGGCACTTTCTCTTTTCGCAGGCCACAATAGGTATGCAGGTCGCTGCCACAAATTGTGGTGTAAAGGTTTTTGATCAGGATTTCCCCTTTTTGCAGGTTAGGAATTTCTTTTGTCAGCACTTCCATCGGTTGCCCTTGTCCGTTAAAAGCTACTATTCTGGCTTTATCCATTGCAATAAATGCTAATATCAGGTATAGAAAGAATGTATAAATAAATTATTAATCAATAAGTGGTAACAGGTCGATCAGGTTGTCGATGATCAGATCCGGGTGAGCTTCCATTAACTGGGCCGCAGTATGTGCTCCGGTGGTAATCCCGATGCTAAGTCCACAACCTGCATTTTGTCCTTCTTCTATATCAATGGCCGAATCGCCTATTTTTACCACGCTGCTGCTGTCGGTGATATTAAATTTTTTCATCGCAAATTCGATCATATCAGGATCAGGCCTGTTACGCGAAACATCAGAAGCAGTAACCAACGCATCAAACTCTCTTCCCACGCTCCAGCCAAGTTTGGTGATAATCGAATTAGCCGTAGCACTGTCGTACCCGGTATTCAGCACAGCAAAAATTTTTCTACTCTTCAGTTCGTTAAACAGTTCTACCGCATTTGGCTGAGGAAGAATCTCCTCAGTAGCATAAGCATGGGTTAACGCAACAATAAATTCATCATATATTTTAGCTGTAAGGGCTTCATCGCTCACACCAGCATAAGTAGATAATACCGAACGGATAGCCTGTCTTTTTTCTTTACCTGCACCCTGGGCAAGCACCTGATCCAAACTAAATTCAAAACCCGCATTGTTAATGGCCTTTTGAAGCGTTTTATACACCAGGTTATCTTCATTTACTGTGGTTCCGGCCATATCAAAAACCACCATTGCTATTTTATTCTTTTCCATTTAAAATCTAATTTATGTATTTGTTTCCCTTTTACCTGCAGGAATTAAAATGTTTAGCAAAACTAAACAATGTTTACACAAAACAAATTTTATACGTATTAATTTTTTGTTAAGTTTATGATATTCCAACTTCAACCATAACAAACAAGCGTTATTCGTATTTATGTAACCATTATGTTGCTCATTTTACCAAGATTAACGGGGTTAAACGCGGATAAAAACGCTAAAATGATTCGCTTTTTGAATATTAAATATCGCTATCTTGTGGATCCCTATTATTTAAGGAATTTATGAAAGAATCTGCAGAAATCCTTAGTCTGATCAAAACCTACGAAACACGCGAATCGGACCTGAGACTGAACATTGCCCAACTCAAAAGCTTAAACGAGGCATTACGCATTGCAGATGAAAGAAGCGCGATACTCAACTCGATTATTGAGAGTTCTGACGATGCAATTGTGAGTAAAGACCTCAATAGTATTATAACCAGCTGGAATAATGCTGCTGAAAGGATTTTCGGTTACAGTGCATCAGAAATGATTGGCAAATCGATCATGAAAATTATTCCGCCCGACCGTGCTGAAGAAGAACCGCATATACTTGGCCAGCTGAGGCAGGGAATCAGGGTGGATCATTTCGAAACAGAACGGCTTAGAAAAGACGGTACACTGATTAACGTTTCGCTAACCATTTCACCCATTAAAGACCGCGATGGAAATGTAGTCGGTTTATCTAAAATTGCAAGGGATATTACCGATAAAAAAAATATTGAAATCAAAAAAAATGAATTTATTGGTTTTGTAAGCCACGAACTCAAAACACCCTTAACCTCCCTGCGCTCTTATATACAGGTAGCTTTGCATAAAGCCAAAAAGGATGAACAGGAGTTTATCTGCCAGGCACTTTCGAAAGCTGAAATGCAGACCAAAAAAATGGAAAATATGATTTCTGATTTTCTGAGCATTTCGAAATTCGAGGATGGCCAGATGAGAATTAATCCAGGCCGGTTTGATATGGCTAATTTAATAAGGGAAAACCTGGAGGATGCACGAATTGCCTCAGCAAAACATGTACTGGTTTACGTTGGTGCCGATGAAGCTTATGTGCATGGAGATCAGGAAAAACTCTCGCTTGTACTTACCAACCTGATCAGCAACGCCCAAAAATACTCGCCCAATGGTGGCACCATAACCATAAATTGCCAACAAAAAAATCAACACTTTTTTATTAGCGTGAGTGATGAAGGTATTGGTATTTCTACTACGGACCAAAAGCTTATGTTTGGAAAATTCTTCAGGGTTAACAGCGAACAGACTAAATTTATAAGCGGCTTCGGAATAGGTCTTTACCTCGCCTCCACTATCATCAATCATCATCAATCTTCTATCACCGTAGAAAGCGAACCTGCTAAAGGCTCAACATTTTCATTCCATATAGCTGCTTCAACAGAGACAGTATAAGCAAAGTATTCAAGGCATTAATGCAAACAAGACCTATATTTTTTTGTTGAAGTGAAATAAATATAAACGAATATGAATAAGGAAATGCCCTACGTAATCTGTTTGATGATGACCTCTGTTGATGGGAAAATTTTAGGCGAAAAATGGGGCAATAGTCCAAAAATGGAATTATTGAGGGGAACATTCGAAAAAATCCACGAAGAAATTGGCATAGGTGCATGGATTGTAGGCCGTACCACAATGGAAAAAGATTTTACTGGTTTTGCAAAACCGGTATTAAAAAAGGGGCATCATCAAGTTGACCGGAATGACTTTGTTGCCGGGCACCAATCAACCACTTTTGCAATAGCCATTGACGGTAAGGCAAAATTAGGCTGGGAAAAACCAACCATGCAGGGCGACCACGTGATTACCATTCTTACCGAAGGTGTAAAAGATGCTTACCTTGCCCATTTGCAGGATATTGGCGTTTCGTACATTTTTGCTGGTAAAGATGAAATCAATTTAAAAACAGCTTTAAAAAAACTACGTAAACTGTTCGGAATCGAAAAACTGATGCTCGAAGGTGGTGCCCATATTAACGGAAGTTTCCTTAACGAGGGCCTGATTGATGAACTTCACCAATTGCTGCTGCCAGTTGCAGATGGCACCATAAAAACATCAACTCTTTTTGAGATCGACCCAAAAACCAAAAAAGATGGCGCTACCCTGCTCAAACTTGAAAAGGTAAAACAGATCGAAAATGAGGTGCTTTGGATTACTTATAAGGTCGGAAAAACGAATTAAAACACTATAAGTCAGAAAAATTATCTTTCTGACTCAATTTCGTTTATGGAGCCATAAGTCGCATCCATAGAAGAATTATGGCTACTTACCGACTTTCCATTTTATTCCAACATGGCTATATTATCTTCGTATAATAGTCATTTTATGCCATGTGGTTTTATCTTAAAAGATTATTTGTGCTTTTACTTTTGCTGCTGATGATCTGCTACGCATTTAATACTTTTGCCGCACCAATCAAAGCTACAGCATCATCAAATCCAGCAGGCGAAAGTATATGTCCTGGCTCGTTTGATGGAGGTTTTATTTTTTTCGCGGTGGCACTCACCATTATTGCGGTAGTCAGGATCAGGAAAACTTAGGAGCATAATTTCATTAAGTTAATCTTGTGATGTCATTCCCTTTCAGAACATCAGCACATTTTTGCCAGGTTTCCCAGTTGTTTTAATTTAAAATCGATTTCATCTGTCCAGGGCATCCCCATGCATATACGCAGGCAATTTTCGTATTGCTCCTGTAAGGTAAACATCCGTCCCGGTGAAATGCTGATTTTTTGTTTCATGGCCAGCTCATAAAGTTTTATGGTATCTGCTCCTTTAGCCAGTTCTACCCAAATGGCAAGTCCACCCTGCGGACGACTGATTTTGGTACCTTCAGGAAAATAAGTGGCAATGGCATGGCTAAAACGCTGGTAATTTCCCATCAGCGTACGCCTGATCTGATGGATATGAACATCGTAACGACCACTTTTAAAAAAGTTGCCCACTACTTCGTGTACCAGGGATGGCGTGGCAATGGCATGAACCAGTTTTAACTTCATTATTTTATCCTTATACTTTCCCGGAGCCACCCAGCCAACGCGGTAACCAGGAGCCAGTGTTTTGGAAATGGCACTGCACCAGAGCACATTTCCCTCAGTATCAAAAGCCTTACAGCATTTAGGCCTTTGCGAACCAAAATACAGATCACCGTACACATCATCTTCAATTAGCGGGATATTGTGCCTGGCCAACAGTTTTACGACTTCCTTTTTATGTTCATCAGGCATGCAGCTACCTAAAGGAGTATTGAAGTTTGGAATCAGCACACAGATATTGATTTTAGAAACCAGTTTTTTCAAAGCATCAATCTCAATACCAGTAACCGGATGGGTGGGCAGCTCGAGCACTTTGAGGCCAAGACTAATGGCCAGCTGAAAAATACCCGGATAACATGGACTTTCAATAGCAACGGTATCTCCTGCTTTGGCTAAAGCCATCAGCGAAAAAGCAAGCGCATTCATTCCGCCACTGGTGGTAATCAGGTCATCTTCGTTTAAATTCCCTCCCCAGCCCAACGAGCGGACGGCCACCATTCTGCGCAGCTCAATATTGCCCTGAAGCGGTTCATAAGCCGTACCACCTTGCAGTGATCTGCTGGCCTGGAGGATTTCTTTTTGAAGTTTTGCCAGAGGCAACAGGTTTCCGGAAGGAATACCAATGGAAAAAAGTGTAATGTCGTTATTCCCCATGCTCGAATACACTTTGGTAATCAGTTCATCAGGTTCGTTGTTACCCGGCATTAATGTGGGTTTACTAACGCCGGGAAGCGGTAAACGCTGAGCAGAACGGTTGCTCACAAAAAAGCCCGATTGGGGTTTTGAATCGATTAGTGATTGCGCTTCGAGCTCTAAAAAAACCCTTTTTGCCGTGTTCATCCCAATGGCGTATTCTTTACAGAGCATCCTTACGGAAGGGAGTTTTTCGCCAACCTTCAAAATACCATTTCTGATCTGAGCCGCTATTCCATCGGCAATTTCATTATACCTGTAAATCTTTTTCATAAACAAACTGTATCCATACAAATATACAAAACTGATACTGTATTTATCCATTTCTCTTTATCACTTTTGGTTAAGCAAATATTAGATATGATAAGCACAACAACGGGTAGCCTGGCTACCAGCAAAATTTCGGGCGGATGGCTGAACGGTTTTATAGGAGTATTGATATTTAGTGGATCTATGCCCGCCACTAAAATAGCGGTGATGGATATGAGCCCTGTTTTTGTAACCATTGCCAGGGCAAGTATTGCAGGTTTGCTTGCACTTGCCGTGTTGATTTTCCTTAGAGAGAAACGCCCCGCAAAAAGCAGTTTGTGGTCGCTTGTTATTGTCGCTTTTGGTGCCGTAATTGGTTTTCCACTGTTAAGTGCACTGGCTTTGGCGCACATCAGCTCAGCACATTCGCTGGTATTTTTAGGATTGCTGCCCCTGGTAACGGCGATTTTTGCAGTATTGCGTGGAGGCGAACGCCCAAAACCTGTATTTTGGTTCTTTTCAGCACTGGGCAGTTTATTGGTAGTCGGTTATGCGGTGTATCAGGGCATTAATACTTCACCTCTGGGCGACCTGCTCATGTTGGCGGCAATTGTGCTCTGTGGACTGGGTTATGCAGAGGGAGCCCGTTTATCGAAAACTATTGGTGGCTGGCAGGTCATCTCCTGGGCACTTGTAATTTCGCTTCCACTTATGCTGCCCTTAATCTTTGTATTTAAACCGGTCTCACTATCGGCCATCAGCCCGGGTGCATGGATGGGATTAGCCTATATTTCATTGTTCAGCATGTTTATCGGCTTTATTTTCTGGTATAAAGGCCTGGCGCAGGGTGGCATTGCATCAGTAGGGCAATTGCAGCTGCTTCAGCCTTTTTTCGGTCTGGTGCTTGCGGCTACGCTATTACATGAGGAGGTAAGTTTAAATATGCTGGCCGTGATGGTTGGCATTATCCTTTGCGTTGCCGGTTCGAAAAAATTTGCGAAATAAAATGCATTCAACAAAAAATTCAATAATATGAAAATCAGCAACAGCAAAATAGCCGATATCGAAGAAATCTTTCGCCTTTACGACAGCGCAACGGCTTTCCAGAAAACAAAATACACGCTTCACTGGCCGAAATTTGAAACTTCATTGATTGAAACCGAAATCAAAGAGAACAGGCAATGGAAAATAACCATTGATGGAAAAACGGCCTGCGTATGGGCAACAACCTTTGATGATCCACAGATATGGGAAGCAAAAAATGCTGATCCGTCTGTTTATATCCACCGCATCGCCACCAATCCAGAATTTAAGGGACTAAATATGGTAGCCAAAATTGTGGAATGGGCAAAGGAATATGCAAAGGAAAATAACAAAAGTTATGTACGCCTGGATACCGTGGGCCAAAATGAAGGCCTGATCAATCATTACACCAAAATGGGATTTAAGTTTCTGGGGTTGTTCGATTTAGAAAATACAGATGGATTGCCTGCGCATTACCATGGAAAACCAGTGAGTTTGTTTGAGCTTTCAGCGATATAGTCATTATATAAAAAAGGCGAAGTAAACACCTAATTAACTGATTATCAAAACTATGGTAATCAGTTAAATTTTTTAACCCAGTGTTCTATTTCGTCCAAAACTATTTTTTCGCTAACAGGCTGGTTCATGCCGCAATCATGGCCCTTGCCAATCATAGGAACAAATTTGGCTATCAGCCCTTTATCGGTCAATAGTTTGAACAAAAACTTAGATTGATTATCCGGTACGAGATCGTCTTTATCGCCATGAAAGAGCAATGTTGGGATTGCTTTTACATGGCTATACGGACTTACCCAGGTAAATTTTTTATTGATTTTTTGATTGGGGATATATTGTGCACCAACCAAAAGTTCAACATTTTTTACGAGGTTATTTTTCTGAAGCGCTTTCATCGTTTCGGGATCATCCAAACGTACAGGAGGGCAAAGTGCAGTGATTGACCGGATATTTTTATTGCTGGTGTATCCGTACAACAAGGCAAGATGAGCCCCGGCACTGATTCCGGCAAGGTGATAACCTTTTGATCTAAAATGATACTCGGGTGATTTTCGCTGTATAAATGAAAGGGCCTGATTGATGTCTGAAAGAAGGTCTTTGCCGTTTATATTCTCGCTCACATAACGGTAATCAACATTGGCTACAATAAAACCCCGGTTACGTAAATCCTTAGCTGTTTTATCGGTGTACTCATTCCCTCCCATCATCCAGGCACCGCCATGGAGCAATATAATAACCGCAGTATGTTGAGTGTAGCTTGCAGGGAGGAAAAGATCCAGCTGATTCTGATCCGCCTGACCATATTTTAAATGCAGCAAATCTTTAGCTTCAGGCTGCATAAATGCATGAGATACCTGGACTAGCGATAGATGGAGGAAAAGCAACAGTATTATTTTCATAATTTTTTCTTTAATCAACAAAAATAGCCATTTCAGTAGCCGACTCATCCAAAATTCCATTAAAAACAAAAAAAGCAACTCTTTTCAGAATTGCTTTTATATCAATTGGAAAACAGTTTAGTTTTGCTCAATTTCCTTTAAACTATTCATTTTTTTATAGGCAAGGAAGCCTTTAATGTCTTCAAAATACTCACGAACGCGTTTATTACCGAATTCGAATACTTTTTGTGCCAATCCATCCAGGAAATCACGATCATGCGATACCAAAATCAAAGTGCCATCAAAATCTTTCAATGCATCTTTAATAATGTCTTTGGTTTTCATGTCCAGGTGGTTGGTCGGCTCATCCAGGATCAATACGTTTACGGGTTCCAACAATAACTTGATCATGGCCAAACGGGTCTTTTCACCGCCAGAAAGTACTTTCACTTTTTTTGTGGTATCATCGCCACTGAACATAAAAGCACCTAAAAGATCTTTGATTTTTATGGTACCATCACTTAATGGAATCTGATCAATGGTTTCGAATACAGTCAGACTTTCATCAAGTAAAGCCGCCTGATTTTGGGCAAAATACCCGATTTTGGCATTGTGACCAACTTTTAAACCTCCTTCAAAATCAATCTCCCCCATAATGGCTTTAATCATCGTCGACTTACCTTCACCGTTTTTACCCACAAAAGCCACTTTTTCTCCCCTTTCGATCACCATTGATGCTTTTTCGAAAACCACATGATCGCCATAAGTTTTGGTCAGTTCTTCTACCATTACCGGATATTGCCCCGAACGTGGTGAAGGTGGAAACTTTAAACGCAATGCAGAAGTATCTACTTCATCAATCTCAATTACTTCGAGTTTCTCGAGCATTTTTACCCGCGATTGTACCTGTAGGGTTTTTGAATAAGTTCCTCTAAAACGATCTATAAATTCCTGGTTATCGGCAATAAAACGCTGTTGTTCTTCGTAAGCTTTTAATTGATGGATCCGTCGGTCGGCCCTTAGCTGAAGGTAATGTGTGTACTTGGCTTTATAATCATAAATCCTGCCCATGGTAACCTCAATGGTGCGGTTAGAAACGTTATCCACAAATGCACGATCGTGGGAGATCACCATTACGGCTTTTGCCGAATTGATCAGGAAATCTTCGAGCCACTGAATACTTTCGATATCCATGTGGTTGGTAGGCTCATCCAGTAAGATCAGATCAGGTTTTTTTAATAAAATCTTGGCCAGCTCAATGCGCATGCGCCATCCGCCCGAAAATTCGGAAGTTTGGCGGTTAAAATCTTTACGCTCAAAGCCTAAACCTTTTAACACTTTCTCTACTTCGGCATCGTAATTGGTTTCTTCAATCGAATAAAATTTCTCGCTCAGCTCCGATACGCGCTCAATGAGTTTCATATAATCGTCGCTTTCGTAATCGGTACGGATGGTTAACTGTTCGTTTAACTCATCTAGCTCCTTTTGCATCTGGTTTACCTCCGCGAAAGCTTTCATCGTTTCTTCAAAAACGGTCACATTATCTTGCGTAAGCAAATGCTGGGGCAAATAGGCAATTACGGCCTCCTTCGGTCCAGTTACGTTACCTGAAGTAGGTTTGGTTACATTGGCAATAATTTTAAGAATGGTCGACTTACCTGCACCATTTTTACCCATAAGGGCAATTTTATCATTCTCGTTTATCGAAAAGGTTACATCGCTAAAAAGCGTGGTTCCGCCAAATGAAACGGAGATGTTATTTACATTAATCACGAAGTTGGAATATTAATTGGCGGCAAAGATAAAGGAAAGCGCGTAAATTATAGCTTTTGTACAATCAATTATCTCTACTAGCAGCAGATTCCAAAAATTGATCATCATTTCGACTGGAGCACAGTCCCGACGTTAAAGTCGTGAGCGTAATCTTTTTACATAGTTTATAGATTTCTCCACTGCGGTAGAAATGACGACCCACTTAAAAATACCATCACCACGATAGTGTTTTTCTAAGGTAAGCCCTGGGAATGACGATTAATCGTATCAATATCAGTCTCCAAAATCGCTTTTTATTTAATTAGACGATTTTTTGGTATCATCATTACTAATGCTGCGTTCGCTCTTTTTAATTGATCCTTTAAGTTTTCCGAATTTCCAGTTCAGGCCAAAACTAATCCGCCGGAAAGGATTTTCGCGGATACGTTCCTGGGTGAAATTGACCCCTTCAGTATAACTTCTGTAAGCCCTATACTTTTGGAATGGATTGGCAACCATTGCAGAGAAAGTAAGTTTATCCTTAATGATATCTTTACTGCCGCTAAACCCCATGTAATAATAAGAATTCGACTGTCCCTGCAACATCACATCGGGTGCTCCATAATTGAAGGAGACACTGGTTTTCCAGGTTTTTTCAAATTTGTAACTCGTAGTAAAACTCGAATAACCTGTTAAACCGCTGTTTTTTGCCAGCACACCATTAATCATTCCTTCCAGCCAGATGTAGTTCAGGTTTGCACTAACATTAAGGTTCCATTTGGCGGTAATCGGATAATTGAAGTTTGCGTTTGTACCCAACAACCTGCTTTTACCAATATTGAATGAAGTTACCCTGGTGAGGTTTTGAGCAGGAAGATATTCATACACCTGCTGTTGCGTATTGTTGGCAAAGTTGTAACTCAGACTCAGATTGAGTGATCCTTTTTTGAAATTGCTATAAGTCAGTTCGAAGTTATTGCTCAATGTAGCTTTAAGATCAGGGTTACCAAAATACTCAAAATTTGGTCTTGATTTGTCTACAAATGGATTCAGGTCCCATATCCCCGGGCGCTGGATCCGCTGGGTGAAACCCAAACTTAAACTTTGACTATTTTTCAGGGTCCGGTTAAACGAAACTGATGGAATCAGGTTAAAATAATCTGTTTTTACAGTGGTATTAGTACTTTCGAAATTACCGGTTACATAGGTTCCTTCCAAACGTGCTCCTGCTTTAAAAGTCCAGTCTTTAAGTTTTAAAGTGTAAGTATTGTAAATCCCGAAAATATCCTGGTCATTGCCATAAACATTGCTCTGCGAAGGATCGATCTGGTAATTGTTTTGCGCAGGATTAAATTTCAGGTACTGAAAATTGCTTTCCCCGCTCCTTAAAATCGCTTTCACACCAGCTTCTACGGTAAGCTTTTTAAATGGATTTACATAATCTACCTGTATGGTCTGCTCCTTTGAGCTGCTGGTATTTTCCTGCTTATAATCCGGCCCGGTAAAGTTTACCTTGTTACTAAACATCACATCATTCAGCTGTGGTTCTGAACTGTTAAAGAATTTATAAGAAAAGGTAAGCAGGTGCTCCTTTTTATCGTGGAAACCTTTTTGATAGTTGAAGGTATAATCGGTGCCGCCCCACTCGTACCTGGTGCCGCTGGCCATATCGTAGGCAGATAGTGCGGCTCCATCCATGATGTCAAAATGCTGCATCAGGTTTTGCTGGTTATAGCCACCATAAGGATTCACTTCAACGGTAATCAGGTTCAAAGAATCAATCTCATAGCTCAGCTCGCCTCCGCCCCAACCCCACTTGTTGTCTATTTTCTGAAAACCCAGTGAATATAGGCTGGAGGGAATTGAGGTTCCGCGGCTATTACGGATATCGCTTATTTTTATGCCATCAACCTGCCACACGCCTGTTCCACCGTAAAAGTTAGCACCAAATTTCCCCTGTTTTATAGTGAAGTTTCCATTCCCACTCGGTCCGCCAGGGAACTGATAACGGGCGTTCAGATTTCCATTGTAGCCATTTTCCATTTTTCTGGAAGTGATGATATTGATGATACCCGATAGGCCTTCACTTTCATACTTTGATGGCGGGGTAGTAATTACTTCTATTTTCTGCACGCCGGCAGCAGGCATGCTTTTTAGGTATTCCTTAGGATCCCTGGTTAGGATACCTGAAGGTTTGCCATTAATCAGGATACGGTAATTGCCCGTCCCTTTAAGCTTCACATTATCATCTGCATCAACCGATAAAAGCGGCACTTTACGCATCATATCCATTACCGACAGTACCTTACTCTCTGCATCGGCCTGGATATCATAAACAATACGGTCGGATTCCTGTTTGATGAGCGGCCTGCTTCCTGCGATGGAAACTTCACCCAGCTCATTGCTGGCAGCGGGTGTCATATTAATTTTGCCCAGGTCTGTATCGGCCTTAGCCTTAATTATGAGCTGTTTAGGTTTGTAACCTAAAGACCCGATGAGTAGCTTGTATTCTCCCTGGCTGATTCCAGGAAAAGAGAATTTACCTTGCCCGTCAGAAACCACGCTTTTAATCACGAGCGAATCTTTTTTTATGGCGACGGTAAAATATTCACCGGGTTTTTGCGTCAGGCTGTCTACAATCACACCGCTTATCTGGTATTTGTTTTCCTGGGCCTGTAATGTTCCCATAATTAAACTGCATTGAATCACAATGCAGATCATCAAAAAGTATCTGCTCATAAAAGGTTTTTTCCGGTATACAAAATATTTCTGTTCTGCTGTTTACTAGATGCAAAAGTTTTGAGAATGTTGCATCCATATCTTGAAATTGATCCAAAAAGTTTAAAAATCAGGGAGATAATTTTTTAGGGTGTACTTATTTGCTGTAATCTTTAACTGCAGAAACGGGTGAATTACAAATTTGTAACACAAAACCGCCATTCATCACTTTTATTTCCGGTTCCATCACATTTATCCTTTAAAGTGTGTTTATCAGGATATATTGCGCAATATTTAAAGCCAAAATCAACAAAAATGAAATCCTATTTATTTATTTTGCTCTGCTGTTTCAGTACCGGATTATTTGCACAAAACATACCTGATTCTACTGCCAGTGCAGACATCACCATAGAAAATGTAACATTCAAAAGTGCCGGGGTTATGCTGGAAGGCGCTATATTTAAGCCAAAACACACCTTTGCGGCATTAGTGCTAGTACATGGTTCAGGCCAGGAAATCAGAATGGAAAAAATGGCTTCACTCCTGGCAAAAAAGGGCATCGCAGTATTAACCTATGATAAACGCGGAGTGGGGAAATCGGGTGGGATTTATGCCGGACCGGAGGTAGGAAGTAATAACATTGATTCGGCCAACCTTAACTTGCTGGCTTTAGACGCAAGTGCGGCCACTGAGTTGCTTTTAACCCATTTAATGGCTAAAAATTTACCTGTGGGTTTAATGGGCTTTAGTCAGGCGGGCTGGATTATACCTTTGGCTGCAAAAAAGAATTCTCACATAAACTTTATGGTATTCTTTAGCGGCCCTGTTGTTAACACGCTCGAGCAGCTCAGGTTTCAGTTTTATACGGATGGAAAGCGAAACTTTTGGGAGACGCATACCGAAGCTGAAGCACGTGAACATGTGAGGAAGGATCCTGACCGTTACCAATTTGCACCTACCGATCCGGGGGATGCCCTGGCCACGTTACAAAGCAAGGGACTTTGGCTTTTTGGAGGCCAGGATATACAAATTCCTGTGGGGTTATCAATAGAACACCTCAACGCGCTTAATGCAAAGGATAAACCTTACGAATACAGGTTGTTTCAACCTTTGGGGCATAATACGGTTACCGATGAAACCATTCAATTCGCCGTTCAATGGATTAAAACCACTGCCAACGCTAAAAAACGGAAATAGTTAAAAAAGGATTAATGATTTGAATCGTATTTCCCTAAAATCGGCATGAAATTAATAATAAATATAAAGCATTTGCATATTATTGTCGTATATACTATATTTGCGACAACAATAAATTAATTACATGAGAAAATTAGATTTTGCATCCCTGCAAGTAAGGGATTTAGACATTTCAAAAGATTTTTACACCAGCAAACTCGGCTTTGAAATAGCTGTTATTAATCCTGCAGCCTGTATTTTCAAATATAATGAAGGAGAGGCAAGTTTTGCCATCAGAAAACCGCTGACAGACCTAACAGGCAAAGAACTTGGTAACGGTGCATCGCTCTGGTTTGCCATTGATGGAGACATCGAGGAACTGCAAACAACATTAACTGAAAGAGAAGTTACAATTCTGGGGCCGATAAGCAATACTCCATTCGGAAGAACGCTTATTGTAAAAGATCCTGACGGATACAACATCACTTTTTTTCAACCAAACTAAGCAACGTGTAGCATGGAAAATCAAGATACAAAATACTGGATCATCGTAGCCTCAAAAGACCATGTTAAAAATGGCATAGCTGAGGGCATCGCTCAGGCCTGTCATGGGAAGGCATCCCCGCTAAAAAGAATGCGCAAGGGTGATTTTATTATTTACTATTCCAGCAAACAGACAATGGGACAACCTCAGCCCTGTCAGCAATTTACCGCAATAGGCAAGGTAACAGATGAGCAGACTTACCAATTCCAGGTCTCAGAAAATTTCTGTCCCTCAAGGCGAAATATCGAATTTTTGCCTGGTATAGCTATTTCTATCCTACCTTTGATCGCTGAACTGGATTTCATACCCAACAAAAAAAGCTGGGGTTATCCTTTTCGTTTTGGTTTTTTTGAGATCAAACACCACGACTTTGAACTGATATCTTCTCAAATGCTACTAAAAGACTATGCCTAAAAAAATAGAATTCCATTTTAAGAGCCCGCTGGACAGCCCAGGCTACCTGCTTGGACAGCTAACGATGTTATGGCAGCGTAAACTAAAGCGTGTGCTTGACCCTTTGGACCTTACCCATACCCAATTTGCATTGCTCTGCGCACTGGCCTGGCTTTCTAAGGAAAGCAACAATGTTACCCAGGTAGATATTGCCAACCAGGGCAATGCAGACCGGATGATGGTATCGAAGGTATTGCGAACACTGGAGGAAAAAAAATTCATTACCAGACAAGAGCATAAAACCGATACCCGGGCAAAGACCATCAGCCTGACTGAAACAGGGGAAACTGTGCTACAAAAAGCCATTGTCTCTGTGGAAAACGCAGACTTAGCATTCTTTTCGATGCTGGATAATGATCTGCCCATCTTTAATTCCAATATGGCCTCATTAATAGAAATGAACAAAAGCGACTAATCTATCAGGAAATGGGGATTTCGCTAAAAGTGTGCACAAGATTTGTTTTCCAAATTGCACCCCATTTTTTTACCATTTCGTCTTGATTTGTATCATAAAAATCAATCCGAATATATCCAATCCTGAAGAATCCTGTCTTGGATCTAAAATGACGACAATAACGCTGCCAGCAACTAATCATTATCAATAGCTGATCTGCAGCAATAATATCCTTATCCCTAATAAGGGCATCCGGGCCAGCAACTGATTCAGGAATAACCGGCACAGGAACTTTAAAACCATTGAGTATTTTTCACTTCTTCAACCTTTAAGGAGCTTATAGCGCTTGAGTAAATTTCAGATTGTCTCCTCAGCGACTTTAATTTTGATCTCCTTATTAAAAGTGATGTAAATCACATTAATCAGCCCCGATTTTGAATGTGATTTACATCACCTGCTTTTCTTTTTTAATAGGCCCACCTTTGAACTGTCAACCAGGCAATACCTTATCAAAGTAAATCAGATCAGGTAGAAGTTTAATAAATGAATTCACTAATAAAGAAAAAAATAACATGGAAAAAGAACTGATAGTAAAATGGAAAATCAAGGAAAGTGAAACGCCGGGAATCCTAACACTGCTTGAAGAACTGGTTGAAAAAACCAGAAATGAACCAGGCAATATCTTCTATCACATCTATCAATCGGTAGAAAATGCCAACGAGCTTATTTTACATGAGCGCTATGTAGATGCTGATGCCGTAGAGAAACATAAAGCTGCTGATCATTATCAGAAAATCGTACTGGAACAGATCATTCCACACTTAGAAATCCGTGAAGTAAACCTTATCAAAAAACTTTTTTAATCAAAATATCATGTCAAAAAGAATATTAATTATCGTTTCCAATGCAAAAGTAATTGGACCAAAAAACAGGAAAACCGGTGTATTTCTTGATGAAGTAGCCCACCCTTATGTAGCATTTGATGATGCAGGTTACCAGATCGACTTTGCCAGCATTACCGGAGAAGTTCCAAACCTTGATAATATGGAGGCAAAAGACGAAGAATCGAATGCCAGGTTTCTTCAGGAAGGCGGATGGGAAAAAATGCAGCATAATACTAAACTTGCTTACGTGGATGCAAGTATTTATGATGCCATTTTTGTTCCCGGAGGTTTAGCACCCATGGTTGATATGCCAGAGAATACCCTGCTTAAAAAAGTAATTGCAGAAACTTACGAAAGAAATGCGGTAGTGGGCGCTGTATGTCATGGACCAGTATCGTTGCTGAATGTAAAACTTAGCGATGGCACTTTCCTTTTAAAAGACAAAAACATCACTTCGTTTACCAATGAAGAAGAAAATCATTATGCAAAAGACGATGTCCCGTTTTTGTTGGAAAGCGCACTTACTGCGCAGGGGGGTAAATTTCATGCGGCGGCACCATGGTCTGATAACAGTATTGCCGATGGTAACCTCGTAACCGGCCAAAATCCAGCATCTGCAAGAGGTACTGCCCAAAAAGTAATTGCAATTTTAGAAGCATAATATCCATAAAGCCTGAATCCTGAACATTAGCCCGGAGCAACCGTTCAGGATTTATTCCCACAATTTAAACACATCATCTTAAACCAAAATACAAATCATGAAAAAGCTAAAATTTTATTCACTTATATTGCTAGCCTTAATGGTTAATGCAAGCATTTATGCCCAAAATGCAAATACCGAAAAACCAACCATCATTTTTGTACATGGAATATGGGCCGATGGTTCAAGTTTCGCTTATCAAATTGGCGCTTTACAGGCTAAAGGTTATCAGGTAATTTCCGTGCAAAACCCAATTACATCATTAGCTGATGATGTTGCGGCTACCCAAAGGGCTATTGATCAGGTAAAGGGTAAGGTACTATTGGTTGGCCACTCCTGGGGTGGTTTTGTTATTACCCAGGCCGGAAATGATCCCAAGGTAATCGGAATGGTTTACCTGGCGGCTTACGGACCGGATTTAGGCGAATCGCTATTGGCCGTATCTGCAAATGGTCCAAAAACCGAACTCACCAAATACCTTGCGCCAACCAACGGTTTTGTTTATATCTCTGAAGCAGGCGTGAAATCTGTATTCGCCAACGACCTGAGCCCGAAACAACAGGCTTTGGTTTATGCAACACAAACACCTGCTTTCCATACCGTGTTTGAAGATAAAAGTGGTACACCTGCCTGGAAAAATAAACCAAGCTGGTATGTATTAGCCAAAAACGACAAAACTATAGCCCCGGACCTGCAGCGTTTTATGGCAAAACGGATGAACGCAAAAACCATCGAGATTGAATCGAGCCATGTGGTAATGATTTCGCATGCCAAAGAAGTATTAAATGTAATTGAAGCAGCTGCCAGCGCTAAATAAAATATAACAGGGACAACGTTATGCTTTGTCCCTGTTTATAAGATAAGCTTTGATTTTCTAATACAATCTGCTCAGTGTTTCGCGGGAAACGCCTAAATAGGCCGCAATAAGCTGTTTGGGAACAATGTTATACAATTGAGGGTACATAGCCAATAACTCTTCGTAACGGGTTTTGGCATCGTTGTTCATAAATGACAACAATCTTTTTTGCGAAGCTACATAGCCCCTATTAGAGCGCCAGCGAAAGAAATATTCAAGGGGATAAATTTCTTTACACAGCTTTTCCCTATCCTCACTGGATAGGCACAATACTTCTGCATCGGTCACACAGTCAAGATTAACCGTTGCAGCATCCCCGTTGTATAGGGAATTAAAGTCAGACGCCCACCAGGTAGGCATGGCAAACTGCAGGATAAACATCTTTTGATCATCGTTGATAAAAAATGTCTTCAAACATCCTTCCAGCACAAAATACTCACAGTCTACACGATCGCCTGCATTGATAATGGCCTCACCTTTTTTGAATGATAAAGGTTTAAAATGCGAGTAGAAATAATCGAACTCGGCATCCGTCAGGCTAATGGTTTTGGCGAGATGGTTTTTTAAGATTTCCTGTGGAGACATATAACAACAAAATCGGGGATCATCAAAGATATAAAATCTGTGAGATACATCATATCAGGAATACATTTCGCCAGGCGAAGAATTAATAGCTCAAAAAATCAATTATTTCAGCTGCGCAGACAAAGCGATATCATCGGAAGAAGGACCAACCATAATATTCAGTTCGCCTTCATTTACCCATTGCATAGCTGCATTATAAATCTTCAAATCTTCGGCTTTAACATTAATGGTCAGGTGTTTTTTCTCCCCTACCTTTAACAATACTTTTGTAAAACCTTTAAGTTCCTGAACCGGCATCACCACACTGGCATTTTTATGGCCGATATACAATTGTGGAACTTCTTCACCAGCTACATTCCCTGTATTTTTCACATCAAATTCGACCGTAATTCCACCGGCCGCTGTGTTGCTTTTGCCCACTTTTAAACCTGAGTATTTAAAAGTAGTATAACTGAGGCCGAAACCGAAACTATATAGCGGTTTTGCATCACCTTCTAAATAAGGTCTTCTTCGTGAAGCCATTACATTGTAATAAACCGGCAACTGCCCAACCGATTTCGGGAAAGATATGGGCAGCCTGCCCGAAGGATTGTAATCACCAAATAAAACATCAGCAATTGCCGTTCCGCCACCTTGCCCCGGATACCAGGCATTTAAAATGGCATCGATATTTTCGGCGGCATAATTCAGGTTCAATGGCCGCCCCATAATCAAGACCAAAATTATTGGTTTACCTGTTTTTTTCAATTCGCTTAAAAGTTTCATTTGGTTGCCCAGCATATCTAAGGTAGAGCGGTCGAAACCTTCACCACTTTCCATATCCGAAAGTTTTTCTTCTGATTGTTTTACGTTTGCCGCACCCGACTCCTGGTATTCGGTTTTGAAATCCCTTGCACTCGACCCGCCCAGAACTACAACAGCAGCATCAGCCTCGCGGGCTAAGGCCACCGCCGCTTCGATATCATTTGAGCTGGTATCGCGTATATCGCAGCCTTTAGCATACGTAATCTGTGTAGCATTTCCCAGTTTGTTTTTGATTCCCTGTAATACGGTAATCACATTTCCCTGATCTTGTGGAGCGGTATAATCGCCAAGCTGGTTGTAAACATTATCGGCATTCGGACCAATTACAGCCAGTTTTTTGATGTTTTTATTTAATGGCAAAACAGCATTTTTATTTCTGAGCAGGATCAGCGACTCTCTTGCCACCTGAGCAGCCAGGTTTACTTTCTCAGCGTTCCTTACTTTCGCCAAAGCTTCTGAAGGATCTACAAAAGGCTTTTCGAAAAGGCCCATATTAAATTTAACCCGCAGTACGCGGCTTACTGCTGTATCTAAAACAGCTTGTTGTACCTTACCGCTCTTAACTGCACTTACCAATGATTTTCCAAAACCATAACCACTTAAATCTGCATCAAGGCCTGCATTAATGGCCAGGGCCGCAGCACCTTCGGCATTAGCCGCTACATAGTGATTGTTATAAAGCCCTGAAATACTGCCTAAATCTGAAATACTGAAACCTTTAAATTTCCATTTTTTGATCAGCAGTTCCTTGAGCAGATATGGGTTGGCAGTACAGGGAATTCCATCAATAGAATTGTAGGCTGTCATCACCGAAAGTGCGCCGGCATCAACCGCAGCCTTAATGGGTGGCAAATAAAACTGGTTGAGGCCTCTTAACCCTACAGAAATGCTTCCGCCGTTATGCCCGCCTTCAGGTGCACCATAAGCGGCAAAATGTTTTAAGGTAGATACCACATTGTATCCACTTTTTAAATCTGTACCCTGAAACCCCTTTACCATAGCAACGCCCATTTTACTGATCAGCCAGGGATCTTCTCCATAAGTTTCTTCCACTCTCGACCACCTGGGTTCTCTTGCCAAATCAAGCACGGGGCCATATCCGATATGACCGCCCTGTAAACGTGTTTCTTCCCCAATTGCAGCTGCCATCTTTTCAATCAGCATGGGGTTCCAGGTACTGGCCTGGCCTAAAGAGGTTGGGAAAACAGTTGCACCGATAGCCATGTGACCATGAGGGCACTCTTCGGCCAGTAATATAGGGATACCCAGTCTGCTTTGCTCCATTGCATATTTCTGGATGGCATTTGTGGCTTTAGCGGCTAATTCGGGATTTAAACCGTTTAATAATGTCTTCTTGGTCCAGGGGTCTGCTCTTAATGTCGCCCAGAGCATCCCGGTAAATTCTTCTTTAAGTGTCTTTTTAAAAGCTTCACTTACCGCAACTGTATTTCCGGTTTTTTCATACATCGGCCAGCCAAGCGGGGTAGAAATCTGTCCTACTTTTTCTTCCACAGTCATCCTTGAAAGCAGATCGGCAATGCGTTTTTCGGTTGAGGCCTTCGGATTTTGATAAACTGCATCCTTGTTTTTCTTTTGGGCAGAAAGACTTCCGCTGAAAAAGGATAAAAATAAAATGCTATAAACTGTTATTTTCTTCATATTGATTTATGCTTTCCAGGCCTTGCGCAAAAACCTGATCCAATTGCCATTCATTAAATTTTCGATATCATTTGTATTATAACCGCGTTTGGCAAACAAAGCGGGTATTTTGTCCAGATCGGCAATGCTTTCCAGGTCGTAAGGGCATTGCTCTCTGCCAAATGCACCATCCAGATCAGAACCGATACCCACGTGATTGGCATTACCTGCAAGCTGACAGATGTGATCGATGTGATCAATCATCACTTCAAGGTTACAGTTCATTTCTTTTGGGCTGGATATTCCCCTTTGCCATCCGGGCACCATCATCCAGGCATCTAAAGCACCACCAATTACTGCCCCGCGGGCAATTAGTGCTTTAATCTGCTCATCGCTAAACTGACGGTTATGGTTCACCAATGCCCTGCAATTGTTGTGCGAGGCCCAAACATGACCGTTAAAATGATCGAGCGCATCCCAAAAACTATCGTCGCATAAATGTGTCGCATCAAGAATAATATTGAGCCTTTCCATTTCGGCAAGCAGTTTATACGCTCCAGGACGTAGTTTGCCGGTGGCATCTGTGCCCTGTGCATATCTGCCCGGACCGTAATGCGCCGGACCAATAGCCCGCAACCCATTATCGTAAGCCCTTTGAAGAAAATCGACGGAAACGATGGAATCGGCACCTTCCAGGCTTAAAATATAGCCAACAGGTTTCTTTTCGGTCGGAGAATCTTCTTTCCACAAAGCCAGGTGTTTTTCTAAACTCAGCAGGTCGTTTACCTGATACATTTCACCAGCCTCTTCCATGGCCTTATACCATGCCAGCTGTCCCTGGGTTTGTGCCCAGGCCTGTTCAGGAGAATGCCAGCCAGGCAAGTGATTATCGGGCGCCACAAACCTGGCGATTTGCGTAGCCACCACCAAACCTACATTACCTTTGCGAAGTTCGGGCAAAGATACGGTTGCTTTAGCCCTGTCGGGTTTATCGGATAATCCTTGTTCACGTTCGTTTATTTCGACCAGCGGACGCGTTAAATCACGGTTCCATTCCAGCGCGTTCATACTTAAATCAAGATGGGCATCTATCGTAAACATATCGGCTTTTATATCGTTATTTTTCTTTTTCTTGAACTGATATTCCAGATTTGATCAGCATGGGCTGAAGAAACGGAAGTGGCATTTTCGTAAAGGGCTACCGTTGGACATATATGATAAGGTAAACCATAAAGCAGATCGCCTATTTGATAGCTGTGATTTTCTCCTGCATCCAAAACCAGGTGTTCTTCACTTTGACTAACCGGTAACAGTTCGGGTGCATTTAAAAAAGCGACCCTTTTATCGAGTGGTTTTTCTGCTGCAACGGCTTTATGTCCGAGGTCGCAGCAGATCAGGTTACTTTCGGGCAGCGAAACAATTCTCGATACCACCAAAGCAGCAGTAAAAAAATGCTGTTCTTCAAAAGCATCCTGATAACCTTTGTCCCAAAGCGCAAAAGTACCGGGACTACAATCAAAAGCAGTTTGTGTATTGTAAATGGTAAAAGTGGGTGTTCCACCGGCAACAATAACTGGTTGCTGTTTAAGCCTGCTATTGATTTCAGCGCTTAAATAGTTGAGGGCATCAATTATTATCCTGGCTTTTTCTTCTCGTATGGCGAAACCACTATCATGAATGTGTCCATCATAAGCATGTAAACCTTTTAAGATCAGGCCTTCCATTTGAGCAAGTTTGGCATACAGATCCAATACATTTGCCGGAAGAATCCCCGTGCGGTCCATCCCCACATTTACATCAATAAAAACTACGCTTTTCAGCTTATTGCTTTGTGAAAGCGTAGCCAATACCTGCGCGGTGGTTTCATTATCGACCAAACAGCTGAACCTGGTTAATGGATATTGTTGTTGAAGTGTGATAAAGCGATTTACGTTAGGGCCGATTGGCTGATAGGCAAGCAATACATCAGCTGCGCCACACAAAGCCAGCATTTCTGCCTCGGCAATGGTAGCACATTTAAATTTCGAAATGCCGGCATCCATCAAAAGTTTGCAAACCTCGGCAGATTTATGTGTTTTAACATGCGGACGCAAACGGCTTATATCATCGATCATCGAGCCCAGCAACTGAATGTTTGCCTTGACGCGATCTTCGTAAAAGACTAAACCAGGCGATTCAACGAAATCAGGCCGCTCCAAATGATACCATTGCTTTTCTGTCATGGTCAACGGACTTAATACAGTTCAAATAAAGCTTCAATTTCTACCGGGATATTATCAGGAAGAGAGCCAAAACCAACGGCACTGCGTACACCGATTCCATTTTCGCTGCCCCAAACTTCGGCGAAAAGTTCGCTACAGCCATTAATGATAAAAGGATGTTTTTCAAAATCAGGCGTACAATTTACCATACCCAAAACCTTGATTACCCTTTTAATTTTATCCAGGCTTCCTAAATTGGTTTTAATGGTGGAGAGCATTGTTAAACCCACTTGTTTTGCGGCGACTTTACCCTCATCCTGATTGAGATCAGCCCCTATGCGGCCAATAATCAATGATTTATCATCCTGAACAGGACCATGCCCGCTCAGGTACAGGTATTTCCCATCAATAAGATAAGGTTTATAAACACCCAATGGCGCTGGTGCTGGTGGCAGATTTAAACCAAGTTTTTCAAAGCGTGCATCTGCAGATAAATTTTCCATATTATAATATAATTGTTTTAAGTAAAAGTACGCCGGCAAGCCCTGCTGTACCGACTATTGATTCCATTAATGCCCAGGAACGAAAAGTATCTTTAAGGCTTAAATTAAAGTATTCTTTAAACATCCAGAAGCCGGCATCGTTTACGTGCGAAAACATTAAACTACCTGCCCCTACGGATAAAACCATTAGGTTTGGATCGGTATGGGTGGCCACCATCAAGGGCACTATAATACCTGCGGTGGTTAAACCGGCAACAGTGGCAGAGCCAACGCAAAAGCGGATGAGGGCGGCAATGAGCCAGGCCAAAAACAAGGGTTCGATGGATAATCCCTGCAGGTAGGTGGCAATTTCGTTACTTACCCCACTTTCTGTCAAAATCTGTTTTAGTGCCCCCGATCCGGCAATAATCAGTAAAATCAGTGCGATATCTTTTAAAGCTTCACCGTAAATAGCGGAAAGGTATTCCATCTTTTTCCCTCTCGAAATCCCTAAAAAATAACTGGCCAAAATTAAAACGATCAGCATAACAATGGAAGGATGACCCAAAAATGTTACTATCGGAATAATGGCTGAGCCCGGATGTAAAAACAGTGGAAGAAAAGAAGCCAGCCCCAATAAAAGTACAGGTAATAGTGCCGTAAACAGGCTGATAAATGTTCCGGGCAATTCATTTTCAGGCAGTTCTTTTGCGGTAAAAGATGCCATTGGCGTTGAGGGAATTTGCTTTAAAGTTTTGGCAAACAGCGGACCACCAATAACGATTGCCGGTATGGCAACAAGCATCCCATAGAATAAGGTGAGTCCCATATTGGCCTTGAATTGTACCACCAGCGCAGATGGCGAGGGATGTGGGGGTAAAAAACCATGGGTAACAGAAAGTGCCGCAAGCATGGGCAGGCCAATGTATAACGCGGGTAATTTATAGCGGTAAACCACAGAAAAAATGAGCGGTACCATGAGTACAAAACCGATTCCATAATATAGCGGTATCCCGATCACAAAACCGGTGATGACCATGGCCCATTGAATGTGTTTGGTCCCGAAGGCGTTCATCAAAACCTGGGCGATTTTTTGCGCCGCCCCGCTCTCGGCAACTAACTTTCCGAGCATGGCGCCAGTAGTAATAATAATCACTAATGAACCTAAAACATCACCCATGCCTTTCTCCACTGCACCGGCAATTTTTGGGAGTGGTATTCCTAAACCAACGCCGGTAAGCACTGAAACAATTAGAAAAGCCAGAAAAGCATTGATTTTAAAGACAGAAATCATTAAAATCAATAGCGCAATACAGAGAAAAACAATTATTATAGTCATTAATTTACAATTATTTCATCAGCCATTAACCAGGCATTCCCACCTGCACCATACTCCCCTTTTGGAATGATGCCTTTATTTATAGCTATTATCTTAACATATCTTGCATTAACAGGGTTAATTTTCTGTTTAATGCGGTTAATGCCTTCTACCTTAAATTCAGTCTGTTTATACACCTGCTGATAATTTTTACCATCTTCAGAAACTTCAAAAGTTAACCTGTCTGGTGCCCACATTTTTTGCCAGTGGTAATTTAATAATCCAATCCCAATTTCTGTAACCTGTTGTGTAATGCCCAGATCAATTACCGCTTCCAGATCATTCCCACTAAAACCCAACCATTCGCTGGTATTATACAGGTAAGTACCTGCTATCCCATTCACCAATACTTGTTTGTCAGCGGGAAAGTTCCCTGCAGGCAAATTTTTGATCGTCACCCTTTTTCCCGTAGCTAAACTTTTACTAAAATGTTGTTCAAAAACCCGTCCGTACGGTGCTCCATTGATAAAACTAAGTGCTTTTAAGTTTAGCAATCCCATTATGGCTAAAGGTTTGGTGTAAACTGCACTTTTTAAACCCGGGTAAGTACCATCGAGGTTATATCTGATGGTTGCACCGGGCAGATCTGTTTTTAATTCGTATTGGAGATGTTGTATGTCTATACTCCCGGTAATATCATTATTGCTTTCTGCGTAATTAAACTGCTGTAAAAATCGCTTGTGATGATTTAAACGGTTTAAAAAATCGGGGTAGTTTTTAGTTTCATTTTTACTCCAGGCTAGTTCGGCTAAGGCGATAATCCTTGGAAAAATCATGTATTCGGCCTTTTCTGCATCGGGTAAATATTCCGACCATACATTTGCCTGTACTCCTAAAATATACTGTTGTTCATCTGTATTAAGTCCAGCCGGTAATGGATTATAGTAATAAATCTTGCTTAAAGACGTAAATCCGCCTGCTGCAATCTGTTCGCTTGTATTATGCGATTGATAATAATCTAAGTAAACATACTTCTCAGGAGTCATAATCACCTGATGTTTTAATTTAGCTGCCGCAATTCCTCCTTCTTCTCCCCTCCAGCTCATTACCGTAGCGCCGGGTGAAATCCCTCCTTCTAAAATTTCATCCCAGCCTATGATTTTCTTGCCTTTCGATTCCACATATTTTTCTACCCGGCTGATGAAATAAGACTGAAGTTCATGTTCATCTTTTAAATTTTCATCTTTAATGCGTTTCTGGCACTTCGGACAAACTTTCCAACGGGTTTTAGGACATTCATCGCCACCGATATGGATATATTTTGCAGGGAATAGGGTAATCACCTCATCCAATACATCTGATATAAAAGCAAAAGTTTTATCGTTACCGGCACAAAAAACATCATCAAAAACACCCCAGTAGGTAGCCACCTGGTATGGCCCACCGGTACAGCCCAACCCGGGATATGCCGTTAAAGCCGCCAGCGCATGGCCAGGCATTTCAATTTCAGGGATCACCGTTATTTTCTTTGCCATGGCATAAGCCACAATATCTTTAACATCTTCCTGGCTGTAATAACCACCATATCGCTGACCATCAAAAAGATGCGGTTCGGTACGTTTATGCCCGATTAGTGTTTCATTTCTCCAGGCAGCGGTGCGCTGTAGTTCGGGATACTTTTTTATCTCGATCCTCCAGCCCTGATCATCGGTGAGGTGCCAGTGAAAAGTATTGATTTTATAAAAAGCCAGCATATCCAGCCATTTTTTAATGGTCGCGGTACTGAATAGGTTACGGCTTACATCAAGGTGCATACCACGGTATGAAAATGCAGGGTAATCTATTATTTTGCATGCCGGAACCGATAACTGGCCTGTTTTTGATTGCTTGATGATCTGTATAAATGACTGTAATCCATAAAATAGCCCTGAACCATCTGCAGCCGTAATTTTCACTGCGGCAGCACTCACCTCTAATTCGTATCCTTCTGCATGTTTAACCTTTACCGGATCGATAAGCAATTGAATACCATTTTTGACAACAGCTGCCGTTTGAGTCGCTTTTAAATTTAACCCTGTAAGTGATTTAACATAAGTTTTAAGAAAACCGGCACTGGCCAAAGCTGATTTTGTACCAGATAAAATCTGAGTTTTTGAATTAATTTTAAACGCCCCTACCCTTTGCTCCACAGCAACCGGCTTAGGGATAATATTAATCTGTTGCCCAAAACTGAAAAAGCAAACAAATTGTAGCGTAAGGTTAAGGAAAGCAAAAAAACGGTATTTAAAAAACATCTTTTTCAAAAGCTCCATGATTTATATTAATGCAAAATAGGGATTATTTTGCTTTCACCTTCTATACTTACATTTTCCTGAATGGCAAAACTTTTATATTCGTAAGCCGTATCTTTTTTAAGGTTCTTCAATAAAACTTCGTAACTGCCATCGGCATTTATCTTAACAGTTTCTGTTTTTTTCCAGTCATCAGCGTAAAGTGTTTCCACTTGTCCGCGATAAGGACGGTAATAAAACCCTGCCTGCTCAGGCCTGGTGGTGGCATAGTTTAATACTTTTCCTTTCAGCACTTTACCCTGTGCAGCATTCCTGAATAACCCGGTTTGTAAAATAGCAGCCTCAGCAAATACCGGTTTTATATTTTCTATTTTAATGACAACCGGATTTGGCCAGCGGTGGTCATCATAAATCCTTTGGGCCTTTACTACCGAAACTTCTATACCTTGTTTTAACTGTTTAAAGCGTGATGAAACATCTAAATCAGGTTTGTATTCAATAATTTTACTGTTCTGCCCAAGTACACTGATTTTCGTGCTATCGGTTGACTTTACCGAATGCAGCAGAAAAGTTTTACGTTCGGCCTCCTTCCATTTATCTGCATCCATCACAAATGCATATAAAGTGCCTGGGGCTTTGTAAGTATAATAGATATTGTCTTCTTTACTTACCACCCAGCTGCGTGTACCATCCATACTTTCGTTATTGATAAAATACCAGCCAGCCATTTCCCTCAAACGGTTTTCCTGTTCATCGGCCAGGGCACCATTTGCTTTAGGCCCAACATTGAGCAGAAGCGAGCCACCTTTCGAACGTGCTTCGATCAATAACTGAATGAGTTGACTGCCCGATTTATAACGGTCGTTTGTTGGCTGGTATTGCCAGGCTGTTCCCATGGTAATCGGCGAGAGCCAGGGTTGGGTAATTTTGGCACCGGGCAGTGTTTGCTCAGGTGTTAAAATGGCACCGCGTGTAATTAAAATATCAGGCTGTAATTTCCAGGCTGTTTCTTTAACGGTTTCCTTTGGATCGCCGTCGATAAACAGTACATCAATTTTACCGTAATTGCGCATCAGTTCTTCGGTTTGTTTGCGGTTATACTCGGCATATTCCTTTTTAACTTCCGCACTCAGGTTGGTTACATTCCTGCTGATGGGTATCTGGTGTTGATGCAGGAAATAAAAATCTTCAGGAGAAAAGTAAAAACCAACATCTAGTCCGGCGGCCCTCGTGGCTGCTACAAATTCTTTCAGTAAATCCTTTTTATAAGGGGTTTTGGTGATGTTAAAATCAGTTGTTTTAGTATCCCAGAAACAGAATCCCGCATGGTGCTTGGTTGTAAAAACGATGTATTTCATGCCTGCCAGTTTTGCCAGCTCCGCAATTTCGCGGGGATTGAAAGATGATGGATTAAAGGTTTTAGGCAGCTCATTAAAATAGCGTTCGGTAAAATCATCAGAAGCACCCACCAGCGAATGACTGATTACAATGCCCAACTGCGCATCTAAGTTAAAATGGATAAACAGGCCTACCCCGGTATTTTTTAGCCACTCTTCCCTCTCAGGTTTATTGAGGTTGTAACCGCTGGAGGTTTCATCTTCCACCACATCGTTTTTTTGGGCAAAAGCCGCACTGCCTGAGGCTAAAAGCCAAAGAAAAAGTATTTTTTTTATCATTTAAACATGAGTTAAGAAACCCACAGGGCAATTTCATTAAGTTAAGCCATTGGCACAGGTAAAAATAATTTAACCACAACTTGTCCCATCCTTTCGGGAGATAAGAAAGGATGCAAACAGCTATACAAATCTGTCTTTATCTGTGGTTAAAAACATTAACTTAAGGACATTGCCCTGCAGGTTAGCAAATAAAAAATTAAAGTTTATCCCACCAGATACGGGTCATGAAATCATCAGCACCCTGCCTGGCCAATGCTGCATTGTAAGAAGCTTTGTTTAAATTCTGCTCGGTAAGCGGGTAAAGCATTCTACGGAAAATTTTGCCTCCGGTTGCATTTCCTACATACACAACTGGTACCAAAGCGGGATAACCTGTTCTTCTGTAGCTGGCAAATGCCTCCTGCGCATCCGGAAAAGCAGCTAACCAGAACTCAGTATAAATTTGTGCCATTTTTTGATCAAAAGTACCTGCTGCATTTAGCTTATGGTATTTAATGTAGGTATTGATCTGCAGATCTGAAATCGAGCCGTCGCCAGGTGCAATAATGGCCCATTGTTTCATGGCCGATTTAATGCCTGCCTCATATAATGTTGAAGCGTCTCCGGTGTACCAGCCTCTTAACGAAGCCTCTGCCAGCAGAAAATTGCTTTCGGCTGTGGTAAACAGCAGTTTGGCACCCGAAAGCAGGAGAACCGTTTTTTGATTCGGCTCTGAATAGGTAACAAAATTAGTGGGCTTTGCACTCAAAGTTGCAGGCATTCCTTTCTGGATGGCCGATGAGGTATCGGGCGCACCGTTAACATATACCACAGAAAGAATGGCCAGCCTTGGATCTTTATTGTTTTTCAGGTAGGTAATAAAAGGTTCCTGGTATTTCCCTCCTTCTGTATTGCTGTTTCCATCGGCCTTGATATAATCATCGTTATACAGTTTAAGTGCAATCGGGTTTTTGTTGATGTCCTGCCCGGCGTTTAAATAATTGATTTTCGCAATATCAGCATCATCGGTAATTACTCCACCAGCAATTGCTTTTTTAACCCAGGTTTCGGCAAGTACCGGATCAACCTTTGTCATACGCATCCCCAACCGGAGCATCAGCGAATAAGCAAACTTTTTCCACTTATCGGTATTACCGGCGTAAATTAAATCTGCAGCCCCAAAATTTGGCTTGCCTGGATTAAAGCTTTTAGCGGCTTCGTCCAGTTCTTTTAACATATCGGCGTAAATGCTTTTTTGCGCATCGTAAGCAGGTTTATAATTGGCCTCAGTATAACCTTTAACCGCCTCGCTGTAAGGTATGTCACCATATAGATCGGTAATCCTGCTGTAGCAATAGGCTCTCCATATCCTCGCCGAAGCCAGTAGGTTAACCTGATCGGGATTTTGACCCACCGCATTAATAACCAATGCCAGCTCATTGATTTCCTGATAATAGGCTGCACCGAATACTCCGCTCGATTGCTGGCTCTGGCTGGATACATATTTCGATCCAAAACCGGCTACATCGTTAAAACTCGTGGTATATTGCATGGTACCAAGCAATAAATTGAGGTTATTTTTAGCACCATCGTATAGTGCTTTGGTAAAAACAAATGCGGGCTGAACCGTTGCCGAAGCCTCTGGATCGGTATTGATTTCCTGAAAATCTTTGGTACAGGAAGTGAGGGCAACAGCTCCTAGCAAAAAGGCTAAAACGGCTTTATATTTTTGAGTGTACATTTTCATTTCTAAATCCTTTAAAATTTAACCATTAAATTCAGACCAAAAGTTCGTGTTCTTGGTAAACCGATCGATTCGAAACCCTGGGCATTGCCATTGGTATAACTCGATTCAGGATCGAAGGTATCGGTCTTTTTATAGAGTGTAAGGATGTTTCTGGCCACAAACGAGATACTTGCCGATTGTATTTTAACCGCTTTAAGGTTTTCAACCGGGATGTTGTAAGATATAATGGCCTGTCTTAATTTGATAAAGCTGCCATCATGAACAAAAAGCTCCGAATAGTTACGCAGGTCGTTATAATAAGCCCTCAATCCTGATACCGGAATGGTGGCAGAGAAAGGATTTCCCGCGTGATCAACACCACTAAGGGTTAACCCGTTCTCCCTTCCCTCAAGGGTCGACTTCATCAGGCCTAATCGGGTAGCATATACCTCTTTTATCGAAAATACCTTGTTACCGAACTTTCCATCAACCAAAAAACTAATGTTGAAGGCTCCGATACGGAAATCCTGGTTTAAGCCCATTGTTAAAGGAGGTACCCCATCGCCAAGCTCCTGCAAACCAGTAGCTACCGGACGGTTGCTTGCTGAATTGTACACAATCTGTCCCGCAGCATTCCTCAACATCCTGGTGCCCACAATCGTTCCGTAAGCACTGCCAACCGTTTGATTGATATAGCCCCAGTTACCTACAGAGCTGGCCACCTGAAAACTATTGGTTCCTTCTACCAGTTGGATCACCTTACTTTTATTATAGGCCAGGTTATAACTGATATTCCAGCTGAACTTACTTTTAGAAATCGGTGTTCCGGTTAGCAAGGCTTCTATCCCCTTATTGCTCAGCTCACCAACATTCAACACGGCATTATTGTAACCAGAGGTTGAAGAAATTGCCGCATTTAAAATATCATTGGTGGTTTTACGGCTATATGCCGTTAAATCAAGTCCTAATCTACCTTTGAACATTTTTAATTCTACACCACCTTCATAAGTAGTAGATGTGTAAGGTTTTAGGTTTTGATTGGTAATATCGTTACTGGTTACGTTTTGTAATGGCAAGCCAGAACTTGGAACATTACTGTAACTCAGGTTAATCCGGTAAGGATCTGCTGCGCCACCTCCAACTTCTGCCCATGATGCCCTGATCCTTAAAATATCAAATGATTCAGGAAGTTTAATAGCCTCTGACAAAACAAAGCTTCCACCCACACTCTGATATAAAATACTGTTGTTTTGAGGACTTAAAGTAGAGAACCAGTCGTTTCTGGCTGTATAAGTTAAATACAGCATATTATTATAATCGATATCTGCAGAACCGAAAATAGAGTTAGTCCTGATTCTTTGATAAGTTGGAATAGTACTTGCTGTAGCCAGATTTTTATAGCTGTAAAAATATGGGATGGTAAAGGTGAGACCATCCATATTCAACTGTTTATTTTCGAACCTGCGGCTATTAACCCCACCCAGTACCGAGATACCGATTTTATCAGCAATTCTGGTTTTGTAATTTCCGGTTAACAGCGCATTAGTTTCCGAAACATCGGATTTTATACCGGTATATTGACCGTTAGGAATGTAGATATCGCCAGTAGGCAGAATACTGGTGTAGTTATAATTGTAAAAATCGCGACTAATTACCCCTTTTAGGGTAAAGTTTTTTACAATATCGTAAGTGATTGATCCCTGACCAATAAATCTGTTTTTGGTATCATCCTGTTGATATTTGTTCATCACAAAATAACCATTGGTGGCAATACCTGCATCGTTCCAGGGTGTCTGATTTCCGGCAGCGTCATAACCCGGCGCAAGCCATCTCACATCAACGGTGTTGGCCACTTCGTAAGGTGTCCAGTTAGGGTTGCCCAGTGCATCGCCGGCCAAGGTACGGTTAAATCCGCGCTCCAGGTTGTATTGTGCCAGTCCCTCTACCCTTATTTTATCGGTAATTTTAGCATTGATATTAAGGTTTGCCGTTTGCCTTTTAAAACGGGTAGTAGAAATAATGCCCTTGCTATCAAGATCTGCTATCGATAAACGGTAAACAATCCCGTCTGTTCCACCAGAAAACGCAACCGTATTGGTAAAATTTGTACCGGTTGAATAGAAATTTTTAATGTTATCTTTTTGGGCCGTGTAAGGATGTGTTAAACCATCTGCCGCCACGTAATCCGATCCATCTATCTTTGCCCCGAATGATAGCCTGCCTGTAGCAATTGCATCATTTTTTGTCATGGGTTTAACGCCATTTAAGCCCTGACCATATTCATATTGATAATCATTATCGTTTATGGCCTGTTCAATGGTATAGGTCGAATTGTATTCTACCCCTATGCCTTTCTGTTTCCGTCCCTTTTTGGTCGTAATTAAAATTACACCGTTACTTGCTCTGGATCCATAAAGTGCTGCAGCAGTTCCTCCCTTCAGTACCGTAATCGATTCGATATCATCAGGATTTATACTGCCAATCCCATCACCACGATCAACATTGTTACCCAGTGTATTGGTGGTGGCTGCCCCGCCTGGCACCGAGTTATCGATTGGCATGCCATTTACCACATATAAAGGCTGGTTATTGCCATTAAAAGATCCGTTACCCCTGATAATTACGCGGCTTGATCCTCCCGGACCGGTGGAAAGTCCTGTGGCGTTAACCCCAGCAACTTTTCCGGTAAGTGCATTGGCAATATTGTTTTCGCGGGCCTGTGTAAATTCAGATCCTTTTACTTCGGTTACCGAATAACCCAGCGCTTTTGTATCACGTTTTATCCCTAAAGCCGTTACCACTACATCGCTCAGTTTGCTGCTGCTTTCCTGCAGTTTAATAGTCAATGGCGTTTTAAAATCGGCAACAGCAACCTCTAAAGGCTCGAAACCTACTGATGCAACCGATAAAACAATCGGCTGACCTTTCATTTCCGAAGGCACAGTTAAGCTAAACTGTCCCTGTGCATCTGTTGAAGCACCGGTTTTGGTTCCTTTGATATATACCGTAGCCCCAATTAAAGGCAGGTTATCGTTCGCACCAAAAACAGTTCCTTTGATTACATCAGCCCTTTGCTGATCGCTGCCCAGCTCTACAATGATAAACTGCGCATCATTGATTTTATTAAATGCCAGCTGGGTGCCGTTTAAAGTTTGCCTTAAGGCCAAACCCGGGTCTAAAAAACCAGCCAGTTCATTTTGGCTCAGGTTAATGCTTTTATTTTCCAGAATCCCTTCCCGGTAGGCAATTTTGATGTCGAATTTTTTCTTGATCAGCTCGATGGCTGTTTTGAGCTGCATTTTCCCGTCCACAGCAACCTGTTTGGTTTTATTGGCATGCACCAGGTTATTGGCCATCAATTGTGCGTAACAGAAGATGCTGCAGGAGCATAACATGGCTATAAGGCAGCAGCTTTTGGCTGCCCTAAAAAGGTAAAGTATTCGCATAGTTTAGTTAATTTCGGTTGAGTTGGTTTGTTGTTGGTTTAATTAGGTTTTATTTTTTCATTTGTTTACTATGGTTTAATCGTTATATTTTTATCGTCTTTTGAAACGTGAAGATGTTGTGTATCTGAAATAATTTGCAGCAGCTCTTTAACCTCTGCAACATTAATCTCTCCCTCAATCCTATATTTTGCAATCGAATCGTTTTCTATCTGCACTTTATAACCTAAATCATCTTCTAAAGCCATTGCAATTTCCTGGATGGTTGGATTTTTAAAGGCAAGATGATGGTCTACCCAAAGGGTTAATTTTGCCGGATCGGATAAACGCTGAAGAACAGTTTTTGTATTTTTACCATGCTGCAGGTAATCTCCAGGGGCCAGGATTATTTTCTTGTTCTGTGCTGCAGTTAAATCGGGATAGCTGATCTGTATTTTACCATTCAATAAACCTACACTGGTTTTATTTCTTCTGTTTTTTACATTGAAGGTGGTTCCCAATACTTCAATATTAAGGTCGTTACAGTGAACAATAAATTTTTCCTGCGGTTTTACATTACCGGGATCGGTATTGATGTGTTTTACTTTGAACAGTCCTTCGCCGGTTAACCAAACCTCACGGGTTCCATTGTTAAAATTACGGGCATAACTGATTTTAGAGTTACCGTTGAGGATGATAACCGAACTGTCGGGCAACATTAGCGTTTTAACCTGTCCAAACTCGGTATTCGTTGTCACTTTTCCGGCAAAAAGGTAATATAAAACACTCAACATGGAGATCAGTATAAAACCGGCCGCTATTTTCTGTAAGTTATTTAGTCTAAAGATTTTTGTTTTCTGGTTTGCTGAATGATTTATACTTTCTGAAATCCTTAAAAATACTGCTTCCTGCGATTGTTCATTGTAAAAGCTATCTTGTTTACGGTAAGCCCTGATAAGATTGGCTGCAGATTTAATGATCACTTTCCTTGATGCATAATCCGCAATAAACTGAGTCCAAAAGAGTGTATCTTCAGGCGAAGGCTTGATGACATACCTTAAAAAATCATCGTCGTTTAGATAATCGTTAAGGGTAAAATCTATATATTTTTTCGAATCCATTTAGATATAGCAAGCTGATTATACTTACTATATACACAGACCCATTGAAATTATCCCTTCAAAATGAAAAAAAAATCAATTAATTACAAAATCAGTCTTTTTATAGAGTAAAAGGCATAAAAAAAGAAGGAGATCTCCCGCTTTAACGTTTTCCTGAAGTCTCCCGATCGCTTTATAAAGTAGCTTATAGGCCGAAGTTTTGTTTAGTGCCATAATGTCGGCTATTTCTTCATAATCCAGGCCTTCATAAAACCTGAGGTAAATAATTTCCTGCTGGCGCGATGGCAAGGTCTGGATTACTGTTTTGATTTTGGAGCGAAGGATCTGCTCAGTTTCATTTTCGATAAATACCGTATCCGATGAGGCTTCAAAATGAAAAGGATAATCAGCATCTTCACCAACGGATACAAACCGCTTCTGCTTTTCCAGCTTACGCAGCAGGAGATGCCGTAATGATTTATACAAATAGTTTTTAACCGATACCGGATTGGTTAGTCCCGACCTTTTGGTCCAGAGCCCAACAAAAAGATCGTGTACAGCATCTTCTATTAAATCAGTTTCGCTGGTAAAACGGTAGCCGTAATTATTAAGTATTTTAAAATGGGCATTATATAATTTCACATAGGCATCCCAATTTCCGGCTTTAAAGGAAATCCAATTTTCGTGTTGGGATGAATGATCTGAAACAATATAAAGGGACATAAGGACAATATAATACTAACATAATAAATTATTGTCAGTATCATCATCTAATGCAGAAAAATGTGTTCCAAATCTTCATTAAAAACCCTGAAACGCTCTCCTTACCCTCAAAAAAGAATATTTCCACCTTTAATTACTGTTTCAGGGTTGAATAAAACCTCTAAATTTACCTGTGGATCGTTATTTAAAATGAGTAAATCGGCTTTCCTACCCTTTCGAGCGACTCACTGATCGTTTAGCCTGGTAACTTTTGCTCCTCTCATGGTAAAAAATACTGATATAGTTCTGCTTTATAGAAATTTCCTTTAGGATAATATCGCCCTGCTATTGCCTTAATGATCAAATAAGTGTTTTGCATTTAATTAAAACAAAATAAAAACTTTTTTCTTTTAAGATAGTTATCACGCCATTAGCAGATTTTGAATAAGGCTTCGAATGAATAAATTTTACAACAGAATTTTAAGTTTTTAATTCAGCCAGATCAGAAAATCGCTGACAACAAAGAGTAAGTTTATTGCTTATTGATTTTACATACCGAATTAATCCCTAATGATCAACCCGCGCCAATCTGAAAGTTTTACTGGAATCATCAGAAGACTTTTTATTATTTTCTTACTGTTTACTTTTATCGTAACAGCAGGATCATTTATACTGCGCCATACTATTACCGCTAAACTGGATCAGCTTAGCAGTAACCTGCGCCAACCGGGACAGCAACCGGCAATCAGCAGATTGCTCGTTGATTTAAATCTGGCAGAAAACAGTTTTCAGCAGGCAAGTTCTAATGGTCAGGTGCGCGATCTGAATGCTTACAAGCAGCACCTTAAAACTATTTTCGCACAAATGGCTGAAATTATTCAGCAATACCGGGCTGATGGGAAAAGTAATTTACCAAAAAGCAAACAGCAAATTGCACTTGCACTGCAACAAAAACTTGCTGTTTCGCAACAGCTGTTTGATCTTCAAAAAAGATTTACTTTCCTGCTGAACAGAACAACATTGGCCACCATTAGCGACGATCAGTCTAAAAAACGCATTGTGAGTTCGAAAACTGATACCGCAATTTCTACCTATAAGGAACCAACCAAAAGAAGCCTGATCAAAAGGTTAAAGGATGCGGTATATAATACTTCCAAGGTAAAAGTAGTTACGATCCGGCCGGGTAAAGGGCAGGTGGAAGCCATTACCAGAAAAACACAACAGGAACTGTTAAAGCAATTGGGGCAACAGTACGATCGTTTATCGGAATCAAACCAGGAATTGATTTTGGCAAACCTAAATCTGCTTACCGAACTTCGGCAGGTATTACTGGAATTGCAGAATATTGAGCAGCACGCTTACGAAAAAAGCCGTGAAGAGATCCTTGCACAATACCAGTCTACCTCGGGAGATTTAAATATGTATACTGCGGTAGCATCTGCGCTGGTATTGATATTTACCGTACTGTTGATCATTTATATACGCAAGGCTTCATTTGCTGAAAGGCGGTATATACGAGAGAACGCAAGGGCTGTAAGGCTGGCGGGGCAGAAATCTGAAATACTCGCTATTATGAGCCACGAGATCCGCAATAAACTCATGGCCATTAATGGTGCGGTATTTATGCTAAAAAGAACGCAGCTACAACCAGAACAGGAGAAAAAAGTATCATCTATTAATCTATCGTCTTCGTTATTGCTTGAAACAGTAAATAATGTACTCGATGTGAGCAAATTAGAGCAACAGCCGGCAGAATTAAATATCCATCCCTTCTCTCCTGAGGAGGCCATTAGCGATTCGGTAGAAGCCATGCGCTTTATGGCTGAAAGGAAAGGGATTGGTTTAAATCTTAAATCTGAGGGCATGACTAACCAAAAGGTAAATGGAGATGCTTTGAGGCTAAAACAAGTGCTTATAAATTTATTGAGCAACGCGATCAAATACACTGATGAAGGTCAAGTAGATTTATCCGCTGAACTCCGACATGAAAAAGACAACACGATCTTGCTTAGCGTAACCGTTAACGATACGGGTTCTGGTATACCCAAAAATAAGCAGGCTGATCTGTTTTCGCCCTATTATCAGGCCGGTGGCCGTAAACAGGGTACCGGATTGGGATTATATCTCTGTCGCCAGCTAATCTCACTTCAAAATGGTAGCATTAACCTCGAAAGTGAAGAAAAGCAAGGCTGTACTGTCCGGTTTTCAATCCCTTACCAGGCAGTGAGTTTGGATAATGAAACCACCGTCACTCATTAACAGTCTGCACAGCGCACAATAGTTTAAAAATACTTTATTTAACAGTAAATCCATCAATGCTGTTATTGGATCTACTACGGCCAATGTAAAATATTGGAGCGTTCATCTTTTCTATTCCGTCAGATAAAGTTACCTTTGGACTTAAATAAACCTGACAATACCCCAGGGCAAATGTTCAAAACCCAAAAGACTACATCTAACCAATTGATTTCATGAGGACTAAGCTCAACTGTATTGTTATTGACGATGATCCGGAGGTAAGTGGTTATGTCTGTGATTTTGTTCAGGAAACCTCCTTTCTTCATCTCGTGTCAGCACACAGCAGTCCGGCTGAAGCCATTGATGTATTGGGGCACTCACCTATCGACCTGATTATACTCGATATTAATCTACCAGGAATTGATGGAATGAGCTTCGCGAAAACCCTTTTTGACCAATACGGAAAGAATATGCCCAGGATAATTTTTATCAGTGGCTCAGGCGATCATGCCTCGGAGGGTTACAAGGTAGATGCGATCGATTACCTGCTAAAGCCATTTACTTACGAAGATTTTTTCAGGGCCGCATTTAAAGCCAAAAATCATATTGTACAAACCATTCAAAAAAGTGATGAAGAAGACTTCGTTTTTCTTAAAGTAGAGCACGAATTAATCCGCGTGCCTTTTAACGAAATCTTATATGGCGAGAGTCAGAAAGACTATATCAAAGTTTTCACCAGGGATGGAAAAATGATCACCGCGCTGTCTACCATGAAAGCCATGGAAGCTCTCCTGCCCCAGGATCGTTTTATGCGGATACATCGGTCGTTTATCGTGGCCCTGAATAAGATCGAGTCTATCCAGCACTTCACCGTCAAAATCGGAAAAACAGTCATTCCTGTCACCGATCAATATCGCCAGCAGTTCAGGTCACACTTTAAAACCTGGCTTTAATTTCAACTTCCCCCGTTAAATTTCGACGATCAACTGCAACCTTCTATCGGATGGGTAAGGCATTATAGCGAACTTACTTTCTGGTAAAATTGCGAATACCTTTATTTGAAGTGTTTTTAACTGAGCGGCTAACAAGCAGGCTCCAGATTTTAATACTACCATGAAAAGAATATTATTTTACCATTTTTTGCTTGCGCCTATCCCTTCGCATATACAGCAGTTCCAATTAACACTGGAAAATGGATATGGCAAAAATGAATATACTTATCCCTATACTGAAGGCAAAATCCATTGACCTTAAAATAATACGCCATAAATTAAACGATCAGGGAGCGCTAACTTCAAGGTAAAGGCTATCGGCAGATCAGTTTTAAGAAGGCAAAGAGGTTGATCTATCCGGAACCTAGATACCACTCATCAGTGGGTTTAAAAACCTAAATCAGCGATCATCACCTGGATTCAGGCCGCACGTAAATTTTTTATAACTCATTCCAATTGAATTGGAACCATTACCCAAAAACAAAAAAATAAAAACAGAAATGAACATCAAATTTACAAAATCAGCAATGTTATTCGCTTTGATAAGCTTATCAACTCAATTATTTGCACAAGAAACGCCAACCACAACAGGCAGGTTTGGCAAACAATCATTAAGAACATGGAGCGTTGGTGCACATGGAGGTATTTTAAGTCAGAACACATTTTTAGGCGGTGGAAGCGTAAAAGCCGACGAATTTAAAAGTATTGGTTATGGCGCTTTTATCAAAAAGCAAATTTTACCAGCTTTAGGCCTACAGGCTGATTTCTTACGCGGAGAAATTAAAACATTAAACAGTACCAGCACGATCGAACAAAAAAACAGCATTAACTGGTCCGGATCGTTAACAGCTGTGTTAAACATTGCAAATTTCAGCCTAAATACTGAAAATGCCGTGCTAATCCCTTATGTTAAAGCCGGTGCAGGTTATATGTCATCAGACTCTCAACTTGGAAATGTAGATGCATTTACAAAAAGAGAAGGCTGGTTTATCCCAACGGGAGTTGGATTTAAATTCGGTGTGGCCAAAGGGATCAACATCGATTTAGGTTACGACATCAACTTTATCAAATCATCTCCAACTGTTAAAAATGCATACCATGAAAGCAGATTCTCTTATGCGCATGCAGGTTTAGAGTTTGCATTGGGAAATAAAGAAAATTCTCAATTACAAAACTACAGTGCGGTTGCTGATCTGCGCAAACAAAGCGCTGAAGAAAGTGCCGAATTAAGAAAAGCATTATCTACGGCCGAGCAAAATGCTGCAAGAGACAGAGAACAATATGCCAAAGATTTAGCTGATGATGACAATGATGGCGTAGCCAACAAATTTGACAAATGCCAGGGTACCGCAGCAGCAACGGTTGTTGATGGTTCAGGTTGTCCGCTAGCCGCTCCTAAAACTATTATCAGAGAAACTACCGTAATTACAGAGGCCGACCGTAAAGTGGTTAAAGATGCCATTTCGAACCTGGAATTTGATTTAGGAAAATCGACTATTCGTTCAAAATCATACACCACATTAAACAGAGTTGCGGCCCTTTTAATAGAGAAAAACTTTAGCTTAAAACTAGCCGGCCATACCGACAATACAGGTAGTAGAGAATTAAACCTGCGTTTATCGAAAGAAAGAGCAGAATCGGTAAAAACTTACCTGGTTTCTCAGGGCGTAAATGCATCAAGGGTTGAGGCAACCGGTTACGGTCCTGATCAACCCATTTCAACCAACAAAACTGCGGCAGGCCGTCAGGAAAACCGTCGCGTAGAATTTTCTTTATACTAATCTATTTAAATAAAAAATCATGAAAAACTTTTTAGCAACCGTAATTTTATCAGCAACTACAATACTAGCTGCAAATGCTCAAATCCAAAAAGGCAATGTTTTAGTAGGTGGAAACTTAACCAACATTAACCTTGGTTTAGATAATCCAAAAATATTCAGTGTAGATATTACACCCAAAGCCGCATGGTTTATACAGGATAATGTAGCCCTGGGAGGTTATGTGAATTTTGGATTGGAAACAGCAAAAAATTCAAATACTACTACCAGTTATGGTGTGGGTGCATTGGGCCGTTATTATGGTGGTAAAGATACAGAAGTGCTTCGCCACGGACGTTTCTTTGCAGAAGCAACAGCGGGTATTGGTGGTGTTAATGTGAGTAAAGGCGGTGGTAACACCAATGGCTTAAACCTAAGTGTAGGACCTGGTTTTGCTTATTTTATCACTCCAAACATCGGATTAGAGACTTTATTAAAATATAATGGCCTGGTGGGTTTTGGAAGTGCGACCACGCAAAACAACCTTAATCTTTCTTTCGGTTTTCAGATCTACCTACCTGGACAGAAAACGGCTAATAAAGTAAAAAGAGATATTACCAATTAGTAATCAAATTTAACATGCTGCTTTCTTTTGAAAGCAGCATTAATTTTAACCTGGCATTTTAAATTTTACAGATTTCTAATCGAATAAAATCTGTTGTTAAAATGCGCCCACAAATCATTTTCATTTTACCTATTAATCAGAAAAAACATGGATCATAAAGTTCATACATTAAGAGATAAATCTGCTATTGGATTTATCAGTCGCTTATCCTGGAGCGCTATAATTGCTGGGGTATTTATCGCTATTGCAGTTCAACTTTTATTGAGTTTCCTTGGCCTTGGGATAGGTTTTGGAAGTATAAACCCCCTTGACGAAGCTAAACCTTTTAGCGGGCTTGGTACTGGTGCACTGATCTGGTGGATCGTTACGATGTTAATCTCTGTATTTACAGGCGGATGGGTTGCCGGTTGGTTTTCTAACCACGTACAAAAAGCAGATCTGATATTACATGGTTTATTAACCTGGTGTTTGCTTACTTTCCTGAACATGTACCTGATTACCTCATCAGTTGGAAAAATTGTTGGTGGAGTTGGCACCGTGATTACAAAAGGATTCTCGCTTGCTGGCGAAGGGATTAAAGCTGCTGCCCCGGAGGCGGGTGACCTGATTAAGGATCAACTAGGTGTTGATGGAAACACATTTGGAAAGATGAAAAAAGAGGCAGAATTATTGCTGAAACAGACCGAGAAAAAAGAATTACAGCCAAAGGTTTTAAATAAGAAACTTGATCAGGCATCTAATCAGGGTGAATCAACCGGGAAAGCTGTTCTGGAAAACCCACAGGAAGCACAACAAAAGATAGATGACCTGTTCTCAAAACTATTCTCTCAAAATGATTCTACTTTTAGTGCGGTAGATCAGGAGGCTTTGGTGAATATCGTAAAAAACAGGACTGGAAAAAGTCAGGCAGAATCTCAGCAAATCGTAGAAAACTGGGTAAGTACTTTGAAAACGGCCAAAGCAAAAATTAAAGAGGTTAAGGCAGAAGCCGAGCAAAAAGCGAGGAAAATTGGTGATGAAATGGCTTCCGCACTTTCAAAATTCGCCATCTTATCTTTTATCGGTATGGTTTTAGGCGCTGTGATTGCTAGTTTTGGAGCTATTCTGGCCTCAAAAAAGCGTGTGATGGTAGCGGAACATGTTATCAGAACAGAAGAAACGATATAACTAACTGCATTTTCAATCATAAATATAGAATCGTCATTCCCAATCAACCCGATAGCGGGTTGATTGGGAATTTTAACGCATAAGCTTTAAGATTCCCGCCTGCGCGGGAATGACGATCTTTATTTCTATGGACGTGCCTAGATGTCAGAAAAAGCTTTCGACGACTTGTTCCGATTTGAAAAATTGTTTATGATGCAATTCCCTTAAGGAACAACCGTATAAAAAAGATACGATGCAAAAATCACCAGCAGCACGATCCCCTGCTGAATATTGGTTTTACCAGTAGCGAGTGAAAACATTACCGTAACCATAGCGAGCAGCAACATAACCGTAGAGCCGGTATCTATACCGAGTACAAGTGGCATCTGCGTAATGATGGATACAATAGCTACCGCCGGGATGGTGAGCCCGATACTGGCCAGCGCAGAACCAAGGGCCAGGTTCAAACTTGTTTGCAAGCGGTCGGCTTTTACCGCGTTATAAGCAGCCAAACCTTCAGGAAGCAACACAATTGCGGCAATAATTACACCGACAACTGATTTTGGCGCACCGAGATCAATCACAATTTTTTCAATATCCTTAGATAAATATTTCGCAAGCAATACAACAATAACCAGACTCAGTATTAAAAAAGCAAGGCTGGATATGGCCGTAGCATTATTGGGAGCCTCGGCATGGTCATCTTCTGAAACGGAGTTTTTGGGCAGAAAAAAATCCCTGTGCCTAACGGTTTGCATAAAGATAAATCCACCGTATAAAACCACTGAAACCACCGATACGAAAATGAGCTGGCTTGTACTATACTCGCCCTTTGGTCCGCTTGTGGTATAATTTGGAAGGATAAGCGTTAATACAACAATTGCCATCAGTGTAACCAGCGCTGCATTTACGCCCTGAAGTTTGTAAAGCTGCTCTTTAAACTTGATACCTCCCTTTAAAAGGCAGATGCCGACAATAGCGGTTATGATAATCATCACGGCTGCGAACACGGTATCCCGGGCCAGCTCCTTTACCCCATCACCACCGGCCAGCATCAGCGACACAATCAGACCTACTTCAATGGTTGTAATCGCAATAGCCAATATAATTGTTCCAAATGGCTCGCCAACACGGTGGGCAATCACCTCTGCATGGTGTACAGATGCAATTACGCTTGCAATCAGTAACATGGCGAGGATCAGTTTCAGGTAAATCCCGGTATCAGCTCCTGTAAAAAAGTATAGTGCTATCCCGGCTACCGGAACAATCATTGTCCATATAGGTAAATTGATTTTTTTCATCTTTGCTTAGCTATCCTCCGAATGCTAACAAAAATATATAAGTGTAGTTTTGATTGTTACAAAAAAACCGGCAATGGACTGGTACTAACCGGGGGAATAAGCTTGCTATACTTAAGGTGAAAGTTTTTCTATCAGGTTAACGGCTCTCCCCCATTTCTTGTATATTTCAATCGGTTTGGGATAAGCGGGGATATCGAATTGCCAGGGGATAAGTGCCTCAATGTTGTTTGTGTCCGAAAGTTCAGGTATCCACTGGCGGATAAAATCCTGCGCCCGGTATTTATTCGATTGGTGAACGGGGTTGGTATACCAGATCTCAAATGCCTGCATGTGCCAGTTCATCCAGTTTGAGCTTACATCGTAATCAATTAATTTTGACTCGAAATAAGCCGCACCCCAGGTCCAGTCTATTTTTAGGTCGTGTACAAAGTAGCTGGCACAATTTACCCGGCCGCGGTTGCTCATAAATCCTGTTTCGTTTAATTGCCTCATGTGCGCATCTATAAAGGGGATTCCCGTTTTTCCCTGGCACCACTTTTCAAATTTCAGCGGATCATTCTCCCACTCCACTACCTTATTTTTATATCCTTTAGTTTTAAACACTGAACTTCCGAAACGCATTGCCTTGAAAGTAAAATAATCACGCCATACCAGTTCAAAAATAAGCCACCAGGTACTCTGGTTTTTTTTGACCTTTTCTTCGTAGTCTTTTACTTTTTCATAAATCACTCTTGCCGAAATACAGCCCAGCGCCAGATAAGGCGAAAATTTAGAGCTGTAATCCAATCCGTCAGATTTATTCCGGCTCCACCTGTAACCCGTCAGCAACTTAGATTCAAAGGTATAATAGTCCAGTCTTTGCAACGCTGCATCCTCTCCACCCTCTACAAGCGGCGCGGAATTTTCATATTCGCTTTTTTTGAACCCGTAAAGTTTGTAGGAAGGGAAACCCTCATCTTTGATACCCGCAACTGCCTTTAATTTGCCAGGTGCACTGAGCCCCTTACGGACTTCGGTTTTCTTCCCTACAGGTATTCTGTAAGCTTTGCTGGTGAGGGGAATTTTGGAAATCTCAAAAGGGATATCGTCTTTATGATATAAGGTTTTGCCCCAGAAAAAGTGAAATTTGATTTTCGGCAGAACATTCTGAATTTCACTGACCAAAGCCATTTCATAAGCAGCATATTCTTCTTCCGCATAAATATCGGTTATGCCACATTCCTCAACCAGTTTAGGCAAAGTTACCAGTGCCGATTCGGCTCCCACAATGAGATGGCCGCCCAGTGATTCCAGGTTCTTCTTTAAATTCAGCACGGATTGTTCCATAAACCTGAAGCGGATGACATCAGTTCTTCTAAAACCAAGTTCCAACTCACTGAAATCCTTTTTCTCGATACAATAGCAAAAAAGCAGCTCACTGCATTCCTCCTGTGCGGTAACCAAGGCCTGGTTATCATGGAGCCTCAGATCATTTTTAAACCAAACTAAGCCCCGCTTTTTCTTCATATATTTTTGGATTCAATTACCAGGCAGAATCATGCCTTCGGTATATATTTACGGTAGAGAACCGTTATTTTTTGCTGAAATAACATTCCGTGTTGTAAAAAAGTTTTCAGTTCTGATCAGTATTTTGCTGTCATCGCCAATGGTTCCATACAAGAAAAATAAAATATCGGATCTGAATTTATGGTATTGAATTTGTTAATAAAAGAAAAAAACCGACCGGACTTTCCATGACTCAATCAGAATTAAATTTAGTGGCGCCTGCAATGTCAGCTTCGCTCCATTCTTGCAAGTCGCAAAACAGTTTGGCGCAAACCAATACCATAACAACCAACAGTATAGGCCATGCTGATGTAGCAGGCTAAAAATAACACATGCACGATTTTATATATTACCTCAGCATTTTCACAATAATATCTACACTGCTCCCTTTAATCAGGCACGATTACTGGATATTCCGTGTGTTTGAATATCCAAGGCTACAGAAATTATTTCTGAATGCCGTATTGCTAACACTATTGTTTACGACCTCCTTACCGGTAACTACCTGGGAAACAATTGTTGCCATCTTTCTTTTTTTGAACCTGGTTTACCTGGCCTGCCTGATATTTCCGTATACGGTTTTTGGCAAAAAACAGATCATCTCGAGCCAGCATCCAACTTCGGCGAAAAACCTAAAAATCCTTATCGCCAATGTGCTTCAGGATAACCGCAGGGCCGGGGATTATCACCAGCTCATCAATGACTGCGATCCGGATCTTATCCTGATGGTAGAAACCAACCGCTGGTGGGAGCAGCAGATGGCCCCGATAGAAAAAAAGTACCCGAACCAGATTAAGGTACCGCTCGAGAATACTTATGGCATGCTCCTTTACTCCAGGCTGCCGCTTAAGGGCGAGGTCGGTTTTCTGGTTGAAGAGGACATTCCTTCGATCCAGGCAATCCTTACGCTCAATTCAGGGCAGGATGTTCAATTATTTTGCCTTCACCCTAAACCACCTGTACCACAAGAAAGTACCGAATCAACCGAAAGGGATAAGGAAATTCTTTTGGTTGCCCGTAAGGCTAAACAGAGCAGTATTCCGGTAGTAGTTATGGGAGACCTGAACGATGTTGCATGGAGCTACACCACCGATCTGTTCGGAAAAATAAGCGGACTGCTGGATCCACGGAGGGGTAGGGGCTTCTTCAACAGTTTCAATGCCAAATATTTCTTCCTGCGCTTTCCGCTTGATCATATCTTTTGTTCCGCCCACTTTGCGCTAAAATCGATATCCCGTAAAAAAAGCTGTGGCTCAGATCATTTTCCCATGTTCGTAAACCTGGAGTATGCCCCTGCAGCAGCTCAACAAAATGAAAAGCTGGAGGCTACCGTTGAGGAAAAAGAACTGGCAGCAGAGAAGATCAATGCCTGATTCTGATTAAGCGACATCAGGTTCAAGATAGACAGGCGCTATATGAGCCATCAAAATAGCAAAGCATGTGCCCTTAACTTTTTATAGATGCTCATTATTGGCCAAAGGAAGACTGAAATAAAATGTTGAACCCTGATCCAGTTCACTTTCCACCCATATTTCCCCGCCATGCCTGTGAATGATCTCAGCACAAAGGTATAACCCTATCCCAATACCAGCAATGGTACTGGTTTGCAAGCGCTGTACCCTGTAATAAGGTTCAAAAAGCCTGGGTATATCATAGATGTGGATTCCCACGCCATTTTCTTTTATGCTTAGTACCTTCCTTACAAAGACCAGACCGCAAGCTCATAACCGTCCGGATCAAGGAACTGGAACCTTCTTCCGCCAGGAAAAGCAAATATTTCTTTTGAAATCAAGCCTCCGGCATTAAGCACGTTTGTTCTGGTTCCTTCCAGATCCTGCGAATAGAGGACAACCAGGATACTTCCTTTCAAAGGTGCTCCCAATGTAAAACCTCCGTCCACAAAATCTCCTTCAAAAGCAGTATACTCCGGCCCGTAATCGGTAAAAGTCCATCCGAAAGCCGCGGTGTAAAATGCCTTAACCTTATCAAGGTCGCGGGAAAGAAATTCAACGTACTGCACCTGCTGGTGCTTAAGTTTCTGCTGGTTGCTGCTCATCATGTTTTGTTATAAACAAAAATACCGATAAGTGACCTTATTTCACAATATTTTCTCCTCCGGGGGAAAGACAAAATTTACCTATCATGCAAGAGATCCTGTCTCTTTAATATATGTGCCAGTACCAGATTCTTTACCAGAAAACAGTGGCAGTGATAATAAAATACTTTAGCACCGCAGACTTTTTTATGTGGCCATCATAAGGTTTATCTGATGTACAATAAGTGCACCCCAGGTAAGTTCATCATGGGACTAAAATCAGATTACGAAATCGAAACCCCGGTGGAAATGTAAAGGATGGTTTATTTTAATTTGTGGAAGACAAAGAGACATTAATTAAGTTTATGACCGGGAGCTTTGCCAAAATAAAAAGTTTACCATTCAATTGGTTTAGGAGATTTAAACTGGATATTTCCATTCATTGCCCTAATAAACCGCCTGGCAGATGGAGTTCCGTCTTCTCCTTTTATGGCCTGATAAAGATTTAAAACCAAATAAGCACTAAAATGTTAATCAACTTGATCTGATATGAAGAAAAATTAATTCCGCGTTCATCCCGGTCATATACGGCTGTTATATTTTTGAGTTATAAAAAAACAAGACATGAAAAAAAACAATAACAGAATCTGGTTGACAGCCGTGTTGTTAGCCGGAACATTTACACTACAAGCGCAGGAATTACCTCAGCCAAATCCTCCTGCACCAGGACCTGAAGGCCCGGTAAAAGGCGCCCCCCGTCCACCACATGAAGGCAGACCGGGTATTGGGCCAGACCGTAGAGGACCTGAAGGTGGTCAATTGATTAAACTTAGTACGATAAAAGGCACAATTATCCGCGCGGTGGCAAATGAGCGATTCGAATATAACAGCCTGTTGCTTAAAACCGCTTCCGGCGAAACCAGCGTAATCTTCCCGCCGCACCTGGGCGAACAGATACTTGCAAAAGCTAAAGAAGGGGCATCGGTATCGGTCACAGGCTCGGAAAATACAGATCCTCAGGGAAAAAAAGTATTCAGGCTGAATAGTATAGAAGTTAATGGAAGCCTTATTGCCGATACTCCTCCTGTAGCCCCGCTTCTTAATGAAAACCAGGTGGAAAAAAGTTTTAGTTCCAGTATTAGTGGCCTGAACTATGGTGTTGACAAAAATGTTAACGGGTTTACCCTTTCATCTGGCGAAAGGGTGAGTATTGCGCCGCACATTGCCCAACAACTCACAGGCCAGCTAAAAACAAACGAAAAAATTGTGGTTACCGGTTTTTTAGAACCTAAACGCCCAGGCGTTGTTTACAGCCAGAAAACCAGTATAATAAAGGCCAGAACGATAAATATTAATGGACAGACCTACCTGGTAAGATAATATCCTGATGCCACATGGCACTTTCCTACCATGTGGCATCATCAAATAAAAAAAAATGAAGATACTGCTTATTGAAGACGAGGCAAAACTCGCCGGTTACATCAAGATGGCACTCGAGCAGGAAGGCTATGTTGTTGATCACCAGAATGATGGAACAAACGGACTGCAAACTGCTATGGTCAACCAGTATGATCTGATTTTGCTCGATCTGATGCTTCCTTCCCAAAATGGGATCGACATCCTGCGTAACCTTCGCAGTTTTGATAACCATGTACCGGTAATGATCATAAGTGCACTGGGCAGCACAGAACAGCTGATTAAAGGTCTGGATGCGGGCGCTAACGATTATCTGAAGAAACCTTTTGAAATGGATGAACTTTTGGCCAGGGTGAGGGTATTTCAACGCCAGCAACATCCCAGAAACATTTCAAAGATTAAAGTGGCTGACCTGGAGATTGACCTGCTTAGCAGAGAGGTTAAACGTAAAGAAAAAACAATCTATTTAAGTAACAGGGAATTTCTGCTTTTGGAAATGTTGATGCTGAATCCGGATCAGGTTGTTACTAAGGCGCAGATACTCGACAAAGTATGGAACATGAGTTTCGATCCTGGCAGCAATGTAATCGAAGTCCACCTCTATCAGGTGAGAAAAAAAATCAATGAGGGCTTCTCCCACCAACATATTCAAACCCTGATCAACCGGGGTTATATCCTAAAAAGCATAGATGTAAGCGAATGAACAGGTATTTTTATAAAGGAATCAGGTTTAAAATGTCTGTACTTTTCAGTCTGATTTTCATGTTGATCAACCTGGCATTCGGAAGGGTTATATATCAGTATTTCAAGAACAGCTATGTTGAAAATTATAATAAATACCTTTACAGTCGGGGACAGGCCATTATAGACAAAACCGAAATAAATCCTGATGTTATTGCCCTGCCCGACTCCGGCGAATCAATCCGCGTTTTTTACTACCTGAATGAAGGCAGGCCCAAAATTGTTTTTCAATCGCCTGGCACTATTTCCAAGCTTAATGTACCATACCGATCGGGCATTACCGACAGTCTGGGACAGTATGGCATTTATCTCAAAAAAGAAAATTATGACGGTCGCCCTGTAGAACTTATGCTAACCGTTTCTGACCAATCCTTAAAACAAAGGCTGGCAAAGTTTACCAGGCTCACAATCGGCATAACCTCAATAAGCCTGATTATCAGTTCACTACTTGCCTTCCTGGCCTCGGGATGGCTCTTAAAACCCATCCGGTCCATCGCTAATCAGGCCAGGGGGATAAATACCGAAAGGCTGGGCGAACGTCTAAAAACCAGCGAAACCCATGACGAGTTGCAACAACTGTCTCAGACGATCAACGAGATGATAGCCCGGATAGAAAATGAACAGCAAGCCCGCAATAATTTTTTTGCCGCCGCATCACACGAACTTCGAACACCACTAGCCAACCTGCGTGCCCAGACCGAGCTTGAGCTGATGGACAGGGAATCGAAAAGCGACCGTAAACTTTTGAGTGACCAGCTAACTGAAATCAGCCGGCTGCAATCCATCGTTGAGCAGTTCCTTTTGATCAGCGAATTTAACAGCAAGGGTATTACCCTGATAAAAAGCCGTGTGGACATTATAGAACAGCTGCTAAAGGTATTTTCCAGAAATCAGCCGGAAGCCGATAAACGCAATATAAAATACAACATCCACTTTAGCGAGGAAATGAGCACTTTTGAGCTTTATGCAGATGGCAGTAAAATGGAACTGGTTTGGCAGAATCTCATATACAATGCAATTAAATACGCTACTGAAAATACCATACTAGTCTGCAAGGTAAAAACTTATAATGGACAGTTAAGTGTAACTTTTGAAAACAGTATCGCCAGGGAGTTCGTTAATGTCTATGAATTAAGAACTCCATTCAGTAAAGGTAGCGGCAATACCTCCGGCTCCGGTCTCGGACTCTGGATCTGTAATGAGATTGTCCAGGCACACTCGGGTCAGATGAAACTTCAAAGCGAAAAACATCGTTTCTTTGTTACCATATCCATTCCCATATAGGTAAACATTTATCAAAGCGACCTAACTATTCAGAAAGATATCTCTTAAAAAGCCATGTAAACTGAAGTAAAATGCACATAGAAGATCGTAAACCATCACCACACACTGAAATGTTCAAAAAAATAAACGTGGATTTTGACGCAAAGCACAAAAAGATCTGCACAAAAACTACAGGCCATGTGCAGCATTAATTTTTAATCCCTTTCAAAGCATCCTTATTCAGGATAATAATATTATGTCCGTCCTTCTCAATCAATTTTTCTTTTGCAAAATCGCTCAAAACCCTGCTGAGTGTTTCACTGGCGACACCTACTATCCGGGCGAAATCATTCCTTGGAAGTAAAAGCTTTCCATTTGCCCCAACATTATAATCAACTTCTGCAAGATGCGTCAATGCTTTGGCCACCCTCTTTCTCACCGAATAGTAGGTAGTTTCCAGAAGACGTTGGTTACGCTGATTTAAATTTCTCGCCAGATCCTTTACAAACACGCTCAATAATTGCGGACAAGCCGAAAGCAAGCCATCTACATCATTCGAAGGTATCGTAGTTATGCGTGAATCTTCAATTGCTTCCGCCGCTTCCATATTCTCATCTCTGAGCAATATACCCTGCAGGCCAAAATAATCGCCCGTTCCGCAGATGCCTGTAATCATAACATTCCCGAAAGCATCTGTGATATAGGTTTTTATTTTGCCGGAGACCACGTAATGGAGTCCGAATGATTGTCGCTCTCCAGGATGATAAAGTATCTGGCTCTTTCGATAGGGCCTTGATGGTTTTTCCTCAAAATGTGATCTAACCCAATGTTTCTCAAAAGTGCTGTCAGGAATACTTGCCGGTAGATTATGCTGCCTTACAAAATTCTCATATTGAAATCTTTTCTTTCTCAATCTTCGCTCAACCTGATGAAGTAACGCTGCGTCATCGAACGGACTGGCCAGGTAACCATCAGCTCCCATTTCCATGGCCCTGCCGGCAAGTCGATGATTTTGCTCATTCAGGAGCATGATAAAGCTGACAGACGAAATTTCAGAGAATTTATTTACAACTGACAATATCCCAAAACCATCTATTTCAAGCACATTTATGCCACAGATAACAACATCAAAGCGATCACTCCTCATCATGACAATAGCCTGCCTCCCACTGTCTGTCGATTTCACATTATATTTTACGATTTTAAGGATCTCGCTTATTTTAGTCCGAAGATCAAAATCCTCCGTTATAATCAGGATTTTAGATCCTTCCATTTATTTTTTGTTTTTGATCCTAAGGTTGTCAACGTTCAATAAATAAACTGCCCGGCTCAGGTCAATGCGACGCAAGATCAAGCTGCTATAGCATAAAAAAATGCAGGCGACATCCATCAACCTGCATCGTCATCATTAACTATTAAAATTTTTCTTACTTAGACTTCTTTTCTAAGATCTCTTTTATTTTTGCCTCCAGTAACGGGCCACGAAGATCTTTAGCAATAATTTTTCCAGTTGGATCGATCAGAAAATTCATAGGGATAGCCTTCACATCATACAGAGCTGCAGCTGCATTTTCCCACCCTTTTAAATCCCCAACTTGTTTCCAGGTTAATTTATCGTCAGCAATGGCTTTAAGCCATTTTGCTTTATCGGCAGCTTTATCAAGTGATACCCCTAAAACTTCAAACCCTTTCGATTTATATTGTTCGTAAACCTTCAACACATTTGGATTTTCTCTCCGGCATGGTGCACACCACGATGCCCAGAAGTCAATCAGCACATATTTACCTCTGTAATCAGAAAGTTTAACCATTTTACCGTCTACATCAGGCTGGGTAAAATCCTGCGCATCTACACCTTCCTGCGTTTTTTTAAAGTGAGCGATACGCTCGGCAACCTGCTTTCCGAAAAAAGAATTCTTTAGTTCGGGAGAAATATTGGCAAAGATTTTTTCCATCTCTATGGCATCGAAACCCGGCCCTAAGGTCGAATTAAGTGCCATTAAAGCCATGTATTTAGAAGGATTTTGCTTTACGTAATTAATCTTCGCATCAAAAATTTCTTGCTCTATCACTTTTGCTCTTTTTTCCAGTTCCAAAACATAAGTTTTGTCCTGCTTTTTTGCTTCGGGCTGGTCAGCATACTCTTTGTTCAGCGCCTGCAGTTTTTCGTAAACAGGGCGTAATAGTGCATCCACTCTTTTACTTTCATCGGTTAAAGTGGAACCTTTAATTGCAGCTGTTCTAATGGAATCTTTTCCGGTAATGGTGATATTTTCGTTTCCTAAAATAATTGCCATTCCATCAATTTTAATCCTTCTTCCTGGCGTATCAATGGAATTGTCGTGTTTTAAACGAAGTGTAGCTTCCATTGGTGAAGGAACCGAGCCTTTAAATGTAAAAGCCCCGTTGACAAGAACCGCTGAATCTAATTTTTCGGCTCCTTCTAACTTAATTAAGAGAAAGGCTTTTGCTGGTTTCCCCAGCTTTCCGATCTGGCCTTTTATCACATATCCTGTTTGTGCAGAGGCGACAAGAGCACTAATTACCAATGTTGCTGCTAATAATGTTTTTTTCATGATTTATCGATTATTTTTTCGTGATTTTAGATGTAGATGAGTTATTTGTTGAAGATTTACCTTCCAGAAACTGGTTATAAACCTTTTGGTTATTTAAAATATTAAGTGCTGTACCAAATGCAGTACTGGCTTCGTTTCGAACGCGAAGCGCATAGCCTTTACCCAGATAGAGCATATCGGCCATTTCTGCCTTTAATTCTACAGCAATGGTTTTTCTGGCTACCTGATCGGTTAATGATGGCAGTTTAAGCCCCTGCTTTGTGGCGCTGGTTATGATCTGATCAGTCATTTGATCATCTACTTTAAAGGAATGATCAAAAGCATCAAAATCAGCATATTTATCTATTAAGCTTTTTCGGTTTTGTTGCACATAACTGAAAGCGGCCTGAGTTACCCGTCCGCTGTTCATCAGTTTATTTAACCATCCGCTGTACAGTGCAGTATCAATTGGTATGAATTTATCGGGCATAATCCCACCCCCACCATAAACGGTTCTTTTACTAACAAGGGTAATATGTTTTAAAGAATCGGGAAAGTTGACATGTCCTCCTTCGGTTAATTCACCAGAAGCCATACGTCTGTTAAAATCTTCAAAATAATCGGTTTTACCCTTAGTATAGGGCTTTTGAATCGATCTGCCTGATGGTGTGTAGTAGCGTGCAGCCGTCAGTTTGATTACTGAACCATCGCTCAACCCAAGACCTTTCTGCATTAAACCTTTACCAAAACTTCTTCTGCCGATTACCACTGCCCTGTCCCAATCTTGTAATGCACCTGTTAATATTTCGCTTGATGATGCGGTAGATTCATCGATCAAAACCACCAGATCGCCTGTCATAAACTGGCCAAAACCACCAGTCATATAATTATCTTTTACGCCTGAGTTGGTTACTGAATAGAAAACCAGTTTATCCTTGGCCAGAAATTCATCGGCTACACCAATAGCAGCCTCAACAAGTCCGCCACCATTTGACTGTAAATCCAGGATTAATTTGGTCATGCCTAAAGCCTTTAACTTCTTTAATGCGGCATCCATTTCCCTTCTGGTCGACTGGCTAAAAATGGCCAGCGAAATATAACCTACATTTTTGCTTACCATGTAACTTGTATTGATGGAAAGCTCGGCAATCTGTTCACGCATCACATTGAATTCAAGCTGATCGGGTTGCGATTTGCGAATAACGCCTAACTTAACGGCTTTACCTTTTTCGCCCCGCAGCATCCGCATTACCTCCTGGTTTTTTAAACCTTTACCAAAAATAGAGGCTCCATCAACCATATTAATCCGGTCGCCTACCTGCAAACCTGCCCTTGCTGCTGGCCCGTCAGGATTGATACCCGTTATAAAGGTACTATCGGCTACCATTGCAAATGAGATACCGATACCGGCAAAACTACCAGTCATCTGCTCGTTCATCGCTTCGATTTCTTCGCGGCTAATGTAACTTGAATGCGGATCGAGGCTGCCTAACATCGCTTTGATTGCGGCATCTACAACCTGCTCATCATTTACCGGATCTACATAATTATCCTGGATAAGTTTAAGTGCATCCTGCAATTTTATTTTCGGATTCATTTGTGCATGGGCGCTGTAGCTAATCAATAGCATTAGTACGCTCCATAATATTTTCGCTCTCTTCATTTTATTATTTCTCTGCTCTTAATATTTCTATGGCTACAGACAATTCATCTTTTAACTGACTTGGACTACCCGAGTAACCCTCTGAACTGTATCGGACCAGGCCATTTTTGATAATGATTTTGCGGGGAATTGCCGATGACTTAAACAATGGTGCCAGGCTTCTAAAAACCAGATCCTGCTCGCCCTTAGGCCCCACCGCATCATGTAAAAGATTGAAACGATAATTATTGTCTCGTACATACTTAACCGACTTCGTTTTATAATCACCAAACTGCATCGTACCAATCATGTACACGGCAACTTTCGGATCTTTTGCATACTGGTCTATCAGAAGCTGCATACCCGGAAAAGCTTCAATGCATGGTCTGCACCATGTTGCCCAGAAATCGATGACCACAATCTGGTTTTCCCAATCTTTAGAATTGACCATTTTACCGTCGGCATTTTCCAAACTAAATGGCGTTAGCGGATAGTTGACCATGTTTGCCATTACATGTGTCCTCATTTCGTTTTTCTTGTCTGATGGTGTTAAACCAGCAAGGTACTGCTCATAGCCTTCTTCCTTACCTCCATGCTCGCTTTTGTATAGCTCTTTAAGTTTAGTAAACATCACCGGAGTTACTGCATTAGCGGCTACACTGGATTCCAATAATGGCTTAATTGCTTTGGCATCGTTCAATTTTTCCAAAACATTAACATGCATTGCGTTTAAATCAGCATTTCCGAAAGTTCCTTTTTCCGATAAATATTTGAAGTACTGATTTGCCCCGGCATAATCACCCTGGGCATTTGCAAGAGAAATGTGGGTAAAGAGGCGATCATCCATTTGATTATCTGCATTTTCCTGAGCTTTTTCCGCATTATTATCAAAATCGCCTAAATAGGAATTATCCTTTTGTCTTTCCAGCAGATAAGGAATCATTATGCGACTATCGTTATAAAGTAATTTCTGATCGCCTCTCCCTGACATTTGCCCCCGGGTGATATTCCAGCGGTAGATTTCGTTGGCAGTTTTAAAATCAATATTCTTAAAGAGTCCTAAAAATTTTTCATTTTGCCCGTCTTCAAAGTATTGTGTTGCCAAGTTTCTGTATATGGTATAGTAAATAAAAGATTGGTTGTCTGGTGATTTCTTCCATTCCATATACGGAAAAGCCTTAAGGAAATCTTCAGCACCAGTTTCGAAATCTTTTCCATATTTTCCCTCCGTATTTTTTCTGTAGGCTAAAAATCTGGCTGTGCTGCTTTTAGGGTAATCTTTAAAAATAAGCGATTTCACTGCCGCTGAACCGCTTTCATTTTTCAACTTATCGTAATAGCGCTGTGCCTGTGCCAAAAACTGCTCGGTAAGATTTCCGTTTTTTAGCTCGCCCTTTAACAGGTTATCAGCTAGTATGCTGAACTCAGAAGCCGGAATGGTGAGCTGCTTTAGATCCAGATAACTGAATAAAAGTGACCTTGGTATCCGTTTAGAAAGTTTTTCTTCTTTTTGCAACAAAGAGTCAATCATTTTTTGATCCTTGGAAGGATTAACGAAGCTGTTCAGCGTCCAATCGCCGGTTGCACCTGCTTTAAAACTGGCTTCTGCCAGGTAGGTACCCGGGACTATTTTACCTTTAGTATCTACAACCTGATGGTAATAACCTTTGCCATTTTGATTATCAAGTGCTTCAGGATTCTGAAGATCACCCTGATAAAATTTCAAAGCGATTAATACCGCATGTTCTGGAAGCTGATAACTCCCAGTCCATATTTCGTTCTTTTTCTCTAACTTAACAGGAACAGTGTTCCATTTATTATCGCTGTATACTGCCGCGAGTGCTTTAGGCCCGTCACTAAATTCAAGATCGCCACCTTTCGGCTGGTAATTAAAGCTGATTTTCTGGTTTTGTTTTAGTGTTTCTGGCTGCCAGGTTACGGTTTGTGCAGCTAACTGCTGCCCAAAAAACGGGCAAAGCAGTAGCATACATTTTTTAAAAAAATGTTTTTTCATGGATTGATTTTCTATCTGGGGTTTTGTTGCAATTCGGGGTTCAAAAGAATGTATTTATCTCCGATAGGATATAAATAAAGGTTACTATTGGGTTGCAAAGTGTAATTTGCACCCTTAAAACTGCGATTTTTGGTCAGGGCGAAATCGTTATCAAGATTCAGACGCTTCTGGTCAAACCAGCGCATACCTGTTCCAAAAAACTCCCTTCTTTTTTCTTCAACAACTATACGAAGTGCATCGGTGGCATTTGTTGCAGTTAAGGGAACATAATTGGCAGTTGTAAAACGTTTGATCCTTAGATTGTTTACAATTTTCATGGCATCATCAGTTTTTCCGGCCCTGGATAAACATTCTGCTTTTATCAGCATCATCTCAGGCACCGTTGGACCGTTGTTAATTACAAATTCATTAATCAGGTATTTTGTCGATGCCCTTCCGGTAAAGGAGGTACTAAACTGGTTACCGAACTTGCTTCTGACATCCGAAAATAACTTATAGCGCAAGTCCGTTGTTCCTAACGAAGTAAGTAAATCACTACTTAAGGAAGTAGCAGTATAAACCACGCCTGAAACTTTGGAAAACATGACCTCAGGATTTAACAATCTTACGGGAATGGTTCCAGGTGCATTTTCGTAGGTTTTCAGGTCGAGTAAGCCACTTTGCAATGCCAGGGCGCTATCCGCATATAAGGCTGCATTGTCAAAATCGCGCATATTTAAATACGTTTTGGCAAATATGGCATAACCTGATACTTTCGCCGGGCGTACATTATATTCCGCAACCCCGGGCAAACGACTTATCGATGTCCTCAAATCATTTAATACCTGTTTATAAACATCGTCAACCGTGGCTCTGTTAAGTTTCGTATATAAATTTGGTGTGGTAAGCAGCGGAACCCCTAAATCAGTTGATGCAGTGGCTGCATTATATTGCTTGCCATACATATTCACTAATATCAAATAGGCATAAGCACGATGTACCAGGGCCTCTGCATATATCCGCTGTTTCTCCGCTTCCGTTCCGTCCTGAGAGGTCAAAACGCCGTCTAAAACCTGGTTGCATACATAAATAGTTTTATACAGCTTATCCCAATCGGCATCGCTTTGGCTTTCAGAGGTATATTTTGGCGCCCAGGTGTATACATTGCCCAAAATATCCCCGAGGGAGTTTTGCCTTGTTGCATCCGTGATCTCTATATCATCACCTGACAGAATCGGGTAAGAATAAGTCCCTTCCAGAACACCATTATTATTCATGGTATTCCTGAAATCGGAAGTATATTTTAGTGTCCTGATTGAAAGCTGATCAATCTCCACATATTTTCTGCAGCTTACCAGCGTAATTGCTAAGGCAAACAATATAATTGAATATCTATTTTTCATGTTGATTACAGCGTTGCGTTAATTCCGAAAACATAACCTGGCGTAGGTGTTACGCTACCAAAATTTCCTGTATTAATAAATTCAGGATCTATGCCATCCTTGTTTGCCCGCCAAACAATCCCTACGTTACGCACGTTTGCCGATAGTGACAAAGATTTCACAAAGTTGCGGGGCAGGAAGCGTTGCGGAACGATGTAAGCAAGAGAAATCTGTTGTAAACGGATGTTATCCGCTTTTCGAACCAATGCATCTGAAAAACGGTAGCGGTTAATGCTGTTAAAGTTCACGCCTGTTATGCCTGGAACATCGGTAAAAGCTTCATCACCTGGTTTCCGCCAGCGATCAGCCAGTTCGCCCTGTCTCCCCAAAACGCCGTTGTAGGCAAAATCAGCAGTTGTTGGGTAATTGGTTACTGCATTTTTTAAGAAAACATGCCCAAAATAGCCTACAAATCTCACCCCTAATTCTAACTGACCATATCTGAAATTATGGTTAAAACCGGTGCTGTAAGGCGCATACCTATTACCAACGTAAACCAAATCTTCTTTTGTAAAGGCAGTAGTGAGGTTAGTGGTGTTATTGATGATATTGTTGTTGCGATCGTAAATTTGTGACTGGCCTTTGTTATCTAATCCCGCCCAGCGGTAAACATAAAGGGAGCCTAGTGGCATACCTTGTATATTGGTTAATGCTCCGGCGATATTACTGGCATTGTTTTCATACCGCTGATCTGTAACCGTATTGGTGGTATAGCCAAAATTTAACACTGATTTCCAGCTGAATTTTCCTGCTCTTATCAATTCGCCATTTATGGAGAATTCATAACCATGGCCACTCAAAGTTCCGCTGTTGAACGATAAGCTAGACCAGCCGTAAGTGGCATTATAAGGGAAGGATGCCAAAATGCCGACGGTTCTTTTCGTATACACATCAACACTTCCATTTAGCCTTCCTTTTAAAATGCCGAAGTCGATACCTAAGTTTGCCATTTTTGTGGTTTCCCAACCCAAATCCGAATTGGCCGGCGTTTCGATATTGGCCACAGGTTGGCCGGTTCTAACATCGGTACCAGAAACATTAATGATGGGTACATTTGTACCTGCCTGAGGTACCACTCCACTGGTTCCTAAAGTTGCACGCACACTAAATGCATCTAACCAATTTAAATCCTGGAAAAATTCTTCTTTATTGGCGTTCCATCTTAAGCCAACTGACCAAAATGGCCTGGCCCTCTTACTCCTGTCTAGTCCCAATAAAGTATAATCATCAAAACGTACACTACCCGTAACAAAGTATTTATCCAGGTAACTGTATGATGCATTACTATAATACGATAGATATCTCTTACGGTAAGCAATCAAATTGCTTAAATTGGCACCCAACGATTGCGAATAGCCATACATGGTTGGATACTGTTGTGTAGGGTTAACAGTTGCAATTGTACGCGTATCTGCATTGTAACCATATCTGGTTTCGGATGTACCATCAGAATTGGTTTCTCTAATTTCGGCACCAGCGATGGCATTGAACTGGTGTTTACCAGCTATCGTGAAATCTGAATTTAACTGTCCGCGCAGTGACAGTTCTGATGAAGTAGTTCCGTAAGTGATGTAACGCCCGCCATAGTTAAACGTATTTATGGCCTTACCATTAGGAGTATATGTATTGATCAGTATCCTTCCTGCATAGCTATTCAAGTCATCAAGCGTATAAGAGTTACTGAACTGACGTTGATTAGATATTGAAACATCAGCATTTAGCCATTTAGCGATTTTACCATTTAAACCAGCACTCATTCTGAGTACATTGTTTTTGGCGATTGAATTTGAATAATTTAACTCATCAAGTGTATTGTAGGTAAATGGCAAATAACCCTGGCCTACCATTTTATTGGCTAAAACATCGGTAATGATAACATTTCTGCCGATACTATTGCCATTTGCATCCTGCAATAAATCATAAGGGCGTAATGCCGTAGTGCTTACTGATAGTGCATTTACTGCGGCAGCATTGTATTGTGATTTAGAATATTGATAATTAAACAGCGCCCTTAAAGTTATTTTTTTGTTTAAAAAATCAGTGGAAGTATTTGCATTTACAAAGGCATTGTCTCCATAATTGCTTTTAAATATTGGGTTATCTTTGGTATAACTTCCAGAAATATAATAAGTACTGCTTTCAGAACCGCCTGAATAAGAAAGGTTATACTGGTGATTAGTAGCATTTTGAAGTAAATATTTTTCGATCTGTGCCATGCCATCTCTAGATGCAATTTCTGCTAATGCAGCATCACGCTGTGCCACAGTTGCTGTACCGCGTTTAACCCTAAACATCCATTCTGTGGCCTCACTATTATTTGGGGTATAAATTTCATTCCCCGGCGATGCTGCTAAAGGATCAACCAGTAGCCCTTTATCCACCATCTCTTGCTCTAAATCAATGTATTGAGCACTGGTCATCCAATGCAAATCAGCAATGGACGGATTTTTTGAAATGCCGAAAGTATAACCGACATTCAAGGAAGGCGCAATTTTTTTTCCTTTCTTAGTTTCTATAACAATCACGCCATTTGCCGCTCTCGAACCCCAAATAGAGGTAGCAGAGGCATCTTTCAAGAAAGTAATCTGCTCAATATCAGCCATATTGATACTACTGATCACAGAATTACCAAAAGTATTACCACTTACAGGTCTGGTAAGGGTAGCTAAATCGCTTGGATTCATCAGCGGAAATCCATCAAGAACAATTAAAGGAATTCCACTGCCTCCTCCATAATTATTTACACCGCGAATCTGAACGCTGTTGCCTTTGATATCGAACTTTACGCCAGCTACCTGCCCTTCCAGGCGTTCCATAATGTTTACAGCAGGGTTAGCTGCCAGTTCCTTGCCTGAGATAACTGAATAAGCTCCTGCGGCACGTTCCTTACTTATTTTTTGATATCCGTTTGAGACCACCGATACTTCTTCCAGCGCAGCTGAAGACTGTCTGAGTGTGATATAATAAGTAATCGTCTTCCGGTCAACGAAAATCTCCTCGCCCTTAAAGCCCAGGTAATTAATTTGCAGAACATAACCATTGGCAGGCATATCTTCAATCACTAAGTCTCCGTTTTTGTCGGTGGTGTACATCTTATTGATTGTTTTGTTGTAAACATTTGCGCCCGGGAGTGGCCTGCCTGAGGAATCCCGTACGGTAACCTTTACATCAACGGCCTTAATAATATCAACCAGTTTATCAGTTACACTCTTTTCTGTAATTACAATGGTTTTACCATCCAGCGAAAAAGTAAGGGCCTGGTTATTTAATGATTTTTGAATAGCCTCATATACACTAACCTGATTTACATTGATGGAAACAGGTTTAGCATCCAGAATAATATTGAGGTCGTATATAATGTCGTAACCGCTCTGTTTACGTATCTCTTTCAGTACGCGTTCCAATGGCACATTTTTCTCAACAATGGAAACTTTTTGTGCCTTTGTTGATGCACTTAATTGCATGAGCGCCAACAAAAGAATCGCAGCAGTTAGTCGCATAACGAGTAGCAGTTTACGGAGCTGCGTATTGCGCAGCCCTAGTGAAGTAAAATTTTTATACATTTGTTTGTTTGGTTATTGCATTTGGCCCGGGCTTCGAAATCAGGACCTTATGCGGTTATTAGTTGATTGATTATAGTCAGCTACCAAATTATCCAGGGGTGCCGCCAAGCACTTCTGGTTTTTTTTGGCATCCTTTTTCTTTATTTAGAAACGATTACCCTCCTTCCTTCAAGTTTAAAATGTACTTTTCCTGTAAGCTGGATGTGATTGAGTACCTCTGAAATGTTAGTACTTCTCGACATCCACCCGCCAAGTATTAAGTTCCCTGGTGCTGTGTCATCATAAACCACTTCTACATTATACCAACGGGCCACTTTGCGCATGGCGCTGCGTAAATCTTCTCTAAATACAAATTCACCTTTTTTCCAGGCAACTTCCATATCCGTATCTGCAGGTTGTATATCGATATTTTGATTATTAAGCTTTGCCTGCTGTCCCGGTTTCAACAACCTGGTTTTACCATCGTTGAGTACGATTTTCACGCTTCCTTCCAATAATGTACTTTTAACATAAGGCTCATCTGCATAAGCATTGATATTAAAATGCGTTCCCAGAACTTCCAATTTCTGCATTTGAGAATTGCCTTTAACCACAGAGACAGAGAAGGGCACCCTTCCTTTAATCCCATCTACATGTGCAACTTCAAAGTATCCTTCGCCCGTGAGGATTACGCTTCGTCCGTTTTTAGCAAAGGTTGTCGGATATTTTAAGGATGATCCTGCGTTTAGCCATACCTTTGATCCGTCAGGTAAAATAACAGCATACTGTCCTCCCGCAGGCGTACTGATTGTATTGAAGCCTGCACTTTTAGGCTTAGCGTCAGTTGTCGTATAAACCAATGTCCCGTCTTTTGCTTTAGTAATTTCCAGTCCTGCTTCAGTAGCAACTTTTCCTACAATGTCTTTGTTTAGATCAATTACGCTACCATCAGATAAGGTAAGCATAGCCTTATTTGTACCTGCAGGCAGGTCATACTGTTTGGCGACTACAAACTGATCGTTAGTTTTACTTCTGAAAAGCAAATAGCCAACTCCGGAAATCAATAAAATGCTGGCAGCAATCCCAATCGTTATCAGTTTCCTATAGGTATTGTTTAGTTTTTTAACTTTAAGTACATCAGGTAATGGTTCAGAAACTTCATCAAGAATTTTAGACCAGATTTTTGCTTCCAGCCCTACATAGTCTATCTGTGGTTCGGGTGTGCTACTTTCCTCAGCTTTTAACAAATACCAGGTTTCCAGCCGGGCACTTTGTTTAGCAGAAAGTTTACCATCCAGGTAGTCTCGTATAAATTGTCTCACGTTTAGTTTGCTCATGCTTATTACAGGTAGTATAATAGTAAGACAGGCAGCTCGAGGCAATGTTGTATTCCATATTAAAAATAAATTAACTTTTTATTAATTTATCGCCATATTGGGTTATAATGACATGAGAAACAATGGCAGGTGGTTGCCAAACTTATTGCGTAAAGTGGATATTGCTTTATTCATCTGCGTTTTTACAGTAAGTTCAGAAATATTCATCACGCCAGCGATTTCCCTGTAGGATAAGTTTTGGTTGCGTTTCAACTCAAACACTTCCCGCATTCGCGGTGGTAACTTTTCAATTTCGGCCTCAATCAATTTGGAGAGTATGCGCTCCCGGATACGGTGATCGGTAATTTCATGCGCCTGTTCAAGAAAGTGACCAAGATCTTCCAGATAAGCATGATGAACCTTATTTTTGCTAAAAAAATTTAGGATTGCATTTCTTGTAGAGATATAAAGATAAGCACCGATAGAAATATCGGCCTGAAGAGACGGAGCTTTATGCCAAAGTTTTGTGAATACTTCCTGCACAACATCCTCACTTTCATTTTCTTCTTTGAGCATCCTGAAAGCATGTTTATACAATATTGGCCAGTACCTGCTGTAAATCTCAGAAAAAGCTCTGTTATCCCGTTCTATCAATAGCGAAGTTAATTTACTATCATCATATATGGAATAATCTGAAATCATCAATGAGTAAAAATAGAATATATTACCCATATTTAAAAATGTACGACCCGGTAGCAATTTGTTGCCCCTGGTGCAAAGCACTATACCAGTGTACAATCCTTGCGCATCAATTTAATATATCAGCGGGAATGCATCACTGAGAAGTCTCAGCGGTTTAAATGGCATTGCAGCACTAATCCTCTACCGAACTGTAATCAGACCTGATTTGTCATTCGAACAGTTCGTCCCCAATCTCCAAAAATTTATTGAACCTAAAATCTGTCAGGGTTCCTTTGCGTGTTTTCAAATCGCCCTTTATATCTGTTGTCTTTTGTGTTTTAAGATTGATGATTTTCACACCGATCTCCTGCTTATTACCAACAGCTTCATAAGTTTCATAAACAACATACTTGAAACCGTTATTGCTAAAATAAACGTAATTCAGATCCATCCCTTCATTTTGTACTCCACCCCCTCGCATGTAGAATGAATACTTAAAATCCTTGCGGCTGCTCTTTGATTTACCCGGAAATTCGAATTCAACTTTGTCTTTCGTACCAAACCTGTAAACAATGTTATTATCCGCTTTGCTTTTGTTTAATGTTAATTTCTTTCCATTCCGGGTTTCAAAAGAAAATAACACCTCTTCGCCAGGCAAAATCAGGTTTTGTGCAAAAGAACCGGTGGTGACAACAAGTAAAATAAAAAAAAGGGACCATCTAAGCTTTAAAAATATCATTTGTTGGTGTTAGGTAATTATCAAAATGTTAAAATGCCATGTTAATCCCAATAAAATCCGCCATCCTGAAAAATTCTGTCAGGAGGAGGCTTTTTATTAACCGACAGGGCGATCTTCCATGGCTAAAATTATAAAATGTTAGGAACATTTCTCCTAACATTTTACATTATCACTTTAACGCTTCAGCACCTGCAGTCGCCACTTCGTGATCCTGATCAACAGTTCCACCTGAAACTCCGATAGCCCCTATTACCACACCGGTTTCATCTTTCAAAACCACGCCGCCCGGGAACGTGATCAGGCCGCCATTTGAATGCTCAATATTGTATAAAGGCTGACCAGGTTGTGAAAGCTTTCCGATTTCGCCTGAATCCATATCAAAAAACCTCGCAGTTTTGGCTTTTTTAATGGAAATATCAATTGATCCAAGCCACGCGTTATCCATCCTGTGAAAGGCTTTTAAATTGGCTCCTTCATCAACAACAGCAATATTCATGGGAACGCCAATCTCTTTCGCTTTGGCCTTGGCTGCCGAAGATAATTTTTCTACAATTTCTAATGTTAAGCTCATCATGTTTTATATTGATTAAATGTATTTGCTTAACATCACTAAAACGTTATTGTTCTTCTACTTAAAGTTTTTTGTTACTCTTTAACAGAATATTGGAATGCTGTAAATGGGGTGAGCTCGGCGACACGATTGTCTGTAACGGCAAAGGGAAATTCCGTGCAAAAGTGATAAAATCCAGCTACAATAATTAATATTAAATTTAAATACCTATCGCTATTTTAGCGGTCAAAATAGATACATTTGAAAAAGACACTTATCCTCCCGGTTCTGACCATGTTATCCCTGAACGCATTTTCCCAGTCCGTTAGCCTAACCGACCTCATGATCATTTACGATGCGCCCTACAAGGAGGTAAATAGCTTCCTGACCAAAGAAAAAAATTACAAAGCCTTTAAACAGGCAACCCCTGCGGAGTTTACCGTTTACCATTACTTTTTGAACCGCGGAAAAGCAGCTGAGGAAGAAGTGATTACCGGTATGGGATTCGAAACAGAACCAGGAAAAATCAATACGGATTTATATTATAAATCGAGAGATTCTTCTTTTGTTGACAATCTGCAGAAACAGGTATCTAACCTTGGCCTTAAACTTGACAGGGAGCTTTCCACAAACGAGGTTAAAAGCTTTGAATACTCCAATAGCCGATTGGCAATGAAGTTTACTTATTCTACCTCAAAAAACTATATGATCCTCTTTAGCCGAAAACACTGATTTTGAGGGGTAAAGATATGGATGCTGTAGGTAAATATAATTTGGATACTCGATTTTGCCGCCTGCCGGGGGAGCACCTGACCAATTGATCTTGTATTATCTTTACTCTATGAGCGAAAAGTCTGCACCTATTCCGGTTTACAGCTTAGGCAACAGCCAGAATTGCAAAAAGCTACCTAAGTTTTTTGCTTCCAGTTATCATAATCATAAAATATCAGTTGAGTTGTATGTGTCTCATTTTTACCACTAATTGACCTTTTTATACCTTTTTGGTATACTTCTACAATATAACTTTGCCTAAAATTAATACTAACCTATTGACAAGAACAAAATCAAGTCAGCAAAGATAGGTTTTACGACGACCATAAGGATAGTCAGAATTATTGGCTGTGGCCGAATTTTAATCTTTTCTAACATTACCATTGGCTCAGAAAGTCCAGCTTTTCCCCAAATTTTAAATATGTAAATGAAAACACCAAAAGAAATTATCAACCTTTTTTTAGCAAATACTACCAATCCCGACGTTATTGAATCGGTTGTCGATCCCAAAGTAACTTATATCTCATTAAACTTCGATAATCCTGATTTGCAGAAAATTATGCCTTGGGCAGGGACCCACCACGAAGGGGCAAAAGGTTTCATCGATACTTTTGCTGGCTTTAATGAATTCTGGACAATTCAAGATTTTGAAGTGCAGGACATCTTTTCAGAAGATGAAAAAGTTGCAGTCTTTGGTAGATTTACCTATACTTCAAAAACACTTAATAAACAGGTCACTTCTCCTTTTTCAATATTTGCCAAGGTAAAAGGCGAAAAGATTTATCACTTCATGTTCATGGAAGATACTTTTGCAACAGCTGGTAGTTTCAGAATTACTCCAGCCGGTACGTTTCATAGCGACCCAAAAGGAACACAGTTTAGATTATAATTTAAACAATTTTCAATCGGGTTGATGCTTATAGATCTAACCTCATAACAACATGATCAAATTACCACCACTAAAGGTAAGCAAACCGCTAATAGCAAGGCCTAAAGATTATAAAATGTCTCAGGAACAGGGGGCTTGGGTATTTCTTTATCCCCCAGAAGCTGTTTGATATTGATCTCGATGGTGTTATGCCCTGGCTCCCATAGGGGAATCACGGCGTAGCATAAGGCCTCAAAGGATTCTAATTACCACCCAATATTACAGGATTTTTACCATTGCCCATGATAATAATCTTGGTATTGGGAGAGAGGGCAATGTCTTTCTGGGCGAGGATAGATTCATACTGGAGCTGTTTATCACTTAGTCCGGTTGAGAGGATGCGCTGATAATCGGCTATACCCTGCGCCTCAATACGTTTGCGCTCGGCCAGCTGTTTTTCTTTTTGCAGTACAAACTGCATTTTCTGGGCATCCTGCTCGGCATTTATCTTCGATTCGATCGCTTTGCGGACAGATTCGGGAAGCGTAACATTCCTGACAAGGAGCTGCTCAAGCTTTAGCCCGCGTTTGGCAAAACTCTGATCAATTGCAGAAAAGATCTTGCTCTGGAATTCCTGCCTTTTGGTAGAATAAAGGGCAACTGCCTCATAGGACACCGCATTGTCACGGATAGCTGTGCGCGCAATGGGCCGGACAATTTTGTCCAGGTAATCATCCCCGATTTCTTTCAGGATTCTTGGTGCATCCTTAGGAGTAACGCTAAAGAGAACAGACAGGTCTATGGTAACCTCCAGACCGTCAGAGGTGAGGATACGGATGGCATCATCCCCCGCTTTATTACCTTCATCATGCACCGCTGACATGGTATAATTCTGGGTCTTTACATCAAAGGTTGTGACCTCAACAAGGGGGTTAACTATATTTAGCCCGCTGAAGAGCACATCGTTATCAACTTTTCCATAAAGTGTCTTTACCCCTACCTGTCCTGCAGGGATAACCTTGAACATGGAAAGCGAAGCCCCCAGCAGGATAACGACAATACCTGCTATTCTGATGAGTTTGCTGTACCGGGTGAGGGGCGTATCACCTTTTGCAGAAACAATACTTATTATAACAATAAGAAAACCTAGGATTATGAGAAACATGATAATCTTTTTTAATTTATAGATATCTTTAAGCAAAGGGAATGCCCCGAAATCTTTCAAAACAGATTAATGTATCCACAGCAATTTTGAACGCATTTTTTGTTTTCCATCTGAAAACGTACCGGCAGTACACCATGTCAAAATGGGGCGGTATTTTTCATTTTGGTATCATAGCTTTCGGGAGGGAAACCCGCAGTTTACCTCCGGCCAGATATGGCGGCACCCAACATAACCAAGAGTAAGCAGCCCTGAACCAAAAGCATTTTTTTTCCTTTCTGAATCCCTTTACCGATTTTTATAACAGCGATAAGGCCAAAGGCTATTGCCTCAATATTCTTCTCCTGCGGGGTCTGAATTTTGCTTTGATTGGAAAATGATATCATCCAAAGTCTATGGGCCAGTCCCACCTGTCAAAATACAGACGGCATTAATTTATTGGCAGGCTAAAATAAAAAACAGATCCTCTTCCCGGTTCGCTTTCAAGCCAGATCCTGCCGCCATGATATTTCACAACTTCTGCACTTAAATAAAGGCCGATGCCGAATCCTGAAATATTCTGGGTCTGATTACTGTCCACCCTGAAATACCTTTCAAAAATTTTGGCTGAATCCAGGGCATTTATTCCAATTCCTGAATCTTTTACACCCAAAATCACTTCATTGCCCTGCACAGAACAGGTTACGTTAATCTCGGAGGCTGCAGGAGAATATTTAACTGCATTACTAAGCAGATTGGAAATGACCGAGTGGATCTTTTCACGGTCTGCTGAGACCATCAGCGATCCGCAGTCGCCCAGGGTAATGCGATGACCCGGAGCTGTGATCTCAAACTCTTCAATGGTTTCAGCTATAAGCTCCCGGATATCAAAAGATGTTTTCTCAATTGAAAGTTTCCCTGATTCCAGCCGGGAAATATTCAGGAAGCCATTGATCATAGCGCTCATGCGCTTAACCTGTGCGGAAGCCTTGGCCATGGCGGAAGACAGAAATTCGTCAGAACTATTTTTTAGCTTAATCTGGGAAATCTGAATAATAGCAGAAAGAGAGGTTAAAGGGGTTTTAAGTTCGTGGCTCACCATCCCTATAAAATCGTTTTTGCGGATCTCGTCCATCTTCTGTTCAGAGATATCAGCCATAACGCCGGTAATGTAATTACCATTTTTTTTATCCTCAACAAATTTGCCCACCGACCGGACCCACCTTTGCTTTCCCTCATGATAGGTGGTTATCGGATATTCAATATTAAATCCGGCACCTGTGGAGAATGATGCCTGCACAGCTTGCAAAACCAGCTCCCTATACCCGGGTAATATCTGGTCTACCGCAGCACTGTATGGAACCTGCTCATTAATATCAAAACCAAAAAGCTGATTGAACCGGGCAGAGGCAGTAATGGTACCGAGTTTCTCATTCAGATACCAGGTTGCAAGCTCACCGGACTCAATAGCCATCCGCATTCCTTCTTCTGCTTCTGCTATTTTCTGAACGGCAAGATAGTTTTCGGTTATATCCATTACAACCCCGGTGAAGGCTGAAAAACTACCGGACCGATCTGCTTTAAGATTACCAATGGCCCTCAACCAGCGAAGCCTGTTATCATGTAAGCCCAACACCGGATAAGTAACATCATAGTCGCCGTTATTATATATTGCATTTTCGAGCTTGGTAGCTACCATCCCCCGGTATTCCTCTGTAATCTGTGCCAAAGCCTGTTCAATACTCAGATCCTCATCCGGAAAATAGCCAAAAAGTTCCTTCAGACGGGCGTCAGTTACAAATTCCCTGGTAACCGAATGTATAAACCATGTCCCGAAATTGGCAGCATCTATGGCCAGGCGCAGCGCAGTTCTTCCCTCTTCAATAATATCCTGTGAGGCGATCAGCTCACTATTTACCTGAGCCAGTTCGTCAATGGTCGAGGTCAGTTCCTCATTGGAGGCTGCGAGCTCTTCATTGATGGTGGCATATTCTTCATTTATGGCCTGAAACTCTTCGGCGCTTTCCTGCAACTTTTGCTCAGATTCCTTTCTGTCGGTAACGTCACGGGTAGTGCCCGCAACAGCCTCCACCAGGCCTTCCTCGTTAAAAACTGGAGTTAGTATATAGTCATAAACCCGAATGCCGAGTGTAGCATGCGGAAAGGATACTTCCCCACGTATGGGCTTTCCTGTTGCCCTTACCTGATCTATTTCCCGTTGATGCATTTGAGCATGCCATGGTTCATATCCGTTCTCCAGCAGTCCCTTTCCGATAGCATCATCCCATGATCTGCCCCACATAGAAAGAAGGGCTTTATTGGCATAGGTAAATCTATATTCAAGATCAAATACGTACATGAGGTCGGGCGTGGTAGAGGTGATTGTTTCATATACCCTTTTCTGCTGATCTGACTGTTCTCTTATTTCGCGCAGCGCGGATTCTGCATTTTTGCGCTCGGTGATATCGCTAGCCGTGCCAAACCATTCTAAAATTTCTCCATGTTCATTCAATATCGGTACCGCGCGGGAGAAAGTCCAGCCTGGGCTTCCGTCAGCACGGAGAACCTTATGCTCGAGTTGAAATATTTTTTTAAAACGGATCGCTTCCGCTATCGTATTATCGACAAGTTCCCTATGCTCAGGGTGAATATTCCTGGATTTCCATGCAGTAGTAGGTTCCGTTGCATCCTTCAAAAATCCCCTGCCATCAAGCTCCCTCATGATTTCCCAATCGGCACTTAAACTATAAATAACATCAGATGTCGCATTAACCAGAGCCTAAAAACGTTCTTCACTTGCATAAGCAGCCTGAGGATCCATTTTAGGTCTATCGGAATGTTTGTCCATATCAGCAGATTTTTTATTTAATTTTTTGAAACACGAAATTAAATTAATCTTTTAAAAAAGATAAATAGAGGCAAATTAATTTACAGGTTAACATTCTGGGCAAATCAGCGTACAATGCTTCTACATAGAGGTCAAAATTAATAATAAATATTATGGTGTGATAAAATACAACTTATGAGGAAACACCCTGGCAGCAAATAAAAATGAAAAACCAAACTTTGAGTTTAACTATCAGTCGACATCCCCCAAATTAAAGCCTGCAAGCGACAGAAAACAGGATCTTTAGATAGTAGTTAGTAACTGCATAGTTTAATCAAATCTTGTCACCGGATTATAATAAATAAGACTAAAAGGGTATTAACTACAGCCTAAAAGAAAGTCCAACAAAATAACTTTTCATGGCATCATGCTGTAATCCGTAGTTCAGACCTCCGTCGAGTTTAACGTCTTTTGCGACCTCAACCTGTAAGGCTGCATTTAGAAAGTTGTTCCATTGGTGTATCTTGGTGTCATAGGTATAATAGGTCTCAGCAGTAGCCTCAAGATGATTACTGATTTTATGGGCGATGGTCAGCGATTCCAGCAGTTGCGTATGCATGGCAGAACCTTCACTGTCCTGTAAGCGGTCAGCTTCAACCTGCATCCCTAGCTTCCAGTCACCGGGAAGCTTTAGAGACATGGGCAGAATAAGCCCCCCTTCATAACGTTCTCCCTCTTCGGCAGCTGAAGTTGGAAATTTAACATACGGTAGTATCGCAATGGCAAAGTTCCCCTTATCATTTCCAATCAGATTCTGTTTGATGCGCAAGGTTAAGTCACCAAATCCGTGTGAACGATCAACTGAGCCCTCCTCATCAGAAACTTCTTTCGACAGGACATAGCTTTGCACAACAAGCTGCAAAGCAGTAGAGCCGGTAAGCCCTAGTTTTAGGTTTGCCTGATTAAACAAATAGGTATTCTTTACCGAATGCTCACTCCTTTCGCGTTGTAAACGAAAAAGATCGCTTTCGTACTGAAAGTGGCCGGCATCTACAGTAATGGGAGATTCGGTCATATCAGGCCTGTCGGTTTCCATATCGCGGAGTTTTGTTCCCGGTACCGGACGGAAAAGATTATAACTACCAGTTTTTTTGTCTTGAGCCATTACGGATGAAACAAACAGGCAAACTGCAACAGTTAAAAAGTATATTTTTTTCATTTGGGTGATTTAATCAGATTGGTATCCTAAACCGTTCTGTTAGATTTAAAGGACATTTGTGGTTCCAAATTAAAGGTTCCGTATTCCAAGGGTTTATTTAGGGTCGACTAAAATTCCTATAGCCAAAGCCAGTTATTATAGATTTTATTGATTGTGCCGGGTGATCAGTTTTCCTACCTCAGCTACAAAACTATCCTCAAGGCCGTCCAAGGTTCTCCATTGGGTACCTTCATCTGAAGGCTCTGCATAAATTACGCCCTTTTTCTCTTCACCATTCATAATGCGGTAGGTACCATTTTCCTGTGGTTCAACCGTGAAATCCTGACTGTTTACCGTAATGTTGAAATTTTCCATATTTATAAATTTCTTTTTCAACAGTATAATCAGAAATAAAGTTTTATAAAAACACAAAAGGTGGCTTTGAACGAAATTACTGAACTGGTTAAGCCATCCGTGTGACCAACATCAAGACACTACTGTGCGCTGTAATAAACATGTTCAGCTAAATTTTAACAAAGCTTTAATATTTCCTCAATTATGCCGGAATAATCCTCTTAGCTTTCTGTCCATCAAATAGATTGAAAAGCATTTTTTCAGTTTCTGTATACTCATGAAAGCCAGAGTGCCGCGATTTTGAAGCATCTGAGAAGAAGTCATAATCACGGGAAAAGATAAAATCGCCAAATCATGATGTCCGCCCACTTTAACCTCTCGAAAGATTATATCGGTTCATATTTTAAACGTAATACAGGTGTATCGCTGAAGGATTGTATCAAGGGCTATCGCAGGTCGCTGATCAGGAAAAGAATGGAAGTGGTAGATTCGGTTAAAAGCAAATCGCACTAGATTTCGGGCTCACTGACGAAAGCCATGTAAGCAAAATACTTACTGGCAAAGATTAAGAGTGCAATAATAATAAATTACAGGCATACAAATCTTAACGCTATCTGCTTTAGGCCTACCCATCAAAACGCTTTTAATATTCGGCTATTTCATCATCAACAAAACAATAAATCCATCTTTCACCTGGTTCGGATGAGATGATAACCGGATGTTTTTCTTTCCGACAATGGTGCGACATGTGTTGCATCGGAGATGAATCACAGCACAAAGTAACGCCACAGGTTTGGCAGGTACGGAGATGTACCCAATCTGTACCTTGTTTTATACATAGTTCGCATACCTTTTCTTTTGCCAGTTTTAGCTCTTTTATAGCTTTGATATGGCTACAACTTTGATTAATTTCCATAATTATAGTTTTGATAAGTACTGATGAACCTGAGTAACGGCCATGGCCCCCTCGCCCACAGCCGAGGCCACTCTCTTAACTGAATTGAACCGCACGTCGCCGGCAGCAAATGAGCCTGGAACACTGGTCTCTAAGTGATAAGGCGGCCGCTCTGCTGTCCAGCACATTTTATATTGATCTAGACTAAGCAAATCATTGCCCGTGTAAAGGTAGCCATTCGAATCCCTGCAGATAGCAGTTTCAGCAGCCCATTCGGTATTTGGTTTTCCGCCGATACAGATAAATAATTTTGATGTATCATGCCAGGTTTCTGTTGCAATCTCGCTGTTTACAATCTTGATCCTTTGCAGATAATCATCACCCTCTAATGCGGTAACCTGCGAATGATACAACACAAAAATATTCTTGATGCTGGCTATTCTCTGAATCAGATATTCGGATAGGGTTTCGGCAAGATTACCTTTTCTGATCACCATAAAAACGCGTTTGGCAAAGCCAGAAAAATAGGTTGCCGCCTGTCCGGCAGAGTTTCCACCCCCAACAATGTACAGGTCTTTATCCTGACAGAAAAAGGCCTCGCTTGCGCCGGCGCCATAATAAACACCTTTATGAAAAAACCGCGTTTCATCAGGAAGGTTCAACCTGGCATACTCTACCCCTGTTGCACAGATATTTGTTTTGGCAACTAACTTTTCGCCACTTGCAAAATCAACATGTATTCTATTGTTATAAAATGTGCCTTTAATCCCCTCTTTCAAAAGTAAAATTTCTACACCAAACTTTAAAGCCTGCTGTCTCGCTCTTTCAGCAAGGTTTGCACCCGAAATTCCCTCGGGAAAACCAAGATAATTTTCGATCAGTGAACTCGTACCTGCCTGCCCACCTATTGCCTCACGCTCGATTAAAATAGTTTTTAAACCCTCTGATGCGGCATAAACAGCAGCACTTAAACCTGCAGGGCCGGCGCCATAAATAGAAAGATCGTATTCTTTATATTTTGGCTGGGTAATCCATCCCAGGTTACAGGCAATCTGCTCTAAACTGGGGTTAATAATTATTTTGCCATCGGGAAACTCGATTACCGGATGTTTATCAGGATTATTGAATGAGGTAATACCCTGGCCCCAGCCTAAATCATCATGCGTAATATCAAACCAATCAAAATCTACAACACTTCTTTTCAAAAAATCCCTAATCGGATAAATCTCTGGCGAGTCTGGCTTACCGTATAGTTTCAGCTTATTCATCGTTTGCACCTTAATCGGTTCTGGTTTTTAATTTTTCAATGATTTCATCTCCGCAATGATCTGAAGAAGTTCCGTAACCATTAACCAGTAAACCTTTAATTTTGCCATCAACAGACGATATGGCATAAACGATGGCTTCATCTTCAGGGTCGGATTCGCCTTCAAAACGATAGTATTTATCAATTAAAAACTGATCTGGAAATTCTTGTATTGGATTTTCTCCTCCCTCAGTCTGGCTACTTTTAAGATTAAAATCAACGGTATAACCCTGTTTAGCAAGTGCATTAATCACTTCAGTAAGTGAAGTCATTTCTCCGATGTGTTGTAAATTATCGTTATCCATTATAGTTTAGATTATGAGATGATCTATTAAAATAACAAAAAATAAACCAACCATCAAATTATTGATTTACAAAAGATTAAGCAAAAACAAACAACAAATTATTAACGATATAACGTAAATTTATGATGAAATTTAAATATAATTTCCTGTTAAAAATAAATGAACATGAAATGAGGTCTTCAACGTATTTAAAAAGCAAAAACAGCGGTTTAAATTCATTTAAATGGTTATCTTTAAATAAAAAAAGTTATGATTATAGACCCAAATAAAGAGGAGCTTTCTGACGATAAGGAAGATGCCTTAACCAGTGAGGAAGATGCATTAAATCAAAGTACAATCATTAGTGATGAAAGCGCTGCCGAACACGATGCTGATTTATTGGATCAGGCTGATAAAGCTTCGAGATCATCTTTCGAACTAGATATTTAACTGAGTACTGAAGGCTACCTAAGCGGAGAAATTTTGTTCATTAAGATTTCTCCGCTTCAACATTTCTAAGCTTCCCTTCTTTCTTTTTTCAAACTTTTTAAGTAAGCCTCAGCCTCTTTAACCGCTCCGTTACAAATCATTTCCAAGGCAGAAATTAATTGCTCAAAGTTTCGTCTGTCATTTTTCGGGAACTCCAATTGATCCAAAATCTGTACTGTTCTTTCTAAAACACCCATAATGGCCAGTGTTGTTCGCAGGCTATGTGCGGTTTCCTTAATCTGAGTATAATTTTCATTTTTCAAGGCACGGTGCAGGCTAATCATGTCGTCAGGAATCCTTTTAACGAAATGACTTGTTACTTTTTGTTCATAAATTACATTACCCTTTCCCATATCTTTAAGATAATCCAAATCGAGGTATACAAATGATGAAGGCGCATTTTCTGTAGCGGGCTTTGCAACAGTTACCTTCTCAATCAATTGAAGCAGTTCCTGTTCGTTAACTGGTTTAGAAATATAATCATTCATACCTAAAGTGATACATTTCTCCCGTTCTCCCGACATGGCATGGGCTGTCATTGCGATGATTGGAACATCAGACTTAAGTGTATTGCGAATTTGTACCGTTGCAGAATAACCATCCATTTCAGGCATTTGAATATCCATTAAAACCAAATCGAAATGCCCGATCTTAACTTGTTCGACAGCCTGTTTTCCGTTGGAAGCAATTGCAAATGAAAACCCCCAATAACCTAAAATATTGGCCATTAAATCCTGATTCATAATGTTATCATCAACAATAAGAATATGCACTAAACGACCGATCCATTCCGGCTCTACCACTTTATACCTCACCACATCACCATCGGCCTGACCGGCAGAAATAAGATAAGGAATTTCGAAGGTAAAGGTTGTACCTATGCCAACTTTGCTGGACACAGTAATTGTTCCCTTTTGAATTTCCAATAAATCTCTTACAATAGATAATCCCAGTCCGGTACCACCATAATTTCGGGTTATGGAATCATCTGCCTGATTAAAACGTTCGAAAATTCGTTCCAGTTTTTCGTCCTTAATCCCAATACCCTGATCAGACACCCTGAATTTTAGCGTTACCGAATTGCTGCCAGCGGAAGTAATAGAAACAGCAATTTTCAACACCCCTTTTTCGCTGAATTTAAGGGCATTACCTAAAAGATTAACCATAATCTGAGTTAAGCGGGTGGCATCTCCAGTTAAAGTATCGGGTACGTTATCTTCAATTTCCGTAATATAGCCCAATCCTTTGGAACGCACACGTTCGGAAAAAAGTACTTCAACCGAATGCAATAATCCACGGATGCTAAAGGGCTTGTTCACAATGCGCATCATACCCGCTTCTATTTTCGAAATATCTAAAATGTCATTAATTATAGCCAGCAGATTCTCTCCTGCCTGTTCTATTGAGCTAATGTAATGCTGAGATTGCAGGTCTACATTTTGTCGCTGTAAAAGTGTGGTAAAACCTAAAATTGAATTTAACGGCGTTCTGATTTCGTGACTCATATTGGCCAAAAAATTCTCTTTAATACTGAGTGCCGCTCTTGATTTTCTTTCTGATTGATCTAATTGATTGATCAGTAAGGTTCTGTTTCTGAACTGGCGGGTAATAAACCAGCAAAGTGTGGCCCCGCTTAAAAGCAAAAGTGTAATGAGCGCAATGCCGTAAGCTTTAGCTTTTTGCCCGCTGTCGTTTATTTTTTTGGTAAGTGCCTGCATACGCTGTTGCCGGCTATTGTAGATTTTATGGGTAGTGCCCGTAATTTCATCTGAAGTAATCCGTGCCTGCGGATTTCCGATTGAAGTAGTATCGTTCATCCTTCCGGTTTTATAGTAAAGATCCATCAGGTGGTGTTTGGTGTTTACTTTCTCCTGGGCAAGAAAGTTCAATCGTTCCAGGTATTTTTTAATTGCTGGTTCTTCGTTTCCATCGTCCAGCGAATCGAGATACATGCTCACAGCCTGTATTTTACTTTCTACACCTTCCAGATGGGTGGTATCATCAGTAGCAATCGCCGCTCTGATTCTGCTCTCTACACCTAATATGTCACGGTCGATCTCACGTAAATGATTACTGGTACGCAATTCGTCTAAAAGTTCCTTATTGCCTTCAATTAAGGTATTCATATTTCCCGACGAGCTGTACTGAACCAAAATAAGTAAAGCCATTCCAATCACAAAAGCGGAAAAAATAAGATAATTGAAACTGGTATCTGGCATTATTGCCTTGTTTTTTTCCATAAATCTGAGCGAGTTAATGTTTAATATATGTTTTTACTTAAATGATGTTCATCATACGGTGCAGGCCTTTTCTGTAGCTATCTGCAACTGGCAGAAAGTTCTGCTGAATAACAACCCCTCCTTCCTGCAGGGTATCGATGTGTTGAAGTGATACGATGTACGACCGGTGAATCCTGATGAACTTGTTTTTGGGGAGCCGTTCTTCTACAGATTTAAGCTTGGTATGAATGGCAAAAAGTTTTTCACTGGTGTAGAATTTGACGTAATCGCCCATGGCCTCGGCATACAAAATATCATCAATACGCAAGCGGCGGACAATATTACTATCCCTTACGAAAATAAATTCCTCATTGGTCAGTTCAACATCTTCAGTTTTGCTGTATAAAATATCACGGACTTTATCAATTGCCTTTAAAAAACGTTGTGATGAAAAAGGTTTAACCAGATAATCAGCCACATTGAGATCGAAGGCCTCGATAGCATAATCTTTATTGGAGGAAGTGAAAATGATGGTGTTCTTTTTGCCACTCAGGTTTCTGGTGAGTTCGATTCCGGTCATTCCAGGCATTTCGATATCCAGCAGAATCAGATCGACCTCGTTATTTTGAAGATAATTATAGGCGAGAAATGCATTTTCGCAATCATTTATCACTTTCAGGTCATCAATCTGCTGAGCAAGCATCATCAGGCTTTCTCTTGCAATAAGATTATCATCAACGATAATGCATGTAATTTTCTGCCCGTTTGGTGCCATTGAGTTACGATAAAGTGGATTGATTTAATCTGATTATTGAATTTAGCAAGAACAATACCCCGCAATAAAACATTAATAATCAAAAACTTACAGAAAAAAACAGCTTAACTCATTAACTTTATTTCGTTAATTTACGCCTGCTAATGACTTAAACGCTCATATTAAAAATGTGTTTTTTAGCAAGTCCAAGTCTTTTAATTTTCGAATTGAGCGTGGTTGCCGGAACACCCAATAATTCTGCGGCGCCGTTTTTTCCAGAAATTTTCCCGTTACACAATGTTAAAACAGTGAAAATGTGATCACGTTCATTTTCAAAAATGGTTTTAACAGCAGCTCCAGCTGATTTTGACTTTTCGGTGCTGGCAGAAATTTCAATATCCTTAATTACAGGTCCCTGTGCCATTACCACCTGCCGCTCGATAACATGTTCCAGTTCTCTTACATTTCCCGGCCAGCTGTAAGCCATCATAGTGGAAATTGCCTTTTTTGAAAGGCCTTCAAGCTTCTTATTCGATTTCAGCGCGAATTTCGTCAAGAAATAAGCAGCAAGCACCGGAATATCCGATTTTCTATGCCGAAGCGGTGGAAGCAAAACGGGAAAAATATTTAGCCGGTAATATAAATCACGCCTGAATCTTCCCGCTTCCACTTCTTCTAAAAGATTTCTGTTGGTGGCCGAAATAATTCGTACATCGGTTGGGATAGTGGTTTTACCACCAACACGCTCGATTTCTTTTTCCTGTAAAACACGCAGCAATTTAACTTGCAAATCGAGGGGTAACTCTCCTATTTCGTCCAGGAAGATAGTGCTTTTATGTGCTTGTTCAAACTTGCCTATCCGCCGCTCAGTGGCACCTGTAAAGCTCCCCTTCTCGTGGCCAAAAAGTTCAGATTCGATTAAATTAGTTGGAATCGCAGCACAGTTAACTTTAATCATTGTTTTCTGGCTTCTTACAGATCCATCATGAATAGCTTTTGCGATCAATTCTTTCCCCGTCCCTGTTTCGCCTAAAATCAGCACCGTAGTTTCTGAGGAAGAAACCCTATTAAGCAGCCTGTAAACCTCCTGCATTTCGGGACTGACGCCCACAACTCCCGGGTGGTTCAGGATTTCGTTGGCGACTTCTGGCTTAAAAACAAGGTATTCGGCTAGCTGCGAATTTAATTTTTCAATTTCACGCTCCAGTTGCTTAATTTTTGTCTCGGCAACCCATGTTTTAGAACCATGTATAATTTGTGGTTCATTAAATGTATCAACCCTTAAACTGCTTGCCATTCGCTTTTCCATTACGGCCAGTAAGCCTGCAATAAAATCGGCAATGTTACAACAAAAAGTCAATCCCTCTGCGCTTAATTCGCGGTTATGGTTATGCAGTTCGAAAGTGCCCCATATACGTCCGTTATTTTCAAGGGGTATATAACAGTGAAAATTGTACGCTGTAGAATGATTGTTTAAGCAATGGTTTTCGCTAAAATCAGCGATCCAATCCTGCCGGGATTTAAGCACAGGAAAATCAAAACCAGAAATTTCTTTAGTAATGAGCGAAAGGCTAACCGGACCGGAAATGGTTTCGGTACAAGATATCTGGCCAGCAATAACCTCGGTAACATACGCCCGGGCAATTTGATCCATTTCTTCGTTATAAAGAATTAGCGCGGCGCAATCGATCGAAAATAACGGATACAGTTTAGAAAACACACCTTCAAACAGTTCCCTTAAACTAAAATTCTTTTCTTGCTCAGTGATTGTTTCTGCTCTTTCTTCAAAATAAGAATTCGCGAATGGCTGAGCATCCTGTTCATCAACATTAGTATCAGCGCGATAATCCGATTCTTGCTTACTCATTCTTTTTCAAATTTGATTCCACGAAATATTTATCGGCGAATTGGGGTGATTGAATGCTACAGCAACCGAACGAACCGGATACTGAATGATTTTACACATACAGTACAGTGATGATTGATTCAATACGGTTTCTGCCATTATTGTTTGAACCCGCGAATTCAAAGAACATGCCAAAGAACGAAATGTAGTTTTAATGAGGTATGAAAAGGATATGACCCATAACCAGCCCACGATATTTCGCTAAAAAGCGATCCTGGATACGAAATAAAGTAAGGAGCAGAATGATTGAATGGCCTAACGTGATATTTCTTTATCTTTCCCGATCAGAATCACTAAAAAAGCAAGCACTGCAAAGCAGATCATCTGGAAGGTGACCATTTCCCAACCGCCCATTTTCCAACAGATCAACCCCACAAAAGCACCTGTTGCGCCGCCGATAAAATAGCAGGTCATGTAAACGGTATTGATCCGGCTATTGGCTTTTGCATCGAGACTATATATTAGTGCGATGTTCGTCACCTGAGTGGCCTGAACGCCAATATCCAATAATACCACCGCCACCGAAAGTGCGATCACTGAAAAAGGGAAAATTTTCAAAATCAGAATGCTTGCGATAACCAGTGAAAGGGTGATCATTAACGACCGCTTTGGTTTCCCGCCAGCATCTGAAAGTTTTCCAAAAAGCGGAACAAGCAAGGCACCGGCAACGGCTAACAGACCAAATAAACCGATGGTATCTGTTTGATAATTAAAAGGAGTACCAGAAAGATGAAAAGTTAAGGCAATCCAAAATGAACTTAGTGTGCCAAAGGTTAGCGCACCGATTAAAGCTGTTCTTCTCAATGTTCCAAATCGTTTAAATTGCACAAAAGTAGATTGAAGTAATTGCAGGTAGCTCCCTTCGAAACGATCTTTACCTGAGGGAAAATCTGTTTGCATTAATACAGCCGAAAGCATAACCATTAACGCAGATATGCCAAAAACATAACGCCAGCTAAGCCATTCTGTAATAAAACCGCTAAATACCCTTGCCGCTAAAACCCCGACTAAAATACCTGTGAAAATGACACCTACTATTTTACCTCTGTTTTCGGAAACAAGACTGGCCGCCATGGGTAAAATAACCTGGGCCGAAACAGCAAATAAACCAACAGCCAAACTTGAGGCATAAATTATAGCCAGATTTGGTGATAGCGCCATTGCCAATAAAGCTACAATAAGTGCCAGTTGCAGCCATAGAATTAATTTCTTACGGTCTATCTTATCGCCCAGGGGAGTTAAGAAAAATAAACCTAAACCGTAACCCGCCTGCGATAAAACAGAAATGAGTCCTGCCGACTTTTCATCGACATTTAAAGATGTTGCTATTGCGCCAAGTATGGGCTGACTATAGTAAACATTGGCCACACACACACCTGCCGTTACCGACATAATGAGGATTTGAGTGGTACTGAGATTTTTTTTATCCGACATGATATTTTAATTTTAAGGAGGTGATCAACTAAGCCGCTGATGGATAATATTGTTTAACCACAGATAAAAAGAATGGGCACAGATAAAGTAATCGCATACCTGAAGTCTGTGCACACCTGTAGCCAAAAGCTTAAATTATTCTTTTATAAATTTGATGAGTTCATCGTTAAATTTGTCTTTTTCTTCGAGGAAGGAAGCATGGCCGCTTTTATCAAATGTTACGAGTTTCGAACCCGCGATTCCTTTGTTCATTTGTTCTGCTAAGGCATAGGCCACAATCTGATCGTCTTTTGCATGCATAATTAAGGTTGGAACCTTGATTTTTGCTAAATCAGCTCTCAAATCTTCATCTCTTAGCGAAATAAGTGCCTGCTCCATTGCATAAGCTGATGATTGAAGTTCGATGGAATATAACCACTGCCCGATGCCCGGAGATAGTGAAGTGGCATTTAAAGTAAATTTACTTCCCACTGCAGCCAGGAGTGCCGGGCGATCCGAATTGTTAAGTGCAACCCAGCTACTGATATCCTCCTTTGTGAATAAAGGGTAAGGATAATCGGCCGTTTTAGTGTGACGTGGGGCAGCTGCCGAAAACAAACCAAGCTTTTTAATGTGCGCGCCATTGTATTTGGCCACATAATGTAGTACGATTGCGCCGCCCATTGAATGTCCGCCAATTACCGCGTCTTTAATATCCATTTGGTCTAAGACGCTTTTAATATCATCTGCAAATTGGTCATAATCATATCTACCAAATGGTTTATCAGACTGACCAAAGCCCCTTAAGGTAATCCCAATCGCCCGATAACCGGCCTTAACTAAAGCATGGTACTGATATTCCCAGGACGCATCGCTTAATGGGTAACCGTGGATGAGCACTACTGCAGGACCATTGCCCAAATCGGTTACGTGCAGGTTTACATTAGGCGCAACCTCATAATATTCTTTTCGTCCTTCGGTAGTTGCGGTTGTTTGTTTTTCTTCCTTTCTTTTTTTCGGCTGTTCTTTGCATGAGCTTAAGCCGATTGCTGAAATCAGCATAATGCCTGCGATGAGTTTATTGTACTTCATAATGAATGGTTTGTGTTTTAAGATGATTGACAATGTCACTACTTTTAGTGATCATCTTTTATATTCTAAAACAAAAGCCAACAAACAAAAATATGATTATCAAATACTTAACTAACATAAATACATTTTAAGCTCACCTTATTTCGTTAATTTATGATTTTACTATTTTTTTTTGCGGAACGGAAAGCAGCAAAAGTCAAGCACAATTTTGCAATTCTGACGACAGGAAGAATCTGTTTCCAATTTACCCGAACCTGCGTACCTGGTAAAGGCAACCTTCGTAGCTTGCAGATCCTTCGTGCCTACCATTGACAGACTCCAGTAATAGGGTCGTCACAGTAATGGCGACCCCTCTAAGCCTATTAATTTAAAAAAAGCTCCTGTCATTTATATTGATTTTTATGCAATACATTATCACTCAGGATGACAAATTGGAAGGAACGATTAGTTTTTAGGATGCTTTGGCAGCCAATCAAGCAGGACATTAACAATATCGTTGAAAAAAAGATGGTAAGTATCCTGAGTAACGAAGCCGATGTGTGGCGTAGCAAGTACGTTATTTAATTTTCGGAAAGGATGACCTTCGTCAAGAGGTTCTTTATCAAAAACATCTAAAGCTGCACCCGCAATCTTATTTTCTTCCAGGCTTTTGATCAGTGCATCTTCATCCACCAATGGCCCTCGAGAGGTATTGATCAAATAGGCAGTCGGCTTCATTAATGCTAAGTCGTCGGCACCCACAATGCCCTTACTCCTTTCGCTCAGCACCATGTGAACAGTTAAATAATCGGACTCCTGGAATAAAGTTTTTTTATCTACATACCTGGCACCACCAGCTATTGCTTTTTCGGGCGTTAAGTTTTCGCTCCAGGCAATGATATCCATATCAAAAACTTTTGCCACCGCAGCAACTTGTGCACCCAAATTGCCAAGTCCTAAAATACCGAGGGTTTTGCCTTTTAAATCGTTACCCACCATCTGCTGCCAGCCACCTGCACGTAAACTGGCATTTTCTTGGGTGATGTGTTTTGCAATGGCCATTAACAGTGCCCAGGTAAGCTCCAACGCACCATGCCCGAGGTATCCTGTATTCTGTACTTCAATGCCCAGTTTCTCTGCTGCCTCAATAGCTATAGATCGGTTTCTTACACCTGTAGAAACAATCAGTTTCAGATGGGGTAAACGCATGAGCAAACCAGGCGTTAAAGGTGTGCGTTCGCGCATCAGGCAAATGATTTCAAAGTTCGCCAAGCGTTCCACAATTTCATCTTCTTCGTGAAGGTGATTGGTAAATACTTCGATTTCTGCGTATTCGTTAACGGGTGTCCAATCGGCAAATGATTTCGCTACATCCTGATAATCATCCAGTATCGCGATTTTATATTTTGACATGTTTTATGAATTTAAGTCCTTTTTTAATTATAAAGCTACTGTTTCGGTAAAGTTAATTTTCTTAGATGAGGCTGCCCAGAAAATCCAGAGTAAAACATAAATGCCCAGCGCCAGATCCGGATAAAAAAACGAAACAGCAAAAGCCGCTAAATAAGTTGGAAAACCATACAGATAGTTGTTCCGGAGTTGCCTGATGGCGGCATCACTGATTCCGGGGCGTAATAATTTTTTATCCAAAGTAGCTTGTTGCCACAACAGGTTAAAAGCGAGGTTAATTAAAACGAACAATCCGGTGTAAATGGTAACGGAAAGCTGTTTCGAATCGGTAAGAAAAAACCTGGCCAGTAAGGCACTGGGATAAGATACAAGCGAAACCAGGAAGAGGATGAATCCGTTGGCAAACATTAGCCCTGTGTTTCGCCTGTATATCTGTTTAAAAACTTTGTGGTGATTTACCCAGATAATAAAAATGCTGAAAAATGAAATGATAAAGGCAATATAACCCGGCCACTGCATTTTAAGTGCTTCCAGTAACTGTACCGGCGTATCGCCACCTTTAAGTTCAGGAACATGGAGCTCGAGCACCAGAAGCGTAACAGCGATGGCAAAAACCCCATCGCTAAAGGCCTCTATTCTACCCGTTTCTTTTTCCATTTCGGTATTAATCCTTAAAGATTAACTTATTCACCTGTGCAATTTCTGCCTGACTGATGGTATGTCCCATGTTTTCGTAAATAATTTCGGTAACCTGCGCCCCCATTTCTTCGAGTAAAACTGTTGATTCTTTTACTCTTGATACAGGCACATGCATATCGGGATCGCTACTTCCAATAAAGATTGGTGTTCCATCAAAATCGCCGTGATAGTTGCGGTGATCTACCTGTTCGCCAATAAGGCCACCTGTAAAGGCCACCACTCCACCATAACGCGCCGCATTTGTAGCAACGAAATCGAGTGTTAAGCAGGCACCCTGCGAAAATCCCAGAAAGTAGATCTGTTCTTTTGTAAAACCTTCTTTTTCCAAATCGAGCACAGTTTCTTTTATGGTGTTTAAAGCATTAGATAAGGAAGGTTCGTTATATTCCCGCGGTGCTAAAAATGATTGTGGATACCAGGTGTTGCCTGCAACTTGCGGCGCTACCAATGCAAACTCAGAAACATTTAGATATCTTGCCATTGATAAGATATCTTCTGCGGTTCCTCCACGTCCATGGATCATGATCAGCACTTTATCGGCCTGATCAAAGCTTTTTCCTACTTTTATAATTTCTTTCATCGCTATTCTTCTTTTACCTTGTTCCAGATATCCTGATATAAATCTTCGTGCCGCTTAAACTGGATGTGTACATACGGGCACATCGGGATCACCATTAATTTGTTTTCGCGCACATAAGCAACCATGGCTTCGAGCAACATTTTGGCATAACCTTTTCCTTCTTTTGAAGGATCTACTTCGGTGTGGTAAACGGTTAAATTGTTATCCTTAATGTCGAAAATCATTTCGCCAACTTTTCCATCTTCATCATAAATGTCGAAAGAACTTGGTTCGCCTTCCTGAATGTTTAATTTTACTTGCGCCATATTTTTTAAGTTAATTTTGGAAGTATTTTGTTTAAATCATCGCGTAAATGCTCATGTTGGTGCGGCAACATCAAATGTGTACCCAATTCATTCAGGGGCTCATCAACAGTAAAGCCTGGGTTTTCGGTCGCGATTTCGAAAAGCACGCCTCCTGGTTCACGGAAATATAATGAATAAAAATAATCCCGGTCAATTTTTGGCGTAATCTGTAAATTTTTACTCAGAATCTGTTCCCTCAGTTCCATTTGAATGTCTTCATTTTTAACGCGGAACGCGACATGATGGTTTGTACCGGCAGCATTTCTTCCCCTATGTCCAGATGGAACTTCCAGCAGATCTACAATGGCCGCGTTTTCTACGGTATCGGTAACGAAACGATAGCGGTTTTCTTCCTGTGCCAATAAACGGTAGCCAAACAGATCGGTAAGTACTTTTGCCGTTTCATCGATACTTTGCAGGGTTAACGTGGTGCTGTGAAAACCTTTGGTTGCTGTATCTATCTTCACATCAGCAGTTTCCCAGGGTGTTCTAATATCTGGTGTTTTAGGTACAATCAAACTTAGTGATAAACCATCCGGGTCTTTAAAAGCCAAAACCTGCTCACCGAAACGTTCCACAATTTCCTTTGTTTTAACATTTGCCGCACCAAATCTATCTAACCAGAATTGATGACTGCCTTCGGGCACGGAATAGCCAATTTCTGTTGCCATACCTACGCCTTCGGTGCCCGGGCCAATTCCATCCCATGGAAAAAAGGTGATAATGGTTCCTGCCGACCCGGTTTCATCGCCATAATAAAGGTGGTAAGTACCCGGATCATCAAAATTGACTGTCTTTTTCACTAACCTTAAACCCAAGGTTTTGGTATAAAAATCGAAGTTTTGCTGTGCATTGCCCGCAATCGCCGTGATGTGGTGCAAGCCTAAAATATTGTTATTCATATCGTTTAATTTTTATTGATTAATAATTCTGAGGTCTCTGTAATTAATTCATTGTGACGTTTGAAAATGACATCAAGCACGAGGCCATCATCATTCCACATTTTAATCTCGCCGTTAAGCTGTTCGGTAAGACCGGTCATTAAGCTCATCCCAAGTGATTCGGTATTTTCTGGGTCAAAACCTTCTGGCAAACCGATTCCGGTATCTGCGATTTTCAGTTCGCAGACCTCCTCTCCTATAAACAGAAAAGAGATATGCACCTTACCTTTTTCATCTGCCGGAAAGGCATATTTAATCACATTACTGATGGCTTCGTTCAGGATTAAGCCAAGGGGAACAGCCTGTGCAACGTCTAATTTAATGGCCGCTGTTTCTAAGGTAAACTGGATTTTTTTATCGGTACCAAAACACTCGATCATATAGTCGACCAGCTCTTTGATGTACCACTTCATATCAATTTCGGCCAGGTTATCGGATTGATAAAGCTTCTGGTGGATGAGCGACATGGCATGCATGCGGTTCTGGCTATTTCTAATAGCCAATAAAGCATCTTCGTTATCCAGGTAAGCCGACTGTGTATTGAGCAGGCTGATAACAATCTGCAGGTTGTTTTTAACCCGGTGATGAATTTCGCGGAGAAGCCATTCTTTCTCATCGAGTATTTTTCTGAGCAGCTCATTCTGCGCGTTGATTTCGCCCTGCTTTTGCTCTAAAATGAGGTTACTACGCCTTTTTAAGCGATAACGGTTATAAATCAAACCCACAAACATTGCAGCGATCAAAAGACCGGCGATAAATATGTATCTCAGCCTGCCTTCATTTTCGATCGCAACTTGCTGCAACTGGTTTTTCTGGCTGAGCAAGGCAATATCCTTATCCTTTTTCTCGGTCTGGAATTCGATTTCCAAACCAGAAATCTGTTTATTCTTGTCGTTGTTCCAGATAGAATCGGTTAATCTTTTATAGGTTTTATAGTGTGCCACTGCCGACCATGGCTTATTCAGTGCAGAGTCTACATCAAACCAGAGCCTGTGCAACTGCGAAAGGGCCAATAAGTTTTTCTGTTGCAAACTTTGTTTTTCATGCGCTTTTAAATAAGCATCGGCAGCTACAAACTGTTTATCGTGAATCAGTTTCCTGATAATACTCCGGTATAAATAGATTTGATTGGGATCATCTTTAGGCAGATCGTGGTGAAACTTCTGTAATTCCTTAAAATAAGGTTCAGCCTTACTGTACTGCCCGATATCGTAATAAGTATTGAACATAATATACGGAATGCGCAGCTTCATCTGTGTATCAGTTGGCGGATACTTTTTAATCAGTTCTTTCAGCTCCGCTATTCCCGCTTCAAACTTTTTCATTCGGACATAAATGGTGGCTACATTAGCCATAATGGTTTGCATGTAACCGGGGTCCTTATAACGTTCTGCAATTCTCTTTGCTTCTAACCAATAAGACAATGCTTTCTGATCGTTCCTCAGGTAATAATAAGTTAAACCTAAATGATTGTTAATCGAACTTCTTTGCAAACTTGTATCGGCCAGTTGATCGGCAGTTTTCTCGGCCAGTAAACCATATTTGAGTGCATTGGAGAAATTACCAAGGCTGATGTTGGTGATACACATGTTGTTGTAAACGCCTTGCAACTCCTTAAATCCAATGGATTGATAAACAGCTAGTGATGAATCCATCAGTTTAATGGCATAAGCGGGCTGTCCTTTTATATTGTAATAATCGCCCAGGTTTTTAAGTGAATTGCCTTCTTCTAATTTGTTTCCGGCCTGGCGGTATAAGGCCAACGCTTTTTCATTGTAGCCAATCTTTTTTTCAAGATCCGTTCCCTCATTGCTAAAAAGTGCAGCCATGGCAGCATAAGCCTCTGCCAATTGATCCTTAAGATCCAATTTGCCCGTATAAACGATTGCCTGGTTATAGATTTTAGTACTGCCAGTCTTATCGCCGGATTCTCGGAGGATATTACCTTTTAGCACCATACTTCTGGCTATGCCTTTAGGGTATTCGATTTTTTGAGCCAGGCTAAAAGCTTGTCGCTGAAGATTCGTCGCAGTAGCTAAATCTGCTTTTATTTCTCCAGGCAAATTGAGGTAGTAGGTCCCTACATCCACCAATACATCAGCTTTATTTTCAGTTTGACCAAGTCTGCGGAGTTTTATTTCAGCAGCCTCAACTTCTGTTTTTGTCCTGATGCCCTGCCCTTTTACAAAGGCAGGAAGCATCAGAACTAAAGTGATAAACAAAAATTTAATGCTTCTGCTTAAAAAAATGATTGCACGATTTCTGGTTAACATGTTTTAAAGTTTAACATCATTTATGCGTGGCTTTGTGCTGTAATAGCAAATAATCATGGCAAAACCAGGTAACACGATGCCCACCAGGCCAAAAAGCTGCCCGATCCAGGCCCCTAACAGACATCCGGTTAAAAAGCCGCCAAGTGTGATTAATCCTTTATTTACTCCGGAAAGAAAATCGGCATTTTTAAAACCAGAATTACAAAAAGACCTGATATCGAGTGCAAACTGGGTAACATTTCCCGTCATCATGGTTGTTGGCCCATAGGTTTCTTTTGCGAAAAGTTTACCGAACGCATTTTGCAAACCCATGGCGAAAACAACAATCATAGTAACCAGGTACATGGGCCAGGTGATTTCTCCATTATCGATATAGCCGAGAAAGTATGCAATGGCGCCGCCAAGCAAAAGGATAATCCCCTCGCATAAAAGCAGAAAATGCCTGTTCGAAAATCTCGCCGATATCCAGCCACCAGCCATAACCGAGAGCAAAAATATTGGGAAAGTTAGCAGCTTGATCCATGCATCGCCATCAGAGCCTTTGATCATTTGATAAGCGAATACAATAAAGTTTCCTGTAACATGTGCCGAGAAAATTTTATCGGCCGCAACAAAGGTAATCGTATCACAATAACCGGCTATGATGGTTAATACTAGGGTTACAAACCAGATATTATTCTGTTTTTCTTCCATCTTATTTTTATTTATGATAAATGAGCCCTTAACATCCAGGCCATGGTTTCGTGTGTTTCCATTAAGCCTGTAATGTAATCGCTTGTTCCGGCATCTTTCAACGCAGTGGCGTAATTGTCGATATTTTCTCTTAAGTGAATTAAAATACTTTCGTGATCAGCAAGCAACATTTTGATGTAGGTTGGGGCATCGTTTTTACCACGATCGTCTTCAGTTAAGTGTGTTAACTCCAGAAATTGTTTAAGTGATGCCGGTGCATAGTGACCTAATTTACGGATACGTTCAGCAACTTCATCAACAATATCTTCCAGTTGTGTGTATTGTTCTTCGAAAAATTTGTGTTTGTTGTAAAAGTCCGGTCCTTCTACGTTCCAGTGTGCTTTGCGTGTTTTCGTGTATAAAACGTATTCATCTGCAAGAATTTTGCTCAATGAATGTGCAACCCCGGCAAGGTGATCTGCGCTGATTCCAATTTTAGCTTCCATGATTTTGTGATTTTGATGTTTATATTAATTAAAAAGAGTGTTGATTAAATAATGATCTATTGAGTAGGTTCCCGAACCTATTACCAACAAGAACAGCATGGCCAATGTATACATGTAGGGCACGTCGCGCACCTCAATCGAATCTTTCCGGTGCACTACAAAGTAACCGATTGCCGTTACGCCTATAGATGGCAAAAGGAAGAGCCTTGTTCCGAAACCTATGGCCACGAGAAATGGCACAACAGTATCCGCAAACGTAGCTACCAGGCTATTCAGTTTGTCGGGTAAACCAAGGGGATTGGGTACATGCTCCTTTTCTCCATTTTGGATACGGAACTTTTTCATTCCATGCACCCTGAAGAGTTCGAGCATAAGCAATACCCTGAAAACGAGTACAGCCCAGTTGTTAATGTCTGATCCTATATCAGAATATAACAGGTATTTGATGATATTTTCCATAATCTAAAAAGCAAAACATGAACAGCCCAATGCGCCCCAAAATGCGGTATAATTATTTACCGGGAGGTTACTGGTCCTTACCGCATCGTGGTTGTGGTTGTGCACATTACAACTGCCCGCACAGGAATGCACCATTGCCAAAACCGAATCTGTACCACTTGCTCCTTTTGTTTTTCCTTGTTGATCTGTTTTATGCATTGCTGGTGAATAATATCCGTTATAACTCTTCGTCGGCGACCAATCAGGCAGAATCGGAATTTTTGGTGGCGAAAAGGAAGAGAAATCGCCTTTGGCGTACACAATCCTGCCATCAACTATGGTCAAATCAGATTCAATACTTTTGATCTGCTCATCAGCAACTTCGAAGTAATCGTGATTTAACACTGCTAAATCGGCCAGCATACCCACTTCAATATCGCCTTTCTTTTGCTGTTCGTTCGAAAACCATGCGCTGCCTCTGGTATACAGCTCTAAGGCAGTTTCCCTTGATAAAACAGTATCTTCATTGTAGATTTTTAAACCACCAACAGTTTTACCTGCCGTTAGCCAAAACATCGAAACCCACGGATTGTAACTGCTTACGCGTGTGGCATCAGAACCGCCACCCACAGGAACTTCCATTTCGAGCATCTTTTTTACAGGTGGTGTTTGTAGCGTAGCATTTGTACCATAACGTTCGGTGAAATATTCACCCTGATAAGCCATCCGGCTTTGAATCGCGATACCACCACCCAATGCTTTTACACGTTCGATATTCCGCTCATCAATGGTTTCGGCATGGTCGAAAATCCAGGGCAAACCTGCAAAAGGAATGTCTTTATTTACCTTTTCGAAAACATTCAAAAAGCGGCCAATGCTTTCGTTGTAAGTAGCATGAAGCCTGAATGGCCATCTTTTTTCAACCAGCAAACGCACCACACGTTCCAGTTCGGGTTCCATATCACCGGAAAGTTCCGGCCTTGGCTGAAGAAAATCTTCGAAATCGGCTGCCGAAAAAACGAGCATCTCACCTGCGCCATTGTGACGGTACATATCATCGCCCTGATAAAGCTTTACGGTGTTGGTCCAGTTGTCAAAATCTTCAAATTCCTGTTTTGGACGCTGGGTAAATAAGTTGTAGGCTATACGAACAGTAAGTTGTTTTTGCTCATTGAGTTCATTTACCACTTTATAATCATCAGGAAAATTCTGAAAACCTCCACCCGCATCAATTACACTGGTAATACCGAAACGGTTCAGTTCTGTCATAAAATGACGGGTAGAATTTACCTGATGTTCGTAAGAAAGTTTGGGGCCTTTTGCCAAAGTGGAATACAAAATCATGGCGTTCGGACTTGCGATAATCAATCCGGTAGGCTCTCCGTTTGCGTCTCTCTGGATTTCTCCACCGGGAGGAGCTGGTGTATCTTTTGTATATCCAACCGCTTTAAGCGCTGCACGGTTCATAAAAGCACGGTCGTATAAATGCAGAATAAACACGGGTGTTTCAGGCGCAATGGCATTTATTTCTTGGAGCGTAGGCATTCTTCTTTCGGCAAACTGAAATTCAGACCAGCCTCCAACTACACGCACCCATTGTGGCGACGGGGTAATATCTACCTGCTCTTTTAGCATCCGCAAGGCATCAGCCAATGATGGAACGCCATCCCAGCGCAATTCGAGATTGAAATTTAATCCACCGCGGATTAAGTGAATGTGCGAATCGTTAATGCCCGGAACCACCCGTTTTTTATCCAGATCGATCAGCCTTGTCGCAGAACCCGAAAAGTTCATGATATCGTTATCACTACCAACGGCGATAAACTTCCCGTCTTTGATGGCAACAGCTGTTATTTCTTGCTTATGTTTAGCAATGGTATGTATCTTACCATTAAATAAAATGATATCTGCAGTCATGTATTTTCTTTTTTAGGTAATAAACGGTTTGAGATCTTAATTTTTAATGGCTGCAATAGCTTCCTGAATGCCTTCACCTGCTGTTGTAAAAAAGGCAGGCCCCGCTAAAAGGATTACTTTCGTTACCGGTTTAAAAGTCGCCATGTGTTTTTCTTTTAACCAGGTTTGGGTTCTGTAAGCTTCGAAAATACCTTTCACCACGTTGCCGGCAACCAAAGCCGTTGGCGAGTCGATCCCCGCATCTTTTAAATCGCTTGCAAAAGAAAAGTTGTTTACACCCAGTTTAAGTGCTTCTCTCATGGCGATGCTGCCTACTCCTGTCATCAATTCCGGAGTAAATTTATTCCGATCGCCAAGACCGATTAAAAGCAAATGTTTACCACCTATGGTACCTTTTGGTGGAGAAATTAAAATGGTTTCGTTGGCGTGACCCAAAAATTTCCCGCTTTTGCGGATTTCGGTGATCAAACCTTTCATATCCTGATCTAAGTGTACCAAACCATTTAAGGCTGGAGGAAGTGCGGGTGGAGAATTAAAAATATCGCCTTCAGTGTATTCAAAAACGCAGGCGATCTGTAAATCGCTAACCTGCGCCGATGGCCCCTGAACTACGCCTTCGATGGCGATTCCATCAACCGTACCCCAAACTTTGGCTGTTCCGACTGCGGTGGTGCTTTGCGCAAATGCTGTTCCTGTAATAAATACTGAAAATATAATTACTGCTATCCTGATGTTTTGCAGGGCAGATTTTGATTGTTTAGTGAAGTTCTTTTTCATTTTCTTATGTTTAAAATTTGTATGATACCTGAGCATTAAAAAATTTCGAATTGTCCCATAGCGGTACGATATCCTTTATAAAATCGCCTACGCTGAAATATTGTCCACCAAAACTCAATGAAAGGTTATTATTGAATGTGTAATCTGCACTGAGTAAATAGGTTGTACCAATAAAGCGGTGATTGGAAAGGGAGCCTGAGGTATTAAAATTTCCACTCGGGCGATAAATCCCATCGTTTACTGAATACCGCCAGTTAAAAACCACATCAGCCTGGATATTTAATTTATCGGTTAAGCTTAATGTTAGGTAAGGATGTAAATCAATTAAATTTGATGGCCCAATGAGCGGATTAAAGCCAAAATACCCTCCTTTTGGATATAGCGGATTGAATGTTTGCAGTTTTCCGTCTCCTGCTTTTTGATCACCTGAGATATAGTCATTCCGCAAATTAATAGTTGGTTTAAATCTGGTTTTTTCGAAGGTATATCCAAATTCAAGGGCCATTGTCCAGGCATTGATATGGCCATTTCCAAAATTACCGAACTGATAGGCAGCCTCTACATTATAGATAAAACCACCGCCACTTTTCCAATACCGCGTAGCTAAAGTATGCCGTACTTCTTTGGCTATACCTTCCTCAAACTCCGCATTGTCGCGTCTAATGCCTAAGTAGTAGAAATCGAAGTTTCCACCTTTCTGGATATTGAGATTGGAATAAGCACCCCAAAGGTTGGCCTGATGGCTTGGACGGTTATCGAATACTCCAAAATTAATTTCATCGGCTTCTAAAACGAATGCATCGAGCGAAAATCGTTTGGTGGCATACATCAGTTTGGCTCCTGTAAAATATTGCCGAACGGTTGTACCCTCACGCACCGAAATTAACCTGCCCGAACCATAATTAATTCCCTGTCTACCCAACCGAACAGCCAATTTATTAGATGAGTCTTTAAGTATCCTATATTCTGCAAAGAGATTCTGAACCGCAAGCTGATCTTCATCAACCGGAGAGGGACCATATTTACTGCCGTTTTCGAGTGCACTGTTTATCTGTGCGAAAAACCGCAGTCTTTCTCCAATATTTAGATCGGCATATAGCGAATAACGTTGCAAAAAAGAATAATTAAAACCCTGATCTTTCATCCAATCCTCGTTGATTTTGCCTCCATATTCCCCCCTGATCTCGCCACCAAAACTGAGGTATACTTTTTTATTAGTTGAAAGCGGCAGAAACTTTAAGGTGTTGTAAAAGTTCCTGACCGAATCTTTCAGCATGCTATAATCCTCATCGTAGCGCATAAGCCTGATGCCCTGGGCGGATGCATTTGCTATTGAAAGGCAAATACAAATGGCCACCATAAACGCCAAACGGGGATAATTAATGCTCATTTTATCTTAAAACAATTAGTGTTTTATCATTTTATGTGCGTACTGAATGCCGATACCATAACCCGCACCATATTTTTTCATTAAAGTGGTTACAGGCTCATAAGTTTCTGTTCTGGCCCAGTCTCTTTGTAATTCAAGAATATATTGTACAGAAGTTACTGGTTTTACACCCGCATGCACCATTCGCTGAATGGCACGTTCGTGCGCCTCATTACTTACATCTCCACAGGCATCAGTGATCACGAAAACGTCGAAACCTTCTGATAAAGCTGATAATGCCGGACCAACAATACATACACCTGTCCAGAGGCCTGCCAATACAAGTTTCTTTTTTCCTGTTCCAGTGATTGCTTTGTAAGCAGGTTCGTCTTCCCAGGTGTTCATCGAAGTTCTATCGATATAATTTGAAGTAGCCTGAGGATAAAATTCTTCAACTTCAGGAAACACAGGGCCTGAAAAAGACTCTTCAGCAACTGTGGTTACAATTGTGGGTACGTTAAAGATCTTAGATGCACCACAAATAATGGCCACATTGGTACGAAGTTCGGTAATGGAAATGCTTTTGGTTGCAAAAGCCATTTGTCCTTCAAAATCGATTAATACTAATGCGTGGTTTTCTGGAGATAATAAGTCTGGTGATGGTTTCATAATTAAATATTTTTGTTTTCCTCATTGTTCCAAGAAACATACCACCAAATAAACATCTACAAATCAATAACTTACACACAAAAATAATATTCTGTACTAACCATATATCGTTGATTTACGAATTTTACTTTTGCCTTTACCGCAAAGGATGCTAAGGGAAAGCGTTTTTAACCACAGTGTGCGGAGAAAAGGCTCAGAGGGCACAGCGTTGAGCGGATAGCTTATCTGCGGGAATAAACATATAGCCTAATGGTTAGCTCTAGATCACACTGATCAATTCCATCATCCATTTTACATCTTCTATCATTATAACCACAGAGAAACGGAGGAAAACACAAAGGGCACGGAGTTGGGTGGATAGCTTATCTGCGGTCACAAACTTATAGCCTAATGGTTAGCCACAGATTACAAGGATTTATACGGATCAATTCCATCATCCATTTTACATCTTCCATCATTATAACCACAGAAAAACGGAGGAAAACACAAAGGGCACGGAGTTGGGTGGATAGTTTATTCCCTTAGGCCATCGTTATCTGATAGTTGTCGGATAGCAGGACGTTTAGAGAATTATATAAGCTCGGAAGTGCATCACACCAAATAACGAAATAATATAAAAAATATTAATACATAAAATTCAATATAATAAACTAATAATCAAGTAATTAAAATATTAATTAACGAAATTTCGTTACTCACTTAACCTATAAAAAATCATTATTTAATTTTATAAATCCTACCTTAGCGTGATGGAAAGCAAGGGTAATCTGTCTGAATTTAGAAATATAAAGAATATACCCTTAGATGCTGGCGCAACTCTTGAAGATGAAAATACCTTATTGCTTAAAAAGCTCGGGCAGAAGGAAAGAGAAAACGCGGTACTATTATCCCTAAGCAATTCGATCGCCTCTATACGCAACAAACTTGATCTCTTCGATGTTATCGATCAAAAACTAAAAAAACTATTTGATTTTGATGATTTTGTCATCTGCCTGATTAATGATGATCAGGAAACGCACAGTGCTTTTATCTACAACCAGAAAGAGGATTTTCTTAAAACAGCAGGTATTGCCCCTAAAGCTTCAGAAAAATACACACTCGATGATGGCATGTGCAGGGCCATGATTTCATCTGAAAAACCAATCGTTTTCAACGTTGAAGAAGTTTTAACATGGACTGATGCACCGGCATGGCTGGAATTTTGGCACAATAAAGGCATCAAAGAAATGATCGCTTTGAAAATGACAGACAGATCGGGCTGTATTGGTTTCTTTTACCTATACACCAAAAACGCAAATTCATTATCAAACATTTATTTTGATTTACTTCAAGGTATTTCACTGCAAATTTCAGTAGCGATATCGAATATCCTGGCAAACGAAAAGATTGAACGACAACTTATAGAAATTAATGAGTACAAACAAAAACTTGAGGATGAGAAAAGTTACCTGCAGGAAGAGATCCAATATAAATACAACCATACAGAAATTATCGGACAGAGCGAGTCGTTGAAGGGCATTTTTCACCTGATCAACGCTGTGGCGGCCACCGATAGCACCGTGCTGATTACAGGAGAAACAGGAACAGGAAAAGAGCTCATTGCAAGGGCACTACACCAATCTTCGCTCCGAAACAATCAATTAATGGTTAAAGTTAATTGTGCCACAATCCCCGCCAGCCTGGCCGAAAGTGAACTTTTCGGTCATGAAAAAGGTAGTTTTACCGGCGCCACAGAACGGCGGATTGGCAAATTTGAGCTGGCGCATAATGGAACACTTTTTCTCGATGAAATCGGCGAGCTCCCCTTAAACCTACAGGTGAAGCTGCTAAGGGCGCTACAGGAAAAAGAAATTGAACGCATTGGTGGTAAGGAGGTAATTAAAACAAATGTTAGAATTATCGCCGCAACAAACCGAAATTTATTAAAAGAGGTAGAAAAAGGAAATTTCAGAAGTGATCTCTATTACAGGCTTAACGTATTTCCAATTTCCATCCCACCTTTAAGGGATAGACTGGATGATATCCCTCCTCTAGCTGCATTCTTCCTTGAACGCTTTTCGAAGAAAACCGCACGCCAGGTAAACGCCATTTCCAAAAGTGCCCTGAACAAAATGATGCTCTATGCCTGGCCAGGAAACATCAGGGAGCTGGAGCACTTAATTGAACGAAGTATTTTACTAACATCAGGCAACATATTAAAAGAAATCCACCTACCAAAAATAGACAGAAATGAGTCGGTTAACCATACAGAGGAGCAGAAAATCAAAAGTATCCATGAAAACGAGCGCGACCATATCTTATCCATATTAAAACGCTGTAAAGGCAAAATATCCGGTATTGGTGGGGCCGCAGAAATTTTGAACATCCCGGCTACAACACTCAACTCAAAAATTAAAAAATTTAAGATTAAACGGGAACACATTCTGAATAAATAAAATTGAATGATCGAATTAAACAAACTGCTTTATAAAGTTGCAACAATAAAGTACATCAATACAATGGTGGCTTTGTCTGCCATATTTGTGGTTTTTTGCCTAATTCTCATTAAGAGCAATAGCAGTTCAGCCCGCAATCAGGTGATTGAATTAAATCCAAAAGATTCAGTTCAAAAATTGAAAACACTTTTAGCAGAATCAAAACCGGATACAAACCGTGTACAATACCTCATCAAAATTGCCAATCATTTCATCAATCAACAAGAGAACCAACCAGCTAATTTAGCCAAGGCTTTGCCTTACCTGGAAAAGGCACGCATCTTAAGCAATCAGCTCGAATCGTTAAACTGTAAATTTCGCACACTAATGGTTTATGCCCGCTTTTTCGATAAGAAGCATTTAAGGGTGCAACAGGCATCCACCTATGAAAAAGCCATTGCTATTGCAAAGAAAACTGGCAACAAACATAATGAAGCCAGCGCATGGTATTCTTATTATGTTCATGTTCCCGATACCGTTTCGGATTATAGAAACAGAACATTTTACAATCGGGCCTCCATGGCCCATGCCTTATATAAAGAAATCGGAACTTCTTTCCAGGAAAAATACAGAGAGGCAACGTTATTAAAAACAATGGCCGACTTTCATCTTGAAGAAGAAAAATTTGATCTGGCGATACAAGAGCTCTATGAGGTTATTGCACTTGATAAAAAGTTTAAACTCCCTGACCTCCCAATGGCCTACGATTTACTTTCTGCAGTTTACGAACGCAAAGGAGAATTAAGCAAAGCCCTAAATTGTGCTTTACTAAGTGTAAAAATAGCGCAGAGCAGTCATGAGGAAATACTCGATACCTATTTAAACCGAGTGGGCTCCGCTTATGAGGCCATGGGAAAGGCCAAAGAAAGTATATCATGGTATAGCAAAACGCTTAATGGCGCGAACAAAAAAGATCCTTTCCGCTTTATTACGGCATACGCCATTACTAGCCAGATGATCAAATTAGGTGAAGGTAAAAAAGCACTTTCCATACTCCAAAAAACATGGAGAGAGGTTGGCAATCCATCAAGCGGACACCAGTATTTTATGTTTCTGGCATTTGGCGAATGTTATGCTGCGCTAAAAAAATATGGTCTGGCTAAAACGTATTTTGATAAACTGCTGGAAGATGCTACTTTAAAAACATATTCCAACCCTTTCCAGACTTCAGTTTTTTTCTCTGTAAGCGAATTTTACTTCACTCAAAACAAATACCAGCTTGCACTACAATTTGCCGAAAAGGCAAGAGAAAACCAAATTAGCATGACCTTACCAAGGCAGATCAGGTTAAATGAAATCCTTTATAAAATAGAGGTATCTACTGACCGTCCTGCTGAGGCTATTATTCACCTGCAAAACTTTCACAAGCTAAGGGATTCAATGCTTAGCCAGGAGAATTTAAACACCATTGAGCGATTGAAAATTGAATTTCAGGCTTCGCAAAAGGAAAATGAAAATGAAATTCTCAGGAAGAAATCGCAGTTGCAAAGCCAGGAACTTAACCGTATTCAATGGATCAAAAACGCAACAGTTGCCGGGCTGGCATTTTTAACAATCGTGCTTGTATTAATCTATGGCAGGTTTAGGCTAAAAAAGAAACTTCATGAGACATTGGTGAAGAAAAAAGCCGATATAGACCTCGCCTACGCTAAACTCGAAGTTAATATTCAACAAAAAAACAAGTTGATAGAAGAAAAAGAAGGCTTAATAAAGGAAGTGCACCACCGGGTTAAAAATAACCTGCAACTTACGATGAGCCTGTTAAATAGTCAAAGCTATTACCTCGAAGATTTATCGGCAATTGAGGCCATAAAGGAAAGTCAGCACCGGCTGAAAAGTATTGCACTGATCCACCAAAAGCTCTATCAGACGGAAAATCTGGCGACCATAAATATTCAGCCTTATATCGTAGAGCTGATCGAGTATTTAAAGGAAAGCCTGAACGACGATAAAAAGATCAGTTTCGAACTGGATATTTTGAATCTCGAACTGGATATTGCGAAAGCTGTTCCGCTCGGCTTAATTATTAATGAAGCGACTACCAATATTTTCAAATATGCTTTTCCAAACATTAATGGCGGAAAAGTGATGATTACACTAAAGCATTTGCAGGATGATGATTATCAATTATTTATTAAGGATAACGGCATTGGATTAGCTCCGGATTTTAATTATGAACAGAGCAATACGCTGGGCATCATTTTGATGAAAGGACTAAGTGCCCAAATTGATGGGCTTTTCACCATGAAAAGCAAGAAAGGCGTTACGTTAAGCTTGATTTTTAAAAATAGAAATGAAGATTTATTCCTGTTGAAAGATTAATTAGAGATGATGACCGAAAAAATCCTGATTGTTGAAGATGAGTTTATTGTTGCGCACGATCTGCAAATGATTTTGCAACGGGCCGGCTACCAGGTTGTTGGCATTGCCGATTCTTTTAAAAATGCGCAGATCTTATTGGAAAAGCACCACGTGAACCTTGTACTATTGGACATTTACCTTAAAGGAAGACTAACCGGTATCGACCTGGCGCAAGAATTAATGAAAAGCCAGATTCCTTTCATTTATATCTCCGCAAATTCGAATGAAAAAGTATTGGAGGCCGCAAAATCTACCAGTCCGTACGGTTTTATTGTTAAACCTTACCGCGACCGGGATATTCTATTGAGCATTGATATTGCCCGCTATCGTAAGGAAAACAGCAATAACATGAAAATGAGCAGTGAGCGCTTTATGCAGGATTTTATTGTAGATATCTCCATGAAATCGTTAAGCTGGCAAAAGAAAATATTATCCATTGCAAGCGCCTTTCAACCTTATATTCCTTTTGATTTTATTGCACTTTCGGGCATCGGAAAAGATGGAAAACGGTACAGTGAAATTGGGATTACCAGAAAGAATTTTGATCAGTACGACTTATTTACAGCCAAAGATTTTTTAAAATATACGGGTTTAAGTAGCGCTCAATACAATATCTTCAATCAATTGGTACCAGAAACCACAGCTGATGCGATTTACATCGGCGATGATTTTGAAGAGGTGAAAAAGGCTGCCCCAATGAAAAACCTAATCGCCAATACTTATCATCTTTATTCCAATCTGGTGAAAACGTTCTACCTGGAAAACGGCGATCAAATCAGCTTTTCATTTTACAGCAGAACTGAAAATATATACCGGCCCGCCCACGTGGAGCTGCTTAATTTTTTATCAGGCACCTTAGAGAAAAAACTGGTGCATATTGTCGAATTGGAAAAAGCCGGAACAGAATCAGTTTTACATCAGGAAAACGACTTTCCTTTAGCTAAAAAAGATTTTGAAAATATTATCGGCAAAAGCACCGCTCTGCTTAGTGTTTTGGATAAAATAAAAATTGTAGCACCAACAGACACCTCAGTTTTGATTACCGGAGAAAGCGGAACAGGGAAAGAGGAAATCGCCAAAAGCATTCACCGCATGTCGTACCGAAACACAAAGCCGATTGTGGCTGTAAACTGCGCTGCGCTGCCTGCCGATTTAATAGAATCTATTTTATTTGGCCACGAAAAAGGTTCATTTACAGGGGCTGTGAACACCAGGATCGGAAAATTTGAGGAGGCCAGCGGAGGTACCATCTTTCTGGATGAAATCGGAGAAATGCCTTTCGATCTTCAGGCAAAGCTTCTGCGGGCATTACAGGAGAAAGAAATTGAGCGTATAGGCGGCAAACAGTCCATTGCTGTTGATTTAAGAATAATCGCAGCAACTAACCTCAATTTAGAGAAAGAGATTGCAAAAGGCAGATTCAGGCTTGACCTTTTTTATCGCCTCAATGTTTTCCCAATACACGTTCCCCCATTATGTAAACGAAAAACCGACATCCCTATACTGACCGAATATTTCGTTCAGAAACATGCAAAAATTATAGGTAAAACCATTTCGGAAATCCCTGTTGATTTTATGGATCAGCTGATGTTATATGATTGGCCAGGCAATATTAGAGAATTGGAACATGTGATTTTGAGGAGCATACTACTTTCATCGAACGGAAAACTTAATCCGGATCATTTGGAACTTGGATTGAAAAATGAGGAATCCTTTTCGCAACATGGGATAAAAACGATTAGTGATAACGAAAGAGACCATATCATCAGGGTGTTAGCACGCTGTAAAGGCAAAGTGGCGGGCAGTGGTGGTGCAGCCGAACTATTGGGCATACCGGCAACAACATTGAATTCGAAAATTAAAAAGCTGGATATTAAATGATCATGATATTTAGTAAATCAACGATATATCATCAATTTAAAAACCATGCAAATACAACAAAACACTGATAAACAAAAGATTAGCTATTGGTATTTTTCTTGAATGGTTTGAATGATATTAATCTGCTCAAACTGCTTATTGATTGCGGTTTTTATATGACGCTCCCCTGAAAATGAAACAGAAAATCTTAATTGTAGAAGATGAATTTATTGTAGCCAACGACCTGAGGATCATGCTTGAAAAAGCAGGTTACAAAGTATGCGGGATAGCTCCATCTGTGGTAAAGGCGCTTGAATTGATCGCGACGAAAGCACCCGACTGGATATTATTGGATATCTTTTTACAGGGCGACAAAACAGGTATTGATCTGGCTGGTCAACTTACTGAAATGGAAATTCCATTCATCTATATTTCTGCAAATACCAACCAGGGAATTTTAGAGGCTGCAAAAGCGACCCTACCTTACGGCTTTCTGGTAAAGCCCTTTCGCGAAAAAGACCTGATGGTGATGCTTGATATTGCCCGTTACAGGCATGAGCAGAATTTAAAATATAACCAACATGCAGAACCATCGTTACAAAAACAGATTGAACATATTGTAGAAAAACAGGAACCGATTTCGGAGCGGTTGAAACAAATCGGTGCTGTATTGCATCCGGTTATCCCTTTCGATTTCCTTTGGATCACCAAATCAAATCCCCGCACAACTACGAAAGACCAAAATATCATGCGTTCGCCTGATGGCAAATTCAACACGATCAATAATGAAACCTTATTAAAAGAAGTAAATATTTCCAGTCGTGATTTTAAAACATGGAACACCAGTGCTGTTGTTCACAATGGAAAATCAATCTTCAATGGCTACGATTTCAGAAAACTAAGGATGGAAAGCCCATGGACAAAAGCCCTTTCTGATCATTACCAGCTTGAATCGGCCCTGGTTACTGAAATTGACAGGGATGGTGAGCAATTTCAGTTTATTTTCTTTAATCATTTATCAGAGCTGTACACAAAGGTTCATACCGGCATTATAAACCAATTTAAGAAAAGCCTGGAGCTGATTTTAGATCAGGTGATTTACGGAAAGGATCTTGCAGTGGAAATCCCTGCCCCAACTTTACCTGTAGCCGAAAAACCAAGTGTTAGAAGGGAAAACACCGAAATTCCGAAAGATTTTAACGGAATTATCGGCAATAGCACCTTATTGCATGCAGCTTTTAAAAAACTCGAACTGGTTGCCCCAGATGATACTTCGGTGCTTATATTGGGCGAAAGTGGCACCGGAAAAGAAAAAATTGCACAAACCATCCATAAGTTATCTCCCCGTAAAAACAAACCATTAGTTACCGTAAATTGTGCAGCTTTACCTTTAACCCTGATTGAATCTGAGCTTTTTGGGCATGAAAAAGGCTCGTTTACAGGCGCTAATGAAAAACGGATCGGTAAGTTTGAGCAGGCCGATGGCGGTTCGATTTTTCTTGATGAGATAGGCGAACTTCCACTGGAAGCACAGGTTAAACTTTTGAGGGTACTTCAGGAAAAAGAAATTGAGCGCTTAGGCGGGAATTATACCAAAAAGATAAATGTAAGGATAATAACCGCCACCAACCGGAACCTTGAAAAAGAAGTTTCCGAAGGCAGGTTCCGACTGGATTTATATTACCGCTTAAATGTTTTCCCTATTGAATTGCCTGCTTTGAGACAACGTAAAGAAGATATTCCAGCTTTGGTAAGTCATTTCATTTCCAAATTCGGTAAAAAAAGTTCATCTGGTGTAACCGGAATTTCTGTTGAAGCACTGCATGAACTACAGGAATACGACTGGCCGGGAAATATAAGGGAACTGGAGCATTTGATTGAAAGAACGATGTTGTTAACCGAAGGAGACACAATTACTCAGGTAGATCTTCCAGGTTTGGTAAGCACAATGGGTTTTTCTGGCGACGACACTTTCAAAATTAAAACAATGGAAGAAATGGAAAGGGAGCATATCCTGAGTATTTTAAAAATGTGTAAAGGCAAAATATTCGGTCCTGGCGGAGCGGCCGAAATCCTGAATATTCCTTCTACTACATTAAACTCAAAAATTAAAAAATTAGGGATAAAGTTCGAATTTGTTAAATAGTGCTATTTGCTTTCGCCTGAACTTATATTTTGCTAGTTTCGGGAATAAACTTCAGATGAATTAATCTGATATCAGAGTAAAAAGATGTTGAAGTGCGTGAAGATATTTTTAGTATTAAGTTTAGGGTGTTTTCCGTTCCAGCGGCTGTTTGCACAAACTGAACTGAAATATAGTTTATCAGAACTTTTTCAGCTGCTTAAAAAAAGTAAAACCAGCGAAGACCGGATCAGATATAATAACCGTATCAGCAATTTTTATACAAACAACAAAATTTTCAGTCGCAAAAACATTGATAGTGCTGTTTATTTTGCAAATGCTGCATTACAGGAAAGTTCGGGCAATACTTCTGGCAATTCATCTATAGAAAGTGAATTGGCCTTGGCAAAGGCCAAACTAAAGACAAATGAGGTTTCTTTTGTTTTAAACCAGCTCAATGGAAAAGATACCGACAGCAAAATCCAGTTGCTGACTGAGGTTGGGGCATATTATCTTTACAAACCCAAAGAGAAAAAAAACGATCTCGATAGCGCTATACTGCTGCTTAACAGGGCCATTAAGCTTTCAAAAACTTACGCACAACCAAAATTTGAACATCTAGCTGAACTTTATATATGCGATGTTTACCGGGAACGGGGCGAGAATGTTCGATCGCAAATTGCTTTTGCAACCTTAATTGATCAATGCAAAAAAGCAAATGATTATCATACCGCCGCAGCAGCCAGTTCACGCTGGGGCGACCACCTTCCTTTTGCCCAAGAGAAAATTGCTTATTACCAATCGGCAGCTGAGCTCTACAAACGTAGTTGTAGTACGAGCGAATATATTGGCATGCAAAAGGCCATAGCAGATGTGCAATTGAATATGGGCATGTTAACCGCAGCAGAAAACGGTTTAATTTCGGTTTTAGCCCAATATAAAGCACTGGGTTATAAAAACCTGCAGTTCACTTACGATTTGCTTTCTGTAGTTTACCGCATGCAGGGCAAGTTGAAAGAATCTCTTTCCAACTCGCTTTTGGCCATCAGGTATATGCAGATTACAGGAAGTGATGCTTCAAAAGGTTATTTCCTAAATAATTTAGGAAGCGTATATGCAGAACTGGGTAATACCCCGGCAAGTGTTAAAGCCTATCAACAATCGCTTGAGGCCATGCAATATCAAAATGCAGAAGCCCGGCTTACGAGTTTGAAAATGCTTTCTGATGGTTTAATCAGAGAGGGGCATATCCGCGAAGTTTTATCGCTTTCCAACATTTATGAAGCGGAGAGCCAAACACCATTGGCTAAAGTAATTTTCGCCACCATAAGAGGTAACGCCTACAAAAGCCTGAAAAAATACGACATTGCCGAGAAGTACTACCTGCAAATGTCCCAATGGGAAGCTAAAATGCAGTCGAATCTGTTTCATTCCGCGGAAAGTTTTTACACCATTGCCCAATTTTATGCACTGAAAAAGGATTTTACAAAATCGAACTATTATTACAGTAAGGTGCTGGCACTGCCTAAAGGCGTTATGCCACTTTCCAGTATTCGCAATATCTATTATAACCTCTACCAGGCCGATTCGGCGCAACATAATTTAAAATCGGCCATCGAAAACTACAAGAATTTTAAGCGTATAAATGATTCACTGGTGAACGCAAGGAGTAACCGTGATATGCAGGAGCTGCTGATCCAATATCAGGCCAATCAAAAAGAGCAGGATAATGAGCTTTTACGAAAAGAAAGTATTTTGCAGAACAACAGATTGCAAAGGGCTGAATGGTTAACTAAGGTAACGGTTTTGGGTCTGTTTGCACTTCTGGTTATTGTAGGGCTTTCGCTATATGGATTCCGCAACCGCCAAAAATCAAACCGTTTGCTTACTTTACATCAGCAGGAAATAGAAATTAAAAACAACTCGCTTCAAAATTTAATTGATAAGCAGGCGAAACTACTGCTCGAAAAGGAATGGCTGATCAAAGAAATCCATCACCGTATAAAAAACAACCTGCAGGTAATTACCAGTTTACTAAATGCGCAAAGTAACTACCTGCAAAATGATGCTGCACTTGCTGCCATTAAAGACAGTCAGAACCGGATTCAATCCATATCATTAATTCACCAAAAGCTTTTTCAATCGGATAATGTAGCTTTGATCAATATCCATAGTTATATCGTGGAGCTGATGAAGTTCCTTTGCGATACTTTTCATGTAAACCAACGGATCACATTCGAATTTGATGTACCCGAAATCGAATTGGATATTGTTCAGGCCATGCCGTTGGGTTTAATCATTAACGAGGCCATAACCAACATCATCAAGTATGCCTTTCCCGGTAACTCAAAAGGAAAAGTGGCCATCTCATTTTCTGATTTAAATAATGGTTTTTACCTTTTCAGGATAACCGATAATGGTGTAGGCTTACCAGAAAACCATGATGGCCCAAACGGTCCTACCCTTGGTATCACCTTAATAAAAGGTCTGGGCAATCAGTTGGGCGGCGAGGTAAGCATTACTTCGCAGGATGGTGTTACCATCTCCCTGGAATTTCCCGCGTTGGTAAATCCTTAAGCGGAAAAATTTTTAAAGCTTCGCGCTAAACTTTGCCATATAAACTATTTAACCATTATTTTTCAATGCTATTTTGGTATGCGGGATTTTAGTGTCTGATAAGTCAATCTGCATTTCCTGCTTCCTGATTACCTCGTCGCTAAATTCCTTTTCCTTACGGATTTTATGTAATTCTTGCCGCTGAACACGATAAATATCTTTTAAAATATGATTATACACCTCCATTTCGGCATTTTCGACTGCTTCACACTCCATCGACTCGAGTCGTCGGGATGCATGACTTAGCCGGTTCTCCAACTCATTTTTTAAGCCCTTTACCAAAGCAATCCCTTCAGTCTCTTCAGCATAGTTTTCATCTAACCGATTAAGAGAAACCCTTAAAAGCCGGAGTTTAATGGTGGTTTCCTGCTGATCATCGGGCACCAATGGATCAATTTCAGCAATATGAAGTGCCTTGATAATGTAAGGCAAGGTAAGACCTTGAAAAACCAGTGTAACCAGGATAACCACAAATGTAATAAAGATGATGAGGTTACGGTGCGGAAAGTTGATGTGGGCAGCAGTAGTAAGCGGTAATGAAAGCGCAGCAGCCAAAGAAACTACACCGCGCATGCCGGCCCAACCGATGATTAACGGTCCTTTCCAGCCGGGATGCACTTCACTATTTCTTACCTTAACAGATAACCACCTCGGAATAAAGGCAACAGGATAAATCCAGGCAATACGCAGTACGATAATCAGTGCACTAATGATCAGGCCATAACTACAGGCCTCCCAAAGCGAATAACCTTCTAAGCCCGCCATAATTACGGGCAGCTCTAAACCGATTAAAATAAACACAAAAGCATTGAGAATGATGGCAAGGGTTGCCCAAACATTGATGGCCTGTAAACGGCTCTGACCATCTGCAAAAATCTCGTGTGACCGGTAGGATAAAAACAAACCGCCACTTACCACAGCCATTACACCCGAAAAATGAAATTGCTCTGCTGCCAGATACATGAAATAAGGTGATATTAAGGTGATGGCCGCATCGATACTCGGCGTGGTTGGTAAAAACCTGTGGATGAGGTATAATACATGGGCTACGGCCAAACCAATCACGATTCCCATTGCAGTACTTAAGAAAAAATCACCCGCCGCATTTGAAAGCGAAAACTGACCCGTAATTACCGCGGCCAAAGCAAAACGGAGAACAATTAAACTGGATGCATCATTAACCAAACTTTCGCCTTCTAATATGGTTGTAATGCGCTTTGGAACCTTTATATTTTTGAGTACTGATGTGGCAGCAATGGCATCGGGAGGTGATACAATTCCCCCCAGTAAAAAGCCCATGGCCAGTGTAAAACCAGGAATCATGAACGAGCTTAAAAACGCGACAGCCAGCGAAGTGATGATCACCAGACCAAATGCCAGCAAACTGATTGGTCTTTTAAAACGCCAGAAATCGTTCCAGGAAGTATACCAGGCGGCCTCATAAAGTAAGGGAGGTAGAAAAATCAGAAAGATTACTTCAGGATCAATCGACATCGCTGGAATGCCTGGTATATAACTTATTCCCAAACCTGCCAGCACTAAAAATATAGGATAGGAAATTTTTACCTTTTGCGCCAACATAATCAGCAAGAAAGCCACTGAAAGTAAAATAAGAAATTGAAGAAGGGTATAATGCATGCCTTTTATCATCAAAGAATAAACCACAAATATAATCAACAATCAATCAGCCACTTGAACATTACAAGGTTTGATTTTCAACATTAAAAGTTAGCGAAATAGCGTGATTTTACCTGCTATTTGTTTTAATTCTATAGTGGAATAAACCATTAACCGCTAAAGCGATTAATATACTTATCGGAATAAGCAATGATCGATTGGCCCAATGTTGAAAAATTAAGGTACTGCCAATTGCGCCCAAAATAAAACCTCCCCAGGTAAAAAGTAATAAAAAATAGCGTCTGATATGAGTGTCCCAGCTGCCTTGCCTGTCTGAAGGATATTTTTCGAAAACAGCTAAGGCTAAATGTTTAGCCATGTTATTTAACGTACCCGTTACAAAATCAGCATTGACCGGTTGCCGCCCTACCATTGATGCAATGGTATTCATATATCCCATCGAAATGCCAATTATAAAAATTGCCATGGGCATTTTCAACGCAAAAAAATAATCACACAGCAGAAAAAGAACCAATCCTGCAGCAACTGGAATGAATGACATCCATTGCACTTTATAATATTTAAACTGCCTGGCAACGTTTCCCAGAAATACACCTGCGAAAAATGATGAAATTGCAATTATGGCAAATGTAGCGTCTGTTAGATCACCTTTGGCGAAAAGATTTCCTGTTTGGGTGGTATTTCCACTCATAAAGGATAAGTAGGTTTTAAACCTGATCAATCCAAATGCATCGATATAACCCGCTATTGCGGCCAAACACATTTGCAACAGCTCTTGTTTTCTGGTCTGCTTTAAGGCTGTTTGCAAATGCATTTGGTCGCTGGTATTCATATTTTTTGATCGGTTATCAATGGAAAAATGGAAACAAAGCTATTTCTTAGCCGCTGGTCTGATAAATAATTTATTTTTAGGCAGCTTATCAATCACCGCTTTCGAAACCCCCATATTGGTCAACAATACATCCTCAGGGTTGGAAGCCAACCATTCGCTTAAATCGATTGCTTCATAATTACCCGCATTAAAACCAATTAAAATCCTGCAAACTTCGCTACCAGTATTTTTGATGTAGTGCCCTGCACCCATTGGTACATACCCTACATCACCGGCACTAAAATTTTCTGTAATGGCTGTGGCCTCAGCCAAAAAAACGGTCATTTCTGCCGTACCAGACAGATAATATTGCCATTCATCAGCATTTGGATGCCAGTGCATTTCGCGTAAAGCTCCTGGTTCCAGCTCCAATAAAGAACCTGTAATGGTTGCACTGATCGGAAATTCTTTTTGAGAAACAACCCTTTGTTTACCTGCTCCCGGAATTACACGGGGGTTTTGTGCATGCAATGGGTAACGATGTTTAGTAAACAATTCTGGTTCTAACCGGGGTTGTGCAATTGCAGAACTGTCGTCGGGTACTGCACCTAAGGCAAAATATGCTTCACTTTTCGGTAAAAGATCTACTTCATCCAATGTCAGGCCTAAATTTTGTGCCACTATTTCTTTAGGAGTATTTGCAATAAAATCGGTGATGCTAAAAGTGTGGTCTTCGGAAAAATTTCCATTATCGAAAATTAAGATAAAATGGCATTCAGTTGTCCCTGTAGCTTGTAATGCGTGGCCGTAACCTTTGGGAAAGTACCAAACATCGCCAGGCTCAAAACTATCGATATAACTTGTTCCATCCGGATGTACAAGTGTATTTCTCATACTTCCTGTTACAACATACCCCCACTCGGCGGCGTTTGCATGCCAGTGTAACTCCCTCATACCTCCTGGTGCTAACCGCATAGATACACCTGCTAAACCAACTGATGCCGGAAAATCTTTAACAGACGCTCCTCTGGTTATGCCCCCCGGTGCTAATCTTGGCGCTTTTTTTTCGAGCTCGTACTTGAAACTTAATTTTTCGTCGTTCATGACATTTTATTTAAGATTTGATATAAATGTAGTGCTGATCATGAAACCGCGGCTGTTTTAATCGTTGAGATCAGCAAATGGATCGTTGAAATGGCAAAATCAGTCTTTAGTGATGAGACTGATCAGGAATGATGAAACCTAATCCCAGCTTGCTTTCAAAAAACATCGATCCATGATGCAGCTCAACGATTTCTTTTGAAAGGTATAAACCTAAACCATAACCTTTAATGGCTCCTGTTCTGGTATTATTCGCCCTGAAGTGTTTACCTTGCTTATTTTATCCCGATCGCCTTTAACAAACAGCGAACCATTGATCTCCGTTTTAAAAATGTGATCTGGAATAATCTCGGCATGATGTGAAACAGTTTCATAACCAAGGTTGAAAAATCAAACCACTCCATTTGCTTAGGAAAACCAATCAAAATAATCGTTGAAACGGCTTAAGTAATCGTTACACCGGTAAAATGTAACGCAAATCAAAAAATTCCCCTGATGATGGTTTGCACATATCCAGTTGTACGGATCATCAAAACAAAACCAATTGTAACCTATGCTGTTTGATTTTACTGGATCATTAGCGTAAATTAACGAAATAAAGCCAATAGAGTACGCACAAAATAAATCTAAAGAGCTAATTAACAATTAGTTAAAACAATGGCCTGCAAATTGAATAATTGAATTCATCAATATCCCAGGCTTAGTGATCAACCAAATTACACTGGTTAATTCGCGAAGGCTGCTTAAATAATTAAAATTTAATCTAATAAAAAAACTATGAGTACCATTAAAGTAAAAGACGGAACTGAAATTTATTACAAAGATTGGGGAACAGGTCAACCGATCGTTTTTCATCATGGATGGCCTTTATCAGGAGATGATTGGGACACACAAATGATGTTTTTCCTTAAACAGGGATACCGGGTGATCGCGCATGACCGCCGTGGACATGGCCGCTCAGGACAAAGTGCAAATGGTAATGATATGGATACTTATGTAGCCGACATTGCAGAACTAACAGCAGCACTCGATTTGAAAGACGCTATTCACATTGGCCACTCAACTGGTGGGGGTGAAGTAATCCGTTATGTTGCGAAACATGGCAAAGGCCGGGTTGCAAAAGCAGTATTAATTAGTGCGGTAACACCAATTATGATCCAGAATGAAAGCAATCCGGAAGGTGTGCCATTGGCCATATTTGATGAAATCCGTCAGGGTACCAGTTTTACCAGGGCACAATATTTCTACGATTTCCCTGTAGCGTTTTACGGATGGAACCGTGAGGGCAAAACAGTTCAGGAAGGAATAAAACACAACTGGTGGCGTCAGGGCATGATGGGTTCTGTATTGGCACATTATGAGGGAATTAAAGCCTTTTCGGAATCAGATTTCACTGAAGATTTAAAAAGTGTAGAAATTCCGGTATTGGTATTACATGGCGAGGATGACCAGATTGTTCCTTTTAACCAGGCTCCAAAAGCAGCAAAATTATTGCCAAACGGAAAATTGATTTCTTATCCAGGTTTCCCTCATGGTATGCCAACTACTGAGGCTGACACGATTAATAAGGATATCCTGGCTTTTATTAAAGGATAAAGCTTACATTTTAGCCACGGAAACACAGAAAACAGTCCTCATTTCGTTATTCTGTCGCTAAGATATGGGATTAGGTTGTTTTCTTGATCAAAACCAATATGCGCACCAATAAACACAGCTGTTTGTTGGTGCGCACTTTTTTTTTAAAACAAGGGAGTTGGGATTGGGGCGTTCGAAATATCGCTATTCCCAACTTGATTGGGAACCACGTAGGTTGCATTAAGATTCTCGCTTGCGAGGGAAAGACGACCGATCTATGGAATCTATGATTGATAAAATTAGTTTGATGTAGATTTTAACAAAATAAAACATAGGTTGGGTATCCGCCACAACCTATGTTTTGACCAAACTAAAATCAGCTTATAGAGAATTAAATCTCACTAAGGCTGGTTATGACCGGTCCTCACCGGGTATTTTTTCCGCTTATGATAAGCGGGAATATTTTAATCATCGAGTGATTTTTTTATCTGCTATCACTCTCAGTTTTATATGGGAGTTTCGGAAAATCCTTTTGTGCCTGCTTAAACTGAAGATCGTAGTCCATTGGCCAGCCGAATGCCTTTGCCGCTACGCCCTGTAGGTTTACTCCTGCCGCACCGCTCCAGAAATGTACAAATTCACCGTAATTGAGATCCCTTTTAAAGCGGCCGTTTTTGTTTTTGGGAAAATTTACTGCCAGGAGTTCGAAATACCTGTTCAATACTTTTCCTTCGCCATACTTGCTGTAAATAGGGAAAAACCAGTTTTTGAACCATTGTGTGCCTGACCTTGGAAAGTCGTCGTACTGGGTTTGCATCTGTGTAAATACCCTATTGGCCTCATCGGTCATGCCTATATTTTTAAGCACATCATAATTGAAGATTTCCATAAATTTACTATCTCCCCATAGCGCGTCCGATGGAGATCCCTTTGTACCGTGGCTCGCACTGGTTACAATGTGCCCCATCTCGTGGATTGGCATACCGATCTGTTCTCCACCTGGATTATTCCATTGCGCTAAACCACAATCGATAACATTGCGGTAATCGTGGCTGGCATCAAAAAAAGGTGATGGATGACCACCTCCATAATCTTTACCCATAGCGCGGTGCAGGATCACATACAATCTCGGATCTGAGCCAAATTCTCCATAATTCCGCTTCACATAAGCCCAGTAATCGGCCATTATAGCAATAGGCCATTTTACATTTGCCGGCATGTTTTTATCATAAAAAACAGCCACATTCGCATTGCTTTCTACCAGTTTCAGTTCCTCCTGATGTTCGAACCAATGTTCTTTCCAAACGGAATCAGGAGTACTTGTAGTTTTGTTAACCTGATCCTTCGCTTGCGCTTTGGATTTTGAAACCAGTCCCAATATAAAAATTGGGACTAGAACATAAATAATTGATTTAGTTTTATTCATAATTGCATTATTTCTCCATTTTACAGAAGAAAACTATTTATTCCAGAAGGATATTTCGCTAATGTTGCTGTAATTGGGATCACCACTGGCCACTTGAGTTACGCGGATACGGATATAACGGATGTCTGGTAGTCCATCTGGAAGGCTCACTTTAAATGGTGCCGATCCATCATCCGAACGTTCTACTGTTTTTAACAACTTCCACCCTCTTCCTATCGATTCTGCTGTCCAGCCGGCAGAATTGCCTGGCGATAGTGTCTGCGCACCGGTAAGATCGGCTATTCCCCAGATTTCAAATTTGGTAGGGTTATTATAGCCGTTCCGCCCGATGATTTCAAACTGGGCGAGGTTGGTTACCGCTTTACCCATATCGAAAGTAAAGTGATGCGGAAGCGGCGACTTATCATCACTATGGAAAATATCCGGATAATCAGTGGGTGCTTTATTTCCATTCCAGAGTTGAGTCAAATTGGTTTCATCCGAATAAGTGCCCACATCATTAGCCAGCTTCAACGGGCGGAACAGCGATTTATCAACCGGAATCAAGATGTTACTCAAAGAATCATAATCTGCGGTGTAAAAGGTATCAATTGCGGATTTAACGGGAATATAGGCCGACCTGAAATAAATTTTTGTGCCGGATTTGTAGTCGGCCAGCCTGATCGAATTTGCATCAGGACTTATCGCGCTTGTATGTATGGTACCATCTTTATAAGTATAACGTATTTCTGTAGCGATGTTGATGGTATCGGGTTTTTCAAAGTTGAGTGTGATGCCGCTGTCATCTAGTTGATAGGGATTTGCAGATACCAGAAAGCGATTGGTTAAACTCGATTTATAGCTATCGCCATAAACCTTTACGTTGCTGATCTGAACAGGGACTGATTTATTCCCAGCTTTATCATAAGAATAGATGGTAAAGGAATAATTGTACTCCACTAGTTTTGGAATGATTACCGATACATCAGTGATTGACCGATCAGGCGCCGCCATTTCTAATGAATCTGCGGAATTGTTCCAGAATATTTTGTAGCGGATTACACTCGGATCGGGACTGGCTTTCCAGTTTAGTTTTACCCTATAGTTGCCTGGTGCAGCTGCAACTTTGCCCGGAAAGCCGGGATATACCCGCTCTTTTCCATCGAGATATTTTCTATAATCAAGGGCATCCTTGCTACAGCCACAAAGCACTGCAATGGTCATAAAAACCAATAAGATGCTGTTTATATGTTTAGTTGTCATCTTCTATAAATTTTAATTGGTGTTTCCCCAAAAAGATAATTCCATTACGTGTGCAAAATCCGCATTTCCCCAGGTCGAGTTAACGGCCAGCCTGATAAACCTGACCTTCGGAATATCCAGGGCAATGTTAAACTCAAATCCGGCTTTAACCGCAGCAAGATCTGCCGGAGTAGTTTGTCCCGGAGCGTTGCCAGATGGTGGTGGAGGACAGTTGAAATTGCCCAGGTTAATCCAGTCGCCCACTACAGTACCTTTTGCCGATGTTACGGGTAATTCGATGTCTGCAGGTGCAGTTTTAGCCGACCCCCAAAGTGTCCAGGCTTTAGGGTTACCATGGTTATAAGAATAATCGTTTCCATAGGCTTCTCCCCTTTCCCATATCTTATAACGGCTGAGTTTGGTGAGCACGCCCATATCGAAGGTACAGAGCTGAAGAGGCTTACCATAACCTGCTTCCGTATGCCATCCCGGATCAGAGGTATTATTGTCCCAAAGCCTTGTGGTATTCCATCCCAGCGATATGGCACCCAGAGGTGAATCGGATGCTAATCTATATTCACTAAATTGTGCTTTTGGCACCATGATTTCGAAAATCGGGCTGATTGATTTATATAAGGTATCAGAAATATTTCCCCATCTATCGGTAACATAAACCCCGAAATCTCTTTTTAGGGTATCAAAACCCCTTACACTGAAGTTAATGCTCTCCGCTTCGGTATAAAACTGTTCAATTGGCAGCATTTTCCCCGTGGTTTTATCATTGGAGATCACAATTACCCCAATCGGCTTTTTAGCCGGATTGCTGGCTGTCACATTTACCCCGCCAAAATCGGCCTGAAGCTGAACCGTAGGATAAACGGCCAGGTAAGAAGGGGTTGCCGGGCGGACACGTACCTGTACAGGATCACTTTTCACATTTGCACGCGATACGGCATAAAGGGTAACCTCATAATCCGCGCTTTTTTCAAAGCCTTCTACCCTGATTGTATCGCTATAATAAGAAGATTTACTTTGCCTTACGGTTCGCGAATTGATCCTGTATTCTGCCTGCACATAGAGCAGATTCTCGGAATTAGGCAACACATAAGAAATTACAGCCGCGCCGGCCAGGTTTTCTACTTTTATTCCGGTAAGTGCTCCGGGTTTTGTCATATCTTTCGATACCACCTCATTAAAACCTTCGCTTTCTTTACACGAATAAAGCGAGCAGGCCATAATTAACAGCAAAAGAAACTGTAGGGTGCAAAGCCTGTTGTATATTTTTGATCTAATTTTCATCATCATCTATTTAGAGTTTACCAATAAGGATTTTGAACCAGGTTCGGATTTACGATCAGGTCGTTGTATTTCAGCGGCCATAAATAATCCTTAAGACCAAAGACCGGAATTACCAGGTTGCGCTGACGGTAGTAACCTTCAGGCGTAGTATCCTGAATGTTCCAGCCCTGAAGCGGTTTGCTCATTACCTCCTGCATCACCTTCCAGCGCCTCAAATCCCATCCAATCCTTCCTTCGAAACAAAGTTCAATGCGGCGTTCCTGCTGGATGATCGCTCTTAAGCCATCTTTACTCGATGCCTTACCAGGATTTGTGGAGTATGACGACCATGATTCTTTAACACCCTTTAACCCCGCACGTGTACGTACTTTATCGATATAGGTGTACACATCTGCCGTAGGCCCATTTACCTCATTAAGTGTTTCGGCATAAAGCAGGTACAGTCCGGCGAGCCTGATCAGCGGCATTCTAAAGCCCGTCTGGCTAACTTCTGTACCAAAAACCGATTGGTAGTTTACCAGTTTGCTTGGCCAATAGCCTGATACATTAACCCTGATATTATCTTTCGGGCCAGCAAGGGAAGTTCCGCCACGGGCCTGTATATACAGCATGTTTTCAGGATCGGTTTGGCCATTGCCAAAAAAGCAGCTTCCATCGAATGATAAATCGGCATAAAAGCGAGGTTCCCGATCCATGTGCATTTTTATGGTTTGGTAACCGCTTTTTAAATAGTATTTACTTTCAGTAGGCGCTGTAGCAACGGCATAACGGCCTCTATAATCGTAACTAGCATCTTCAGCCATCGGAATACCATTTTTAGAGTAAAACAGCTCGGCCATGCTAATTGGCACCGCAAAATTGCCCGGTGCACCGCCCATATTCTGAACCATGGCATTGGTAAGTCTTGGCATCGCCATAGATTGTAGTCCAAATTCAGGATTAAGCGCCCAGATCACTTCAGGATTTTTTTCCCAGTTCTCAGTAATGCTCTGTCTGATGTCCATTACGGTTTTCAATGCTGGCGGAATGCTTGGAAGATTGCCGGGAGAAGTAAAACGGTAAAGTGAAAGATTACTTTCCTCGCATGATTTTACAGCCGCCTGGCAGGCCAGCATCGCTTTGCTCCACTTTTCGGCACTAAAAGCCGCCGGGAACAGATTAAGGCCATCGTTATCTTTAAAACCCGTATAATCGGGATTACCATTGAAAAAAGGGCTAGCCTGAGTGGTCAGCACCTCAGCCTTAACCGATAGGGCAATGTTTTGCGTAATCCGGCCTAAACTTCTTGCGGGATCCTGAATGGTGCGTGGAAGATCGGGTGTGGCTTCATCCAATAAGGATACGATATAGGCAAAGGCCTCATCAACGGGCGCACGTTTTACCCTTACCTCATCTGTGCCCGCATCTATTGGCAGGTTCTGTTTAATTAATGGAATCGGGCCGTACATTCTTAACAGGTAAAAGTGGTAATAGGCCTTTAAAAACTTCACCTCTGCGATCCAGCGGTTGCGTTCAAATTGTGGCAGATCTTTCGGACGGTCGATATTCTCCAGAAAGATATTACACCTTCTGATGGCCCTAAAAATAGGCTGACCCAACTGTTCACCATCCCAATAATTTAGTGAGGGGTTATCAGTAGTTTGTACACCCCTGATCAGGTGAAAGCCCTGCTCTGCATCCCGGCTACCCAGTGTGGCCTCTGTTAAAGTATTGGGAAAATAAATTTCTCCAGAGGTGGTAAAGGCCGCATCGCTATTGGATGGCCCCATGTTCTGTATCGTAGAATAACAGGTAAAAAGGTAGTTTTCGGCCTCGTTTCTGTTTCTGAAAGCATAATCGATAGTGGCCACGTTATCTGGCGTTACATCCAGGTATTTCTTGCAGGAAAGGGCCATCCCCGTAATCGCCGCAAGTAGTATGATGAGTTTAAAATTGAATTTCATAACAGGTCTGCTTATAGGTTTACGTTGATTCCAATGTTATACACTTTCTGGATCGGATAACTGAAGCCGTTAGAGGCCAGTTCCGGATCCCAGTCTTTAAACCTGCTCCAGGTAAGCGGATTTAAGGCATTGAAATAGATCCTGCAGTTAGACAGAAATGCTTTTTTAGATAACTTATCAGGAAAAGTATAACCGATTTCTATCGACTTTAACCTGATAAAAGCACCGTCGCGCATCCACCACGAACTGGTTTGGAGGTTATTGCTGATCTCAGAAGAAGTAGTTCCCAAGCGGGGATATTTGGCATAAAGATCCTGGTTTTCCTCTGTCCAATGGCTATCAGCAAAGGGCTGAAGCACCTGTCTGTTCTCCAGAAACGGACTAACCTGCGAAGGGTCGATAAAGAAACTCGTGCGGCCTACCCCCTGAAAGAACAAGGAAAGATCGATTTTTTTGAATCCCATTGATAAGCCCGCACCATAAACAATCTCAGGCGTTGAAGGCAAACCGATAAAAACCTGATCGGCTTCGGTAATTTTGCCATCGTTGTTTACGTCGGTATATTTGATATCGCCACCCTTAGGTGCGGATGCTCCGGCGCCAAAAAGCTGTGTTGGCGAAGCGGCCGCCTCCTGGTCATCAACAAAAAGGCGCTCTGCAATGTAACCCCACCTTACCCCGATTTTCTGCCCGGATAGTATTCTCCATGGCTCCTTATAGGCTGGTTGCTCATATTTTCCGTATTTATTCTGTGAAAAGGTAAAATTCATTCTTCCCGACATCCAAAATCCTCCGCTGAAGGTTTTACTGTAGTCGGCCGAAAAGTCTATTCCCCTCGAATCGGCGGTACCCAAGTTTGCGCTCACACCTGATTCTAATCCCATACTGGTAGGAATAGAGGCACGCTCCATTAAGATATTATAGCGGTGTTGTTTATACACCTCAGCAATAATATTCAGACTTTTAAATAAGCTGATTTCCAAACCGATATTGGTCTGTCTGGAAGTTTCCCAGGTTACCGCATCGTTTGCATAATTGGTAATGCTCACCCCTGGTCTGGTTACCCCGTTGGTTTGTCCGAAATAAGCAGGGTTACCACCATTCAGGTTTACGTTCGACAGGTAAAAGAAACGTTGTGCCCCAATGGCGTCATTTCCCACCAGGCCATAACTTGCCCGCAGTTTAAGCTTATTAACAGCGTCTTTCAAGCCGCCATTCCAGAATTTTTCGTTAGAGATTACCCAGGAGCCGCCAATTGTTGGGAAGAAACCAAATCTGTTTTTTTCAGCAAAGCGTTCCGATCCGTTGTAACCAAAGTTAAATTCGGCAAAATAGCGGTTGTCATAAGAATAGCCTAACCTCCCTGACAAACCTACGTTACGGTAAGGAAGTGAATATTGGAGGCTTGATAAATTGGTTGCCGGGTCAATAGCATTGGCATATAAACGCTGTTGCCTGGTTGCAATTAAGGTACTGCTGATGTTATGTTTAGTGCCGAGCTGCCTCGAATAATCGACAACCGCCTGCATGTACACAAAAGTATTGATATCCTTAAATCCTGGTTCGAAACTCAGGTATTCCGAAGCCTGGCCGGGTTGATTGTTGATCCAGTTTAAACTATATTGATTGCTGATCCGGTCGTAAGATGCTATGTTGTAGTAAAACGGAGCATATTTTCTCGTCAGATCGAAATAAGAATACCTGTTGGTATTAAAAAGCCCTTTAAAGGTTAAACCCTTTGTTAAAAAATTAAGATCCTGGTTCATCTCCAACTGGGCCGACATCCTGGATCTGGAGAAGGATTTATACCCTTTCATCATATCTGCATAGGGATTGGAAAAACCCACGGTATTTCCTGTTCCTTCAGTGGAGCTGTTCCCAAACAGAATGTGTGTATCAATTCCCAATGAAGGATCAGCCGGATAATATGCAGGAAACAATACCGGACTGGTATGGAGTGCCTTTTTATACAGATCGGCAGAAAAAGAACCGTCATCTGTAATTGGCCCGTTATACTCATCAAAAGTACCAGAAAGCCTCAGTACGACTTCTGTGGTAGGCGTAACATTAATGTTTACATTTGAGCGCAGCTGGTAATTTTCGAGTTTTACGTTATTATTGAAGTTATTTACAGGGCTTACTTTTAATATGCCATTGTCGCGGTTATAAGAGGTACCAATGTAGTACCTGGCAATCTTTCCACCTCCGCTTACGCTACCGTTCAACCGCTGGTTATTGGTGCTGGTTTTAAAAAGTTCATCAATCCAGTTTACCGCAGGATACACATATTTGTTGCTACCCGGTGCATCGCTCAGTGTTTGTTCACGATTATAAATATCATTTTGGCTATACCTGGGCACCGCTAGCGGGTTCCTGGTGGTTAGGGCCTCATTGTACATCTTCATAAAGGTAATGGGATCGGCAATTTCGAGGTTTTGCGTAGACTGAGAAATGGAATTTTCAAAGCGAACATTTACTTTTGCGTTACCTTCTACACCTTCCTTGGTGGTGACCAGAATTACCCCGTTAGCACCCCTGGCACCATATAAAGCAGTTGCACTGGCATCTTTTAAGATAGAAAAACTAGCGATATCATCTACCTGTAACCGCGCCAGATCGGTTGGGGTAAGCTCTACGTTATCTACCAGAATTAATGGATCTTGTTTGTAACCAAATGTGGTTACCCCGCGGATAAAAAACGTAGAATTATCCAATCCGGGCTGGCCGCTCCGCTGGTAGGCCACTACCCCAGCAATCTGCCCGGCCATGGCATTGGTTAAATTGCTTGAGGGGATCTTTAGCTTAGAAGGCGTAATGCTGGTAACCGATCCCACCATGGCTTCTCTCCGCTCCTTCTTTCCGAAAGCGGTAACCACTACATCAGAGAGATTGTTATCATCGGATTGCAGGATCAGGTCTACCTTTAGTTTTTGTGGATCAGCGACGAAAGTAGTTGTTCTAAAACCGACTGACGATACCACAACGGTAGATTTGGCCGTGGCATTGAGCGAGTATTTACCGTCGCCATCGGTAATGGTACCCATAGCACTCTGGCCTTTTACCTGTAAACTAACCCCAGGTATGCCTAAGCCAAGCGAATCTTTAACCGTTCCGGTAATTTTGATTGTTGCGCCCTGTTGTGCAAAAGTGCTACTGCCCAAGAGCAGAAAACAGACACATAGTACCGAGAGCAGTATCCACAGATTTCCCTGATAAGGCAAATGCCTTATCCTTGCAGTAAAATTTTGGTTCATAAAGTTTGGTTGGTTAAGTGTTGATTTATTTCAAAAAATGATTGTCGGTATACCCTGGATTAGTTAATTCCCAATTATACCTGGCAAACAAGAGCGGTTAATAAATTAGCCGGGCCAAAATTGATCCGGCTAACCTATCTTATTTTCTTTCGTTAAATACCCCTAGTTCAGCAATTGCTGGCGGGCTGTCGAAGCCTGTAATGGTTACTTTTATTTTTTCGCACCAGATGCGCCCGAACCTAAAAATACTCACCCTTTTATCGCCCTCATGTTTTGCGGTTAAAGCATTCCATTTACCGTTCGCATAATATTGTAAGCTGTAAGTCGCTTTTCTGTTATTTCCTGCCGTTAGCACTATCATGTTACAAGGAACGGCTTTCTCGAAGTTTAGCTCATACCATGGCGATTTTACGGTAGGATTAGATGACCAGCTGGAACCAAAATCATCGTCGTTGGCAAAATCCATGATATTCATATCATCACTCCAGCTACTGTTGCTTTTTACATGCTTGGCGATGTTACTTGAAATAATTGGTGCAGCGTAGGCCGGAATACGTGGAAGACCTTCAGGTTTTTTATAGATCTGCCCCATTTCTTTAAGCGCCGCTAAGGCGTTATCATCGATCAGGCCATTTTTGCCCGGTGCCACATTCAATATAAAATTGCAGTAGGCACCATTGTAAGGAATGATGAACTTATTCACCAGTTCGGGTACATTTTTTACAGGTGTAGTAGGGAAAAAAGTTTTCCAGAACCAGTTGGCCTGCAAAGGTAAACAGGCAAGCGCCGGAAGTTTGTTGTTTTCTTTTGAAATAAACTGGCCTGCACCTTGTTCATACGATTTGATATCGGTATAGAAAAGTGCCTGTGTAGGATATTTAGCCGCATTCAGATCCATTACCAAACAGTTAGGCTGTAATGATTTAATTAAATAGTAAATATCTTCAAAAGGTACCTGATCATAAGAAATCCTGGACCATGGTGCATCCCATCCGTCAATAATCAGCGCGGTGATTTCGCCATAATTGGTGAGCAGTTCGGTAATCTGATCTTTGATCATTTTAACATTGGCCGGGGTAATCTGGTTTGGGCGGATGCCGTGATGGGTATCCAATATAGAATAATACAACATTACCTTTAATCCGTTCTTGCGGAAAGCATCTGCATACTCCTTTACCACATCGCGTTTTAGCGGTGTGTTCATCACATTGTAGGCTGTAGTTTTGGTGTTCCAGATCGGAAAACCGCTGTGGTGTTTGGTAGTTAAACAGCCATAAGTCATATTTGCAGATTTTGCGGCTTTAGCCCATTGATCGGCATCGAGTTTTGGCGACTGGAAAAGGGAAAGATCGGCATCAGGGTCAGACCAGTCCTGATCCATAAAAGTAGGCATTCCATAATGGATAAACATGCCCAGTCCAAGGTCAACAAAATCTTGCTGAAGCTCGGGTAAAGGTTTATTGGCCGATTTCTGCTGGGCCATTGCCGGGTAAATAGATGTCGCTCCCGAAACGATAAGTAATAATGATAAAATCCTTTTAAAGGTCATTTCTTTTTTGTTTGATTTATGTATTTGAGTTCTTGCTATTAAAGATGAATTGGTTTACAAACATTTAGCTAATACAATCGGTCAGTTATATCCGATTTATAAACACCATCACGCTTTCATTATTCAAAGCTACACTCCACACCGACGAAATTTGTCGAACGAAACCGTAACAGAAACCTAACAAAAGCTTAATGTTATGGCATTTATGAAATAATACGTCTATTTTTAAGGGATAAAATGAAAGATCGTATCTATAAGTCCGTTGTGCTGGTCAGTTTTCTGATTTTACTCCTGGTACAACTCAGATTAACCTATAATTCTTATGTACTCAGAGACAGGGATTATAGTTTAAAGGAAAAAACGCTGATTAACGATGAATATGGACGTAGTATATCAGAAGATAAAGTGTACAGGGGCGGTGGAAAGATTATAGATTCGATCCTCTCCAGTAATATGCCAGCGCTTAAACAAGCTTACCTCAGCAACCGGAAAGAATTTGTGAAATTGTCGGAAAGGGTGAGCAACACCCTGTTAAAAGATCTCCAAAAGGAAAGTACCATGGACAGTGTTTTCCGGTCGATTGTAAAAAGGAATGGTTTGGATAGCAATTTGCAATACCTGCTCACCTTCCAGCAGATAGAAATCAACTTTGATACCAAAATCGGGAATATCACTATATTCGATAACCATAGTTATACCGGTTTTAAATCAAACCAAATAACGCCTTACGGTGTGATCATTGATGGTACCCTTGCCGATCCAAGCCTTCAAAATCGTGTAACCAATCTTTCGGTTAGTGGCAAACTGGTTTACGATTATAGAATTACCTTCAATCTTTTTGTCGATCCTCCCGGCCGTACCTTGAAAGTGGCCTATCAAATGCTGCCAACATTTTCGCTGGTTGCGCTGTGCATCATTATTATCGTAGGCATTAATTATTATACCTATATCAGCTGGATGCGGCAGAAAAAGGAAACGGATGTTAAATCTGACTTCCTGAACAGCATCAAGCACGAATTCAATACGCCTATAACAACCATCTTAGTAGCAAGCAAAAGCCTGCATGAAGAGGAGGTGCTCAATGACCGGATGCGTGTAAATGCACTCATCAACATTGTAGAAAGACAAGCCCGGAGACTTCACTCCCACATCAACCAGATGCTGGAGATTTCGGAAATCAACAACAATATCAACCTGGAAGAAACTGACCTTAACTATGCGGTGCTCACCCTGGTTAATGATTATAAAATAAAAGTACAGGCACCCGATAGCCTTACCTTCGACCCTCATGGTTCGGAAATATTGATCATGATGGATCCTTTTGTATTTACCACCATGTTGCAGAATATTCTGGATAACTCCTTTAAACATAACCATAGCGATGTAAAAATGACCGTGCTTTTTATTACGGCGCATAATGGCGGTTACATCCTCCACATTAAAGACAATGGAAAGGGCATTGAGGAGACTGTAAAGGAGAAAATATTCGATAAGTTCTTCCGCGCGGGCAAGGACAATACGGTGTCGGGGCTTGGGCTTGGGCTCTATTATGTAAAACAGTGCCTGGATATTCATGGCTGGGACATCAGCATAAGAACAGAACCGGGAAAAGGAACCGAATTTCTCGTGCACATCCCGGCCGGACAAACGGTAGACATTACAAATCATTAACCGACAGCATTATGCTTTATGATATCGTAATTATTGAAGATGAAATAGACCTGGGCAACGTCATTTCTGAATACCTGAAATTGAGGGGCTTTAGCGTATTGTGGTTTAAAACGGCCACAGAGGCATTGGATTATTATGGCACAAACCAGCTCGATAATAAACTGGTGATTGTTGATGTACAGCTACCAGATAGGAATGGTTTCGAACTGGCTACAGAAATGGTAAAGATAAATGCGAACCAGCCTTTTTTCTTTCTTACCGCACACAATGAAAAACAGGACCGGCTTCGGGGCCTCAAGCTTGGTGCGATTGATTATATATCAAAGCCATTCGAAATCGAAGAACTGGTTTTACGGATCGGGAATATCATCAATAAATTTTCCGGTAATCCTAAAGCGAAATCGCTTTCGAAACCAGACTATATTACTATTGGCGACATCAGGTATCAGAAAGACCAGTTATTAGTGCTCATGCCCGAGGGCAAAGAGATTTCGCTCACAGTACGGGAATCGGAAGTATTAGACCGTTTGGCCGCCAATATCAATCAGGTGGTTAAAAAGAAGGATATCCTTCTGGCGCTTTGGGGAAATGACGATTATTTTAACGGAAAAAGCCTTGAAGTTTTTATTTCAAGGCTTCGCAGGCTTTTTAAGGCCTCTGAGCGGGTAAGTATCGAAAACGTTTATGGCCTGGGTTATATTTTAAAGGTAAAATAAGTAGTTTCTATTAAACAGTTATTAATTTTTAATTCCCAGACTTTAGCCAATTTAAAACTGATTTAAGGAGAATATTTTTTGGAACGACCAAAGTGGTGGTCCGGCTGAACCTTGCAATGTTGATTCCATAAAAATTACCTTCCCAATCGAAAACAGGAGAACCACATGCACTGGCTTTAATGGCCGCATCGTGGGCAAAAACATGATTAAAACCGTCTCTCCTTTCTGATTTACCACCTTTAAATTTCTCTGCGGGGTGATTAAAGGCAGGTTGTATCCGTTCACCCAGTTTAATGCTTTTCCTTACCTTTACCGAGTCGCTCGTCCATTCAAAAACAAGTTCATCATCTGCCCAGTATTTTAACATTTCAGGAGCAAATTCGCTTGCCTTTGTTAGCGATTTTCCATTAATGCTAATGAGTTCATCACCGACTTTAATACCCGCTTTCTCTGCCGGACTCCCCGCTTTAATCAACGAAAACTGAACCGGAATTGAGTTATACACCACCATAGCACCGAGATAAGGTATATTATTGATTTTTGGCAAATTAAATATTGAACTGCTTAAAACACTGCGCACTACTTTACCATCGTGTTCAACAGTATATAAAAATCTTCCCGTTTCTATCTTACCAGCATCACCGGAAGCCACATCTAAATCCACTCCGCCGGCAAGCTTTTCAGGAGTCTGGAGCAAAGCCAGATCATTTTCCTTATCCCTTTTCAAAACAACTAGCGGGAAAGCTAATCCATTATTGATTAATTGCACATTTTCTCCAACCATGGCATTTTTGCTCAACAGAAATTGTTTTTTATCTCCATTGGCCATTTTTACATTAAATAAAGTGGCCTCAATTTCCTGAATTTTACCTTTAACCGTACTTGCGATTAGCAAACAACTGTTTTTGAGTGACAGAGTTTCAAAAACTGGATGTAAAGCTTTTTGTTTATTTTCTTTTTCAATAACCGAATGTAGAGGATCAGTTTTAATACTGTCTGTCTTTTTTGGAAAAGCAGTATACAGTATTTCGCTGTTTAAAGCTGTCCAGTAACGGCGGTAAAGATCAACAGGAATTTCAAAATTCATTTCTTCGGAAACATCAATAGCACTGTGCAAACCGATAACCCGCCCATGATAATCAAACAATGGCCCACCCGAATCACCCGGTTCCATTTTGCAGGTAGAGCGGATAAAACCATATTCGTTTTTTACCTCAGCAACATTACCCAACCTCAAAGTTGGCCATGTTTGGTTTAAAGTTTCGGGATAGGAAATACTGATACAAGGTTCGTTTTTAACCAGACTTGCAGAATACCCCATCTCTGCATGCGGCCAGTCTCCTTTATCGGTAATTTTCATCATGCCTACATCCGGTATGCCAGGGGTATCTTTGTTTTCAATTTTACCCAGGGCAATTGCAATACATTCGCGTCCATCGGGAAAAAAGACTTTATAATTTTTACCAGGAATGATGGTATGGGCGGCTGTGAGGATGTAGCCATCTGCGCTTACCACTACCCCACTAAACTGTGCGCTGGTTCTTTGTTGCTGCTGCACATCAAAACCCCACATCCTTACACTGGCCGGATAAGCTTTTTTAACAGCCTCGTTAATAATTTGCTGAAATTTAGCCACTTGTTTTTTCTGGGCAGCGGCACTTAGGCCAATAAACACGGCTATGCTTAATGTTAATCCTTTAATATAGTTGTACATCGTTATTTATGAGATTTTGCCAGCGTAATCCGTTCAGAAATTTCTGCCAGTGCGGCGACATTGGTTCCGGTAAAACCGGTGAGTTTAAACACAATGTTACCGGCTTTATCGATAATAAATTTTGCAGGGATAGCACTTGCGCCATAGGCTTCAACCGCTGCATTGTGCCCTGATCCATCTTTCACATCCATCAGAACCTCAAATTTAAAGCCTGATTGTGCCATGTATTTCTTCACATCTTCAACAGGTGTTTTGGAAGTTTCCCAGGTATGGATGAACAAAAATTTAACAGAAGGATCATTTTTATAGGCATTAACAGCAAGCTGCATAGCCGGAAAAGATTTTTTACAGGGTACGCACCAGGTCGACCAGAAATCGAGTACTATAATTTTCCCTTTTAAATCCTTTAGCGACACCACATTTCCATCCAGATCTTTCAGGCTAAAATTTGGGGCTGGCAATGAAACCATTTGGGCTAATAAACTATTGTGTAATGAGTCGGTTTTGCTTAACGGCGTTTGTGCCTTTAGCGAAAAGGATACAGATAGGCACATCAATGCCAAAAGGCAAAGCCTTAAAAATGATTTCATATTTTAATTTAAAGGATTAAAAAACGGCAGGGCCATTTTACCGGTCCTGCCGAGCGCATAAGTTGCTTAAATGGGAATTTCCAGTATTTTCTCTTTTGGCGGATAACATTTGGTTTCATCGCAAACCTGGTAATACAGGCCGCATTTAATTTTTGATCCGGCTTTAGCCTGGCTATAATCTATCAGCAACCTAAAGCTTGCCTTTCCTTCGAAAATAAACATCTCCTGGTTGCCAGGATATGGAATTGCCGCCGTAGTTTTCCAATCTTTATCAGCAGTAGCACCCTCGGGAAGTTCCAACCGGGTTTCGGTAACAACAAAGGGATTATCTTTGGATACATAGGCGTAAATATGCCACCCTTTTAAAATTTTGGCTTCAATCAGTAAACTGTCTTTTTTATTGCCATTGCCGGGAATAAATCTTGCAGAAACCGAAACCGGATCAGCTGTGGTAGGTTCTCCGCCAGTAATTGCTTTTGTCAAATGATAACTTTGTTGTTCGCCAGCGGGAGAATTTTTTCCATACGTATTAACCATAAATTTAAAGCCGCCCGATTCGGTATAAAATAAACTGTTGCGGTTTTGGTCAAGCCATTTTCTCCAATCTGTAGCCTTGGTAAAATTTTGTGTAGTATATCTTTCCAGCAGGCGTTGGGCCATTGCCACATCTTTGCCACTCTCTAATAAATCTATACATCTATCCAGAAGTGCTATTTTACGGTTAGAAATGCCCAATTTTTGCGCATCATGGTCCAATTGAAGTGTATACACGCCCGAAGGATAGAAATACTCATAATTTTGGCGGTAATATTTGTGGTAAAGGCTGATATTGGTACCGAAAAGCCTGAACAAGCTATCGCCTGCAAAACCTTTTACATAATCTTCAAAAGATTGTGTATCATTGGTTACCGGCATTTTCAAAAACATTTCGTTGCCATGGCCAATATCTTCACCCTTTGCTTTTTTATCCTTTAATTCCTGTTGCATTTTCAGCATGCGCAGGTTGCCTTCGCGCCTTGACACAATGGCCTGGTTGTACAGGTCTTTGTTCAACCTGTAAATCAGTTCATCTATACCGCTACGGGTTTCGATCTGTACTTTTTTAACGATGGCTGGCTGTCGGTCAAACTTTTTAATATAACAGATGGTATTTACAAAAACATCTTTGGCTTCATCGGTCATGTAATCCGGAGACCCCGCAAAACCCCACATAAAATAATTTCCCTGACGACCAAAGGCTACTGCTTCTGCATTTTTAAGACAAACACCACCCGATATCGACTCCGCATCGGGCGAATCGTTAAATCCTTCGCCATGAGATACCATACCGATCAGGTAAGGTTCTTTTGATGAGAAACCCTGTTTTACCACCTGCCACATCTCCATTTCTTTTGGCGTTTTTGCTCCCTGATGACCATTAAAAAAAGAACCTGGAGTTGCTTTCTTCACCATAGTCAGTTTTACGGCGTTTGGAGTATTAAATATGGGATGATCTGTTTTGATATTTAAAGCGTCGTTATCCAAACACTGGCAGTACCAATCGAATTTTAAAGCCAAAGGCAAACCTACATTGGGGGCCATGGCATGCATAAGTACCATTGGGCGGTTAAAATTTGCAGGCATATTCACCGGACCGGCATCCATAAGGGTTACATCAACCTTGTCAGACATTTCCGGTTTATAATCAGCCACATCTACAACCTTAACTTCGGTAAAACGTTGCTCCAGAAAGGCTTTAAAATCTGCCATCCTGGTTTTGTATATTTTTTCTACCACAGCAGGCGTAGTTGAATAATAAACTACATTTTTGGGCATAGGCTTATCAGGATTATAACCCACATACAATACTTTTAAGGCAATCTTATCCCGATATGTCGCTTTTCCGAAAGCAAGCAGCGAAACGAGCATCAGGCATGCCGTTAATATTCTTTTCATCATTTATTTTTTATCGATCAGTCATTAATTGAATATCTCAGCGAGTTTTTTATTTAAAGGTTCACCACGCAGGCCATTACCGATAATTTTACCCTGCGCATCTACCAAAAAACTGGCAGGTACTGCACGTACACCATATAAACGGCCCACCTCGTTGTTCCACCCTTTCAGGTCAGAAACATGGATCCAGTCCAAACCATCTTTTTCAATAGCTTCTAACCATCGTTCTTTAACATTATCCAGGGAAACGGATATAATTTCGAAACCTTTATCTTTATAGGTTTGGTATTGTTTTACCAGGTTCGGATTTTCTGCCCTGCATGGTCCGCACCAGCTTGCCCAAAACTCAACCAATACTACTTTTCCTTTCAAACTAGCCAGCGAAACGGGCTTGCCTACCACATTGTTCTGGGTAAAAAGAGGTGCTACGTTCCCAACAGCGGTAATACCACTTGCGGCAATACGCTGGGCCAGTTCTTTCCCCATGTCGGTTTCACGGAATTCTTTGTTCAGGGCGTTAAAAAGCGGCTGAACTTTGACTACATCTACTTTTACCCCGGCAGCTTCTGATAGTGCCACCAACGCGAAATAAGACGAGGGGTGTTCTTTAGCAAACTGAAACTGTTTATCTGTTCTGTTCTGAATATTTTTGCGGTATCGCATATCTACGGCTTTCATATAAGCAGTATCTTTTTGCTGTTCAGGTGTACCACGGTTAAAATCGATGTTTACTGCTTTGGTAAGATCCATAATGGAACCACCAATAGCTTTGTTATAGGCATCATATTCCTGGTAAACTTTAGAGCCGGCAAAAACAGCATTCTGTAAAGAGTCTTTTGAAGTAATGCTTACCTGTTCCTTACCGAAATAAAAGTAAATTACATCACCGGTATAAACGGCTTTACCTTTACCATCTCCTGTATGGTCAAGCGCCATACGGGCATAAGCATTACCGGAAATGTGTCCGGTAAATTTGAAAGTTCCGTTAACCAGGACTACAGAATCTTCGTGACTTACGCCATTGTCCATATAATCGATATATGCTTTTGCCGGAGTACCCAGCGCACCTATTTTACCTGCCAAGCTAAAATTTGGGGTTTGTGCCCAGGTTAAAACAGGGAACAAAAAGGCCAATACAGCTAATTTTATGATTTTCATTTTTATGTTTTTTTAAGGATTATTAATTTCCATGATCAGGCTTAAAAATTCCTGATCATGGAAAAGGATTATTTTCTGATTACAATATCAACCGGAGCCCCCGGGATTCCGGTAATGGTTTGGGTGATGACCCCATTTTTGCCTACGCTTACATCAAGGGTATAAACGGCGCCTTCGGTACCAACAGTTAGGGTATTATCATCTGCACTGATTTTTAGCATCGATACTTTTTTTCCACCGAAACCGGCATCAAGCGCACGTAAATCTTCGTTTAAAGGATTGTAACGGTAAATTTTATCATTGGCCGTAAAATAAAACACATTTAAACTGTTGCGTTGCCATTTGGTATCGGATGTGATGAGCGATGCACCTTTGAAAACACGTTTATACTCTGCTTTGATCTTTCTGTTTACTGAATCGAACTGGTAGGTAAACCCCAGCTCGTAAATGGTACCATCGGCAGCTTTAAAAAATGCATAATAAGTACCCCCTGGGCCCGTTTGCATGTAAAGCAGGTCCATACCGATGTTCTTAGGATCGAAACTTGTTCCTGCAGGATCGACCACATAATCTTTACCCAGATAACTTCCATCCCCGGCAAAAGTTACAAAGCCTTTGGTTTTAGTATCGAAAGCAAAGTAAAATGACCCAACGAATGAAAAATACTTCGACAGGCTGTAATCGCCACCAATTTCATTGGCAAATTTTCCATAATCAGGTGCAAAAGGTGCTGTTGAAGTTACCCCAACATACATTTTACCGTTTATCACACCTGTTGGCACAGTTCCCTGGTAAGCTTCAATATGGCCAGGTACAATAGTGCCCGGAGGGGTAAAAAACTGATCGTTAAAATAGCTTTTCCGCAGTAGCGTACTGGCATCTAATAAGGGGCTTTTTTTAGTCTGATCGTTACACAATACCCAAAACTGCTGCTGAGTAATAGGTTGGTATGGAAGTGGATCTGCAAAATACAATTCAACTGGATGATCAGGCAAAGTTTCCTTATGGAAAGCATTGTAAATATCGGCAATAACCGTTTTATTATCAGGTTTTACAAACGATAGTTTGGTGGTACCATTATCATCGCTTAACACAATTTTCCCTTTGGTAAATTCGGTACTTCCCATAATATTAAAGGGAATGTTATATTTCAATCCATTGCGTTTATCGGTAATAATCAATTTTGCGGTACGTAAACCCGGACCAAGATTATAAACAATCCTTAAGGGAAATCCCTGGTATACTGCTGCCCTTAACTCTTCCTGAACGGAAATTTGCCATTCATAAGCTAAATCGGTTGATGGATTGGCATCGGCGATTGTAATTTTCGGATTCAGGATTAGTGAATCGCCTAAAAGGGCAGCAAAAGTAGAGTCTTTAAATGCACTAAGTGTAGGTTCTGAAGGCGGGTGATAATCATAATTACCCAGATCCTTTTTACAGGCCGTATATAAACCGGCCATGATGGCCAGTATTAAAATCATTTTGAATTTCATCTTCATTTTTTTATCAACGGTTAGATAATAATCTGTTTGCCGTTCTCATCAACAAAAAAGTAACCGTTTACCAATGAAAAATATTTCAGGGTATAACGCTTGGCTGGTGAGGCCGTATTGTAGAAATCGAAGTCTTTGCTCCCATCGGTTTTTGGAGTTAGCACAAAGTCTTTGCCCGGATTTTTGGCAATCCATGCTGCCGGATCTTTTAAAAAGACTCGGAAATTTTCGATGTAGTAAAGTGAACGTGGAATTTCCAAATAAGCATTGGGTTTAGACTGATCAACCAAATCTACAGTACCGGATGAGATCAGGAACAACTGGTGTTTAATACGTCCATACTCACCTAAGCTTGACTCCCAATATATCCACCAGCCCGGTTTTTCTAAACGGCTGGAGAATACCACTTTTTTACTGCGCAGCGCAAGCGGAAGGTTTGCCTGAAAATCGCCTCCACTTACAGTACTAATACCTAACCTCACCGATTTTATAGCCAGGGCTTCGTCGGTATTTTTAATGATTAATGGAATTTTAACCATTCCTGAATCTGCTGGCAGGGTATAAAATGGCTTTAATGCTTCGTAATGCGCCCCCTTTACCGCTGTAGTAACCGAATCGACAACGGTTAAGGCAAACTGCCTGCTGTGCGATACCCTTGGTCCGGTAACCACAATAGGCACCCATAAGGTATCCTGGGCCAAACCGGGATTATACGCAAATGAATAGCTGAGCGTGGTGGTATCCTGATTGCCATCTTTATCCAGATAGCGCAGGTAAACGTTATCATCAGCGATATACGGTAACATTTCGTTCTTTTTGCAGGCAAAGAAAGTGATGCTCAAAAGCAAAACATAAACTACATTTTTTTTCATCTTTTGTCTGTTAAGGTTAGTTTCTATAAGCTTGTTCATCTACCGGAAGCGGGAATACAAAAAGTTTATCCGATGGGGCATAAATAAAGCCTGAAGTGGTTATTACATTCAGGTTTAACCTTTTGTGCATGTAAAAATTCTGACTTTCGCCATAAAATTCTTTACGGTATTCTCCCTCTAATGCGTTTATAAAATCAGTTTTGGATATGCCAGCCGATAAAGCAGTACCTATGCCGCGGTGGATCCTGAGGATATTGAAATAATCCAGGGCCTTTGTTTGATCACTATCAAAACTGGCTTCGGCTGCAATCAGATACATTTCGCTTAAACGTAGCGCGGGCATTACCATTGGATGGAGGTTCTCGATCGGGCTTGAATTAACCACGTATTTTTGCAGGTAAAAACGGTCGGCAACATTCGCAGCCTTTACCAGCCTGAACCATTGTTTATAACGCCAGTCATCGGCCCCAACTGTTCCTAAATTATATATGGCATTAATTTGGTCGGTAGTGGCAGAATAATCAGGATTGTCTTTTGCAAAAAGTCCGTTTGCCTGATCTATTGCTGCTTTAGATGCAAACCAGCCAAACAAAATTTCATTGTAAAAAATCCTGTCGCGCCTGGCTACATCGGCAGCAAAGAAATCTTCTTTAACTGTCCATGGGAATTTTAACGATTCAATTACTTCTTTGGCATTCCTTAAGCTATTGGTATTGTCTCCTTTATAGAGGTAAACCCTGGCCAGCTCTCCTGCAACAGCATAATAATTAATACGGTGTCTTCTATTCTGTAAAAACAATGAAGCATTTTTAAGTTCGGTTGTTTTTGTTCCGTTTGGATAACCCACCACATAAGAAGCCTGAATAATCGGATCGGTAGTTTTAAGCAGTACCTTTGCCTGTTGCAGATCAGAAATAACCTGATCGACTACTTCACTCACTGTAGAATATGGTGTACTTTTAGTCGAAACCGTAGTTACATAAGGCATGGCCTTAAACGTAGGGTTGTTTTTGTAAGATGGCCCGAACATGCGCAGCAGATCGAAATGCATATACGCCCTTAAAGCAAGTGCTTCGCCTTTAATAATGTTATAATTACCATCTTTAAAAAGGTTTTTACGATCGTCGATTACCTCTAAAATCTGGTTTACGTTACCAATGCCTTTATATGCCCCAGTCCAGATGGTGCTGATCTTGTTCACCCAGGCCGGAACAGTGTAATCGAAAGCAGCTATTTTTTGTAAGGTAGCATCATTAAACTGGTAGTTCTGTGCAATTATATCAAGATTGCTCACCGTTAAATTGCCCCCATACAGATTGGTACCGGCAAAGCCTACATAAGCACCGTTTAACGCTTCTTTAAAGCCTTCTTCAGTTGTAAAAAGCTCTTCCTTAGAAACGTCGGATTCTGGCTGGATATCCAAAAACTTTTTACAAGATGTAAAGGCAATGAGTGTGAGGATGATAAATAAGTATTTTTTCATTTTTGTAATGTTTAGAATGAGGCAAGCAATGAAACAGTTAAACTTCTGGCAAACGGATAACTTGTACCCCTTTCCATTTCAATGCTCGATGTCCTGAAAATATCGTTCAACGTTAAGGATGTACGCAGGTTCTGGAAGCCAAGCTTTTTGATCAGTTCCCTTTTAAAATCGTAAGAGAGATAAACAGATCTTAATTCCATCAGGTTATCTTTCTGTACAAACCTTGATGATACATTGGTAATCGATAAATCGGCAATGTTTTTAAAAAATGTCTGGTCGCCGGGTTTAATCCAGCGCTCATTTAACACCCTGCTATCCACATTAAAACGTGGATCGGCATTTTCGACCCGGTCAACCAGGGTTTGATTGTAGGTATAACCGCCAAACCGATAGTAGAAACTTAAACTCAGCATGAAATTGCGGTAGCCAATATTTGCCGATACATTACCTTCTGCTTTTGGTGCACCATCTGCCACCGGCATAATGTCTTTTACATCCCAATCGTAGGTAATTGATCCATCTTTTTTCACAAAAATCTCTTTACCGGTTTGTGGATCGATGCCCAACGACCTTACCGCATAAATAGAAGAAAGTGACTGTCCCTCATTATAGCGCAACAGTGGCGTAGACTGTGCTTTTTTATCGGGATTGGTTTGGTATTGATCGATTTTATCGTTTAAGGTTTTTAACGAGTTGGAAAGTTTCACCAAAGTGTTAACGTTATGTGCCAGGTTACCGGTAATGTTGATATTAAAATCTTTATTCCGGTAGGCATTTGCTGTTAAATAAAGCTCATAACCTTCGTTGGCCATATCGCCCAGGTTTTCTTTATAAGTGGTAAACCCGGTAGATGGCGAAAGATCGATATCAGTGATTAAACCTTTGGTTAATTTATAATAATATCGTGGCGAAAGCACAATGCGATCCTGAAAAAACCCCAGATCGATACCTACATCATAAGTTTCGGTTTTCTGCCATTGCAAATTGCTGTTACCATAACCCAAAACCTGCGCGCCTAAACCGGTAGAATACCAGTTGGAAGGATCGTACTGATAAATAGACTTTGATAAATAAGCCGGAAAAGAAACAGAACCTACAATACCCGTACTCGCTTTTAACCTTAACTGACTGATTACTTTAGAATCAGCAAGGAAAGCTTCGCGGTGCATATTCCATCCAATACCTGTTGACCAGAATGGGGCAAATCGTTTGTTAGAGCCAAAGGCAGATGAACCTTCATAACGGAAAGAGGCATCCAAAAGGTATTTATTTTTGAAAGAGTAGTTCCCGGAGAAAAATGCGCCTGCCAGCCTGTTTTCTGATACATTACCACCGGGAGCAGAATTTTCTTTGTAGATACGTGCAAAACCGATATTGGTAAAACGATCGTTAGAAAAGCCCTGCGCTTCAATCAGTTTATCGTCGGTACGGGCGGTTACCACATTTGTACCCAACACAAGGTTAAAATATTGATCTCCAATCTGCTTGTTATACCCTAAAGTTGCCTTTCCATCAATGGCCAGGCGGTCGCTTTCTACTAAAGTATAAGAGCCCTTGTTGTTTAACTTATCAGGAGCATAACTGTAAAACTGGTTACTTAAAGGCGAAACAAATTTGTCACCCGAGGTTTTACTTTTGTTTAAACTGATCTGACTTTTAAAGGTTAAACTCGGGCTTAATTTCCAGTCGACAGAAAAAGCATCGATTAACTCCAGGTTTGAAGATTTGTCAAAACTGGCCAGATTGCCTTCATAGAGTGGATTAAAAACATAAGTAGTTTTAATCTGATCATTTCCCAATCCATGTGTATCTACCTTCCAGTTGGCTATCTCCTGGATAAGCTCTCCATTTGCATTGGTTTTAGGGTAATACGGATTCATGCGTACATAAGTAGAAAAATCGCCATAAGGAGAATTATTTCCATCTACCTGCGTAATGGTGATCTCGTTACGGAACAACAATTTCGAGGTTGGATTATAGGTAAAATTCATGCCCCCGCTGTAACGGTTACGGTCTGATTTGAGCATCACTCCTGGTGTAGTTTCGTAGCGAAGGTCGACCCCATACCTGAATTTCTGATCACCCCCCTGCACATAAAGCGAGTGTTTTTGACGGTAAGCATTTCGTAATGCCTGCGATAACCAATAGGTATCTACCCCACTGGCCACATTTTTTAACCTTGCAAAATATTCGGCATCCAGCTGATCCTGATTATAAGCCGTGGTTAAACCGCCATCATACAAACCGGCCAATTTCTCATAAGCCAGTTTATCCTTTGCATTTAAAACATGGTAATCTGTTAAATCAGGTGCATTTACACTCAGTTCGTAATTATAAGAGAGTTGTAATTTACCCGCAACCGGCGCTTTAGTGGTAATTACAATTACCCCATTCGCCGCTCTAGAACCATAAACAGCAGTTGCCGCAGCATCTTTTAGCAAGGTTACCGATTCGATCCTGTTGATGTCTAAGTCGGTTACCTTCTGCAGGGTAACTTCGAAACCATCAAGCATAAAAGCAGGCAGGTTATAATTGCTAGACAGGTTATTGCGGTCCAGTATATTTTCGGTATCCTCTATCGATGGTAATGCTGTGGCACCCCTTACATTAATTTTGGGCAGCGCATTGGGATCAGAACCAAACAGGTTATTATCCAGCACTTTGAAAGATGGATCGAAGCTCTGGATACTTTTTAACAAGCTCTGCGGATTGTTTTTCTTTAAATCTTCTCCTTTAATGGTGATGGCGTTACCAGTGTAGGTATCTTTTTTGATGGTTTGATAGCCTGTTACCACCACATCGTTCATTTGGGTTAATTTGGCACTAAGCTTAATGTTCAATGCTTTTCCACCCGTGGCTTTTGCCTCAGATAAGTCGTAGCCCACATAACTGAAAACCAGAATACTGCCTTCATCAACGCTTACTTTAAATTCGCCCTTATCGTTGGTTATACCCAGGCTATTTCCATTTTTAATAGAAATGTTAACCCCAGGAATGGTTTCGCCTGTAGTTTTATCAACCACAACTCCTTTTACTTCAACTTTTACAGCTGAACCTTCTTTAATAACAGGCAAATTCTCTTTATTGCTGATTACAATGGTTTTGTTAACGATATTATAGCTCAGGTTCTGATCTTTTAAAGCCGCATTCAATGCATCTGTCAGCGGTGCCTTAACTAACTCCACCGTTACATCAGGTTTATCCTGCAGCAGTTGACCTTTGTAAAAGAAAAAATAGCCTGTTTGCTTTTTTATCTCTTTAAACACTTGTTTAAGCGAGGTTTTTCTTCGAGAGAGCGTTACTGTTTGAGAGAAGGTGGCTGCCGACAAATGTAGGGCGCCAACCAGCAGTAAAGTTGTAGTCAATTTCATGACCAATAAAAATTTAAGCTTTACCCTCCGCATGTCGCACACGGGGTTGTAAAGGGTAGTTAATTTCATACCTTTGTAATGAATGCGGTTAAAAAATAGCAGCTGGGTTTCGAAGCAAGCTGCTTGTCCAAATTTCTACCGGAAGCGTTGTCGCGCTTTCGGTTTTTTTTTAAAGGCAGGATGTTAAATTTCTGGTAATTTTTTCATCATAAAGTTTAGTTTGTTTGTAATTGGTTGGTTGATTTTTTTCGGCTGTTTATAGAATAGCCATTCTTATTTAATTTCCGGATACGGTAAGTACTTTTCCCCTTGCATCAATATGAACGTGGTTAAGTTCTAATATTTTAAATACCTCAGCCAGGTTACTGTTCTTTGGTATTTCGCCCACATATTTTTCTGATGTAATTTTGCCCTCATAAACTACATCCACATCATACCATCTCGAAATCTGCCGCATAATGGTCTGCAGATCATCATTATCAAATGAAAATATATTATTCCTCCAGGCCATTTCTTTGTCAATATCAACCTGTTGGTCGACAATTAATTTAGCTGTGCCGTTATTTAGTCTTGATTGCTCACCAGGATGCAGGTTAACACTGCCCGAAGCGTTGCTTACTTTTACCGCACCTTCCAATAAAGTGGTTTTCTCAGCGGCTTCATCAGCGTAAGCATTGATATTAAAATGCGTACCCAGTACTTCAACTGTCTGCGCATCTGTTTTTACCCTGAACGGACGGGTATGATCTTTGGCCACTTCAAAATAGGCTTCTCCATTGAGTTCCACTACCCTTTCATTTTTAGCAAACGCATAAGGATATTTCAACGTAGTAGCTGCATTTAACCAAACCCTGGTACCATCGGGTAAACTTACCTGGTATTGTCCGCCCCGTGGTGTGGCAATACTATTCGAACCTGTAAGTGGTGCATTCGGGATTTCTTTCACCACATATTCAAGCTGACCGTTCTTTGCCTTACGGATCACAATACCATTCTGGCTGGCCACTTCACCATTTTTAGCGTCATCTAAATTAACTATCGTTCCATCTGCCAAGGTTAATATTGCCTTATGCCCCCCTGGAAGGATGTCTTTTAATTCTGTTTTGGCCGTTAATGGTACACTATTGCGCTCAACCATAAAATAAAGTCCCATGCCAAGGCACAAAATAATACTGGCTGCAATGGCAACACGCTTCAAGATGATCATTCGGGAAGATTTAACACGTGGGCCTAACCTCTGCCAAACTTCCTCTTTACTGTTTTCGATTGCTTGATGGTCTGGCGAGCCATTTTCAAAAGGCAATTGATGGTACCAATCTTCAATAACGGCATTTTCTTCAGGCGTACCAATGCCAGCCAGGTATTTATCTAAAAGGTTTTTTGCATTTTTCTCCATTAAAAAAGAAACTTTGTTTGGATGATTACTATATATACGGCAAAGGGGGTGCCTTGGGGGTATCAAAAAATTTAATTTATTTTAAAAAATAATTAAACCTGCATTAAATCCGGCAAAAACATATATAAATATCGCCCTGCAGTAGATTATCGGTATGTTTTAAACAATAAAGCAACGTAAATAACGAGCCCCAACCTTGATTTAAGAATTTTTAGGGCTTTTTTAACCTGTGTTTTAACAGTAAGTTCTGAAAGGCCGAGTTGAATGGCAATTTCTTTATGAGATTTATTTTCTTTTCGGCTTAAGATAAAAATTTCACGCATTTTGGGTGGCAATGCATTTATTTCCTGTTCAATAAGCATACTCATCTGCTTCTCGCGCACTAAATGATCAGTTTGCACATGATCCTGATCGATATAATCCTGTAAAGAGGCTACGTATTTGTTTTCAACCTTGCTGTGGGCAAACACATCCAGGATCCTGTTGCGTACAGCAGCATATAAATAACCTGATAAATTACCATCAGGAGCCACTTGCATGCGTTTAACCCAAAGCGACTCGAATAATTGATGGAGCAGATCTTTAGCTTCCTCTTCATCGTTTAAGCGTTTGCTGGCGTGGATAAAAAGTAAGGCATAAAAACGATTGTAAATTTCTGTAAAGGCCAGTTCATCACCTTTAGTTAACAAAAATGCCAATTCGCTATCAGAATATGAACCGTAAATACGCATAGAGATAACACAAAGATAATATAAATACAATCGGTTTCATTGCCATAATTGGCTATACATAAATACGCTAAAAAAAATACAATTAAAGCCCTGTTTTTTGTGGGGCAGAATAACCTTAACTCTTTTAATGAGTTATATTTAATACTGATTCCAGCTGCTCATGAGCAACCTTAAGTCGCAATCATTTCCCGAATCACCCTAAGCAGCAGCTTACCTTACTTTTGGGGTATTGGTGATAAAAAACCGAGATATTTTTTCCATATCCTGTAGGGCCCAATCAATATGTGCGTATTCGGTTTTTACCTATATACAGACAATAAAAAATATTTCTTCTTTTTTTTATGGGGTATTAATTTTTATAGTGGTTTAAAAGCTGGCTGTGTTGAATATGCTTTCCCGGATAACTGGTCGGGAAAGATCGCTATCTTGGAATCAAAGCTGGCATCAACATATCTACCTGAAAAACAAAAAATTAGGAGCAAAAAAAATGGGGCAAAAATCTTCGAAAAAATTTTTGCCCCACTGGGGTCGACAAAGGTTCGGATAAGCAATAAATTTATTGATGATTTGAAGAGAATCGCAGAACTAGACACTAAGATGACAGAGTATGATGAGCTTGGAAGGTTGATGAAATTAAGAAAAGAAAGAGAAAAATTAATTCCAAAAGTTATAGACAAAAAGAAAAAAATCAGAGCTAAACGAAAATCGAGGCAATTGGCACTTAAGAAATGGATAATAAATATTTCTGATGATTAAATATCAGATGGATAAACCATATGCATATTTCAAGTTATTGATGGAGAAAAGCACTAACTGAAATCATTAATTTTATTATGGATGGACTTAAAGATATAATTTTAAAAACTGATTTATAAATTGCAACGATTCGTACTTTTGTAATTATTTAAACAATGAAAAAAAACAGCAGCTGCAATTTAGAATCTTGCTTGATGTGCAGGCATACCTTACCTGAGTGGCATGCTGCAATTGGTAGCCATAAACGAAATTTCGTTGCTAAAAAGGGCGAAGTTATTATTAAGGAAGGTGAACCTGTAACAGGCGTCTACTTTGTAACATCTGGCAACGTTAAGGTTCATAAACATTGGGGCGATAAAGAACTTATAATCCGTTTTGCAAATGATGGTGCTATTTTCGGTCATCGGGGAATTAGCACAGCCAACAACAGTTATCCAATTTCTGCAACGGCTTTAGAAACGACTTCTCTTTGTTATGTTGATATCGAATTTTTCAAAACCTCGCTTAAAGTAAACCACGATTTTGCTTACAATTTATTAATGTTTTATGCTGATGAACTGCAAGCTTCAGAAAAGAAAATGAGAAACCTGGCGCTAATGTCGGTAAAAGGCAGGTTAGCTATTGCAATATTAAGCCTCAAAGAACAATTTGGATTGAATAGTGAGGGTTTTTTAAACCTGGCTTTAAGTCGGCAGGATTTGGCGGCTTACACAGGCGCAACCTACGAAACTGTTTTTAGAACAATGAACGAACTGCTGGCCGAAGAACTCATCCACGTAAAAGATAAAATGATTGGCATTTTGGATGAAACTAAACTGCTGGATTTGAGCAATAAGTAAATCATGATTGGGGTTGTTTTATGCGGCGGACAAAGTGTAAGGATGGGAACCGATAAAGGTTTATTGAACCATCAGGATAAGCTTTGGGCTGAATTGGCTGCCGATAAACTGAGATCCATAGGCTTGCATGTGAAATTTTCAGTAAATCTAACTCAGGAAAAAAAGTACGCTAACTATTTTGATAAAGCACAGTTAATTACAGACCATCAATCGCTTGATTTAAAAGGGCCCTTACTTGGCGTTTTATCAGCGCATCTGGCAAATCCGAATGATGATTTGTTTCTATTGGCCTGTGATATGCTGCTAATGCAAACGCATATTTTGGAGAAATTAAAGCAAGCTTTTGTTGTTTCTGATGCTTTCGATGCTTATATTTTTATAAAAAGCGAACAACAAGAGCCATTGTGCGGGATTTATACCTCCAGAGGTTTGGAAAAGATATTGCACATGCTTCAAGATGGTAAATTGCTTAGACACAGCATGAAGTTCGTATTATCCAATTTAAACGTCTCTGAAATTCTTGTTGAGGATAAGGATTATCGCTGCTTTGATAACTTCAATTCTCATGCGGAAGTTAACGGCTTATAATAACATCAATTCTGATTGCTCGATTGGCCTAAAATTACTTTTATCTGCTTCGCAAAGGATGCAGCAATAATCTTCAGATAAATCTTTAAAAGCTGTTCCTGGCAAGATGTTATTTTCCAGTTCTCCAAGCTGCTCATTGTAAACCGTTAAGCAATTGCTGCATTGGTAAAGCACAACTTTGTCTTTGCTAGATAAATCTTCGGTTTTCATATTTACAGATTGCTGATTACTCTTTAAAGCACTTTGGCGCTGCTTGTAAAATTTATAAACAGCTCGTCTAATTTGCTCAGGCAATATTAATCGTGGGTTGCCACGACTAAAAATCTCGCCGGTACGTTCATTGGGATTGAAGTCCTTTGCACAAAGAATATCATAAACTGGAAATAATTTTATCCCCCATAAATTAATCACATATCTTTTTCGGATTAAAATACTGCTAAAAATTTCACTTTTCTTTCGGGTTTTAATTCCAAAGCAAATACCGAAAGTTCGGGTATCGTTAATGCTTAAATGCTTAACCAAAAAGTTCTTCAATTCCAGTCCTTCCAAACAATTATCTTCTACCTGAAAATTGAGTTCGTTCGCCGCATGGCGCATATTCAGCTCAAATTCTTCCAGTAAATCGTTCCAAAGTTTTTTGTCTTTTTCTTCAATGCCTTTTACCACAATGGTTTTCCACGAAGTGCAGCAAAACTGACCAAGTTTGGTATCTAAACACAACTGGCAAAGGCGTTTCAAAAAAACAACACTAAACAATTCATCTCTACGGTAAATACCCAGCCAATATTTATTGTTGTAACGGTTTAATCCTTCGTAATATGGTAAATTGAAGGTTGATAAAGCAACAGGTTTTTCGACAAATTTAAGTACAAAATCTTCCTGATTTAAATACGCAAAAAGTGCTTCGCCATTGACGGTTTCGTTATCTATAAATTGCGATGGATAATCCGTAATAATCTTTTCAATCGCCTTAGTTAGCTTCGCAATGTGGTTGGTGTAGCAAAGCTGTTTCCACTCGTAAATTACGTTGGTTTTTGGAAAACGGATAATTAAATGCCAGTAATGTTCTGCTTGCGAAGATGCAATCCAATTGATATTGCCCGTAAGCATGGGCGTAAAACTCTGGTTGCTATCGCAAATATTTACCTTCACTTTAGGCTTGTAATCAATATCATCAAGAATATCTTTATAAATACCGCCCGTTAACCAGCTGTTGCGTATAAAAATTTCTTCAGCTGGATAAGAACTGATAATATTTGGCGAATTATTATTATCAACTTCGTAAGCAATTCCCAATTTATCAAGCTCAATCGTAAAATCTGGCAAGTTATAATTTGCGGTATCAACCAATAATTGTTGGCGCAAACCGAAACGAACAAACCCGATTTTTGCCTTACTGGCTGCCACCAATATGTTGTACAAATTGCCAGGAGAAATAATCCCGCCAGGAAAATTGATGATAATTGTTTGGTCCATTTTTAAGTGTTGATTAAGCCAAATTCCAATACCGCTTTCGGGAAATTCATATTTTCATGCCCTGGTCTGCAAAGTTTCAGTAAAGCAAATCTTTGTATGTTGCTTAGGTTTTGCCATTGGCTGATGGAGATTTCCAGATTTAACTCGGTCGATTTTTCAATCAGCATTTGCGGAATTTGCGCTAAATTATTCCATGCTGGTTGCGTATCTACGGCGAGTTCTGTTGCATTTTTTCCTGTATAAAAATGAATCAGATTGATTAAGTATGTTCTATATTCAGCAGTTTCTATTGTATTGGTAATGGGCAAAAGAGCCAATTCTATTCTTTCCGTTGGATGAAATCGACCCCATTCGCCAAGCTTTAGCTTTATGCCTGCTAGATCCAGTTTAAAACGAACCACCATTGGAATGCAGCGAACGTTTTCTTCCATAAAATCCTCTTCGAATTTAAAATATTCAATGCCTTCGAGGTTAATAAATTCAGATGGTTCCAGTTCTACTTTCATCATTATTTTAAATTTTATTCAGCTAATGCAACTTCTGTAGCTATTTTTAACACGTTAACAAACGAATCGAGAATGGCTTTAACTTCGGGGCGACAACTTCCGCAACCCATTCCTGCACCCGTAAGCTGGCAAAGTTGTAAATGGTCTTTACAGCCATCCTTTATTTTATTAATTAAATTGCCTTCCCCCACATTGTTGCAGCTGCAAACCGTTTTTCCAATAATTGGTTCGGCAGTTTTGCCACTTCTTAATAGTTGAAGCCTTTTTTCACTCAGCTCCATTTTATTTTCAATAAGGTTTCTAAACTCCAGAAACTCACTTTTATCGCCAACTAATATGGCGCCCACTAACCTGTCGTTATGTACAATGCACTTTTTATAATAGCGTTTGGCCTTATCAATAAAGGTAATTTCCTCGTAAGTTGGGTCGTTATCGGGTACTTCTGCCAAACCTAAGGAGCATAATTCCAGACTGTGCATTTTTAAAATATTCATCAGCAGGCTGCCCTGATAAAACTTGGCAATATCGCCACAAATAAACCTGGCCACAATTTCGGCCTGTTGCTCTGCCGCAGCGGTAATGCCATACATTTGCCCTTTAAATTCGGCAATTTCTCCGATGGCGAAAACATCCTGCTCGCTGGTTCTCAAATATTCATCAACCACAACGCCTCTTTTGCATTCAATGCCAGCATCCTTAATTAATTCGGTATTTGGCACTGTGCCAATGGCAATTATCAGCGATTCGCAATCAATCGATAAACCACTTTTCAGGCGGATGCCCGATATGTTTTTTTCGCCGATTACGCGGTCAATTTCATCATTATAAAAAATTTCTATGCCTTTGCTAATCAGTTCTTCGTGTAATAACTGACTAGCCAAACCATCCAATTGCCTGCCCATTAACCGCGAAATCCGTTGAATAACACTTACCATCGAGCCTGTTTCTGCAAGCGATGAAGCCAGCTCAATACCCAATAAACCGCCACCTACAATAACCACTTTTCCGTTAGTTGCAGCAGCATGTTTTTTAAAACTATCTGCATCATTTCGGCTTCGCATGGTAAATATACCGTTAAGCGGCGGAATATCCTTTAGCATAAAAGGCCTGCTTCCAGTAGCTAAAAGCAAAATATCATATTGGTGGATTTTGCCCTTGCTATCAACAACCGTTTTATCAATTCTGTTGATTTTATCGATGCCTAAACCGCGATGGAGTTTAATTCTGTAATCAATTTCCTCGCTATCGCTCATTTTTATCAGGTTGTGCCACGGCAAAGTGCCAATAATATAATCGGGCAAAAGTACACGATTATAAAACGGAAAATCCTCCTTACTGAAAATCTCAATATCATCTTCACTATTTAAAGCCCTGTAGCTTTTTACAAAACCACAGGCACCTGCTCCAGCCCCAATTACAATTACTTTTTGCCTCGGTTTTTGATAAAGTTTTACCTCAACGGCAGTAAATTTAAAATCGGGTTCTTTGCTTTGTGGGTCAACCAGATTACTGGTTAAGTTATTTACCCGATTTAAATCGCTTTTTAAAATTTTGCCCCAATGCATCGGCATAAAAACAACTCCTGGTTTAATGTCGGTCGAAAATTTTGCTTTCAAACGAACATTTCCACGCAAGCTGTTCATTTCCACTACATCATTATCCTTAATATTTCTTTTTTCCGCATCTGCGGGATGAATTTCCAAAAAGGATTCGCTAATGTGCTGATTGAGTTTGTTTACTTTACCTGTCTTGCTACGGGTGTGCCATTGGTCTCTTATTCTGCCAGTGGTTAAAATCAGCGGATGCGCTGGCGTTAATGGTTCCGATTGATTTTGGCCATCAAAAGAGATGATGTTTGCCTTTTTATCAACCGTAAAAAACTGATGATCTTCAAATAATCTTGCCGTTCCAAAGGCTTTTTCTTGTTTGGGATAAGGCCATTGAACGGCTCTTTTCTCTTTCAGAATTTCATAATTCAATCCGCTGATATCTATATTCGTACCTTCCGTAAGTGCGGCATGTTCATCGTAAATGGCTGCAGCATTCTTAAAATCGAAACCTTCAAAACCCATTTTATGAGCAAACCTGCAAATAATTTCAGCATCAGGTAAGGCTTCGCCAGGCGCTTGTATCACTTTGCTTAAATACGAAATGTAACGCCCGGCATTGGTCATTGTGCCTTCCTTTTCTGCCCATGCTGCTGCCGGCAAAACCACATCGGCATATTTTAGGGTTTCAACAGTATTGCTAATATCCTGCACTACCACGAACTTTGCCTTTTTTAAGCCTTCTTCTGCTTTTCTAACATCGGGCAAACTAATTAATGGATTGGTGCATAAAATCCAAATTGCTTTCAGCTTCCCGGTATTCAACTCATCAAACATTTCGGTAGCGGTAAGTCCAGGTTTTGGCTGAATGGTACCCAGAGGGATTTGCCAGAATTTTTCTACCTCATTGCGGTGACTTTCATTGTTTAAATTTCGATGAGCGGGAAGCAGATTGCTTAAGCCGCCAACTTCTCTGCCACCCATTGCATTCGGTTGGCCCGTAAGCGAAAAAGGTCCGCTGCCAGGTTTGCCGATATGTCCAGTAATTAAATTGAGGTTAATGAGCGATAAATTTTTGTTCGTACCGACCACGCTTTGGTTGAGGCCCATTGTCCACATCGTAATAAAACCATTCGCATTGCCAATAAAAGAAGCTGCCAAACGGATGTCGCTTTCCTCAATTCCACAAATATCGGCAGCTTCCTGCAACGAGGTCTCGAAAACAGTTGAACGATATTTTTCAAAACCATTGGTGCTTTTTGCAATAAAATTGAGGTCGATGTTTCCATCTTCAATTAAACATCGGCCAATGGCATGATGCAAGGTAATATCCGTACCAGGATTAAGTTGTAAATGAACATCGGCAAGCGAACAGGTTTGCGTTTTGCGTGGGTCGCTCACAATAATTTTCAGGTTCGGATTTTTCTCTTTCGCAGCCTCTACCCGTCGCCACAAAATAGGATGGCACCAGGCAGGGTTTGCGCCAGCCACGAAAATACAATCGGCAATTTCAATATCATCATAACTAATGGGAACGCTATCTTCGCCCAAACTCATTTTATACCCAACAACCGCACTGCTCATACATAAGCGGCTATTGGTATCGATGTTATTGCTGCCGATAAAACCTTTAATCAATTTATTTACAACATAATATTCTTCGGTTAAGCATTGTCCGCTGGCGTAAAATGCAACACTATCTGGACCATGTTTTGCAATTAATGCCTTAAAAACCATCGCTGTGCGTTCCAACGCCTTATCCCAACTCACTTGCTGTAAAGGCATGTTTTTGTTGTACCGCATAGCGGGATAAAGCAATCTATCGCCCTTATCGTTGGCGGTGTAATGCAAATTCATGCCTTTGCTACATAACATTCCTTTGTTTACGGGATGGTTTTTATCGCCTTCGACAGTAATGCGTTCCTGATTATCTTTACCAACCACAATGCCACAGCCAACGCCGCAATAGCAGCAGGTTGTTGTATTATTGGCAAATGTGTTGTTTTCTATCTTCAAGATAATCAGGAATAAATTGTGTTTAAATTAGTTGCTTGTAGCAAATGCCAGTTCTTCTACTTTCGATTTCTTCTGAGCCATTACGGTTCTGAAAATAAAAACGGCAACGCCGATTCCCAGAATGATATAGCCCAATAATGTAAACGCGGAAGTGTAATTTATCAGGTCTTTTTGAACGGTTTGTCCGTTTTCGATTACGGTTTTAGTTAAGTGACTGGCCTCTGATTTAAACATAAAAGCAATGAGCATTGCACCGATATTACCACCTGCACCTACAATTCCAGCAACGCTGCCTACCGCAACAGGGTTAATAAACGGAACCAAACTGTACGTAGCTCCATTGGCCATTTTTAAGCTCAAGCCAAAAACAAACATCATAAAAATAGCCATGCCAATGTTGCCAGATTTGGCAAACCAGATTAATCCAACGCCTTCAATTAATAATAAAATGGATAAGAGCAGGGTTTTGCCGTCAAAGCCCCAAACTTTGCCAATTTTATCGGCCACAATACCGCCCATTGGCCTGGCGAAAATATTTATCCAGCCAAAAATGCCTGCTACCAAACCTGCAATGGCGATAGTTGCGCCAAACGAATCGGTAAAAAAGATGGGTGCAAAATTATCAACAGTTATTTCTACACCAAAACAAGCTGCATAAGCGATGGTCAAAATCCATGTTCGGTAATCTTTTGCAGCAATAAGAAATGTGTTTTTGCTGCTTTTAATGGTCTCGTCTTTCAGGTTTTTAAAATCGCCTTGAGGACTATCCTGAGTGTAATGATAATATAAAAATGCACATACTAAAAGCATTACGCCTGGGAAAATCATTGCGTAACGCCAGCTATCTGCCGAACTGCAAAAGCCCAATGCCGTTAATGCCGATGCGATTAGTGGCATAAATACATTCGCTGCACCACCACCAGCGTTTCCGAAACCACCTGCGGTGGCGTTTGCAGTACCTTTAATATTTGGTGCAAACATGATGGAGGTATGAAATTGCGTAATGACGAACGATGCACCGATTACGCCAATAGCTAACCTGAAAAGTAAAAATGAAGTGTAGGATTGGCTGGTGCCGATAAGCAACACTGGAACGGAACAAAGCACTAGTAGCCAGGTGTAAATAATTTTAGGACCGAATTTATCTATCAATCTTCCGATTAAAAGACGGGCAAGAATGGTTGCCGAAACGGATGCGATTTGGATATTCCCAACCTGGTCTTTGGTCAGGTGTAATTGTTCTCTGGCTATTTTCATTAATGGTGCCATCCCGAACCAAGCAAAAAAGCAAAAGAAAAACGTAAGCCAGGTGATGTGAAAGGTTTTCATTTGAACACCTTTGAGCGAAAATATATTTAGTTTATCGAGTGGTTTGTTGGTTGTTTGAGCTGTCATGGGGATTGGTTTAGATTTTAAGGTTGATTTAAATTAAAATTTGTAACCCAGGCCTGCGCCCACGTTCCATTCGCCGTTTTTGGCCACTGTTTTAGCATTGTAATAAAAGGGTAACTGCACCGCGAAATGATGAAATACTGCCGTTAAGCCGAAGCCTAAGTTTGGGGTAACTAAACTGTTTTTGGCAGCTCCAGCGACAACTTTATCTTCCTTAAATCTCAGCGTTGGAAGTAAGCCAGCAGCAATTGAAAATGGCTTCTTAGTGAATTTTACACTCGGCCCCGTACAGTTGAGGTAAGCGCCATTATCTACATAGCCCGCTATGATTGTTCCATCAAAAAGGCTAAATTTTGTTTGTGCTTTGGCTCCAAAAGAAAGCAAAGCTATAGCAAGGCAGCTTAAACAAGCCACATAATTGTTGATTTTCATAATTTTAAATTTGGTGTGTTAAGCGGTTAAACTGCTAAGCATTTAGTGCAATGTAAACCGTTCCGTTTTCTACTTTTACGGGATAGGTTTTAATGGCGCATTCATCTCCACTTAAACATTCGCCAGTTTTTAATGAAAAATTCTTTTTATGGAATGGACAAGCTACCTTAGGTTCATCGGTAATGGTTCCAATCATGCCTCGGCTTAAAGCCATTTGCTTGCGGTGCGGACACTCATTTTGCGTGGCGTACCATTCATTTCTTCGGGTAAAATAGAAGAGCGCAATTTGCTCCTCTCCATGTTTTACGCACACCCCTCCGTTTTCTACAGCATCCTCAACACGACATGCGGCTAACCAATTTGTTGTTGTTTCTGTCATAATTGTTTGGTTTTGGTTGATAATTGTTGGTTGATTTTATATTTGGTTAGACTGATTTCCATTCCGGCGTGCGTTTTTGCCCACGCATCTCTACAAATTCTATTGTTGGGTCTTTTTCTTCTGGCGCATTAACAAAGTGCGAAAAGCGTTTTCTGATGGCAGGATTTTCTACCGCTTCTTTCCATTCGCATTTGTAAGTATCCACTAATCTTTCTATTTCTGCTTCCCATTTTTCGCCCATGCCCAGGCTGTCGTTAACCACCACATTGCGTAAATAGTCCATTCCGCCTTCCATTTTGTTTAGCCAGGTTGCGGTTCGGGTTAGTGGGTCGCCTGTGCGGATGTAAAACATTAAAAAACGGTCGATGTATTTGATGCAGGTTTCGCTATCTACATCAGCTGCAAGCAATTGAGCGTGTTGTGGTTTGCTGCCGCCATTGCCGCATACGTATAGGTTCCAGCCTTTTTCTGTGGCGATGATGCCAAAATCTTTGCTTTGTGCTTCTGCACACTCACGAATGCAACCGCTTACCGCTGATTTGAATTTGTGCGGCGCTCTGATTCCACGGTAACGCTCTTCAATACGGATGGCGAAACTCACGCTATCATGTAAACCAAACCTACACCAAGTGCTTCCGACACAACTTTTAACCGTTCTTAAACCTTTACCATAAGCATGTCCACTTTCAAAACCAGCAGCAATTAATTCCTCCCAGATGATTGGCAAATCGTTCAGGTGTGCGCCGAACATATCAATTCTTTGTCCGCCTGTTATTTTGGTGTAGAGGTTATATTTTTTAGCTACTTCGCCAATAACAATTAATTTTTCAGGTGTAATTTCTCCACCCGCAACACGAGGAACAATTGAATATGAACCGCCTTTTTGGATATTGGCTAAAAACCTGTCGTTACTATCTTGTGCGGTATCGTTTCCTCTTTTAAGAATCATTTCGTTCCAAAGACTTGCCAATAACGAAGAGACCAGAGGTTTACAGGTTTCACAACCGTCAGATTCTCCGAGTTTATCCAAAACTTCATCATAACTTTTTAGCTGATGGATGTGAATCAAGTCATACAATTCCTGGCGGCTGTAATTAAAGTGTTCGCAAATTACATTTCGAACATATTTTCCTTGCGCTTTTAGGGTATGAAGCATCAAATCTTTTACCATCGGCATACAGCCACCGCATCCAGTTCCTGCTTTGGTACATTTTTTAATGCCATCAATTGTTTCGCAACCTTGTTCCGTTATCGAATTGCAGATATCGCCTTTGGTAACGCCTTCGCAACTGCAAATCAATGCGGCATCGGGTAAGCTTTCAATGCCTGCGCCAGCTTTTTCGCCGCCACGGCTGCCCAAAATTAATTCTTCAGGATTTTCAGATAGCGCAATTCGGTTAACACTGGTTTGCAACAGCATGTTGTATGCTGTTGCATCGCCAATTAAAATACCTCCTAAAAGGTACTGCCCGTCATTACTAATGTTTATTCTTTTATAAATGCCTTTATGTTTATTTTCAAAAACGATGGTTCGGCAATCTGGCTCGTTAATAAAAGGGTCGCCGAAACTGGCTACGTCAATGCCTATTAATTTGAGTTTGGTACTCATATCAAAGCTTTTGAAAGATTTGCTTTGTGCACAAAGGTTTGACGCCAGTACTTCGGCCATTTCGTAGCCTGGCGCAATCAACCCATAAATCATTTCTTCAAAAAGGGCACATTCGCCAATGGCAAAAACACATGGGTCGTTGGTTTGCATTTCGGTATCTACAACAATTCCGCCTCTTGCACCAACGTTAATGCCGCATTGTATAGCTAGTTCATCTCTTGGTTTTATTCCTGCGGATATTACTAGCATATCTATAGCCAGTTCGCTGTCATCGCTAAATTTTAATCCGCTGATACTGGTATCGCCTTCAATGCTGCTGGTGTTTTTGTTGAGGTGTATTTGCAGGCCTAAATCAACCAACATTGATTTCAGCATTTCGCTTCCAGCCAAATCAATTTGTCTGGGCATTAAGCGAGGTGCAAATTCGATAATACTGGTTTCTTCTATACCTAAATCTATCAAGGCTTTGGCGGCTTCTAAACCCAATAAACCACCTCCAATTACCGAAGCTTTTTTAGCGTTTTTTGAATAGGCTGAAATCAAATCAAGGTCTTCGATGGTGCGATAAACAAATACGCCTTCCTTTTCTATTCCATTTATATTAGGTACAAATGCTGCCGAGCCAGTAGCAAATACCAGGAAATCATAATCAAAACTTTCTCCAGACAATGTAGAAACGATTTTAGCCATTCTATCTACGCCAGTAACTGGATTGTTCAGGTAAAGGTCAATCTCTTGTTCCTCGTACCAAGTCGCTGTCGACATAGAAAGCTCTTCAGCTGTTTTGCCATTAAAGTATTCACTTAAATGAACCCTGTCGTAAGCTCGTCTGGGTTCTTCTCCAAAAACAATTAATTTAAATGAATCAGACTTAGATTTTAGCTTTTCGCAGAATTTGTATCCTACCATGCCATTACCAATTACAATTACTTTTAATTTATTCATGGTTTTTAAGTGTTTTGTAGTTTTTGTATGATTTTTTCTTAAAAAAATTATAAAATTTTAATAGATATAATTTTTTGACATCATTTATCACTGATTTTTTAAAAACAAAACTTTAATTTTTTAATATTTATATGATAATTGATATTCAAATATATGTTTTTGTTTTATAATTTTTATAATAACATGATTTTTATCATAAAATATTGCATTTTTTGATAATTTTTCATCACTTTTATAAATAAATAGCTATTTCGTTAAAAACAAACATATTAAAATGGAAGATTTTGGACTTTTTATAATGGGTGCGGGTCCTGGAGACCCAGAATTATTGACAATAAAAGCCTATAATGTATTGAAAAGAGCAGATGTTGTACTATATGATAATTTAAGTAACGATAAATTGCTGGGAATTGCTCCGATTGGATGCAAAATGGTATATGTTGGTAAAAAACCTTATGAAAGTTGTACTCCTCAAGAAAAAATCAACGAATTACTTGTAAAATATGCCAAAAAACACAAAGTTGTAGTCCGTTTAAAGGGTGGCGACCCATTTATTTTTGGCAGAGGCTTTGAAGAATTACTTTATGCGGAAAGCCACGGTGTTAAATCGCAATACATTCCAGGGATTAGCAGCATGCAAGGTTCTGGCTTTATAGATGTTCCGTTAACGCACCGTGGCATTAGCGAAAGTGTTTGGATTATCACTGGCACTAAAAAAGACGGAAGCTTGTCGAATGATTTGGCTTGTGCGATGAAAACTTCAGCTACCGTAGTTATATATATGGGTATGCGAAAACTTGCAGAAATTTCAACAGCATACAAAAAAGCGGGTTTAGGTTCTACGCCAGCAGCGATTATTCAACACGCAACATTGCCACATCAAAAACAAGGCACTTGCGAAATTAAGGACATTCAAGAAATGGCTTTAAGAGAAGGTTTGGCTTATCCTGCACTAATAATTATCGGCGATGTAGTTAAAGCAAGAGAAATCGTAGCTGCACAGCATTATCCATTACACAACAAAACATTGAAGATAACTGCGTAATATGTTCTTTGATATCTTCCTTTTGGTGACGAATCTGTACCGTCCTGAATTTACTTGTCATCTAGTCTGATACGGGTTTTCCTTTGTAGTTTATTAAAGGTAAAATTTCCCCAAAAACGATCAATTTTTAGAGTTAAAATGAAAATAGTTGATTAGGCTTTATTTTTTTTAACAGTATAAATCAATTATGTTGGGTATTTATAAACTAAGGGTAGAAATATTTTATCAATTCTAAGCTTTGAAGTTTGTTGCTTAAAAAAACTATTTAAAAAAGTACGGTATCCCTAAGGAATACCGTACGATTGGGTCGACAAAGGTTCGGATAAGCAATAAATTTTTAGCTGATTTGAAGAGAATTGGGGGTTCCGCTAAAAGTGGCCACTGGTTTTCATCCATCGTGGCCATCTTTTTCGGCCTATATTGTTCACTAGATTTCGCTTGAAAGTGGCCACTCGGCTCATTTTAAGCGGTTTTAAGCTTCTGAAAAGCGGGGCTGGACTCGATGATTGTTTCGCCTAGAGAAACCGAAATGGAGATGTTCTAATGGCCTTAAAATCAAAAATTACGTTTCTTATTCTGATGTGTTTTTAAACATGGGCTGATTTGTCTCAAATTCTGTCCTGGAAGGCCGTTTTTCTTGCAAAACCATCTTCTGTGGAGGATTGAGAGAACAGATGTAGGAAAGATAGATTGGGAAATGAAGGTAAGGAATCTGGGAAGATTGGATATATTTGGCTCAGTCTTTACGATTCCATCAAGACCGGATGGTAAAAAGCTGGGTGCACAGTTTGGAATGAAATCTGGTGCACACTTTCAGCGAAATCCCCACACTTGCGCTTCGTGGCTGTTTGAAATGCCCTAAGTGTCACCGATCTTTAAGTGGAAGTTCATCAAAAGGAAAAAACAAACACTTCACTTACTACCATTGCACATCTGCTTGCGGAATCAGGTACAGATCCGAAAAAGTCAATGAGGACTTTACAATTGAACTCCTAGCCTACCTACCCAGGAATGGTTATGAAGAGATTTTTATCGAAACTATATCTGATGCATATCATAATCAGGTTGGTTCCATTTTGGATGAACGAAAAGCATATTCAGCATAGATCAGAGAATGCAACAAGAAAATTGAGAGAGCGAGGGATTTATTATTGGATAATGCGCTAGATGCCGTGGACTTTAGAACAATAAAAGTAGAAGGTAATGAAAAAATCGTCATACTCGAATCGAAGCTGGCAGAGCTAAATACTAAAAATAAAGCTGTTTTGAATATTAAACCGATAGCTGAGCGAGCGATCAACAATTTAACCAACCTGGATTTATTTTATGAAAATTCAAGTGTTGAGGGCAAAAGATATCTTATAAGTTGTCTTTTTCCGGAAAAAATGGAATACAATGGCGACCGATATCGAACACCCCAGGTTAATGAAATTGCCCAACATATTTACCTGAAAAACAAAGAGTTAGAAGCAAAAAAAATGGGACGAAAATCTTCTGAAAAGACCTCGTCCCAATGGGGGTGGCTGATGGGGCTCGAACCCACGACCCTCGGCACCACAAACCAATACTCTAACCAACTGAGCTACAGCCACCGTGTTTTTTGATGTCACAAAAGTACGACTTTTAATATTCCTTGCAAATATTTTTTCCAAAGTTTTTACAACAAATTTTTAATTCCTTAACATTCAATTATTTGAAATTGAAAAAAAATTTCAGCAACAGATAAAACAAGCTATTTTGAAGCTAAAAACATAACTTTACTGCGTTTATGATCGAAATTTATACAGACGGAGCAGCCAGCGGCAACCCAGGACCAGGTGGCTGGGGTACCATTTTAAGGGCAGGACAACATTATAAAGAATTAAGTGGTGGTTTTAGGATGACTACGAATAACCGCATGGAGTTATTGGCTGTAATAAAGGGATTAGAGGCTTTAAAAAGTTTAAACCAGGAGGTAACCGTTTATTCCGATTCGAAATATGTGGTTGATGCCGTTGAAAAAAAATGGGTTTTTGGCTGGGTAAAAAAAGGTTTTAAAGACAAGAAAAATAAAGACCTTTGGATGCGTTTCCTTGAATTATATAAACTGCACAAAGTGAAATTTATCTGGATTAAAGGCCACAACGATCATCCGGAGAACGAGCGTTGCGACCGTTTAGCTGTTTTTGCTTCACAAGACAAGCAAAATTTAGCGATAGATACTTTTTTTGAAGTGGAAAGAAGCAAGGCGCAGCTTTAGTCGAGCCCACCGATTACATTTAAATCTTCCAGTCTGACTTCTGCCTTAGCCTCAACCGAAATTGATTTTGCGGTGTAAAGCAGCATCATTTCTTCCGCTTTTTCCACCATTTTTTTGGAGCCGATAAAAATCGGAACCCTTTGGTGTAATTCTGCTGGCTGGATCTCCAGTATACGTTCGAAACCTGTACTTGCCTTACCCCCGGCCTGTTCTATAATAAAAGCCATCGGGTTACATTCGTACAAGAGCCTTAATTTTCCGTTTGGAGAACGCGAGGTAGTAGGATAGATATAAATTCCTCCTTTTATTAAATTCCGGTGGATATCGCCCACCATGGAACCAATGTAGCGCGAAGTATAAGGGCGTTTTGTTGCTTCATCCTCTACCTGGCAATATTTGATATATTTTTTAACGCCATCAGGAAAATGCACATAATTGCCTTCATTTACAGAGTATAGATAGCCTATTTCGGGTATTTTCATTTGAGGGTGGGAAAGGCAGAATTCGCCGATGGATGGATCGAGTGTAAAGCCGTTTACTCCTTTTCCGGTGGTGTACACCAGCATGGTTGATGAGCCGTAAATAATATAACCTGCGGCTACCTGTTGTGTACCTTTCTGTAGCACATCATCGATACTTGCCCTGCCATCTACCGACTTTCTGCGATAAATGGAGAAAATGGTTCCCACAGCAACGTTTACATCTGTATTAGAAGAGCCATCCAACGGATCGATGCAAACAATATATTTGGCATTCTGAGAAACAGGCGATTCGATATGGATAATTTCATCTTCCTCTTCGGTAGCTACGATACAGCATTCGCCCCCACTGGTTAAAGCAGCAATAAACTGTTTATCGGCATAAACATCTAATTTTTTCTGTTCTTCGCCCTGGATATTCGTAGTTCCCATATCGCCGAGAATGTCAACCAAACCAGCCTTATTAATTTCGCGGTTTACAATTTTTGCGGCAATACCAATATCCCTCAACAATCTCGAAAGTTCACCTTTGGCATAAGGGAAATCTGCCTGTTTTTCTATAATAAATTGTCCTAGTGTTTTAACGCCACAAACCATACTTAGTGTATATTTTACATTATCTACCCGATAACTCTATAACCTCTAAGGTATGAATATTTTCGTCAGTAATGCAAAATCTGATCAGTGTACGCACCTTGTGCCAGCCATGTTTTCCCGCTGCACCGGGGTTTATATGCAAACATTTTATTTTTTCATCGAACATTACTTTTAAAATATGCGAATGCCCGGTAATGAATAATCTAGGAGGGTTAGTGTATATTTCAGGTTTTACAAAAGATGAATACCTACCCGGATAACCGCCAATGTGGGTCATCCAAACATCAACCCTTTCGCAGCTAAATCGATTTTGTTCCGGAAAGGCTGACCTGATTGCTCCATCATCTATATTTCCGAACACCCCACGCAAAGGCTTAAATGCTGCCAAAGGTTCGGCTACATTGGGGCCAAAATCTCCGGCATGCCATATTTCATCCACCTCATCAAAATGCTTAAAAACGGCATCATCCAAAAAACCATGGGTATCAGAAATTAATCCTATTTTTTTCATTTTGTAAAGTTAATACCCATTGTGTTTTACACCTTTATTTACCGTTAAATTATTTTAAGTTCTTTTAAAACCACTGTAAAAAAGATGTTTTTTAGCTTAAACGACAAACAAAACCCGATAAATCATCATTTTTTATTTATAGGATATTATCATCGGGTTCAGATCCTGATTAAGCCCGATGACCAGGTTTTCTTCTAGTTTTGCCTCACCTGTTTGAACGTTCCGTTAGGCTGTATAAATGAAACGGAAGAAGCTTTTGATACGCCTTCTTTTTTCTCGAATTTTAAACTAAAGCCTTTTAGATTTTTAAAATTAAAAGTATCGTTTCCTACTGAAATGGTTTCATATTCAGGCTGACCGGGCACTGAAACAAATAAAATCTTGCCTTTTAAATATACCTTGGCCAGCCCCTTTTCGCCGTAAGTACCGGTATAACTTTCTAAATCCGCAGCACTCAACTCAACAGCTCTTGGTTTGTATGAAAAAATGGCTGGTTTCATTCCCCGCTCAAGCGGAATACTGACCCCTTCAATTTTCCCGTCCTGTCCGCTGATAAAATTAAAGCGCAGGTCACTTTCTGCCGTGTCAATTTTTCCTTTTTTATCGATACCGCTGATGCTGAACACATCATAATGATAGTGCCTAAGTAAAAGCTTCTCTTTTCCCATCATGGCAAATAGCGAATCGTTTTTAAATGATACATTGATCATGCCATAAGCAGGGTTGTCAAACAGGCCATCGTAATCTTTTAAAGGATGTGAAGGTTTGGTATTTAAAACGTGGGTATTTTCAACTGTTTTTTTTGTTGCCTTTCCCCTTTCTTTCGCCTCTTTTTTTGCTTTAATCGCTCTACCGTTCCAGTCGATGTTTTTTAGTTCCAATACCCTGTCGGCAATGCTGCTGTAAACAATTTTGGGAACATTGGACGTATTCTGATTGGTTAAAACCACAATACCTATTTTATCTGTAGGAAAAAAGGATACACTTGCCGAAAAACCATTAATGTTGCCCCCATGCTCTACCATATAATGACCACGGTACGAACTGATCATCCAGCCAAAACCATAAGTAGAGAGGTAAATATCCTTATCCTCTTCGGGTAAACCGCCCCCCATCACCATCTGAGAACTTGCAGCCTCTCTTATATAAGAGGTAGGTAAAATCTCTTTCCCTTTATAAGATCCCCCGTTGATCCACACTTTTAACCAATGCGTCATATCGTTAACGCTGCTATTAATGCTTCCGGCCGGCCCCATTCCATCTATATTAAAATAATCGATCTTTTCAATAACGCCTTTATCATTTATGGTATAGGGTAAAGAAGCATCATTATCCTTTTCGAATTCAAAAATACTGGTATTGGAACGACTCATTTCCAGTGGATCAAAAAACTTTTCTTTTATATTCTGCTCCCAGGTTTTTCCGGTTAGTTTTTCAACAATCATGCCCTGCGCCAAAAACATAAAATTATTGTATTGCCATTTTTCGCGCACAGCAGCAGTTGGCTCCATATAACGCACCCGCTGTATGATGCTATCGCGGTTGGAAGTATTAAATACGAACCACGATAAATCATAACGTGATAAACCAGTGCGGTGGCACATCATATCGCGAACGGTAATCTGGCTGTTCATATTATCATTATAAAACTTTAACTGCGGCAAATAAGAGGTCGCAATGCCATCGAAAGATAGCTTTCCTTCTTTTTGCTGCAAACCAATGAGTGCAGATGTAAATGATTTAGTGCTCGAGCCGATAGCAAAAAGGGTGTTTGGTGTAACCGGTTTTTTGTTTTCGATATCGCGGTAACCAAAACCTTTACTATAAATTACCTGATCGCCTTTTACCACCGCTACTGCAAAACCAGCCACCTGCTGATCTTTCAAGATCCTGTTTAGCAAAGTATCGATCCCAGCCAAAGGATCGCCAGTTTTTTGTTTTTTCGTTTGTGCAAGAGAAGATAGTGCTATTAAACATAGCAAGAACACATTAAGAATACGTTTCATTTTAATTTAGGTGAGATTATGCCTCCTAAATTACAAATGATAATGGCTTTATACTAGAAAATGCATAATTTTCAGCTATTTTCTTAATAAGCGAGAAAAAAATCCTTTAATAGAGCCTTATATTCTTGCGTATGTTCCTTTAAAGATTCGTAAACATTAAAATCACTTTCTTTTAAAAACACTTTGCCTTTTTTCAAGCAGATAATCTGCCTGAAAGTTGGTTTATTTTCATCAGAATGAATATTGATCCGTTCTGCAAGCGATAGATTATATTGAGATGCGATACCGATCACTTCATTAGCCTGTTTAACCGGCAAAATAAGCCAGATCTGCCCATCATCAGCCAAAAGCCAGTTCGATTTTTCGACCAATAAACTAAAAAAATCTTCACCAGCATGCCTGGCGATACCTTTTCTAACTTCTTCGTTTTTTAGATCATTTACAAAAAATGGTGGATTGGAAACAATCAGATCAAATTTTTCAGGATGGTTATATTGTTCAATTGCGGTATGGCTAATGCTTAACCGCTCACTAAAAACTGACGATTGAAAATTCCTCCCCGCGGTTTCAGCAGCTTGTTTGTCTATTTCCACCGCATCTATAACTGCATCAGGAAAACGTTGCGCCAGCATCAAAGCAATTACCCCCGTTCCCGTTCCGATATCCAGTATCCTTTTTGGCGACGGATGGGTAACTATTGCACCAAGCAATACCCCATCGGTATTAATTTTCATCGCGCAGCCTTTTTGGTCTACTTCAAACTGCTTGAATTTAAAAATACTCATCTTATTTTTTAAAACCTTAAACCAATCCTTATTGGAAGAAAAATGGATTGGTGAACAAACCTGAACCCCGCCCTGTACTGAAGGCTCAGTTTCGCCCCTATCTTATGTTCAACTCCACCACTAAAATCAACAACTGTTGCAGTAGAACCGTTTGTATATTGATTATTAATATGACTTCTTCCTATCTTCAGGTTAAATAATGGAGAAATTTTAGCTTTGGTTGTGATATACTCCAAATCGCCAAAAACAGAATAGCCATTAATATGCTCATAATTTAAATAAGACACACCTAAACCTAATCGAAGGTTATCCCTAAAACTTATGCCATTAATAAAGCTTAAATCGATACCATTAGGGTTTCCATTAAGCTGATAACCTAACCAACCTTCTCCAACATCATACTTTATGGGTCTGGAAAGGAAAAACTGATATCCAGCCTCAATTTTAGCGGTATATTTAATTTGAGATTGTGCATAAGTATTGATAGAAGCATAAATCAATGCACAGCATAAGAGCGTTTTTTTCATTTGAGCGTTATAATTTTAATTCTTATATATTTATTTTTCGTAAAGTTCTAAAGGTAAACCATCCGGATCAGCAAAAAAAGTAAAGCGTTTATCGGTAAATTCATCAATACGGATCTGTTCGGTTACAATCCCATGTCCACTTAAACGCGTAATCTCCTTTTCAATATCCTCAACCTCAAAAGCCAAATGACGTAAACCTTGTGCTTCTGGTTGCGACGGCCTCACAGGAGGATTTTCGAAAGAAAAAAGTTCGATCTGGTAAACACCATTTACGGCCAGGTCTAGTTTATATGATTTCCTTTCTGCACGGTATGTTTCTGCCAAAACCGTAAAACCTAATTTATTGACATAAAAATCTTTCGATTTTTCGTAATCAGAACAGATAATGGCAATGTGGTGGATTCGAAGCATAAAAGTTAATGATTGAATGGCAAAATGATTGAATGAGTGAATTAACCGGACAAAGTTGCAAAATATCCACATTAGTTAATTAAAATTCTTTTATTCGACACTCACTCATTCTAAATTCTCTCATTCAATCATTATTTTTTGACATTCAATCATTCAAATTCTCTAATTCAATCACTCTACTACACCTGTTTTTTCATATAAAAAAGCTATTTTTGCAACTTCAAAAAAAAAGCATGATTCATTTCTTCCTTAGTCAATCGCAGGCGATTTTTGTTCTACAAACAGACAAATCGCTTTCTACCACTGATATTACTAAACTCGAATGGTTATTTGGCGGCGCCAAAATCTCGCAGGAAACAGCTCTTAAAGGCTTTTTTGTTGGACCAAGAGCAGCAATGATTACTCCATGGAGTACCAACGCGGTGGAGATTACCCAGAACATGGACATGCATGGCATCATCAGGATTGAAGAATTTAAGCAGGTTGAAGAAACTTTTGCTGATTTTGACCCGATGCTTTCTCAAAAATACGATAAACTTGATCAGGAGGTTTATACCATCAACATCAAACCTGAACCGATTTTAGAAATCACCGATATTGCGGCTTATAATAAGCAAGAAGGTCTTTCTTTAAGCGATGAAGAAGTTGAATATTTAAATACATTAGCACAAAAACTAGAAAGACATTTAACCGATTCTGAAGTTTTTGGTTTTTCTCAGGTAAATTCAGAACACTGCCGTCATAAAATTTTCAATGGTAAATTCGTAATTGATGGTGTAGAACAGCCTACTTCTTTATTTAAGCTGATCCGTAAAACCTCAGAAGAAAACCCTAACGATATTGTTTCCGCCTATAAAGATAACGTTGCTTTTATAAAAGGCCCGAAAGTGCAGCAATTTGCACCGAAACGTGCCGATGAGCCCGATTATTATACCACAAGCGATTTCGAATCAGTAATTTCCCTAAAGGCTGAAACACACAACTTCCCAACCACAGTAGAGCCTTTTAATGGTGCTGCAACAGGTTCGGGAGGTGAAATCAGAGACCGTTTAGCTGGCGGACAAGGATCATTGCCTTTAGCCGGAACAGCAGTATATATGACAGCCCTTTCTCGCCTGGAGGATAACCGTCCATGGGAAAAAGGTGTTGAAGAAAGAGAATGGTTATACCAAACCCCGATGGATATCCTGATCAAAGCATCAAACGGTGCTACTGATTTTGGAAATAAATTTGGACAACCGCTCATTACAGGTTCGGTTTTAACTTTCGAACACGAAGAAAAAGACAGAAAATTAGGTTTCGATAAAGTAATTATGCTTGCCGGTGGTATCGGTTACGGTAAAGCCAGCCAGGCGCAAAAACTTAAACCACAGGAAGGCGATAACATCGTTATCCTTGGTGGCGAAAATTACAGGATTGGGATGGGTGGTGCAGCAGTTTCATCTGCAGATACCGGTCAACATGGTAGCGGCATCGAATTAAATGCCATCCAGCGCTCAAATCCTGAAATGCAAAAACGTGCGGCAAACGCAGTACGTGGCATGGTAGAAAGCGATCATAATTCGATTATCTCCATTCACGATCACGGTGCAGGTGGTCACTTAAACTGTTTATCAGAACTGGTTGAAGAAACCGGTGGTTTAATCGACCTTGATAAATTGCCTGTTGGCGACCCTACCCTTTCGGCCAAAGAAATTATCGGTAACGAATCGCAGGAAAGAATGGGATTGGTAATCGGTAACGAGCATATCGAAACTTTACAAAAAATTGCCGACCGCGAACGTTCACCAATGTACACCGTGGGTAAAGTAACCGGCGATCACCGTTTTACTTTTAAATCGGCAACAACCGGTTTAAAACCGATGGATTTAGAGTTGGCAGCTATGTTCGGTAGTTCTCCGAAAATCGTAATGAACGACAAAACCATCAACCGTAATTACGAAGCTGTTACATATAACAACAACGAATTAAATACCTATTTAGAGCAGGTGCTTCAACTAGAAGCTGTTGCAGCTAAAGATTGGTTAACGAATAAAGTAGACCGTTGTGTGGGTGGCCGTGTGGCTAAACAACAATGTGCAGGCCCGTTACAATTACCATTGAACAACTGTGGTGTAATGGCTTTAGATTTTCAGGGAAAAGAAGGTATTGCCACTTCGGTTGGTCATGCACCACTTTCAGCCTTGATTGATCCGGCTGCTGGTAGCCGCAACGCAATTGCAGAATCGCTTTCGAATATCGTTTGGGCACCTTTAAAGGATGGTTTAAAAAGTGTTTCACTTTCTGCCAACTGGATGTGGGCCTGTAAAAACGAGGGTGAAGATGCCCGTTTATATGCAGCTGTAAAAGCCTGTTCTGATTTCGCCATCGATTTAGGTATCAACATTCCAACCGGAAAAGATTCGTTATCGATGAAACAGAAATATAAAGATGGCGATGTAATTGCGCCAGGTACTGTAATTATTTCTGCAGGTGCCAACTGTGATGACATTACCAAAGTGGTTGAGCCTGTATTGCAGAAAAATGGCGGATCTATTTATTACATCAACCTTTCTAACGATACCTATAAATTAGGTGGTTCATCTTTTGCACAGATTTTAAACAAAATCGGTACAGAAACCCCTGATATTAAAGATGCTGATCAGTTTAAAACTGCATTTAACACCCTTCAACAATTAATTAAGGAAGACAAAATCCAGGCTGGCCATGATATTGGCAGTGGTGGTTTAATTACTACCTTACTGGAAATGTGTTTTGCTGACCGCAATTTAGGTGCATCGATCGATTTATCTTTATTGGCAGAAACCGATAGCATTAAAGTATTATTTGCAGAAAACATTGGTATCGTTTTCCAGGCCGATGCTTCGGTTGAAGAAACCTTTACACAAGCTGGCGTTGCTTTCCATAAAATTGGCGAGGTAAATACTTCAGCTAAACTAGAAGTTAAAAACGCTGCAGACAATTTTAGTTTTGATATCGATCATTTACGTGATGTTTGGTTCAAAACTTCATACCTATTAGATAGCAAACAAACCGGTAATGGATTAGCGAAAGAGCGTTACGATAATTATAAAAACCAGGTTTTAAATTACACTTTCCCAACGCAATTTGATGGTAAAAAACCTGTAATCGACGCCAGCAAACCACGTCCAAAAGCGGCCATTATTCGCGAAAAAGGAAGTAACTCAGAGCGCGAATTGGCCAATGCGATGTATCTGGCAGGTTTTGATGTGAAAGATGTACACATGACCGATTTAATTACCGGCAGGGAAACATTGGAAGACATCCAGTTTATCGGTGCTGTTGGTGGTTTCTCTAACTCCGACGTTTTAGGATCGGCAAAAGGCTGGGCTGGTGCATTTTTATACAACGAAAAAGCAAGGGTAGCTTTAGAGAAATTCTTTGCCCGCCCGGATACTTTATCGGTTGGGGTTTGTAACGGTTGCCAATTATTTGTAGAGCTGGGCTTAATCAATAAAGACCACGCAGAAAAACCTAAAATGCTGCATAACAAAAGCGGTAAACACGAAAGTATTTTCACTTCGTTAACTTTACAGGAAAATAACTCTGTAATGTTATCAACCCTTGCCGGAAGCACTTTAGGCGTTTGGGTATCACATGGTGAAGGAAGATTCTCGTTACCTTATACAGAAGATAAATATAAAATTGTAGCTAAATATGCTTACGAAAATTATCCGGCAAGTCCGAATGGCTCAGATTATAACACGGCAATGATGTGTGATGAAACCGGCCGTCACCTGGTAATGATGCCGCACATTGAACGTTCGTTGTTCCAATGGCACTGGGCAAATTATCCGCAAGGCCGTAAAGATGAAGTTTCGCCATGGATGGAAGCCTTTGTAAATGCACGTAAGTGGATAGAGAATAAAGGATAATAGAAATGGAAGATGTAAAATGGATGATGGAATTAAAAACCATCATCCATTTTTTTTTGTTTAAACACATTCGTCATCATCTCGAGCGGGACCGATAGCTATCGGGTCCACTGCGGGCTAACCGCTATGTAGGGTTTATTAAACAAAAGCCTGTTCTTCGGCATACCGGCCTGTTACTGCACCCGCAATAAACCATTAATGGCATTACCAGCCTTGCCACCTAAACCCGACCGAAGTGAAAAACCCGCAGCCTGAGGTACGAAGGTGAGGATTTGAAACAAAGGGCGGGACTGCAATTACAAAAAGGTACTGTTCCTGCTTTCCAAAAAACAACAATAAAACCACTAGAACAAAAAAACGGCCCGGGCACCGCCCAAACCGTTTCAATTTACCTAACCCAACATCTCCCTAAAAACCAAGAGCATTAATTAGAAAGTCTCCCCATTATCCATTTTCCATCCCACATCATCCATCCCATCATATTCCCTGAATGTCTTTTCTAACCTCTGTTCTCCACCCTATTCCATATTTTCGGTCCATATAAGAAGCAACTACTTTATTGTAATCTTCAATTGAAATATTTAAAGGCATTACACATCCAAAATCACGGTAAGCAATGCCATACTTCTTTTCAAATATTTCCTGCCCTTTAACATAAGTAGAAACAATACCACCGCGGAGTAGAAACTTCACATGTCCGTTTTTTAAATCAGTATTGGCCAGTTTAATGCTGTATTGTTTTGAAGTATCTACCGGATTTACAACCTTCGCACTTAAATAAGCAGCTGAAAAACAAGTAAACATTAATACTAATAGGGACTTTTTCATATTCAGCAATTTTAATTAGAAATCTGGAAGTTGATTGCCATATTATACCTCACCCGTACCGGAACACCTTTATTTCTACCTGGTTTCCATAACGGCGATTTTTTAATCACTTTCATTGCTTCTTCGTCGCAGCCAAAACCGATTCCTTTAATTACTGATACATCAGTGATGGAACCATCTTTTTCTACCACGAAGCTTACAAATACTTTTCCAGCAATATTATCCTCCTGTGCCCTCGATGGATACCTTAAATTACGTTCCATATATTTAGACCATGCTTTGGCACCACCAGTAAATTCAGGATATTCATCAACACCACTCAAACCAACAACTTCATTTGAACTTTCTCCTGCACCTTCTTTAGCTGTTCCTGTTCCATCACCATTACCTTTATTATCTGTTACCACCGCGCTTGGAGCTACAATACCATCTTGTGTTTTGGTACTAATCACCGCTAATTTTATATCATCCATTGTTGGCGGCGGTGGAAGTTCTGTTTTATTAACTACTACAACCTGTGATGGAAGCGCTATCGTTTTAACTTTAACCGGGTCAGCCTTTTTAGGTTCAGGCTTTTCTTCCGGTTTAGGCAGATCCGGTTTCATCGGATGAATAAGATCATCTATAAAAATCTCCTTTGATGGAACATCAGGTACAATTTCTTTTGGGAATAACTTTGCATAAATTAAAGGTGAGAAACACAACAGTACAAATAAACTACCTGATACAAAAAGTGCCCTCGTCATAATCTTTGAAGATTTAGACCTTAAATCGTAAGCACCATAGTTTTTGTTGCGATTTGCAAATACAAGATCGAGCCACTCGGTTTTGTATACGTTAATAGAAGAGTTGAACATAGTTTTAAAGTTTTATAGGATGATGCAACAAAATCATCGATTCCATAAACCATTTAAAAAATCTATTTTCTTTACAAAAAATGAAATTTTTCATCTGAAAAACATTTTTTTATTTCATTTTCAGTAAAATTCACATATTTCTTGCGATTGTTTTACAAAAATTAATAAAATATACTATTTTTGACAAAAAACATAACAAATTAATGAAAAGCTTAAGAACCATCGCATTAAAAGAGGCTCAAAATAGAATTTCACCTGAAGTTAAATCTCCTTCGGCGAAAATTTCTGATTTTTACGGCTCGAATGTATTTGATAAGAAAAAAATGAGAGATTTCTTATCTAAGGACGTGTATGAAAAATTAATTTCATCTATCAACCAAGGTGAATTAATCAATTCTGACGATGCTAACCAAATTGCTACAGCTATGAAAGCCTGGGCAATGAGCGCTGGCGCAACGCACTACACGCACTGGTTCCAGCCATTAACTGGTACAACTGCCGAAAAACACGATTCGTTTTTTGAGCCAAGCGGTGATGGTGCTATCGAAAAATTTGCTGGCAGCGCATTAGTTCAACAAGAACCAGATGCTTCAAGTTTCCCTAACGGCGGTATCCGTAATACTTTCGAAGCCCGCGGTTATACTGCATGGGATCCTTCTTCTCCAGCTTTCATTATGGAAAGTAAAGCAGGTAAAACACTTTGCATCCCTACAGTTTTTGTATCATACACAGGCGAAGCCTTAGATTATAAAGCGCCATTATTAAAAGCATTAGCTGCACTTGATAAAGCTGCTGTTGATGTTTGCCAATATTTCGATAAAAGCATTACTAAAGTAAATGCATCATTAGGTATTGAGCAAGAATACTTCTTAGTTGATGAGTCATTATTCAACGCCCGTCCGGATTTATTATTAACCGGTCGTGCTTTGTTCGGTCACATGTCTGCTAAAGGCCAACAATTAGAAGATCATTATTTCGGTTCTATCCCTGAGCGCGTATTCAGCTACATGGTAGATTTCGAAAACGAAGCTTTGAAATTAGGTATTCCATTAAAAACCCGTCACAATGAGGTTGCGCCTTCTCAATTTGAGTGTGCACCAATTTATGAAGAAATCAACCTGGCTATCGATCACAATCAATTATTGATGGATTTGATGGAGAAAGTTGCACGTCGTCACCATTTCCGTGTATTATTACACGAGAAACCTTATGCTGGCATCAATGGATCAGGTAAACACAATAACTGGAGCTTAATTACCGATACTGGTAAAAACTTATTGGCACCAGGTAAAACGCCTAAAAACAACTTAATGTTCCTTGCTTTCTTTGTAAATACAATTAAAGCGGTTAGCGAGCATGCAGATTTATTACGTGCAAGTATTGCATCGGTAAGCAACGATCACCGTTTAGGTGCAAACGAAGCGCCACCTGCAATTATCTCTATCTTCTTAGGTTCTCAACTGAACGATGTATTAGATGAGATTGAGCACTCACGTATCAGCAAAAAAATCAAAGAAGATAATGCACTTTGGTTAGGTATTCCTAAAATCCCACAGATTTTGTTGGATAATACCGACCGTAACCGTACTTCTCCTTTCGCCTTTACAGGTAACAAATTTGAGTTGAGAGCTGTTGGTTCATCAGCAAACTCTTCTGCTCCAATGACGATCTTAAACGCGATTATGGCTGAGCAATTGGTTAAGTTTAAAACAGAGGTTGATAAATTGATCAAAAAAGGTGATAAAAAAGACATCGCTTTATTAACAGTGATCAAAAAATACATCAAAGAATCAAAAGGTATCCGTTTCGAAGGAAATGGTTACAGTCAGGAGTGGGAAGATGAAGCTGCAACACGCGGTTTATCAAACATCAAAACTACGCCAAAAGCTTTAGATGCTTATTTAACTGAAAAATCTGCTGAGTTATTTGCTTCAACAGGCATTTACAGTGCACGTGAAATTCATGCCCGTCATGAAATCATGTTAGAAAACTTCTACAAAAAATTACAGATCGAAGCACGTGTAATGGGCGAAGTAGCTAATACTGCTATTATTCCTGCTGCTATTGCTTACCAAAACTCTTTAATCGCAAACGTACAAGGATTAAAAGCAATTGGTGTAGACAGCAAAGTTTCTATCGATATCGTTAAAAAACTATCTGAGCATTTAGAAATTGTAAAAACCAATATCGATGCGATGTTAGAAGAACGTAAAGTAACCAACAAAATCGAAGATACCCGCGAAAAAGCGATCGCTTACGATGAGAAAGTTAAGTCTTACTTCGATATCATCCGTTACCACGCTGATAAATTAGAGCAGATTGTTGACGACAGCGTTTGGCCTTTACCAAAATTCAGAGAATTATTATTTATGAAATAAGAAAGGCATAAGCTAAAAGGTTTAAGGCGTAGGGTTTACTCTACGCCTTTTTTGTTCAATAGTTCAATGGCCATTTGTTTATTGGTACTGAAAACTGTCAATTGAAAACTGCAAACTGATTATTGGTTCATTAGTACGGTAAATTGAAAACAGTAAATTGAAAACTGCTTATTATGTAGCTTATTTTTTGGAAAGCAATCCCTGTGCTCATCGGTTAAAACAGCCCTGCTTTCCTTCCTGCTACAATGGCGCTGCCAATTTTAATGTTGCTGCACCAGCATCCATACAATCAGGTTTATTTTAGATAGGCCTGTGCAAGGGAAAAATCTGCCACAACGAGCAATCCTAAATGTCCTAAGCCCGATTGTACGAATGCCGTTTTATAACTTAAATGTTTTTTTTTCGATAGCTTTAAAACGGCAGCAGGAAAAGCGGGGCTGCAAACCGCCATGAAATGACAACTTTCGCTTCCAAAACCTTTTTCAATTTTCTTGTTAAAACAAGCCTTGTGCAGGGAAAAACCTCTGACAATGACTCACAGTTTACCATCGACTCCGGACTTCGGACTCCCGACTTCCGACTTTCTAACTTCTCCCCTTTTACCTTCCACCTTAAAAAACTATCTTTGCGGCAACATGAGTGATAATAGGTACAATCAACGCGGCGTTTCTGCCTCAAAAGAAGATGTGCACAATGCCATCAAAAACATCGACAAAGGAATTTTCCCTAAAGCGTTCTGCAAAATCATCCCCGATATTTTAGGTGGAGATGAGGAATATTGCAACATTATGCACGCCGATGGTGCCGGTACCAAATCTTCTTTAGCTTACGTTTACTGGAAAGAAACCGGCGATATCTCGGTATGGAGAGGCATTGCACAAGATGCCATTATCATGAATATCGACGATCTGATCTGCGTGGGTGCTACTGATAACATTTTACTATCCTCAACCATTGGCCGGAACAAAAACCTGATTCCCGGCGAAGTGATTGCTGCCGTAATTAACGGAACCGAAGAAATTTTGGCCGATTTACGCGAACAGGGCATCTCGATTTACTCAACCGGCGGCGAAACCGCAGATGTAGGCGACCTCGTGAGGACTATTATCGTCGATTCTACCGTAACCTGCAGGTTAAAGCGCGAAGACATCATCAGCAACGACAACATTAAGCCAGGCGACGTAATTGTGGCATTAGCCTCCTACGGACAAGCGACCTACGAAACCGAATATAATGGTGGCATGGGATCGAACGGATTAACCTCCGCCCGTCACGATGTTTTTGAGAAATCTGTTGCCAATACCTATCCTGAAAGTTTTGATCCGGCCGTTCCTTTCGACCTGGTTTTCTCTGGTCAAAAGCAATTGGCCGAAGAAATAGAAATCGAAGGTTTTGGCAAAACTACAGTAGGAAAACTGGTATTATCACCTACCCGTACTTATGCCCCGGTAATTAAAAAGATTTTAGAAAGCTACCGCAGCCAGATTAATGGCATTGTACATTGCAGTGGTGGCGCACAAACTAAAGTGTTACACTTCATCAATGATGATATCCACGTCATCAAGAATAATCTATTCCCTATCCCACCGCTATTTAAATTGATACAAGAGCAATCGGGCACCGATTGGAAGGAAATGTACAAGGTATTTAATATGGGCCACAGAATGGAGTTATATGTGCCTCAAGAAATTGCAAATCACATCATCGAGATCTCAAAAAGTTTTAATATCGATGCACAGGTAATCGGCCGTGTTGAAAAAGGCGACCAGAAGCAGGTAACCATCGAAAGCGAAAGGGGTACTTTTGTTTATAATTAAGAGATAAGATACACGTAAAAAAAGGGCTGAAATTTTATTTCAGCCCTTTTTTTATGCTCTGTTCTACAATGGTTTTATCTATTACAAAAAAAAGCTCCCGATTTTCATCGGAAGCTTTTCAAGCTTATTTTTTAAAAGTTACAACGCAGCTCTCAATCCAAATTCAGAAAGTGCAAAAGTGTATTCTGCCAACGTTACATTAGCAGCATCCTGAGCAACAATAATAATGCTTGTTCCTCTTGATTGCGAAGTAACACCGTTACTTGTTGTGAAAAGCCCCTTGCCTATTTGACTTAAATTAAATGTGTAGGTAAGTCCCCAAACAATATTACTAGCATTTCCATAAGCACCAATTGCAGTAACCACTGGTGCACCAGTAATAGGCGATGCAGTTGCAGCTAAAGAAACATTTGAAGCTGTAAAAAGCTGTGTCCTAACAGAACTTGTATTTGTTTGAGTATTAGCCAAGTAATAAACAGTTAATTTAGGAATTATTTTTGATGGAAAAAGTTTCTCTCCAACAATATAATTAAGCGTTACAACGCTAGTTCCTACAGTACCTGTAGCCGATATAGCAGCACCTTTAGCCAACTCAATAGTTGTACCACCTGTACCCGAAACTTCTTTTTCAGCATTAGGGTCTTTTTTGCAAGCGCTCATTGATAACACAATAATGCTAGCCGCAACCATAATTTTTGATAATATATTTTTCATTTTAATCAATTTAAAAATTTACAGCCTTAGTTGAAATTATAACGTACTCCGAACTGCATGTAGTAAGTAGACAAAATAGTTTGTGAAGTTCCAAATGTTTCTCTAACAATATCACCTTGGGTTGCAGCAAGTCTGAATGTAGGCTTAGTTGTAGGGCTGATAGATGAAACGTTCTGAGGAACAAGAATAGCAGAGTTGTTTACAAAGTTTACATTACCCCATTTACGGTTCAACAAGTTACCTACGTTAAAGATATCAACTGTAAATTGAAATGAATTTTTAGATTTTCCGTAATTTCTGAAAACTTCCTGGGTTAACCTAAAGTCAAACTGATTTCTCCAAGGAGAAGTTGCTGCGTTACGCTCAGCATACTCACCTTTATGTTTGCTTAAATATTTATCGTTCTCAATATAATTCATGAAGATATCACTTTGCTCTTGAGCAGTATATCCTCTGGCATACCCTGTAGTTCCTGTAGGAATATTAACAAAGTTAATCTCTGAAGCATCACGAGGAATATAGATCAAATCATTTGTTTGTCCATCTCTGTTAAAATCTGCGCTGTAGCTATATGAGAATCTTCCTTGTTGAGATCCTGAGTAAAACAAAGAGAACGATGTTGCTAAGTTCTTCAAGTACTCTTTTCTATAAGAGATATTAGCAATAACACGGTCAGGATTTAAGTTTGAAGAATAACTTAAAGTAGGGTTATTTGCATTTGTTGAAGTAAATGGAATAGACCACAAGTTTAACAACTGGTCACCACTTCCGTCACCATAGTTACGTTGATCAGATCTTGTGTAAGCAACCATTGCAGATAAACCACCTTGAAATTGTTTAGTTAACTGAGCAGTTGCTTGCCAGTTATATCCACCTTTAGCATTTGTCATTTCAACAACATTTAAGGCTGAAGTACCAGTAGTACTTGGAATACCGGCAGCTGTCATATTTACTACCTGTCTGGCATTAACAGTACTTCCGTAGAATGGTCTGTTATCAGGATAACCTGGAATGTTTAAAGCGGTAGGCGTTTGTAAGTTTACATTCTGACCAACAGCTACATTTAAATCTTTACCATAAATACCTTCTAAGGTAGCTACGATTCCACCAGGCAATTTAAAATCTACTGCTAAACTTGATTTCCAGGTTTGAGGAAATTTCAAGTTACGTGATAATGCACTGATTGTTCCAGGGATACTTGTTCCGGCAGCTGGAGCAGTTGCAGATGTTAAATTTGGAGCAATACTTGGATTAAAGAATGGAGTATTCGCTTGTCCAGAGTATACTTGAGTAAATTGTAATAAACCAGCATCACCAGATTGAGAAACAATCCATACAAAAGGAACACGACCAGTGAAGATACCTGAACCTCCACGAACTTGTAATGAACGATCACCCAATACATCCCAGTTAAAACCAAAACGTGGAGAATAAGTTAATTTAGCTTCTGGTAAAACTCCAGTATCAATTTTCTCGCCATTAGCAAAAGTTTGCGCAGCAACTAAAGGATGGGTTTTAATTTCTGAAACATCAGGGAATGTTGCGCGCTCGAAACGGATACCCGCAGTTAATTTTAAACGATCAGATACCGTAAACTCATCTTGCAGATAAGCTGAGTATTGAGCAAATTTAAAGCTTGGATATGCTTGCGAACCATCAGCAGTTAATGGATAAGTTACAGAATACTGTAATGGTTTAGCGTTGTTATAAAAATCAGCATAAGAAGCAAAAGTGTAAAAACCTGTTCCGAAACGTTGGAAACCGTTTTTAGTTGTGCTGAACTCAGCTTGTACGCCTAAAGTAATGTTGTGTTTACCTAAAGCCAAACTTACATCATCGCTGTAAGTGTAACCTTTAACATCCCTTAAGTTTCCATAAGTAAATGGTTCGTAACCAAATGTAGTTAAAACGCTACCAGCTGATGTTCCGCTTTGAGTGTTATTTAAGATATCAACCAAAGGGAAAGGAGAACTATCTGAAGTTCTAGGGTCATTTTGGTGAGAATAAGTAGCACGTAAAACGTTAGTAACTTTACTTCCGAAATTTGAGTTTAACTCAGCTACAGCAGAATATAAGTTTGCTGCCTGGTAATAATTTGAATTAGAAAAGTTTAAACCAGCATTGGTTGCAGTTCCTGATCTGCTGTTACCATAACCTAAGTTACCAGTTACACCAGAACCAGTTACTGATGTACTTGCAGAACTAGGTGATTTACTTTCAACCTGGTTGTAACGAACACTGAAACGGTGATTTTTAGTAATGTTCCAGTCTAAACGGGCAAACATTTTTTCATTATCACTGATATTTGAATAACCTTGATAAACACCCGGATCATAACCATATTTAGAAATCAAATAAGATTTCAATGCATCAAGATCTGAAGCAGTTGCAGGAGCAACTGTTGATACACCACTATTATACTGTAAACCAGGAGTTGCAGCAATTCTGTTATTTCCTGGTTCAACTGTATGTTTCTTCTCGTAGTTAACAAAAAAGAACAATTTATCTTTTACGATTGGACCACCTAAGCTGAAACCATAATTTTTCTCATCTAATTTCTGAATAGATGTAGCAGGAATTCTATATGTTTCGCCTATTCTTTTTCCTTGTTGCTCTTCGCCACGCATGGTATAGAAAGCATTTCCAGAAAAATCATTTGTACCTGAACGGGTAACAGCTGTTACCGATCCACCAGTGAAACCTGATTGACGAACATCATAAGGCGTTACATTAATAGAGATTTGCTCTAATGCATCAATAGAAATTGGAGAACCATTAGCTGGAATATTCTGACCGATACCAAATTGATTGTTAAAATTAGCACCATCTACTGTAAAGTTGTTAGAACGATAGTTACCCCCTCCGATTGATGTACCGTTGGCTTGAGGTGTTAAACGGGTTAAATCGTTAACACTACGTGTAATGGTTGGCAAAGTTTGAATCTGTTGTCTGGTAATTACAGTATTTGCACCAGTTTTATTAGAGTTCATAATAGCATTGCTACTTTGACCTACAACTTTAACTTCGGCAAGTGTTGAACTATTATCAGTTAAAACTAAATTTAATAAATAAGGCTCACCTAATTTTAAATAAAGTTCAGTTTGTTTTTCTGGTCTGTAACCTACAAAACTAACTTCAATGGTATAAGGACCGCCAACCCGCATACCTCCGATGGTAAAACGGCCATCGTTGTTTGTAGATACAGAATAAACAGTCCCAGTTGGTGTATGTGTTGCTTTAACACTTGCACCAGGTAAGGCGCCTTTGGCATCCTTAATTGTTCCTGTCATTGATGATGTGGTTACCTGTGCATTAGCACCAACAGTAATACCTACAAATGCAACAATAACCAGTACTAATCTTAAAAGTAAAGATTTCTTCATACTTTGTTTTTTAAATGTTTTTTGTTGTTGAATAATAATCTAATAGGGATTTTATTGCTGCAAATGTCCTAATAAAATTTAACACATTTTAACATCCAATGTTAAATAATTATTAAGTCCGGCAAAACTTTTCAACATTTAACACATATTGCATGGATTATAACTTTCAGTTTATCAATACATTGATAATAAAGCTAAATTTTTAATAACGAAACAATCAGTTGATTATAATTTAAGCATAAAACCTATGTTAACATTGGTATTTTTCAAATAATATATATTAACACCATTTTTTTACCCATAACATCCCGGTTATTTAACTTTTTGTTACCTAACCAATATATTATTCTGTAAATCAACTTGATTATCGCTATTATTTGAGCATAAAATATTCTAAGCAATATTCATTCATTGTAATTTTTAAAGGCTATCTCAACATTGCCCTATTCAATTGACATTTTTTTTTTAGTTTTGAGGGATTATTAAAGGAGCAAAACCTTTAACTTTTGTAGTGCGGGGGTTTACTGTACAATGTAACCAGAACCTTAAGATTACAGATTAACACAGAACAATTAAAAAACAAATCTCTTTAAAATTAGATATGAACCGTCCATAACTAAACATCTGTAAAATGATGATCTAATTATGGTAAGCTCCATCTGAAAGATAAATAACAAATTAAAAGAAACAGATGAATTACGACGTTATTGTTTTAGGCAGCGGCCCAGGTGGTTACGTAGCTGCAATCAGAGCTTCTCAATTGGGACTAAAAGTTGCCATTGTGGAGCGTGAATCATTAGGTGGTATTTGTTTAAACTGGGGCTGTATCCCTACCAAAGCACTTTTAAAAAGCGCTCAGGTTTTCGAATATATCAATCATGCTGCTGATTACGGAATTACTACTGCTGGTGCAACAGCAGATTTTGCCGCTGTAGTAAAACGCAGCCGTGGTGTTGCCGATGGCATGAGTAAAGGCGTTCAGTTTTTAATGAAAAAAAATAAAATTGACGTAATCATGGGAACTGGTAAAGTTAAACCAGGGAACAAATTAGAAGTTAAAGGTGCGGATGGTTCTCAACAGGAACTAAGTGCTAAAAACATCATCATTGCCACAGGCGCGCGCTCAAGAGAGTTGCCAAACCTTAAACAGGATGGTAAAAAAATTATCGGCTACCGCCAGGCAATGGTACTTCCTGAATTACCAAAAAGTATGGTAGTGGTAGGTTCGGGCGCTATCGGTGTAGAATTTGCTTATTTCTACGCTACAATGGGCACCAAAGTAACCATTGTTGAGTTTATGGATAACGTTGTTCCTGTAGAAGACGAAGATGTATCTAAACAATTATTGCGCAGCTTGAAAAAAGTGGGCATCGATGTAATGACTTCAGCAAGCGTTGAATCAGTTGATACCAGCGGCGCAGGTTGCAAAGTTTCGGTTAAAACAGCTTCAGGTATGCAGACTATCGAGGCCGATATCGTACTTTCGGCTGCTGGTATTGTTGCCAATATCGAAAACATTGGTTTAGAAGAAACCGGTATCAAAACCGAAAAAGGTAAAATCGTTACTGACGAGTTTTACAATACTTCGGTTAAAGGTTACTACGCCATTGGTGATGTAGTTGGCGGACAAGCTTTAGCACACGTTGCCTCTGCAGAAGGTATTATCTGTGTAGAAAAAATCGCTGGTCAGCATGCTGAGCCTTTAGATTATAACAACATTCCTGGATGTACTTATTGCACACCAGAAATTGCTTCTGTAGGTTATACCGAAAAAGCGGCTAAAGCGGCGGGTTACGAATTAAAAATTGGTAAGTTTCCGTTTTCAGCTTCAGGTAAAGCAAGTGCTGCCGGTGCTAAAGATGGTTTCGTAAAATTAATCTTTGATGCTAAATACGGAGAATTATTAGGTGCGCACATGATCGGTGCCAACGTTACCGAAATGATTGCCGAAATTGTTGTGGCTCGTAAATTAGAAACTACCGGACACGAAATGATCAAATCTGTTCACCCTCACCCAACCATGAGCGAAGCCATTATGGAAGCTGCTGCTGATGCTTACGGAGAAGTGATACACTTATAATATACGGTTAATCGTTAAAACTGTTAAATTGGTTAATTGTGAATAGCAATTAGCCAATTTTAGTTTTAACCCATTTGCAATTAAACGATTAGCTTTCCTATCAATTAACCAATTTAAACAATTAACCAGTTAACCTTACTTCATGAAACTTCATACCATAAACACAGGCTTATTTAAATTAGACGGCGGCGCCATGTTCGGCGTGGTACCTAAGGCCATCTGGCAAAAAACCAATCCTGCCGATAGCAATAACCTTTGTACCTGGGCCATGCGTTGTTTATTGATTGAAGAAGGAAATCAATTGATTTTAGTGGATACCGGCATCGGAAACAAACAGGATGAAAAGTTTTTCAGCCATTATTACCTGCATGGCGATGATTCTATGGAAAAATCGCTCTCACAATTGGGTTTTGGCATGGCAGATATTACAGATGTTTTCCTTACACACCTTCATTTTGATCACGTAGGCGGGGCAATTATGAGGGAAAATGAAAAACTGATTCCTGCTTTCAAAAATGCAACATACTGGAGTAACGAAAAACACTGGCAGTGGGCAGTTGAACCAAATGCAAGGGAAAAGGCTTCGTTTCTAAAAGAAAATATTTTACCTATCCAGGATAGCGGACAGCTTAAATTTATAGCCGAAAAAGAAAATATCGAGTGGCAAAAGAATATCAATATCAGCTTTGCTTACGGCCATACTGATGCCATGATGTTGCCTAAGATCAATTATAAAGGAAAAACGATCGTATATATGGCCGATCTTTTACCATCGGTTGGTCACCTTCCCCTACCCTATGTAATGGCTTACGATATGTTCCCGTTAAAAACGTTAACAGAAAAACAGGCTTTTTTAGAAGAAGCTGTGAACAACAACTATATATTGTACTTAGAGCACGACCCCGTTAACGAATGCTGTACTTTGCAACGTACTGAAAAAGGGATCCGCGTAGCAGAAACCTTTAACCTGAGCGATATATAATGATCAGACCAGCTAAACCCACTGATGCTACAGCAGTGGTGCCATTGATTATCCAGGCGATGGGCAAACTGGCGAATAAATTAACCCATGTTGAAGAGGGGCACGTGCAGAAAGAAATCTTTACTCATTTTTTTCAGCTGGAGGGCAATCAATACAGTTACGAAAACACACTGGTTTTTGAAGAAAAAGGTAAAGTTTTGGGATCACTGAACGCTTATGATGGCGGAAAACTGCTTGAACTCCGCAAACCGTTTCTTAACTATGTAGTTGAACATTACCATGCAAACAACGCCAATCAAGATACAGAAACCGAAGGCGGAGAGTTTTACCTCGACAGCATCAGTGTCAATCCTTCAGCCCAAGGGAAAGGAATTGGGAAACAGCTGATTAAAGCCGGTATAGATTGGGCTAAAAAACTTGGTCATCATACTGTTGGCCTTCTGGTAGAAAAAAACAATCCAGACGCTTTGAGGCTTTACGAAAAAATGAATTTCGTTATCCAGAACGAAAAACAATTTATGGGCGGATTATACCATCACATGATTTTTAAAATCAAATAATTAACCTCTGGTCTTTCACCTGGCACCGCCAAACGCCCAACTCCAGCCGGTTCTCAAATTTATTTTGGTTTTTATTTGTATTTAATCTAAATAATGCCAATTTTTGTAACCGATGGAAAAAGCATGTATTGACATTAACGAACTGGTTAACGTATTCTCAAATACCCATGGTTCTATTTATCAATCAGATAAATTAAACTGCTTTTATGTAGATTTTGGCGGCAAGTTTGCACGCTATAACTGCCTGTCGCTTCAAAAACTGAAAACAGTTGTCGAAAATATCGATATCGATGCCCTTCTTTTAAATACCCTTAAAGCCGATTTCGAATTAGTTACCTTTAATGGCTGCGAGCACATTTATTTATTAAGTGCCTTAGAAATTATTGCTTTAAAAGATCTGTTGCAAGGTACTTTCACCATGTTTAAACTTAACCATATTATCAGCGACTGCCTTTACAGATTGGTTTATTAGTATTGGTTCACGGGTTCATTAGTCATTAGTTTATTGGTACTGCGAAATGGTTAATCGGTTAATTGTTTAAACTGGTTAACTGTCCACAGCAAATTGCCAATTGTAAACTGTTTAACTGCAATTCCTCGAACATCACTCTACTTGCTCAGGTTGTCATTTCTACTGGAGCGTTAGTCCCGAATATTCAGAGAGAAATCTATTCCATGCATTTCTCATCAAGATCCTTCATTAAATTATCATTTGACAACACCTTATACTAGCTAATATTGATTACTTTATATAAATATTGTATTCCCGACCAACTAGGCCATAGCACGGTATCTCCGTTTTACTTAGTTCCGGCATAACAAATTTTTCGGGCTCCACTGCCCCTGCCAACCTACCGTCTTCCAAAGAAAAATTTTCAGCCGGCATTTTTTGTTTCTTTTTGATGCCAAAAAGAAAGAGCCCTTCGGCGGCGGCGAGCCGAGGCAAGAAGGTGCAGTGGGTAAAAAAATCAATTGTACATCATTCATGCCGATTTTTATGCAATAAATTATCAGTGTTGATGACAAATTAGCTGAAAGGGATCGTTTTATCTTTAACGCTGAAAGCGATCGCTAATTGATTGTTGATGAATTGATCATTGATGAAATAACCATCACTATACCTCTGATCTTCAACCACTATCCGTCTCGCGTTATCCTTCCATTTTCCATCATCCGTCTTACCTCTTACATCATCCATCCCGCCTTATTTAAACTGATTACAAATAACTAATTATCAGCAATTTAGACTAATTTCATATTACAAATAAATTAGAATCGAGAACAAATTCCGTTTACATTTGTATTGTTATTAAAGTACAGAAACATGAAAGATCTAATGCGTATCAAATGTTTAATATCTCAGGATATCGAAACATTATTAAATCAGCAAATTAAAAAAGAAGCTCACTCTTCATCACTATATTTAGCAATGTCATCTTGGTGTGACCAAAATGGATTCGACTTTTCAGCAGATTATTTTTTAAAGCAATCTGAAGAAGAAAGAGTACACCAGTTAAAGTTATTCAAATATGTATTGGATATGGGCGGAAATGCAATCTCTCCGGAAGTTACCGGCATCAAAACCGATTTCGCCGGATTTAGAGAAGTTTTCGAAGATGCTTTAGAAGCAGAAATTGCCATTACCCAGAGCTTTAAAAACCTGGCCGCAAAATGCCATAAAGAGCAGGATTTCGTAACCATGGAATTTTTGAACTGGTTCTTAAAAGAACAACGTGAGGAAGAATACAAAGCCCGCAGAGCATTGGAATTGTTCGAGGTTATCGGCGAAGAAGGAACAGGAAGATGGGAAATTGATAAACATGTGAATAAAATCACTTACTCAGAAGCATAACAACAACAAAACATATATTGAAAAGCTATCCAAAACGGGTAGCTTTTTTTTTGATGATTTTTATGGCTGGCTCTTCAAATAAAAGTCCGTCATTGCGAGAAGGCTTTTTCAGCCGACGAAGCAATCTTTCTTGCAATAATCGCCAGCAGGAAAGATTGCTTCGTCGTTCCTCCTCGCAATGACGAGTTTTCTATTGGAGTTTGTAAATGGCATCAGAGTGCAACGCAGCCGGGAACCACGCTCAGCGAAGCTAAATCTAACTCGAGATAGATCTTTCCATTCCAGTTTAGATGACGCTCCTCTTATTAAAACCTAACTATTTTTGCCACGGATGCACAAAAACCACGGAGAAATTTCTCCTCGCTATCCGTCATCCTCTACTTTGTCATCCTGAGCGGAGTCGAATGATTTCTATTCCACCACGCTCCAGTCGCAATGCCGATATTCCAATAAAAAGAAAAGCCCCAGTTTTTCTGGAGCTTACTTAGTTTAGGTTGTTTGGTTTATGTTGATTATGAATAAGTCTTGAATTTTTGTAAAAAAAGCGCCGTTACCAGCGCTTTTTTTAAACCAAATATATAATAATAATTAACGAGCATTACAAAAGTACAAATTTCATTGAGATTAGCAAGTATTTTTTATAAAAAATTTAAATATTTTAATAAAAATGATAAAAACACCATAAATTAAATAAAAAACACAACCAAATAGAATATAAAAAAGCCTAAATATTAATTTTATTAATAATAAATATCATTATTTCTATATAAAAACATATTTTAAGGAAATATTTAAGCAAAATGATAGAAGAATTTATTAAAAACTATTCAAATCATCCCAAAACTTATGACGAAATGTTTTTAAATGGTGATCATTACAGGGATCACTACACAAACTTTATCAACAATTTCTCTAAAGAATCGCTCGAAAACTTAAACAAAAAGGAAGAACTCGCCAAAAAGCTGTTCATGAGTCAAGGAATTACCTTTACCGTGTACGATAGCGGCGAAGGAATCGAAAAAATCTTTCCTTTCGACATTATTCCCCGAATTATTACGTCAACTGAATGGAGTTTTATAGAAAAAGGAATAAAACAACGTTTAAAAGCGCTAAATCTTTTCTTAAAAGACGTTTACAGCAATCAATTTATCCTGAAAGATAAAATTGTGCCCATAAATGTTATTTATTCCTGTCCGCATTTCTTAAGAGAGATGCATAATGTGAATGTGCTGCACGATATTTATATCCACATTGCAGGAATAGATCTGATCAGAGACCACGACGGAACATTTTATGTACTGGAGGATAATTTACGCACACCATCAGGAGTAAGTTACATGCTCGAGAACAGGGAAATTACGAAAAGGTTATTCCCAGACTTGATTCCGCAGTGCGGCGTAAGAAGTGTAACCGAGTATCCGGCCATACTGTATAAAAATTTAATGGCCCTCTCCCCCAGGGCAGTTTCTAACCCAACCATAGTGCTGCTTAGTCCGGGCATGTATAATTCTGCTTATTACGAACATACTACCTTGGCCCGTTTAATGGGTGTCGAACTGGTAGAAGGCCGCGATCTGGTGGTTAAAGATCAAAAAGTATTCATGAAAACCACCACCGGCTTACAACAGGTTGATGTAATTTACCGGAGGGTTGATGATGATTATCTTGACCCTTTAGTCTTTAATCCAAACAGCGTTTTGGGCGTAGCAGGCTTAATGGGTGCTTACCGCAAGGGCAACGTAGCCATTATTAATGCGGTAGGCAATGGCGTGGCAGACGACAAAGCGGTTTATACCTACGTACCGGATATGATCAGGTATTACCTTAACGAAGAGCCCATATTAAAAAATGTGCCCACCTACCAGCTGAGCAATAAAGATGAACTGGAATATGTTTTTGCAAACATTAATACCATGGTGATCAAAAAAACCAATGGAAGTGGCGGCTATGGTATGTTAATGGGACACGCGGCCACTGAACAGGAAACAGAAGAATATAAAATTGAAGTATTAAAAGATCCACGCAATTTTATCGCCCAGCCTACCATCAGTTTATCATCTGCACCTTGTTTTATCAACGGAAAGCTGGCACCCCGAAGAATTGACCTCCGCCCCTTTGCTTTAAACGGGCCAGATGGCATTTCAATTGTTCCTGGTGGTTTAACCAGAGTGGCTTTAAAAGAAGGCTCGCTGGTGGTAAACAGTTCGCAGGGCGGCGGCAGTAAAGATACATGGGTTTTAACTTCTTAAAATACGGGATATGTTAAGTAGAGTTGCATCAAGCCTATATTGGCTAAGCAGATATGTGGAGCGTAGCGATGGGATGCTGCGCATGTTAAAAATAAATTACGCTTCCTCGCAGGATACCATACAGGAATTTACCTGGAAGCCCGTGATCAGGATTTTTTCATCAGACGACGAAAACGAGTTATTGAATATCCAGCACGATAGCCGGGCCGTAATTGAATACCTTTTGTTAAACCGTGAAAACCCAAATTCGATCTTAAACATCGTTACGCTTGCCCGTGAGAATGCAAGAAGTGTTCAGGAACATATTCCGAAAGACCTATGGCAGTGTTTAAACGAATATTACCATGCGGTAAAGGATGAAAAATTATTGTGGTATGTGCAAAAGGATGATCCTATCACAGCATTAGATGTTTTGATTAAACAGGTAATGTTATATCATGGTACAGCGGATAGCGTAATGGAGCGCGGCGAAAGCAGAAGTTTTATGAAAATCGGGAAACACCTGGAGCGAAGTATCCAATCTATCGATATCCTGGATATCAAATTCAGTTCCATCAGCAGCAATCCTGATTTATTGACTGATATTGCCTACTGGAAACACTTATTATTATCTTTAGGTGGTTATGAACTATATTTAAAAACCTACCGGCAGGGTTTTGACGCGAAAAATATCATCGAACTGGTGATGCTCAACAATGATTTTCCGCGTTCGGCTTTGTACGCCATGAACAATATTGAAAGGTATTTTAACCGGTTAAAGAGCGAAAGTAATATCGAACATTATAATAATTTATCATTTAAAATAGGTCGCCTGAAAAGCATGATTACCTATAGTTCGGTAAATACCATGAACGAAGAACAGCTGCACCATTACCTTACGGAAATCAGGGCAGAACTTTTCGGCATCGGGAACCTGTTAAATGAGTATTATTTCGCAAATTCATAGTTTTTAACCACAGATGGACACAGATTAACACGGATATTATGCTGTGTTAAAATATAATAATAGCCAATATGCCAATTTTCAAAATCAAACACATCACCAATTATAAATACGAATTGCCTGTTCGGGACAGCGCCAATCAGATTATTTTGTTCCCGATTAAGGATGACTATCAAAAAGTAGTTAAACACGACCTGAATATCTCCGGAAGTCCGGAGATTGAAATATTTATCGATTATTACGGCAATGAGGTGGGTACTTTCACGCAAAACGAGCCACACACGCAATTAAAAATCTTCTCGAAGGTAAGCGTAGAAACTTTTGCGAAACCCTTACCCCAGGATGATATGTTTAGCAGCGAGCAATGGAACAGCCTCGATATGCTTAAATATGAGGTACCCTATATCGATTATTTACGGCAGGAAAGTTTTGATGGCATTAGTCAACTTAAAGCAACCGCTCTGGGTATTAAAGGAGCTGATGATACCCCTTACCAAACCGCTATAAAATACTGCGCGGATGTTTTCAACAATTTCGAATACATTAAAGGCGTAACGGCAGTTGATACCACCATCGAAGAAATTTTAAAGCTAAAAGCAGGCGTTTGTCAGGATTTTGCACATGTATTAACTGCTATGTTGCGTTTAACAGGTATCCCGGCACGATATGTTAGTGGTTATATCTGCCCTAACAGAGATGGCATGCGGGGCGAAGGTGCAACCCATGCCTGGGCCGAGGCTTACCTGCCCGAATATGGCTGGCTAGGTTTAGACCCGACCAATAATTGTATTGTAAACGAAAACCACGTGCGTTTGGCCGTTGGACGTAACTTTACCGATTGCTCTCCCGTAAAAGGCGTTTACAAAGGTGGTTTTGAACATATTATGGAAGTAAATGTATCTGTAGGTTATAATGATGAAGACTTCAATGATCATGAAACGTATTTCCAGCCGAAAGAAGTGAATTATACCAAACCTACCGGAACAATAAGCACTGTAAGAACTAAAAATAGCTACCAGCAGTATATGGAAGCGATGCAACAACAACAGCAGCAGCAGTAGACAGTTTTCAGTTAACAATTAACAGTTAGCAATTTGAATTAACCTCATGCTAAAAAAACTGTCACCTGAAAACCGAAAACTGTTAACTGATACATTTTTTTTTCTAAATTTGCGCCTTTTACAAATAACAATATGATTAAGAGACAGCAAATTAAAGATTTATTAAAGTCGACAGCATTTGACACAGAAGTAACGGTTATGGGATGGGTTAGAACCTTCCGTAATAATCAGTTTATTGCCTTAAATGACGGGTCTTGCATGAGCAATATCCAGGTTGTAATCGATTTTAATAATTTACCTGATGAGCTGTTAAAAAGAATAACAACCGGTGCAGCCATTTCGGCAACGGGTAAATTGATCGAATCGCTTGGAAAAGGGCAATCTGTTGAGGTTAAAGCTACCAGTGTAGAAATTTTGGGTGATAGTGATCCTGAAAAATTTCCTTTGCAGCCTAAAAAACACAGTTTAGAGTTTTTACGCGAAATTGCACACCTGCGTTTCCGCACCAATACTTTTAACGCCGTTTTTAAAGTGCGCCACGCCTTGGCTTTTGCCATTCACCAGTTTTACAACGAACGTGGTTTTGTGTATATGCACACCCCTATTATTACGGCCAGTGATGCAGAAGGTGCAGGCGAAATGTTTAAAGTAACCACTTTAGATTTCGACAATACGCCACGTACTGAGGATGGTAAAGTAGATTTCTCACAGGATTTCTTTGCCCGTGCCACCAACTTAACGGTATCAGGACAGTTAGAAGGCGAATTGGCAGCCATGGCTTTTGGTAAGATTTATACTTTCGGACCTACTTTCAGGGCTGAAAATTCGAATACTACACGTCACCTGGCAGAGTTCTGGATGATTGAACCTGAATTTGCTTTTGCCGATTTAGAAGATAACATGCAGCTTGCAGAAGACATGATGAAGTATGTGATTAAATATGCTTTAGACAACTGCAAGGATGAATTAGAATTTTTAAACAGCCGTTTAGCGGAAGAAGATAAACAAAAACCACAGAACGAACGCAGCGAATTCAGCTTGTTGGAAAAACTGGATTTCTGTTTGGCAAACGATTTTGAGCGTTTAACTTATACAGAAGCCATCAGGATTTTAAAATCTTCAAAGCCGAACCAAAAGAAACAGTTTAAATACCTGATTGATGAATGGGGAGCTGATTTACAAAGTGAACACGAGCGTTTCCTGGTAGAGAAACACTTTAAAAAACCGGTAATTTTAACGGATTACCCGGCTGATATTAAGTCGTTCTACATGCGTCAGAATGAGCCGGATGCAGAAGGCAGACAAACCGTTGCCGCAATGGACATCTTGTTCCCAGGCATTGGCGAAATGATCGGTGGATCGCAGCGTGAAGAGCGTTTAGACCGCTTAACCAAACGTATGGAAGATTTAAATATTCCTCAGGATGAACTTTGGTGGTATTTGGATACCCGCCGTTTTGGTACCGCGCCACACGCTGGTTTTGGTTTAGGTTTCGAACGTTTGGTATTGTTCGTAACCGGAATGACCAACATCCGCGACGTAATTGCTTTCCCAAGGTTCCCGAAAAACGCAGAGTTTTAGGCAGGGTTTAGGGTTAAGGGTTAACAAATAGCCTCAATAAAGGGTTCAAATTTTAATGAAAATTTGAACCCTTTATTTTGTTATAATATTATCTTCGAATCACTCTATGCTGCTGAAAATACAAAACGTTCCTACGGAACGAAAAAACATTTCATATTTTTTCTACCGAGGAGTCGTCCCGACGGGACGGTTTGATTTGAAGAACATCTCTTGCTGCCACATAATGCAATAAGGTTAAGAATCAAACAAAAAAGCATTGCCATCCTGAAGGGTAATTTATTGTATCAAAATCAATGTGAATTACAGATAGAAAAGAAGTTGAATAATCTCGAAGTATCATCCCGATCCCGAAAATTCGGGAAGAAATCTTTTAAATTTGATTTCAATAACTTTTTACACAAATCTCTCCATTCTATTTGAATAGATGCGTCAATGGCATCCTGGCGAAATACAAATGTTTTTTTTTGCTTTTGACTATCAAAAGTTCTTAGACTACGCTCAGACAGAAAACACTTATGCTTAACATAACGACATTATTTTACTGAAGGATTAATCACTTGACCGTCCCAGCGGGACGCCTCATGGGTAGCCAATAGAATAATTGGCGTTTTCGTTCCGTAGGAACGTTTGATGATTTAAGCATTGATCCTCCTTCTGTTGTCCCCACCTAAACCTGATTGAAATGAAAAGCACGCAAACGAGGAACGAGTGCGGACTTGGAATGAAAAGCAGGACTGAACAAACCCAAGCACTACTGCACCTGCTTTTCTAAAAAATAGTCCTGTAACTAAAAAACACTTTATAATAAAATCTATTTAGGCCTGGCACATTAACCTTCCTATACAATTGGCTGAAGCAATCAAACGTTTTTAAAGCAGTTAAACAGGCCCTTCTACAGGCTCAGGGTGACAACTTTATAGATGATAATTCTATATTTATAGAAAAACTTGCGAAGCACCAACTCAAGTACTTCGGAAGTTATCGCATAATACTACCGTCCATCATCGTGCATGGTATCGCTATACGGATTAGCATGTGCATAATCTACCGCCGAAACTTTATAATCGGTTGGGGCAAAACTGGCCGAAGTACTCAATGCCATGCCCAGTTCGTAACGGGTTGGATAAGGCGTTTGCAACAAACTGCCTGCCGGGATATATGGAAAACTCTCCAAATAACTCTGCATTACACTCGGGCTTACCCTCCTGTTGATATAAGCACGGCTTAACTGATGTGTTTCCCTTAAACCAGCAGCGCCCAATAACTCAACCGCGCTGGCTACCGTTAAATTATGGAAGTTCTTCACACGCACAGTTTTATCTTCTACCACAAGGCCTTTCATTAAACTCTGATCTTGTGTGGCCACACCAGTTGGGCAGGTATTGCTGTTACACTCCAAAGCCTGAATACAGCCTAAAGCGAACATCATCCCGCGGGCGGCATTACACATATCGGCACCGAGTGCGATATTTTTAACCAGATCGAAACCTGTAGCCACTTTACCTGAGGCAATAATTTTAATGTGTTTTTTTAAGTCGAAGCCATTTAATACATCATAAACAAAAGCCACCCCTTCGCGCAAAGGCATACCAACTGAGTTGGAGAACTCCTGTGGGGCAGCACCTGTTCCACCCTCGCCACCATCAACGGTAATAAAATCAGGGTAAATTTTAGTTTCGATCATGGCTTTGCAGATGGCGTAAAATTCACTTTTACGGCCGATACACAATTTAAATCCTACCGGTTTGCCATCAGATAAATCGCGGAGTTTTTTAACAAATTCCAACAAACCGATTGGTGTATTAAAAGCAGAGTGTGCAGGTGGCGACAATACATCTTTACCTTCGGGCACCAAACGGATCCTCGCCACTTCTGGTGTTACTTTTTTAGCCGGCAACATCCCGCCATGACCAGGTTTAGCACCTTGCGAAAGTTTAATCTCGATCATTTTTACCTGATCGGTTTTTGCCCTTTCGGCATAAGCATCGTAATTAAAAGTTCCATCGGCATTACGGCAACCGAAATAACCGGTACCAATCTGCCAGATTAAATCGCCACCCGGCTGACGGTGATAATCGCTGATGCCACCTTCACCTGTATTGTGTGCAAAATTTCCCATTTTGGCACCCCCATTTAAGGCTAAAATGGCATTCTGGCTTAATGAACCAAAGCTCATGGCCGATATATTATAAATACTTGCTGAATAAGGTTTTTTACAATCTGGTCCGCCTACCGTAACGCGGGGATCTAAATTTAACTCGTGGTGCGAAATGGCAGCAATGCTATGGCTTAACCACTCGTAACCATTATCGTACACGTTTAACTGCGTTCCGAAAGGAATGGTATCGTTGTCTTTTTTAGCACGTTGATAGATCAAAGACCGGTTTAACCTGTTATAAGGCGTACCGTTGGTATCGCTTTCTACGAAATATTGATAAACTTTCGGCCTCAACTCTTCCATAAAATACCTTAAGCGTCCAAAAACGGGATAATTTCTTACGATACTGTGTTTGGGCTGGTATAAATCGTAAATTCCAAGCAATACAAATGGACCGGTGAAGATGAATGTCCACCATAAAAAAGGATGGTACAAGCCCAGCATAATGGTTAGGGCAATTAAAAATGCAGCAATTGCGACAAAAGCTTTTCTCATGTTGTTATTGTTAAGTATGATATCTGCACTGTAGAAGGATAATTTTGTTAGCTTCTACTTTGTAAACGAGTCTGTGTTCTAAATTAATCCTTCTCGACCACCATCCGGAGTATTGATGTTTCAGTGGCTCCGGTTTCCCGGTTCCTTCAAAAGGCGTACGTTCGATTTCTTTTATGAGGGCATTTATTTTCTTGAGCACCGATTTATCAACCGATTGCCAATAGAGATAATCCTCCCATGCACCATCAAGAAACAATTTAATCATTATCGATCAAATCTTTTTCCTTAGCTAAACCATCCTCATAATCTTTTAGTCCCTGCTCAAGCCTCATTGCATTTTTTGGGCTTTTTAACAGATAAAAAGTTTCCTGCATGCTATCATAATCTGCTTTTGATAGCACAACAACGTCTTCTCCTTTTGCCCGGGTAACAAATAAAGGGGTATGATTAGTGAAAACCTTATCTAAATAAGACTTTAAACTTTGCCTGAATGAGGTATAATTTGTGATTTCCATAATACTCTTTTATAATCTTCAAAATTAAAGATAATAAAAAACCTGTACAATTATTTGTACATATTTAGAATGTTTATGATTAATGTTATTTAAACAACAAACGCATTAAATTGTTATTTTTACGCTATGCTTATTAAGATTTATCCGGAAAACCCAAACGAAAGGGCCATTGAACAAGTTGTTGAAGTGTTGAAAAAAGGTGGCCTGATCATCTATCCAACGGATACGATTTATGGTTTGGGCTGCGATATCACCAATCCGAAAGCCATCGAAAAAATCTGCAGGATACGTGGTATCAAACCCGAAAAAGCCAATTTCTCTTTCATTTGTCACGATTTAAAACACATTTCTGATTACATTAAACCTATCGACAATACCACCTTCAGGGTGTTAAAAAAAGCCTTACCGGGTCCGTTTACGTTTATTTTTAACGCCAACAATAACGTACCCAAGTTATTAAGTTCCAATAAAAAAACAGTGGGTATCCGCGTACCCGATAACAACATTGCACGCTGTATTGTAAAGGAACTGGGCAACCCCATCCTGTCTACCTCGATAAAAGATGACGATGATGTAATCGAATATTCTACTGATCCGGAATTGATCCACGAGAAATACGAAGACCTGGTTGACCTGATCATTGATGGTGGTTATGGCGACAATGAAGCTTCTACCGTGATTGATTGCACCACAGGTGAGTTTGAAGTAATCCGTGAAGGTAAAGGAAATATTGAAGAGTATTTGTAGCGGACGCCTTAAACCCCTATCCGCCTATCGGCACCTTTCCCCTGAAAGGGAAAGGGCTTGAAAAACAAATTACAGCATCCTGCAATATGCTTCATGTTATCGGCCTAGCAAATTTTCTTAGTAAGAATCAGGTCCAAAGATCTCTCTACTGCGGTCGAGGACGACCCGACATGCCCCTCATAGTTTCAGCGTAATCAATCTACGGATGCCTGTCGCTGCACCCTACAATATGCTACATGCGATCTGCACCCTGCTATCGGCCTAGGAAATGATGGAAGGAGAAAACGTTAAAGCTTTAGCACCTTCTTTCAACCTACCACTACCCAGAGGCAGCACGCCCTTTCCGACCCTTCGTCGGAACTTGTGCTGGCGACCAAAAAAGCTTTAACGAATTTATCCGACATCAGTTCCTAGCCTTTCAGTTATGCCTTATTTGTTGTTGTTTTTATAGGCAGGCATGCTTTCGCTGCGCTCAGGTTGGTTACCTTTTTATCAAGAAAAAGGTAAGAGCCCCTCGGCGGCGGTGAGCCGAGGCAAGACCGAGCTAGGGGTGAAAGAATAGCAAGTGCTTTAAGGTTCCCGCCTGCGCGGGAATGACGATCGTATGATAGCGAGCGCCTTAAACCCCCTATCCGCCTATCAGCACCTTTCCCCTGAAAGGAAAAGGGCTTGAAAAACAAATTACAGCATCCTGCAATATGCTTCATGTTATCGGCCTAGCAAATTTTCTTAGTAAGAATCAGGTCCAAAGATCTCTCTACTGCGGTCGAGGACGACCCGACATGCCCCTCATAGTTTCAGCGTAATCAATCTACGGATGCCTGTCGCTGCACCCTACAATATGCTACATGCGATCTGCACCCTGCTATCGGCCTAGGAAATGATGGAAGGAGAAAACGTTAAAGCTTTAGCACCTTCTTTCAACCTACCACTACCCAGAGGCAGCACGCCCTTTCCGACCCTTCGTCGGAACTTGTGCTGGCGACCAAAAAAGCTTTAACGAATTTATCCGACATCAGTTCCTAGCCTTTCAGTTATGCCTTATTTGTTGTTGTTTTTATAGGCAGGCATGCTTTCGCTGCGCTCAGGTTGGTTACCTTTTTATCAAGAAAAAGGTAAGAGCCCCTCGGCGGCGGTGAGCCGAGGCAAGACCGAGCTAGGGGTGAAAGAATAGCAAGCGCTTTAAGGTTCCCGCCTGCGCGGGATCCGATAGCTATCGGATGACGAAATATGTTTATGGAAAGTACAAAGATCTCTCCTCAAAGGAGTTCCTTCGGAACACTACGGTCGAGATGACGACCCAACGCGCCCCTCGCCTAAAATTTATCAACATCCCATCTAAATATCAAAGAAATATATAAATTTATATTTTTAATGCCGTACTCCACAAGCTTTTAACAAAACAAACAACTAAAATTAACTTCATTCTAATGTTGAATTAACATTCTACACCTATTTTCGTAACCTAATCATTCTATATGCCGCTACAATTACTCCAATAAAGCTTTCCGGTTAAAAAATCTTTGTCAGGCAAATGATTTTCGCATAATTGCTATAGGGTATTTACGCTATATGGTGATGGTTTGCGCTGAATGATCAAAAATCTTCTAATTACAATCCTTATTATTCTGTATGGCAAAACTTTACTTCTAATCATTCGAATCCTCGCGGGACCGTTCCCGAAAACTCAGGCAGTTATCCATAATTCGCTTCACTAACTTATTCACAAAGATTAATTATCATTTCATATCCCTAAACAAATTATATGAAAAAACTTTTACTATTATCCTTATTTCTTACCCTCTATTTCCCCTTCGTTACATTGGCACAAATTGCCAGTTGGGATTTTACCGGGCAGAATATGTTGGCAACTTCTACTGCTACAACCTTTGATCCTGGCTTAACTGCTGCACCCATTCTAACCCACAGTGCGGTTGCAATAGCAAGTGCCGGCAACAATTCGTTCAGAACTGTCAACTTTAAAAACGATGGTATTTCGACTGCTAATACTGATTATTTTCAGGTAACGCTAACAGCTTCAACAGGCAATAAAATTTCACTTAGCTTGATTGATGCCCTTTTTGCGGGAACAGCCACTTATTATGCAAATGCAGGCGTTAGTTCGCAATATGCCTATAGCCTGGATGGAACAACTTTTACTTTAATTGGAAGCCCTGTATTAATCACGAGCGCAGCTGTTGCACCCAATGCATCCCCAACTGTTAACCTTTCTGGTATAACAGCCTTGCAAAATGTAGCCGCAGGTACAACAATAACCATTCGTTATTATGCATCAGGACAAACAGCTACAGGAGGCTGGGGGTTCAATTCTCCTGCGGCAGGAAGAATTGGCTTTAATATCGGCGGTTCGATAAGTGGTTCGAATACAACTGATACAACTCCGCCAACCAATGCTGCCGGCTATCCGAAAACAGCTTCTTTAACAAGTACCACAGTTAATTTGATCAGCAATATTAACGAAGCTGGAAATACATATTATGTGTTGCTTCCTGCCACCGGCACAGTACCAACAACCGCACAAATAAAAGCAGGTAAAGATGGCAACAATGCGCAGGCATTTAAATTTGGTACAATTGCCAATACTGCCAATACTGATGCGACGGCAACTATCGCAGGACTTACATTGTCTACAGCCTACAAAATATATACAGTATCAGAAGATGCAGCCACTACGCCAAATTTACAAACTGCCTTCTCTACATTAAGTTTCACCACTCTTGGTGCAGCTGATGTTACCCCACCCCTAACCACAGCAACTTATCCCAAAACCACAACCGTTACCACAACCTCAGTCGATTTTGTAAACAACATTAACGAGGCAGGTACCACTTATTATGTTTTGACCATTTCGGGAGGCACTGCACCAACCCCTGCACAGGTAAAAGCCGCACAGGATGGTACCGGAGCAGCCGCTTTAAAATCGGGATCATTTGCAAACACCGCCAATACCGATGCCAGCGCATCCATCACCGGTTTAACAATCGGCACCGGATATAGCTTATATGTAGTGGCACAAGATGCTGCCGGCAACTTACAAACTACAGTGGCTACTGTTGATGCCACAACGGCTAATCCTCCTTTGGTGAGCGCGCCTGTAATCATCAGTCAATATTACGAAGGCACCTCTGTAAACAAATGGATCGAATTAACCAACCTGAGCAATGCGCCGATTAATACCGCATCACCTCAGTTAAAATTAGCTTTATATAATATTTCAGGCGATGCCGGGAACATCAACATCACCGGTGTGCCATCGCAAACAGTAAACTTAAACTTCACCATCCCGGCCCACGGCTCCGTACTTTTGGGCAATACGGGTAATAGCAATACCGAAGTACCTTACCTAAGTCCTGCCAGTGCCATTTTAAACAGCAATACCGTCATCAATTTTAACGGTAACGATGGTGTAGCCCTTTTAGATGCCAATAACAACATCATCGATGCTTTCGGACAGGGCGTTAATGCCAAAGACGTTTCTTATGTAAGAAGTTTGAACGTAACAGCGCCGAGTCCTGCTTACATAGACGACGACTGGACCAGAACACCACTGGCCACTGTTCAGAACGCCATTGATGATGACGACGCCAATAGATTGGGTGTACATTTCCCACCTAACCTGCCTGCCTGCGCGGCGCCAACAAGCCCTGCAACCGCATTAACTTTTAGCGCTGTAACCACGGGCAGCCTTACCGCTACATTCACTAAATCGGCCGATGCCAACGAATACCTGATCATCAGAAGTTTAAACACTTCCTTAAGCGCGCTTCCGGCCGACGGTACGGCTTATGCCATTGGTTCTGCTTTTGGCGGGGGTACCGTAATCAATAAAATTGTAAGCAATACTTTTACCGATAATGGTTTAACCAGTTCTACTACTTATAACTATTTTATTGTTCCGTTAAACAACCTTTCTTGTACCGGCGGACCGAAATATTTAACCACCAATATTTTAACCGCGGCACAAACCACCAAAACCTTATTGCCTTGTGCCACGCCAACTGCACAGCCTACAGGTTTTACCATTACCTCATCTAATTATAACTTTATCCAGGCCTCTTTTACAGCCGCCAGCGCAGCCGATGAATACCTGGTGGTGATGAGCACCAGCAATACCTTAACCGCAGCACCGCTAAACCAAACGGTTTATAATGTGGGCGATGTTTTAGGTGGCGGTATTGTAGTGAAAAGAGGAGCGGGTACTTCTTTTATCAGAAATGGTTTAACACAGAACACCAACTATTATTTTTTCACCTACGCGGTAAACAGTGCCTGTAGCGGTGGCCCTTTGTATTTAACCACACAACCGTTGTTAGGAAACTTTAAAACCGGCATCCTGGATGTCAATAAACTGAATTTCTATTATGGTAACTTACACAGTCACAGCAGTTATTCGGATGGAAATAAAGACGATTTAACCAAAAAACCGGAAGATGATTATGCTTTTGCCAAAACGGCGATGAACCTCGATTTCCTTGGCATATCAGAGCATAACCATACGCAGGCCGGCATGTCATTGGCGAACTGGCAACCGGGAATCATCGCGGCTAAAAATGCAACCACTTCTACTTTCGTTGCTTTGCACGGTATGGAATGGGGCGTAATCAGTGGCGGCGGACACGTGATTGTGTACGGTATCGATTCACTGATCGGCTGGGAACCCGGCGAAAACCAGATTTATGTACCGAAGAGCACTTATACTGGTCCTGCAGGTTTATTCAGGATCATTAACCGCCATGGTTTAAATGCCGTAGCTACCTTAGCACACCCCAACACAACAGATTTCAATAATATCTCTGCCACTTACGATTTAAGTGCTGATAGTGCCATTGTAGGTGCGGCTTTAGAAAGTGGTCCGGCATTTTCGACCAACGTTACCTATTCAGATCCTGCCAGTTCGATGAGTTATTTAAGTTATTATAACCGCATGTTGGCCAGGGGATATCACCTTGGGGCAACCATCGATCATGATAACCACAATTTAACCTTTGGTAAACATACCCGTGCCAGGTTAGTGGTACTGGCGCCTGCCCTTACCGAAAATGATTTATTGGATGCCATTAAAAAGATGCGTTTTTACGCCTCAGAAGATTCGGCCGCGAAAGTTGTGTTCACCATCAACAAACAACCTGTAGGCAGTGTATTCAAAACCGCCGGTGCACCACAGCTCTCGGTGAGTTCGATTACCACAAGTGCGGTAACGAGCATCCGGATTTTATACGGAACACCTGGAAGCGGTACCAACCCAGTGGAATTAACCACCAGCCCAACCGCAAGTTTAACTTATACCGATAATGCCTTAGCCAACCTGGCCACAGGTTATTATTATGCTGATATTGTGGAAGCAGACGGAAGCCGGATCATCACCTCTCCCATCTGGTACACCAGGGATGATGCAACCGTTAAAAAAGACCAGCTCATCACCTTTGCGCCTACACGAACCGCTACTTATGGCGATCCTGATTTAGTTGCAGGGGCTACCAGCGACAATAAAGCCATCAACATCAGCTATACCAGCAGCGATACGAACATTGCCACCATCAGCAATAACGATATCCACATTGTAAAAGCAGGTACGGTAACCATTACGGCCAATCAACCGGGCGATACTTTCTTTAATCCCGCAGTTGCGAAACAACAGGTATTAACCATTGCGCCAAAGGCCATTACCGTAACGGCAGATGCCAAAACCAAGTTAGAAGGAACAGCTGATCCCGCTTTCACATACATTTCTACACCTGCATTAATCGGCACCGATGCCTTTACAGGTACATTAAGCCGTGTGGCGGGCGAAACCGCCGGCGATTATGCCATCCAACAGGGAACCCTGGCTTTAAGTAGCAATTATATCATCACCTACAATGCGGCCAATCTTCATATTAACGCCAAACCTGTTGCCGCGCTAAGTGCCAGTATTGCGGTTCCACAAAACGCCACTGCCCCGGTAATTACCTTTAGGGCAACTGCAGGTACTGCTCCGTTTACTTTCACTTACAACATTAACGGAGGTACCAGCCAAACTTTAAGGGCAACCAGCAATACCGCAACAGTTACGGCACCAACCAATGTGGTGGGTACTTTCGTTTACACCATTACCAACATTGCCGATGCTTTTAGTGCACAGGCACAGAATGTTTCTACCACGGTAACCGTTCGTCCTTTACCAGTAGCTACCATTGCAGGTACTACATCAGTATGTAATTTCGGTTCAACACCAAACATCACCTTTACCGGATCAGTTGGAACAGCCCCCTATACCTTTACTTATACCGTAAACGGAGGCAGTAACCGCACCGTTACCACAAATTCGACTACAGCAACGGTGAGTGTGCCAACCAATGCAGCAGGTACCTTCACCTATACCTTAGTGAGCGTGACCGATGCGTATGCCAGCCAGACACAAACCGGAACAGCAACCGTAACGGTAAACGCTCTACCGGTAGTTTCGGTCAGCAGCAATAAAGGTTTATCGATTTCCAAAGGAGATGCGATTATTTTAACCGCTACCGGCGGTACACAATACAGCTGGACGGGCTCTGATGTGGTGAGCGGACAAAACACGCCTGCCTTAACCATCCGTCCGAAACAGAGCGGCACTTACCGTGTTACCGTAACCAATGCCAGTGGTTGTGTGAGCGATCAAACCATTGCCATTACGGTAATAGATGATTATAAACTCGAAGCCAGTACGGTAGTTACCCCTAATGGTGATGGATACAACGATAAATTCATCGTGAAAAACATCGATTATTATCCAAACAATACCTTAAAGATATTTGATAAGGCCGGAAGGATATTATACACCAAACATACCTATACCAATGATTGGGACGGAACCATAAACGGAAGTCCGTTGAGTGAAGGAACCTATTATTACATCATCGATTTAGGTAATGGTATCGGTACATTTAAAGGTTACATCAACATCATCAGAGACTAATTACAGACATGAGAGCAATTACAAAAAACATAAAGCAAATGCGTCGCGTAACGTTTCTATTTGCAGCAATCACATTATTTTTCGGATCTGCAAAAGCGCAGATCCTTCCACTCAATGCACAGTATTTCCAGAACCGTTACCTCGTTAACCCCTCAATGGCAGGTATTAACGAAGGTTTCAACATCAACGGAAGTTTCCGCAAACAATGGTCGAACATTCCCGGTGCACCCATTACACAAAGTGTGACCTTAGATCAGCAGGTGAACAAAGTGGGCTGGGGCGTAAACATCTACAACGAAAAATCGGGCGGGATTCAGCGTACCAAGGCGGTGGGTACTTTTGCCTATCACCTGCCGTTAAACAGCGACGACCAGAAATTAAACTTCGGGATCTCTTTTGGTGCAAGTCAGGACAAACTCGATTTAAGCAGCGTAAGAAATAGCGACATCAACGACCCATCCATTGCCCGTTTTAACGACAGGGGTTATTATTTAGATGGCGATTTTGGTATTTCCTATACTTCAAAAGGTTTAACCGTTGAAGGTGCCGTGCCCAACATGCGCTCCGTTTTCAGAAAAGACGATTTAAACTTTGCCGATAAACCCACCTTTTATTCCGCCGTGAGTTATAAATTCATGTTAGGATCAGGCATCAATGGCATCAGCCTCGAGCCAAAAGGTGTTTTCAGGGGCATTAAAAATTACGAAAACTTATGGGATGCAGGGGTAAACGCAAACTTCGCCAACGATAAATTATACCTGATGGCGATGTACCACAATACGCAGAACGCTACCATTGGTTTCGGCATGAATTACAAATCAACCTTATATTTCATGGCTTATTACAATACCGCCACTTCAGCCATCAGCGGTTACACCGACGGCGATTTCGAAGTGAATATCCGTGTAAATATTGGCAAGAAACCATAATTTTATTTTAAAAGAAGGGTCGTCATCCTTAATGCAAATAAACATCAACCTCCCGGATTCATTCGGGAGCGACACCAAAAAGCCGCAGATTTAAGTATCTGTGGCTTTTTTATTGATCGCATTCCCACCGATCGGCCTAACCCCTATCCGCCTAACGGCACCTTTCCCCTGTAAGGGAAAGGCCTTGAAAAACAAATTATCGCACCCTGCAATATGCTCCATGCGATCTGCTCCCTGCTTTCCGGCCTGGGAAATGATGGAAGGAGAAAGCGTTAAAGCTTTTGCAACTCCTTTCGACCTACCACTACCCCGAGGCAGCACGCCCTCCCCGATTTTTCATCGGGGCTTGTGCTGGCGACCAAAAAGCTTTGACGAATTTATCCGACATCAGTTCTAAGCCTTGATTGTTTGTTTCTTTATCATCAAGGATAAAGAAAGAGCCCCCTCGGTGGCGGCGAACCGAGGCAAGCCCGAGCGAAGGAAAACTCATTAGCTAGTGAGTAAACAGAAACCAATGTTAACCACTTACAGATCCTTCGTACCTCAGGATGACAGAAAACAACCAAGCAATGCCAGGCAAAAGCCAACATATTTTTACAGTAATAGCGGGCGCATTAAGGTTCCCGCCTGCGCGGGATCCGATAGCTATCGGATGACGACCGTCTTATAGCGAGTGCATTAAACCCCTATCCGCCTAACGGCACCTTTCCCCTGTAAGGGAAAGGGCTTGAAAAACAAATTATCGCACCCTGCAATATGCGCCATGCTATCCGGCCTCGGAAATGATGGAAGGAGAAAGCGTTAAAGCTTTTGCACCTCCTTTCAACCTACCACTACCCCGAGGCAGCACGCCCTCCCCGATTTTTCATCGGGGCTTGTGCTGGCGACCAAAAAGCTTTGACGAATTTATCCGACATCAGTTCTAAGCCTTGATTGTTTGTTTCTTTATCATCAAGGATAAAGAAAGAGCCCCTCGGTGGCGGCGAACCGAGGCAAGCCCGAGCGAAGGAAAACTCATTAGCTAGTGAGTAAACAGAAACCAATGTTAACCACTTACAGATCCTTCGTACCTCAGGATGACAGAAAAGAGCTAGGCCGAATCGAACAATAGCTATCGGATGACGACAGTATTATAGCGAGCGCATTAAACCCCTATCCGCCTTCGGCACCTTTCCCCTGAAAGGGAAAGGCCTTGAAAAACAAATTAACCGCACCCTGCAATATGCTCCCTGCTACCGGCCTCGGAAATGATGGAAGGAGAAAGCGTTAAAGCTTTTGTACCTCCTTTCAACCTACCACTACCCCGAGGCAGCACGCCCTCCCCGATTTTTCATCGGGGCTTGTGCTGGCGACCAAAAAGCTTTGACGAATTTATCCGACATCAGATCCAAGCCTTGATTGTTTGTTTCTTTATCATCAAGGATAAAGAAAGAGCCCTCGGTGGCGGCGAACCGAGGCAAGCCCGAGCGAAGGAAAACTCATTAGCTAGTGAGTAAACAGAAACCAATGTTAACCACTTACAGATCCTTCGTACCTCAGGATGACAGAAAAGAGCCAGGCAATGCCAGGCAAAAGCCAACATATTTTACAGTAATAGCGGGCGCATTAAGGTTCCCGCCTGCGCGGGAATGACGACCGTCTTATAGCGAGCGCATTAAACCCCTATCCGCCTAACGGCACCTTTCCCCTGAAAGGGAAAGGGCTTGAAAAACAAATTATCGCACCCTGCAATATGCGCCATGCTATCCGGCCTCGGAAATGATGGAAGGAGAAAGCGTTAAAGCTTTTGCAACTCCTTTCGACCTACCACTACCCCGAGGCAGCACGCCCTCCCCGATTTTTCATCGGGGCTTGTGCTGGCGACCAAAAAGCTTTGACGAATTTATCCGACATCAGATCCAAGCCTTGATTTTTTGGTCCCTTTTTCATCAAGGAAAAAGGACTAGCCCCCGGCGGCAATGAGCCGATAGAGATTTTCATAGATAAACAAGATAAAATCTTAATTTTTTAATTAAATATAGTCCAAAGATTTCTCTCCCGAAGGTTCGGGACTGCGCTTCATCCGATAGCTATCGGATCGAAATGACGAATTGATCGATGTAGAAACTACGCGTAATATCCCTATACTCCCTGCTACCGGCCTCGGAAATGATGGAAGGAGAAAGCGTTAAAGCTTTTGCAACTCCTTTCGACCTACCACTACCCCGAGGCAGCACGCCCTCCCCGATTTTTCATCGGGGCTTGTGCTGGCGACCAAAAAGCTTTGACGAATTTATCCGACATCAGATCCAAGCCTTGATTGTTTGTTTCTTTATCATCAAGGATAAAGAAAGAGCCCCCTCGGTGGCGGCGAACCGAGGCAAGCCCGAGCGAAGGAAAACTCATTAGCTAGTGAGTAAACAGAAACCAATGTTAACCACTTACAGATCCTTCTTACCTCAGGATGACAGAAAAGAGCTAGGCCGAATCGAACAATAGCATTAAGGATCCGGCCTGCGCGGGATCCGATAGCTATAGGATGACGACCGTCTTATAGCGAGCGCATTAAACCCCTATCCGCCTTCGGCACCTTTCCCCTGAAAGGGAAAGGCCTTGAAAAACAAATTATCGCACCCTGCAGTCTGCTCCATGCGATCTGCTCCCTGCTATCCGGCCTCGCAGATTTCCGCCGGAAAAAGCACGGAAATCTTTGCAGCTCCCTTCATAATCCCACAGCCCAAGGCAGGATCAAGCGGGAGCGGTGGGGATAAGCAAGGATAAGAGCCTCGATGCTGCCGCAATCAAGATTTCCGTAGCTTTTTACAAGGAAGGATGCAAGCCTTGATTGTTTGTTTCTTTATCATCAAGGATAAAGAAAGAGCCCTCGGTGGCGGCGAACCGAGGCAAGCCAGAGCGGAGGAAAACTCATTAGCTAGTGAGTAAACAGAAACCAATGTTAACCACTTACAGATCCTTCGTACCTCAGGATGACAGAAAACAACCAAGCAATGCCAGGCAAAAGCCAACATATTTTACAGTAATAGCGGGCGCATTAAACCCCTATCCGCCTTCGGCACCTTTCCCCTGAAAGGGAAAGGCCTTGAAAAACAAATTACCGCACCCTGCAATATGCTCCATGCTATCCGGCCTGGGAAATGATGGAAGGAGAAAGCGTTAAAGCTTTTGCAACTCCTTTCGACCTACCACTACCCCGAGGCAGCACACCCTCCCCGATTTTCATCGGGGCTTGTGCTGGCGACCAATAAGCTTTGACGAATTTATCCGACATCAGATCCAAGCCTTGATTTTTTGGTCCCTTTTTCATCAAGGAAAAAGGACTAGCCCCCGGCGGCAATGAGCCGATAGAGATTTTCATAGATAAACAAGATAAAATCTTAATTTTTTAATTAAATATAGTCCAAAGATTTCTCTCCCGAAGGTTCGGGACTGCGCTTCATCCGATAGCTATCGGATCGAAATGACGAATTGATCGATGTAGAAACTACGCGTAATATCCCTATACTCCCTGCTACCGGCCTCGGAAATGATGGAAGGAGAAAGCGTTAAAGCTTTTGCAACTCCTTTCGACCTACCACTACCCCGAGGCAGCACGCCCTCCCCGATTTTTCATCGGGGCTTGTGCTGGCGACCAAAAAGCTTTGACGAATTTATCCGACATCAGATCCAAGCCTTGATTGTTTGTTTCTTTATCATCAAGGATAAAGAAAGAGCCCCTCGGCGGCGGTGAGCCGAGGCAAGCCCGAGCAAGGGGAAAGCCAGGGCAAGAGGCAAAGAATATCAAGTGCTTTACGTTCCCCAAATACACGGAATCCCATAGCTATCGGATAACCGCCATATTACCCCTCCACAACATTTCACAAAAAACATCCCCTTTTCCCTCTTCTTTCACTATTTTTACCCCTATGCCTAAAATCATCAACCTCGAAGCATTTCAGCGTTTTTTCCGCTCCGGACAAGTAGGCGGCTTTTTACTGCTCATTTGTGTCGCCATCTCGCTACTAATCGCCAATACTGCCTCCAAAGAAAGTTTCGAAGCCTTTTTAGCCATCAAATTAGGTTTTGGTGAAGTAAACTACAGCATTTTAGCCTGGATAAACGACGCCTTAATGGCCATATTTTTCCTCCTCGTAGGACTCGAAATCAAACGCGAACTCGTAGAAGGCGAACTCTCCTCCCTTAAAAGCGCAGCCTTACCGGTAATCGCCGCATTAGGGGGCATGCTCGTACCCGCAATAATTTACAGCCTCTTTAATAAAGGCGCAGAAACCGCCGGTGGCTGGGGCATCCCCATGGCTACCGACATTGCCTTTGCCCTTGCCATTATCGCCATGCTCGGTAAAAGCGTACCCACCAGTTTAAAAATATTCCTGGCTGCTCTGGCCATTGTAGATGATCTCGGTGCCATTCTCGTCATCGCGATCTTTTATACGAAACAGATCCATTTCGAATACCTGGCCATGGCCGGGGGCATCCTGGTGCTTTTAGGTTTGATGAATTATTTCGGCGTAAAGAAACTCGTATTTTACCTCATCCCCGGTATATTCCTCTGGTATTTTATCCACCACTCGGGCATCCATGCCACCATTGCAGGGGTATTACTGGCTTTCACCATCCCCACCAACGAAACCGACATCGAATCGCCATTAGAAAAACTGGAGCATTTTTTAACCACTCCGGTAAATTACCTCATCATGCCGGTTTTCGCACTGGCCAATACGAATATCACTTTCCAGAAAGAAATGCTTACCGGACTGGTTTCGCCTTTGGGCCTCGGCATTATTGTAGGTTTATTTGCTGGCAAAACCATTGGGGTAACCTTTTTCAGCTGGCTCGCCGTGAAACTGAAATGGGCCGATTTACCCACCGGAGCAGGCTGGAAACACATCCTGGGTTTGGGCATGCTCGCCGGAATCGGTTTTACGATGTCGATTTTTATTGCGATGCTCTCTTTTAGCGAGGCACTTCACGTTTCAGAAGCGAAGTTTGCGATATTAACGGCTTCAATCTTATCGGGCGTGGTGGGTTTTGTGTTTTTGAAATCGGTGAAAACTCAGGGTTTAAACACAGAAGGCAATTTAACCAAAGTGAACACCAAGTAAACACAGAATGGTACTCAGTAAAGAAATCTAAGGAGGACAAATGATTTAACAAATACCTTCTAATTTTCTAGAATGGTAAACATAATCGAATGTTTTCAAGAAAGTTATTTTGATCTAATAACTTCCCATCTACCAAGAGATTCAAAAATCCCATCTTGCAACCTAACTTTAAATCTGTATTGATCGCAAAATTATTTTTATGTTTTACCGTATGATGTAATTCATTATGAAAATTCCCACCTGTACTATTACTTTCACCTATACCTGGATATAATAATATAGCATCATCTGCATGATAATAAAGTTTATATACAAACATTTGCTTTAAATCGTTATCATTAGGCCAAAAATCATCAGGTTGTTTCCACTTGGTATCCACAACAATTGTTTTTCCACTACCTATCAATACTAAATCTGGTTTCACCTGCTTTGTTGAATGGTCAGAATTCCAAAAATCAACATGAGTTTGTTGATGAACCATCACTCCTAGATCATCAGAACATTCCAATAATTTACGATAGACAAATTCCTCCCACAGCCTGTTCATATCAAACATAAGAGAAAGCACATGCTCGTTCCCACCTTTTATATCAGGATGAAAATTTAGTAACAATAACTTAGCAATTACCAAAGCTTCGTGATATGAAACGGCTTTCCGATCACGCTTAAATTTTTGAAATAGTGCAGGATAAATCTGAACCTGCTTGTGCTCTGGCCATACCAGCAATAGTCTTTTAATTCGATCAGTCAATCTGTAAGAAGAAGAAAGTTGATCACAAATTTCTAAAGCTTGTTTTAAAACCTGATGCATTTCATGTGATTGGTTATACACAGTATGTCGGGTGTAAAACCTTTCTGCATGCACTAAATTTTGCTGAATATGTTTACCAAAAACTAATGAACCTTTTAATGCATTCAGATTTCCTTCAGTTTTTTTATACTTTTTAATCAATCCTGAATGAAAAATATATTCTAGTTCATCCACATATAATTCTAAATACAACTCCAGTATAGAGTTGTGCTTTAGATTTAGGGAGGCACTTTGCTTCGAACTAGGTTTAAGTTTTTTACAAGCTTTTAGCATATCTAACAATATAGAATGCCAAAATGATTTATCTCCATCAGCTTCCCGATCTATCTTAGGTAAGATTTCTATAGTCAGATCATCAACTTGTATAGCGCCAACGAATTGTTTGAATTTAATACCGTTGTGTTCTAAACTAAAATAATCACTCCCCCCATTTTGATGAAAAATACTAAGAGCGCGTTGATATTTTTTGTTTTTTTCAAATACAAAATCTTTGGCATCGTCTTCTCCAACAAGCAAATAAGTAGTAGAAAAATTTACTCTATCGTGCTCAAAAAATCTGAGTAATTTCTGATAACTCATTTATACACCTTGAACTATTGCTTCTACATTAATTGTATAGCCAATCAATTTATCAAGCGCGCTTTTAAATACTTCATCATTAGCTAAAGGTGCTTGGTTAATTTCATAAACAGGTCTAACAAAATCAGATGGATTTGAGCCGTTAAATTTCGCAAACACATTACCAGTAGATGCTGTTTTGATTACAAACCCTTCTCCTAACACCAAACCAATCTTTTCATAATCACCAAAAAAATATTCTTGTAATAGAGGTATGATCTCATTTTGGAAGCAATGTCTTAACTCTGGAAAAGGGTTGATTCTATTTTTAATTTTCAAGAAGTACGAGTGTCCTATTTGATGCTCTCTATCATAAAGTATTGTAATTCGTTTATTGATTACCTCCAACAGCTTTGCCAAATCAAACATATCCTTAAATGTGAATTTGCTTAATTGAAGCATAAGATTTTCTTTTTTAAACCCATTACTTTGAATAATGTCATACAATTCGTGTTCTTCTTTGCTATTTACTGTAATCTCTAAACCTAAACTTTCATAAAAGTTTGTAGCCAAATCAAAATAATTCTTTTCCCAATCAGGCCATTCTATCGCATCATACTCTTCATGAAATTCGACAAGTTGATTGTATCGATAATCATCTCCACGAAGTAATTTATAATCCGGCATCATCTCCTTGAAACTGAACCTTCTTCTTAATGCAGTATCTAATGCTTCTACACTTCTGTCTGCGGTATTCATTGTACCAATGATATAGAGATTTAAAGGAACCGAAAATTTATCTTTTGAATAAGGAAGAGTCACGCTTAGCGCTTCCGGCATTCCTTCTCTCTTATTCTCCTCTAATAAAGTAATTAGCTCGCCAAAGATCTGAGACACATTACCTCTATTGATTTCATCAATAATCAAGACATAATTTTGCAGCGCAACTGTTTCTACTCCGCGATCATAACTATTTAGTTTGTCAAGTATACCAGGGTAATAAATACCTACACCTTGTTTAAAACTGTAGAACTTGCCATAGTAAATCTCTCTAAGCGTATTGATGCTTAATGTGTGACTCGTACCGCCGCTCGCTTTTCTGAATTGAATCGATGTGTTTGTGAATCCGATTATTGTATACTCATATCCAGGCGTTTTTACAGCAAATTTCATATCTGCGTTAACTTCCCATTCTTGTTGTAATTTATCAAAAGCCTCTTCAAAAGAAAGCTTTTCACTATTTACAATTTGCGAGTTTTCGTAATTAGATTTAGCAACTGTGGTGAGCTCTTTAAATATTCCATCAACAACATCATACTTGACATTCCCACTATTGTCCGGTTTAAGAGGTTTAATACCTTCGATAAAGTCTTCATACGATATGCTTTGATGGAAGGTTGTAAATACAATTCTTTTCTCATCTACATACTGTTCGAAAAGTTCCTTTATCTCATCTCTTGTACCCCCATTTAATTCTTCACCTAAAATTTCGAGAGCTGCATTAATGGTATGATATGTTTTCCCTGTTCCTGGAGGGCCATATAAAATTTGATTAGGCGGAAAAGCAAATACATGTGGCTCATATGATGTTTCTATATAAGTAGGACTTGAAGATGGCTCAATTATCGGAGTATCTGTTAATTTTCGCAATCTAATATTCAATGATTTCTGAAATTTACTTACAAATAATTCTTCATTTATTCGGTTGGCTTCGATAGTACTACTACTTTTAAAATCCTTCAAATATTCATCTACTAACTGTATTATACGGTTTAGATTTTTATCAATTTCTGTTAGGAAAGGAGTGATATCTGTAAATCCATCCGCAAGAATAGTATTGTAATATTCCATCTTATTACCCGGATCATTTTGCCAAAAATTGATACCTTCCTTATTAAAAACTTCCTTGAAGTTTTTAATAAATAGTAAAGCTTCTCGGTTTTGCTCATCGTGTGGTGCTCTAGTTTGTCCAAACTGCATATAACATTGATATGCTCCATTATTAAACCTGAAAATAAGATTAATTAAGTCAGAAGATGAGCCCGGGAAGCTTACTGGAATCCACCAAAATGTAGTTCCGAAGTAAGCGGATTTTCTTGTTCCAATAAAATACTTATGTTCAGAACCTTTTGATGCCCTAAGCCTGGTAGAGAAGCAAAAACTGTGGTCAGCTTCGTATTTAGAAAATAACCATTCGTAAACAGCTTTTTCGTAAGCATCGTAATTTAAGAGAGCCATATAATTTATTCTAATTTGTTAATTTTGTTTATTATTAATATTGTTTTTTTAACCAAGACTTGAACTGATCTAGGGGTTGAGTAATAGTTGATCGTGATTCAAATATTTTAAACTTACAGTCGTTGTAATATTTAAGTTCATTTAAAAAACTGTTAATTATCTGCCTACCCACAATATTAGAACTTGTTTCTTCAAGCTCATTTTCTTCGGTTTCTTCACTTTCAATACTTTCCGTTTCTTCTTCTTCACTTTCATCTTCTGGTGAAGAATAAGAGATATTACACCCTCCATTCCCATCTATCTGAACATCATAATCTTTTCCGTCATAAGTTGAAAAACTACAAGAACCATCAGTATCTATTTCTGGTGGACTAAAATGTGAGCTATCTAGCCAACCACCGTTTGGCCAATTAATCCTTACCAATTCTCCACTCTCTATTTCAACTTCTAGTGTGTAAGTTGATGAGTTGCCAGTTGATGAGTTATAATATTCCACAGTTGCACAATAGTCACCATCTTCATATTTTTCGGCCGTGCTGTGTTCAACTGGATAACCTTCCGTTATGATTGTTTGTTGACTTGAAACAGGCTGTACACTTTCTGGGGTTTCTTTAGGTTTAGATTTACAGCACAGCGAAAGCATACAAACTATGCCAAGTAAGTATAAATTTTTCATCGCAATATATTAAAACAAAGATGGCAACTCAGTTACAGAAGTTACAGTATAAGTATATGGTGTTGTAGTATAGCTTACAATCCGGCAATGATAATCATAAACACCACCATCAAAATTATTGGTTGCTGATTTTCTAGCTGTTCTAAATATTCCTTTTAAGCTAAACTTATAACTTTTTTTACCCTGATTAAAAATCATAAAAGAATGGTAGGCGCCCAACTTAAAACTAATTAGAGATAAATTAGAATTGATGTCTTTCTCTAATACACAGTTTATTCTAACGTCATAACTAGCATTATTAAAATCTGTTGTCGACATGTCCTGCTCCGTACCAGTCAAAACCTTGAATAAGGTTAAAATTCGTTGCCCTTTGCTTTTTTCTTCCGGCCTAAGATTGGAAACTAAATATTCTCCATCATTGATATAATTTTTAACATCCCCCTTAGCATAGGCAGATTTGAAATTGTTAATAAGGGTAGATAACTGGGCAAATGATCTTGCATTGATAAAGAGAAGAAAAAAGATGATGAGCGTTAATTTTGGTTTCATATAAATTTTATGTTTTTACTTTTTTAACAAGTCTAGGTATAGTAATAATCCTAGAGCTGGTGAGTGCGTAAGTGGGACATACGGTCTAAAATTCTCTGTTCTAAAATCCGTGAGTTCTATATAAGCCCTATAAACTTCTTTTAAATCCATAGACCATTTTTCGCCGCTTGATTTACGTATAAAATGCATAGTATGCTCCTTTAGATTCTGCACAACATATTCTGCACCTTCTAAACTATTAAAAAAAGCTACTGGTCCTACCAATTTTATAAATTCGATAAAACTTATTGTCGGGTTAATCTTTTTATACATTGTCATCTAATTAGGATTTAACTTCATTCTTCTCCAATTCACTTACAATCTCCCTAAAACTAGCTAAGCCAGCTTCAATATTATCAATAATCTCAAGCGCCAAAACATCAGGATCAGGCAGATTATCCAGATCGGTTAAACTTTGGTCTTTAACCCAAAAAATATCTAAACTGGTTTTATCACGGGCGATAATTTCATCATAACTATATTTTCTCCAACGACCTTCAGGATTACTTTCGCTCCAGGTTTCTTTGCGTTTATTGATATTAGCACTATTGTAACATTTAACAAAATCTAATAAATCAGATTCGGCCAATGGTTTTTTCTTTAAGGTATGATGAACGTTAGTTCTGTAGTCGTAAAACCAGACTTCTTTCGTCCAGGCATCTTTGCTAGCCGGCTTATTATTGAAGAACAAAACATTTGCCTTTACACCATTAGCATAAAAAATACCTGTTGGTAAACGCAAAATCGTATGCAGTTCTGTTGTTTTTAATAATTGCTTTCTGATTTCTTCTCCTGCACCACCTTCAAATAAGACATTATCAGGTAGAACAACAGCAGCTTCACCGTTAATTTTCATTAATGATTTAATATGCTGTAAAAAGTTAAGTTGTTTATTGCTTGTTGTCTCCCAAAAGTCCTGACGGTTATAGCTGATATCCTCTTTTTCAATATCGCCGTCTTCGTTGGTTACAGTCATTCCGCTTTTCTTACCGAATGGTGGGTTTGCTAAAATATAATCGTAAGTCTGGCTTTCCGCTGCAATCAATGCGTCGTTTGATTTTACCAATGGTTCAGCATCTATTTCTCCAATGCCGTGGAGGTAAAGGTTCATCAAACACATTCTGCGAGTGCTGGCTACAATTTCATTACCGTGAAAAGTACTGTTCTTCAGGAACATCTTTTCGTCTTTGTCTAATTTATTGTTTTCTGTTAACCAATCGTAAGCCGCCAAAAAGAAACCACCGGAACCACAAGCAGGGTCTATTACGGTTTTCATTGGTTTAGGCTGTACACAGGCTACCATCGTTCTTATTAAGGCACGTGGCGTAAAGTATTGCCCTGCACCAGATTTGGTGTCTTCAGCATTCTTTTCGAGCAAACCCTCATAAATTGTTCCTTTAATATCTGCCCCCATCAAACTCCAATCTTCTTTCCCAATCATGGTAATGATACGCTGCAGATTAGAGGGGTCTTGTATTTTGTTCTGACTCTTTACATAGATTTGCCCCAACATCCCTTTCTCTGTCCCGAGTGAACGCAATGCCTGGATATAAAATGATTCCAGTTCTGCACCGTTCTTTGATGTTAAATTCTCCCACGAACAAACTTCTGCTCCTTCCACTTCTTTGCCTTCTACATCTTTTAGCTTTGGTAATTTAAGGTTTCTATTATAGGGTGGTTTATTTAATTCATCCACCATTTTAAGAAATAGTAAATAGGTGATCTGTTCAAGATAATCTCCATAGCCTACTCCATCGTGGCGCATTACGTTCGCCAGATTCCATATTTTTGATACTATTGCTGCTTCTGTCATTTTACTTCTTCTTTTTCGGAAAAGGAACTACATCTCCGAAACCTATTGGTACTATTTCATTTTTGTGCATCCATTCAATCGCCTTAAAAAAGCGCTCTCTTGCAATCTTCAACTTTCGTTCTGACCAGTTTTCTCTTGATTCATAAACGATTTCCTCATCAGATGGACTTACATTTCCATTAAGAATCAGATTATTCCATCCTGCGTAAGTGGTAGCAATAATCTCAGAAACTTCTAAATCGAAGTTTAGGAATAACGCAATTAAATTATCCAATTGCTTATTCTTTTCAAGTGAAAGTGCAGACTGGAATTTCTCAATTACCTTATCCGAATTTTTCGCTGAAGAATAAGAATAGCCAACGTCTTTCTTTTGAACGGCAAAATAATTAGCCATTTTTGCCCGGTGTTCTATTTTCTTCAAGTGAGGATAATCATCTGGACCTGCAGCATCTTTTACAGGTTGTCTTCCCAATGGAATCTGAAGATGGTACTCAACCAAATGGGCAATCTTCTCGCATTTGATGTGACTTAAATTATCTATCGATGCGGGATTTTCTTCGTGAATTTTAATCACTTTGGCTATTAAACCTGCGTGAATGTCTGCCGATATTTTTACAACCGGAGTTTCTGTTTTAGCCACAACTATAGGTTGCGCCACATTCTTTTTGCTTGATTTAGCCGTTGTTTTGTTTTGCTCCGCTTTTATCCGCTCCAACAATACACTCGCAGGTTCATAATCTCCGGCTTGTTTACATTCTGCCAATTCCTGTGTAGTTAACAAATTACCTTCAAATGCTTTTTTAAGAATGCTTTGGCGCAAGGCTTCTGCTTTTATTAAACTTTCTTTGATATTTTGTTCTATAGAATCACACACGGATAAACGGGATTCGATTTGTTTGACGATTTCGTTTTGCTTTTTTATTAAAGGAATGTTTATTTGATAATCTTTAATCATCGGTATTGTCAACTGCGGAATCGCACTTCCACTAACTTCAATATTAAAATTTTTTAAAAAGAAATATAAAAATTTTAAAGTAATGAGTTCTGTTTTAGGCACAAGAACTATCAATCTAACAATAGGCAAAAAAGGTTCATTACGGATTTCAACATAACCAGTTCCGCTACCACGACCAGCAATCGTAATTGCATTTTTTGTAACTCTAGCATTTTTTGTAAATCCGTATAAGCCCTTATCTTTTACTGCATTTGCAAATATTGGAACATTGCAAACCGAATTCTTTTCTTCCGAAAAGAAATCTTTTGGTTTATCGCCTCCAGCAAACATTTCCTCACAGATTTCAAATAGCTTAAATGCTGGAGCATTAATATCAAAAGCCTTTTTCAAAACCGCTTGCCTGTAAATTTTTAATTGCTGTTGTGCTTTTTTTAAATCACCAACACCGGCATCTAAACTGCTAAATAAACTTTCTAATTTTTTTACAATGGCTCGTTGTTCAGGAAGGGGTGGTAAAGGAAATCTAACCTTGCAGAAATTTGTTTTGTTTACAAGAGATACAGTAACTGCTGTACTTAATTCCTCTAATTGATTTATAAAATTACTCGACTGTGATTTATAGAAAATGTATTTAGGATAAACAAATTTGTTGGGTTTTAGAGCATTTATTTGCTGATTAAATGCAACTTCAATTTTCGAGTTCATTGCGACTCTACCCAAGTTACCTATACAGGTAATTAATACGGAATATTTAGGTAAAATTCTTGCAACTTTAGCTCCCTCTTCAGTTAAAAATTCTGATGCATCTTCTACCTCTTTATTATTAATTTCTGGTGGTTTTATAAAGGGAATATTCCCGCCATATAGTAATGGATTTGCTTTTGATGGAGTATTTCCAGTTACTACGTCAAAAACATCGCCAATCTCACATTCTATCCAATGTTCTCTCATTATGCAGCTAATGCTTCATTTAATTCATTAATAATACTATCCATTTCGTTACCAAATAATTGGTACATCTTTCCTCTTCCGCCTTTGCTGTCAAAAGGGTTATAATCTAAATCATCCATCTCAATATGGTACGAACTTACAATGTGGTCTTTTATCATTCGCAGCCAATCCATTTGCTCGGTGCTAAAGCGGTTGTGCTGTCCGGCATTTTGTGCAAATATCCAACGCTTAAAATTCTCGTCAATGGTTTTATCAAAAGGTTTCAGCTCTTCATCTATGCCACACACTTTTCTAATCAAAGAAACCAATGCCGTCAGTTCATCTTTCGGGCAATCGCTTTTCACTTCTTCTATACACGCATAAGCACTCCAAACGTGAGCCGGAGCCAACATTGGTTTTTCCAGTTTCAGTTTATCCATTACTTCTTTTATCATTTTAAAAGTAATGTTGCGGCGGTTGTAAGGTTGGTCGTAGAAAATACTCAGTGCCTGTATCTCGTCTTTATTGGCTTTCAGGTATTCGCTGAAATCGTTAATCAAGGCTTTGGCTTTGTCCACCGATTCGGTATCCCATTCTGCTTTGGTTACTTCATCCAGATTGATATGATCAATAATCTGGTCGTGCTGTTTGCGCACATTATCAATATGGTCGTTCAGTTTGCCATTAAAAGTGAGTGAAGCTGTTTTCAGCAAAGCTTCCTGCGCATCTGCTCGGGCTTGGTCTTCTTTTTCAGGTGTGCGTTCATCTATTGGGATTTGTGCAATCAAAACATTTGCTTTATCGGCAATAACATCCGCATCAAAAGCCTCAATCAGTTCACGGGTCATCTGCTTTAAACTTTTGCCTTTTGCCAGTTCCTGTATTTTCTCTTTTTCGGCATCGGTCAGTTGTTTTTCCAAACGGATGAGTCGGTTAGCCAAAGAAAGATACACATCTTCTTCCTGTACGCCCATTGTAACGGCTTGCAACAAATCTTTTAACGGAATGGTTGGTGCACGTTCCAGCGGACGGCTGTCGGTTTTTTTAGATTTTGTAGCACCCACTGCATCTACAATCACGAAATGTGTTTTAGCATCAGCAGTTTTGGTTACCAGTTTAAGTTTATCAGCAGAAATGGTACGGGTACCACGTCCTTTCATTTGTTCAAAATAATTGATGCTTCTTACATCCCGCATAAACAGCAACACTTCCAAAGGTTTCACATCGGTTCCGGTGGCAATCATATCTACCGTAACGGCAATACGCGGATAATAGTCGTTCCTAAAACGGTTCAGCACCGATTTAGGGTCTTCTTCTATTTTATAGGTTACCTTTTTACAAAAATCATTGCCCTCATCAAAAACTTCCCTAATGATGTTAATGATGTCATCGGCATGGCTATCGGTTTTGGCAAAGACCAACGTTTTAGGCACTTCATATTCTCCATTTTCATCAAAACGATTGGGGAAAATCTCTTTTCTTAACGCTTCTTTATAAGTGGTAATAATCGTTCTGATCTGGCTGATGTTAACCACTTTTTTATCCAGGTCATTGCGAAGATAAGCGGTATCTTCATCTTCCTGTTGCCAGCGTTTGGCTCTTGACAATTTATCTCGTCTATCTACAAACCAGCCTTTTTCTATCAACGCACCTTTTGTGGAAATATCAGTTTCAATTAAGTAAACATCATAAGGAACATTCACCCCATCAATAACTGATGCTTCATAAGTATATTCACTTACCACGTTTTGATTAAAGAAACCAAAAGTTCTTTTGTCAGGCGTAGCCGTTAAACCCACCAAAAAAGCATCGTAATAATCTAAAACCTGTTTCCAAAGATTGTAAATGGAGCGATGGCATTCATCAATAATAATAAAATCAAATTGCTCAATGGGAACTTTTGGATTGTAGGCTACAGGTATAGCTTCTTTTTTTGCCAATTGTTTTTCTATCCAGCCTGAATTCTCATTAGGGTTAACTACATCTGCATCTTCGTCCATTTCTTCACCCTGCAAAATAGAATACATCCGCTGAATGGTAGAAATACACACCTGACTTTCATCTGCGATATAACTGGAAGTTAATCGTTGCACATTGTACAGCTCTGTAAACTTGCGGTTATCATCCTGCGGCTGATAGGCTCTAAATTCCTGCTCGGCTTGCTCGCCTAAGTTTTTGGTATCGACTAAAAACAAAATGCGTTTAGCTTTTGCAAATTTTAATAAACGGTAAATAAAAGTTGCGGCAGTAAAGGTCTTACCTGCACCGGTCGCCATCTGAATCAGCGCTTTTGGCCGGTTACCTTTAAAAGATTTTTCTAAATTATTGATGGCAATAATCTGCGCCGGACGTAAATTCGTTTCATCCAATACTGGATAATCTGCAAATCTTCCTCTTAAACTTTTTTCCCGCTTAAACCATTCCAATAAAGTCTCCGGTTTATGAAAACTAAAAACGTTTCTCCCTCTTGGCTTTGGGTCGGTATAATCGGTAAAGCGGGTAACAACACCCGTGCTTTCGTAAATGTATTTTAATCCTTCTGTGTTTTTAAAAAACTTAAGTGCAGCACTTGCATATTCTTTTGATTGTTCTTCAACTACAGTGAGCCGATGACCTTCATTTTCTTTTTTTGCCTCTATTAATCCCAAAGGCTTTTGATTGACAAAAAGTACATAATCGGCCGGACCAACGCTTGTTTGGTATTCTCGAACAGCTACCCCCAATCCAACACTAAAATCGATATCATTTTTAGATTGCACATGCCAACCTGCTAACCGGAGCATAGCATCGATTTTATCACGAGCTTGTTGTTCAGGGTTTTGATTGAGTTCGTTAATCATTCAAAGTATTAAGATTTGATTCCCGCAAGTTAATAATTTAATTACTTGCTACAAATGGTGAAATTGACCTAATAACAGATAAAAGAAAGCCCCTTCATTACAAAGGAGCTATACAAAATTTTAATAGAAAGCTTAAGAAATTAACTGGTATGGCAAGGTTTAGAACAATGTACACAACCATTAATTTTCTTGTAAGGTTGCTTCCTTTTCGCCTCAGCAACTGCTGGCCCGCAAGAACTAAATACCCCTAAGTAATCGTAATTTTGTTCGGGATAATACCTACATCCCGCTTCGTGAACCTCGTAATCGCCATTGGCTTGTTGGTTCAAATTTAATCTGTAACTGGCCATAAGATTTGGTTTTAAATTTTAATTCACCAAACCTCCGCAATTCAACTCACCATTCCTTACGGTTTCCCCTACCCTCCATATTATTCACCTGAGTTAAGCCAAAAGAAATCAACCCGCAATTGTCCCGATTTTCAGGAGAGAAAGAATAAGTTATCGATATCCTATTAAATCTATGTTTATCCGTGTCCATCTGTGGTTAAAAAGCTTAGCCTGATTACATTAGCCATTACCCCCCGCTTAAAAAAAATCCACCTCAGCCTTTTAAGTTGTAAAAAATAAATTCTAACTTAATGTTAACTAACAATTTTATTAACCTTTTAAAAACATGTTATGTCAAAAAACAATGACGGCGGCCACGACAAGAACGTGGTCAATTTCGAATCCATGACCACCATTATAACCGGTTATGGCGCTGTGTACAACCCCAGCAATAAAAAAATCCAGTTGAGCAGCTTGGCTGAAAAAGCAGTTGCAGCGCGGACGACTATCGGGCAGGTAAACGATTTTTCTGCCAAAAACAGCGATGCCATTGCCCTGCGCGATCGTGCATTTGAACCTTTAAAAAAGCTGAGCACCCGGATTCTTAATGCGGTAAAAGCCAGTGATGTTCCTCAACAGGTGATAGACAATGCCATCACCCAAAACCGGAAGATGCAGGGACAAAGGGCATCGGCCAGGCTAAGCGAAGAAGAAAAACAAAAGCTGGCCGCAAGTGGCACTGTTGTTAACCAGGTATCGTCTGCACAGCTCAGTTACGATAACCAGATCGACACTTTCGATAAGCAGCTTAAAGTATTGGCCACCATTCCATCGTATGCGCCAAACGAAACAGAGCTGCAGCTGCCCACCCTCACGGCTTTATACAACGATTTATTGCAGAAAAACCGCGATGTAGTAGCCAAAACAGCTGAGTTGAGTACTGCCCGTCTTAATCGCAACAAAACCCTCTACGACCCCGAAACAGGTATAGTTGCATTGGCCTTAGATTCAAAAAACTATGTAAAATCCCTCTTCGGCGCAGGCAGCCCCGAGTACAGGCAAATTTCGGGCGTTAAGTTTAGAACCGTAAAAACTTAAACCATTATTACAATGAAAAAAATCATCCCAACCCCAATCATCATTTAAACAGCAACAGAGATAAAAATCGGTTGCTGTTTTTCTTTTAGGGCAATTGCCCATTGAGAACTTCCAACTGGTAAACTAAGGCCTGCACGCATCAAACTAACACCCGCACGCATCAAACTAACATACGCACGCATCAAACTAACATGCGCACGCATCAAACTAACATACGCACGCATCAAACTAACATGCGCACGCATCAAACTATCATACGCACGCATCAAACCAGCACACGCACGCATCAAACTAACACACGCACGCATCAAACTAGCATACGCACGCATCAAACTAACATACGCACGCATCAAACTAGCATACGCACGCATCAAACTGGCATACGCACGTATCAAACTAGCATGCGCACGCATCAAACTAGCATGCGCACGCATCAAACTAGCATACGCACGCATCAAACTAGCATACGTACGCATCAAACTAACATACGCACGCATCAAACTAGCATACGCACGCATCAAACTGGCATGCGCACGCATCAAACTAGCATGCGCACGCATCAAACTAGCATACGTACGCATCAAACTAGCATACGTACGCATCAAACTAGCATACGCACGCATCAAACTAGCACACGCACGCATCAAACTAGCATACGCACGCATCAAACTAGCATACGCACGCATCAAACTAGCACACGCACGCATCAAACTAGCATACGCACGCATCAAACTAGAATACGCACGCATCAAACTAGCATACGCACGCATTAACCAATATACTGTCATGCGTAAGTATAGAACCATCACATTCAGACATATTTGATTTTATAACAATACTAAAAGTATTAAAATCAGCTTCGCTGAGCATTTCATGTTTCCCGCCTGCGCAGGATCCGATAGCTATCGGATCGAAATGACAAATTGATCGCAGTTGAAATGACGCGAATAATACCTCTGCTCCCTGCTATCCGGCCTGGGATATGATGGAAGGAGAAAACGTTAAAGCTTTTGCACTTCCTTTCGTCTTACCACTGCCCCGAGGCAGCACGCCCTCCCCGATTTTTCATCGGGGCTTGTGCTGGCGACCAAAAAGCTTTGACGAATTTATCCGACATCAGATCCAAGCCTTGATTGTTTGTTTCTTTATCATCAAGGATAAAGAAAGAGCCCCTCGGTGGCGGCGAACCGAGGCAAGCCATAGTGGAGGACAAAATAGAAAGGGATATCAGAATGGCGATAGCATTAAGATTCCCGCCTGCGCGGGATCCGATAGCTATCGGATGACGACAGTATTAGGAATTATCCCTATGCATCACGCTATCTGATCCTTGCTACCGGCCTCGCAGATTTTCATAGATAAACAAGATAAAATCTTATTTTTTTAATTAAACATAGTCCAAAGATTTCTCTCCCGAAGGTTCGGGACTGCGCTTCATCCGATAGCTATCGGATCGAAATGACGATTTATCTTGATAGAAATAACGCGGGCAATCCCTCTGTTCCCTGCTATCGCCATGGCAAATTTCCAAAACAAAAAAGTTAAAAAACACCACAACAATTAACAGCCTTTAACACATTTTAAGTTAAATATTGTAAAGCAGGTTAAAGATCGTTAATTAAAATTGATACCACATTTATCTACTGCATTTTTAGTTCATGAAAACTAAAACATTAACACTAATGCTACTAATCGGATTTTTAGGCATTAAAACCATTCGGGCTCAGGATACTACTGGTTTAATCAGGCATAGTATCCACATTGCACCCTTTGCAGGTTACAACTCAACACTTAAAGCACCTGTATTTGGCGGAGAAGTAGGTTACGAATTTCGCTTAAACAAACACTGGGGTTTTACCGCAGCGATGAACCTCGGATACATTCAAAAGAATAACCCCGAAATTGGGTATATCAATTCGGATGGTAGTATAACACAAGCCAAAAATATCAAGACTTTACAAAATGCATTATATGCAGGTGCAAAATACTACATTGGCCGTTTTTATCTCTCTGCCGAATTGGGTTATCAGGAAGAATATCAAACCACTAATTTCCCATACACCAGCTCAGGAAGCAGTTATAATCATGGTACCTATGCTACGAACGGGTTTTACCAGGCCTACGGATTGGGTTATCAGATTCCGTTGAGAAAAGGCGATAACATCGAAATATTTGCCAAAGGGTCTGGCGCAAATAATACCAGTTTTACCGCCGGGTTTCGATATTCATTCGGTTTATCCAAAAGAAAGTAATATTTGTTTTTAGCCACCAAGAATTATGCGCACTCCTATAGCTAATGGTAATGTTTTAAAGCACCGACCCAGCTAAACTAAACCCGATTGGATGGATGCTTCCGGTTTTTTCTACCGGGAGCAGAAAGAAAAGCGGGACTATCGGAACCGATGAGCACAAAAACTGCTTTCCAAAACCCTTTGTAAACACAAAAACACTAAGAAAACCCAGCTAATCCTGGCATTCTTAGTGTCTTTGTGACTTGGTGGCAAAATACTCCCAAGCCTTTCTATAAAGATTGCTTTACCCTCAAATCGGTACAGGCTGGCTCGCTCAAACCCAGCCTTGCATCCAATAGCTATCGGATGACGACCGTATTATAGCGAGCGCATTAACCCTCTATCCGCCTGTCGGCACCTTTCCCCTGGAAGGGAAAGGACTTGAAAAACAATTACCGCACCCTGCAATATGCATCACGCTATCTGATCCCTGCTACCGGCCTCGCAGATTTCCGCCGGAAAAAGCACAAAAATCTTTGCAGATCCCCTAATAACCCCACAACCTAAGGCAGGATCAAGCGGGAGCGGTGGGATAAGCAAGGGTAAGAGCCTCGATGCTGCCGCAATCAAGATTTTCGTAGCTTTTTACAAGGAATTGCGTAGCAATCTTTTATACCTATAAAAACAACATTATCAGATAAAAAACGATCCAAGCCTTGATTGTTTGTTTCTTTATCATCAAGGATAAAGAAAGAGCCCTCGGTGGCGGCGAACCGAGGCAAGCCTGAGCGGAGGACAAAATAGAACGGGATATCAGCATGGCGATAGCATTAAGATTCCCGCCTGCGCGGGAATGACGACAGTATTAGGAATTATCCCTATGCATCACGCTATCTGCTCCCTGCTACCGGCCTCGCAGATTTTCGCCGAAATAAGCATTGAAATTCTTGCACAACCACTCAACACCTCACTGCCCAAGGCAATATACAGTCCCGATTCTTCATCGGGGCCTCCATATTGCCGCAACAAGAATTTCGATAGCTTAGTTCAAGAAAAGATGCAAGCCTTGATTGTTTGTTTCTTTATCATCAAGGATAAAGAAAGAGCCCCTCGGTGGCGGCGAACCGAGGCAAGCCAGAGCGGAGGGAAACTCATTAGCTCGTGAGTAAACAGAGCAAAAGCTAAACACTTGGAGATCCTTCGTACCTCAGGATAACAAAAAAGAGCTAGGCCGGATCGAGCAATAGCATTAAGGTTCCCGCCTACACGGGATCCGATAGCTATCGGATGACGACAGCATTAGGAATTATCCCTATGCATCATGCTATCTGATCCCTGCTATCGGCCTCGGAAATGATGGAAGGAGAAAACGTTAAAGCTTTTGCACCTCCTTTCATCTTACCACTACCCCGAGGCAGCACGCCCTCCCCGATTCTTCATCGGGGCTTGTGCTGACGACCAAAAAAAGCTTTGACGAATTTATCCGATATCAGATCCAAGCCTTGATTGTTTGTTTCTTTATCATCAAGGATAAAGAAAGAGCCCCTCGGTGGCGGCGAACCGAGGCAAGCCAGAGCGGAGGACAAAATAGAAAGGGATATCAGCATGGCGATAGCATTAAGATTCCCGCCTACGCGGGATCCGATGGCTATCGGATGACGATTGCACTATATAGCGAGTGCCATAAAAACATTTTATTAACCACAAAAAAGCACCAAGAACCTCGCGTCCTTAGTGCCAAATTTATACACAAACCTATAAAGCCTTTTACAAACCTTATAGGTTTTTGCAAATTAATTCCAGCCGCCGCCTAACGAGCGGTACAAGCCTACCACAGCATTTAACTGCTCTGTTTTAATCGAAGCCAATTCCAGTTCACTTTGCAATAAATTGCCTTGAGCCGTAATTACCTCCAGGTAGTTCGCCATCCCGCTTTTAAACAACAAACTTGCATTTTTAGAAGCCAGCTGTAAAGTCTGTGTTCTTTGTTCAGCGATGCTATATTGTGCTTTTAACTTCTCTACCTTCGTTAACTCATCAGAAACTTCGCCAACCGCATTCAATACCGACTGACGGAACTGAATTACTGTTTTTTCGCGATCGATTTTAGCCAGTTCTAAATTGCTCTTTAACTGTCCACGTTGAAAAATAGGTTGTGTAATCCCACCCGAAACCAGGCCGAATAAAGATGCCGGTACATTAAACCAGTTGCTTGCTTTAAAAGAGTTTACGCCACCGCTAGCGGTAATCACTAACGAAGGATATAAACTCGCTTTCGCTACGCCAACCTTTGCATTCGCAACGGTTAAAGCCAGTTCTGCACTTTTAATATCCGGTCTGCGGCTTAACATTGCCGAGGGAAAACCTGCGTTTAAATCCTGCGGAATCACCATATTATCCAAACGGCTCTCCCGGTTGATTGATTTTGGCAAAGTGCCGATCAATACACTTAAAGCATTTTCCTGTAACGTTACATTTTGTTCCAAACGTGGGATCAGCTGCGCCGCATTTAACTGCTGTGCCTGTGCCTGCTGAATCGCTAACGAAGTCACCTGACCTGCATCAAACTGTAAATTGATAATCCTTAAGGTACTATCGTTTAGTTTTAAGTTCTTTTTAGCGATTTCCAGTTGCGCATCAAGCATCAGCAGGTTGTAATAACCTTGTGCAACATTGGCAACCAAACGCGTTTGAACGGCTTTACGTGCTTCCTCAGTCTGCAAAAAACTGGCTAAAGCGCCAGCTTTTTGATTACGGATTTTGCCCCAGATATCGGCTTCCCAAAACACACCCAGGTTAGCACTGTAATCTTCGATGTGTGTTGAACCGGTAAACTGGTTCAGGCTTAAACCATTTAAACTGTTATCACTTGGACGGCTGGTACTTGCCGCCACCTGCAATTTCAATTCAGGTAAATAACCCAGTTTTGATTGTTTGAACAATACTTCCGCTGCATCGATATTTTTCAATGCAATTTGCATATCGTAATTTTTAACCAGTGCCGTATCAATTAAATGCTGAACAGTAAGGTCGTTAATAAAACTCTTCAAAGGCATGGTGCCAATACTCGAAGAATCGCGTGGTGTGGTGTTTCTGAATAAACCTGGCACAACATTAGGCAAGGCTGTATCTTTCGAAACCGAACATCCGCTCCAAACCAAAGCAAGGAGCAGGATGGTAACTATATTAAACCGTTTCATAAACTGCATGATTATTAACAGGTTCTTCATGGTGTTGAACAACCTCATTTGATGATTTTTTTGATATTTTTTCCTGTAAAGCCTGGAAGATGACAAAAAGTACCGGAATGATGAACAAACCTAAAACTACACCCGATACCATACCGCCTGCGGCACCAATACTGATGGAGTGGTTACCCTGTGCCGATGGACCTGTTGCAATACTCATCGGGAATAAACCGAATACAAAGGCAAGTGAAGTCATAATGATTGGTCTGATCCTTAATCGGGCGGCTTCAATAGCCGAATCAACCAGACTCAGTCCTGCCTTTCGTCGCTGCACCGCAAACTCTACAATCAGGATCGCGTTTTTAGCCAGCAAACCGATCAGCATAATCAGCGCTACCTGTACATAAATGTTGTTTTCGATACCGGTTAAACCCAATACCACAAACACACCGAATATACCTGTAGGGATGGAAAGGATTACCGCCAATGGCAGGATATAACTCTCGTATTGTGCCGATAATAAGAAGTAAACAAACACTAAACAAAGCAGGAATATCACGGTCGATTGTCCACCTGAAGAAATCTCCTCACGTGTTTGTCCCGAGAATTCGTAAGCATAACCAGTTGGCAATTGCTCTTTAGCCGTTTCTTCAATGGCTTTAATCGCATCACCAGAACTGAAACCTGGTTTAGGGATTGCATTTACCTCGATAGAATTAAACAGGTTATAACGCGAAGCCGTTTCCGAACCATATACTCGGGTTAATTTAACCAGGGTACTGATTGGCACACTTTCTCCTGCTTTGTTTTTCACAAATACACGGTCGATACTGGCAGGATCGGTTCTGTCGGCAACATCAGCCTGAACCACAACACGGTAGTATTTACCAAAGCGGTTAAAATCTGAGGCCTGTGCCGTACCAAAATAGGTCTGCATGGTTTGTAAGATATCTTTTTTGCTTACGCCTAACTGATCAGCTTTTTCGTCGTTAACATCCAGTTGTAACTGCGGATAATCGGCTTTATAAGAAGTAAAAGCATAGGCAATAGCTGGTTTCGCCATTAACTTACCGATGAAGTTATTCGCTACACCACTAAATTTATCCAGTCTGCCGTTGGTTTTATCCTGTAACATCACGTTCATCGCTTCCACATTACTGAAACCCGGAACGGTTGGAAAACTGAATACAAAGAAGGTACCGGCAGATATGGCTGCCATTTTAGCCCTTACGATATTCTGGATTTCATCGATATTTTTAACCGCTCCCCTTTCGTCGTTTGGTTTTAACAATAAGAAAATCTGTCCTGCTGATGGACTGTTAGAAGCCGTTAAGAAGTTATAACCAGCCAGCGACATCACAAATCTTGCTGATGGCATCGCCCTCAACTCTTTTTCTGCCTGTTCCAACATTTTATTGGTATTGGCCAATGAGGTTCCCGATGGACTCGCAACCGCAATGGCCACAAAACCCTGATCCTCGGTTGGAATAAAGCCTGTTTTTGTGCGGCTTACCAAAAGAATGGTAACCGCAACAACTAATGCCAGTCCGGCCATGCTGATCCATTTATTACGGATAAGCACTTTTAAGCCACCGATATAACGGTTGGTCATATAATTGAAACCACCATTAAAACCCGCATAAAACTTATCTACAAATCCTTTTTTAGGAGCCTTGTGTCCGTGCGCACCCTCAGCATGTTTATTCTTTAAGAATAAGGCCGCCAATGCAGGACTTAAAGTTAAGGCATTAACAGCTGAAATAATGATGGCAATAGCCATGGTTAAAGCGAACTGTTTGTAAAATATACCTGTTGAGCCTGTCATAAAACCAACCGGTAAAAATACCGCCGCCATCACCAGTGTAATGGATATAATGGCCCCGGTAATTTCGCTCATCGCCTGGGTAGTTGCTGCTTTCGGACTAAGTGAAGGATTTTCCTCCATTTTGGCATGCACCGCTTCCACCACCACAATCGCATCATCTACCACAATACCAATGGCCAGTACAAGCGCGAACAGGGTTAAAAGGTTAACAGAGAAACCGAACAACTGCATGAAAAAGAAGGTACCGATAATTGCCACCGGAACCGCAATAGCCGGGATTAAAGTAGACCTGAAATCCTGAAGGAAGATAAATACTACGATAAATACCAGTAAGAACGCCTCGATTAAAGTGTGCTCCACCTGATTGATGGATTCATCAAGATCGGTTTTGGTACGGTAAAACTGGTTGTATTTAATGCCTGCAGGGAAATCTTTTGATAGTTTCGCCAATAGTTTATCAATGGCAATCTGGATTTCGTTGGCATTTGAGCCTGATAACTGGATCACTCCAATGGTAATACCATCATGTCCGTTTAAACGGTTAACACTACCATAGCTATAAGCACCCAATTCTACACGGGCCACATCTTTTAAACGTAAGATAGAACCATCTGAATTAGAACGGATCGCGATATTTTGATATTCTTCTGGTTTGGTAAGTTTACCTTTATATTTAATGATGTATTCAAACGCCTCATTACTACGTTCCCCAACCCTGCCCGGTGCTGCTTCCAGGTTTTTATCCTGAATGGCAGTGATCACTTCATTAGGGGTAATTTTGTAAGTGGCCAACTGACTTGGGTTTAACCAGATACGCATCGAATAATCTTTGATACCACCAAATACACTGGCCGAACCTACACCCGGGATACGTTTAAGCTCGGGAATGATATTGATTTGTGCGTAGTTGTTTACAAAAACAGCATCGTATTTTTTAGGATCTTCAGAGTAAACACCGATGGCACCAATAAAGCTATTTTGCTGTTTGGTGGTGGTGATACCATATTGTACAACCTCTGCTGGCAATTGACTGGTGGCCTGCGAAACGCGGTTTTGCACGTTAACAGCTGCCTGATCGGGGTTGGTACCTTGTTGAAAATAAACCGTAATGGCTAAGGTACCATCGTTACTGGCGCTGGAGGTCATGTAAGTCATGTTCTCCACACCATTAATGGCTTCCTCCAATGAAGGGGTTACCGAACGTAAAATCGTTTCGGCATTGGCCCCGGGGTATACAGCAGTTACCAATACCGACGGAGGGGCGATATTTGGAAAGCGCTCTAAGGGCAGCTTTGTTAAGCCCAGTATACCAACTATTACCAATAAGATGGAAATAACAGTCGAAAGTACAGGCCTGTCTATAAATTTCTGAAACATGATTGCTTAAACTTTAATGGTTTGTTATTTTTTTGATTTTGCAACAGCTACTTTATCTGCTGCTTTTTGAGGCTGGATCACCATGCCCTCCTGTAATTTATCAATGCCGCTTAACACAATCTGGTCGCCAGCTTTTACCCCGGCATTAACCAGGTAATTTTCGCCCGCTTTACCCACAATGGTAATGGCTTGTTTTTTCACCTTGCTGCTGTCGCCTACGGTAAATACAAATACTTTATCCTGCATTTCTACCGTAGCCGATTGAGGTACCAGTATAGCATCATCATGTTGCAGGCCCAGGCGGATTTTTCCGGTATTACCCGAGCGCAATACACCACTCGCATTTGGGAAACTTGCTCTTAATGTGATGGCACCCGTGTTTTTATCAAACTGGCCATCAATCATGTCGATTTTACCTTTAATTGGGTAAACAGTGTTGTCAGACAATAAAAGTTCTACTGCAGGTAAATGTTTAATCCTGTCGGCAGGACTTTTACCTGGATAGTTTACATTAAAATTGTTGAAGTCATTTTCCGCAAGTGCGAAGTAAACGTGTACTTCATGGATATCAGATAACTGCGTTAAAGCAATTTGATCAGTAGGAGAAACCAAACTTCCCTGTTTCTTAGGGATACGGCCGATGTAACCACTTACCGTAGCCTTAACATTGGTATAACCTAAGTTGATCTGTGCCGAAGCCACACTTGCTTTAGCCTGCTCGGCATTTGCCTGTGCAATTTTATAAGCTGTTTTGGCAGTTTTTAACTGGATATCTGAAACTACCTTATTCTGTACAAGTGGTGTTAATTTATCCACTTCTAACTGCGCATTTAAGATAGCGGCTTCTGCAGCATGTAAACTCGCTTTAGCGTTGTTTAATGCCTCACGGAAAGGGTTTTCGTTAATTTTGAATAAGGTTTGGCCTGCTGATACATAAGCGCCTTCGTTAACCAGCACACTTTGCAAATAACCGCTCACCTGCGGACGGACATCGATATCAACAGCGCCCTGAATAGAGGCCGGATATTCGATATAGGTAGTTTCTGTGCTTGAGTTAATTGCGCTTACAGGCAATACTGGTGGTGGCGGCGCCGCTGCTGATTGATCAGGAGACGACTTACAGCTTACTAAAACTATGGATATAAGAGAAATTGTTAACATTGAATTAATACCATTAAACCATTTAACGGTGTTAAGTAACGGGTACAAGCGATGTAGAGATTTCATATAATTAAATTTAATTGGATTATAGTGTATAAATAATCTAACAGTGTTAAATTATCGTTTAAAAAAAATATGCTAACTGTTAATAGATAATGTAATGCCTTTGATGGCATCTTTTAAAATTTGCTGGTTTAGTTCGTCGGTTGTTCTTCCATTAGGTCGAACAAGGTTGATGGAAATCAAGCCATGGATGATCGACCAATAAGTGTAATACTTCATGCAGATATCATCTTCAGACACTGGCTTCTTTTCGAATAAAGATTCAATTACATCACCTAACATACCGCCTACATTTTCGGCTTCGGGCATCGAATTTTTAACGGTACAGCAAACCATATCCACGCCATACATCAACTGATAAAATTCTTTGTGGGCAAAGGCGAAGTTCCAGTAGGCAATCCACATGGCTTCCATTTTATCTTCAGGAGATTCGTGTTTATCCCTGGCTTCGCGGATATCTTTGGCCAACATTAAATACCCTCTTCTGGTGAGTTCCAGTAAGATGCCGTCTTTGTTGGAAAAGTATTCGTAAATAATTGGTGCAGTATATTCAATCTGGTCGGCAATTTTACGCATACTCAATGCCTGCCAGCCTTCTGTTTGAACAATGTTCAAGGCAGCATCCAGAATTTTTGTTCTGGTTTCATCTTTTAAACGTAGAATTCTTTCTTTACTTCCCATGACTGGAATATTAGGTGTAAATAATCTAACACCGTTAAGCAAATGTAGAACCAATTCCAGAATTCACAATCATTCATTTGTCATAAACATTTTATTACATAGTTTTACAGCTGATAATCAACGATTAAAGCATTTAAAAGGCTTTTTAAAATAAATTAATTTTCTCAAGAACTTATAAAAAATGATTTTCCGCGAAGCAAAAACAACTGACATTGCGTCGATACAAATTGTCAGACATACCGTTAAAGAGAACATTTTGTCCGATCCGGCATAAAATTATCGTCATTGCGAGAAGGCTTTTTCAGCCGACGAAGCAATCTCTCTGGCAGGATCGCTAACATGAAAGATTGCTTCGTCGTGCCTCCTCGCAATGACGATGTATCGCGGCAAAGGATGGGTTTGTGAGGTAAATGGTGAAGTAGTTGGTTTTTCAATTGTAGATTTAAAGGAGCATAATATATGGGCTTTATTTCTTCGGCCAGAATTTGAAGGTAGAGGCATTGGCAAAGAACTGCACCGCTTGATGATGGATTGGTATTTTGAGCAGACTAAAGCGCCAGTATGGTTGGGCACATCGCCAAATACCCGCGCTGAAGAATTTTATATCAGGCAAGGCTGGAAAAAAGCAGGAATGGTAAATAAGGGGGAAGTGAAATTTGAGATGAGTTATGAGGATTGGAGGAATAGGTAGATTTATTCAAAGTATCGTCATTGCGAGAAGGCTTTTTCAGCCGACGAAGCAATCTCTCTGGCAGGAAAGATTGCTTCGTCGTTCCTCCTCGCAATGACGAACCGACTAAATATGACTTAATGGTAAAAAACTAAGCTTTAAACTTCTTCATAAAGTTACTCACACTTTCTTCCAAATTCCCATCAGCGATGGCTTTAACGAAAGCGGTACCGATAATTGCGCCATTGGCATACGAGCAGGCTTTATCGAAAGTCTGTTTATCGCTGATCCCGAAACCGATCATCGTTGGGTTCTTCAGGTTCAGGTTTTTAATCCTGCTGAAATAAGCTTCGGTGGTATCGCCAACTTCTAAATTTTTACCTGTTGTAGCTGATGACGATAACAAATAGATAAATCCATTGGTTAAACCATCAATTTTATGGATGCGTTCCTCAGCCGTTTGTGGGGTAATTAAAAATACATTGCTCAGGTTATGTTTTTCGAAGCAATCTTTATAAAACTCCTCATACTCTACCATTGGCAGATCGGGAACGATGCAACCATCTACTCCTACTTCGGCACAAGCTTCACAGAATTTTTCTACTCCAAACTGCAAAACAGGATTTACATAACCCATTAATAAAACGGGAATGGTAACGGTCTTACGTAAGTCTTTCAACTGTTCGAAAAGCAGTTTAAGCGTCATCCCCTGATCCAATGATTGTTTGCTACTGGCCTGGATTACCGGACCATCTGCAACAGGATCGGAATAAGGGAAGCCGATTTCGAGCATATCAGCACCCGATTTCTCCAATGCCTCTGCAATTTGTAAAGTATCGCCAGTATTTGGATAACCAGCGGTATAATAAATTGATAATATATTTTTCTTCTCCTGGAAGAGTTGTTTAATTCGATTCATGTTTTTGAGATTGGAGATTCGAGATGTGAGATGTGAGATGTGAGATTTTAGAGCCTAGTAAGCGATCAATTGTCTCAAATCTCATATCTATTGTCTCAAATCTATCTTAAAGATTAAAATATTTTATATAGGTATCTAAATCCTTGTCGCCACGGCCTGAAAGGCAAACCACTACGTTTTCGCCACCTTTAAATTCCATTTTTTCTAAGTAAGCTAAGGCGTGCGCGCTTTCAATGGCCGGAATAATCCCTTCCAATTGCGTACAAAGTAAACCCGCATCTAAACTTTCTTCATCAGTAATGGAAACATATTGTCCGCGGCCGGTTTTAAACAAATGCGCATGCTGTGGACCGATACCGGGATAATCCAATCCTGCAGAAACCGAGTGTGGTTCTACAACCTGCCCGTCCGTTGTTTGCATCAAAATACTTCTGCTACCGTGTAAAACACCTTCTTTACCCAGATAAGTGGTTGCGGCAGAAAATCCACTCGATACCCCTTTTCCGGCTGCTTCAACAGCGATCAGTTTAACATTTTCATCATCCATAAAATGATAGAACATGCCCATTGCGTTACTTCCACCACCTACGCACGCCAAAACATAATCAGGCTGATCGCTACCAGTTTGCTCTAACAACTGTTTTTTGGTTTCTTCGGAGATGATCGATTGAAAAATCGCCACCATATCAGGGTAAGGGTGTGGCCCCACTACCGAACCAATAATGTAATGTGTATCAACCGGATTATTGATCCAGTCGCGCATGGCCTCATTAGTAGCATCTTTTAAGGTTTTACTTCCAGAACTAGCGGGAACAACCTTTGCACCCAACATTTTCATACGGGCAACATTCGGTGCCTGGCGCTCGATATCGACCTCGCCCATGTAAATTACACATTCAAGGTTACGCAGCGCGCAAACCGTTGCCGTAGCTACACCATGCTGACCAGCACCAGTTTCGGCAATGATTCTTTTTTTACCCAATTTTTCGGCCAATAAAATCTGACCGATAGTATTGTTGATCTTGTGTGCACCGGTATGGTTTAAATCTTCTCTTTTTAAGAAAATATTGGCACCAAATCTTTCAGAATACCTTTTGGCAAGATATAATGGCGAAGGACGGCCAACGTAATCTTTCAATAACTGATGAAATTCCTTTTGAAAACCGGCATCATCAATAATCTTTAAATAGTTTTGACGCAATTCTTCTACATTTGGATAAAGCATTTCGGGGATGTATGCACCTCCAAAATCTCCATAATATCCTTTTTCGTTTACTTTGTATTTCATGTTCTTTTCTTTTTCAACCTTGATTGAAACCAAGGGTTATGAATAACAACTATTTATTCACTTCCTGTATAAATTCTTTAATTTTCGCTGCATCCTTCAGGCCTGGTTCGGTTTCGAAACGGCTATTGATATCCAATGCATATAAACGTTCGTCGTTTATTTTTTTGATAGCCGTGCTGTGTTCTAAATCAATTCCACCGCTCAAAAAATAAGGCTTGGTGTAAGTATATTGGTCTAAAACAGACCAATTGAATGTTTTTCCCGACCCACCATGTACTTTCGTCTTTGTATCGAACAGAAAATAATCTGCGGCCTTTAAATAAGGTTGTAAAGTTGAAAAATCAAAATCTTCATCTATTCCAAAAGCTTTGATTACTTCCAGAGTAGGGAAAGTCGATTTTAATGCTTCACAATACTCAGGAGACTCACTTCCATGTAACTGAACAGCTTTTAACTTCAGTAAGTTTACTTTATCTTTTACTTTTTCAAGCTCTTCATTGACGAAAACACCAACGGTTTTAATTTCTGATGGAATGTATTTGATCAATTCGGCAGAAACCTCGCTGATCAACCTGGGCGATTTCGCATAAAAAATAAAACCCAAATAATCTGGCTGCAATTCTGCCACTGCAGCAATATTGGCCGCCAAACGCATTCCACAAACTTTTAACTTTAACATGCCAATAGGTTTTTGAAACTATTTAAGGCCTTTTTGCTCATTAAAGATTCTTCTGCTTCATAGAAACAATCGGCAAAAGAAAGTTCAGGTTTGATCGTTTTGATAGCTAATGCTGAATTGCACAACACCACATTGTTCTGCACATCGGTAGCTTCGCCATTTAACACATCCATAAATATTTTGGCTGACGATTCTACCGTATCGCCACCTTTAATCGCATTTACATCCACTTTTTCAAAGCCCATATCGTCAAGCGTTAAAATCTGCTCACCTCTGTTCGAAAAGGTTTTTACATCACAGGTTAACGAAACCTCATCATAGCCTTCTAAGGCATGCACAATAGTATAACTTTTATCGGTATCCTGATATAAATAAGCATACAAACGGGCCAGTTCTAAACTGAAAACCCCTACCATCTGGTATTTTGGCTGTCCGGGGTTAACCATTGGGCCCAGCATATTGAAAAATGTTTTCACGCCCAGTTCCTTGCGGATCGGGGCTACAATTTTCATTGCAGGGTTAAACAAAGGGGCATGAAGGAAACAGATCCCCGCTTTGTCCAGATTGCGTTTTAAAGTGTCTTCATCATTGGTAAAAGTATAACCTAGATATTCCATTACATTGGAAGAGCCACAGCCCGACGAAACGCCATAATTACCATGTTTGGCCACCGGATGACCAGCACCTGCCACTACAAAAGAGGATAAGGTAGAAATGTTGAACGTATCCTTACCGTCGCCACCGGTGCCACAAAGATCTATCAGTTCGTAACCCGATAAATTAACTTTTACACACATATCCAACATCGCATCACGGAAGCCCTGTAACTCCTGCACCGTGATGTTGCGCATGGCATAAGCAGTAATAAAAGCAGCAATCTGCGAAGAATTAAAAGCGCCTTCCGAAATGGAGATTAAAATGTTCTTTGCTTCTTCCCTGCTAAAACTCTTGTTCTCGAATAAATGGTTTAATATCTTTTTCATGTTTTGTATTCAATCTTGCGCCATAGTTTGTGTCTCCACAAACCATTTATATTTATTCCGGTTCGTGTCTCCACCAACCGTGGCGATGGTTATTGCAATGTTATTTAACCACAGATGAAAAGAATAACCACGGATAAAAATCTGTGTGTATCTGTGTACATCTTTGGTTCATTTTTCATTTATCTCTTTATTTTGCGCCATGGTTTGTGTCTCCACAAACCATTATGTTTATTCCGGTTCGTGGAGACACGAACCAGGGCGTTGGTATTACTCCTACTTTTTAACCACCCCGTCCTGCGGACACCCCTCCATGGGAGGGGAATGCATAAAAAAAAGGATTGCTTTTTGGGCAATCCTCTTCGTTGTGTTTAAAATATTTTAAAATATATAACAATAGAATTTGCCTAACGAATTTCGTTATGCCACCACCAATTGTTATTTAAGTTTTTAATTATCATGTTTGTATAAAGCAAATATTGATATAGTTTTTTAATATTCCAAAATCTTTCTAAAAATATATGGCTTTCTTTAAAAGAAAAGTACAGTTTAATGATGATTTCGGTTTCGGATCCAATCCGGTAACCAAAAATCAACGTATGCTCAATGCCGATGGCTCAGCAAATATCGAGCGCACCGGATTGCCTTGGTTCAAATTTGATGATACCTACACCCGATTGGTAACCATGAGCTGGACACGGTTTTTCTTTGTGATTCTTCTCGCCTACCTCGTGGTAAATACCATTTTTGCAGTTTTATATAATGTTGTTGGGATTGAAAATTTAGATGGCGCCAAAGGTGTAACCCTCCGCGATCAGTTTTTTGATGCCTTTTTCTTTTCTGCCCAAACCATTTCTACGGTGGGTTATGGCCATATTTCGCCACAGGGCTTTGTTACCAGTGTGCTTGCCGCTTTCGAAAGCATGTTGGGTTTGCTGGCATTTGCTTTGGCTACCGGCTTATTGTATGGCCGCTTCAGTCGCCCTACTTCTAAGGTGAGTTTTAGCAAAAAAATGGTGATCGCTCCTTACGAAAACGGTCATGGCCTGATGTGCCGTTTGGTTAATTTACGCCGTAATCAGCTCATAGAGGTTGAGGTGCAAATGGTGATGTCGTACAATGAAACGGTTGATGGCAAACATGTTAGAAAGTTTTATCCTTTGGCGTTAGAGCGTGATAAAATCGGTATCCTCTCTTTAAACTGGACGCTGGTACACGCCATTACCGAAGATAGTCCTTTTTACGAAAAATCTTTAACCGAGCTCCAGCATGCCGAGGTTGAGGTTTTTGTGATCCTTAAAGCTTTTGACGATACTTTTTCGCAGACGATCCATACCAGAACGAGTTATCAGGATGAGGAGATAGAAATGGATGCTAAGTTTGATAAAATGTATTACCATAACGAAGAAGGCAAAATGGTGATGGATTATAGTAAGCTGGATAAGATCACGCCGACGGTGTAAAGGTTTTCTGTTTTTGAAAAGATTTATTTTTTTGGAAAGCAAGGTTCGGTACTAATCGGTTGCGATAGTCCCGCCATTCGCTGCAATCTTTTTGTGGTGCCGTCATCCTGAGGCACAAAGGATCTGTTTCATAGCTTGCAGACGACAGGACATTTATGGCTACAGCAAACAAAAAGGATTTTCGCTATTGTCGGGTTTAATGAATCTGGGTTAGTGCATTAACAAAGAATCCCCCGCCTTACAGGCACCCCTCCAGGAGGGGAATTAAAAACTAATCCAGAGTTGTCAACTTTAATGACAAAGAGGCAAGAAAGTTGACAACTCTTACGAAGATGTTTTTTGTATAAAATCTACAATATCCTTATATAATTGATTGCCGCCAAAAATCATCTGACTAATCATCGGCACATGGCTTTTGCCTTTAATTTCTTTTATTTCTACCGGAACATTGTTGGTTTTAAGCTTTTCGTATAATCTCGGCGTTTGCAATTTAATGGCACCATAAGTTTTACTTCCATAAAAAAGCAGATGTGGATTTTTGATGTTATTGACATAATCCAATGGCGAAGCCACCTTCCAAACCGCAGGCTGATCGGTAAAAGTCCTGATGAAATCGAAGTAAAAATGATCTTTTTCGGCTGTGGTTAAATATTCCTTCATGTCCAAACCAAAAGGATCATCGAGAATTATACCTTTAATTGGATTTTTAATACCTGCTTTTTTAAAATATTTAGGATCTGCATTGATCAGTTCGCCCAAATGCGCCCCGGCAGAATGTCCCATTACAAAAATCTTTTCCTTACTTGCCGTATAATCGGCAATATGTTCTTGTACCCACTTTACAGCCAAAGCACAATCATCGCCCATTTTTTCGTACTGAACATTTGGAGCCAAGCGGTAATTGATGATGACCGTAACTACACCCTTCCGCACGAAATTTCTCCCCAACCACCAGTAAGTTTCTTTTTTACCACTGCTCCATGAACCACCGTGAATGAAAATTAATACGGGTTTATTTTTAATGCTATCGTTTTTGTAAAAAATATTCAGCGTGTTGGCCTCGTCCGTATTGCCCGCATAATTTATGTTTTTTACTTTTTTAACCTGTGCAGAAGAAAGTATCGTTTGGAACAAAAGCATTAATAAAACAAGGGATTTGTACATAAAAAAGGTTTATCATCTCAGCTTAAATAAACGAAATTGTTGTGGGTGTGGATTTTTTGCAGAGTATCAAGAAGCGAGTATTTAGTATCAAGACATTATTAACTTCGACTCTTAAACCTTACGCCTTAAACCTTCTACCTTAAGCTTTAATCAGCGGATTTTTCTCTTTCGCGAATAAATCAAATACCTTTTTATCTACAAATGCAGGGAAAAGTTTGTTCATCCAAACGGCTAACTTACCTTGTCCGGTCATAATGAGCGTACGTTTGCGTTGTTCAATACCATCGGCAATAATGCTCGCCACTTCTTCTGATGACATCATTTTACCTTCATGCATGCTGGTTTCGCCATGAGCAGCGCCATCTTTTGAAAGAGCAGTTACGCGGATGTTCGAGGCTGTAAAACCAGGACAGGCCAAAAGTACATTTACACCTGTTTTCAATAATTCGGTACGCAAAGATTCCATAAATCCGTTCATCGCAAATTTAGACGCAGAATAACCTGTTCTGCCTGGCAAACCGCGGAAACCGGCAATCGATGAAACGCCAACAACCGTGCCTTTGGTTTTCAAAATCTCGGGTAAAGCATATTTGGTGCAGTACACCGTTCCCCAGAAATTTACATCCATCAGGTTTTTAAGTACCGATAAATCCAGATCATTAAATAACGCACGCATTGATAATCCGGCATTGTTCACCAGGATATCAATCTTTTGAAAGGATACTAAAGCTTGTTTGATAATCAGTTCGCAGTCGGCTTCTTTACTTACATCGGCCTGAACTGCCACCGCCCTGATGTCATATTTTTTCTCCAATTCTGCCGTAATTTCGCAAAGGGTTACGTATTGACGGGCAGCTAAGACCAGATTGGCCCCACGTTTTGCAAATTCTTCAGCACAGGCTTTTCCGATTCCGCTTGATGCCCCGGTGATGATGATTACTTTATTTTTTAGGTTCATTTGTAGTAGCAAGTATTTAGTATCAAGTAGCGAGTTTTTAGTATCAAGTAGCGAGTTTTTAGTATCAAGTAGGGAGTATTTAGTATCAAGATTGAATACAGCTTTATTGTAATTTGCTAAAGATTATTGAGACTATTTCATCATCGCGGTTTCGTAAGGCACGCGGGTAATGATCGATCTGCCCAGTGTAATTTCGTCTGTATATTCAAGTTCGCCGCCAAAGGCAATTCCGCGGGCAATGGTGGTTACCGGAACATTAAATTCCTTTAGTCTTTTATAGAGGTAGAATAAGGTGGTATCGCCCTCCATATTCGGACTTAAAGCTAAAATTACTTCTTTAATGCCTCCCACAGCTATTCTGGCCACCAATCCATCAATAAACAAATCAGACGGACCCACACCATCCATAGGGGAAATTAATCCACCCAAAACATGGTAAACGCCAAAATATTGTCCGGTGTTTTCAATCGCCATTACATCGCGGGTATCTTCTACCACACAGATGGTTTCTTTATCGCGTTTTATCGAAGTACAGATTTCGCACACCGTATAATCAGAAATGTTATGGCAGGTGGTGCAATGTTTAATCTGCTGTTTTAATTTGATAAATGTATTGCCAAACTGGTTTACCTCCTCCTGTTCTTTGTTTAAAAGATGTAAAACCAAACGTAAAGCTGTTTTTTGCCCTACACCAGGAAGTTTCGAGAATTCGTTTACCGCATCTTCGAGCAGCTTGGATGAAAAATTCATGGCACAAAAATAGGTAAAATGGTTTGTTAGTTCAATAGTCATTAGCCATTGGTTTATTGGTATGGTTAACTGGTTAATTGTTTACCCTTCGACTACGCTCAGGGGGTTAACTGAAAATTGCATATTGCTTTAGTAGTTCATTAGTCATTCGTTCATTGGTAACTGTCAATTGCCAACTGAAAATTGGATCATTGTATATTGATAATTGATAATTGCATATTGGTTATTGGACGTTTTGACTCCGGACCGCGGACTTCCGACTTCGGACTCAATAACGCTTTCCTACATTTTCCATCTCTTCACCATTAAGAAATTAAGAATATTAAGATCTTATCGACGGTTGCTATTGATCATTGTATATTGATAATTGATAATTGATAATTGCATGATGTGACTAAGGACTATAGACTGAAGACTTTGAACTAATCTTCGGACGGCGGACTCCCGACTTCGGACTTAATGTATTGCTTGATTTGATAGTTTTCTTTACATTTATCAGCTTAATACGAAACTATGTCTCCAACCATCCTATTGTGTTTCCTGATCGGTTACTTTTTACTGCTGATTATTATTTCATTTGTAACCTCAAAAAACTCATCTGATAATTCGACCTTCTTTGTTGCCAACCGGAATTCTAAATGGTATTTGGTTGCCTTTGGAATGATCGGCACTGCGCTTTCTGGTGTTACCTTTATATCCGTACCGGGTGAAGTTGGCGCACCCAGCGGAAATCAGTTTCAGTATTTTCAGTTTGTGCTGGGCAACGCAGTTGGCTTTATTATTATTGCTACGGTTTTACTTCCGCTTTACTACCGGATGAACCTTACTTCGATTTATAGCTATATCGAAAGAAGATTGGGCCATTATAGTTATAAAACTGCAGCCTCTATCTTTTTATTGAGCCGTACATTGGGTTCGGCGACAAGATTATATTTGGTAGTAATTGTTTTACAGCGTTTTATATTCGATAATTACGGGATTCCGTTCTGGTTAACCGTATTGATTTCACTGGCTTTGATCTGGTCGTACACTTTTAAAGGCGGATTAAAAACCATTATTATTACGGATACCTTGCAGACTTTTTTTCTGGTTTTATCGGTTTTTCTAACCATTTATTTCATTTGTAACAGCCTCAATTTTAATATTCCCCAGGCCTTCGAGACTGTCAAAAACAGCAGTTATTCTAAAATATTCTTTTTAGATGATTTCCTGACCAATAAATTCTATTTCAGTAAACAGTTTATCGGCGGTATTTTTGTAACCATTGCCATGACAGGCTTAGACCAGGATCTGATGCAGAAAAACCTGAGCATGGGTACTATTAAGGAAGCACAGAAAAATATGTTCACCTTTACGGGCGTATTTGTGATCCTGAATGTTTTCTTTTTAAGTGTTGGCGCATTATTGTACATTTTCGCTGCAAAAAACGGCATCGATATTCCTTTAGACCATATAACAGGTAAACCAAGAACAGATTTATTATTCCCCGAAATTGCTTTAAACAACCTGGGCGCTATACCGGCCATTATCTTTATGCTGGGTTTAACCGCGGCCACCTTCGCCACTACCGATTCGGCACTAACTGCTTTAACCACGTCGTTCTGTGTCGACTTTTTAGGGATGGATAAAGCAGAAAATGTAAATGCTACAGACGCGGTAAAAAAGCGACACACTGTACACGTCGCCTTTTCAATTTTGATGTTTTTGGTGATTATTGTTATCAATGCATTTAACAGTTCATCAGTAGTGAGTTTAATTTTCACCATTGCCTCATACACCTACGGACCGCTTTTAGGGCTTTACAGTTTTGGATTATTTGTAAAAAAACGCGGACTTCATGATAAATTAGTGCCGATAGTTTGCTTATTATCACCTTTTTTATGTTACTTGCTTGCGACGAATTCGACCACTTTGTTGGGAGGTTACGTTTTTAGTGTTGAACTGATTTTAATTAACGGTTTAATCACATTTATAGGCTTGTTGTTCATCAGCAAAAAAACTGATGCGCAAACCAAATTTTAATATTAGAATAACAGTATATGACGAGTGAAGAAAAAATTAGAAGTGCTTTCGAAAACAAAGACTGGCAGGAAATAAAAGTAACCGATTCCTGGCAAATTTTTAAAATCATGGCCGAATTTGTTGATGGCTTTGAAAAACTGGCTAAAATTGGTCCATGTGTTACCATTTACGGATCTGCCCGTACAGCTCAAACGCATAGATATTATCAATTGGCAGAGCAATGCGGCAAATTACTAACCGATCGCGGTTATGGTGTAATTACTGGCGGTGGCCCGGGTATTATGGAGGCCGGTAACAAAGGTGCGCATACCAATGGCGGTAAATCGGTGGGTTTAAATATCGAATTGCCATTTGAGCAGTTCCACAACAAATATATTGATCATAATAAATTACTGGAGTTTGATTATTTCTTTGTGCGTAAAGTGATGTTCATGAAATACAGTCAGGGTTTTGTGGTTTTACCAGGTGGTTTTGGTACCATGGATGAACTTTTCGAGGCTTTAACCTTAATCCAGACCGGAAAAATTGCACGTTTCCCAATTGTATTGGTTGGTGTTGATTATTGGGGTGGATTAATTGACTGGATTAAAGGAACCATGCTGCAGAAGGAACATAATATCCATGAAGAAGATTTAAACCTTTTCAGGTTGGTAGATACCGCAGAAGAAGCTGCAGAGCATATTTTCCGTTTCTACGATAAGTATGTACTTAAACCGAATTTCTAGGTTAACTGGTTAATTGTTTAAATCGGTTAACTGTAAATTGCAAACTGGTTAAATGAAAATTGCAAACTGATAATGGCCAACTAAAAAGTGCTTACAAACAATAAGCACTTTTTTTATGTAACAACTTCAACCAACTGGTATCTAAATTAAAACGCATTAATATGTCGAGATTTATCAATTGGAGAAGTAATTGGCTTAGCGGAAACTTTCAGCTTTTTGCAGATGGTGTTCAAAAAGGCATGATCACTTTCGAAACCTGGAGAAGCGATGCAGAAAGCATGTTTGAAGATAAAAACTATTTTTTCTCGAATGTGGGTTTCTGGCAATCACAAACCAATATAATCGACAGGAAAACCCATGAAGTGGTTGCAATTATTACTTACGATAGCTGGAAATCGAAAGCGGTTATCAGCTTAAAGTCTGGCGAGCAGTACGAATGGAAATCAGCAGGTATATGGAAATCGCAGTTTACAGTAAGCAACTATAAAGACGCACATATTACTTATAGCGCAAGTAGTAACAGCGGCGCAATCTCTTCTGATACGGATAATGAATTATTGATTATTGCAGGCTTGTTTATTAAACAAATTTACAACAAACGTGCTATTGTACTTGTTGCATGCATTATGCCTATTATAACGATATCGATTAACCGTCATTAGTAAATAATTAAATCCTTTTGTGAGATGGAACAGGTATTAAATTGGAGAAAAGGTTTATTTGATAGCAATTATCAGGTAATAAATAACGGATATTTAAAATTTTCAATCAATTTTGGTTCGTGGAAAAATACGGCAATTGCCACAACGCAGGCCGGCATTTATCTGTTAAAAAGTGAGGGCTTTTCTAAACCGGAAACCAAAATTATCGATAACAAGAATACGGTTTTGGCCGTAATTACTTATGATTGGCTGGGTTTTAAAGCCAGGATTGTATTTGCCTCTGGCGAAACTTTCGATTGGAGTTATCAAAACAGCTGGTTAAGCCGCTGGTCGTTAAACAACCATAAAGATAAGCAGATTCTTTTTAATGCTTCAGCAGGAAGTGGATTGATCCATACTAATGTTGATGATGATATGCTGGTATTGTGTGGCCTTTTTATAAGAGAATACTATTCGCGACTGATTTTCGGCATGATTATTTTTATATTCTGTTTGCTTACTTTTAAAAGCATTTTTTAACTATAAAAAGATTCATCATCTCGATCCGATAGCTATCGGGTCCGCCCGAAATGACGATTAGGTTAACCCAATATCTCTTTAATCTTTTCAGTTGGTCTGGCGATTACGGCTTTGTTTCCTGAAATAACAATCGGTCTTTCCATTAAAATGGGATGAGCGATCATTACATCAATCCATTCCTCGTCACTTAGGCTTTTTCCTTTATAATTTTCTGTAAAAACCTTTTCGCCTTTACGGATCAACTCCAATGGCTTAATGCCCAGTTTCGAGATAATTTCTTTGAGTTCGGCTTTCCCGGGAGGTGTTTCGAGATAATAAATTACTTCGAAATCTTGTCCGCTTTTTTCGAGTTCTTCTAAAGCACACCGGCTTTTGGTACAGCGGTTATTATGGTAAATCGTAATCATTTTAAAGGTGTTAAAGTCCGCTTACACCACCACTCACCACCAGTTTCATGGCGTCGGCCGCAGTCATGTTTAAATCGGCAACCTTATCTCTTTTTACAATACAAAGCTGGCCGGCAAAAGAATAAGATAGTGGAAAGTAAACAGCTACTTCCTCAGGCAGATTGAGTTTATGCAGGTCATTCTGTGTTAAAAATCCGATCTTTTTTAAACCGCCTTCCACCTCTACCAGTACCGGGTGATTAAATTTTTTCTCGTCGCCAACAAAAGCTTCCGTTAAATCTTTAATGGATGAATATATGAAGTTAAGTAAGGGCAACCGTTGCATCATCCGCTGAAACCAGTTGTACATTGGTTCGGTTACCAAATTGGTTACGAAAATACCCGCAAGTAAAATGATGGTTAAAACGGTCAGCAAACCTAAACCCGGAATATTGCGACTTTCGCCTGTACGCGGATTTACACCTAAAATATTATTTACATTTAACCAGCTATCAACCGTTGTAACTGCCCAAACCACAATAAAAATACTCACGGCTATGGGCACAACAATTAATAAACCTTTAATCAAATAGTTTAAAATGGCTTTCCCTACTTTGTTCATGGCGCAAAATTAGGAAAAATATGGTTAAATGGTTAGAATTGTTATATTGTTTGATGATCAGGTTAATAACAGACGTTTTTTCTTTTCCGTTCATTGTCTTTTGACGGTTTGCCAACAATAAAACAATAAAATAATCTAACAATTCTCTTATTCATAAAAATAAACCCTCTTTACCCTTTGCGAAATATTCGTCAGAATTTCATAAGGAATGGTATTGATATCTTTGGCGAGTTGCATAATGGTATGCTCCTGATTAAATACGATGGCTTCGTCGCCGGGTTTTACATCAATACCTGTAACATCCAACATCGTCATGTCCATGCATATTGAGCCTATTACCGGCACTAAATGTCCATTCACAAGCATTTTACCTACGCCATTGCCAAAGTACCTCGTGTAGCCATCAGCATAACCAATTTTTACGGTTGCTATTTTTCCACCATTTTGCATCACACCTTTTCTGCTATACCCTACGGTTTCGCCTGCTTCCAAAGTTTTCACCTGGGTAACAGTTGTTTTAAGTACCATTACCGTCTGCAAACCACGGTTATTGGCCAAAGCAGAATCAAAACCATATAAACCAATCCCTAAACGTACCATATCCATCTGGGCTTCAGGCCAGCGTGAAATACCAGAAGTATTGGAAATATGCAACAATGGTTTATAAGCTAAAGTATTAACCAATTGATCAGCAATGCTTTTAAATTTAACAATCTGCTGCCCGGTAAATCCATCATGCTCTGCAGCATCACTGGCCACTAAATGGGAGAAAATACTCTGCACTTTTACCCTTGCCGAATCTTTTAGCAGTGCAGATAAAGCATCCATTTCAGATTGATCAAAACCCAAACGGTGCATGCCGCTATCGATCTTAATGTGGATCGGGTAATCGAAGTCATAATCTGACAATGCATTTAAAAAGCTGTTCAGGATTTCTATACTGTAAATTTCGGGCTCAAGCCTGTGTTTGATGATGGCTTCGAAAGCAGATTCTTCAGGGCTCATCACCATAATGGGCAAAGTAATTCCGGCTTTCCGCAAAGCAATACCTTCATCGGCATAAGCAACCGCCAAATAATCTACCTTATGAAACTGCAATAAATTGGCGATTTCAAAACTTCCGCTTCCATACGAGAAAGCCTTCACCATGGCCATGATTTTAACGCCAGGCTTGATTTTAGAGCGGTAAAACTGCAGGTTGCCTACCATGGCATTCAGGTCTATCTCTAAAACCGTATCGTGTATTTTTTGGGTAAGCAATTTACTGATTCGTCCAAATTCAAAGCGCCTGGCTCCTTTTACCAATATGGTTTCGTGGTTAAACTGTAAACCAGGAAAAGCATCTACAAAAGCATTGGTATCATCAAAAAATTGTGTTTCGAACTTAAAAAGATCGGCATAACGCGAAATATGTGTTCCGATACCGATCAACCTGTTTACCTTTTTTTGAGCAAGTAATTCAGCAATCTCAGTATATAAATCAAGATCGTCTCTTCCGGTTTCGAATAATTCGGAAAGGATAACCGTTTTTTTGGGATGCTGATTTTGTTGGTTTAAAAAGTCGAGTGCAATGGCTAAAGACGAAATATCCGCACTATATGAATCATCAATAATAGAACATTGATTGATGCCGTTTTTCAGTTCCAGTCGCATGCTTACATGGCTCAGTTTTTCTAAACGCAGATCGGCCTGCTCAGGAGTATAACCTAAAGCCAGTAAAGTTGCCCAGCAGATCATGCCATTTTCTATAGAGGCTTTATCTTTAAAAGGCAACATGCACTCTATTTCGGTATCCTGATAAATGGCCCTTAAGTAGCAATTCCCTTCAATGGGTTCAATAGTGGTAATCTGCAAGTCTGCAACCTGCTTGCTGCTCCAGCTAAACTTTTTCTTCTCGGGTAAATCTTTTGCACTTACCTCGGTTACATATTCGGGCGCATAGATGAATAAATCCGAATCTTTAAAAAGTTTCAGCTTCTCTGTGAGTTTTTCTTTTTTAGAGCTAAATCCTTCCGCATGCGCTTCGCCAATATTGGTTAAAATCCCTATTTCAGGCTGGATAATCTCCGCCAGGCGCTGCATTTCATTCACGGCAGAAATCCCGGCTTCGAAAATCCCTAAGGTATGATCGGCATCAATCTGCCAAACGGAAAGCGGTACGCCAATTTGCGAGTTATAACTTTTAGGACTTTTAACGATATTGAAATCAGCTGCCAAAAGCTGATACAACCACTCTTTTACAATGGTTTTCCCATTACTTCCTGTAATGCCTATGGTTTTAAACTGAAACTGGTTTCTATGGTAAATACTGAGTTGTTGTAAGGCGGCCAAAGCGTCATCAACCAGTAAAAAATTACAATCCGGGTATTGATTAACATATTTAGCTTCGGTAATCACGAAATTACGGATATCCTTGCTGTAAGCATCTTTTATAAATTCGTGTCCATCGCGGTGCGAAGACAAAGCAAAAAATATAGAGTTTTCTGGCACCAAAACCGACCGGCTATCAATTACCAGGTATTGAATAACAACCTCTCCATCAACTAATTTGGTATCAGCATTTAAAATTTCGGCTATTTTGGCTAAGGTATATATTGGGTTTTGCATGCTATTATATTCAGAAAAATACGGTAATCGCTTTTATTTTTACGAATTTCAGTAATTAATTATGAAAAGCGGTAAACAAGAGGCAGTATTATTAGATAAAAAACAAGCTTTGGCAAAAGCCGAAAATTTTTGCGTTTATCAGGAACGCTCGCAAAAAGAAGTACGGTACAAATTGGTAGAATGGGGCATGCGGGGTGATGAACTGGAAGAAATTATTACCGACCTGATCATAAACAATTTTTTGAATGAAGAAAGGTTTGCCAAAAGTTATGCATCGGGCAAATTTAACATTAAACACTGGGGCCGCGTTAAAATTAAACAGGGCTTAAAATTGAAAGGTGTGCCCGATAAAATTTTACAAAAAGCAATTTACAGCATCGACGATGACTATTATTTGCAGACGATAGAAAAATTAGCGGTTAAAAAAGCTGAAAGTCTGGGTGAAAATGATCCGTTCAAAAGAAAAAACAAGCTGATGAGCTACCTTCAGGCAAAAGGTTTTGAAACTGATTTAATTTTACTTGTACTGAAAGCCAGCAATTTAAAATAAATATTAAATTTTTAATAAGAAATCTCTTGACAGAAATATAAATCTGCCTATATTTGCATCACCAAAACGAAACAACAACATCAGTTTTGTTCATGCGAAAGTAGCTCAGTTGGTAGAGCACGACCTTGCCAAGGTCGGGGTCGCGAGTTCGAATCTCGTCTTTCGCTCCAAAATGCCTTCCTACCAGAAGGCATTTATTTTAAAGTTAACCAAGCCGATGGAGATCGGCAGCGGCTAATGCTCGGGTGGTGGAACTGGTAGACACGCAGGACTTAAAATCCTGTGCTTTCAAAGGCGTGCGGGTTCGATTCCCGCCCCGAGTACAACAAAAAAATCGAACGAAAAGCCTGATATTAAAATATCGGGCTTTTTAGTTTTATACCGGTTCGACTCCGGCTCCGGGTACAAAGGAATCAAACTCTCTCCTTCTTAAATTTCACGCTTAACCAGACATAAAATATGAGTTACATTGTATAATGCTATATTTTTCTCGGACTTTAATATATATTTGAGTAAGCAGTGAGGCTACAACAGCCGCCACCTAAACAGGGTAAAATAAAGCACAATGGCAAACAGAAATTTCAGCCCTTTCCCGATTTTGACAACTGAAAGGCTCACGCTTAGGCAATTATCAACTGATGACGAGCAAAACATTTTTGCTTTGCGTTCTGACCCAGCCATAAATAAATATCTTGGCAGAGCACCTAGCAAAACAATTGAAGATGCTACAAACTTCATCAACCAGATTAATGATAATATTCAAAAAAACAATTCCATTTATTGGGTAATTACGCTAACGGAAACCAAAACCTTTGCTGGAACAATTTGTCTTTTTGACTTTTCGGACGAAAAAAACAGTTGCGAAATTGGGTATGAACTTATGACAAAATTCCAAAACCAGGGAATAATGAAAGAAGCATTAGAGGAGGTGATTGCTTATGCTTTTAACACATTACAGTTTCAAAAAATAGCAGCATTTACACACCAGGAAAATCAACAGTCAAGCAAATTATTAAAGAAATTTAACTTTACCCAATCTTTGGAAACAAACGAAGAAAATCCTGATTATAATATTTTCACATTGAATACTATAAATTGAAAATTTGGCACATCTTGCTGTAGTTATGCCCGTCACTTTAAACTTTTAATTGAAAACAAGGAAACATTTTAAAACGACGGATTAAAACGCGATAAATTCCTGCATCTAAAGAAAAATTGAATCTTCGAGTGCAGCATAATGTTTATTGATGCCTTTTGCTATCGTTGTATTGCCAAAGCACATTGATAATCTTCCAGGAACCATTTAACTTAACGATGTGCATATAGTCAATCCATTCGTCTGCGATCAGCTTAACTGAAGCGGTTTTGTCCGAAACATCCAGAAATTTAACTTCCTTTTTAGGAACTGCAGGAAATTTGTCGTTTTTCAAATTGTAACTTTCGGCTAAGATCACCATTGATTCAGTGGATGTTTCCCTGACATAATCTTTGCCAGTTGCCTTATCCTTCCAAAAAGTACGTTTCACCATTCTGGGATGTAGCGCCTGTTCCATTTGTTTAGGGTTCGGCTTATGCTGCGACTCAATGTAGTTAAGTACTGCCTGTTTAATTTCTAAACTGTCCTGCTTCGTTTGGCCGAAACACTTTACACCCATTATTAATAGGGAGAAAAAAATGATATTATATTTCATAACTATGCTTTTTAGCCTTTAATTTTTGATTTTATTACTAGTTATTCCGGCAACAGATTTCATCTCTAAGCCAGCTTTTTCCGCAGCCACTTGCGCACGGGTTCATCATACCATTTCAATGCAGCATAAGCTAACATAATCCCACCTATTAAAATGAGTAATGCATAAGGCCATACCTCTGCGATGGTTACGCCTTTATGGTTGCTGATCCAGGCGACGTAAAAATACACCAATGGATAATGCACCAGATAAAGCGGATAAGATATATCACCTAAAAATTTGCATATCCTGCTCTCTCTTTGACTTTGAATCACGCCACTGGCACCAAGGTAAACAATAAGCGGGAAAACGATGATGATGCAAACAGATTCGTAGAGCCCGTTCATCCAAAGATGTTCGGCACCACCAATGCGTGGCATATAAAGTACGATTGCGACCAAAAGGCTGCACCATAAAAAGGCATTTTTAATTTGGGTGGGTTTTGCTATACGTGAAAGCAACAGGCCAGCAAAAAATGGGTACATGGTACGGGTAATCCCAATACGCACCTGTTCTACATTCAATGTCCAGCCGCCACTAACATCACCGTTTGTAATGGCTAAATGTGCGAGTGCTACAGCAGCAATAACGACCAATATACCCAATGCAGTTTTAGAAAATTTTCTGATCCAGATGGCGTAAAGAATATTGGCGATGTACTCAAAAAACAACGACCATCCTACGCTATTGAGGGGGTGCATCTCTTCCCAGCCACGTATATCGAGCGATAATGGCACTGGGAGGATCGTGTAACCGATGAGCATAACCAGTAACATCTTCCAAAGAGGAATGGTATGAATAAGCGGCCATAGATTAGAATCAGTAAAATAAAATCCGAGGGCGCCAAGTGTCATTCCTAAAATCACCATGGGCTGAAGACGAACGATACGGCGTTTAAAGAAATTACCGACCGTCATTTTAGACCACCTGTCGTCGTAGGCGTAGCCCATTACGAAGCCCGATAATAAAAAGAAAAAGTCTACAGCTAAATAACCGTGATTGACCAAAATATCCAGGTGTCCGGTTCCTAATGGCTCGGTAAGATGAAAAGTTACCACAATTATGGCTGCGATACCGCGAAGGCCGTCTAATATGGGATAGTGTGGCTTGGTGGCCAGCGCATTATTCAGGTTAGTACTCATCTAATCGGTTATAAAAATTGCAATTTGTAAAAAATAGCTAATATTTCCCGACTGAATTTTAATTCTGAGCTGACAAAACCTGAAAATTTACCTCCCCTATCTGATAAAATAACGAAATAACAGACCGAAATAATTGGGCGATTAATCACCTGATCCACTCAACAATCAAACAATTACCACCAGAACTACATTCAATTTAAATTTATCTCCCTCATTTTTAACCACTAATACATTCACCCTTATTTTTTATTTTATTTTTTTTGCATTAAAAAGTTTAATTTCTATATTTGCAACCCCAAAGGAACACAGCCGATGTGTAAATTTGCGAAAGTAGCTCAGTTGGTAGAGCACGACCTTGCCAAGGTCGGGGTCGCGAGTTCGAATCTCGTCTTTCGCTCCAAATGCCTTCCTACCAGAAGGCATTTTAGTTTAAGTTAACCAAGCCGATGGAGATCGGTAGCGGCTAATGCTCGGGTGGTGGAACTGGTAGACACGCAGGACTTAAAATCCTGTGCTTTCAAAGGCGTGCGGGTTCGATTCCCGCCCCGAGTACAACAAAAAAATCGATAAAAAAGCCATCAGAAATGATGGCTTTTTGTATGTTAGACCCTCTTTAACAGACTCCCCTTAGAATCAATTTCCATTTTACATCTTAGTATTTTCCGAATTTATAGGTTAAGCCCACACCAAGCGTTTCTTTAAGCTGCAGCTTACCTATTCGATTGTTATCATAAAATAAACCGGCCGTAATCTGTGTAGAAATAAAGCGGTTCACTTTCATATCAAGAATGGCAGAATAGGCCACCACTAAATTCCGCAGATCTTTAAGGTAATTGCTAAAAACACCTAAACGGTTATCTAAAAGTATATTTTCCATTAGTTTAGCCTTATACCTTCCACCTAAATAAGCTCCGAACTGATAAACCAAATGTTTGCCCGGCTCCATGCCAAAAGCTTCTGTTAAACCATCTCTATTTCGGGCGGTTTAATACCCTAGAAAAATAACTACTCCATCTCCGCCGGGGCTATCTAACAAATCTACTATGGCTGAAGTTTATCCTTATCAAACAGACTGATAAATCCCTGTAATGCTGGCGAAGGCGGCACATCTTTCCGGTACACAAATAAGGTAGTCATTAATCCAAGTTCGCGTGGGAGGGCAAAAGTTTTGATTTTCTTCCCACTATAAAAAGTAGTAATGATTTCTTTGGGCAGGAAACTAAAACCAATACCCGATTCAATAAAATTAACCACCCCTTCGATAGAGTTCATCACTGTTTTATGATACTGATCAATCCCCTTGCTCACCAGCCATGCATCGAGCCTTGCCCTGAATACACAGCCCTGATCAAACACGATGGTTCTAATCGGTTTCTTTTCCAGTAGTTCCTCTAAATTTTTGCAATTGCCGGGAGCAACCACAACAATCTCTTCTTCTTTGATCCTGATCTGTTCAAGTTCCGGATGATCAATCGGCGAAGGCACAAAGGCGGCGTCCAAACGATAATTTAGCACATCACTTAACAAGCTCGGACGCATGGCAGATCTAAACTCAAGGTCGACGTGGGGGAATTTAACGGCAAGTTCATTAACCATTTTTGGTCCTTCAAGCGTCATCATTGTTTCCAGAAAGCCAATTTTAACCTGTCCTTTAACCTGGTCATTTTTACCTATTGTTCTTTTGGCCTCATCTATGATGTGATTAAGCTGCTTGCTATAACGCATTAAGGTCTCCCCTGCTGCCGTTAGCGCTACTTTTCTGGATGTTCTTGTAAAAAGTGGCGTACCGAATTCTTCTTCAAGGTTTTTAATCCTGGCAGTAACGTTCGATTGTACGGTGAACATGGCTTCGGCTGCTTTTGTAAAACTGCCATAATGGGCAACTGCCTCAAACAAATTCAGATCATTGGTATTCATAAATCACAAATTAAGATTCATAATATCATTATAAATCATTTTTAATGATTAAACATACTCTATAGTTTTGTTAAAAAAAAACAATAAATGAAAAACCTAAAATTGGCCGGCATTATCCTGGCTATTTTGTTAACAAAATTGAACGTTATGGCACAATCAACTCCAACAACACATCCAACTCCATCATCAGCTAATGTCCATTATCGCCGTATAAATGTAAATGGCCTGAGTATCTTTTATCGCGAAGCCGGTCCTGTAAATGCACCGACCATTTTACTGCTTCACGGTTACCCAACTTCATCGCACATGTTTCGTAACCTCATCCCTATGTTGAGTGAAAAATACCATGTAATTGCACCTGATTTGCCAGGCTTTGGTTATACAGACCTCCCTGAGCGTTCTAAATTCGATTATACCTTCGATAACCTGGCCAAAACCATGCAGGGTTTTATCGAAGGATTAAAACTTAACCGTTTCGCGGTGTATGTTTTTGATTATGGAGCACCTACCGGATACCGCCTCGCTATGGCCAATCCAGAAAAAATCACAGGAATTATTTCGCAAAATGGAAATGCTTATACCGAAGGCCTAAGCGAAGGTTGGAACCCTATACAACGCTATTGGAAAAATGATACTCCAGCCAACAGAGCAGCATTGAAGGAGTTTTTAACCCATGATGCAACTAAATTCCAATATCTTACGGGAGTTACTGATCCATCTGTTATTGCACCAGAATCTTATACTTTAGACCAGTATTTTCTCGACCGCCCGGGTGTGGCAGAGATTCAGCTGGATTTTTTAAAGGACTATAAAAGCAATGTAGCGCTATATCCCAAATTCCAGGAATACTTTAGAACATACAAACCAAAAATCTTAGCCGTTTGGGGCAATAAAGATCCTTTCTTTTTACCAGAGGGAGCAGAAGCTTATAAAAAAGACGTACCTGATGCAATTGTTAAATTTTATGATACAGGCCATTTTGCATTAGAATCGCATGTATACGAAATAGGAAATGAGATCCTGAAATTTTTAGCGACTTTACCTAAATAATCCACCATGCCACAATTGTTTACTTGAAACAGGCAATTGTGGCAATAAAAATTACTTTTATCTCTAATAAATAAAACCATGGAACAAAAACCTCCAATGCCACCATTTACCTATGAAGCTGCTATACAGAAAGTGCAAATGGCAGAAGATGCCTGGAACAGCCGCGATCCGGAGAAAGTATGTCTGGCTTATACTATTGATACGGAATGGCGCAACCGAAATGAGTTTATTAATGGCCGCGAAGAAGTTAAAGCCTTTTTAACCACCAAATGGGCCAATGAACTGGATTACAAACTTAAAAAAGAGTTATGGACCTTTGCCGAAAACCGCATAGCAGTGAGGTTCGAATATGAATGGTGTAACAGCGCTGGCCAATGGCACCGCAGTTATGGCAACGAGCTTTGGGAATTTGACGAAAATGGCTTGATGCAGAAACGTTATGCCAGTATTAATGATTTGGAGATTACAGAAAAGGATCGCTATTTGTAATTTGCAATGGTTGGCAGGAAAATGAGAAACAAAATCTTTGAACGATACCGGATGGTTCAAAGATTTTGTAATTGTCTTCATTTCTATCCCAAATGTATTACCGCATAAAGCGCTACTATAGAAATCATTGTCCAAAGCAACAAACCCTGAAGCAAAGGTCTGAAACCTACCGCTACAATTTACAAGTATATGGATTCTGGTTTGTTAGTTCATTAGTCATTAGTTCATTAGCCATTCGTTAATTGGCTTGATTGTTTATTGGTGATTAATTATTAGTTATTATCCATTGTTTATTGTCTATTGATGATCGTTTATTGATCATTGGTGATTATTCAAATACTTGTTTAAAATCATAATCAACTCTAACCTGCCAACTCATGATTCTGCACTAAAACCCAGTTCTTCCAATAACTTTGCACAATACCACTCTTGCCTTGGCAAATGAAAAGGTCCTTTAAATAAGTTGCCTTTAGCGGTTTGTGCGACTGTTCCATCGCGGTGCAGGTAGCCGAACCATTCACCATGTTCTTTATCGTGAAATTTATCGTAAGCATAATCATGAACCATTTTATGCCAGCGGGCATATTTTTCATCGCCAGTTAACGTGTAGGCCAGTAATGTCGCAATTATGGTTTCGTTCTGCGGCCACCAGAATTTCATATCCTGCCAATATTCCTGCACCGGTTTATTGTACACATCTTTAAAATACAAAATCCCGCCATATTCTTTGTCCCAGCCACGTTCCCACATATAATCGAGCATTTTACAGCCCAGTTTAATCAGTTCGGGATCGTTATTGCGGTATTTTGCTTCGTGCAAGATAAACCAGGCACCTTCTATGGCATGGCCGGGATTTAAAGTTCTTCCGTCTATATGATCGATTATACTGCCATCTGGCGCTACCTGTTCCATCACACACTGAATATCATCTTTCACAAAATCGTTTTTGATTTCTTCAATCCATTTAGAAATCCATTCGTCGCAACGGGGATCGCCAATGGTTTCTCTCAGCTGCTGGGCAGTATTCATCATAATCATGGGCACTCCAATACCTTTTGCTGGCCTGGTACCGGTAAACTTTGCTGGTAATAAACCTGGTGTTGTGGCATATTCGATACACTTTCCAAACAGACACCTCGCTTTTTCCGCAGCGGTTTCATCACCACTTGCCTGTGCATAAGCAGCATTGGCAATCACCGCAAAGGTTTCAGAAAAATAATAGCGCCTTTTGCGAATCGGTTGCCCATCACGGGTTACATGAAAAAACATCTGTCCGTCAGTGTCAAAACAATGGTTATTTAAAAAGTCGATACCAGATTTGGCTCCATCTAACCATTCCATTTTATGTTCAATTGTATTACAAAGGGTTGATAACAACCATGCAGCACGGCCCTGGATCCACACCGCTTTATCGTCGTCGATCAAACTTCCATCCCGGTCTCGCATGAGCAGGTAACCGCCATGTTCCTGATCAATTGATCTTGGAAACCAAAATGGAACCGTGTTATTTAATAACTGTTTTTTATAGAATACAGCAAGATTTTGCAGTTCTTCGGCAGTATAACTCATATTTTTTAATTTATAGGAATGGAAAAAGTTGAAGCCGGCAGTTTGGCTTCGTTCATTAAATTGGCATGGGTAAAGGGCTGCCAGGCATATAAAACTTGTATGATCTTTAACTTCGCAGGTACAGTTAAATGCACGGCATTGTTAAAAATAACTGCTTTAACAGGCCAATGATTCCCTTTCTTATCTTCTACTTCAAAGCCTTTTACTGCTAAGCCGGAACCAGCCATCAGTTTTATAGCATGAGCAAAGCGAATAATGATGGTATGCCCATCCCTTCTGGCTGTCACCACTACGGGACCACTGGCTTGAATCTGCCTATGATAACTGTTTTTTATGGCCAATAAAGCCAGCCGTTCACCTATTTCTTTTTTATGTACAGGATGAACATTAAGCGAATCGCCCAGATCGGAACTTACCGCCATGCCCGAATTTGGAATAATGGCCTGCAGTTTCCGTTGCGCATCTCTAAAATAGGGCCATGAAGGGCGATCAATAGAAGAAAGTTGAACATAATAAAAAGGAAAATTATCATTCCATTTTTTTCGCCAGCTTTTAACCAACAAAGGAAATTCATGATTAAATAACTCTACATTGTGCGCATTGCTCTCTCCCTGGTACCATATCACCCCTTTTATCGGAAATTCGGTTAAAGTTGAGATCCCCGCTTCATCATTGTAAGCAGGTTCGTAAGGGTGCCGCTGTTTTGGATTAATCGCATTTTTAAGATTTACCGATGCCCTGTCACGTACCCAATCCTGGATAAAGTCGGATTTACGCCAGTTGGCTAACAGATCAACGAGGAGATCATCATTTTCTAACGTTGTTCGATCCATCCACGATTCTAATGTTGATCCACCAACTGCCATTTGAATAAGTCCAATCGGAACCTTTTCGCTAGAGGCTAGCTTTTCTCCAAAATAATATGCCACTGCAGAGAAATCGCCCACTGTGTTTTCTTCCGGTTTGGCCCAGCTTCCGGAAAAATAGTTAAGCGCATTTACTGCGTCCAGTGTTTTGGTGTCCCACGTAATGTTATCTGTTTCAGCAAGTGGATTAAACTTCAATAACCTGATGGAAAGATTTTTATTTAAATGGCTTAAGGTAGCCTGGGCAGTTGCCGATGATTTTAATGGGAAAGCCATGTTCGATTGACCGGAACATAACCATACGTCGCCAAGCATCACATCTTTTAATACTATATATAGTTTACCAGCCCGAAGTTTAAGGGTATAAGGCCCGCCAAATTTCATTGGTTTAAAAAACACTTTCCACTTCCCGTTAACATCTGCTTTAGTTCGTAGCGTAAGGTGGTTAAACTCAACTTCAACCTGATCTCCGGCATTTGCTGTTCCATAAACCGGAATTTGTTTATCGCGCTGTAAAACCATGTGATCGGTGAACAATGGGTGTAATTTGAAGCCGCCAAAACTCCCTGTTAAATGTGCATATACGGTTTTAGCAATTATAGCTGCTCCGGTAGTATCCGGGTGCAAGTAATCGGCAAATAAGTCCGGACGGTTATTCAATGCTGTATTGAGGTCGATGAGCTCAAATGCATTTGCTTTTGCTATCTGTACAATTTTACCCTGAATCTGCCAGTACCAATCGCGTGTTCCCGATTTAAACCGCGGATGACCACTAAAAATGGGGCTTAGCTTGCAGATATAAATTTTAAGCTTAGGGTTTCCCTGTTTTAAGCTGTCTATCAGCCATTGGTAATCCGATTGAAAATCGCCTTTATAATTTGGCCAGTTCCTAGGATCGGTATCATTTAAACCAAGGTGGATAATCGCAATATCAGGGCGAAAATTTAATACCTCGCTAAATTCTTTTGTTTTATAGTACGGATTATGGCCCTTTTTCAGCAATGTAGCCCCGCTATGACCAAAATTACCCACCAAATATTGCTCACCCAAAAGTTGTTGCAATTGCGCAGGGTAAGCTTCTTTTTTCGAATCTGGCAGCAAATAGCCCGCTGTTACAGAATTTCCGATGCAGGCTATTTTTATTTTTTGTGCATAAGTATTTCCGCCGAACAGTAAGATCAGCCCGATTGATAGTCTTAAAAAAGCTTTCATTGAAGGTTATTTAACAATTTCGCTCACCGGAATGCGGACAAAATATAGATCTTTCAACCCTTCGTAAAAGAAGCCTATGGTTTTGTCATCAATCTTTGTTATGGAAGAATAACCATAAAACTTTCGGTCATCGATAAGGAGTTCATTTTTCCTGTTCCAGCTTTCACCCAGATCCAAACTGGCTTTTATGGTTAAATTATAGCGGTTAAACTGTGTATTATTATTCCCGAAAAACACTACCTCTTTCTGTCTGCCCTTTACCAGTACATTTGCTTTAATAAAACTTGCCATACAAACCGGATCTTGGAGGGCATTATAAGAGGTATGGTGCTCTGTCCAGGTTTTACCCAGATCTGTAGTGGTGGCTACACTTCTAAAACTGCCACGGTTATCGCGCATGTTGAGCATTAAAACACCTGGCGTGGTTTCAATAATCTGACTTTCTGTAGTATTTGGCTTTGGCCCGTCTTCTGTTTTCCAGGTTGCACCATGATCATTACTGTACAACAAAGTAGAATAAGGCATGGCCTTTTCATCCCAGTATTGCGCTGCAAAAACCAGTTTACCATCTGCCATTGCGATACCGCTACCCGGCCCATTAAAAAACAGGTTCCATTCCGGATCTTTAACATTTTTGGTGATACTTTTAGGTGCCGACCAGGTTAATCCGTCATCATCACTGCTCACCAACACCAACTGGCCGGTAACATCTTCTGATAAACCGGGTTTTGATCCTGCAATAGATCTGTTTCCTTTGCTCCATAATGCTGCCACCCAAATCTTTTTGGTAACGGGATCGAAAAGTACGGCCGGATCGCCAACCCCATTGTTTTCGTTCGGTTCGCCCATGTCCATAATCACTTTCAATGGCGCCCAGCTTTTGCCCCCATCGGTACTTCGGCTCATCCCTACATCAATATTTCCGGGCAGGTCTCCTGAATTTTTATAGCGGATATCGTAAACAGCAATTAATGAGCCTTTATCTGTGGTGGTTATCCCGGGGATCCGAAAGGTATTGATACCGTTTTCACCAGCTTTTTTAACGGCGACACCTAATCTTTTTACGTAGCCCTGCCCCTCCTCTGTCATTACGTATTTATTTGCGCCTGTGTCTTCAACCTGGCTAACATGAAATTCGATTTTGGAATCGATATCGGCATCCTCTCTAAGCTTAGCACTAAACCAGATGTAATGCATCCCTGGCTTAAGGTTAATGTTCAACTCAAAGCTAATATTTACAGTGGCAGGGTTTATGGTAGTTAACTTATTTTTAGCTGCAAAAAGCGGTTCCTGATCGGTAAAATACACATCTATTTTTTCTACAGATTTAAGCCCTGCGGGATTGAGCCTGGCAGCTATTTTTTTAAATGAAATTTCTTTTTCACCAGCCGGGATATAAATCAATACCCGCAAAAGCGGATTCGTTTCCAATCCTTTTAAAACCGGAACCACAGGCGATGATGCCGTAATCGTGATTCCTTTTGGCGGTGAGGCTTTTAATGCAAATGAAGCGAATAGGAGCAGCAAAGCTAAGCCTGCTTTTATTTTAAATTTTCTCATAATTTTCTGTTGATTTAAGCATCTTCAAAATCGTTAAATTTCGGACGCAGGAAATAAAGCTGAATCATCAGGGCGATAAAAACAATAATGGATAACATGGCGAAATCTTTCCCAAGGCTGCCCGAATCAGTTGATTTACCCAATAAATCGGTAATAAAAGCCCCTGCAAAAACACCGGTCATATTCATTATGCCATAAGCCGTAGCCCTGTATTTTGAAGAAACAAACTGACAAAGAATAGGCATATTATTGGCATCGAACATGCCATAACCAAAACCGAAACAAAAGGCCGCCCCTATGATATTGAACAAAGAATGCCCAAAACCGATCAGCAATAAAGACGGAATGGTTAAACCCAGGCCAATGGCGCTGGTATAAATACGCCCTTTAATATTTTTCTGCACCCACCTGTCGGATAAAATGCCTCCAAAAATTACCCCTAAAAATGAAGAAGCAGCAATGGTAATGGTCGAAATTGGTCCTGCCTGTGCCATATCGATTCCTAAATTATTGGCAAATAAAGTAGGAAGCCAATTTTTAGTTGCCCAACCGGGTAAACTAGGGATGGCAAAATAGATGAGGATTATCCAGAAAGAAATATTGCTAAACAAAAGCGCCAGTCCTTTAAAAAGCGAGGGTTTTGGTTGAACAGACTTTTTTTCCTGCAATAGCACATTCTTTTTTTCTCTTAGAAAAAATACCAAAATCAATGCGTAAACAATCCCAACAAAACCAAAAGAATGGAAAGTAGCCTGCCATGAAAATTTTGAAGCAATGGTTGCACCAAAACCGCCCAGTGCCTGCCCCATGTAAAGGCCCGTCATGTGGATGCCAATGGCTACCGATCTGGTTTTCGAACTGTGGTAATCGGCTATTAGTGATAAACCTGCCGGGATATAAAGTGCCTCACTTACCCCCATTAATGCCCTTAACCAGTAAATCTGATTAAAAGTAGTAGCGTAGCCCATTAAAAAAGTAACCAGCGACCAAACCAGTAAACTGCCCACAATTAGCCATTTCCGGTTTAATTTATCGGCAATAATTCCAGATATGGGGCTCATTAAGCCATAAATCCATAGAAAAATAGCCATCAGATAGCCAAAATTGGTAGCCGATTGCAGTTCGGCAATATCCATCTGCATGGCAGGCTTCATGGTTGAAAGCATTTGACGGTCCATATAATTTAACAAGGCTACAAACCAAAGCAGTGCAACTACCACCCATGCGTATCTTTTCTCTCTCATCTGTTAGACTTTAATTTCCCCACCAAAATATTGGGCGTTCTTATTCCTGCTTTAATTTCTCCCCCCGCTAAAATCACCTCATGACCTGAAACCACTGCATTGGTGGTAACTGTACCATAAGGCATCAGGTTTTTTAAGGTTTGCCAGGTGTTGTTTGTAATATCATATTTTAAAACTGACCTGCTAAAACCGGGGTGATTAGATTGCAGCTTAATTTTCTGCTGATTTAAATTCTCTTTTTTAACGGGATCTTGCTCCTGTTCGATTGTTGCAATCAGTTTCTCTGCCTGATGAAAGGTTTCGCCCTGATCGCCACTGAAGATTAAAAGATCTTTTCCCTTTGCAATACCAGCAGCTGCAGATAAAACATAAGGCATTGATTTTTTTACGGTCCAGTTCTGTTTATCTATATTAAAGGCAAATACACTATTGTAAATGCTGCTGGTATCACCCTGGTTTCGTTTTCGCCCTCCAATGAGGAAAATTTCATGAGTATCTTCAGGATGCAGCAAAACGGTATGGGAAACGGAATGAGGCAGATTGGTCATTTTTTTCCATCCCTCCTGCGGTTTTGATAAATTTAACGATAAAAACAGATCGGTTGCTCCATTTTCCACTTCACCCCCTGCCAGGTAGATTACATCTCCAATTACGGTTAAAGCAGCATTACTTAAGGCATTTGGCAAATCAGGAAGAAAGTTAACATGTAATTGTTGAGCTTTCCAATCTAAGATCAATGCCTTATTACTCAGTCCGTTTTCATTTTCGCCACCAGCAACAACAATTCCATGCGAAGTGCTGCAAACTGCAGCGTATGCCAGATTAAAAGGTAATTTCAAGTTTTCCTTAGTAGTCATTAAACGTAGATTACCTGCAGTTTTAAGATATAGAAAAACATCACTGTAATATTTCTTTTTGCCTCCGTTCCAAGGCATGCCGTCAGGAAAATTTGTTCCGCCAGCAATAAGTACAACATTGTGATCGGTACCCGAAATTGCACCCGCTAAACCAATAGCTGCTTTTTGTTTAGGCGCAGGTGGTATTTTGGCTGCAACACTCCAGGTTATATTTTCTACATGTTGGTGCTGTGCCAATAATTCTGGTGATATGATAGATGTAAGCAAGAAAGTAAGGTATAAAATAAAGTTTTTCATTAATATTTAATTTGGGCACAAATAAAGATAACCATTACTTGTTGCTTTCAATTTCATCATGCTCCACCCTTTCAGGCAAACATAATTTAATCCCTGATCAAGAGGATACACAGAGATAAAATCCGTGTTAGCGGTGTACAGCTGTGGTTAAAGAAGCTTTCGATTTAAAAGCCTGAAAATCTAAATTTTCAACATCAGTTTTAAATTGTTCAAATGCTGCTGCATCCATGTTTCTAACAGGTAATCTGAATTCGCCACAATCTAAACCGATCATTTTCATATAAGCTTTACCTGTTGCAATTCCACCATATTTACCTAATAATCGGATAAAATCGATCGATTTCTGCTGCAATGCAACGGCAGTTTTCAGTTCGTTTTGTTCAAAAGCTTCAATCAATTGATTATACAAAGGAGCAAGGTAGTTAAACGTACTTCCTACAGCACCTTTTGCGCCTAAAACCAGTGCAGAAAGCATATTTTCGTCACGACCCCAAAGCATATCGTATTTGTTATTTTTGAAACTCATACAGGATAGAAAATCCATAAAATCCTCATGGGTGTATTTTATGCCTGCGAAATTTGGTATTTTACCATCAACGGCTTCCAATAAATCGATCATATTGTGGTTTGCCCCTGTTAATACCGGAATATGATAGTAATAAAATGGCATATCGGGTACAACAGCAGCAATTTCGGCACACATTTCGGCCAAAACTTCAACAGTTGCGGGTTTGAAATAAGATGGCGCAGTAAATGAAACGCCATAAAGGCCTATTTCTGAAGCGTGTTTCGCCAATACTTTGCAATCAGCCAGGCAGGTTCCCCCAAGTAAGGTCATTACTTTAAAATCCGAATCGCTTTTGCAGGCATCAGCCCATGCTGCCGCTACTTTCATTTTTTCATCAAGCGTAAGCGAAACCCCTTCTCCGGTTGATCCACAGATAAAAGCACCTGTAACACCGTTCTTTTTTAAAAATGAATAATATTCCGGAATCAGCTGCAGGTTTAATTCACCATCCTGATGAAACGGAGTAAATGGCGCAGCAATAAGTCCTTGTAATTTAATGTTTTGCATATTGTATTTCTGTATAATTTAAAAGATAGTACTGAACGTTGCCAATTTCTACTGACTTCAGCATTAAGAATTAATGGAGAAACCTTTAAGTTTAAAGATTTCTCCGTTCCGCTTCACTCCATCCGATAGCTATCAAATCGAAATGACGTTCAATTTCTTTAAAAAACCGGATAACCCGGGTTTTGTACCAGCGCCCTGTTGTTGGTAAGCGTACTCCGATCTAAAGGCCATAACAGCTTATAGGAAGTTGCCGCGGTAATGCTTGTATACTCGTAAACGAAACTATCGCCCATGCGCCTTAAATCGTACCAACGTTTTCCTTCACCAACAAACTCCAGAAAACGTTCTTTTAAAATGGCTTCATTTGCATTTACATCTACCGCTTGGTTTGGATACCCCAAAGTAGCTGCATTATAATTTGCGCCATATCCCCTCGCCCTAACCAGGTTAATTTCTGCCACCGGACTTTCACCTAAAATCACCTTTGCCTCAGCCAGTAAAAGTAACAGGTCTGCATAGCGATAAATCAAAAAATCATTTGTATAAACCCTGTTACCTGCATTTTGCTCGCCCTGATATTTTTTAAGAAAAGCACCTGCAATTGAATAAGTTCCGGCAGTATTTTTAGTATAGGCGGCCTGAATGGAAACATTTTTTCGCAGATCGAGATTATTGAACTTGCGGTATGTAGCAATTTTGGTTGGTGCCCTTAACAAGCCACTATAATTATCGGTAGCTACATCAAATTTACGGTTGCCCACCGAATCGTAAAAATTAACAATTAAACCTGTTTGAGGTACATAATTACCAATGAAACCCAATGTAGCTTCGTCTAATTTATTTTTGGAAGAGAATATAATTTCGTTGTTATCCTTGTTTGTGGTCGAAAAAACATCGGTAAAATTGGGCAATAATGATAGTGTAACATTGGCCTGGATATCGGTTAATGCCGTTTTAGCTGTTGTAGCATCGGCTGGCCCTCCGCTCCGGTGTGCATTCCACAGGTAAACTTCGGCTTTCAACATTTGGGTGGCTGCTTTTGACCAAAATCCTTTTTTATTTTTAGCATCAAAAACATAGCTTGATCCAAAATTTGAATTAGAAAGCTCAATATCCGCTTTAATAAGCGCCATTACATCGGCCTCGCTTGATGCAGCTTTAGCCAGGTTGGATACATCAACTGAGGTTGTGGGCGCTGTTTGGATAATGGTTTTGCCCCAGGTTCTATACATCTGGAAATAATAAAAAGCACGTAAACCATAGGCCATCCCAAGATAATTTTTCTTTTTTGCATCTGGTAGAATACTGGTTTCATTCAGTTTTTGGATCAGTAAATTAATCTGGTTGATATTGGTATAAAAACCACCAAAACCACTAACGCCTGCGTTATCGGCATCGAGTGTTTGCAGCCACATGCGCTCTAAACCCTGCGTTGCCTCGCCTGTAAAAGTCGCTGTAGAACCGGGATCAGTACCGAAAATATCGGAACGCAACTCTCCCAAATATTGAAAATTAGCATTGTGCCCCCTAAAACGGGTATATACGCCATTTACGAAAGCATCAAACTGATCGGCAGTTTGCCAATAACTTGCATCGCTTAAACTACTCACCGGACTTAAGTCCAGTTCATTTTTACATCCGGTAAAGATCAGGCCAGAAAGGCTTAACAGTACCAATATATTTCTAAATATCGTTTTCATCTTTTGATCGTTTTTTTGTTAAAAGCCCACCTGAAGTCCCATTATGAATGTCCTCGGTGTTGGATACGTTCCTGAATAAATACCTGTAATGGTTGTTCCCGATACCGGTGGCTCTGGCGATGGACCTGAAAATTTGGTGATGTACAAGAGGTTGCTTCCGGTTACATAAATCCTGGCGTTATTAAAGAATTTTGATTTCTGTAACAGTCCTTTGGGAAGGTCGTAAGAAAGGGTAACCTCTCTAAGGCACAAATAATCACCTTTTTCATAAAACCGCGAATTGTTTCCGTTCAATACGGCATTTCCGTTGTTGGCACGGGTATAATTTTGTTTAGAACCCGCCACCTGGTCGGCATAATAAACCTTTGGAATATCGGTATCGGTGTTGGTTGGCGACCAGGCCTGCGCCTGTAGATCGATATAGTTGAAAGTACCCTGATAGTTACCCAATGTACGGGTCACAAGATCGTTGTAAATGGTATGTCCTAAAGCAAAATCCCATCTGTTGTAAAACCCAAACCCCTTGTAACTGGCATTGAAATTAAAACCACCCGTCCATTTTGGGTAAATGTTACCCAAATAAACCTGATCCCTTGAATCGATGATGTTATCACCGTTTACATCCTGCCAGTTCACATCTCCCGGGGTAATTCTTCCGTTAACTCCTGAAGCTAAATTGGGTCCGGTTACACCAGCTATAGCATCGGTTCTGTTGCCTGCAACTGCAGCAACCTCGGCGGCATCTTTAAAAATAGAAACCTGACGGTAACCGTACATATTGCCAAGGGGCTGGCCTTCCTGTAAACCACCTACCCATATCACCTGACCTGATGCAGGATCGTAAATCTGTAAACCGCCTTGTCTGTTATTCTCATTTCCGTTGAAAGGCAATTTCAGGATTTTGTTTTTTACGAATGATGCATTGGCACCTGCATTTAATTTAAAATCGCCTTTGCTTAAGATTTTTGCATCTATTCCAATTTCAACTCCTTTGTTCTGAAATGTACCTAAATTGGTTCTGAAACTTGAAAATCCGGTATAGCTCGGCAGGTCAAGATTGGTTAACAGATCACTCGTTTTACGGTCGTAATAATCAAAAATAACAGTAATGCGGTCGTTTAATAAACCCATGTCTAAACCCAGATCTGTGGTTTTACTCTTCTCCCATCTTAAATCACTATTAATGATCCCGGTGTTCAAAAAACCTGCACTTCCATTATAATTTCCCTGTAAGCTGTAAACACCTTGCGTTTCGTACCGGCCCAAACCTGCAATATTTCCATTCTGGCCATAGCTGATCCTTGGTTTCAGGCTCGAAATAACCTGACTGATTTTGGAATCCTTAAAAAATTCTTCGCGGTGTACGTTCCATCCGGCAGAAATTCCAGGGAAGAAACCGTTTCTATTTTCGCTGGCCAAACTAGATGCTCCATCAAGCCTAAACACAGCCGTAAACAGGTATTTCTGATCGAAATCGTAAGCAAAACGGCTAAAAGCTGATAAAATCTTATATTCTGTTCTGGTTGTGTAATTAGATCCCGCAGCGAATGTTGTAGAGGCATTTGCGGTCGGGATATCATCAGTTGGTGCATTTTGCCCCAAAACCTGGGAAGCATAAGATTTTACATCAAAGTATTCTCCACCGCCCATCAGGTTAAAATTGTGTTTTCCGAAAGATTTGGTATAATTTAATATTCCGTTGTATTGTGTTTGAAAATCCCTGCCAAAACTACTTGTTGAGTTCCTCGTGGTACTGCTACCCGAATTGGCAAAAATCTGCGCATAAGTCTGGGTTGATTTTTGGAAAGATTGATCCAATGTTTCAAACAGGTAGGCGTTACCCGTGGCTTTAAAATAAAGACCTGGAATAATATCCCATTTTACGGCAGCATTGGCCACAACCCTGTTTACTTCATTCGATCGGTCTAACCTGCCCAACCAATATAAAGGATTACCATCGCTGCTGCTGTTGCCGGGATTGGCTACCGTTTTTGCTTCATCAATCCAGGGGTTAAAAGTTGGCCAGATGGCTAAGCTTCTGTATAAAGTATTTACCTCACCACCTATGGTGCCCAGTTGAGAAGATGTTGACAAGGTTACGCCTGAGCTGATTTCGACATTCGGCTTAATTTTATAGGATCCGTTAATGTCGCCAGTGTACCTTTTGTATTTCGAACCTACAATTACACCATCCTCATTATAGGCATCGAAGGCTGCAAAATATTTCCCTTTGTCATTTCCACCGCTTGCACTCACATAATGATCTTTGGTATAGGTATTCTGGAAAACCAAGTCCTCCACTTCTCCACCATGATCTTTATACATGATCTGTCCACCGTACGGATCGTTAACCAGCTGCCAGCCACTTGGCAAAACCGTAGTGCCCGGTATGTAGGTCCTGATATCAAAACTGGCAAGATCTGCCGCATTTGTCGACAAGCCCAACCCCCTCGAGCTATTTGCCTGGGCCAATGTTCTGCCCGCATTTAAATAACCCAAACGGGTATAGTAGATATAATCGCCGGCGCCCATATATTGGTATCCTTTGCGCTCCTGATTATAACCTCCTGTAAATTTATAGGCAATCTGCGAACTGCCTGCTTTGCCGGTTTTAGTGGTTACCAATATAACCCCATTGTTTGCCCTGGCGCCATAAATGGCTGTTGCAGAAGCATCTTTTAAAGTTTCGATCGACTCGATGTTTTCGGAAGAAATGTCGCTTAATGACCTGATTACCCCATCAACAATCACAAGGGGTGCGCCCGGACTGTTGATAGAAGCTCCGCCACGCAGCAATATTGAAGGTGCGGCTCCAGGCTGTCCGGATGCGGTAACTACCTGTAGCCCCGGAACGGTACCCTGCAAAGCTGAAGCGGCGTTTGATCGTGGCGTATTGGCCAATACTTCTTTATCTAATTTAGAAATAGAACTGGTAACACTCCTCCTGTTTTGTGTACCATAACCCACTACCACTACTTCATCTAAACCTTTGCTATCTTCTAAAAGCTTCACATTAACGTTAGCTTGATCCTGAATGGTTACTTCTTGCGACAAGTAGCCGATTAAGCTAAAAACCAACACGTCACCTTTATTAACCTTAATGGTATAAGTGCCTGCCGGATTGGTTGATGTTCCGTTTTTAGTCCCCTTAACCAAAACGGTAGTACTTGGGATTCCTTGTCCTGAGGCATCTGTAACTTTCCCGGTGACGGTTTGCTGTGCAAATGCCGGAATTGTAACCATTATCATTACAAATGGTAAACAATGCCTGATGAGTTTAAAGTAAATTTCTTTCATAATTTGGTTATATCAATTTGTATTATGTTATACATAATAATACTAAGTACCGATTTATTTTATTTATTTGCAAATGGTTTCAATAAAATTTCTACAAAAATCTAGTAGCTTAACTTTATATTTGCTCAGAAACCTATTTAAAGCCAGATTTCAACAGAAAAATAAATTATACATAATAATGGAAAGCATCAGTAATTTTAAACAAGTGGATACCAGTTCGTTGGTAGATCGTGTAGAAGATAAGCTTGTTCAGCTTTTACAGGAGCGGAAGCTGAAGGTTGGAGACAGCATCCCTACCGAGCTTGAACTGTGTGCAGCCCTTGGCGTAAGCAGAACCGTTGTACGGGAGGCCATGTTAAGATTACGGATGATGGGGTTAATCGAATCGAAAAAGAAAAAAGGAGCAGTAATCACCAGTCCGGATTTATTTGGCATCCTTTCTAAAAGTATGAATCCACATATTTTAGACCAGGGAACCCTCAAAGAAATTTTTGAGATCAGGCTGGTGCTCGAAATCGGAATGGCCGATTTTCTTTTTCAGCGCATTACAGATGAAGACCTGAAAGAACTGAGGACCATTGTTAACAATGAACCCGAAGCTTCGCAGGATCATCTCTTTAATATCGAACACGAGATTGCTTTTCATGGAAAACTCTATGATATTACGGGAAATGAAACCCTAAGAAAATTCCAGAGTATGCTGTTGCCGATATTTGATTTTGTACACAATAGCGGCCTGCTTAAAAAACAGGGACAGCTGCATAAATTCGTATCCCACAAAGGCCTGGTTGATATTTTGGAAAACGGATCACCTGAACTTTTCCGCAATGCGATGAGAAACCACCTGGAAAATCATTTTAACCGTTTGTTTGCAGAAGAATAGGTTGGTTCAATAGTTCATTAGCCACTGGTTCATTGGCTATTGGTAACTGATGATTGCTCATCGGTTATTGTTCGAAAAAATTTTTAAGAATAATCGACTTCAGACTGAAGACTCTGGACTCTCAAACAACTAAATCCATTTAGACTTGTTATTCGTTTATTTATATATAAAAACACATACAATGAAAATATTAATTGCACTATCATTCCTGTTAAGTTTTGGTTTTTATGCCAACAGTCAGGAAAGTAAAACACAAATAAAAAATCCATATTACTCCCGAACCGATACCAAAAAACTAAACGTTAAAAATTCGGAATGGAAAAAGATTTTATCGCCGGCTTTATATGCAGTTGCGCGTGAGGCCAATACGGAAAGAGCATTTACAGGAAAATTATGGAATGCCAACCAAAAAGGAACCTATTATTGCGCAGTTTGTGGCAATGCCTTATTTAAATCGGACGCTAAGTTTGCAAGTGAATGCGGCTGGCCGAGTTTCTTTGAAACCATCCGCAAGGGAAGTACCATTTATAAAGAAGATAACAGTTTAGGCATGGAGCGCATAGAAGTAGAATGCGGACGCTGTAATTCGCACCTTGGCCATATTTTCGACGATGGACCTGCACCTACGCACAAACGTTACTGCATGAATTCGATAGCGCTCGATTTCGAACCTGATGGTTTCGCACAGTAAACAGCTTAAAACAAAAAAGGCTTTCTTTGCCATAAAGAAAGCCTTGCTCAGAAAAATCCCCTATTTAGCTTAGCATAATCTGGTAATTTACATTTACTCTTTTCGGATAATTGCTTTCCTCATTGTTTAGGGAAACAAATGCAGCATTTCCATGAACCTGATTTTTCAATGCATGCTCATAATGCGCCTGGATGGTTTCCTGGTAATCGTGCTGAACGCTTTTTGTAGTTTCGGCTAAAAGATTTCTGTCATTCAGGTTTTCCGGCAATAAAGTGATATCGCAGTTTCCTTCACTGATTTCTTTGACTAAGTATTTCATTTTTGGTTTTAAATCTTCGTTTCCTGTTTTATGAATAACATTTCGAGAACGGTCAAAAATATGGTAACTCTTTATTTTTCATGTAATCTAAAAGTTAATTTTTTGACCCAAATGCTGTATTAATTTCAATTCACAGCGTATAATTGAAACGACAAGAGCCCCATAAAAGTAAAATAACAACATGTAATCATCTGAATCAGCTGGTTGTAAAGGATTGTTAAAAGATTGAAACTTTTATCAAAAGCTATTGTTCTTTATACAGAACGTATTTATTTACAATATGTTAATCTAAATTACAGGATAAGGAAATGAAAAAGATATTGGTGGTTGATGATAACAGGGATATATTAGAAGTAATAGAATTGATTTTAAGTACTGAAGGTTACGAGGTAAATGGATTATGGGATGCAAGTATGCTTAATCAAAGAATTACAGATTTTAACCCTGATTTAATTTTACTGGATGTTATGTTGGGCGTTTTAGATGGCCGCGACCTTTGTAACCTGCTCAAGAAAAATAAACTGACCGATCATATCCCCGTAATCATGATCTCGGCAAGTCATAGCCTTGGCGACATGAATAACCACATTTGTCATCCAAACGATTTTATTGCCAAACCATTCGATATCAACAACCTGATCAATAAAGTGGGCGCCCAGTTGGTAGCTTAAGGTTTTTGTCCAAAGAAATTATTCATAAACACACTCTGAAATTTGATCGAGTTCGCCCAATATTCCCAATTGTGTACGCCGGGTCTTGTCGTAAAATCGTGAGGAATATTATTGTACAACAACTCATCATGCAAACGCAGATTAACTTTATAGAAAAAGTCTTCTGTGCCACAATCAATGGTAATCGCCAGCGATTTAGGTTTAATCAGGTATATCAGATCAATTACACTGTGCTGTTTCCAGCGCTCAGGAAATTCATCTTCCGGTCCTAATCTTTTCGGGATGTTCCACCCATTCGGAAAAGGCTTAATATCAACCCCACCACTCATACTGCCTGCAGCCCCATAAACATCCTGATGTTTAAAAGCTAAATAAAGCGCCCCATGTCCGCCCATGCTTAAACCCGTTATAGCCCTTCCCCTTTTCTCTGCAATGGTTTTATAATGCTCATCGATATAGGTCACCAGTTCTTTGGCAACATAAGTTTCGTACTTCCATTCGGGATCTACAGGACTATCAAAATACCAGCTGGTTACATTCCCATCAGGACATACAATGATAAACTGGTACTGATCTGCCAGATTTTTGATTGCAGGCACTTTATTAACCCATTCGGCATAACTTCCGCCGGCACCATGAAGCAGGTAAAGTACCGGGAAAGATTTACCTGTTTTGTAACCATCGGGTGTAATTACCACCGCTTTAATATTCTTTTTCATTGATTTACTATAGGTCAAAGCAGTATCTACTTCGGCAGCATAAACGATCCTTGTAAATAAAAATAAACAAATGGTGATTAATAAGCGGTTCATCATTGGTAAATTAAAATATAGTGTGGCAATATGATGCTAAATTTATAAAATAACTCTTCATTTTTTGCCATTTCAATGGAGTAAATTAAAAAACATTATACAGCCCTTAACAAGCACTCTTAAAAGATGTTAAAACTTTAAAACAATTTTGTTACATTATGGTTGTTGAACGAATGAACCTAGAAAACATGAATAAAACCTACCCATTTTACATCAAGGCGCCTGTAATCCTTTTAGGATTGGTAATTACAGTATTTATGATGAGCGTATTGAGAGACATCCTGGTACCTTTAGCTTTTGCTGCCTTAATTGCCATCCTGCTAAATCCGCTTACCAACCGTTTCGAAAGAAAGATGCCTAAAATACTCAGTATTATTCTTTCTATGCTCATTGGTTTATTGGTTGTGGTGGCAATACTGTACTTTTTATCTTCACAGGTTGCCCACTTTTTTGACGACCTGGATAGCATTAAGCAGAAATTATCTCAATTGCTTGAGCAGATTAGAAGCTGGTTACAAGGTACCTTCGGTATTTCTACACAAAAGCAGATGCAAATGGTTAACGATGCAGCAAATGGCAGTAAAGCATTGATCGGCCAAACGCTTAGTGGTTTAATGGGAGTTTTAAGTGTGGTTTTCCTGATCCCGGTTTATACTTTTTTAATCTTATTATATAAAACACTGATCCTAAACTTCATTTACGAAGTATTTTCGGAGGAAAACAAACAGAAAGTTGCCGAAATTCTGGGCGAAACCAAAGCAGCTATTCAAAGTTATATTATCGGCTTATTGATCGAAACCTCTATTGTAGCGGTTATGAACTCTGCTGCCTTATTAATCCTCGGCGTACAAAATGCCATTTTAATTGGTGTTATCGGAGCGATATTAAACCTGCTTCCCTACATTGGTGGTATTATTGCCATTGCATTGCCGGTATTAATGGCCACCCTAACCAAAGATGGTTTTACCACTCAATTATTAATTATAGCAGCTTACGCTTTAATTCAGTTTATTGATAACAATATCTTAGTACCGCGTATTGTTTCGAGCAAGGTGCAGATTAATGCCTTAATTTCTATCGTAATTGTATTAATGGGTGCTGCACTTTGGGGTGTACCGGGCATGTTCCTTTCTATTCCTTTCATAGCCGTATTGAAAATCATTTTCGACCGGATAGATGGCCTTAAACCCTGGGGTAAATTGCTGGGCGATAATATACCCACAGAACACATGGGGCAGATGAAAAGGTTTAGGAGAAAGAAAAAATTGGCAACGAGCTAATTTCATATTCTTTCTATTTTTTGGAAATGAGTGTTTAGTAGTACTTCGGTAACTGTAGTCCCGTTCTTCGCTAATTCCGATGAAGAATCGGAACCGCTACTACCGGGTTTATTGAACAATGGTTGCTGCATAAACAGATAATTCGCTAAAAAATATCTCACTCATACTTAAACACCCAGCCTATAATCTTATTACAGAATGGGCCAACTAGACCCGATCCGATAGCTATCGGATGAAGTGGGCGCGAAGCAAAACGGAAAGCGGGGAGAAACAATAATAGCAGTAACAAATTGCTCTCCATATAAAGAAAAAATTGCCACAGATTAATAATTATTTTTTTTTGAAAACGATCGTTCAGCAGCTCTTCGGAACCAGCAGTCCCGTTATTCGCTAATTCCGATGAAGAATCGGAACCGCTACTACCGGGTTTATTAAACAGAGGTAACTGCACAAACCCTAAACTTTCATTAATGCTTAAATGCCCAGCCCAAAATCTTCTTACAGTCTTGCCAAATTGCTCCCATTTATGATTAAAAAATTCGGGGAAAAGAAAAGCCCGCCAAAATGACGGGCTTCAAATTAATTGAGACAATTACTTCTTTTTCAGGAAAGCCAAAACGCTGCTGGCATGCTCATCGCCTTTTAACATTCCTTTAAATTTAAACACCACTTTACCATCCAGATCTACCAAAAAAGTTTCTCTTCCGGTTAAAAACATCACGTCTTTAACGCCAAACATCTTTAAAACCTTATTATCCGGATCGCTCAACAGTGTAAATGGCAGATTATGGTGTTTCTTAAAGTCGGCATGGCTTTGCACAGTGCCAGAATTAATACCGATAATCATCGCATCCGTTGATTTAAACTCCTCGTAACTATCTCTAAATGCACAGGCCTCTTTGGTACAAACACTGCTTTCATCTTTTGGATAAAAATAGATCACCAGCTTTTTCTTTCCGATGTAGTTACTCACTTTAAAATCTTTTCCGCTATCATCTTTAAGGGTAAAATCGGGGATTTTGCTCCCAACTTCCAGCTGTGGGTTTTTACCTTTAGGTTTCGATTCCTGAGCATCAGTTCCTATTCCGATCAGGCCTAAAAGAACTACTGCAATTGCTGTGATATTTGTTTTCATCATTTTATTTAAGGATTTATCCCTACATACGTTTAAGGTAATCAAACGGATGAAAAAATAATGATTTTAATGCCTTGAAGTTTTTTATTTGAAGCTGTAACGATCAATTATTTATTTTGATTACAGCACTAGACTGCTCTACTAATCTTTTAATACCTCTAATGTCCCTTCGACTCCGCTACCATTGACGTTATATCACAAATACTATTAATAAAAACTTTAACCGCTTTCGCATTTCCGTCCAGCTAGGCCATAGCACGGTATCCCCGTTCTACTTAAATCCGGCCTAAAAAATTTTTCGGGCTGCACTGTTCTAGCCGTATAACTGGCTTCAAAAGAAAAATTTTCAGCCGGCATTTTTTCTTTCTTTTTGATGCCAAAAAGAAAGAGCCATTCGGCGGCGGCGAGCCGAGGCAAGACCGTGCTGTATGGCAAAAGAAATCAATTATACATCACTCATATTGTTTTTTATACAATAAATTACTCCTCAGGATGACAAATTGTATGGTGAAGTGGGTAGTTTTATACTCGATTAGATTTCTCGACTGCGTTGCACTCCGCTCGAAATGACGATTTGTTTTATTACATTTGAGCTACACGAATTACCATGAAACTAACCTCTTTTCTGTGCTTCACACTACTGGTAACAGCACTAATTTCTAAAAGTTTTGCCCAAAACAAGCTTCAATCTGCCTCATTTATCACTTTTAATGGTTACAGTAACTCCTTTGCCGAAAAACTTGAAAAAAGCGAGCCTTTAACGGTTGCCTTTTTAGGTGGATCGATTACTAATATGGAAGGCTGGCGTGGATTAGTGTGCAACTATTTAACTAAAACCTATCCGCAAACCAAATTTAAGTTTATCAATGCAGGCATTCCTTCATTGGGCAGTTTACCACATGCTTACCGTGTACAGCGCGATGTGCTCGACAGCGGCAAAATAGATTTATTATTTGTAGAATCGGCCGTTAATGATCATGTAAATAAAACCGCCGAACAAACACAACGCCGGGCTTTGGAAGGTATTATCAGACATACTTTAAGCAAAAACCCGAAAACCAATATCGTATTGATGGCTTTTGCCGATGAAGATAAAAACAACGATTTCGACAATGGTAAAATGCCGGTTGAAGTAAAAGTACACAGCGATTTAGCCGAATATTATCATTTGCCATTTATTAATCTGGCTTTAGAGGTGGATAAACGTATTGCCAATAAAGAATTTATCTGGGCTACCGATTTTAAAGATCTCCATCCGGCACCTTTTGGTCAGCAGCTTTATTTTAATACGATTAAAACTTATCTGGAAGAAAATCAGAAAAATACCAATAGAAAGGCAAATGCTGGTCTGCCTAAAATCATCGACAAATTTGCCTACTCCAAAGGTCAATATATAAATGTTAACGCAGCAGAAAACCTCAATACTTTTAGCATCAACAAAAACTGGAAACCAAGCGATGGTTTAGAGGCCAGACCTGGTTTTGTAAATATACCTGTATTGGAAAGCAGTACGCGAAACAGTGGCTTCGACTTAGTTTTTAAGGGCAATGCTGTGGGTATTGCCATTTTATCTGGTCCTGATGCTGGTATGCTGCATTACCGGATTGATGGTGGTGAAGAAAAAACAATCGATCTGTATACCCAATGGAGTGCGAGCCTGCATTTACCCTGGTATTTGTTATTGGGCGACCAATTGAGTGGAGGCGAACACAAACTGAGCGTACGCACCAGCGAATATCACCATCCAAAATCTACAGGATATACCTGTCGTATCGCTTATTTCCTGGTAAACAGTAATTAATTATTGATCTGGATTTAAAGTCTGGATATGTCTGTAATCTGCTCAGCAGTTAACTAATACAGACAGCATACTTAATCGATTTAGTTTCATTAAAACAATATCCTCCCTTAATTGCTTATATAACAAAACAGTTCATGAAAAACATCAAATTAATTATCCCTGCACTTCTTGTTTTATTTTCAGCCTGTAGCGAAGCCACAAGAAATACAGCAAGCAGCAAGAGCGAAAGCACAGCTCAAACTGCTTCGTCAAATAAAACCGATTCGCTCGAAGCCAAAATTAAAATAAATGGCAACGTTGCTCCCGGAGACCCATTATTATTGAGATTTGTAGTTTACAATAATACTGATTCCGCTAAAAGTTTCTGTATCTGGCATACCCCTTTCGAACCTTTACTCAGCAGCTATTTAAGCATAACTGATGAAAAAGGAGAAGAAGCACAGTACAAAGGCGCAATGGCCAAAAGGGTAATGCCGCCACCGGCATCGAGTTATTCGAAAGTAAATGCTGGTGATAGCTTAGTGGCCAATGCTGATCTGCTCAAAGCCTACGACCTGAAAAAAGGATCGAGTTACAAGGTAGTTTACACGGGTGGCAATATGAGTGGACTGGCATCAAAAGATACGGTAACCTTTATTTATACTGAAGTACACTAAAAGAAGCAAACATTTTATCTTTCGGTTTAAAAAGTGCTGGCAATAAAATAAATGCGGATATTTCCATCTGTGTTCATGCCTTTTAGCTGTGGTTAATTAAAAAGTTAGATAGCAATAGTGGTATTTCACCCCCACTTTTGTCGCATTTACACTTTCGGGGTTGTAAAAGTTCGTATAACTTTACCATACAATTTAAAACAACTAAGAAAATGGAAAACACCACAGCAATCACAGTAGAAACAACCGTAAATGCACCAGTAGAAAAAGTTTGGGAATTTTGGAACAATCCGGATCACATTACAAAATGGAGTTTTGCTTCTCCAGATTGGCATACTCCTTATTCGGAAAACGATTTAAAAGTTGGTGGTAAATTTAAAAGCACCATGGCCGCAAAAGATGGCAGCATGAGCTTTGATTTTGGCGGAACTTATACCACAGTTGATACCAACAAAAAAATTGAATACAGTTTAGAAGACGGCAGAAAAGTAAGCATCATTTTCGAGGCTTTAAGCGAGCAGACCAGGGTAATTGAAACTTTTGATCCGGAATCTACCAACCCTATCGAGATGCAGCGCGGCGGATGGCAGGCTATTTTGGATAATTTCAAAAAATATACGGAAGAGGGGTAAATAGAAAACTCGTCATTGCGAGGAGGAACGACGAAGCAATCTTAATGCGCACGCTGTAGCGAAGGTTGTAAGATTGCTTCTTCAGCTGATAAAGCTTCCTCGCAATGACGATTTTTTTAATATGAAGTAGCTTAGCTTTGTAATCCTTTTGTCTTATTTTAATGAACGCGTTAAGAAATAATCATTAAGAATTGGTTCAAAGGGTGTTTTCATTGGTCATTAAGTAACATTTCGATTATTATTTGATTCGCATAATTTTTGATTTGAACGGAATACTTTGATATTGCCGCCATAATTTACATTTGCCGTGTAAATTATACACTATGCCTCGTATATCTTTATTTTATTCTTCACTATTATTATTTATTAGTTTATCTATTGGTGCAAGTGCTCAAACGCTTAGTCTAAAACAGGCTGTTAATACTGCATTAACCAATTATGGCACCATAAAGGCCAAAAACAACTATGCAGATGCTTCAAAATCTTACATTCAGCAAGCGAAAAGGGAGTATTTGCCAAACTTCAGTTTAAGTGCCCAACAGGATTATGGAACCATCAACGGCCAAAACGGCCCACAGTATGGTTTAGGTGGTTTGGGAACAGCTTCTTCTGGTCCGGCCTTAGATAAGCAAAACTGGAACGCTGCATTTGGCGGATTGTATTTAGCCAATGTAAACTGGGATTTCTTCACGTTTGGAAGAATCAGAGACCGGATAAAAGTGGCCAATGCGGCTTACCAAAGGGATAAAAACGATTTGGAGCAGGAAAAATTCCAACAGGAAATCCGCGTTTCAGGTGCATATTTAAACTTATTGGCTGCACAGCGCTTAACCAGGTCGCAACAAAAAAATCTCGATCGTGCCATTACCTTTCAAAACACAGCCATCATCAGGGCTAAAAACGGATTAATTGCAGGAGTAGATTCTTCCTTTGCAAAAGCAGAAGTTTCGAATGCCAAAATTGCCTTAACAAAAGCAAAAGACCTGGAGCAGGAACAAGCCAACCGTTTAGGCGTTTTAATGGGTTTAACGGCTACTTCATACGATTTGGATACCGCTTCTATTACCCGTATCCCAGGTAATCTGCTCGAGGATACCGTGGTTAAAAGTTCACATCCCCTTTTAAAATTTTACCAAAACCGGGTAGATGTAAGCGATCAACAGGTTAATTATTTCAAAAAACTCTATTATCCAACCTTTACTTTCTTTGGTGTAATGCAGGGACGGGGATCGGGATTTAGCTCAGGTTATGCCTTAGATCAAGGCGCTTATTCTACCAGTTATGCAGATGGTATCAATCCGACGCGTGGAAACTATTTGATTGGCATAGGAATGACCTGGAATTTATCAACTTTATTAAAAAACCGTCCGCAGGTACGTGCACAAGAATACATTAGCCAGGGTTTAAAAGAAGAATACGATATGGTCGATCAGCAATTAAAGGCGCAACTGGCACTTGCCGAAACCAAATTGAACAACGCCCTGGCCAATTATAGGGAAGCACCCATTCAGGTAAAAGCTGCATCTGATGCCTATTTACAAAAAAATACCCTTTACAAGAACGGCTTGACCACCCTGGTTGATCTCACCCAGGCGCTTTTCACTTTAAACAGGGCCGAAACGGATCGGGATATTGCCTTTACCAATGTTTGGCAGGCTTTACTGTTAAAATCGGCTGCTCTGGGCAACTACGACATATTTATCAACGAATTTTAATCTGGCTATATAAATGAATTTAATACGTTTCGCACTCCGCAAACCCATATCCATCTTAGTTTTAGTAGCAGGATTGTTCTTTTTCGGTATTGGGGCCATCAACCAGATCAAGGTTGATATCCTGCCGCAGATGAACCTTCCTGTAATTTATATTGCCCACCCTTTTGGCGGATACACTCCCGATCAGATGGAAGCTTATTTTGGTAAACAATACGTTAACATCCTGCTTTTTGCAAACGGCATCAAAAGTATCGAAACCAAAAACACACAGGGTTTAATGCTGATGAAATTAACCTATTACGAAGGCACCAACATGGCGCAGGCCGCGGCCGAGCTTAGTGCGCTGTCTACCAGGGCACAGGCCATTTTCCCGCCAGGCTCGCAGCCGCCTTTCGTAATCCGCTTCGATGCGTCTTCGCTCCCGGTTGGTCAATTGGTACTGAGCAGCCCGATCCGCACCAACAACGAACTGCAGGATTTAGCCAATACTTATGTTCGTCCAAGTTTTTCGGCTATTCCAGGTTTGCTTTCTCCTGCACCTTTTGGTGGTAGCCCCAGAACGATAGAAATTAACGTAAACCCATCTTTACTCCGTTCGCACAATTTAACGGTCGATCAGGTGGTAGAGGCCATCAGGTTAAATAACCAGACTGCACCTTCAGGAAACGTGAGGATTGGTGATAAAAACTACCTTACGCCAACCAATTACACCATTAAAAAAGTAAAGGATTTTGAAAACATTCCTTTGTTTAAAGGCAGTGTACAAAATTTACAGCTCCGCGATGTGGCCACGGTTAAAGATGGAGCCGATTTGGTTGCAGGTTATGCTTTAATTAACGGAAAACGCTCGGTGTATTTAAGTATCGCAAAATCTGGAGATGCTTCTACCTGGGATGTGGTAAAAAATTTAAAGAAAAACCTGCCGAATATCCAAAGTTCATTACCTGAAGATGTTAAACTTTCTTACGAGTTTGACCAATCCGTGTATGTAATCAATGCGGTAAAAAGTTTAATCAGCGAAGGTGCCATTGGTGCAATTTTAACAGGATTAATGGTTTTACTTTTCCTTGGCGATAAACGCGCTGCCTTGATTGTAATCCTCACTATCCCAACTTCGATTATTGCAGGCGTTTTATTCCTAAAATTATTTGGACAAACGATCAACATCATGACTTTGAGCGGATTGGCTCTGGCGATTGGTATTTTGGTAGATGAATCGACGGTAACGATAGAAAATATCCACCAGCATTTTGATATGGGGAAACCCAAGGCCCTGGCGATCTGGGATGCCTGTAAGGAAATCGCTTTCCCTAAATTGCTGATCCTGTTCTGTATCCTTGCCGTCTTTGCCCCTGCTTTTACCATGACCGGGATTCCGGGTGCATTATTTTTACCATTGGCACTCGCAATCGGATTTTCGATGGTGGTATCGTTTTTATTATCGCAAACTTTTGTGCCGATTATGGCCAATTGGTTAATGGTGGCGCATCCTAAAAAAGGCGCTGCACACCATCCCGGCATTACACAGGATGAGGCAGATTTTAAAGCCACCGGAATTACACTCGAATCGGAAAAAGATACCCTCAACCAAAAAAGGGTTCTGGTAGAGCGGGAAGATTTTAGCGGTGATGGCAAAATTGGCTTTTTTGATAAGTTCAGAAACCGTTTTATGCGTTTTCTAGACCGCATACTCCCTTACAAAAAATCTGTCGTACTAATTTATCTGGTGGTAATTATTGGCTCTGCAGCACTGTTATTGGTCAACATTGGCCGTGATGTTTTACCAAGGGTAAATTCAAGCCAATTCCAGTTGCGTTTACGCGCTCCTGATGGAACACGTTTAGAGCGTACCGAAGAAAAAGCAAACGTTGTTTTGGCAGAATTGAAAAAAATGGTTGGCGAAGAGCATGTAGGCATTTCTTCCGTTTATGTTGGTCAGCACCCGGCACAGTTTTCGGTAAATCCGATCTACCAGTTCATGGCCGGTCCGCATGAAGCTGTTTTTCAGGTAAGTTTAAAAGATTTCGAAGAAGACATGGACGATTTCAAGGATCAGTTCAGGGAAAAAATTAAAAAATTACTGCCTGACGTTAAACTTTCTTTTGAGCCTATCGAATTAACAGACAAAGTATTGAGCCAGGGCTCTCCTACCCCTGTTGAGATCCGCATTGCTGGTAAAAACAAAAAACTGAACGAAAGATATGCCAACAAAATTCTGGCTGAATTAAAGGAAATCCCTTACATGAGGGACGTTCAGATTGCCCAGCCGATTAAATATCCATCATTGAACATCGATATCGACAGAACCCGTGCCGCACAGATCGGGGTAGATATGGCTGATATTTCGAGATCGTTGATTGCTTCCACCTCATCATCACGCTATACTGATAAAAATATCTGGCTGGATGAAAAAGCAGCTTTGCCTTACAATGTACAGGTACAGGTACCGCTTAACCAGATGACCAGTAAAGATGATATCGGAGAAATTCCTCTATTAAAAAATTCTGCACGCCCTGTACTGAGCGATGTGGCTAAAATTACGCCAGATACTACTGCCGGTGAAAACGATAATATTGGGGCTATGCCTTTCCTATCGGTAACCGCAAACCTTTACCATACCGATTTGGGAACTGCATCAAAAGATATGCAAAAAGCAATCAAAGATGTAGGCGAACTGCCAAGGGGATTAAATGTTACCGCAATCGGAATGAGCAAAGTATTAGGTGATACCTTAGATAGTTTGCAATCGGGATTATTAGTTGCCATTGTTGTTATATTCCTGATGCTGGCCGCAAACTTCCAGTCGTTTAAAGTGCCATTGGTTATTTTAGCAACGGTGCCTGCAGTAATTCTGGGATCTTTATTGTTGTTAACCCTAACCGGATCAACCTTAAACCTTCAATCGTATATGGGGATTATCATGTCGGTTGGGGTATCCATCGCCAATGCGGTGTTATTGATTACCAACGCCGAGCAACTGAGAAAGAATAATGGCAATGCGCTCGAATCGGCACGTGAAGCAGCGGCTTTGCGTTTACGCCCGATCATTATGACGAGTATTGCCATGATTGCCGGTATGTTGCCTATGGCCATCGGTCATGGCGAAGGTGGCGGGGCTGTTTCGCCACTGGGCAGGGCAGTAATTGGAGGTTTATTGGCTTCCACATTCGCTGTATTGATTATATTGCCATTGGTATTTGCATGGGTTCAGGGAAAACAAACAACCAACTCGATGTCGCTTGACCCTGAAGATACAGACAGCATCCACTACATTAAAGGTTTAGAAGAAAACGAATAAAATCATCATCACAAATGAATACAAAGATATTTTCAACAGGATTATTAAGTACGGGATTTTTAATGCTTACGGCCATATACGGCTGTGGACATTCAGAATCTAAAGTTGCCGCGAAAAAAGAGAAAGAAGCAAGCATCGCAACATTCGATCTTAAAAAAGAAAAGTTATCAACCCAACTCAACTTGCCAGGAGAACTAATTGCCTTTCAACAAGTTGATTTATATGCTAAAGTGAGCAGCTTTGTGAAGTCATTAAAAGTTGATATTGGATCAGAAGTGAGCAAAGGCCAGTTATTGATGACTTTGGAAGCACCGGAAATGACTTCGCAACTGGCTGCAACACAATCAAGAATTAAAGCTCAGGAAGCTATTTATACCGCCAGCAAAGCCAATTATAACCGTTTATACGAAACCAGTAAAACCCCAGGTACCATTTCTACCAACGACCTTGACCAGGCGATGGCGAAAAAGAACTCCGATCTGGCACAGCTCGAAGCCGCAAAAGCAGCTTATAAAGAGGTAGGTTCGGTTCAGGATTATTTAACCATCAGGGCACCATTTAGCGGGATTATTTCGGCCAGAAATGTAAATTTAGGTGCTTACGTTGGTCCGACAGGAAAAGGTTCTGATTTGCCTTTATTTACGTTGCAGGATCAGAAAAACCTGCGTTTGGCGGTTTCCATTCCAGAGGTTTATACCGGCTATTTAAAAGCTGGAGATGAAGTGAGTTTCTCTGTAAAATCTTTACCCAACCAAACTTTTAAAGCAAAAGTGAAACGTTTATCCGGTGCTTTAGATGTGCGTTTACGTTCAGAGCGTGTGGAGATGGACGTACCAAATGCTTCAAAGGTTTTATTACCTGGTATGGTAGCCGAGCTGAATATCCCGCTTCCGGCCAATGCCAGCACCTTCATCATCTCTAAAAAGGCATTATTAGATACCAGCGAGGGATTATTTGTATTAAAAGTAGCTGATAACAAAGCTGTTAAAGTGGCTGTAAAAAAAGGCAGGGAAACTGAAGATAAAGTTGAGGTTTTTGGTGAGCTGGCAGAAGGTGACAAATTAGTGGCAGAACCTACAGAGGAAATGCATGAAGGAATGGTGATTAAACCATAACTTTACGTTACTAAGGATTAATTATGTTATCAAAAAACCAAGAGCTTTCTACGCTTCAAAAAAAGGAAACTTTAGAGGATTTTTATAATAGGCTGAAAATTACAAGGCCAGAGATCCCTACGCCAAGCTTAGGGATGATTAATGATATTGGGCATTTTAATGTTTTTAACAGAAGTGTGGTCTGCACCAACATCCCCTCCGCTTTTAGCCGCAGGGATTTTTATAAAATTTCACTGATTATTGGCAATGGAATTTTGCATTATGCCGATGCTGACATAGAAATTAACGGGCGGGCGCTATTGTTTACCAACCCGAATATTCCATATTCATGGGAAAGTACCTCGCCTAAACCTGCAGGTTTTTTCTGCCTCTTTACCGAGAATTTTATACATAACCGCAACGAAACCCTTCGCGATTCGTTGTTGTGGCGCATAAACGATAGTCCGGTAATTCATATTGATGAGGATCAGGAAGTAACCTTGAGGGATATCTTTTGCAAAATGATGAAAGAAATGGATGGCGATTACATCCACAAATACGATCTGTTGAGGAATTATGTGCAACTAATCGTTCACGAAGCATTAAAGGTAAAACCACAGGATATTTTATTTAAACAGAACAATGCATCGGCACGTTTAACTGCGTTGTTTCTCGAATTGTTGGAAAGACAGTTCCCTATTGGTTCTACTGAACACATTTTAGAATTAAAAACAGCCCACGACTTTGCCTGCAGGTTACTGGTACATGTAAATCACCTCAACCATGCTGTAAAAGAGATAACTGGTAAAACCACTTCTGAGCACATTTCGAGAAGAATAGCAACTGAAGCAGTGGCTTTATTGAAACACACCGAATGGAATATTGCGCAAATTGCTTATTGTCTGGGTTTTGAATACCCGGCAAACTTCAATATATTTTTTAAACGCCAGATGCAGTGTACGCCAAAGGGGTTCAGGGCTAACTGAGTAATCTTCATCTAGACGCAATCTGGCCTTAGCGTCTCGCTAAGACCCTATAAAAATAATCGCATGTCGTAGCGAGACGCTACAACCAGAATGGAAAGGTCGTCATTTCGATCCTACAGCTCCCAATCTGGTCTTAGCGTCTCGCTAAGACCCTACAAAAATAATCGCATGTCGTAGCGAGATGCTACAACTAGAATGGTTTAAATTTTCCCAAACTGGTCTTAGCGTCTCGCTAAGACCCCGGAAAATAATCGCGTGTCGTAGCGAGATGCTATAACTAGAATAATCTAAGCTACTTTATTCCACCACCACAATATTATCACTTCTATCGCCATCTAACACATATCCGTAAGGATCAAGTGCTATTGTTTTTGGCTTATGATTCACTATAATTGAAAGTCTGGTCTTATTCTGCAGGAGGTGATAGTTTTGAAAATAAACCGGTTTCGTTTTTGCATCCCAATCACTTTCCAATTGATCAAAACAGGCTAAATCTATATAAAGATCAGGTAATTGCTTAATATCATCACTTATTCTTTCAGCTGCAATTTCTAGTTCAACTTTATATTTCCCGTTATTCAAGGCAGAGTAGCTAAGTAATTTGATCCCCAGATTGTAAGTCACCACCTTATTAAAACAATCGTTTATAAAATTCTTTTGTTCAGGCGAAGCCTGATTTAGAAGTGCATTCACCAGATCAGTTGCTTTAGCTTTTGGTTTCGGGCTTTTATGATCGGTAATGAGCTGGCTTAATACCGTATTAAACTTTTCCTCTCCTAATAACTCTTTCACCGCATACATCATCAATCCACCCTTTTGGTAATGCACATAAGACTGATCTAAAGTTTTGGCCAGCGGCAATTCCTTTTCGCTATTGTTCCGGTTCAAAAAATAAAGGTTATTATCATAAGCAAGGTATTTCCTTAAGTACATTTTACCAAATCTTTTTTCGATCAGCACATTTTCAGTGTATTTCGCCAGCGATTCCGTTAGCATAGCATAACCCTCCCCATCAACAGGAGCCAGTATATTCGCCCACCATTGATGTGCGGTTTCGTGTGCGGCAATAGCATAACTTTGATTAATGGTATTACTTTGGCTATAATTTCCTAAAAAATTAATACGCTCTGCACTAAAAACTAATCCCGGGTAAGCGGTAGCAGCCCCTTTGTATTGTGGAATTTCGGCAATGGTGAATTTTTTAAGCGGATAGCTTGCGAAATTTTTATTGCCATAATCCAAAGCATCCTGAACACCTTCAAAAATACTTTTCAGGTTATATTCCTGTTCAGGCTGATAATAAATACTCAAATCTATTTCTCCATACTTCTCTTTTTTAACCGCATATTTCGCACTGCTCAGGGCAAACATGAAATTTATGGGTTGAACCGTTTTGTATGTAAAATATCTTTTATTACCTGCTACCCATTCTTTCTGTAATTCGCCAACAGTAACCACTTTCTGGTCTGTTTCCGTAGAAATGGTGGTTTCTAAATCAATCAGTTCATACTTATTTCCATAATCTTGTTTAGTGCTAATTTCAGCCAAACCTGCTTTTTTTCGTTCTTGTTTATCATCGCTTTCAAAATTATAGCTATAACCCAATTGGGGAACAAATTTTTCCAGTTCGATATAAGTTCCATTTTTAACAATCGAATTTTCACTATCAAAAGTGGTAAACCCAGACCGGATAACTTCAAAGGAAAAATTCATTTTTAGTTCTTCGTTTGGTTTCAAGGGACTTTTCAATGTAATAAACTGCTGATTATAGCGCTCATCTATTTCGCTTTTGTCACCTCCAGCTACGTCAACTGAAAATGAATTTACAGCGGGGTTAACTGAAATCCATATTTTAGAAATGGGTAATGTTGTTTCATTCTTTAGCTGATAAGTGCCTTTAACAATATATTTACCTTCATCTGGATATAGATCTAGATTGGTTTTAACCGATTTTATCACCGGTTGAGACAAAGCTGCCATTAATTTATATTTCTTTTCGTAGGCTAATCTCCATGCTAATTGCGCTTCCTTATTTTGATAATTCCCGATAATATTGCTTTGATGAAAAATAAAAGCGCCGCATGAAATCCAGGTCAACAATGCAAAAACAGCGATCCATTTATGTTGCTTTAGGCTTTTACCAATTAACCTAATTCTTTCAAGAACCTTTACTTCGATATTGCGCTGCCACATTCCAATAGTTAAAACAGCAATAATTGCAGCAAAAGCAGTCCAATACAGCATATACCAATTAAATGCATTGGCGTAATAACCAAAACCGTTGAAATAAGAGTAAAGGAGATCTGAAACGGTTGCAAAGCGGAAGAGATAATGCGATATCCCAAACCTTTCCGCATAAGAAATCAGAAAAACAACAACCATACTTAATACCATGCCGAGGTATTTATTCGTGCTTAAATTCTGAATAAAAATAATGAGCACTACAAAAAGCAACATCGGGAAGGCACTGTAATAGTATAATGTTAAATATAAAGGCAATTCGATGTGGAAATAACCGTGGCCAACCTGTAAAACAATACCGATAACAATATTTAACGTAACGAGGATAAAAACCAATGTAAACAGGCTGAAACTTTTGGCCATCCATAACACGGAATTCCGAACAGGTGTGCTGTAAATTAAGGCATGAATATTAACCGATTTTTCCCTGCTGATGGTTTCTGCAGCATAGAATAAGATCAGGATCAATCCGAATTTAATCGAACGCATTTCTTCGATAATAATACCGGTTGCGGGATAACTATGGATACCGTAAACACCACTGAACAATTGATCTTTTAATTCTACACCATACAAAAACACCCAGAGTAAAAGCATTACCATAATCGGGATATTCTTAAACAAGAAGATCGCTTCTAATCTGAATTGCGTTTTAAATGTGCTGAAAACATAACGTAAACCACTAGGGAAAACCTTTAGAGTGCGATAAGGAATCAGTTTTATTTGTTTTTGTTTAAGTACCTTTAATTTTAATTGTTTCTGCTGCTGTACACGAAAATTAAACAAGCGGTAAGTCACCAACATAATTAAAGCAGTGATGCCCATCCACAATAACCTGTTGAACAAAAAAACACCTTCTACCGGAAATAATTGTTGGTTGCGTTGAATATCCGTCCACGTACGGGTTTCGCCAAAAAACGAAGCCAGCGCAAAAGGATCTAACAGTAAAGGCAAAATATCCGGACTACTTGCTTTCATTGTGGAAGTGGCCAGCAAGGGAGAATTTCCAAATATCGAAGCAAGCATGTATAAGATGTAAATCAATACACCAACTACGTAAATTGCCCTGATGCTTTTAGTTAATATAGCCGTACAAAACAATGCTCCCACTGCAAACAGTACATTAGGAAAAGCAAAAACCAAAAGTGGCTGCAAAAAGTAGTTAATATGAAAAGTGCCCAAACGATCGGTATTGACGAAAAAGGAGCCAATAAAAATCCCCAGAACTACGAATATATACAGACTAAAAACAGCAAGGAGCAACCCTAAAAACCTGATAACAAAATAGTTTAGTTTATTAACCGATGTAGTAAAAATAACAGCTTCCATCCTGAACATCGCATCTCTCAACACCACATTCGCACTGAATATAGTCACTGAGAAGATGGAAAAAAGTGAAAGCAATGCGATAATATTAGTGATGACGTAAGGCGAGTTTTTATGAATTTCTTCTCCACCAAAGCCACCCTGCACTACACAGAAATACCCCAGAACAAAAAATAAAAGTGCTGCTATTTTAAAAGAAATCTGTCCAAAATGGTATTTCAGTTCAAACTTTAGTAAATCCAGTATCATAGCTTTACCTCCAGATTTTGATTGGCAGAACCAAATAATGAAGAGAAATAAACATCTTCCAAACTAGGGTACACAGGTTCGAAACCCGCCGCCGGAAGTTGTTCTGCGAGTACAAATACATGTAATTTCGCTGAAATAATTCTGGTAGAGATCACATTAAATGCCGACGAATAGGTAGTTAAATCTACCTTATCAATTACTTTACGCCAGATTTTAACATTTAAATTTTGTGTTAATTCAGCCGGTTTACCCTGTAAAATCAGTTTACCATCGGCCATCACAGCCATTTCGGGGCAAAGGTCGTTCACATCTTCTACAATATGGGTGGATAGGATTACTACCCGGTCTTCTCCTATCTCACTTAACAAATCATGGAAACGGTTACGCTCCTGCGGATCGAGGCCAGCTGTCGGCTCGTCGACAATGATGAGCTGTGGATTGCCCAATAAAGCCTGCGCAATGCCAAAACGCTGTCGCATGCCACCAGAAAAAGTACTGACTGATCTTTTCCTTACTTCAAATAAATTTGTTTGTTGCAAGAGGGAAAGCACCTGCTCTTTTCTCTCATTCTTATTTTGCAGACCTTTTAAAACCGCCAGGTGGTTTAAGAGATCAAAAGCTGAAACCTTAGGATAAACACCAAAATCCTGTGGTAAATAACCCAACTTATTCCGCATTTCCTGAGGATTTTGCAGTACATCATTTCCATCAAAATGGATCTGTCCCGCATCCGGTAGTTGCAAAGTAGCGAGTGTGCGCATCAACGATGATTTACCCGCACCATTTGGTCCCAATAAGCCAAACATGCCGTTGGCAATGTTAAAATTAACATCATTCAGGGCTTTTACCCCGTTTTGATAAGATTTAGTAAGTTGCTGTATTTTAAGCCGTACCATTTTATTTTAAATAAGATGGAAGCAAATTATAGCGATTAAACCGATCTGTTAAATTTAAGTGACGAAGGAAGCTGAAATGATGATGAAAGGAAAAAATAATCTGATATTCCTTTGGTCATGAAAAACAGGCCTTTCATCATCTATATTTTAAGCAACCTGCAAAGTTTCTTAATTTTAAAACAATAAAAATGGTTCGTGGAGACTCGAACCATGGCGATGGGAAAAGTGGTCTGTGGGACACAGACCACGGGGACGCAAACCAGACCACAGTAACAGAAGATTAAAACAAAGAAATGCTCAACACCAAAAGCTTAAACTTCAGTTATAAATACCAGGATTTCTTACTAAATGTTGGCCTTTTGTTGTGGATAGCTATATTTAATACTTACAACTTAACCAGCAAAATTTGGCTTAACTATGCCAGCTGCATTTTGGCTTTGGGTTTTTGTTTGCTCCCTGTACTTGTTTTTTCTTTTCTTAAAGTCAGACTAAAAAACATACTCATTCGAAATCGATACATTGCCTACTGGTGTACTTGCTTTTTCATCCTGCTCCCGCTTTTTACTGATGTTGCATTTTACCTGCAAATTGCGAAGCTTGACCATACTGTTTTTATTTCAACAGCTTTGGCAGCAATAACCCTCGAAATAATGTTGATTGCCAATCAATATTACCAGAAGAAGGTGCAGCATATTAAATGGATCAAGAAAATCGGCCTGGAGAATGCAGTACTCATTACCATTGTATTATTGGCCGCAACCATTTCAGTAATGGCAGTTTCGAGCCTGGAGAATCCAATTTATCAAAGAAAAGGCTTCCGATTGGTAGGTTTTGAGTTTGATTTCAAAATGCTATTGCACAATTTCGGAACTTTTCTGGCTTTCTTTTCGCAGTTCCTGATCATGTACCTTTGCGGATACCTGCTTTTCTTCATCAACAGCCGGTTTTTGGTGTCTAAAATCCTGAAAGAAAAAGGATTGTTGATGTACCTCTTAACACTTTCGGCTATCATTGCCATTCTTTATCCATTATTGGCGCAAATATTAATATCGCTACCTATTAATACCGTATTTGGCCGCAGCATATTTGTGGCTAATCCTTTCGAGCTTGAAAATGCTTTTGGGGCCTTTGCCATTATGCTGATCAGTTTGCCCGTAGTTTTGGCTTTGCAATGGGGAAAGCAGAACAATAGAATTTTAGCACTGGAAAAAGAAAAATCACAAAGTGAACTCGATTTATTAAAACAACAGCTCAATCCGCATTTTTTCTTTAATACCCTCAATAATCTTTACGCTTTGAGCCTCCAAAAATCGGAAAAAACGCCTGAAAGTATTTTGCAATTATCTGAACTGATGCGATACACCATTTACAAAGGGCAGGAAAAAACGGTTAAACTTTCGCAGGAACTGGATTACATTGAAGATTATATCCAGTTGCAACAGATCCGTTTACGGAAAACCCTGCATTTTGAATTTGATAAACAAGTCGGAAACGATCAGATCGATATCGCCCCGCTCCTGCTCATCGTTTTTATCGAAAATGCCTTTAAACATGGCATAGAACCTGCTGAAGATGCTGCTACGTTAAAGCTTTCACTAAATAGCAATAATACTGAACTCATTTTCAGTTGTGAAAACTCCTTCGATTCCGAAGAAATACACAAAACTAAAGGAATCGGCCTCGATAATCTGAGAAAAAGGCTCGAATTGCTTTACCCGAGCCGTTACACATTGCATATCACCACAATTGGTAATATCTTTAAGGCAGAACTTAAACTCCAGCTAAAATGAGCTTACGTTGCTTAATTGTAGATGACGAACCACTTGCCCATGGCGTAATAACCGAATATGCAAAGGATATTCCTTTTATTAACATAACCGGGCATTGTTACCGCGCGACAGAAGCATTGGATTTTTTGAACAAACAACAGGTAGACCTGATTTTTCTCGACATTAGGATGCCAAAACTAAATGGGCTTGATTTTTTAAGAACCTTACAGCATAAACCTCTGGTTATTATTACTTCTGCTTACGAAGAATATGCCTTAGAGAGTTTCGATCTTGCCGTTTGCGATTACCTTTTAAAACCCTTCAGACTCGATCGCTTTTTGAAAGCTGTTAACCGTGCATTGGAGCTCTACCAGCTTAAAAAACAGAATTTAGGGGTCGCCAATATCGAAAAAACAATATCTAAAAGTGAAGCACAGATTTCACTCAAAGTAGATAAAAAGCATATTTTGATCAAAACAGAAGAAATACAGTTTTTGGAAAGCCTGGGTAATTATGTAAAGGTTTGGAAAGGCCATGATTTTTTGCTCACTCCACGAACGCTGGCTAGTTTTGAAGAACAACTGTCAGCCGATTTTATCCGCATCCACAAATCTTTTATCCTAAACAAAAGATATGTTGATTACCTTGAGGGCAATACCATCATGCTTAAAAACGGTCAGCAGGTGCCTATTGGTAAAAATTTTAAGGGCATTATTAAACAGCTACTGAATATTGAAGATTAGCCATTAATTGATTTTTAACCAACCCGTAATGCTCATCCGCTGTTTATTGGTGAGCAACACCTCGTGCGCTAAATCAGAACTTTTAAAAAAAACACTTTTACCGCTGTTAGGCGAGATATTCTGTTCTTCATCAGCATGATAAATGCGCAACTCTCCTCCATCTTCTATTTTCCAACCGGCATTTAAATACATAATCATCGAGTATTGTCTGCTCCCGTTATGCTGGAACTGATCGATGTGTTTTTTATAAAAAGTACCCGGTTCGTAAAGGGTATAGTGAAATTCGTAACCAGTGATGCCGGTATAGCAGGTACGATTCAGATAAGCTACAAATCTGTTCATCAGATCGAAAAAATCATTTTCGTATTGGTTATCATGCTTTCTATCCAGCCAGTAAATTACATCGCTCCTGATCAGTTTATCCTGGTTAACAAGCACATCATTCCCCACCCCTGCATGTACAAGTTTCTTGTTTTCAAATAAGTCAATCAGGTTATCTTTCAGGTGAGCGGATAAAGAGGCACTTAAAAATCCCTCTGTAACACCAACTTTATCTTCGATAAAACTATCGATCAGGCAATCAAATATTTTTTCCAACAGATTGGTTTAATCTTAAAACAGTATGCCTAAGGTTGGTAAGGTAGTCTTAATTAATGGTTAAGATGTCGTTTCGAAAATTTATATTTGAAGATCTCAAAGCCTATCGCATGCAACATATTTTCCCTGCCCAGTACTCTACCTTATCAGCCGCTGCTTTAAAAACTCATTTAATTGAGGCTTACCAGTTAGATCCATCTACAACTTGCCGATTACTCATCAGAAACGTAAGTGATACCTATATTCTCGATAGTGACAGCCAGAAATACATTTTCAAGATTTACCGAGATGCACACCGAAAACGGAACGAAATTGAAGGCGAGGTAGAATTGCTCAACATTTTAATAGCAAATGGAAATTCAGTTTCTTACCCGATAACAGATGTATTTGGGAAACAGATCCAACAGTTTAATGCTACAGAGGGTTTAAGAAACGGCGTATTGTTTTCTTTTGCGGAAGGAAAAGTAATTTTGGAGCTGGAAGATAAACACCTTATTCAACTCGGACAAGATATTGCCAAATTGCATCAAACTACCTCATCAATAAAACTGAATAAGCCCAGGCCAATATTCAGTTTTGAAACGACTTTATTTGGGCCTTTGCGAGATTTAAAACCTCATTTTGCTGAAATGCAGGAGGAATTTGAATACCTGACCAACATTGCTGATAAAGTAGTTAAAAAGTTCGAAGAATTCGATACTTCAACATTCAGTTATGGTTATTGCCATTACGATTTCTTTCCGAAAAACTTCCACTTTGATGAAAGGGGGAAAATTACTTTTTTCGATTTTGATTTTGCAGGTGAAGGTTATCTGATTAATGATTTAATGACCTTTCTGAACCATTATTTCTTCCACCAGCTCAATAATCTGATCACTAAAGCGCAGGCCGAAAAGGATTTTGGTATATTTTTAAAAGCTTATCAGGAAATCAGGCCGTTAAGCAATGAGGAATTAGAGGCCATTCCTTACCTGGGTATTACCTTTCATATTTTTTTCCTTAAATTCTTTTACGATAATTACGATGATTGGTCGAATGCTTTTTTAACGCCCAGATATACCAAACACCGTGTTGGATTGATTAAAAAATGGGAAGAACTCTATTGTAACTTTTAGGCAAGGCTAGGTTAAATATCAGCAGCCTTTTTTATATTGTAATTAAATAAAAATCAGTAAGATGGACCAGAAAATAATCAACCTGTACGATGAGTACACCCATAGTCAGGTAAGTAGAAAAGATTTTATGAAAAAGCTGGCCGTACTGGCTGGCAGCACAGCGTTGGCCATGACCATTTTGCCCATGCTCGAAAATAATTATGCGGCAGCGGCCGATTTTAGCAGCGAGGATATCGAGGTTGAAAACATTACCTATCCTGGTGTTGATGGCGAAATAAAAGCGGTGCTGGCTAAACCAAAAGGCAAAAAGAACTTAGGTACTGTATTGGTTATCCACGAAAACAGGGGCTTAAATCCACATATTATTGATGTAACCAAACGTGTTGCTGCCGAAGGTTTTATTGCCCTGGGTGTTGATGCTCTTTCTCCTTTAGGTGGAACACCTGCTGACGAAGATAAAGGTCGCGAACTGATTGGCAAGTTGGATCCTGAGAAAAATCTGCAGAATTATTTAAAAGGATTAGATTATTTGCGTAACCGCAAAGATGGCAACGGAAAAGTAGGTTGTGTTGGTTTTTGCTGGGGCGGCGGAATGGCCAATAAACTGGCGGTTAGCGACCCAAAACTGCAAGCCGCGGTCGCCTATTATGGCGCACAGCCCAATGCAGCCGATGTACCCAAAATTAAAGCCAGTGTGATGCTGCATTATGGTGGTTTAGATGAGCGGATTAACGCTGGTATTCCGGCTTACGAACAGGCTCTGAAAGACAATAAGATCGATTATAAAATTTATATCTACGATGGAGTAAACCATGCGTTTAACAATAATACCTCGCCCACTCGTTACAACGAAGCTGCCGCAAAACTGGCCTGGAGCAGAACCATTGATCTTTTTAAAAATAAATTGGCAGTGTTGACGAGGTAAGTGTAATTTCCTATCATAAGATCGTCATTGCGAGAAGGCTTTTTCAGCCGACGAAGCAATCTTAATGCGACAGCTCAATTACCCAGCGTTTTAAGATTGCTTCGTCGTTCCTCCTCGCAATGACGACTTTTTTTTGTGGAGTAACCTTTTTTAACTGCGTTAACTATGTCTGATGAGGAAAAATCAACCTAAAACAAGTCCGTATTTAACATGGTTTTTAGAATATTCGATTGAACATCGAAGTTATTGAGGTGGTTCAGGAAATTAATATCCGATATTTTATGATAACTATCTTCCAGCAAATTAATCACCTCATGTGGAATAGCAGTTTTTAATACCGCTGCATTGCTTTTCAATTTATCGTTTTTGTATTGAAGTTCCTGCATAATCTTACCCTTCTCGGAAAGATTGGTCGAAGTATCCAGATCTTTCAAAATGGTTAAATCGCAGAACAAAAACAGGTTTCTGCTCGGGAAAAAGAGGTAATAACTGTCTGTCTCCAAAAATTTATACACTTCTATTACCTGTTCGCCTGATTTTAAACCAATATAAAATTCGGTACGGAAATCATATTTACACAGTTTCCCCATCAATTTCTTTTCGATCGTGGCATATACATTAGTATACACCTGCCTATCCTGAAAATTAATCAGTTGGGCAAATTGACCAGTGGTAAGATCGAAATAAAAATCGTTGGCGTATTTAGAACTGAAAACGTTGATGTTTTTGGAAAAAGGAAATTCAGTACTCAGCTCAGAAAGTACACTGAACAGTTTCCGCAGCGAGAGATTTACTTTAAGCGATTGCTTTTGTTTATCCTGCTGAAAACTTTTCTGATCAACCAGCGTTCCAGCCATACGGTCTATCAGTTCTTCATTGAGGTCGATCTCATCGTAAATGAGCGACACATTTTTCTCATTGCTCTTTTTAATTTTTTTGAGCAGTTCGATTACACTATCGGTAAACTGAAGGTGAAAAAGATCGAGTTTTTCTATCTCCAGTTCTTCATTATTGGCAAAAAGCTGATGAATAACCTGGCTCCGTAAGTAAATTTTATAAATCACTTCATCATCAAAAAACACAGAGAGCAACTGTAAACGGTTGATCTCTGCGCTTGATTTTTTGATAATATTTAAACGGTATTCATCCATGTTTTAATTAATTCACCCTCGTAACGTTCTTTTTCAACTCTGCTTCCAAAGTTTTAAGTTCGCCATCCAACACACGTCTGCTTTGTGCACCTGCTTCATGGATCTGTTTCACTTCGTTAAGTGTTTCAATCAATGATGATGTGGTCAATTTTAGGGTTTCCAAAGATACCACAGTTTTTTCATTTTCTTTGGCCACATCGATACTGTTTTGCTTTAGCATTTCTGCATTTTTCTGCAAAATGGTATTCGTGGTATCCGAAATTTTCTTCTGCATCTCTACATTGGCTTTTTGCCTTTGTAAAGCAACAGCAATGGTCAATTGGTTTTTCCATACCGGAATGGTGGTAGAAACAATCGACTGGGCTTTTTCTGCAATAGAAGTATTGTTGTTCTGCACCACACGGATCTGAGCCAAAGATTGTAACATAATAAAACGCACAATCTTCATGTCTGCCAGTCTTTTATCCAAACGACTGATAAAATCCCTTAAATCGGCAATTTCATAATCCTGGTAATCGGCAGGCCTTCCTTCCATTTCTGCAAGCTTGATATTCAGGTCGTTATATTTCAGTTGGCCTGCAATAATCAGTTCTTCCATCTGGTGGATATAACCCACATTGCTATCGAACATGGTTTGCAGCGAGCTGTTATCTTTAATTGAATTTAACCTTCCGGCTTTAATTTTGTTGGTGATTTTATCGATATTATTCACCACCACGTCGTATTTCTGAAAAAGTTTCTTCACATCAACCACTAAACTCTTTAAAAACGGAATTTTAGAGATAAAACTCTTAAAGCCGCTCTGTTCAAGCTCAGAAACATCGATATAATTTAGTTCGGTGAGCAGTTCGTTAATTAAACCGCCAACTTCGCCACTGTTATAGGTACGTACAGACGATAAAAACTCGTTACTGTATTTCTCCATTGAATTTTGGGCGTCGCTTCCGTAATTCAGGATCGAATTTACATCTGATGGTTCAAGCGATTTTCCAATTTCATGGTATTTAGTGGTTTCCTCGGAAGTTATTTTTTCGAGGTCAACATTCCCGTCTTTATCCAGTTTAACCGGTGTAAGAACCTGGGGAAGATTTGGGTTGGTTTCCATAGTTGATTATATGATCGGCTTTGCAGCTTATAAATAATTTTGGGTTACAGTTTTAACAGTATCTTCCAGTTTCCTGTCTTTGGTTGGCTCACCAATGGCATTAAATTTCCATTCGCCGTTTTTCTTGTAGAAAACACCCATTACCATTGATACGTGACCTGCAAAATTAGAACCGTTGGCAATATCGTATTTGGCGAAAACTTCGTTTACACGTTTGGTTGTACCTTCGTAAATGCGGATAGATGCAAAAGGAATGGTTCCAAAATCGTGACCTCTAAAGCTGTTCAACACAAAAGCCGCATAACTTACGTTAGCATCAAGCTGGGCAAAATCAAGCGTAATCACTTCATTGTCCAGGCCATCATCACCGCCCATATCGCCGGTTAAATCGTCACCGCTGTGTTTTACCGATCCATTTTTAGATTTTAGGTTACCAAAATAAACAACTTCTAAAAGCTGTTTGTTTTCGTTATACAAGGCACAGCTTCCATCTAAATCTACTGCTTCTTTTGAAGATCCGAAACCGAAAAGACCTTTCTTTTCGATAGCGCCCCAGTTAATACCTACGCAAACATTCTGAAGTTTGCTACCATTGCTTTTTTCAAGACTGATACGCTGTCCTTTTTGAAGATTGATTGCCATAATATTATTGATATTTGTTTAAATAATCTTGTAAACCACCTTTCATACCTACGCCAACAGCCTCAAATTTCCATTTATCTTCGCGTTTGTAAATTCTGCCGAATTCTACAGCTGTTTCAATTGAGAAATCTTCTTCCAGTTCATACTTTAAAATCACTTCATTGGTTGTGGTATCAAAAATACGGATGAAAGAGTTTCTCACCTGGCCAAAATTCTGTCTTCTGTTTTCCGCATCATGAATAGTAACCACTATACAGATTTCGCTTACTTTAGCATCAATTTTGGTCAGATCAATTTTAACCTGTTCATCATCGCCGTCACCATCGCCGGTTAAGTTATCGCCTGTATGTTCTACAGCGCCATCTGGAGAAATGAGGTTATTGTAGAAAACAAAATTTTCGTCAGAAACTAATTTTTTCTGATCGTTTAATATAAAAATTGAAGCATCTAAATCGAATGCAGAACCGGTAGAAGAGCTGTTGGTATCCCAACCTAAACCTATTGTAAATTTAGGAGCATTGATATTTTCTCTTTGCCCCTTTTGCAAATTAATAGCCATATTAAATTAATTTATAATTGTTGTTTTTGATATAATCTTTAATGAGATGTAAATTTTCGGAATACGCTTCTATCGTATGGTAATTATTGCCAAGCGAAAGGTCGTAAAGCTGGTTGATAAAATCGGTAGTTCTTCGTTCTAAAAATATAGTAAAACTGCTCGAAGTAGTATTCAGAATATATTTTACGATACGGGTGTTGAAACAAAAATTTCCACTATCAATAATTTCTTCCAGATCAAAAATAGACTTAATCTGGTGATAGTTCAGCAGGTTTTCTACATTTGGATGGATGTTTTTATTTACCAGTTCGGCAAAATAAAGCATGTGCATTTCGTTTTTCAGGCCATATTCTTTTGCCATTTTTAAGATCATCCGCTCATGGCTTCCTGTAATTTTAATATCATCCAGAAATAAGAGCGTTTTCCCGCTCAGAAAATCCTTATCGATATGAAAAGAATCATTCCCGATCAGCGAAAGCCTTTCTTCTGCACTTAATTCGCCATAATCTTCCTTATAGGTAATGGTTCGGTGTACTTTTGTTTCCTGCACAGCTAAACCACCATTTTCGACCAGCCAGCGGTTAAGCTGACTTACGAAATAATTTTTCATCGCAAAAGTTGCTGTGGGTATGAAGCTGTAAGGGCTCGAAATCACCACGATCTGATCGGTAATCAGGTTATCAACAAGATAATAACGGATAAAGCCATCGGCGAGGTCTTTACCAAATGACCGGGCAACCAGGTCATCGCCGAACTTAAAACGGCTGTAATCATCAGCACTAAAACCGAAGTCGGTTGTATTGTCGATTTTATGAAGTGAATAACTATACGGTATCATAGAGTAGGTTTGAGATAGATAGATTATTGGAATTGATCAGCATACTTTTGATGCCCATAGCTTCTGCCCCGCGGACATCGGCATGCGGGTTATCGCCAATGTGTATGATATCTTTTAACTGTAATTCAGGATGTTTTGTTCTGTCGATGGTATTAAGCATCAACTGAAAAAATCCAGTACTGGGTTTTGACATGCGCACTTCGTCAGAATAAAGCTGAAAATCGATATACTGACCGATGCCCAAATGATTGATGACCTTTTTCAAGGTTTTGCCTTTAATAAACCCGGTGTTGCTTAAGATATTGGTGGAACTTTTGCCCGATTCTTTAATTTTAGCCAGCACATTTATACAATCATCACAGTAGAGTTTTGGCATGTGTGCAAATACAATTTGCTCCATATCGTGATCCAGCACCTGCAGGTCTACATCACGAAAGTTAAAATTGTAATCATTGATCATACTGATGATCATTAAATACATTTCGTCTGCATCAACATTTTTTCCCGCCTTCTCATTAATGGCATTTACCATTAAATCAACCTGACGGAAAATAACCGCTATTTCTTCAACAGATTTATGTTTGCCGTTAAAATTGCGGTAAAAATACTGTACCCGCTCTTGTTTATACGTTGGATTAGATTTAATCAGCGTTAACCAAAGATCGAATGAGTAATGTTTGTAAAAAGCCATTGCACCCTGTTTCCTAATCTATTTTATTAAATCCTAATATTACAAAATTTGATTGTAATATCAGGAAGATTTGATTGTAAGATTTATCACAGATAAGCCTTACAATTAAGATTTATCCAATACATCTTCGGCCTCATCCGAAATGATAATGTCGCTTTTGTGTTTTTTTGGATAGTTGAATAATAAAGACGTTATTACTGGTATAATAAAAATGGCCACGGTAAAAATAGATACGAAAAGATCTGTTTTTTCGCCTTCAATGGCATGAGAAATGGGCGACTCCGGATAGAAATGTGTAAATAACGATGAGGTGAGTTTAATCCCTAAAACACCGATTACGATAAAAGCTACCGTTTCTAAAAAGGTAAATTTCTCCATTAATTTCACAAAAGCCTGTGCCACGAAACGCATGGCCAAAATACCGATAAAAACACCGATGTAGATTAACCAGATGTGATCGGTAAAGGCCACCGCAGCAAAAACGTTATCGATAGAGAAGGCTAAATCCATCACCTCTACCAGCGCAACAGTTGCCCAAAAAGTACCGATTAAACCTACTGTTGATTTATAAATCCAGCTTTTGCTTTTATCTACTTCCTCTTCTTCATCGTTGTTTTTACTGTTCTTTTTTCTAAAATAATCGAATGCCAGGTACAGCAGGTACAATCCACCTAACGGTTTTAACCACCAGATTTTTACCAGCCATGCAGCCAGGAACAAACAGATCCCCCTAAAAACGTAAGCACCTATAATACCATATTTTAATGCTTTATCGCGTTGGTTCTTTGGCAAATCCATAACCATGGTAGCCAAAACCGCAGCATTATCAACTGAGAGCAAACTCTCGATTACAATCAGGTTTAAAATAATTAATAATCCGGCCTGTATATCATCACCTAAAATTGTGTGCAGAAAATCCATTGAGCGTGTCTATTTTTAAATTAAAGTTTTAGTTTTCATAACAAAGAAACAAAATTTTATCATTTCTGCTATTTATTTATATGATTGTTTTATTGTTAGAATGACAATTGTTAAAATTGTTACGTATTTAACACCAAATATTAGTTAGCAGCATCTAATTGATAAATAGCTCCCTTATCTCCTGCCAACATAACTATCTTACCTTTTTTTGCTTTCTGAACAGCATTAAAGCTTTTATCAGAAATGTGTTTCCAGTTTTGGCCACCATCTGTTGAGATATCTGTACCCGATGTTCCTGTAGCAACTAATGTTTTGGCACCGAGGTAAGCCACACCCGAACGAAAGCCCAAAACAGGTGTATTTGGTTTTTGCCAGGTTTTACCACCATCGTTTGTTAAAAGAATGTTATTCGCATTTTCTTTATCTTTTAAATAGTTTCCGCCAACAGTTACACCTGTTTTCTCATTCAAAAAATCGATAGAGAAAGGACCTGTGCTATTTTCGCCCTGTAAAATCGGACATTTAAATACCTGCCAGCTTTGGCCATAATCGGGCGAGAAATAGATGTTAGAAACTGTTCCGCCGGTGGCAATCCAGGTTTTTCCACCTGGTAATGTTTTTATGGTGGTACCACTGGCCGCAAAACTGGCTTCGCCCTTGGCTAAACTGGTTTTTAAATTTGAAGAGATATCCTGCCAGGTTTTTCCTGCATCGCTTGTTTTAAGCAATTGTAATTGATCATTGATCGGATCGCCGAAAATGATACCTCTGTTTTTATCCCAAAAACTCACACCATCTAAAAATATGGCCGAGTCTATATTTTTATAGTTTTCTGTCCAGGTTTCGCCTCCATCTGTAGTTTTTAAGATATAAGCGGGCGATGCGATCCCCACAATAACAGCCTGTTTATCGTCAAAAGCTTCGATATCCCTGAAATCGATTTTTTCATATCCTTTAGGTTTTACCCATGTCCAGGTTTTGCCGCCATCAATTGTTTTACCGATTGAACCGTTACTGCCGCTTACCCAGGTAACCTGATCGGATACCACGCTTAAACCACGCAAACTGGTTTTGGCATTTTCATTTAATGGTTTGATAGTATACGACTGCGCGGCACAAAAAAAAGGTGCCACTAAAAGGCACCATAATATTTTCTTCATCTGTTGTTATTTAACCCTTCTAAAAGTTTCCGATCTTCCCAAAAGTGAAATCCCTACATAACCGCGGATATTTAATACATCAGCACTTTTTAAGGTCATGTTGCAACTATAGGTTTTACCGCTTTTTGGATCGTAAATTGTTCCATCGGTCCATTTTCCATCATCATATTTAAAATCTTTCAGTATTTCCAGATTTAATAAAGCACGTTTCTGTAGCTTTTCATCAGGATTTTTAACATCTAATTTAGGTTTTCCGTTGATATTCGGTTCTTTTATCCAGGCCAATTTTCCATAAAACTTATCGCCTTTTTTATAAATTTCTATCTGTCCTTCTCCTGATGGATTAAGCCATTTGCCTACAATAGCATCTTTATTCTGTGCAAAGGCAGAAAATGACACTGCTACAAAGAGCAGCATTAAAAATGGTAACTTTCTCATATTTTTTATTTCTAGTTAGTTTTTAAAGATAATGAATTACACCTTATATCGAAACACTAAATAAAGAGAAAAAGTATGAGAAAGTTTTAAAATCTGAAAATTTACTTTGAAACGATTGGCAGGTACTTTGCCCTGTAAGCATAAAACAGGAAAAGGTTGAATAACAACATTACGGCAACCATTGGAAGATCTTTGGGACCTAAAAATGCATGATACAGAAAGACATTTAAAGTTACCGGAAAAATAATGATCGCAGCAAGCGGTGCTGTTCGGTTAATCAGCAATAATGCACCTCCGATCAATTCTGTTATTTTAATCAATGGGAAAAGATAAACCGATGCCATTATGCCTGTCATAAAGGTGGTTTGCGCAGCCGTCATCTCCGGCGCCTTCGGCATCAAGTTAAGAAAATAGCTCACGGAAGCAAAAAGATACATGGCGGCCAAGAGTACGCGTACAACAATTACTGCAATTTTCATATTGGTTAAGTTTTAGTTTGTATTTTAAAAATAATAAAATTTATTGGTTGCAAATTGGTTAACTGGTTAATTGTTTAAATCGGTTAATTGAAAATAAACGCGGAACTTTAAACCGCCTGTTTGGTTAATAGTTTGATAGTCCATTGTTGAGAGCCACATAACTTATAATAATTACTAAAACCTTATATCCTTGACTTCTTAATGGTCTAATTATTTATAGTTTGATAGTTCATTGGTAGATCAATCATTGGTTTTTGATGATTGGTCATTGGTCATTATTCTACTGGTGATCTCAGACTTAGGACTCACGACTACAGACTTTGGACTCTAATTATAATCATAATTCACCATCCACTGAATCCCGAATTTATCAGTGGCCATCCCGAAAAGTGCATTCCAAAAGGTTTTTTCTAAAGCCATGGTTATGGTACCACCTGCAGAGAGGCTATCAAATAAACGTTTGGCTTCGTCTTCGCTAGTCGCGTCAACCGAGAGTGATATACCCGTGCCTAATGTTGCCGGCGGCATTGGGGCAGTAATATCGGTTCCCATTAAAATATTGCCGCCAATGGGTAAAGCGATGTGCATCAATTTTTCCTGATCGCCCACAGGCATTCCATCGCATCCGGGAGAATCTTTATAACGTTGCACGACCAGAAACTCACCGCCAAAAACAGACTTATAAAAGTTGAATGCTTCTTCTGTGTTCCCGTTAAAATTTAAATACGTGTTAAGTGTTGCCATTGTTTTATTTAGTTTATTAGTTAATTCGTCATTAATTCACTGGTAATTGAAAATTGTTCATTGGTTATTGGTCATGGTTTGATGATTAATAGCCTTGCGATTAGTCGGCTTCCAACTGCGGACTTCGAACTTCATCTATATCCTCGTCAGTTTTATATCCATCCATGGCACCCAGTTTTTTCCGTCAAACTGCTCCCACATTCCCTCTATTGTATCTGCTTTAAAATTTCCTTTAAATCTTTCAGTATCAGCAAATATTAAAATGATATCATCGTAAATTTTTAGTGTAGAAATGGAAATATTTCCTTCGTTATCAAACGACTGTGACCTGAAAACATCCTCCATATCATCATAATGGGTAATTTCTAAGGATTGTACTTTTTTATTATTGAATGATACCTCTACTTTATGCGTTAAAAAGAAACCGCCTTCAATCCATTCGTAAGTATCGGTTCCGGTAATTATTCCGCCCGATCTGGTTAAACCTTCTGTTTTCCATTTACCGATGTATGGACTGAGTAGATCAAGCCTGTTGTTTCTCATAAATTTAGTTAAAATCAATTGGGATTTAAGCCATTATAAATATTTTTTAATTGGTGGATATGTCGCTGCGTATGATATATCACAAAATAAACAGCTTCTAAACGGGTAAGAAAACCATAACCGGGTAGTTCATAAGAACTACAGGTTTTAGTTAAATCCAGGTTTCCCGCTGCTTCCGATATCCCCGCCCTAATCTGTTTTAAATTTTCCAATAATTCAGACGGATTGTAGGTCCTATCTTCAGGGTAAATTTCTTTCGGCGAATCATACTTCACATCAAAATTCAAAAAATCTTTTTTAATGGTCTCAACCATTAAATCAGCTGGTTTATCTGTTTCTGTAACAGGTCCATTAATAACCTGCAAAAAGCCCGAATTAGACAAAACCAGGTGCTCAGCCAGTTGCCCTGCGGTCCAGCTGCCCTCAAAAGGCACTTTATTCACTAGTGGGGCATCAAATTTTGAGAGCGCGTTTTCCAGTGCCAACAAGGTTTCATTGGCTTCATTAATTACTTTTTCCATAGCTTACACATAATTCATTCCTGGGTAGCCCAATAACCTACGCCAAAGGGCAATTTGTCCGATACAATTCGCATCCCGATAAGTGCTGAAACTGATCATTTCGAAGAGGGTAATTTCCATTCCGGGTATGTTGAGTTTCTCTTCCAGTTTTTCATCGGTAGCCTGGGTTAGGGCTTCCTGTAACTTTGGAGAAATGTTTTTCCAATCTTTTATAAAATCAGCAAGCGGCGGATAAACCGCATCATCGATAATACCCTTGTTATTAGCAAAAAGTTCATCGGTGATGGATGGAAGATCGATGCCAAACGATTTAGCCAGAAAATATCGCCCTTGCACCACACTGCCGGTAATCCAGGCGATGTGATTGGCTTTAGTATCCAATCTTTTTTGTGCATCCTTTTCATCTATGCCATCTAAAGCCCTCAATAAAAAATCTGTCTGCATTTCGTACAGTACAATTATACCGTACATTCTGCCACTGGTTGGTTTGCTTTTCATATTATTTATCAGGTGGTTAGTATAAGAATAAAGTTAATGCTTAATAATGACGCATACCCTTGCCGTAAAAGTCAATATTAAGGGGCATTTCAGACAATTTTTATATATTTACTACACCCAAATCTTAACCAAATGATACAAATAGGTGTTTTAATGCCCCAGAACTTCAGATTATTGAGCGTAGCGGCAATTTTAGATGTTTTTGATACCGTAAATGGATTTTATCGCAAAGATGAGCTCGAAACACCTTTTAATATCAGTTTAATTACCTCGGATGATAAAAATTATAACTTTAGCGAACACCCCTGCATACCCCTACAAAAAGGCACCGATCTTGATCTTATTCTGATTCCATCGTTTGCCACCAATGATATTAAGGAATGCATTTCGGCCAATAAAAGTTATATCCCATGGTTGAACAAACAGCATTATGCAGGGGCAGAAATCGCAACTTTTTGCACTGGTGCATTTTTACTGGCTGCGTCGGGATTGTTGGATGGCAAAGCGGCTACCACACATGTTGATGCCTGTTCAGCATTTTCTACAGCTTTTCCAAATGTGCATTTAAAGGCCGATAAAACGGTAACGCAGGATGGCAAACTATTTACCAGCGGAGGTGCAACATCAACCTTTCATTTATTGCTGCACCTTTTACAGATCCACTGCGGGAAAGATATGGCGGTTAAAGTTGCTAAAATTTTCGCGATAGATATGGATCGGGTAAACCAATTGTACTTTAGCACTTTTCAGCCCATCCGCCACCATAATGATGACCTGGTGGCTTCGGCGCAGGAAAAAATAGAAAGCAATTACCAGGATGTGGCTACGATTGAAGAAATGATCAAAGATATTCCATCGAGCAGGAGAAATATTGTGCGCCGCTTTAAACAGGTAATCGGTATCACCCCTATCGAATACCTGCAGCAAACCCGTATAGAAGCAGCCAAAAAGCTTTTAGAGCAAACAGCACAACAAATGACGGAGGTGATTTTTAATTCCGGTTATAACGACCCGAAAGCATTCAGGAAAGTGTTCAGAAAATCGGTTGGGATGACGCCTACACAATATCGGGATAAATTTCAGGCGAGGTAGGAGACGCCGTCATTTCGTCCGCAGTAGAGAAATTTGTACGTTTATTTAAATTAGATATCAGGCTAATTAAAGACTATAAAAAATTCAACGTGAACTATTATTTTTTGAAGCGCAAAGCCTGTGGTTCTTAGTCAAGTACTGTCCCGCTTTTACTCCAAGTCCTCACTACGCTCCGGGCTTTCCGTGCAATCGGGGCTATAAATTGTAGGTATCTGCCCCAACCACTAAAAAACATTACTGCTTCGAAAAAGCCTGCTGGTATTTAAGCGGTGTTTTCCCCGTAATCTCTCTAAAATATTTATGAAAACTGGTAAAGTTGTAAAAACCGCAATCGTAACAGATTTCTTTCACTGTTAAATCATTCTCTATTAATAACTTACAAGCCTGCCCCACCCTAATTTCGTTCAGAAACTGGGTGTAGGTTTTTCTGCTTTTGGTTTTAAAAAACTTGCAGAACGAATTCGGACTGATTTTAGCCACTGCAGCAATTTCTTTCAGTTCTATTTTATTTTTGTAATTACTGATGGTATAATTATAAATCGACTGGATCCTGTCTTTCTCGTTTTCCAGAAAATTAGGCTTGAAGCCTAATGAAACCAATGTTTTTTTCTCTTCACAATTGGCTATTTCAGTTAAAACTTCTAATAGCTTGATAATCCGCATGGTACCTGTGGCCTCAATAATGAGTGGCATTAAACCCGCAATCCTTTCTTTGGCCGCTCCCAACAGCTGGATCCCCTGTTTAGATTGTGCCAACATTTTTTTAAGTTCCTGGTTTTCGGGAAGATCAATAAAGGCTGCTCCCAAAAAATCTTCTTTAAAGTGAATGGCATAAACATCAACCGATTCTTCCTCCTTTTTCTCAAAAAACTCGGGATCAAAGCGCCAGTAATGCGGCAAATTGCTCCCAAGCAACACCACATCTCCCTCACTAAAATTTTTAATGCTATCGCCAATAAACTGAGTTCCCCTGCCTTTTCTAATGTATATCAGCTCTAAAGCAGAATGGTAATGCCACAGGTTGTTAATATCTGGCATAATATCCCTCCGGGCGCTAAAAGAATCTACGGTGTTGGTAGATACATTAAGTAAATGCGGTTTCATAATTCTTAAAAAATCAATCTAATATGCAGTAATATTTCGCAATGTATAAAATTGAGCCAATATCATTTAATAATTAGATCATAAAGTTAAATTTTTATTAGCACTTAAGGGCTTAATTTGTAAAGCAACAACTAACCAGAAACATATTATGAAGGTGGGATGTGTACAGCAAAATTAACAATAGACCTTCAAAAACAGCAGATATTGAACAATCTTTAGTAAACAGTGCTAATGGTACCCGAAGTTTAAGTATTTTTATTTTAGCAGAACCAGCTTAACCAATTATAACCAAACCAAATATGAGCCACACCACAACAACGAATTTTCAGACATCCGATACGCCTAAAAATGGCAAGGGATACCTGTTTCCATTAATTTTGGTTACCAGCCTCTTTTTCTTCTGGGGCTTTGTCCATAACCTCGATCCGGTATTGATTCCCCATTTGCGCAAAGCCTTCCAGCTGAATGTTTTTGAATCTACATTGGTCGATTCATCGGTTTTTATCGCCTATTTTTTATTGGCTTTACCAGCAGGTTATATTATGCGTAAATATGGTTATAAAAGCGGAATCATTTTAGGCTTAATTTTGTTTGCAGTGGGTTGTTTATTATTTATTCCAGCCGCCAACACCGCACAATACATCTTTTTCCTGGGTGCACTTTTTATCATCGCCTGTGGTTTAACTTTTTTAGAAACGGCAGCAAATCCTTATGTTACCGTGCTTGGCCCACCTGAAACGGCTACGCAAAGGTTAAATTTTTCTCAATCGTTTAATGGTTTAGCCGCTTTTTTAGCTCCGGTTATTGGAGGTAAACTCATTTTCACTGAAGTAAAATATACCGATGCCCAATTGGCAAAACTACTGCCTTTAGAAAAACAGGCTTACGTGCTCGAAGAGGCATCCACTGTAAAAGCGCCTTATTTAATTTTGGGTCTCATAATTATTGTAGTGGCTATCTTATTTATTTTCACCAAACTACCAGATATCAAAGAAGAAGAAAGTGCCAATGAAAAAAGCAGTTTTGGCCATGTATTGGGTCATAGTCATTTGCGCTGGGCCATTATCGGACAGTTTTTTTACGTTGGTGCTCAGGTTTGCGTACTCAGTTTATTTATCAGTTTCGTTACCACATCGGCAGGAATTACACAGGATCAAGCAAAATGGTATGCGGGTGCAGCAGGTTTGGCTTTTATGTTAGGTAGGTTTGCCGGAACGTTCTTCATGAGGTTTGTAGCTCCGCATAAATTGTTAATGTTATACGCTTTAATCAGCGCCCTACTTACATTGGTATCCATTTTTGCTACTGGAATGATTACTGTTTACGCTTTAATAGGCGTGGCATTTTTTATGTCGATTATGTTCCCAACCATATTCTCATTGGGAATAGCAGGTTTGGGCAAAGATACCAAGCTGGGTTCATCGCTAATTGTAATGTCGATTGTTGGTGGTGCATTTTTGCCGCCTGTTTTGGGTCTGATATCAGATGCCACCCACAATATACAATATGGTTATTTAGTGCCTTTCGTTTGCTTTTTAGTGGTTTTTTACTTTGGCTGGAAAGGATGGAAACCCAATCATATTGAAAAAGAAATAAGTTTAGAAGCATAAAATGAAAGATGGATAACCATCAGTTATATTTTTTTCACCACAGATGCACACAGATAAACACAGATTCTTTATATCGGCATGCATCCTTTTTATCTCCCGAAAATCGGGAAAATTAGTGGCTAATGATAAAGAGATGATTTAACACGTGATGGTTTCATTAACAATAAATACATATTATATAGATGAAGAAATTAGTCATCAGGATTAATAACGCTGATAATGTTTTGGTAGCATTACAGGATTTACCCAAGGGAACCGAAATTGTGCATGAAGGAAATACCTACCATACTGTTGATGAAATTCCGGCCAAGCATAAGTTTTTTATGCAGGATATGAAGGCGGGCGATAAAGTAATGATGTACGGCGTTCTGGTTGGGAAAGTCCAGTTTGAGGTAAAAGCTGGTATGCGCATGAGTGTAGAGAATACCAAACATGCTGCCGAACCCTTTGCTTACCGTAATGTTGATTATAAATGGGAAGCCCCAAATGTAAGCCAGTTCGCAGATCGTAAATTTTATGGTTATCACCGTAAAAATGGCGCAGTGGGCACCGCAAATTACTGGTTATTTATTCCAACGGTTTTCTGCGAGAACAGAAACCTCGATATTATTAAAGAATCTCTTTATAGCGAACTCGGTTACGCAGTAGATGCACAATATAAATCGTTTACACATAAACTCGTTCAGGCTTACGAAAACGGGGAAAGTATTGATAACATCAGTTTCGAACCTAAAGCAGATAAAGCTAACCGCACTTTTAAAAATGTGGATGGGATTAAATTCCTTACCCATAATGGCGGTTGCGGCGGCACCCGTCAGGATTCGGATACGCTAAGCAAATTATTGGCGGCTTATGCCAATCACCCCAATGTAGCTGGCGTTACCGTTTTAAGTTTAGGCTGTCAGCATTTACAGGTTGAAGATTTTAAACGCGATCTTTTTGCGCTCGATCCTGATTTTGATAAACCACTTTTAATTTTCGAGCAGCAAAAAACACAGAGTGAAGAGCAATTGATCCAAAATGCAATCAAAAGTACCTTTGAAGGCCTGATGTTTATCAATAAACAGGAACGCACAGCAGCCCCTTTAAACAAATTATGCGTAGGCGTAAAATGTGGCGGCAGTGATGGTTTTAGTGGTATTTCTGCCAATCCAGCAGTGGGTTACTGTGCCGATTTACTGGTGGCATTGGGTGCAAAGGTGTTACTGGCAGAATTCCCCGAACTCTGTGGCGTGGAGCAGGAAATGATCGACAGATCTGTAGATCAACCCACCGCCGAAAAATTTATCCGCTTAATGACAGAGTATGATGACCTGGCACATGCAGTGGGCTCTGGTTTCTACATGAACCCTTCTCCGGGTAACATTAAAGATGGTTTAATAACCGACGCGATAAAATCGGCCGGAGCAGCGCGTAAAGCAGGTTCTTCTCCGGTTGTTGATGTTTTGGATTATACCGAACCAGCCACAAAACCGGGTTTAAGTTTAGTGTGTACACCAGGAAACGATGTAGAAGCCACTACAGGTAAAGCTGCTGCTGGTGCAACCCTCATCCTATTCACCACAGGTTTGGGTACTCCAACGGGAAACCCGGTATGCCCAACCATTAAAGTCGCTACCAATTCCGTTCTGGCAAAACGCATGAGCGACATTATCGATATCGATACCGGAGCGGTGATTAACGGCGAAAAAACCATTAATGAAATGGGCGAAGATATCCTCGAATACTGTATTAAAGTAGCAAGTGGCGAAGAAATTCCAAAAGCCGTACAGCTTAACCAGGATGATTTTATCCCCTGGAAAAGAGGAGTAAGCCTTTAGGTAATGGAAGGTGGATGAGGTAAAATGGAAGATGTGAGACTAAGATCTCAAAACAAATTCGTCATTCCCGCGCAGGCGGGAATCTTAAAGCCCCGGTATCTGGTATTAAGATCCCTAATCAACCCGATAGCTATAGGGTTGGGAATGACGCAACTTCCAACTTATACTTCCTATTCTCTGTGAAAAACTCTGCGTCCTCTGTGGTAAAAAAACAAAATAAAAATATAACCGAATATGAATTTAAATTTAGACGGAAAAATAATATTAGTTAGCGGCGGTGCAAAAGGCATTGGTGCGGCAATTGTTAAGGCTTTGGCCATCGAAAATGCGCTTCCGATCATCATCGGCCGAAATGAGGAAGATAACCTGAAAATGCTTCAGGAAGTAAAAGAACTAGGTTTAAAAGCCGACTATTTTACAGCAGAACTTACCGCACCCGAAAGTTGCAAAACCATTGTTGATGCCATTCTTACAAAATATAACAGAATAGATGGTTTGGTGAACAATGCGGGAGTAAACGATGGCGTAGGACTCGAAAGCGGCACTTATGAAGCTTTTATGGAATCGTTACATAAAAATGTGGTGCATTATTATCTTTTGGCAAAATATTCGCTGCCCGCACTAAAAGAAAGCAAAGGATCTATTTTAAATATTGGCAGTAAAACTGCTGAAACTGGTCAGGGCGGAACATCTGGTTATGCGGCATCAAACGGCGCCAGAAATGCCTTAACACGCGAATGGGCAGTAGAATTGTTACCATTTAGCATACGTGTAAATGCACTCATCGTAGCCGAAGCCTGGACACCATTGTATGAAAAATGGATCAACACTTTTGAAGACCGTGATGAAAAACTGAAAAGCATTACCGATAAAATCCCTTTCGAAAGCCGGATGACTACAGTGGAGGAAATCGCCAATACTGCTGTATTTTTATTATCAGATAAATCGAGCCACACTACCGGTCAGTTGATCCATGTGGATGGCGGCTATGTGCATTTGGATAGGGCTTTGTTGTAAAGTGCTACGCTCAATTCAATAAGACGCGTCATTCCCGCGCAGGCGGGAATTTTAAAGCTCTTCTCCTCGGTCGGTGTCTCCACAGACCGAAACCTAAAAAACAATCTGAAATTGATTTCTTAAGCCATTTCTGTCATTCTGATCACAGTGAAGAATCTTTTTGATTATTTATTTTGATGATCAGTTCGTTTTAGATGCTGTATTTCATAGCAAGGGATTCTTCGCTACGCTACCATTGACAGACTCCAGTAAAAGGGTCGTCATCTCGACCGAAGCACCGCGGAGTGGAGAGATCTTTGAACTATCTTATAGACAAAGTTTAAAGATTTCTCCATTACGCTACCGATGAAACCTGTGAAACAAGCAAGCATACCAAAATAATAATAACAGATGCTTAAATCGGTAAGCTTCAGTCGAAATGACGATATTATCTCTCTTAAATTCTCCTGTCATTTATATTGATTTTTATACAATAAATTATCCCTCAGAATGACAACCTTACTTCCTCTTCCTTTCCTCTAAATAAGCGTGCCATAACAGCATCGTGGCGATGGTGCGATAAGGTTTAAACTGATCTGCCACTTCCAATAATTCCTCCTTACTTACTCCAGCCGTCAAACCTTTTATTTTTTTTAAGGAGTTAACCGCAGCCAGATCACCTATTGGAAAAACATCCGTATGATGAAGCATAAAAATCAGGTAAATATCTACCGTCCAATCGCCGATACCTTTAATACACTTAAGCTGATTTCTAATGGTCAAATCATCCATATTTTCCATTTCAATTAAAGACAAGTCTCCACTGATCAGGCTTTCGGCCAGATGCCGAACATAAACCGTTTTCTGCCGACTGAAATAACAATCCCTTAATTCCTGATCGGTAAGTAATAACAAATTTGCTGGTGTAGGCTTTCCTATTTTTTCTTTTAGTTTATTCAACGTGGCCAATGCCGAAGCTAAAGAAACCTGCTGCTCCAAAATAATATGCACCAAAGATTCGAAGGTATTTGGCCTCGACCAAAACGGCGGATAACCATACCGATCTAAAATCAGCTGTAAATCTGCATCCCTGCTGCCTGCTAAATCGCAAAGCTGATGAAAATTGGTCTGATCAAATGTTTCGAACATGGAGTTTTTTTTATTCAAATATAATAAGGATTAAGGTAGTGTAACCTCTGTCAAAACTTCTTTGCTGTCATTCTGAACGCAGTGAAGTATTGCATAGGTTAGAGATTCTTCGCTACGCTCAGAATGACAATAACGTCATTTCAGCTACAACATAACTCATTTTGGATCATCCAGCACTTTAAGCATTCCACACTTTTGTAATGTAATATTTAACTCCATAAAAATGAAAACAATCTTCATCACAGGTGCTTCAACTGGTTTAGGCAAAGCCACCGCAAAATTATTTCAATCAAAAGGCTGGAAAGTAATCGCCACCATGCGCAACCCCGAAAAGGAAACCGAATTGCAGCATCTGGAAAATATGAGTCTCTTACCACTCGATGTAACCAACACAGCACAGATCGAAGCAACAGTAGCACAAGCCATTGCGATAGGAAATATCGACCTCGTATTCAACAATGCTGGTTATGGTTTGGTTGGCGCTCTAGAATCTTATACCGAAGCACAGATTATCCAACAGATAGACACCAACTTCATTGGCGTGCTCCGGGTAATTAAAACTTTTATCCCTTATTTTAAATCGCGTAAAAACGGTTTATTTATTACCACTACATCGGTTTGCGGTTTCTCTTCCAATCCTCTTTCTCCGGTGTACAATGCTACCAAATGGGCTTTAGAAGGATTTAGCGAAAGTATTTCTTACGATCTTGCCCAGTTCAACATCGGGATTAAAACGGTAGCGCCGGGCGGTATCAAAAGCGATTTTGTTAACGGTATGCAGGCTAAAATAGATGAGGATTATGAAATATTAAACAAAAGACTGGGCGAACTTTTTGCCGATGGTACACTCATTTCCTTCACCGAAGCAGAAAAAATTGCAGATGTAGTATATGAAGCTGCAACTGATGGCAAAGACCAGTTGCGTTATTTAGCAGGTGAAGATGCTAAAAAAATTGCTCAACAGCGTTTTGATCAGGGAAGTGAAAACTTCAGGATCAACCTGCGCCAAACCTTAAACCTTAATGCACCAGAATTAAAATAAGCAGCCATGAAAAAATCAGAAGCCATAGAAATTACTACCTTTAAGTTAAAAGATTATACCTGCGAACAGTTTATTGCTGCCAATGGTGAAATTGATGAATTTTTGAAACGGCAGCCAGGGTTTATCTCCAGAAGGATTTTTCAAAAATCTGACCGTACCATTGTCGACATGCTGACCTGGGATACCGTGAAAAATGGAACGGAATCCATGCACCGCCTGATGGACGAACTCAGCGAATCCGTTGTACACGACATGATCGATCAGAATACCGTAGAATGGAACATCAACGAGGTTGAACACCAGATTAATAATAGATTTGTGATATGAAAAAGGAAGAACGCCTGCCCCAAAAATTCGATTCTATTTCCGGATTGCACCGTGCATTGGGTTTACCAAAGCCGCTGCATCCATTGGTGAGTTTGGTTAACTATGCAGATATTACCACGCCTGAGGCTGAACTGCCAACCTTATTATTGCTTAACTTTTATAAAATCTCTTATAAAATAAACCTGCGGGGCAAAATAAAATATGGTCAGCACCATTACGATTTTGAGGAAGGCGGCATTTCTTTTTTGTCGCCAAACCAGATCATTGCAGCAGCAGAAGATGAAAAAGACTATTCCGGTTATACCTTACTGATCCATCCCGATTTTTTAAGAAACTATCCCCTGGCCAAAAGCATAAGTAACTACGGCTTCTTTTCTTACTCCGCAAATGAAGCTTTATATCTTTCCGAAAAAGAAAAAACCACAATATCTGAAGTTTTCGAGCATATTTCGCAGGAACTAAACAGCAGGATCGACGATTTTAGTCAGGATGTAATTATCTCGCATATTGAAGTGCTGCTCAATTACAGCAACCGATTTTATAAAAGGCAATTTATTACCCGGAAAGCAGCAAACCACGATATTCTAACCCAACTGGAAGATCTTCTCAACCAATATTTTAATAATGAAAAAACACTGACCAAGGGATTGCCCACGGTTTCGTACCTGGCGGAAGAATTAAATCTTTCGCCACGCTACCTGAGCGACATGCTTCGCAATCTTACCGGACAGAATACCCAACAGCATATCCACGAGAAAATGATTGAAAAAGCAAAAGAGTTTTTAGCTTCCGATAAATTAACGGTTGCCGAAGTGGCTTACCATTTAGGTTTCGAACATCCGCAATCGTTCAATAAAATTTTCAAAAAGAAAACCAATCAAACTCCAGTGGCTTTTAGACAGTCATTTTATAAAAATTAGATGAAAAATTTAGATTTAGCAGAAATAAAGGAAAGATCATTAGCGCTTCGCGAACGTTACCATGAGCTGGAATTGCAACACCACGGCAGCGAATGGACGGTTGAAGAAGATGCCCTTGCTTTCCTTACCGATGCCGGTTTGGTGGGGCGTTTGACCATGTCGCAGCAAGGACGCTGGCCCAAAGGCGAACAAACTGTTCCTGAACTCGAACATAAACTGGGCGAATGCATCTGGTGGCTAACCGTATTGGCCGACCGTATGGATGTGGATATTAACGAAGCCACTTCAAAATTCCTCACCAAAACCGAAAATCTTCTTAAATAAGAGAAAGACCATCCATTTTAATCCCGTTTTAAGATGAGATGGTTACTTTTGTTACATGCTAAAGATTGGGATAGCTGAAGACGACCCTAAAATTGCCGGACTTTTAAAATCGGCACTTGAAGAAAACAATTATCAGGTGCTTACCGTTGCCAATGGGATTGATGCGTTAGAGCTTTTCATGGGCGAAAGTTTTAACCTTTTAATTATTGACGTGATGATGCCTGGCCTCAACGGCATCCAGCTTTGTAAACACATCAGGGAAAATGCTATGCACACACCAATCCTGATGCTTACCGCCATGGGCACCATTGATGATAAAGTTACCGGTTTAGAAGCCGGTGCTGATGATTATCTGGTAAAACCTTTTCACCTGAAAGAACTTCTGGCCAGGGTTGCCGCACTTTTACGCCGGCAACCACCTCTTGAAAATAAAACAGAGTATAAATTATATTTTGAAGACCTCGTACTCGATACTTACAGCAAAGAAGTAAGCCGCGATGGAAAACCGATAGAACTGAGTGCCAAGGAATTTGTACTGCTCGAACTATTTATGCGCAACCCCAACCGTTTACTTTCAAGGCAGTTTATAGCGGAGCAGGCCTGGGATATCAGCTTCGAAACCGGAACAAACGTAATCGATGTCTACATTAATTTCCTGCGGAAAAAGATCGAAAAAGATTTTGAACGCAAACTCATTCATACTAAAATCAACATGGGTTATATCCTTAAATAATGAAAATAAAGGACCGGATAGCATTGTATTTTACATTGATCAGCACTTCGATGCTGTTCGCCGTGCTCTGTACCGTGTATTTTACTTTTATGAAGTTTCTGGAAGCTGATTTTTTTGAGCGCCTCACCGACCGTACCATGGTTACGGCAAAACTTTACCTCGAAGCCGACGAAATCAGTAGAGACGCCTTGAATACCGTCCGCCATAAATACCTCCAAAAGTTGAATGGTGAAGTTACCCGCATTTACGACAATAAAAACAGGGCAACCTTTATTGGCGATTCTGCACAATACTGGACACCTGCTACCATCGATCAGGTCCGCCAGAAAGGCCGTTTAAAATACACAGATGGTCAGCGGCAGGTAGTTGGCATTTATTATAAAGATAATCAGGGTGATTTTGTAATTCTGGCTTCAGCAGATGACCAGGGCTCACATAACAGGCTGGATAAGTTATTGAAAATCATGATTTTTGTGTTCATCCTCATTTCACTTATCGTATTGTTGTTAAGCCGATGGGTTGCACAAAAAATGCTGAAACCACTACAAAAATTCATGCTCGAAGTAAAACAGGCCAGCTCGCAAAACATGGAATTCAGGGTGGAAGAAAACCACAATAAAGACGAAATCAACCTCATTGCCCAAAGCTTTAACCATTTAATGGAAGAACTGGAACAGGCTTTTATTTTGCAGAAAACCTTTGTGGCAAACGCTTCCCACGAATTAAGAACACCCGTTACCCGGATTATGATGACCGCCGAACTGGCTTTATCAAAAGAAAGAGACCAGGCGGCTTATCAAAAAGTGATCAGTTCAGTGCTCGAGGATGCCGAAAAAATGGAGCACATCATAACGGGTCTAGTTGCCCTGGCCAAAATGGATCTCGAGCTGATCAATTCGCAGTTTGTTCCAATCAGATTAGACAACCTGCTTTACAAGATCCAAAACGAATGGAAATCTCAGAAAAACCTCGATCTCAAAATTACTTATCAAAATCCTATTAATCCAAAACCTGAAATATTGGCCAATGCAGTTTTATTACACATTGCTTTGGACAATATCATTTCCAATGCTTTTAAATTTTCTGATAATCAGGAAGTAAATATTACTATCGATGCCATTGAAAATGATTTCCTCATCCATATCACCGACTTGGGAACAGGTATCTCTACCGAAGATCAAGCAGATATTTTCAAGCCTTTTTACACCCGCGCAAAAGCGCATGGGCATAACGGCGAAGGCTTGGGACTTTACATGGCCCAAAAAATCGTCGATCTTTTGAAAGGCGAAATAACCGCCACAAATCTTGAACATGGTGGCTGTACTTTTACGGTGAGGTTGGCAAAGCTTTAGTTACTGCTCATTACTTCGTTCTACCTTTACAACACGATCGTCATCCTAACCTGTAGCGCGGCGGAAAGCTACGTGGAAACGAGCGCAAGCATAATCATTAATCGTTGCTTCATTTATATATGCATTTCCTCCCAGCTGGGCCAAAGCAAAGTATCAACGTTCCACTTAAATCCGGCCTAACAAACTTTTCGGCTTGCACCGACCAAGCCATCTCACCAGCTTCGAAAGAAAAATTTTCAGCCGGTGTTTTTTGTTTTTTCATTTGTATTTATATTTTCAATGGCATTCAAGCTAGCTTCGCTGGTCTTTTTGACACCAAAAAGAAAGGGCCCATCGGCGGCGGCGAGCCGAGGCAAGAATTAGCCATGGAACAAAAAATAACAGTGATGTAGACAAGTCGATCCCCAAACTTTAACCCCCTTTTAAGCTCAATTTAATCCCCTTTTAATCTGGCTAGAATAGATTTGCACGTATGATAAGAATATCTACGTTGCTCATTCTCTTTTTGGCCCTAACAGCCAGAGCAACTTTCGCACAAACCGATACCCTGAGCTTAAACCTGAGTCAGGCCGAAAGCCTGTTTTTAAAAAACAATTTCGACCTCCTGGCCAGTAATTATGAGATTGACAAGGCAAAGGCCGAAATCATTACGGCCAAACTTTTCGAAAATCCTACACTTGAGTACGAAAACCTCTTTTACAATCACGAAACGAAGAAATTTTTCCAAACCTCTTATGCCTATGGACAATATGCCGGATCTATTTCGCAATTGTTTAAACTGGCAGGCAAGCGCAATAAAAACATCAAACTCGCCCAAACAGGGGTTAAACTGGCCGAATACGAATATTTCGACCTGTTAAGAACGCTTAAATTCGAGCTTGTTAATACCTTTTACAAAACTTACTTCGCAGCGCAATCCGTTAAAGTTTATCAGGAACAGATCAGTTCTACCGATCAGTTGCTGAAAGCTTATGATCTCCAGTTAAAAATGGGTAATGTTGCCACAAAAGATGTGATGAGGATCAAATCACTTTTGATTAATCTCAAAGCCGAACAGGCTGGATCATTAAACGAACTGGAAGATAATTATAAAGATTTAAAATTGCTCTGCGGACTTAACGCAGCTACTTCGATCGATTTGGTTTTAAATCAGTCAGAACATCATCTATCGCCCGATAAAATCCCTTACAGCGCATTGCTTGATTCGGCCAGAGCTAACCGTGCTGATCTTAAACTGGCTAAAACTGATCTGCTTTATAACGAACGTAATTTAAAACTGCAAAAAGCAATGGCCATCCCCGATATCGAAATCGGTTTGAGCTACGACCTGAAGGGCAATTATCCCGAAAAATATACCGGTTTGGGCTTAAAGATTCCTATTCCACTTTTCTCCAGAAACCAGGGTGAAATTAAAAAGGCACAAGTTGGTATAGCTGCAGCCGATATGAATATTAAAAAACAGGAAGCATTACTCGAAAACGAAGTATTTAATACTTATAAAACTGCTTTGCGCAACGAAAAATTGTATGCAGAAATCGATCCTGCATTCACAACAGATTTTAATACACTCATTTCGGGACTTATTAAAAACTTCAAGGCAAGAAACATCAGTCTGATCGAATTTTTAGACCTCTACGATGCATACAAAGAAAATACGCTTCAATTGAACAAACTCCAATTCGAAAGGATGAGCACCCGCGCTGAACTCAATTATATAACCGGCTCTAACATTTTTAAATAATCCCAATGCAAAATCTCTATAAAAACACGGTACTCATAGCCGCAACAAGTTTAATTTTTAGCTGTAGCGAACATAAAACCGCAGCACAGGCAGAAAAATTTACCATCACCGATTCTTTGATCAACAGATTGCTGATCGATACCGTACAACAGGCTAACAGCAAAACAGAACTGATGTTTTCAGCAAAAATTGCCGCAAACGAAGAACGCCGGTCTGAACTTTTCCCAATGGTAAGCGGAACCGTAAACCATGTTGGGGTAAGGCTGGGCGACCAGGTTTCGAGCGGACAAACTTTAGCTACCCTCACCAGTTCCGAAATGGCCGGTTTTGATAAGGAAGTGATCGCCGCCAATGCTGAACTTAAAAATGCAGAGCGATCGGTAAAACAGGCTGAACAACTTTTTCAAAGTGGTTTATCATCAGCAAAAGAATTGGAAGAGGCCAAAAACGATTATCAGATCAAAAAAGCAGAAGCAAAAAGAGCTAATTCCGTATTAAAACTTAACGGGGGCAGCAGTACGGGATTATATGCCATAAAATCGCCGATAAATGGTTTTGTGATCGAAAAAAACGTAACACAGAACATGCAATTGCGCGGCGATAATGACAAAAGCCTTTTCACCATTGCCAATCTCTCCAACGTTTGGGCCATGATCAATATTTACGAATCGGATATTTCGCGGGTAAAAGCGGGCGACGAAGTGAGTTTATCTACCCTTTCCTATCCCGATAAAGTTTTTAAAGGAAAAATAGAGAAATTATATAATCAGGTAGATCAGGAGAGCAAAGTAATGAATGCCAGGGTGGTGATCCCAAATCCGGGATTTCTGTTAAAACCAGGCATGCTCGGAACCGTAAAGGTTTCGGCAAATTCGGCCATCGATCTTCCTGTTTTAAATTCGAGGGCCGTTATTTTCGATGAAAACAAAAATTATGTGCTCGTTTTGGGCCAAGACCATAAAGTGAAAATCAAGGAGATCGAAATTGGCCGCAAAACGGCCGATAAAACCTACATCAGCAAAGGTGTACAAGCCGGCGACTGCATTATTGCCTCCAAACAGGTTTTCTTATTTGAAAGCCTTAAAACACAATAATTTCTTTTCATTCCCTAGATTTTAAAAATGAATAAATTCATAAAAAGCATTATCGGCTTTGCACTGAAAAATAAATATTTCATCTTTTTTGCCACTTTTATTTTAATCCTTGCAGGTTATTTAAGCTTCAAGCATACCACCATCGATGCCTTTCCTGATGTAACCAATACCAATATCACCATCATTACCCAATGGCCGGGCCGCAGCGCCGAAGAAGTAGAAAAATTTGTAAGCAGGCCGCTCGAAATTGCGATGAACCCCACCGAAAAACGGACCAGTATCCGTTCTTCTTCTCTGTTTGGCTTATCCATTGTAAAAGTAAGTTTCGACGATGACGTAGATTATGCTGAGGCACGTGTACAGGTAAATAACCACCTTGAAGAAGCCGACCTGCCTGAAGGCATCCAGCCTGAGGTACAGCCACCGTATGGGCCAACCGGTGAGATTTTCCGTTATACTTTAACCAGTGATAAAAAGTCGGTCCGCGAGTTAAAAACCCTGCAGGATTGGGTGATCCAGCGCGAATTATTATCCGTTTCGGGCATCGCCGATGTGGTGAGTTTTGGTGGGGAGGTGAAAACCTACCAGATTACTGTAGATCCACAGAAAGCGATCCAATACGGCGTAAGCGCAACCGAACTTTTCGAGGCGGTATCTAAAAGCAATATCAATGTGGGTGGCGATGTCATCGTACAGAGCGGTCAGGCTTATGTGGTGCGCGGTATTGGCGTGCTCAACAATATCGACGAAATCAGGAATGTGGTGGTTGATAACATCAATGGCACTCCTGTTTATGTTAAAACCATCGCTGATGTAGCTGAATCGGCCTTACCAAGACTTGGTCAGGTTGGCCGCGACAGGGATCCCGATGTGGTAGAAGGCATTATCATAATGAGAAAAGGCGGTAATCCCAGCGAGGTAATTGCGAGGTTGAAAGAAAAAATCAACGCCATAAACAGCACCATCCTACCAGATGATGTAAAAATCAAACCCTTTTACGATCGCGAAGACCTCGTGAATTACTCCGTACATACTGTAATGGGCAATATGCTCGAAGGGATTTTGTTTGTAACCCTGATCGTATTTCTTTTTATGGCCGATTGGCGTACCACTTTAATCGTTTCGATCATTATTCCATTGGCCTTACTTTTTGCCTTTATCTGCCTTATATTAAAAGGTATGCCGGCTAATCTACTATCCATGGGGGCAATCGACTTTGGGATCATTATCGATGGTGCGGTAGTGATGGTTGAAGGGATTTTCGTCGTATTAGACGCCAAAGCCAAAAAACTGGGCATGGAAAAGTTTAATAAAATGAGCAAACTCGGTTTTATTAAAAAAGCCTGTCTCGAAAATGGTAAAGGTATTTTATTTGCCAAACTAATTATCATTACTGGTTTGCTGCCCATTTTCACTTTTGAAAAAGTGGAAGGAAAAATGTTCTCCCCATTGGCCTGGACCTTAAGTTTTGCCTTATTGGGCGCTTTGATCTTAACCTTTACACTCGTGCCCGCCATGGCCAGTGTACTATTAAAAAAAGATGTAAAAGAGAAACATAATATCTTTTTAGAATGGATTACCAAAGCAACACTTAAATTTTACGATGCATGTTTCAAAAAAAAGAAGCTCGTTTTTAGTATTTCGATTATTGTGTTATTATTGGGTGCTTTTAGCTTTAAATTTTTGGGCACAGAGTTTCTGCCCAGCTTAGATGAAGGCTCTATTTATGTGCGTGCCACCGGGCCATTGAGTATTTCGTTGGATGAAACCAAAAAGCTTTCGAACGAGATGAGGAACATCTTTTTAAGTTTCGATGAAGTAAAACAGGTGATGTCGCAAACTGGCCGGCCAAACGACGGAACCGATGCCACTGGTTTTTACAACATGGAATTTCATGTGGACATTTACCCACGTAAAGAATGGAAACGTAAGCAGACCAAAGAACAGTTGATTGAGCGCATGCAGGAAAAATTAAAGAGTTTTCCAGGTATAAGCCTAAATTTCTCACAGCCCATTTCTGATAACGTGGAAGAAGCTGTCTCAGGTGTAAAAGGCTCGATCGTGGTAAAACTATTTGGCGAAAACTTCGAATACATCGAAAATGAAGAAGAAAAAATAGAAAGTATTTTAAAAACGGTGGAGGGCATTGAAGATTTAGGGATTTTAAGGAATCTTGGTCAGCCGGAGCTGCAGATCAACCTCGACCAGAAGAAAATGGCCCTATATGGGGTAAGCACAGCTGATGCCAATGCCGTGATCGAAATGGCTATTGGTGGCAAGGCCGCCACTCAAATCTATGAAGGCGAGCGAAAATTCGACCTGATTATCCGTTACCCTGAAGATTTCAGAAACGATGAAAGTTCGATCAGTAAATTACGGGTGCCTACCTTATCAGGATCTAATGTGCAATTGGGCGAAATTTCGAGCATCCGGAAAATTACAGGTCCGAGTATGATTTACCGCGATAAACACAAACGTTATGGGGCTATCAAATTCTCCATCCGCGGCAGAGATATGGGCAGCGTGATTGCTGAAGCACAACAAAAAGTAAACGCAAAAATCAAACTGCCACAAGGTTATCAATTGGAATGGGCCGGCGATTTCGAAAACCAGCAAAGGGCTATTGCCCGTTTATCGCAGGCCGTTCCGGTAAGTTTATTGCTAATCTTTTTTATCCTGTTCGTACTTTTTGGCAATTTCAGGGATGCTTTATTAGTACTCAACAATGTTCCTTTTGCCATGATTGGTGGAATATTGGCTCTGTTGGCAGCAGGTGTAAACTTCAATATTTCTGCAGGAATCGGTTTTATTGCACTATTCGGAATCTGTGTACAAAACGGTGTAATTTTGATTACGCGTTTTAAAAGCAACATTGCTGACCTGAAACATCGCCCCAGCTGGACTTTTACCGATGCCATGCGCGATGGGATTGCCAGCAGGTTCAGACCGGTATTAATGACGGCTTTAATGGCTGCCATCGGTTTAATGCCTGCAGCACTTTCTACCGGGATCGGTTCAGAAGCCTCAAAACCATTGGCCATTGTAGTTATTGGCGGATTAATTACCAATACACTTTTTAACCTTTTTGTTTATCCGATCGTATTTTACTGGTCGTACCGTAGAAAAGTTCATTAATTTAAGAATCGTTTAAGGCTCCGCGCTAGCTTGCTTTGAAAAACAATCTGCCTTTACCGAAGAACGCCAGTCAATCCCAAGAGCCAGGAAAATCAAAAAAACAGATGTACAACAGAACAATTAGCTCTACCAAACCTCAAACGCAGTGGTTTTGTGTTCAATGCTTGCAAGAACCTTCATTAAGCATTTTACAAACAAAACGAAGTGCCGCTGTTTTTTTGATGTGCGTGGGCTTGTGTGAAGGCTCCTAGCTGGATTGACGAAGCATTTTTGCATACTTTTGATGCCTCAAAAGTTTGATGCCGTGCGGCAGAGAGCACTAAAATAGTTTCAGTATTTTGTGTCCACACGATAGGTATAAGCTGGGAGTACGAACTTTCTTATACAACAAGCTATTATTATAGAATACTTTTTCAATAGATTCTATAAATGGTTATAATAAAATAAGGTCTGTTCCTGGCATTAGAAACAGACCTTATTATCATCAGAAAAAAATCTGATGAATTTAACATGAACAAATATTAGTTCATATCACCTTTAACTTTTTTAGCAGTTCCTCTTCCTGGCAGATAAATCTGGAATCCAAAAGACAGGTTTAGGTTGTTTTGCGTAGTTGAGTTACCAAAACCTACAAGGCCTTTGTATTTAACCAAAGTTTCTAAACCAATGTTAGGCGTAATAAAATAGGCAAAACCAGGACCTACACTTAAATCTAACCCGTTAGTGTTTGCACCGCCTCTGTTAACGTTTACGCCACCAACACCAACAGTTGCCTCTGCGAAGAAACGTCCGTGTTTTAATACTTCAACATCTTTCCCAGCATAATAACGACCCAATGCACCTACACCATAAGTTGTTGTGGTGCTAGAGTTTTTAGCAGTTTCTAAACCAAAGTTTACGTAACCACCTACCGCTACATTATCCTGAATAAACCAGGCTGCTTTTGGGGTAATGTCAATACTGAAAATGTTTGGTGCATCTAAACCAAGATTGATATTGGTTAGGTTTCCGCCAACCATTACATTACCTTTTTGAATTTGTGCCTGTGCACTACCTGCAAATAATAATGCAGCGAATACTAGTTTTAATAGATTTTTTTTCATGAATGATATTTTTTATTATCTACTTCTAACACACGCATAAGTATATAGTTTAAAAAAAATACACAACCAGCATTAAATCTTTGAAAAAGAGCGTCATAAAATCATATTACAAACTATTTTTCAATATAAAAGCTACAAATGATCAAACAATCTGATCTTTGATCGTTTGTAAATCAGGGGGAATAACAACCATTTTTAATTCACAAATCAATTTGATTAAATAAAAAAGCTGATACCATTTTTAGATACCAGCCTTATTAAATACTTTTTGGAATTATTCCTTAAAATTTGAAAGTGAAATTACCCGTAACTTTTGCCGGGGTTTGAGCCGCGTACCTGAACGACCAGTATTGTTCGTTAGTGAGATTATCCACCTTTAAACCGATCCTATATTTTGGTTTATCATAAAATACAGCTGCATCAAGCACGGTGTAAGATGGAATACTGAATTTAAACGCCACAGTATTTACCTGGTTATATGAGCTACCATAAATTCCCCCAAAACCAAATCCCAAACCTTGTGCTGGACCGTTAATCAAACGGTAACTGATCCATAAGTTGGCCATTTTAGGGGCTCCCGCTGTAGCTGGTCTCAAACCTTCAACACTTGCATTGGCTTTGGTATATTTACTATCATTATAGGTATAACCTGCAACAATATTTAAACCTGGTACCGGGTTGGCAATAACTTCGGCCTCAAATCCTTTACTCAACTGTGTTCCATCCTGTAAAGAAAAGTTGGCATGTGCCACATCATCGTAAAGCGTATTGGTAACTTTGATATCATAATAGCTAAAAGTAGCGCTGATTTTATCGAGATCAAATTTAGCACCACCTTCAAACTGGTTGGCATAACTTGGCTTAAAGGTATTTCCTTCAAAATCAGAACCGCCGTTGTTGCTAAATCCATTCATGTAATTACCAAATACCGATACCTTATCTTTTACGATCTGATAAACCGCTCCGAACCTAGGCGAAAAAGCAGTTTGATTATATTTTCCTTTGGTTACATCTGTAGCAACATCATAAGTTCCACCATTAAAATAACGGTCTACCCTTACCCCTGCCATAATCAGCAATTTATCGGTAATATTCAATACATCAGATGCATAAGCACTATAAGTGGTTTCATCATTCGAAACCTGATTGCTGTAAGTTGCTGTGGTAAATAAAGGCGCTACTTTAGTTAAATTGAAATTGTTGTAGGCAGCACCCGGCTTTTTAAAATTTAAAGCAGGCATATTTACCGTAGCATCGTTACGTGTGGCACGCAGGCTGTAAAAATCTACCCCTAATACTACCCGGTTACGTAAACTGCCAATTTTAAAATCGCCATTAAAATTCTGCTGGATATCAGTTCCATAAAAAGGGGAATCCTGATTGGTAACCGCCTGCCTTAAAGTAGAATCGGTTAATAAGTTTAAGGCTACGGTATAACCTTCAGACGATGAACGAGTACGTGATACAATAGTCTGCGATTTCCATTCTTCAGAAATTTTGTACTTGGCCTGTGCAAAGATATTATACTGCTGGCTGGTGTAGCTAACCGTATTGTTGGCAAATGATATCTTATAAGGCATCTGCAAATCGGTTATGCTTCTGGCTTTTAAGTTCACTAGTGTTGGTGCTATTACCAAACGTGTTGGCGAAGTTGCTTTCGAACCGCTCATCTCCACATCTAATGATAAGCTAAGCCTGTTATTTACTGCATAAGAAAAACTTGGTGCGATCAGATAGTTTTTATAGAAACCTGCATCCTGGAAACTTCTTTCACTGTGCAAAGCGGTATTAATCCTCAATAGAGCCGTTTTCTCCTCATTTAGAGGGGTATTCACATCTGCTGTTAAACGATTCAGGTCGTAACTTGCACCCGAATAAGAAATTTCTCCTTTAAAAGTATCGAAAGGTTTTTTGGTTACGCGGTTAAATAAACCACCAAAAGAGGATATGGTACTGCCAAATAAGGTAGCCGCAGGGCCTTTAATTACCTCAATGCGCTCAAGGTTGGCCGGATCGATGGTGGTATAGGTAAAACTTCCTACGCCATTCCTTACCAGTTGTGGCGTGGCAAAACCCCTCGAAATGTTGGTTGTTCTGCCCTGGTTACGTACCTCGGCAATACCTGCCCCCGGTACGTTTTTAAAAGCGCTGTTGTAATCAGTTATTACCTGTTCTTTCATCAGCTCTTTACTTACCACGCTGTAAACCTGCGGATTTTCCATGTTTTTCAACTGCATCTTCGAAACATCCTCACTTTCCTTTTTGGCAAACCTGTTTCCTCCGGTACTGATAATTACTTCCTCCAGTTTTTCAGAAGAGTAATCCAATTTGAGTTCAAGGTTGGCCACAGGATTTTGAGAAGTAACTTCAACGGTTTGAGTAGAACCATCAAAGCCCACCCTAACCATTTGCACAGTGTATTTACCAAATGGAAGATTTTTCAACTCGAATTTTCCATCTGCATCACTTACGGTAGCTTTTTTTATTTCTTTAAGTTTTACAGTTACCCCTTGGGCACTGCTGCCATCTGTAATGGTAATTCTACCTGTGATTGTACCTTTTTCTGGTTTGTCACCCTGAGCCATGGCCGAACTTAAAGTGAAAAGACATACGAAAAACAAAATTATAGCGCCTGGTTTCGGATTGGAAACACCATAACTTGATAGTAAATTTATAATCATTTTTATTCTTATTTAGACTGTTTTAAAATTAGGATGCAAAGAACAGTATTTTGCATTTCAAAAACAACAGCTAATCAGAGATTTTTTACTATCAGAGATACTTATTTTCAGGCAAGCATTTCTTTAAAAAATTGAGCAAAAAAACATACTGCTCAAGCTTTTGTTATTTTCATAATTAAATCCATTTAAATGACAAAATTTTGAACCCTCAGTACATCATTTATCTACTTATTGTACTTGCATTACTCTGCATCATGGTATTGGGTTTTGTGGTCCTTTACCGGAATATAAAATATCAGCAGGAACTCGCTAACGCTCCTATTGTGCTACCAGAAGCCTATGGCCTTGGTCAAAAAATGTTTAGTGTACACCTAAAATGTGCGGATTTAAAACAAGCTTATTTTATCGTAAGTATTATTTTCAACCTGATTACCATTTTAATGCTGGTAATGCTCATCGGAGAAACTGATCCTTATGATTCCCTTCCTTACCCAAAAATTGTTGATACCATCCTGAGTAAGAAAATGATGTTACCCATCGGGATAGGCTTTGCTGTATTTTTAATTTATAACGCTTATCACCGCGTAAATATTACCTGGGAAAATGGCCCTGTTGTAGCAGAAAACCCTGTCAACATCAGGTATTATGAGATCAAGAAAAATGGCTTGCTGTTAAATGTGATCTACCTGCAAACCGATCAGAGGCTTTGGATATTGGTTCCGGGTACCTCACAAGACCATACAAAATTTAAAGATTTTAACAGGCTTAGGCAGGAGCAACAGGAAAACGATAAGTATACCAGGCAACTTAAAGAAAACTTAAACCATTATGGTGCTCAGGAAAAAAAATTCTCTTTTTTCACCTTTTATTTCAAGTTGTCCTTTTTTGCCTTAATGCTAAGTTTTATCCTGATACTTGCTGTTCTGAAGATCCAATAATTCATTCTGCTGCATTTTCTCATTTTGGCTACAAAAGCCCTCAATTAGGCTACAAAATGGCGTCAAACCTTGTTCACCTTTGATTTATCATTTATTCAGATAAAAAATCATGGAACATCAACAAGAAAATCAAGGTACAGATACCTCAGCAGCTCATAAAGTTTGGTTCATCACCGGTACTTCGCGTGGCTTTGGGCGTGTATGGGCCATAGCTGCATTAGAGCGTGGCGATAAAGTGGCCGCAACGGCAAGAAACCTTTCGGGTATCGCCGATCTTCAGGAGAAGTATGGGGAAAACGTATTGACGTTGGCACTGGACGTAACCAATTATGACCAGGTTGAGCAAGCAGTTAAACAAGCCCACGAACATTTTGGAAGATTGGATATTGTTTTTAACAATGCAGGTTATTCGCTCGTTGGTACTGTTGAAGAAGCCACCATTGATCAGGTAAAAGCCATGTACGATACCAATGTTTTTGGTGCTGTAGCAGTTATCCAGGCTGCGTTGCCTATTTTACGCAAACAGGGTTTTGGACATATTTTAGGTACTTCGAGCAACCTTGGTCATGTGGTGCTGCCTGTTATCGGTTATTATTGCTCCTCAAAATGGGCATTCGAAGCCATTCACGAAAGTTTGGCGACAGAGGTTAAAGCTTTTGGCATCAAAGTAACCATTATTGAACCAGGTGCTTATGCTACTGAATTTGGAAGTCAGGAATCCTTAAAATTTGCTGACGGTTTGGATGTATACACCGATTTTAAAGCAAAGTTTTTTGAAGGTTTACAGCAATTGGAAAGAGGAAATCCGGCCGCAACACCAGAGGCTCTTTTTAAAATTGTTGATGCTGAAAATCCACCGCTCCGTTTTTTCCTGGGTAGCCATAACCTGCCCTGGGTACGCACGGCTTATGCAGAGCGTTTGTCTACCTGGGAAGAATGGGAAACCATATCGAACGCTGCACAAGGTTAATTAATCAGAAAATCAACGATATAACCGATAAACAAAAGCTTATCGGTTATATTTGTATATATCAATATGAAAAAGGCAGACAATAGTCCATATAAATTCACTTCGTTAACAGAAGCACACCGGATGATGGGCCTGCCCCAACCGAAACACCCGCTGATTAGCCTGATCAACAACGAAGCACACCCTGTTGAAATGAGCGGACAGCCCAATTCGCACATCCTTAATTTTTATAAAATCTCTTACAAACCTAAATTGAGCGGCAGGCTAAAATATGGTCAGAGTTATTACGATTTTGATGAAGGTGGTTTGTTATTTGCGGCTCCCAACCAGATTATCGGTCATGATGAGGATTTAGAATCTAGTGTTTGTTCGCTATACACCTTATTGATCCATCCTGATTTTCTATTGTCGTTCCCCATCGCCAAAAAAATCAAAAATTATGGTTTCTTTTCGTATTCAGCCAATGAGGCTTTACACTTATCAGAAAACGAAAAAACGACTATCATTACCCTTTTTAAAAGTATTGAAGAGGAACTAAACAGCAGGATCGACGATTTTAGTCAGGATGTGATTATTGCGCAGATTGAACTGTTGTTAAATTACAGTAACCGTTTTTACAAACGCCAGTTTATTACCAGAAAAGTACTGAATAGTGATTTGCTACAAAAGCTGGAAGAGTTGTTAGAAGATTATTTTAAAGATAAACTGCCCATGTTTAAAGGTTTGCCAACGGTGCAATACCTTTCCGATCATTTAAATGTTTCGCCCAGTTATTTAAGCGATCTGCTCCGGTCACTTACCGGACAGAACGCACAACAGCATATCCACCAAATATTGATCGAACAAGCCAAAGAAAAATTATCGGGTACCAACCTTTCGGTAAGTGAAGTCGCTTACGAACTCGGTTTTGAGCATCCTCAATCTTTTAATAAATTATTCAAGGCAAAAACACAGGTTTCGCCATTGGCATTTAGAAAATTATTTAATTAAGTAGCGTTTTGGTTATTTGCACCGTATAAGCTGTAAATTAAAGCTTTATGAAAAAGATATTACTACTCCTATTGGCAACTGTTTGCATTATTTATGTATCATGCAAAAAAAACACAATTGACAAAGATGGTCCGGGCGAAGTTTTCGGCAAATGGAAACTCGCTGAAACCATGTTCGATCCCGGTGATGGAAGTGGAAAATATAAAAAAGTAACCGGCGATGCCAAATACCTTACTTTAGAAAAATCAGCAGACAAAGCCGGGAAATTTAGCGGAAATGCCGTGCCGGATTTATATGCATTCAGGATTCTGGATAGCGTAACCATGGAGGTTTTCAGCAATACTTATAAAACGCCTTCTACTTATCGTTATAAAGTTTCGGCAAAGTATCTTCAACTTAATCCACCCTGTATAGAAGGCTGTGGTTACAGGTTTGTCAGAGAATAAAGGTAATCAGACTTTGGAATTACAGATCCCCTGCTGAAATTTCAAATATTTTGCGGGACTAAGATTGAGGTAATGTTTAAAATCATGAATTAATTGGCTTTGATCATAAAAACCACAGGTTTCGATGACTTCAAACCAGTTTACCTGCTCATTTTCGATTGCCCGTTGCTGAACCAATTCGATTGCTTTTAAAAAGCGCATATAACGACCGATTTCCCGGGAAGAATAACCCAGGTGTTTTTTCAGGTTCATCTGGACAGACCTTTCAGAAAGTTTTTCCTGGGCTGAAATTTCTTTTACCGGACTGATTGGACCATTGCCCAAAGCAATAATCTGTTCAGTTAATGGATGCCTGTTCTGTATATAAGGACGGCTAAATTCGAGAAGCTGCGTTACCTTTTCATCTACAGCATCCATTTTACCGAGGCTTGTCCAGAGGGTGGTGAAACAGTTATCATTCAGCAAATCATCCGGATGAAGATATTCGGATAGCGATGCCGTACCGAAAAAACGAAAAAAAGCATCATCTTTAAAATTTACGACCAGCATTTTGCCTCCTGCCGGAAGAATGTAGGTAAAAGCCTGTTTAATTGGGCCTAAAACCAGGCACTTATCCATTGATATTTTTTCATTTTCTTTGGTAACCAATAAAAGCGGCGCACCAAAACTGAATACCATCATGGTTTGGAAAGTAGGCAACAAAGTTTGGGTAATGGGACCTTCAGAGTTATTTTCTGCAAAATAAAAATGAGAAAACAGCTCCTCAAATTCAGCAGGAACTGCAATCCGGTAACCGTTGTAAGCCTCATGGTTTTCCATGATCAAAGATGATCATTTTTTGAGAAAAATCACGATCTAGCTGGTTTCCATTATCTAACCTAACTGGAAGCCCAGAAATTGATACGCTCATTAAATTAGTGGTCTGTTAAGGTACAGACTACGGCTATGGTAAGGCCCGCAACCGATATCGGAAGCTTCGCAATCGATACTGGAAACCTCGCAACCAGTACTTGAAACCTCGCAACCGATGCTGAAAACCTCGCAACCGATGCTGAAAACCTCGCAACCGGTACTGTAAACCTTGCAACCGGTACTGGAAACCTTGCAACCGATACTGTAAACCTCGCAACCGGTACTGGAAACCTCGCAACCAATACTGTAAACCTCGCAACCAATATTGTAAACCTCGCAACCGGTACTGGAAATCTCGCAACCAATACTGGAGACTGTTAATTTAGTGGTTTGTGGGGCAGAAACCACGGCTATGGGCCAAGAATCGGAAATCAATTAAACGACTGGCGAAAAGCTATCGGCGATAGATTTGTTTTAGATTTAAACAGCTTACTGAACGATTGTGGATGCCCGAAACCCAATTGGTAAGCAATTTCGCTAATAGTAAGTGTGGTAGTCGATAGTTTTTCTTTTGCCCTTTCAATCAATTTATCGTGAATATGCTGTTGAGTGCTCTGCCCGGTAGTTACTTTTAGCAAGCTACTCAAATAATCTGGTGAGAGGTTTAGTTCTGCTGCAAGGTCATTTACAGTAGGCAATCCCCTCTCCACAGCATTTTCATCAAAATAACGGTTGAGAAAACTTTCTACCTGATCCAAAACCTGGTGGTTGGTAATTCTTCGGGTAATAAACTGTCGGTGGTAAAAGCGTTCTGCATAATTGAGCAGCACCTCGATCTGCGAGATAATGATCTGCTGGCTGAAGTTATCGATATTGGCCTGATACTCCTGCTGAATATTTTGTATAATACCCGATAGGGTTATTTCTTCTTTTTCGGAAAGAAACAAGGCTTCATTTACCGAATAGCTAAAATAGGCGTATTTCTTGATGGTATTGGCCAATGGAAAATTCCATAAAAAATCAGGGTGAACAAGCAACATCCATCCCGATTTATCTGGTGCATCATCGGTTACTTCGATCCTGAAAACCTGTCCTGGTGAAATAAAAAACAAAGTACCTTCGTCGAAATCATATTCCTGCTGGCCATATTTAAACCTGCCATTCATGTTTTTTTTGAGGGCAATAAAATAGAAATCGAATACCCAGCTCACCGTATTGATGCCGGGTGAATGTTTCATGTCTGCATAATCAATCAAACTGATCAGCGGATGTTCAGGTTTAGGAAGCCCCCTCACCTTGTGGTATTCGCTAATGCTTTTTATCCGTTGAACCTGTTGATTGGCCATTGATTGAGATATTTATGATTACAAACTAAGAAAAAATCCTGACATGAAGATTTAGTATGCAAATATCTAATTTATTGGAGTAGCTGTTGTAGGCTAATCCTTTAAAGTTGTAGCCGAATCCGGTTCCTTCTGAGCTGTCATCCTGAGCGCAGCGAAGGATCTCCAACCCATAAGCAAAGAACCTAAATAAATATTAATGCTTTATTGTTGGAGAATACGCGAAAGAAAAAGATTCTTCACTGCGTTCAGAATGACAAACTAAATGAGTATCGTTTTTAAACAGTCAAACTCTCCCAAATCACCTCATAAACATCCGGAGCATGCAAAGTTTTACCCACCGGTTTAGACGTCACCAAAATAGGTTTATATTCATCAGTTACATTGGTTCGTCCATGCGATCCTTTAACCAGTGTTGCATCAAGCGGAATTACATCCATTACATAACGGAAACCCGCTTTTTTCCTCAATAGTTTATATCCAGCCCTTAGTTTGGAAGTCATAAACATCTCTACAGGATCGTAACCCGGTTTTTTATGAATATCAACAACTCTTGCATAATCAGGTGCTTTGGCATCATCCAGCCAAAAATAGTAGGTAAACCAGCTGTTTTCTTTAGCCACCAAAACCAGATCGCCAGAACGTTCGTGGTTAATATGGTGTTTTTTCTGTTCTTCTTTATCCAGTACCAATTCAATACCAGTGGCATTTTTCAATAAGGTTTTAACCTGTTCGGTTACACTTTTATCGTTAATGTACACATGCGCAATCTGATGGTCGGCCACTACAAAAGCTTTTGATGCCCCCGGATCTAACAATTCCAAACCCCTTTCCTCGCGGATCTGGATCAATCCGTTTTCCCTGAACAAGCGGTTTAAATGGATCGGATTGTTTACGGGTGCGATGCCATACTCAGAAAGTAAAATGATGCGTGCACCCTTTTCTTCATAGAAACGCACCAACTCTGATACCACCTGATCAATTTCCTGCAATTCTGGTTTGATTTTCTCTAAATCCGGTCCGAATTTTTGCAAACAATAATCCAGATGGGGCAAATAAATTAAGGTTAGTGTAGGATGATGAAGTTTTTCGGTCTCCATTGCTGCATCGGCGATCCATCTGGTTGATTTTATATTGGCTCCCGGGCCCCAAAATTGGAATAAGGGAAACTGACCGAGTTTATCCTGCAGATAATCACGCAGTTCGGCTGGTTGCGAATAACAATCAGGCAATTTACGGCCATCAGCTAAATAATTAGGGCGTGGTGTTACCGAATAATCAGCTGTAGAGTACATGTTGTACCACCAGAACATATTGGCACAGGTAAAATTCGGATCTTCCTTTTTAGCCTGATCCCATATTTTTTCGGCATTAACAAGTTTGTTAGACTGTTTCCAGAATTTGATTTCAGCATCTGCATGATCATACCAGCCATTGCCCACAATCCCCGTTTCAGATGGAAATTTTCCCGTCAGGTAGCTTGATTGTACTGAGGTAGTAACTGCAGGTAACAACGGTTCGATGGTAGTGAAATGATTTTCAGAAATATATTTTTGGATAAAAGGCGTATGTGCCCCGATTACGGAACCAGATAAGCCAACAATATCGATAACAACGGTTTTATGCATAATTTTACTGTTCTAATAATGTTTTCACCCAGGCCAGTTCTCTGATGATGGAATCGTTTAAAGGTGCTTTTAAATCTGTTGGCAAAACATCCCAGGTGTAGGTTTCTACTTCAAGATGCGCTGTAAAAGGATTATTTTTCTGCAGGTTTAATACTTCTGTAATATCGCTTTGGGTTGATTGGATCAAACCCATATCTTCTACAAAAATCGGTACGTGGAAATGTGCCCGCAACTCGTCTATCTTTAGGTCTTCACCCTCTGACAATGCATCAGCCAGATCGGGGTAACGGATCAAACTGCCATCATTTTTGCGTGCAATAACCTGGTGGAGATAAGTAGGTTCATCGAAACGGCTTAACTGATCCAATACGACTGTACTATCTGCTATCGACTCCGGTAATTTTGCTTTCAGCGCCGCGCTGATCTGAATTTTACCAATTTTAATGCCTTTATCATTTAATTCGTTGATAATGGTGGTATGCGGTTCATATCCGATGGCAAAATGACAAACATCATAACATAAACGGATGTGATTTTTGATCAGCTTTTCATCATTTCCGGCAGATAAAAGCACATTTTCGTACCAATCTATAAATTCAGGACCAGATTCCAGAAAACCATCAGGTTCTGGCTCAATATCCAGGTGGATTACTTTTCCAGTTTGTTCCTGTATCTGATGCAAACCTTCTGCAACTTTTAAAATATTGGCTGTTGCCTTAATGGTGGCAATTTCTCTTGCTTCAGCATCTGTAAACCAGGGTTTATAGCTTAATGGAGAGGTTGAAATGCCGCCATCCATATCATCGGGAAGTAATTGCGAGAGAATTTCGGCTAAACGGAGGGTATAATCTACCCGGTCATTTGTCGTCCAATCGGGTGCATGTACCTGGTCTTTAACCCTGGTATGGTGAAAACCACCATAAGGAAATCCGTTCATGGTAAATACATACCCACCTTCATCTTCGAGCCATTGCTTAAAAAGGGCTAAGTGATTATTCTCTAAAATTTCGATACTGGCGAGGTTGGAAAGGCGCAAGCCAATTCCCATGTTTGAATCAGGCGATAATTTTGCTTTTAATATGGGAAAACTAGCTTTCAACACCGCAAAATGTGCTTCCCAGTTTTCGCCTGCGTAAATATTGGTACAGAAAGTTAAATGACCGGAGTTTAATTTCATTGTTTAATGCTGAATAGTAACGCTTTGATTATTTAAAATTTCGGCCGCCTGTTTTAGAATTTCCGCATCCATTTCGTGTACTTCTTCGCCACTACCGATACCCGTAAGCAAAGTAATGGTTAATTGGCCGCCAAGATGTTCTCGGAATTCTTCCAGCCCCTGTAATATCGGACTATTGCCTTCAGTAACCTGTAATAAAGGATGTGTCAGCTCAAACCCTAGTTGCTGGATCAAATTAATTACCCTTTGTGCTTCATCGGCCGTAATCCTTCCGGATAAGTTTGAATAAACGCTATCCAAAGCAATGCCCATGGCTACTGCTTCACCATGCCTGACTTCAAAATTGGTGAGGTATTCGAGTTTATGGGCACTCCAATGACCGAAATCCAACGGCCTGGCCGAACCATTTTCGAAAGGATCGGCACTGCGGATATGCTCTAAATGTAGTTTGGCGCATTTCCAGATCTGGTAATTCATTGCTTCTGTATCGCGGGCGGCAAGTGCTGTGGCATTGGCTTCAAGCCATTCGAAAAATTCGGCATCTTTAATCAGCGCCACCTTAATGGCTTCAGCAATACCCGATCGCCAGTCGCGATCAGATAAAGTGCTTAAAAAAAGTTCGTCGTTAAAAACAGCAACGGGCGGTGAAAACGTACCTAAAAAGTTCTTTTTATTAAAATAATTGATTCCGTTTTTTACGCCAACACCAGAATCGTTCTGCGAAAGTACAGTACTGGGGATCCTGATGTGTTTAATTCCTCTATGTGCAACGGTAGCGGCATAACCTGCCATATCGAGCACAGCCCCGCCACCAATAGCCGCAACAAAAGAATGCCTGTCGATACCATGAACGTTGATCGCTTCCAATACCTGATCGAAATAACGGGTATCATTTTTAACCACTTCTCCCCCCGGGATAACCAAAATATCCTGAACCAACTGTGTCCTGTTATATTTATAGAAATAAGTTTGAATCTCCGTAATAAGCCCTGGATGAGCGTTGGCTACACCTTCATCGATTATAAATAAAATCTTTTTTACGGTAACCGCGGGATTTAGGTTGACTAAAAAGCTGTTCAGTAATTCGTTTTCTGGTGAAAACAGTGCTGAAGTAAAAAAAATATTGTATTGATATTGTACGGTAAAGGATTGATTTAAATGTTCCATATTAGTGGATAATGTGTGTTCAATTAGGTTACAGCAAACAATTTGGAGAGCCATAACGATACGGGTAATAATGCAGCAATTACGAAAGCAAGGATCAGTGCATCAAAAGTTACGGCCCAGGCGGCATCCATCAAGATAAGGGATATTACGCCGGCTTTAACCGCAGCGCCAATATTTTTACCAATAGGTTGATTAATTGCCTTTAAAAGCGGCTTAAAAATCATAAAGGTAAACGGAACCAAAAACAGTAGCGACCATAATAAGCGATCGTTCGCATAAGCGAAATAAGCTATGGCACAAATTACAATGGCATATAAAAAAGCTGCGATGTATAAGTTTTTGGCATGGCCGCCATGCACCTCACCACGGCTTGTCATGGTAATGGAGAAAATATATACTACAGGAATAATAGCGAGGTAATAGTGACTGCATAGCATTTCGGGTACGATACTTAAACCGAGCAATAAATTAAAACCACGGCATAAACCCATATTTAACGGCCCGAAAAAAGAATGGTGTTTGCCGAATTTATTATACAGCAAAGCAAATACAGCAACCAAAAGTGCCAGAATGCCCGAAGTAAAACTATTTAAAGCGGCTAATACAATTCCGCCAGAAAGCAAAAGACTACCGAAAGTGGCGGCATTTTGCAAACTGATCAATCCACTGGGAATAGCCCTTTCAGGACGTTCGATTTTATCGAGTTCGGCATCAAATACGTCGTTAAAAACGATCCCTCCGCCGTATAAACAGGCCGTTGAGGCAGCCAAAAGCAAAATCGAAAGCCATGGCTTGACAAATCCGCTGCCTAAAATTCCAGAAATGGCAATACCTGCTAAAATATCGGCTACAGAAGTAACAATATTGGCAGGGCGCATCATGCGCAGGTAAACAATTAATTTTTCCAATATAATTTAGCTGATAATGATGGAAGATTTATCGGGTCTGGGTTGTTGTCCACCGCGCAGAATAGTATTTCCTTCAAATTTCTCGGTAAGGTCTGCCTGTGCATTAAAATCGGCTTCATCAATCTGTCCGCTCTGTGCAAAGGCCGTAATGGCATTGCGGTAAGTTACCAGTTCAATATCCTGATCACTCAATCCACGCATTTTCATTAACGCTGCAGTTTTTGGCACGGCTAGCGGATCGCTGATACCCCAATCGGCAGCAGAATTGACCATAATGCGTTCAGCACCGTATTGTTTTACAATTTCGACCATGCGCTCGTTGCCCATTTTAGTAAAAGGATAAATGGTAAAAGCAGCGAAAAAGCCACGATCTAACACTTCTTTTACCGTTTCTTCATTGTTATGGTCGATAATAACCTGATAAGGATCAAGGCCATGTTCTAAAGCGATATCCATACTGCGCTGCGTACCTTTTTTCTTATCGCGGTGCGGGGTGTGTACTTGTACGGGCAAACCGGCTTCTTTAGCCAGTTCGAGCTGCAACCTGTAATACTTTTCTTCAGCAGCAGTCTGATCGTCGAAACCGATTTCGCCTATTCCAACCACGCCCTCTTTATAAATAAACAAAGGCAGGATTTCCATTACCTGTTCAGCCAGGCTTTCGTTATTGGCTTCCCTTGAGTTTAGACCAATGGTACAATAATGTTTAATACTGAACTGCGAGGAACGGAAACGCTCCCAACCGATCAGGCTGCTGTAATAATCCCTGAAACTATCCAATCCGGTACGGGGCTGGCCCAGCCAAAACGCAGGTTCGATGAGTGCAACAACACCAGCGTCGGCCATGGCCTGGTAATCATCTGTGGTTCTCGAAGTCATGTGAACATGTGGATCGAAGAATTTCATTCCCTTAACGGCACTAATATCGAAAGCTTCAGGCTCTCCCATCGTTGCTTTATCTCTTGCGATTGAACTGCTACAACACATATCTTTATTTTGAATTTTTTATTTTATAATGAATTCCAGTTTAAGCTTCCATCGGCAAGAACCAACTTCAGTTCAGGAAAGGTATTAATATAATCTTTTGCGGGCTGGTAATCTGATTCTGCGATGGCCAATGCAATGGCGCGCTGCTCCGTTTGATCGTAATGTTGCAAACCAATTTTGAGGTCTTCAAAAATTTCAGCATTGATAAACCTGCCCACCATGCGCCACAGCTGTGGATTAACCTGCCGACCCGCCGCCCAACGTTCTTTGGCATAATCAACCAGCGTTAAAGCCAGTTGAAGATTGGCACGTTCATCCAAACCTACAATTAGCTTGATGTTTTTTTCGGTGAAAAATGCTTTTAATACGAGCTGGTTCCAGGCCGCTTCATCCAGGTATGCTGCAGGATACGGATTGTTTTCCATAATTGCTTCCAGAACCGAACCAATATTGCTCCTGATCCCTTCGGCACAGCGTTTAACCCAAATTTCGGGATAAGGTAAAAATGGCAGTGCCGAATATAAAGCCACCGCTTCGTTCACCTCTGCTGACAGAAATAAACGTTCGAGAGTTGAGTATAGCTGTTCTTTATCCGGTAGGGTTAAATTGCTTAACAGCCATACCCGGCTAAGCCTGTCGATGGTCCAGTTACGGATATAGCCATAGCCCGCTGTATCTAGTGCTTTTTGCTGGTCTTCGTTAATTGCAACCGATAACTTGCCTGTTTTACGTGGCAGCATCACAAATACTTTAGCTACCTGTAACGATTGATCTGGCGATTGTATAAAATCCTCCAGCCACTTTTCGGCCTCTAAACTTATATTGTTATTAATAACAGACCATATTATTTCTTTTACCTCTTTCATATTATAACCTCTCTCAAATATTGCTAAAAGACAGTTATACGGTAATACCCGCAGAAACAAAATAGTTGATCAACAAGGCACCTGCAATAATCAATAGGCCAAAAAACTCACGTGTTTGTTCGATATAAGGTTTAGTGGCCTGCATGCTTTGTACCAGGCTTTCACGTCGATATTTGGTAATCCAGTCGCGTACGCCATCTTTAGCAAAGAAAAGGATAATGGCGTAAACGAGGTAAAAAGCAATCAAAAACAGGTATGCAAAAGGATAAAATTTGCCGGCTGCAGCCAAACCACATGATATTGCGGCACTTAAATAGATGGATACCCAAAGAAAAGCATCATTATCGTTTAAATTTACATAGGCGAAGCCCAAAAATGAGATGCAAAAAATAATGTTGAGGATAATTAAAGGCATTTTAAATTATTTGGTTTAGTAACAAGCTAAATCGATTTCCCGATTCTTTCTATAAAACAAAGTTATTTAAACTGAACACTTTTTTAGCATTAAAATATGTAAATTATATACTGCTGTAAAATATTTTTTTGATTAAGAAAATGAATATACAAACTCTTAATGCAGAAAAAATGTAATGGAAAAACTTACAATAATTGAGATATATCTACCTTAATGAAGGAAAAATAGTATCGAACATGATATTTGCCTGCTCCTTAATTAAATCAACATCTTCATGTTTATTATTAATCAATAAATAGGTGCTGTTTTTTTCTTCCATAAAATGGCTAAAATACTCTTCGCCAATAAGATTGTAAACAGCATAACGATATATTTTAAACCGTTTTGTACACTCCTTACCTTCCTCGTAAAACCTTTTTGGGTCAAAAGTGTGAGACCCCAAAAAACCAAAATTGGCCATGGGATTCTTTTTTAAAATCTGTAATATAAGTTGAATACAAGTTGCTACGATTTTGCCCATCTTATTTTCACCTGTAAGAACATTAAATCTCCTAGGGTGTTTTTTTAGACGGGCAGGAAAAAATTTCAACACATAAATATTGAAAAGATACTCTTCAACCTCTATATGATATTTTTCTTTCTGAGTTTTAAAAATATAGGTTGTCCGCTCTTTTAAGTACTGAGCCCCTTGAAATTTGTCGGTAAAATGTTTTGTAAACGGAAATGAATTATCAAACATTAAGGAATCAAGTGCTTGTATGCTTGTGAACGTCCATTATTGATTTGATTGGAAGTCACACGTACAAGATTTGATTTTGATGTAGAATTGATTTTAACACAAGAATTTTTGGCCGAAACAGCACTGTTATAATGCGTTTTGTTTTGTCCGTATGAATTGTTATTGCTACCCATGGTAATTCTTTAAGTGTAATATAATAACAACGATTAATTTAAATTGTTATTTAATATTCTCTACTTACTAATTGAGAGTGACTAATTTTCATCAAAGTTATAGCATTTTCATCATATTTCAATACAATTTAGATTTTTTCTATAGTTCTAAATAAATATGGTTCAAACCTTTAAGAGTAGATTAATGTATTATTTTAATACTCAAAAACAAGCTTTAAAATATTTGCAAGCACCGGGTTGTGGTCATCCGCCCGCCAGTTAATCAGCAAATCAGTTTTAAAAGGCAAAGGTATAAACCGCAAACCAGGGCTTTGGTGGTGCATGTAAGAATCGGGTAAAATGGCAATTCCCAAACCTTTCCTTACCAATGCGATGATGGTAGAGCCAAATTCGGAGTGCAAAAATACATCCGGAATAAAATCATAAGATTTGAAAAGTGCCTGGATAATATCACTATAACTGCTTCCTTCATCATTAGTGGGCAGTATAAATTTCTGCTGTTTAAGGCTTTCGGCAGATAAATCTTCGAACTGTTTAAAAGGATGCTCCAACGGAACCACTAAAGCTAAATGATCGGAATATATTTTTTTCGACATGATCCCCGGTTCACTGTTGATATCACGGGTAATGGCCAGGTCAATCTTGTAATTCTTTAAAAACTCCAGCTGATTTTCATATAAAACCTGCACCAGTTTAATTTGAAGCTGTGGAAATGCTGCTGTAATCTTTGCTAAAATATCGGGCATAATAGATGCCGATATAGAATCGGGATGTGCAATGGTGATGGTTCCGCGTTCGCCCAAATGGAGCTGTTTTGCAAACTGATGGATATATTCGAGCTCACTCAACTCTACTTCCCATTTTTCTTTTAAAAACTGACCCGCCGGGGTAAGTTTTACATTCCGTTTATTGCGCTCAAAAAGCTGTAAACCCAGCTCACTCTCAAGCGATTGAATCTGGCGACTAAGAGCTGATTGTGTGATGTTTACCTTCTCAGCAGTTTTCCAATAATGAAGCTCTTCCGACAGGGCTAAAAAATATTTGATTCTTTGAAGATCCATTAATGCAAAATACGCATTAATAAATGAAATAATAGCATTTTATAACATTTAAAGAGTGCTTACATTCGTGCCATGAACCAGATTAAAATTGAGAAGGCAGTAATTACAGACGTCAAAAAATTACAGGAAATTGGAAAAACCACATTTTTTGAAGCTTTTGCAGAGGTAAATACAGAGGAAAACATGAACGAATACCTCGAAAACAGTTTTTCGGAAGAGAAACTGAAAGCGGAGCTGAGCGATAAAAATTCTCAGATTTATTTTGCTGTATTCGATAATAAAGTGATCGGTTACCTGAAAATTAATCTTGGGGCGACACAAACCGAAAAATTAGATCTTAATGCACTCGAAATTGAGCGGATATATCTTCTAAAAGCATTTTACGGACAACAAGTTGGCCAGTTACTTTATCAAAAAGCCATCGATGTTGCCCATCAAATACAGGCCAGTTATGTATGGCTTGGCGTTTGGGAAGAAAACCACAGGGCTTTAAAATTCTATGAAAAAAATGGTTTTAAAGCCTTCGGTAAACATTCTTTCTGGCTTGGCGATGACGAGCAAACAGATTTGATGATGAAAAAACAATTGGTAAACGATAATGAGCTAAAAGTATCCTAATGGAAAAAAGAAACCTCTTCCTGATTTTATTGATACTGGGCACTGCTTTCTGGGGAATTTCTTTTTCGGTTACCAAACTTGCTATCGGGCAAAACCAACCTGTTTTATTTCTATGCTATCGTTTTATGCTGGCTACAATGGTTTTATCCATCATTTTCTGGAAATATGTAAAAAAGCTGAATTTCGCCACAATTAAAACTGGTGCCAGTTTAGCCATCCCTTTGGTATTGGGCATTTATCTGCAAACACTGGGCATCACCCATACTTCAGCATCGCAATGTTCATTTGTAGCCGGAATAACCGTAGTGATGATTCCTGTAATTAAACTCCTGATTTACCGGAAATCTGCCCCTTTAAAAATATGGTTAGCAGCATTTACCGCATTAATTGGTTTGTTTGTGATTTCTATAACCGATAACCTTAAAATCGGCACAGGCGATCTCTATACTATTGTGGGGGCATTTTGTTTTGCCATATACCTGATCCAGATTGAAAAGGAATCTAAAGCCGGCGATATTGTACCCACCATTGTGCCCATGTTTGCCACCTGTGCCATATTAACTTTGTTATTAGCCCTTTTTCAAAACAACACCACCTGGATTCCCCAGGACCATACCTTTTGGATAGGTATCATTTTCTGTGCGTTATTTTCAACAGCGTACATGTACACCATATCCAATATCGCTCAAAAGTACATCAGTGCAGAAAGGGTATCCATTATCTACCTGTTCGAACCGGTTTTTGGAGCCTTTGCAGCACATTTTATTTTGGGAGAGGAAATTACATCCAGGTTGTTGATGGGTGGAGGCCTGATATTTATGGCCACCCTGATATCGGAACTTAAATGGAGATGGCCAAATCAAATGGCCATATCAAGCCTGTCAAAGTGGAAAAAGGATTAAAGCTAATTTTTGCTGCAACATAAATGATCGATATATTAGTGCAATGGAAGCTATTGTACTGAACAGATCGCAGGCACGAAAAATCATTATACACGCAGCGGGACTCTCAAAAAAAGCGTCATTCGGAACAGGAATTGACGCAGTTTACAGGGTGATTGACCATTTGGGATATGTACAGTTAGATACCAATTATGTGGTAGAACGTGCCCATCATCATGCCATGTTTGCCCGTGTGCCTGATTATCAAACAGAATGGCTTGCAGCACTTGGCGAACAGGGTGATATTTTCGAATATTTCACCTCAGATGCCGGATTTCTGCCCATGCACGATTTTCGCTTTTCGCTACCGGTTAAAAAGGCATTTGAAACAAAGGGTACTTCCCTCACAAAAAGGGAATCGGATTTAATGAATCAGATTTTAGATGACGTGGAACGCGATGGATCGGTAATGGTTGGCGATTTTGAGAACGACCGTGTAGAGGCCAGTTCGGGTTGGTGGGACTGGCGACCAGCAAAGGTTGCACTGGAAAGACTTTATCTGGAAGGTAAACTGATGATTAGCCGCAATAGTGCCTTTCAGAAAGTTTATCATCTGCCTTTAGATCTCGTGCCTCAGGATACTGATCAGACCATGCCTACAGGTGAAGAATATGCACGTTATATCATCAACCGCACACTTGGCGCACTGGGTATATCTTCGGTGAAGGAAATGGCATGGCGTTCGCGCCGCATACAAGGAAATCTGGTTAAAAAAGAACTGGAGAAAATGGTTCAGGCCGGCGAAGTTATCCCTGTAATCGTGGATGGCGTTAAGGGTTCGTTATATATGCGCTCCGATACAGATACTAACGTGGGTATCGAAGAGGAGGTTTTCATTCTTTCCCCATTCGATACGCTGAATGTATTCCGTGCCCGTTTAAAGGATTTCTTCGACTTTGATTACCAGATAGAATGTTTCGTTCCGGCTCCAAAGCGAAAATTCGGTTATTTTTCACTCCCAATCCTTGCCGGAGAAAAATTTATTGCCAGAATGGATGCCAAAGCAGACCGTAAACAAAAAGTACTCATCATTCACAACCTTCACTTCGAACCTGTTGAAATTGATGAAAAAACCATTGATAAGTTTGTATTTAACCTGAAGGAGTTTATTCTGTTTAATAAATGTAGGGATGTGGTCTTTAAAAAATCTAACAATGGTGATTTATTGGGATTGATTAGTAAAGAATTTGGTAATTAAACAAAAAGGATTGTTCATTTATAAGCAATATAAGGGTTAATATTTTCTAATGTATATTCCATCACTATACAAGTTCAAACTTCACCGTTACATTTCGAGAGCCAAGTGCAATAGCAAGACCGGAAGGATTATCGATCCGTGCGATACTCGTGTAACGATATGACGTTAAAAATGTTTTATAGAAAAGCACCAACGTATTGGAACCGTACAGCAAGATGTCTCCCGTTTGGATTGTATCTGGGTTGGCTGCATTAGACGGCAATGCGGTTTGAAAATCGAAATACTTTTCATTACTGTTCAGCTCGGTCATATTTAGAGTAAGTGGTAATCTCGCTTTAAAAGCGTTTCCTGTTGCATTGTTACTTAGTGTAGCCGTAAACACAGCAGTACCTATTGTAATCTTCATTTTACTTACCGCTGGATTAGTCGTGTTCCCGTTTGTATCATTCGCAATCTTTGGTGTTGTTCCAAGCTCATGATTTTTGCCACAGCTTAACGCACTTAAAGACAAGGAAAAAATCATGATAAAGGTTGTTAGTAGAAACTTCATGCTATTAATCTTCGAAGTTATTTTTTACTACCAAGATATTCCTCGTCCGTTACCTTGTTCAGCCAGGTCACGATGCCCTTTTCTGTCTTAGGTAAAATGTATTGCTGTAACATACCGGTATCGGGACTTGCGCCGTGCCAGTGCTCTACATTAGGCGGACATTTTACGACATCTCCCTTTTTAAGTATCTGTCTGGGTTGCCCTTTGATTTGGTGGTAGCCTTTACCATCAGTGATAATCAGGATCTGGCCCGAAGGATGCCTGTGCCAGTTGCTTCTTGCTCCGGGCTCAAAAAAGACATTGCCGATCACGGTGTTGTAGATTGAATCATTTTCTACAAGGCCGATACTCCAGGCCTTGCCGGTGAAATTTTCGGCGGGGCCGAGCTTACCTTTCGGAAAAATAAAGTTTAGTTTGTTCTGATCTGCTTTGAGGGTATTCTGGGCGCTACAGTTGATCATGAGCAAGAACAGGGCAGCAACTGCGGTTATGGATAATGTTTTCATCGGTTTTTGTGTGTTTTACTATTTGTTTCCTTTAAGATGATTGGTAAAAAAAGCCTCCAGCTTATCAAACGGGATAAGGTCCGTTTTGTCATATAGATCAACATGGCCGGCATTTGGCACGATGAACAATTCTTTTGGCTCGCTTGCACGTTTATAGGCATCCTCGCTAAACTCCTTCGAGTGTGCCTTATCACCCGTTATGAACAGCATTGGACGGGGAGAAATGGTTTCTATATCGTTGAACGGATAAAAATTATTGAATTTGGTATTACTGCTTAATGTCGGATGTGTTGTGGTTTTCGGCGAGCCTCCCTTTGGCGTATATTCTCCTCTGGGCGTGCGATAGAATTCATAAAATTCGCGCTGTATTGGATGGGTGTTCTCATCCAGCTGGTGCGTAGTTCCGCCAGTATATTTGGTTTCACCGCCCAAAAATTCAGCATACCGCTGTTCAGCGGCTTCTGCCTGATTTTTTTTCCTCTGCTCAAGGGTCTGAGAATGATTCAGCGCATTACGGCTGGCCGACCCCATGTCGTACATGCTTACCGTTGCAATTGCTTTCATCCTTGGGTCGATCTTGGCCGCGCTAATCACAAAACTTCCGCTTCCACATACGCCAAGCACACCTATGCGTTCCCTGTCTACAAATTCACGTGTACCAAGGAAATCTACAGCAGCACTAAAATCTTCTGCATACATATCAGGAAGTACGACATTACGAGGCGAGCCCTCACTTTCCCCCCAAAATGAAAGATCAATAGCTAAGGTAATAAAGCCCCTGTCTGCCATATTAGCGGCATAAACATCGGCACTCTGTTCTTTTACCGCCCCCATAGGGTGACCGACAACTATGGCGGCATTTTTGGCTTTCCTATCTATAATCTTAGGAACAAAAAGATGTCCGGCCACTTGCAGGTTGTATTGATTCTTAAAACTTACGGCATATAAGGTGACCTTGTCGCTTACCTTAAAGGTTGTATAGCCTTTTGCTGATATTTCTTTCATCTGTATTGAGTTGGATGTTGATTGTGCTCCTGCGGTACCATAATAAAGGACTGCAGTTAGCATAATAAGAATTGATTTTTTCATGCTTAAATGTTTTTAATGAATTTTGCCGGAACCCCACCTACAACTGTATTTGGCGCGACGTCTTTTGAGACCACTGCTCCAGCTGCAATGACCGAATTTTCCCCTATGGTTACCCCTGGGAGTATGGTTGCTCCCGCACCAACCCAGGCATTCTTTTTGATGTGGATAGCTTTAGGGATTAACAAATGTCGGTCTTCGCTTGAGATTGGATGTCCCTCGGATAATAAACTTACTTTCGGAGCGATCAACACATTGTCTTCAATCGTGATTCCGCCCAGATCCAAAAACACACAATCGAAATTGATGAATACATTTTTACCAATTTTCGTATGTTTTCCATAATTGATGTGCAAAGGGGTAAATATGTTAACAGTTTCGTCGATTTCTGAACCTATAATTTGGCTTAAAAAGTTTCTGATTTCTTCCGGTTCTGTTGAATTGTTCATCTTAACCAAAAGCTTTTTTGTTGCAAAAGAAGATTCCATCAGTTGATAGGCGTTCGGATCGTATGGTGAAATGATTTCTCCATTGCGTAACCTCTCGAAAATATCTTTAGTGTTCATATCCATTTTTTTTATAGGAACAAAGATAAACCCACTCAAAAGGTGTTTTGTTACATTTATTTCGCAAGTAATGTCAAATATCACCTATTATCAATTAATTATTCTATTTTTATTTAATATGGCAGCAAATCAAAAAGTTATGCTCTGCAAAGCGGTATCAGCAAATCAATTTCCAGAAGATTTTAATACCCGGTTTCATACACATATCTATTGTCAAAGTGGGAGTGTAAATTTTGTATTTAATGGCCGGCAATATCAAAGTAAAAAAGGCGAGTTTATCTTTTGGCTGGCGGGCATTAATGTTTCAGACCTTTCTTTTTCAAAAAGTTTTAAGGCCACAATTTTGTTTGTCGACCGCGAATTACTTACCGCAAGTTTGCCGAGTGCTACGGCGAGTATAGACAGCATTATACACTCCAAAGAATATCCGATTTTGCATCCGGATAAAAAAGACAAAGAGAAAATCCTGAAAAATTTTAAGTTGCTTTACGATATGTCACTGGAAACCAACCATCGGTTTTATGAGGAAGCACTTAAACTTCAGATGCAACTTTTTCTTTTAGAAATGTGGCACATTTTTGAAGACGAGCTCGACAGAAAAAAACGAAGTTTGCAAAGCGGAACCTTATATGAACGGTTTATACAATTGGTACAGGAGCATTGCATGACGCAGCGCGAAGTACGGTTTTACAGCGATAAACTGAATATCACAGCCAAATACCTTAATTACATTTGCAAAGTTAATACCGGAATAACCGCATCCGAATGGATACAACGTAACGCAAGAGAGCGGATCATTATACTCTTGCAAAATAAGAATCTTAATATTTCCGAAATAGCCGATGAATTGGATTTTTCAAGCCGTTCGTTTTTTACCCGCTATGTAAAAAAACTTTTAGGCATTACTCCGAAGGAATATCGGGAGCGAATTGGATAAAATTTGTTCTAACATATCTGCTCGCCCCCCCGTATTCACAAAAGCTCTCAGCAGGAATACTTTGAACATTTAAGTCCCCTTTTTATTCCTTTTTGAGTAAATAATCGAGGATTTGGAAAGGAAAAAATTTATATAAAGTTCCTGCAATTTATGGCTTCTCAAGATTCCCCACACCTTGAGAAGACTATTTTAGAACAAAAACTTGGCATATATTAACAAATTTGTTATCGGTTCTAAATGGATACTTCAGAATAAATTCCTTAAAAAATCCTTGACCATAATTGGCGATTTATACCAATCCCTAATTCAATTTCCTGAATATTTCCAGCATGGTATCTCTGTCCAAGCTCTCAATATCCACCAATTTCAACGATTTGACCATTTTTAGCGTAGTCGTTTTATAGTGCAGAAAATGAGGAGTTTTAAGGTGCGACTGGTAGGCAGCCTTATCGGCATACATTTCGATGATGCGGATCTGGGCAGGGCTTTCCTTTTGGTACATTGGGAAAATGGCTATAACGCCTGCTTCCAGTTTTACCGATGCTGAGGCCTCCTGTTTTAGGATAGCATTATACTCCTCGAGGTATTCAGGCAAGATTTCGATTTCAGAAATGCGTACCATCATCTCTGGTTTAAGTACGGGAACCAACTGTTTTCCAATAATCTGTCTAACCGTGTTTGCCTGGGTAATGCTCACTTGTGTTTCAACCAGATTTGCAAGCTGTTCCAGTTGGGCCACTGTAATGCCTGTATTTTTCCCCATGTTGATATGGGATTGCAATTGACCATCAACACCCGGTATCGAGGCCAAAGCAGCAATGGTGACCAGTTCCCTTTGCTGATAGCTGAGCACATCACTCACAAAGATATCTGCAAACAAATGTTCCTTTAAAAAAGCATCTATCCGGGGCGCAAATTCTCCAAAGCCCGGCGCAGGTTTTAATTGTGCCGTTCGGGTCAGCTCTTCCAACACTTTTCTCCCTTGTTCATATTTATCAGAAGGAATATTTTCGACGATGATTTTTTTGCCGTCAACATCCTTTATGTCTTTAGCTTTTCTTTCCTCAACAACAGTCTTAAATGTATTAATAGCATTTAAACTTCGTGGAAAACCGCAATAAGCATACAGCTGTACCAACTCCTCTTTTATTTCATTGATGGTTAATCCGTTATCCAATCCCTTATTTAATTGGATTTTAAGCGGTTCAAGTTTTCCTACAGCTGTTAATGCAGAAATCTTTATCAGGCTTTGCTGTTGAATATCTAAACTATCTTTACTCTGTGCATTCATAATTGTTGGAGTTAAAAAAACGACAAATAGCGTCATTATCCATTTCCACTTCTTTGTTACCATTATTTTTTAATTTGATCATTAGCTTCATTGAAAATTTCATCTGTTACAGGTTCAAGCCAAACGTTCTCATTGATTGTCGGATTACAAGTTATGCCTAAATGTGAAAACCAGCTTTTTGCCGTTGCTCCATGCCAATGCTCCACATTAGCTGCAATTTCTACAACATCACCCGGTTTCAGGTGCCGAGAAGGTTTACCTCTCTCCTGGTAAAGTCCTTCACCCCCTACTACAATTAAAATCTGTCCGCCAGTATGCTTGTGCCAATTATTTCTACAGCCAGGTTCAAAGGTTATGTTAGCAAGGGGGAACGTTCAAATCCTTGTTAGTTGTAAGTGCTGCCAGATAAGATCTGCCTGTAAAATATTGCGCAAACCCCGCATTTTCTTCCCCAGGAGGGAAATCGCTGATTTTTGGAATTTCTGTATTCATTTTTTCTGTTTTTTTATTGTTACATGATAGCATTGCCAGGAAATAGCAAACAATGATTAATATTTTTTGAAGGTTCTTCTTCATCTTAATTTAATTGACAGTTTCCAACGCTTCGGTTCCTCAACGTTTATATAACTACAAAAAGTCAATAGTACAAATGTCGCCAGTATGCTTAGCTTCGGCGTTATACATACTACAGTATTATTTACCACTTTTACTGATATCGCATTGGCATTAGTGCTCAATAGTTTAGGTTTATTAAGTTTGTAATATGAAAGACGTAGAAAGGATTGATACGGTAAGGCAATACAACGAATCTATGGGGGTGGATACGTTGCATCCTTTGGTAAGCGTGGTTGATTTTGATGAGATCCCAACATATCATCAATTTCAAAGATATATGGGCATCTATGCGGTATTCCTGAAGTACATCAAATGTGGGGATATGCGATATGGCTGTCAACCGTATGATTATGAAGATGGCACTTTGGTGTTTATTGCACCCGGCCAGGTGTACGGGATAGACAGTAAAGGGGAAATCATCAAGCCATCAGGTAAAGCGCTGGTATTCCATCCCGATCTCATTGTCGGCACCCACCTTGGCAACCACATCAAGGATTATTCATTTTTCTCCTACGATGTTAATGAAGCACTCCACCTTTCAAAAAAAGAAAGAGAAACGATTAATGATTGTTTTTCAAAGATCGCATCTGAAATCGACTCCAATATCGACAAACACAGCAAGACACTAATTGTATCAAATATCGAGCTTTTTCTTAACTATTGTATGCGTTTCTACGACCGTCAGTTTATCACTCGCACCAATGTTAATAACGATGTGCTTGTGCGGTTCGAAAACTTATTAAACGGCTACTTCAAATCTGACCTACCTCACAGTTTGGGCTTGCCAAATGTTGCCTGGTGCGCCAATCAATTGCATTTGTCGCCAAATTATTTTGGTGACCTGATCAAGAAGGAAACTGGGAATACTGCATTGGACTACATCCAATCAAGGATAATCGAAGAAGCAAAAAACAAGATATTTGATCCTAGAAAATCTATAAATACTATCTCCTCCGATCTCGGCTTCAAATACCAACAACACTTTACCCGCCTTTTCAAACAAAGGACAGGAATGACACCCCTTGAATATAGGAACTTGAATTAAATATGTGAGGCACCACGACTTTTTACAGCTCCGTTCTATTTACATTAATCTTCTCATATAGCAAAATGCAAGGAAAGGGAACGTTGTAATTCTTTATAAAGTAAAACAAGGCTGATAGCAAAAAATAAAGATTTTTGCATAAAAAAACCGGACTTCGAAGAGTTCAAAATCCGGCTGTACCCAAGAGGAGATCCGATAGCTATCGGATCGAACTCCCACACCCATACAGGCGCCAGCCCCTCAAGCTGGTGCGTCTACCACCCCGATAGCTATCGGGGTCGCCTTTAACGATATCGCTCAATAAGTTTAGCTAACAGCTCAGGATATTGCTTTAAGTTTTTAATATAAATTACAATTTCATTTTTTTAATATGTAATTCGATCAATCGAGACTGTTTGTAATCAAGGTCATTTATAGTGAAAAATAGTTCCCAATCTTCAGTCTTAGAGGTGAAGCTATCCATAAAACTTTTATCCTTGTGAGATTGTAATCGCTGTAGCAAATCCAGACAACTTCCGGTGTAAAAGCGATTTATTTTTTTAGAAAAAAGGATATAAACTGATGCCATAAACAAAAAAACTTCGGTAGAGACCGAAGCTTTTAGAGTACCCAAGAGGAGATTCGAACTCCCACACCCATACAGGCGCCAGCCCCTCAAGCTGGTGCGTCTACCAATTTCGCCACCTGGGTATTTACTATTTAATCATTCCCGAAGGCGTCTACCATCCCGATAGCTATCGGGATCCCCACCTGGGTTTGTGCTGCAAATATAATTTAATTTTGGATTTTCGGAACTATGATTTACAATTCTATTCGTAAACCATCATAAGCCAGCCGGATATGGTTTGGCAAATCTTTTTCAACGTCAGCGTGTTTGCCCAAATTATGGCTGATATGCGTAAGATAGGTAGTTTCTGCACCAACCTTATCTGCAAAGGCAATCGCCTCGTTCAATGTGAAGTGCGAAATATGTGGCTCCTTTTGTAAAGCATTAATCACCAATACTTTTGAGCCTTTTATTTTCTCAAAACTGCCTTCCGAAATGGTTTTGGCATCGGTAATATAAGTAAAGTCACCAATCCTGTAGCCTGTTATCGGCAGCAAATGGTGCATTACCTCAAATGGAATGATGGTACTTTCGCCAATTTTAAAATCTTCGCCATTGGTTACCGTATGCAGGTTAATTTGCGGTAAACCATGGTATTTGGTTTCTGCAAAAATGTAATAAAACTCTCTTTTAAGCGCCGTTTGAACTCTTTCTGTAGCATACACATCAATTACCTTATGCAAAAGGTAATTAAATGGCCTGATGTCGTCCAAACCCGCAATATGGTCTTTATGTTCATGCGTAAACAAAACCGCATCCAAATCTTTTACATTTTCGCGCAGCAATTGATAACGAAAATCCGGACCACTATCTACCACAATAGTTTTATCAGCGGTTTCTATTAAAATGGAAGTTCTTAAACGTTTGTCTTTTTTATCTGTTGATAAACAAACTTCGCAACCACAAGCAATTACAGGAACACCCTGCGACGTACCGGTACCTAAAAAAGTGATTTTCATCGGCTTAAATCCCCCTTCCTAAACGCATAATTCCTGCTGTGTAACTCCATTAAAATAATTCGGTTTGTTGTAAGGATTGATAAAATTGTCGTTGTTTTTCTTCCAGCAGGTTTTCATCAGTGTTGGTTTGTTTCACTAATTTAACCAAGGCAGCTATTTTTCCTTCCAGATTTGAAAATTTATTCACCACGATTACCTTATTGTGTTCCAACAAGCAAGAGCCTGTTTTAAAATTCCCTTTTTCGTAGCGTACCTTATAGCCCATCGCAAAAAGCAAGGCCTCTAATTTCTCTAAAGTATGGTTTGTTAGTGGCAAAGACATTGGAACAAACTTAGATAAATCTGCGGAGCATTCATAAATACGTTTGTAAAAAAAAATGACATTTTATCTTTTCAATACCTAAACTCCCTGAGATATAAGTTTAGCACCTAACTCAGGTGAATTGGGTGGTTAAAATGAATAGCCTTTTTATATCTTATGTTTTTCCATTACTTAATGTTTTTCCACCACCTAAGTCACCTGAGAACATAAGCTTTAAATATTTCAATGACATTAAACTAACTGACACAAAAAAAGGTTCAGCTGTTTCCAACTGAACCTCTCAGGTTTCATCCCGCCTTGGCGGAAATCATTATTATCTTAAATCTACAACTTCAACGCCAGGATATTTTTTGGCATCAAAAGCAAAAGTAGTTTCTGGTACATTTACGTTAGGCGAAAAAGTTTTCACATTGTAAGTGTATTTGTTTCCGTTTTTATCAAACAATACCACGTTTGCAATCTGTTTAGCGGCTTTATCAATGCTTAAACGTACTTTAAAGATCGATTTTTTAGCATCAACAGGTGTTAGGTCGATCATTTCATAAGTTTTACCACCTACTTTCTCATCGCCGGTATAAACGTATTTAAATCCTTTTTCGTAAACAGTAAAAATTTTAGCAGGATTAATCGCGTCACCACTATTATCTACATTGCTTACCTGCACCTCTTTATCTTTTTTAAGGTATGTCCATTGGCTTTTACCATCGCTAAACAATTCCTGATTAGTCATGGCCACTTTATATTTATTAGAATTGGCTTTCACATATAAAGTACCTTGCTGGGTTTCTTTTACTTTAGCTTTTGGATTATCCAAAGTAAAGGTAAAATCTGTTTTTACAATATTATACGATTTGTATTTTTTACTCACATCAGCTAAAATGGCTTTAGCTTTCGCATCAGTTTGAGCATAAGTTGAAGTTGTAAAAGCAACTACAACCATTAATGCTGAAATTAATTTCTTCATCTTTTCTTTTTTAAGTTTTTCTTTGAAACGTTAGAGTAGATTATTGTTAAATGGTTTAATCTAATCTTTGCTATCCATACCATTCAAGAATTGTTCCAAAGAATACTCATCAGGGTATAAAACTTCTCTTGCTTTACTTCCTTCAAACGGGCCAACAATACCTGCAGCCTCCAATTGATCGATAATCCGCCCTGCCCGGTTATAACCCAGTTTAAGTTTACGCTGTATTAATGAGGTCGACCCCTGCTGATGCATCACAATCAGCCTTGCCGCATCTTCAAAGAACTTATCCCGCTCGTTAGGATCAAAATCAGCCTTACTTCCCTCCCCTGCTTCATCTACATATTCGGGCAGCTGGTACGCATCTGCATAACCGCGCTGGTTACCGATATATTCAGAAATCCGGTCTACCTCTGGTGTATCAACGAAAGCACACTGTAGCCTGATTAAGTCGCTTCCTGTAGATAAGAGCATATCACCACGGCCAATTAACTGATCAGCACCACCACTATCCAAAATGGTCCTCGAATCTATTTTCGATAAAACCCTGAAGGCTAACCTTGCCGGGAAGTTGGCTTTAATGGTACCGGTAATAATATTTACCGAAGGGCGCTGTGTGGCCAGTACCAGGTGGATCCCGATAGCCCTTGCCAGCTGCGCCAAACGTGCAATTGGTGCCTCCACCTCTTTACCCGCCGTCATCATTAAATCGGCAAACTCATCCACCACCAAAACAATAAAAGGTAAAAACCGGTGACCATTGTTTGGGTTAAGCTTACGCTTGATAAATTTATCGTTGTATTCTTTCAGGTTTCTTACCTGTGCATCTTTCAACAGATCGTAACGTTGATCCATTTCGATACAAAGCGAGTTTAAGGTATTTACTACTTTTTTGGTATCGGTGATAATGGCATCCGCCTCGCCTGGTAATTTGGCCAAAAAATGCCTTTCAATCCTATTAAATAAGGTCAATTCCACTTTTTTCGGATCGACTAATACAAATTTCAGCTGTGCAGGGTGTTTTTTAAACAACAACGAAACCAAAATGGCATTAATACCCACCGATTTACCCTGACCAGTAGCACCAGCTACCAATAAGTGGGGCATTTTTGCCAAATCGGCAATAAAAACCTCATTACTAATGGTTTTACCTAAAGCAATAGGCAAATCCATCGTGGTTTGGCTCCATTTTTCGGTATTTAAAATACTGCGCATGGGTACCATTTCAGGGTGTTGGTTCGGCACCTCAATACCAATTGTACCTTTACCCGGCATTGGCGCAATAATACGAATCCCTAGCGCCGCCAATGAAAGTGCGATATCATCCTCTAAATTTTTAATTTTCGAAATCCTTACCCCCGGAGCTGGAATAATCTCATAAAGGGTAACAGTAGGACCGATTGTTGCTTTAATCTTATCGATTTCGATATTATAGTGATTAAGCGTTTCAACAATTTTATTTTTGTTGGCCTCCAGTTCTTCAGCATTAACCGAAATTTTATTGGTGCCGTAATTCTCCAATAAATCAATGGTTGGGTACTTGTAGCCGGCCAAATCCAGTTTTTCATCGTAATTGCCAAACTGCTCAACCAAATCTTCAGATTTTTTCTCCTCTTCGGTTTTTTCGATGGTAAATGCAGGTTCTTTTTCTGCTTCAATTGGTGGTTCTACCACTAAAGGCATAGCTGCCGCTGCCGCAGAAGCAATAGGTAAATTGGTAGCCAACGGTGATAACACAACTGGTGGCGCAACTTCTTCCTCTTCCTCTTCCTTTTCTTCATAACGGCTGGGTTGCAATACCACATTTTGTTGTTTGCGCTCGTTGCTTACAGGCGGTTTATCACGTACCGGAAATTCAATCGGTTCAGAAGTCTCTTCTACTATCTTATTTTTTGTGGTCTGCTCCCTGATGTCGTTTACATAATCCGGTGTTTCATTCTCCAGATAAACCTCCTTTGCTTTACGCTCAGGAAATTTAAAATCGATGTTATAAGCAATAATCAAAATGGTTAATCCAGCAAAAGCAATTAATCCGGCAACACCGGCTGCTCCAATCTGGGCACCTAATAATTTATTGCTCCAGTAACCAAACTCTCCTTCCAGGTAATGTGGCGATTCTGACCAGAAACTATGTGCAAAACCTAAGGTTAATGAAATAAAGAGTAAAAAGAAAAAACTATAACCCAGCGTTTTAGAAATGGAAAGGATTTTAACTTTAAACAATAAACGGTAACCGATAATAAAAAAGGCTAAAACGAATAAAAAAGAGGCAATACCGAACCATTCGTAAATGAACTGATGTGACAATAATGCGCCAAACTTACCCAGCCAGTTCTGAACAACCGGAGTGGTAACACCAGCAGTTTTTAATTCTTCGGCTGTTTTAAACAGATTGCCCCAGCCACCATTTGCATCAATTACATAACTCTGGTCATCCTGCCAGGTAAACAGGTATGAAGTAAAGGCAATTAAAAAATATAACGATAAGATCACAAAAAACAGACCTACAATTTTAATTGCACGTCCGTCTGCCAGATCGAACCTTGGTAAAAATTCTCTTTTCTCTTTTGGCTGTCGACCTGATGATGGTCTGCCCGGTGCGCTTTCAGCACCTTTATCTCTGAATGTATTGGTTTTAAACTGGTTACCCCGTACCGACATTTTCTTTCCTAAATAATTTAATATTGAACAAACTTAGATAAAACTGCGCAGCATTAATAAAAAAAATAATCACAAATCGCGCCTCTATATAATTTTATATAATCTGCCTTAAATTAAATAAAAATATCCATCGGGCATTAAACCTTAAACAGAAATTATAGTCTATTATTTTAACAACGCACAAGTTGTTACGTTTTGTCAAATGAAACGGATTTTGTTTTAGGTTTTATCCCGTTTTGCCTGGAGAGGTTAAACGGGATTTTTTATTAGCGGGTTTAAGAAATTTAATGCACTCAGGTGGCTAAGGTGGTCAATGGTATTTGAAAAGCAGAGTTCAGTTCATTTCGGTCTCGATAGTCCTGCTATCACTACAAGTCCTCACTCGTTACCTCGTTCCGGGCTTTTCGTTTTATCAGGTTTATTTAACAGGGGTCTGTCATTCTTAGGACTTTCGATCAAGACCCCGCAGGTTTTAAAAACCTGCGGGGTCTATAGAAGCTTAACGCCCACATTAATTAGTTATTGATTTTTTGGCAGATGGCCTTTTTTAAAACCTGAGAGGTTTAACCTTTGCTAATTTGCTGCACACTATATATATTTAGGCAATAAAGTTTACAATTCCTTAATTTTTGGTAATTTAAGTCGATTTTTAAATAATATTATGGGTATAGCGCAGCTCGAAGAACAAATTGAGGCCGGAAATTTAAAAGCGGTAAAAGAAATTTTGGTAGAAAACCCAAAATTGGCCAATGTTGATACTTCACATCACATTTCGCCATTATTATTGGCCTGCTATTATAAAAAACAGGAAATTGCCGATTTAATCGCCGAATTTGTTGATGACTTAACCTTATTCGAAGCCTGTGCCGTTGGTAAATTTGATGCCGCTACTTTATTGATTTTTCAAAATCCCAATAACATTAACGAATTTTCTGAAGATGGTTTTACACCTTTAGGTTTAGCCTGCTATTTCGGACATGAAGAATTAGCCCGCTTTCTGGTATTAAAAGGTGCAGATGTTAACCAGGCCTCTAAAAATGGATTTAATGTTTTCCCGATCCACTCGGCTGTTGCGGCCAATAATTTTAACATCACCAAAATGTTGCTAGACGCCGGTGCATACCCCAATGTTTGTCAAAAAGCTGGATTAGCGCCCTTACATACCGCAGCGCAACTGGGAAATATCGAAATGATTATTTTACTTTTAGAACATGGAGCAGAGGTATCTTTACGCATGGAAGGCGGAAAACTACCAGCAGATTTAGCAGCAGAAAAGGGATTTAATGAAATTGCAGAAATTTTAAGAGACGATGATTAATTAGTCCTGAGTCTAGAGTCGTGAGTCTTTAGTCGAAAATGCAGACTGTTAACCCATTTTCCATCAACCATTTTCCATCTTACCTGCCTACTCCCATATCCTCGACCGCATTCTTTTCATATAAGTCCTGATATCCAGCACCACTGCAGCCAAAAAGTAGAATAAAATAGGGAAACCCACGGCTAAAAACGAGGAATAAATAAAAAACAACCTGACTTTTGCCGTACTCATATTTAACTTGTTGGCTAAATAAGTAGAGACACCAAAACTCTGCTGCTCAAAATAAGTTATAATTCTCTGGAACATTTTAAGCTTATTTTAAAAATCCTAATAACGGTAAATCAACATTAATTATTGCAAACGGGATTATGATTTTGTTTTCAAACCCTAATTTAGCAAAATAATCGGTTAAACCTGCAATACTATTTTTTTTGAAAATATAGTTTATTCGAGAACGAGTTTTTCAAAATCCTGTTTATCCTCGTGTTTAATAAAAAGAATCTGTTGTTCTTCCAAACCGGAAAACTTATTAATTAATTCTGTTTTAAATTGATGAATATCAGCCTCTTTCTTCAATATAACGGTTAATGCGTCTGCATTACCCCTAACTTCGATAATCTGATCAGGATAAAGTTCTTTTAGCTCGTGCGGGAATTCCATAGTTGTTAAAACGGATTATAGGTTAGAAAGTTTTCTGCTGGAAAAATTTATCTGATTATGCTTGTTTTAGGATTTTAATTCCAATACCACAAGATAGGCATTTTTTCTCATCACAGTAATGCTTTTTCAACTGTAAAATACCTTGTGAAGCAAATGCATGTCCGATTTTTACACCTGCCCCCTTAAATTTATCAATAATTGCATTCTCTTCAGCGGGAAGACTTTCCAACAATTTTATAGCCCTGCTGATGTAAAACTGCGTAGCTGTATGTTTGCCATAAGCAAACAAGAACAAAGCGACGGTATTGAGGAGAATATTATCTACAGAAGCTTTACCGATCTGTATGTTTACACCAGCAGTTTCTTTTTTAAAATGATAATGTTTTTTCCAATAATCGTTAATGGGCAGGTTTTCGAATAAGGCACGTAACTGCGCTATATCTTTTATTTCCATTACTTTAGAAAAAAGATGATTGGCCTTTACGATTAATGCAGCAAACTGGGCCAATCGGATGGTTGGAAAATTCTGTGGACGCATCCGCATAAATTTCCAGACCGAAATTTCGACTGGTTTTATTTTATATTTCTTCTGGAGAAAACTGAATTCGGCTTTTAGCTTTTGGGGATATTCTTCTTCAAACTGATCATTTAAAAATCCTGCCGCACCAAAAACCAGCGCTTCAATTTGATGGGGGTTATTTTTATGTTTGGAATAAATATTCTGTGGAACTGCTTTTGCAAGCAGCTCGAAAGGTAGCGCATTTATTTTGAAGCCGAAATTACGGGCCATAAAACGATAAAAAGTTTCGTCCCAATTGCCTTTCAGTTCATTTAGTGTTTCGGTAACTGCTGCTGTTTTTTGCTCAAAACGTTCAATCAGGGTTCTGGCTAAAAAAGAATCTACAATCAATGGTTCAACAGTTCCTATTTGGGCGATACAAGGGAAATCGGTAAGGGTAAGGAACAGTTTTTCATATTTTTGGATCAGATCGGCAGAAATGCGACTTTTTAATTCGAGCACCGGCAATACCGTATTGTCCATTCTTTTAATTTCGGCATCATGTTCGTAAACTACGTGCAAAATTACATTCTCATAAGCAGGGTCTTTTTGATGATTGTGCTTTAACCAATCTGACGATTTGAGGTGGATTTCTACATTGCCAGCCCAAATGGTATCGCCTATTTCGATTTTCGCATGAAAAAAATCCGGTCCGGCGTTTTTATTAAGTAAACCCTGATTGATGATTTTAAGGCTTTCTCCACCAGCCGTTTGCAGGTCTATGTAATCAAAGGACCTGAACTGCCACACGTAATGAAGAAAATCTTCTGGAAAATTCATTCCTGAAGATAATGAATTCTTAAATGAAGTATATTAAATCGTTCTATATGTAAAATAATATATCACTATAACTAATCAATCTACTAATGGTTAGATATCAAATCTTTCGCTTCTATAGAATAATTGTTAAATACGTATGTAACCAGAAACCGGTTGTCGCTTTTTTCAAACACAAAATACCAGGTAGTATTTTGGTTCATATTGAAATGAATATAATGTTTTCCAAATTTTAAAAGGTTATTTGAACAAGGATAATGTTTTTTGTGATGAATATTCCTCTCCACATTATATATTATTTTTGAAACATAGTTCAGGGCACTTTCTTTATATGAAAAATAACCTGCATAGAACAGATCTTCAATAAGTTGATTAAAATATAGGAGAACTGAAGGATGAAAATTTACAATTATTTCCAAGGTAATTTCTGTATATTCTCATGAGCAGACTTTTCAAAATCTTTAGCTGAAATACTTTGAGCCCATTTTTCTTCAAATGATACCTGATCTTTCTTTAAATAAGCAACTTCAGCTTCCTGAACAACAAATTGGTTTTCTTCTGTTAAGACATTGATCAAGCGATTTTTTTCTTCTGTCGTTAATGCGCTAACCAGTTCAACCAACTTTTCAAATGTTACTTTATTTGACAAATCCTTCATAAACTTAACCTTATATATAAAGATAATAATTCTTTAGCACAGTTAGCCAGAGCTTAACACATTATGTACGAAAGCACAACTTGACAAATAACGATAGATAAATTTGCGCATTAGTATCCGAGGTTAAAAGCAGGTACTTAAACCAATTCTGCCTTAATTAGTATCTGCTCCATTTCTTTCTGTAGTTTCAGGGCCTCTTCCCTGGCCTTTTCTGCAAAATCTTCACCCTGGCCGGCATAAATAATCCCTCTTGATGAGTTGATCAATAATCCGCATTGCGCATTTAAACCGTATTTACATACTTCATTCAAATCGCCACCCTGTGCGCCAACACCTGGCACCAGCAAGAAGTGATTAGGTGCCAGTTTACGTACATCGCCAAAAGCTGCACCACGGGTTGCCCCTACCACATACATCATCTGCTCATCAGTTGCCCAGCTTTGTGATATTTTAAGCACCTTTTCGAAAAGTTTATCTTCACCTATCTCCTGTAACTGAAAATCGGCATGCCCGCTATTTGAAGTTAAAGCGAGTAGGATTACCCATTTATCTTTAAAATTTAAAAATGGTGTTACCGAATCGCTGCCCATATAAGGCGCTACGGTAACCGAATCGAAACTCATTTCTGATGATGCCGCATTAAAAAAAGTTTCGGCATACATCGCAGAGGTATTCCCAATATCACCACGTTTAGCATCGGCAATAGAAAAAACATCCTGTGGAATGTATTTCCAGGTTTCGATCAAAGTTTCCCATCCTTTTTTACCGTAACACTCATAAAAAGCAGTATTGGGTTTATAAGCAATACAAAGATCTTTAGTGGCATCAATAATCTGTTTATTGAATTCCAGAATCGGATTTTCATATTTTAACAGGTGTTTTGGGATCTTATCTAAGGAAGAATCCAATCCGACACATAAAAATGAACGTTTTTTTTGTATCTGCTCAAAAAGTTGTTGCTTTGTCATATATGGGCTTATTTGCTGCAAATATGAAGATTTTTAAATTTTCTGAGCGATAAAATAATACCCACTTGAATTATTTTTATAAACATTTTAAACTTTTGCTTGCAGATTACGTTTCAAATACATACAATTGCAACATAATTTCTCAACCGTTTATCTGAATATCCCAGAAAAATTTATCAAGATTTACTTTTTGTTATCCTTTTTTAAAAGCAAGATATGCTTTTTATTCAGCTTGTAAACAATTATGAAACAATTTGAGCATTTTCCATAATGAACTCAATGAATGTTTTATAACCTTAAGAATTTATACACAATGAAACTGCCGGGCTTACGCTAACATAAATATTTTTAGGCCTGTGTAGATTTATAACAGAAAACATCCGTTATAAACAAATGAAAAATTTCTTGAAACATATATATCTAGAATGTTTAGTAAAACAGAATTAAATGATAAGCTCACAACAGAATTACGTGAGCTGGCAAAAAGCTATGGCATTGAAGGTGCCGACTCCCTAAGAAAAATCGACCTTGTTGAAGTACTTTTACACCAACAGGAAATTATAAATGCCGCTAAGGCCGGTGCAGATCCTTATAGCGAAGCAGAACCTATTGCAGCTGCCCCTGCCCCAAAAACCAAAGCTGCCAAAACAACGAAAGTTGCTGCTGCAGCGGCTGCCGCTGCTTCTACAGTGGTTGCTGATAAGCCGGTTGCTGCCGAAAAAGCAGTTGCAACTGAAAAACCTGTTAAAAAGAGAGCAAGGTTAAGTAAAGATGAGCCCGCAGCGCCAATTGAAAGAAGAAGAGATTCGGTAACCTTATTTGACGAACCGCAGCACCAGCAGCAACCTGAAAGACAGCCAGACAGAATTGTTGAATCTGAGGAAAGTGTAAAACCAATTTCTGCTTTAATTGAAGAAAGTGCAGAAGTGCTTCCGGTAGCTCAGAAACAAAAACAAGAGCCAAAAGAGAAACAGGAAAAACCACAACGTGATGAAAACCGCCAGCAAAAACAACCGGGCGGTGGCAACCACCACAAAAACGAAAACAGTTATTCTAACTTAGATTTCGATAATGTAATTACAAATGAAGGTGTTTTAGAAATTATGCCTGATGGTTACGGTTTCTTACGCTCTGCAGATTACAACTATTTAACTTCTCCTGATGATATTTATGTATCTCAGTCGCAAATAAAACTTTTTGGTTTAAAAACCGGTGATACCGTTAAAGGTAGTATCCGCCCGCCAAAAGAAGGCGAAAAATATTTCCCGCTGGTTCGTGTAGAAACCATTAATGGCAGAATTCCTGCTGAGGTTCGCGACCGTGTTCCTTTCGATTATTTAACGCCACTTTTCCCAACCGAAAAATTAAATTTATTTACGGATAACAGTAATTACTCTACCCGTATTATGGATTTATTTACCCCAATTGGTAAAGGACAGCGTGGTTTGATTGTAGCACAACCGAAAACAGGTAAAACCAATTTATTAAAAGAAGTTGCCAACGCAATTGCCAAAAACCATCCAGAAGTTTACTTAATCATCTTGTTGATTGATGAACGTCCGGAAGAGGTTACCGATATGGCACGTAGTGTAAGGGCTGAAGTAATTGCCTCTACTTTTGATGAACCAGCTGAGCGTCACGTAAAAATTGCCAATATTGTTTTAGAGAAATCTAAACGTTTGGTTGAAAGCGGACATGATGTAGTAATTCTTTTAGATTCGATTACACGTTTGGCGAGAGCATATAACACAACTGCCCCTGCATCAGGTAAAATATTATCAGGTGGTGTTGATGCAAATGCATTGCACAAGCCAAAACGTTTCTTTGGTGCGGCACGTAACATCGAAAACGGTGGTTCATTAACCATTTTGGCTACGGCATTAACCGATACAGGTTCTAAAATGGATGAAGTGATCTTTGAAGAATTTAAAGGAACAGGTAACATGGAGCTTCAGTTAGACCGTAAATTATCTAACAAACGTATTTTCCCTGCCATCGATATTACGGCTTCAAGTACCCGTCGCGATGATTTATTACTTGATAGAGATATTTTACAACGTGTATGGATTTTACGTAACCACCTTGCTGACATGAACAGCCAGGAGGCAATGGAATTTGTTCAATCACAAATAAAAGGAACAAAAAGTAACGAAGAGTTCTTAATTTCGATGAACAGCTAGAAAAAAGGTAAAATGTAAGATGGTAAATGGATAAAGTACGTATTCCATTTACCATTTCACATCTTCCATCTTACATGATATGAAAAGGCATCTCCCTAATGCGATTACCTGTGCAAACCTTTTTTCTGGTTGTATCGGAATCGTTTTTGCGTTTAAAGGCAATTTAGAAACCGCAGCATATTTCGCTATTTTCTCCGGAATATTCGATTTTTTTGATGGGATGGTTGCCCGTTTGCTGAATGTTAAATCGGCCATTGGGAAAGACCTGGATTCGTTAGCTGATATGGTAAGCTTTGGCTTTTTGCCCGGGGTAATTATGTTCCACCTATTAAAAGCAAGCGATTATTCATCCGAATACCTACCCTATTTGGGTTTTATCATCACCATTTTCTCGGCGCTTAGGTTGGCTAAATTCAATAATGACGAGAGGCAAACGGAAGATTTTATCGGTTTAAATACGCCTATGAATACCCTTTTTATCTGCTCCTTGCCTTTTATTTCGGTCGATTACCCGCAGATAATTGGTTCTAGTATTTTATTAATAGCAATAACTGCCATCACCAGTTTTCTTTTGGTGAGCGAAATCAAAATATTCTCACTAAAATTCAGCGATTTAAGCTGGGCGAAAAATAAGATCAAATTTATCTTTCTTATTTTATCGTTTATATTGATTGCCTTTCTAAAATTTGCAGCTATACCTTTTGTCCTGGTGTTGTATATTGCTTTATCAATACTTCATTTTAGGGGCGCGACTGCCAATAATAAGATTTAACATTCGTTTCTGAGCGTTGCAAATCGCTGGATTAGGTACGTATGCGCTATTGTTTGGCGCTGAGTTTTAATTTCTCTTGTTCAAGCTGAGTACAGATATCAGCGCAAATTAATTTTAGCTTTTCTATATCCGATTGGATTTTATCTGGTCCGATATTATTCTGTGCACGTTTTTCAATTGCCTCAACCAGTTGTTTTACATCATTCCGGCCAATATAATTGAAAGTTGGCTTCATTTTATGTGCACAATGGCTCACTTTGCTCCAGTTACCATTTGCAAAAGCGTTTTCCATCTCCGCTAAATAAACCGGGATATGATCGACAAAGGTTTTAAAAAAATCTGCTAAAAATACAGGATCATCGCCAACCATTTCGATCAGGCAGGAAAAATCAAGCGGTTGGTGATGGTGATCTGTCATGATATTATTTTTTTTACCTCGAGCGGGTCTTCTATATTTCTGCTCATCGCTAAAATGGTTTCACCTAATACAGGGTGAACAACATCCGGCGCAATCTCGGCCAAAGGCTCCATCACAAATTTTCTATGCTGCATGTGTGGATGAGGCACCTGAAGTTTATCGGGTACATTAATGATTTCATCACCAAAAAGGATCAGGTCGATGTCAATCAACCTCTCCCCCCATTTATCTTTTCTTACCCTGCCCAGTTCCTGTTCGATAGTTAATGCATGATCTAAAACTTCCAAAGCACTTAAATTGGTCTGCAAGGCCACTGCCTGGTTTAAAAAGGCCGGCTGATCGGTTTTGCCCCATGCTGCCGTTTCGTACAGTGATGAAACAGCTGTTACCTTACCTATTTTTTCGTTCAATAGTTCAATGGCGCGCTTTAAATTCCCTTCCCTATCACCCAAATTTCCACCCAGTAACAAATAAGCCGTACTGCACTCTAAAGCCTTATTAAGCATCATGTATTTTTATATCTTTACAGCACAAAATTAAAACATTTAAATGAGAGAATTCTTTAAGTATTTATTTGCCTCTATGTTGGGCTTTTTCTTATCGATGGTAATTATATTTATTATCTGCTTTGTGATCATTGTAGGTGCGATATCATCCATTGATAGTGATAAAACAGTTATTGTGTCGAACAACTCGGTACTGTTCTTGAATTTAGACCAGGCCATTACCGAGCGTACACCAAAAAATCCGTTCGGAAACCTGCCTATTGTTGGCAGTGAAGAAAAAGACGGCATTGGTTTGAACGATTTTATTAAAGCCCTACAAAAAGCCAAAACAGACGATAATATTAAATGTGTTTATCTAAACGTGAGCAGCCCGAATGCAGGTTATGCAACCTTACGCGAGGTTAGAAATGCACTGATCGATTTTAAAAAATCGCATAAAAAAATTATTGCCTACAGCGAAGTTTATACGCAAGGCGCTTATTATCTAGCGTCAGTAGCTGATAAAGTGTATCTAAATCCGGAAGGTGCCTTAGAATTTAAAGGTTTTAGCTCTGAACTGACCTTTTTTAAAGGAACTTTAGAAAAAGTTGGGGTAGAAATGCAGGTCATCCGCGTGGGAAATTACAAAAGTGCTGTTGAGCCTTTTATTTTAGATAAAATGAGCGATTATAACCGGAAACAGGTTACTGCTTATGTTGGTGGTTTATACAATACATTCCTGTCCGATATTGCATTGAGCAGAAATATCCAGAAAGATAGTCTTTACGCTATTGCTGATAACTATAAAGTTCAACAGCCACAGGATGCCGTAAATTTTAAAATGATCGATGCTTTAAAATATAAAGATCAGATTTTAGAAGAGTTGAAAGGCTTATCAGGAAGAACCAGAGGCGAAAATATCCGCTCTGTTTCTATTAACGATTACGCCAAGAACAATACTGATACGGGCGAAGGAAAAGATAAAGTTGCCGTAATTTATGCCAACGGAGAAATTAGCGGAGGCGAAGGATCTGATAACCAGATCGGTTCAGAACGCATTTCCAGAGCGATTAGAAAAGCGCGTTTAGATGACGATATCAAAGCGGTTGTACTCCGTGTAAACTCACCAGGTGGCAGTGCATTGGCTTCGGATGTAATCTGGAGAGAAATAGTGTTGACCAAAAAAGAAAAACCAGTTATTGCATCTTTTGGCGATGTGGCCGCATCGGGTGGTTATTACATCGGTTGTGCTGCTGATAGTATTTTTGTTCAACCCAATACCATTACAGGTTCAATTGGTGTGTTTGGTATTATCCCAAACTTCCAAAATTTAATGACCAACAAGCTTGGAATTACATTTGATGGTGTTAAAACGGGTAAATATGCAGATATTATGGCTACGAACCGCCCTATGACAGAAGGTGAAAGGTTTATTATCCAAAATGAATTAAATAGAATTTACAGCGGTTTTGTGAGCCGCGTGGCCGATGGCAGAAAGAAAAGCAAAGCTTATATTGATAGCATTGGTGGTGGCCACGTTTGGATCGGAACAGATGCCGTTCAGATTGGTTTAGCCGATAGAATTGGAAGTTTTAATGATGCCATTAAAGCAGCCGCTAAAAAAGCTAAATTAAAGAAATATAAGGTTGTGGAATATCCGGATGTAATTGATCCCTGGAAATCGTTAATGGATGAAGGTACAGATAAGATTAAAACCTATTATACCAAACAGGAACTGGGCGACAATTACTTTTTATACCAACAAATGAAAAAGGTAATTGCAAGCTCGGGTATCCAGGCCAGAATGCCGTTTGAAGCAGTAATTAAGTAAAATTCAGACCTCGCAGGTTTCAAAAACCTGCGAGGTCTAATCTAAAGTTATCCATCTCAAATCTATTATCTAAATTTCTCTATTTATTCAATCAGTTTCCATTCAGGATGCAAGGTTAAATAAGTGACATTAACCGGAATATTAGCCGGATGTACCGTTAAAGAAATGCTTTTCCCTTTTAAAAATTCGAAACCAATTCCGTCTTTTTTAGCATCATAAACCGTTACCGTATCTTTTTCTTCATTTAAATAAGAAGAAAGTTTTTCGATGCCTGGGAATTTCAGCTTGGTATCTTCCAAAGTAGTGCCTGTTGCCAACCCATCTTGTGTTTTAAACTTGTTGGAGGTAATCCTGATCTGTTTTACGTCTTTTACCCGCATACTGGTATCACGGTAAGAAGAATAAACGGCCAGTTCATCCCGGTGTTTGGCCGTCGAATCGCTGCTGTACCAAATCCCCCAGGCTTTTCCCATCGCGGCATCGCCCGCATCAGGTCTGCCAAGCTTTTTACCTACCTGCTCCATATCTTCTCCTAAGGCTATTTCACCAACCGAATGACCAGCTACAACTAAAAACCGTTCATCTACAGTTTGCGCAGGAACAGAAGTTGTATTCAGTACTGAATCGCCCTTATTTTCATCGGTTTTCTTTGCAGATTGGCACGCAACCAAACTTATACTTAATCCTAAAAGGATAGTTTTTATAGATTTCATGAGTGTAAAACAACGCTTTAATAAAATTGTGTTGAGAAATTGATAAGCTCGGTCAAAATTTGGGGCATTATTTCCTAATTTTACCCCTTATGGAAAATAAGACCATCGCCCGCACCTTACGCCTTTTATCGCAGCTCATGGAACTGCATGAAGAAAATCCTTTTAAGATTAAATCAGTTGCAAATGCCTATTTCAAAGTAGATAAACTACCTTTTGCATTAAAAGACAAACCTTTAGATGAACTGGATAAAATTGAAGGCATTGGTAAAGGCCTGGCTTCCAAAATTGTAGAACTGTTACAAACCGGAGAATTACAGGAGCTTAACGAAATACTCGAAAGAACACCCGAAGGTGTGGTAGAAATGCTGGCCATAAAAGGCATCGGACCAAAAAAGATTTTCATTATCTGGCGTACCCTCGGTATAGAAAGTATAGGCGAACTTTATTATGCCTGTAACGAAAACCGCTTAATCGAAGCAAAAGGTTTTGGTTTAAAAACACAGGAAGAAATTAAAAACGCCATCGAATTTAAACTGGCCGCTAACGGCAGATTTCTATATGCACAGGTGGAAGGTTTTGCCAAAACTTTGTTTACGCAACTTTCTGTTTGGGCTGCAAATATTGATGATCTTGCACTTTTGGGCTTCGCCGGTCAATACCGCAGGGCATGCGAAATTATTGATGAGCTGGAAATTGTAATTGGTACAGAAAATATCGAAAACATTAAGCAAAGCCTATCTGCTTTCGAACCGCTTTCGCTTATCGAAGCTGAAAACTCATTTATCTGTACTACTGAGGCAGGTTTTAGGATAAAACTACACGTTGTTGAAAAATCAGATTTTTATTTACAGTGGTTTACACTAACCGGAAATACCGAACATGTTGAAAAAGTATCGGCTTTAGCTGGCGATGGACCTTTCGTAAATGAAGAAGAAATTTACAGCAAGGCGGGATTAACTTTCATCGAACCTGAACTACGCGAAGATTTTGATGAAATTGAACTGGCAAAAGCTAACAAACTCCCAACGCTGATCCAATACGAAGATTTAAAAGGCAGCTTGCATAACCACTCTACCTGGAGCGATGGGGTACATACTTTAGAGCAGATGGCCATGTATTGCAAAGAGAACTTAAATCTTCAATATTTAGGAATCTGTGACCACTCTAAAACGGCTGTTTATGCCAAAGGATTGAACGAACAACGCGTTTTCGGTCAGCATCAGGAAATTGATGAACTGAATAAAAAACTTGCTCCCTTTAAAATCTTCAAAGGTATTGAGAGCGATATTTTAAGCGATGGCTCATTGGATTATTCGGATGATATTTTAAAAACATTCGATTTTGTAGTGGCCTCTGTGCACAGTAACCTCCGCATGGACGAAGCAAAAGCAACTGCACGTTTGTTAAAAGCCATTGAAAACCCATACACGACCATTTTAGGACACCCAACTGGTCGCTTATTATTAAGCAGGGCCGGATATCCGATCGATTATAAAAAAATTATTGATGCCTGTGCAGCAAACAAAGTGGTGATAGAAATCAATGCCAACCCCTTACGTTTAGATTTAGACTGGCGCTGGCACCGTTATGCTTTGGAAAAAGGCGTACTGCTCTCCGTAAATCCAGATGCCCACCGCACCGAAGGTTTCCATGATATGCATTATGGCATTTTAGTTGCACGTAAAGGAGGGTTAAGCGCCGATAAATGTTTAAATGCATTCACTTTAGAGGAGATTACTGCATACTTTAATAGTAAAAGGCCAAATTAACCACAGATGAAAAGGATGAACACAGATAAGTTTAAATCTGTGTTTATCTGTGAAAATCTGTGGTAAAAAAACATAACTTTGCCCCATGATAAGTGAAATTGCCAACCGCATATTTAATCAGGTCATTACAGACTACCACAAGTTTGATAATATTGACCATCCGGTTGAAAACCCGTATGATGCTGAAAGTTTAGAGCATCTTTTTTATGTTAAAAACTGGATTGATACTGCCCAATGGCACATGGAAGATGTTGTGCGTAATCCGCAAATTGATCCTGTTGAAGGTTTGAGCTGGAAAAGACGCATTGATGCTCAAAACCAGGTACGTACCGACATGGTGGAGTTTATTGACGGTTATTTCTTAAATCTTTATCAGGAAATTTCAGCTTTACCCGATGCTAAAATCAACACAGAAAGTCCTGCCTGGGCAATTGACAGACTTTCTATACTGGCATTGAAAATTTACCACATGCGCGAGGAAGCCGAACGCGAAACCGCCACACCTGATCACCGCGAACAATGCCAAACCAAATTAAATGTATTGCTATCGCAACGCGATGATCTATCAACCAGTATTGATGAATTACTGGCCGATATTGAAGCGGGCAAGAAATACATGAAAGTGTACAAACAGATGAAAATGTATAACGATCCGAGTTTAAACCCGGTGTTGTATAATAAAGCATAGAAAGCAGAAAGGCCAAAGCTGAAAGCGAAAAGTCATGTCATCAACCAAAAAAATAATTGTTTTACGTTTTTCGGCCATGGGCGATGTGGCCATGGTGGCTTCCGTTTTACAGGAATTTTCAGAGCAAAACCCAACGGTGGAGCTCATTATGGTAAGCCGGCCTGCATTTAAACCATTTTTCGATCATATCCCCAATCTCATCTTCCATCCTATCCAGCCAAAAACAACTCATAAAGGGATAGATGGACTATATAAACTTTATCAAGAGCTTCGCAGCTATAAGCCAGATGCGATAGCCGATTTACACGATAATTTAAGAAGCAGGGCCATTTCTACCTTTTTTCGTTTAACCGGCATAAAAATTAGAAGGATAAATAAAGGAAGAGCAGAAAAAAAAGCATTAACACGTACCAGTAACAAAGTTTTCAAACCATTAAAACAGACGGTAGAACGTTATGCTGATGTTTTTCGCAATCTAGACTTTAATCTTAAACTAAGTCATAAAATAAATAAATCACCGCAAGCTATCCCTGAGCAAGCACAGAATTTATTTATTAATAAAACCACAAAAAAAATAGGCATCTCTCCTTTTGCACAGCACATTTACAAAGTTTATAACTTAACAAAAATGGAAGAAGTAGTTGCTTCCTTAAGTAAACCAGGTTACGAAATTTTCATTTTTGGAGGTGGAAAAACAGAACAGGAAATTGCCGAAGAATGGTCAAAAAAATATACTCATACCCATAATTTAATCGGAAATTTTAACCTGACGGAAGAACTGGCCATCATCTCGAACCTGGATTTGATGTTAAGTATGGATTCTTCTGGTATGCATATCGCATCGCTTGTTGGTGTGCCTGTAGTTTCGGTGTGGGGACCAACACATCCTTATGCCGGCTTTTTAGGTTATGGGCAATCGGAAAGCGATTGTGTTCAGATTGATCACCCTTCGAGGCCAAATTCTATTTATGGAAACAAACCCTGCCTTTGCGGTGTTGAAAGTTGTATAGACTTAATTAAGCCTGAAACAATTGTAGATAAAATTAAAGAGAAACTAAATGGCTAAACAACTACTTTTAGTCCGTCACGGAAAATCAGATTGGGGAAATCTTGATTTAAAGGATTTTGACCGGCCGTTAAATAAACGTGGCAAAGAAAATGCACCTGAAATGGCTGAAAGATTGATTAACCGCGGTTTTAAAATCGATCAGATTGTGAGCAGTCCGGCAAAAAGAGCAAAATCTACGGCAAAATATTTCGCCGAGGCTTATAATATCGATCAGATCTATTTCGAAGAATCCATATACGAGGCCAATACCAAAACCTTGCTCAAAGTGGTTAATGGCTTAAATGACTCAGCGAATAAGGTGGTTATGTTTGGCCACAATCCAGGTTTTACCGATTTCGCTAATGAATTATGCGATGCCGACATTTACAATATCCCAACTGCTGGTATGGTATTAATCTCTTTTCCTTTTGATTCGTGGCAGATGGTAAGTAAAGGCACGGGCGACCTGGTGTTTTTTGATTATCCTAAAAACAGTGATGAGATTTAGGTAAAAATTGGCCACGGATTCCCAGATTAACACGGAAGATTATTTCATTACAGGTTGGCCTAAGCTACCTGATCCTAAACCTTTGGATGCCAGGTTAGCCACGGATTAACAGATTAACACGGAAACTGGCACCGGAGAGGTTTTCCCGATAAACACAAACCGCTGTTAAATAAACCCGATGGGACGAATGCCGATTCTTTACCGATAAATCAGCACTAAACCAGCTTCGGCAGAAGGGACAGCGGGACTGAAGAAGCCAGGAACTGCTGACAAACATTTCCAAAAAAATATTACATCGATTTAAAATATCACAAATCCGATACGCATATCACAAATCAAATAATTTTATTAACTTTGACTATATAAAACGAAAATCTGGCAATAGACATTTCGGTGAATTCATAACCTCAACTCTTCTGGTTATTTCATAATTCGTATCGCCAGAAAATTTATCCATTAATTTATCTGTACATGAATTTTGATTATAATACTACGCGTAGCCATTTAATTTTATCGGAATATGGCCGCAACGTACAAAACATGGTGAAGTATATCTGCGAATTACCAACCATTGAAGAACGTAATAAATATGCCCAGGCGGTAATCGACCTGATGGGATTTTTGCAACCACATTTGCGTGATGTTGCCGATTTTAAGCATAAACTTTGGGATCACCTGCACATTATTTCTGGCTATCAGATTGATGTAGACAGCCCTTATCCAAAGCCTTTGATCGAGAATGCCTACATCAAACCAGAACCATTAGCTTATCCTCAGCAACGCATTACCTATAAACATTATGGTAAAACAGTTGAAAACCTGATCGAAAAAGCCATGCGTGAGGAAGATGCAGAAATTAAAAAGGCAATGGTGCAGAGTATTGCAAACTTTATGAAAATGGCTTATGTTACCTGGAATAAGGACAACGTAAGTGATGACACCATTATAAAGGACCTAAAATACCTTTCTGGCGGATTATTATCGCTTGATGAAGGTGTTAACCTTGCTAAAGTTGAATTCAGGGCTCAAAATCCGCGTCAAAATAACAACAACAATAACCGCGGCAGAAGTAACAACAATAATAACAACGGTAAAAACCGTCAGAACAATAACAACAACAATAATCGTCAGCGCAACAATAATAAACCCAAATATTAATGGTGAAGGGTAGAAGTGAAAAGTAAAAGATAAAAAGCCATCAAAGCATAATCTGATTCCTTGTTTCTCGACACTCGATTCTCAATACTTGATACTTGATACTCGATTATCAATACTTGATACTTAATCCCCAATACTAAATACAAAAAACATGAACGCATTTGAAATAACAGGCGGAATTAAATTAAAAGGCGAAATCACTCCCCAAGGTGCCAAAAACGAAGCTTTACAGATTTTATCTGCAGTATTGCTTACCGAAGAAAAAGTAACCATCAGCAATATCCCTGATATTAAAGATGTAAATAAACTGATCGAGTTATTGGGCGATTTGGGCGTTACTGTTGAACGCATTAATAAAGACACCTATACCTTCGAAGCTAAAAACATCGATTTAAATTTCTTCGAATCTGATACATTTAAAGCTAAGGGTGGTGGTTTGCGTGGTTCAATCATGATTGTAGGACCGTTGTTGGCTCGTTTTGGTAAAGCAGCAATTCCTAAACCCGGTGGTGATAAAATCGGCCGCAGAAGATTGGATACGCACTTTATCGGTTTTGAAAAATTAGGTGCCAAATTTGTTTACGATAGCAAAAAAGCCTTTTTCAATGTCGATGCTACCAATTTACAGGGCGCTTACATCTTACTAGATGAAGCATCGGTAACAGGAACGGCAAATATTGTAATGGCAGCTGTTTTGGCAAAAGGTACCACCACCATTTATAATGCAGCCTGCGAACCTTATTTGCAGCAACTTTGTAAAATGCTTAACCGCATGGGAGCCAAAATTTCAGGCATAGGTTCTAACCTGTTAACCATCGAAGGTGTTAGTGTTTTAGGTGGAACAGAACACAGAATGTTGCCAGACATGATCGAGATCGGTTCTTTCATCGGTATGGCTGCAATGACGGAATCAGAGATCACGATCAAAAATGTTTGTTATGATGAGCTTGGTGTAATACCTGAAGTTTTCAGAAAGTTGGGTATTAAATTAGAGCGCCGTGGCGACGATATTTATGTTCCTTCTCAAAAACATTACGAAATCGATACTTTTATCGATGGATCTATTTTAACCATTGCCGATTCTCCATGGCCAGGTTTTACACCCGATTTATTGAGTATCGTTTTGGTTGTGGCTACACAGGCAAAAGGAAATGTTCTTATTCACCAAAAAATGTTTGAAAGCCGTTTATTCTTCGTGGATAAACTGATCGATATGGGTGCTCAGATTATCCTTTGCGATCCGCACCGTGCAACGGTTAACGGTATTGATAAAAAATACAAATTACGCGGCATCAGCATGACTTCTCCTGATATCAGGGCTGGCGTTTCATTATTGATTGCTGCTCTATCTGCAGAAGGTAAATCGACTATTTATAACATCGAACAAATCGAGCGTGGTTATCAGGATATCGATACCCGTTTACGTGCCTTGGGTGCGCAGATTAAGCGTGTAAACGCTGATGCGCCAAGCCACTAATAAGGCATAAGGTTTAAAGGTGGAGGGTAAAAGGTAAAACTCTCGAATAACGAAAACGCCCGTGTAAAAATTACGCGGGCGTTTCTTTTGCCTTTCTTACTGCAGCATAACCACAATTATTGGCATCATGGTTAGGTAGAACTAATTCCCGCTACTAATGGCAAAATAAATCAAAGGTATAATTACAACGATACCGATAACCAAAGGAATCCAGATTGGCTTAGCTCTGTATTTAGTATCTTTTCCTATGCTTTTATTCCAAAATAGCTGATACATTATCGTAACACCTACTGCATTAATAATTAGAGAAATTCCCAATGATGGATGTGGAATGAATTGAGCCAAATTCATTTGACCAAACGTAAATAACAATCCGAACAAAATTGGTGTGCCCCATCGTTTTCCTGCATTTTTCAGGTTAATTGCCATCATAACCGAGCCAAAAAGTACCGAAAAAAGAATTGAAAATATATAAATTGCCTTTTGAGAATAGTATTCAGGTGCATCGGCATCCTCAACAATATTTTTCTCCCAGCCCTTTATACTATCATAATTTCTATTTTCCTTTAACCTGATTTTCTCTTCTACCTGCTCATCAATATCTTCCGGTAAGGTTACATTCCTATTTTTTAATTCAGCTAAGGCAGTCTTCACTGCCTCAACAGAATGTTTGTCTACATGATCGATATAATATTTTAGTTGATCATCGGTTTTATCAGATAAGATTTCTTTGAGCGTTGCCATGTTATTTTTAATAAGAGAGGCCGCAAGTTACTAACTTACGGCCTTTCGAAAAAAAATTATCTTAAAGAATTTTATAGAGATAACTGGATCAGTATATTTTCTTTTAACCGGATCCAATTTACGGGCTAGCTATAAAGATTCCGAACAAGTTCAGGAGGATGATTACGTAAATTACCCCATTTTCCATCTTACATCATCCATCTTACATACTCTACCCTGATATCGCGTTAATAATATCGTATTGCGTAATGATTTCAATCTTACCGGTTTCATCTTCTACCAACACAGCTGAATTTTCTTTATTGATTAATGAAGAAATTTTATCGATCGACGTATTTAAATCAACAAAAGGGAAGGTGGCCGTCATGATTTCAGAAATTGGCGCAGATTTTAAGCCTGGATTTTCCAATAAAGCACTTAAAATATCACTTTCAGCGATTTTACCCACAATCATACCCTGTTGCGTAACCGGAATTTGTGAGATATTCATTGATTTAATGGTATTAATGGCTTCAAGGACTGATTTTTGCGCATCTAATGTCACGATTTCAGTACTTTCTTTCTTGGCTAGGATTGATTTAGCCGTTAATTTCTCATCCTGTAAAAATCCACGTTCACGTAACCAGTCTTCGTTATACATTTTACCCATGTAACGGCTGCCATGATCATGAAAAATTACCACAACTATATCTTCAGGCTTTAACTTATCTTTTAACTGGATTAAACCACCTATTGCAGCGCCTGCTGAGTTACCTACAAAAATACCTTCTTTACGGGCAATATCACGCGTCATAAGTGCCGCATCTTTATCAGTAACCTTTTCAAATAAATCGATTACATCAAAGTTTACATTTGCCGGCAAGAAATCTTCGCCGATACCCTCAGTGATATAAGGGTAAATTTCATCCTTGTCAAATATGCCTGTTTCTTTATATTTCTTGAAAACTGAACCATAAGTATCAATTCCCCAGATTTTAATATTTGGATTTTTCTCTTTTAAGTATTTTCCCGTTCCCGAAATGGTACCACCAGTACCTACTCCAACCACTAAGTGTGTGATTTTACCTTCTGTCTGCTCCCAAATTTCAGGACCAGTTTGCTCGTAATGTGCCTGTGAGTTAGCTAGATTATCGTATTGGTTAGGTTTCCATGAATTTGGCACTTCGTGCTCTAAACGTGATGATACAGAATAATACGAACGTGGATCTTCAGGCTCTACGTTTGTAGGACAAACAATTACTTCGGCACCAAAAGCACGCAAAGCATCAACCTTTTCTTTTGATTGTTTATCAGTTGTGGTAAAAATACATTTATAGCCTTTAATAATGGCTGCCATAGCCAAACCCATTCCTGTATTTCCTGATGTTCCTTCAATAATAGTTCCGCCTGGTTTTAACTTACCGCTTTTCTCTGCATCTTCAATCATCTTAACCGCCATACGGTCTTTAATTGAGTTGCCTGGATTAGTCGTCTCTATTTTCGCCAGGATTGTTCCCGGAACACCTTTTGTAATCGTATTCAATTTTACCAGCGGCGTATTGCCAATGGTTTCTAAAATATTATTGTACCACATATTGCAAAATTAAGCAAAGGCATTAAGTATTTTACAAACTATATTTTATTTGAAACAAAATTTCGAAAATTAAAATTTAATAGAATTTAATTGCATAATCTATAATTATGATAGGCATTATAGATTGATTATTGGGCAAAATGCAATTTCGAAAGCAGGCTCGTAATTCCGATCTGATAGCTATCGGATATAGTGTAACGGAACGGGCAAATCTAATTTCTGTTCACCATTACGCCAATTTATAAATCTTCCCGGGCAGCGAAACAATGATCCCCTGCATTTCTAAAGTAAGAATAACAATAGACAATTTACTCTGCTGGATATTGAGCTCGATACAAAGCTCATCAATAGAAAGTTGGCCATTTTGCAAAGCCTTTAATACTTTTTCTTCATTAGGCGTTAAACTTAATTGCAAAGTAATCTGCGAATCTTTTTTCTTCTCCTTTACTTCATCATCCCAGCCTAAATAATAAATCAGATCATGCGCATTGTTGATTAAACCTGCCCTATTGGTCTTGATCAGAAAATTACAGCCTTCCGAAAAAACATCATTTGTTCTTCCCGGAAAAGCATATACATCCTTGTTATAAGAATTGGCTATTTCGGCAGTAATTAATGCGCCCCCTTTTATAGAGGCTTCAACTACAATAGTAGCATCCGCAACACCCGCAATGATTCGATTCCGCTGTGGAAAATTTGGCCGGTCGGGGTTGGTTAAAATCGGGAACTCGGTTAACAAACCACCATTTAAAACCATTTTCTGAGCAGTGGCTTTATGGATTTTGGGATATAACCGATCTAAGCCATGTCCGAGCACCCCAACAGTAGGAATATTATTGGCCAAACATTCTTTATGAGTGGTCACATCAATGCCGTAAGCAAGTCCGCTTACAATAAGCACATCATAAGGCGCTAAAATTTCGCAAAGTTCTTTACAGAGGTTCTTTCCATAATTGGTAGCATTTCTGGTCCCCACTATACTGATGATGCGCTTATGGTTTAAATCGGCCGTACCTTTTGCATACAGCAGAATTGGCGAATCGAAACAGTTTTTTAATCTTTTGGGATATTTTTCATCCGAAAAGAATAATACTTCTATTCCATGTTTTTCAACAAAATCCAACTCCTGCTGCGCCCTTGTTAAAGCATCTGTACCACGGATGGCCTCTATAGTCTTTTCGCCTACACCTGGAATTTGCAGAAGCTGTTTTTTTGATGCTGAAAATATATTTTCGGCACTTCCACAATAAGCAAGAAGATTTTTGGCCGTTACAGGGCCAATTGATTTAATAAATGTTAAGGCAATTTTGTGCAGCGTGCTCATATTTTGTAAGGTTAAATAAATGCGGGATGATTTATTTCCTTAAAGCAAGCCTAAAAATCGATGTCAATTAAACTTTTCAGTGGAATATGGATGTTGTTTTTGAGTTGTAAATATTTTTCGGTAACAGACCAAACAGTGGTATCAACGCGTTTTGGACCAATGGTGGTATTAAATGTAATAACAGCTTTCGATTTAAATTCGTTACCAAGCCGCTGCGCTTCATCAAGTTTTGATTTTAGTTCAACGGTGTGGTCTTCTTTTGCATTGATGATGTTTAAATAACTGATATGTTCCTTTTCTACAATTTCTATTGGCATGGTGTCTCTTTAACGATTAATGTTAAACAAGCTTATCAATTTTTTAGAAAAAATGCAACTCTTATTTATTCATTTATTGTAAATTAATACATTAAAAAAGGCCAGTTTTGAACTACAAAACCGGCCTTTTATGTGTAAAATCTGTTAACTACTTAAATTTCAACGCCCTGGTTTCAACCATTCCTTTAAATTCATGGTCAAGTTTTTCGTTTGCGGCATCTATCTGAACCCTTGTAGCACCTGAGGTACTGCTTAAGTTATTATCTTTTGCAAGTGCCGTAAAGTTATTGTTTGCAGAATAGTATAAAGCCTGTGCCAACATTCTTTCTTCAGGATCTCCAAAGTCTTTGCTTAAATCATCTGCAACATCTTTATTAACCGTCATACCAGAAAAATAATCGCCCTGATCTAATTGATTTTTAGTCTGGAACTGTGGAATATATAAGTCGTTTTTATCAATCCTGATAGAGAAAAAGCCAACAGGTTTGCCATAAGTGGTTTTTCCAATCAATTTAACATCCATAACAGGTTTTAAATTATTGATCAATAATTCACTCGCAGAAGCCGTACCACTGGTAACTAGAAAATAAACTCTTGTTAAACCATTTAAAGTACCTCGTTTTGCAAAACTTTCCTGATTACCCGCTGCCAATGTTGGTTTATACGATACATCAGCATAAGAGTAAAGCCTGGTTACACCATCGTTGCCTTTGGCATAAAATTTTTGGTTTTGTAAAATGGTTGCAGTCCCATCCTGCATGGTTTTGGTCCAATAGGTGGTGTACATTACTTTTCCGTTTTGCGAAGGAGGTGCAATTAAATTTGTAAACGTTTCGGACGTAGAAACCGAACCACCGCCATTATACCTTAAATCTACAACAAGTTCGGTTACACCATCTGTTGTAAATTTTGCAAAAGCAGCATCCAAAGCAGGAACTGCATTTGTGGTAAAACTGTTAAATACAATATAACCTATCTTTTTCGCACCAACTGTGTAAGTATTGGTATATAAAACAGGATTTATAGTGTAAGTAGACCTGTTAATTACAATATCCTGCGTGCCCCCACCCGGTTTTACAACTGTTAACGAAATAGATGGATTATCTCCAAATATTGATGTGTTTAAATTGGCAATATCGCTACTGCTCGCTCTGGAAGTTCCACCACCATTAACCTTGGTAATCTGGTAGCCACGTTTTAATCCCTGCACATCAGCCGGAGAACCTGGATAAACATACTTCACCCTTAACAGATCTGAAGCATCAAAATTGGCAGAGAAGCCATAATCGCCACCTACCCCACCAAGCTGACTGGCAACACTTCCATCATCAATAAAAGAATATTTATCCTTTCCGCCTGTGCTGGGCAAAGCTTTAATGGCATTTAAAACAGCATTATTCGAAGTATATTGCCTCGGATTAAAAGAAGTATAAGCTGGCATCCCCACATTCCAAAAGTAAGTTTGCTGTGCATACAGGTAAATCGAATCTTTAGTTAACTCTTCCCTGGTTCCCGAAGCACCTTGCGGAACAGCATTGGCATCAGTATCGTTCGCCGATTTTTTACACGATACGGTAAACCCAACCACAACAAGCAAAGCATATAAAAATGCGTTTTGCGAAGTCAATCTTTTAAGCATATTTATTTGTAAATTTCTAGTGACACAATATACGGCAAATTAATTAATTTAGATTGTTGTGCATCAAAATTATTTGCACCAACAACTAACGCCTGATTAGCCGATAAATTGTTGTTGTTTAGTATGTTCTGAAAAATTTCTGCTTTAGACTGTCCAAGTTCTTCGGCAAAGTAAACGGTAAGGTATTGCTCTAATCCGTTCCACTCTGTTTGCTTAATTTTATTAAGTTGTTGCTCCGGATTACCAGCCGTTACAATAAAGATTTGTTTCCGGTTTACCACCAGCTCCTGCATAAACTCAAGCAAGTTTTTAAAGAGTAGCAATTTAAGCGGCAAACGGGCATTTAAATGTAGGAGATCGAAATTGTGTTTATATTTTTCATCAATCCCAAATTGCTTCGCCGTTTTTTCGAAAAGCCCATCTGTTCCATTATTTTCATATTCAGCCTGCATAAAGCTGATCATGGGCTGAGCATTTTTTTGTTCGGTATATTCTATAAACTGTGCAAAAAGGTAATAGACTTGCAACAGATAATCCTTTTCGGGGAAAAGTACATCATCTAACTCAAAAATAACAGCTTGTTTGTCTGCAACGTATTGATATGCGTCCATATTAAATTGTAAAAAGTTTTAGGTCATTAGTTTCGTTATAGCCAAATACCCCGTTAAATGATGAGGAAAGTTTCTGCGAAACAGCATTTTCCTCACTCGAATAAATGCAATCGCCATGGATGTATATCGCAAAATTTTGGAACGACTGTTTATCTTCAGCTATATAATCTGCAATTACATCAGCATCTGGCAGCAGAACCTGAATACTATACTCACCAAAAAGCACGGCAGATTTAGCTAAAGGTTCAATTTCAAAATCATGTAAAGGGATGATGCAATCTATCGCTTCAGTAATGCAAAAGTTGAGCAAAATGTGGGCTATGCTATCTTTATTTAACAAACCTAGTGAAGAAAAAGCATATTTTTCTGTAATGATGCCCGGCACATCGCCATAATCGGCCAGTAGAACAAAGTGGCTTGGGAATGCTTTCATCAGCTTTAAAGCTTTCGCATTGTTTCCGCCGGTAATGAGTATTTTCAAGATTTAATTATTGAATGAATAAATTAGTGAATGAGTTTTTTTTTAATGAGCGTGTTTTGAATGAGAGTATGATTGAATGCTTGTATGTTCTTCCTAAAATCATGCAATCCTTTAATCCTAGACAATTAATCCATCTTTCATGCTTACCACCCTGTCGCTTGTTTTTGCCAGGTGCTCGTTATGCGTAACAATTACAAAAGTCTGGTTGAAATTATCACGCAGGCTAACAAATAATTGATGCAGTCCGGCCGCATTTTCAGAGTCTAAATTCCCTGAAGGTTCATCAGCCAGTATAATGGATGGGTTATTGATCAAAGCCCTTGCAATGGCTACACGCTGCTGTTCTCCACCTGATAATTGGTTAGGTTTATGTTGTGCCCTATCTTTCAGACCAAAAAGATCCAAAAGTTCTAAAGCTCTTGTTTCAGCTTGTTTTTTATTTGTTTTCGCGATAAATGCAGGGATGCATATATTTTCGATCGCACTAAATTCAGGTAATAAATGGTGAAACTGAAATACAAAACCAATATTCTGGTTTCTGAAAGCACTTAACAGGTCGCCGCTCAGTTTATTAATTACCGTACCTTTTAATTCTACAGCGCCGTCGTCTGGTTTATCCAATGTACCCAAAATATGCAGTAATGTACTTTTTCCGGCACCGGATGGGCCAATAATACTTACAATCTCCCCTTTTTGTACCTCAAAATTTACACCTTTTAATATTTGCAGATTTCCGTACGATTTTCTTATTCCAGTGGCTTTTAGCATGGTTCAAATTTAGTAAAATGGTTTGTTAGTTCAATAGTTCATTAACCGATGGTTTATTGGTTCATTAGTCATTGGTCATTGGTTCATAGTTGATGGTTTAGTTCATTGCCAAATAGTTTAACTAGCGATAGTTCATTGGGCAACTAGCATAGTTTATTGATGATTGTTTTTTAACTCTATTATTTATCAACGTATGCCTAAACTCCCGGGCAATCACTATTAACCATATAACCATGAACCACTCTCCCATCAACCAACTACTAACCACCTTACCACTAACCAATAAAAGATAAAAAAGATTTGCAGATATCAATTTTCTGTTTAACTTTGAAAAACAAAGCACTTTTAAAATGAGCAATCAGGAAGAACAATTAAATGCCTTAAAAGATATCAGACAAATGATGGACAGGTCATCGAGATTTATTTCTTTGAGTGGCTTATCGGGTGTTTTTGCCGGGGTGATTGCATTAATCGGTGCTTATTTTGCCAATGATGAAATTAATAAGTTTATCAATAAACGTGGTTATGGTTATGGCATTGACGGGGAGATGGACCTGGAATTTAACCTGATCAAGCTTGGCGTTTTCGTATTGATTATCGCTTTGGCAGGTGGAATTTTATTTACTTATCGAAAAAGTCAGAAAAATAACCTTCCGATTTGGGATAAGACTTCAAAATCACTTTTAATTAACTTGTTTGTTCCCTTAGCCGCTGGCGGCCTGTTCATTATCGCTTTATTGATCAATCATCCAAACACTTACAGCATTATAGCGCCCAGTTGCTTAATTTTTTATGGTTTGGCGCTTATTAATGCAAGCAAATATACATATAGTGATATCCGGTACCTGGGTTTTTGTGAGGTAATCCTTGGCTTAGTCTGTATGTTTTACATGGGTTATGGTTTAATTTTCTGGGCTTTTGGTTTTGGTGTTCTACATATTGTTTATGGTCTTTTAATGTATTTTAAATATGAGAGAGGTCAGTAAGCATGAAAAACCCGATAGCAGATTTAAATAAAATATTCGACAGCCGGATCAGGCTTGGTGTAATGTCTATGCTGGTAGTTAACAACGAAATTGGCTTTAATGACTTGAAACAAATGCTCGAATTAACGGATGGTAACCTGGCCTCGCACCTGAATACTTTGGAACAGGCTGAATTTATTAAAGTACACAAAGGTTTTATCGGCAGAAAAACCAGCACCACCTACTCTATTACAGCTTTAGGCAAACAAGCTTTTATGGCACACTTAGATGCACTTGAAAAAATGATAAAAAAGCTATAAGCTATTTTTTTTGATTATTTACTTTGAAATACAAAGTACTTTTAAAATGAGAAAAGAAGAAATAAAAAGTCCTAAACTCATTGAAACTGGAAAATGGATGGCCGTTTGTTCTGCCACGATTGGCACCTTCATACTTTTGGCATTCTTTGCACTAAAAGTTAACGAACTTATGTTCGTAGGACTGTTCTACATTTATTTTGCTACTGCGATAAACGGTGTATTTTTTCTTGTCCTTGTCCTCGAGTGCTTCAGGCAACAAAACCATTGGCGAAAAATTGCGGCTATCATGCTGTTAATGCTCTTAAATATCCCCCTAAGTATATTTTATTGCTTTTTAGCCCTAAACTTTAGTCATCAAAACTTTTAAAAAATGAAAAATAAATCGAACCTCTTGCTACTTTCTGCCTTGTTGGGCGGTCTGCTATTTACCTTTCTTTTTTGGAAAGAACGATTAGCCCTTAATTTACTCATCTATAGCGTTTACCTGTTGATCGTTACTTTTATAAACCCAGATGTAGTGAAAAGCACCAAACTCAAAATTTATGGGCTGGCGCACTTAATGGCAGCAGTGCTGGTAGTTGTTAATAATTCCGATTTATCAGTGGCTACTTATTACATCAGCTTATTGATATTTATCGGCTTTGCCCATAATCAACAGCTCAGAACAGTTTTTACCGCCTTTGCCGCAGTAATATTACAGCTGGTTACTGTTCCTTTTAATGCGATACAGCAATTAAGTATGGTTAGCGTAGGTAGTTTTAAACTAAAGCCCTTATTTACCTTGATCAAATATCTGTTTATTCCGGTGATCATCGTAACAATATTTGCCTGTTTATATGCCGCGGCCAGTAATGTTTTTGCTCATTACGCGGAGGAAATGCTCACCTACATTGGAAATTTCTTCGAAAATATACTTCATTTCTTTTTCAAGGATTTAAGTATCGAACGCATTATGCATTTCTGTTTTGGCTTGGTTTTAACAAGCGGTTTATTGCTGGCATTTTTTGATAAAAGCCTCGAAAAAGCAGAGTTGAAATGTAAAGAACAATTGGTACGAATCAGAAGAAACTTAGGTCAGAAAACAATATGGTACCATATCGTACAAACATTTACCGGCAACCTGTTAACAAGAAAAATGGCATTAAAAACAGAGTACATCGTGGGTATCATTTCGTTCACTGCGCTTAACCTGCTATTGCTGATGTTAAATGCCATCGATATTACCACACTTTGGTTTGGCTATGAACCTTCAGGCAATTTCTCGGGAGAACTGCACCAGGGCACAAATTCATTGATATTTAGCATTGTAATGGCCATGGCAGTAATTCTCTATTATTTTAGAGGGAACTTAAACTTTTACCATAAAAGCAAAACGCTAAGGCTATTAGCCTATACCTGGATGGTTCAGAATTTTATCCTGATCATATCGGTATACATCCGTGATGGTTATTATATCGAATTTCATGGTTTAACCCATAAACGGATTGGCGTACTGGTATTTGCCACCCTTTGTATCATTGGTTTGGCAACGGTTTATTTCAAGGTGGCCAAACAGAAAACCATATTCTATCTTTTCAAGGTAAACGGAAATATCTGGTTTGCGCTGTTGCTTACTTTTACCCTTATTAATTGGGATGTTTTAATTGTAAAATATAATCTGACACACGAGACATCGATTGCTTTAGATGCTGATTACCTGCTTTCTTTATCAGAAAAAACACTGCCAATATTGGATAAAAACCGCAAGACCTTATTATCGCATTCTTTCATTCCAAAAGGGGAAATAATTGTAAGCTCAACAAACGATCAGATCTTAACCCGTCTTGATAACAGGATCGGCTATTTCAAAGCACGTTACGAAGTATCAAGCTGGCTATCATGGAATTTACAAGACTGGAATACGGCAGAATATTTTGGGTTGAATAAATAAAAGCAAAATGGAGAGAAGATATAAAATAATGGCCATGGCTTTGGCATTAATTGCATTAGCCTTGTTTGTCTTGGACCGAACTATTCACAAAATTTTCAATCTACACATCGACTGAATTATAAGCTAAATAACTAATATCATGAAAACACAAACCTCAGCATATTGGACCAATCATTTCTTAAATAACAGCAAAATCAATAGGATTGATTGGACACTTAAGCCGGAAATTTCGGATTCAGAAAAACAAAATATCATAAAGTCGCTACAGGCCTGGCAGCTTGGCGAAACATCAGAAGGAAAACATTTAATCACTGCTTCAAAAAAATATGCAAAAAATATAAATGATGAAGAATACCTGGAGGCTGTTAAACTTTTTATTAAAGAAGAGCAAAAACATGGTAACAACTTAGGTAAATACCTTGATTTAATTGGAGAACAAAGAATTAAGAAAGATTGGGGCGATAGCTTATTCCGGAAGATAAGATACTTTAATACAAATATGGAGCTTTGGACAATTGCCGTTATCACGGTTGAGAGTACAGCTCAAATATTTTATCAGGCATTAAAAGATGCGACAAATTGCACTTTGTTAAAACAAATCTGTACTGATATCTTAATTGATGAAGCTTCACACATTACTTTTCAAAAAGAACGTCTGTACCTTATTTTTAGCCAAAAAAATTCTTTTTCAAAGTGGATTTCCTATCATGCCTATTCTTGCTTTTTCATCTGCACGAGTTTGGTAGTTTGGTTAGCTCACAAAAAATTATTTAAAACGGGTAAGCTTAACTTTTACAGCTTCATCAGTAAAATGAAGCTTAAACTTAAAAAAGTAGCGGGCAAAGCTGTTTTATTCGAACACGAAAAAGTTTTTAATCCAAAAATCTTTATAAAACAAAACTCGTATAATTAACCTCTCCACAACTTCAACTTCGGTTGGATTTTTTTCTCCTGATGCAAATTGTATCGGGAGAATTAAAACTTAATTATTAATCAGTAAATTACATAAAATCATGAAAATTCAAGAAACATTGAGTTCAGGCAAATTAAGAATCATTGTTATTTTAACAATAACAGCAACAATATTGGCCATTCCTTTAATTGCGATGCAATTTACCAACGAGGTAAAATGGAATTTAACCGATTTTGCTACAGCAGGCGCTTTATTGCTCAGTACGGGTTTGGCCATCGAACTGGTGATCAGAAATTTAAAAACAGGCACTTTAAGAACGATCATACTGGTTGCTATTTTGCTGGCCCTGTTTTTAGTTTGGGCCGAACTGGCTGTGGGCATCTTCGGAACGCCCTTTGCAGGAAGTTAAAGAACACTATTAACCGTTTTGTTCCCGCAGATTTAAGATAATTAGCGCAGAGAAAATATATGTTTTGCATTTAACAGGAACCAAATTATTTTTAAGCCTGATCCGATAGCTACAGGATGCAGCGGTAAGCCCGGAGCGTAGTGAGGACTTATAGCTGAAAGCAGGGCGGGCCGCCAGCCGCCACAAAGAACCGCCCCCTTACTTTCAAATAAAAATTCTCTGCGCCTATCTGCGAAATCAGCGGGGCACCATAAACCAGCGCACATTACAGGCACTAATTTCCCGATTAACATAAAACGTTCATTTTCTGAAAAAATCGGCAAATGCTATTTGTTTAAAGGGTTTGAAATTGTAGCTTTGGGCAAATTTTGTAGCAAATGAACCCGATATGATTAAAATAATTATTTTAATTATATGAGGCTCCATCTGACAGATAAAGATAAAAATATAAACAGATGAATATTCACGAATACCAGGGTAAACAGATATTAAAAAGTTTCGGTGTTAACGTTCAAGAAGGAATTGTTGCCGATACTCCTGAGCAAGCTGTTGAGGCTGCTAAACAACTGAAAGTAGATTACAATTCTGACTGGGTTGTAATTAAAGCGCAAATCCACGCTGGTGGTCGCGGTAAAGGTGGAGGTGTTAAATTAGCCAAAAACCTTGATGAAGTTAAACAACGTGCAACCGATATTATTGGCATGCAACTAGTAACTCCTCAAACCGGCCCGGAAGGTAAATTAGTGAGTAAAGTTTTAGTGGCTCAGGATGTTTATTATCCAGGTGCTTCTGAAACTAAAGAATTCTACATTTCTGTTTTGTTAGACCGTGCAAAAGGCCGTAACATCATCATGTACAGTACCGAAGGCGGTATGGATATCGAAGAAGTTGCTGAGCATACACCACATTTAATCTTCAAAGAAGAAATCGACCCTAAAGTTGGTTTACAAGGCTTCCAGGCACGTAAAATTGCTTTTAATTTAGGTGTTAGCGGAGCTGCACATAAAGAAATGGTTAAATTTGTAACTGCTTTATACAAAGCTTACGAAGCTACCGATTCTTCAATGTTCGAAATCAATCCGGTATTAAAAACTTCTGATGATAAAGTAATTGCAGTTGATGCTAAAGTTAATTTAGATGAAAACGCTTTATTCCGTCACCCTGATTATGCAGCAATGCGTGATGTGACCGAAGAAGATCCAATGGAAGTTGAAGCAAGTGCTTCTAACCTAAACTTTGTTAACCTTGATGGTAACGTAGGTTGTATGGTTAACGGTGCTGGTTTAGCAATGGCTACCATGGATATCATTAAATTAGCTGGTGGCGAACCTGCAAACTTCTTAGACGTTGGTGGAACTGCAAATGCACAAACAGTTAAAGCGGCTTTCAACATCATTTTGAAAGACCCTAACGTTAAAGCTATTTTGATTAACATTTTCGGTGGTATTGTTCGTTGCGACCGTGTTGCTCAAGGTGTAATCGATGCTTATAAAGAAATCGGTAACATTCCTGTGCCAATTATCTGCCGTTTACAAGGTACAAATGCCGAAGAAGCTAAAAAATTAATTGATGAGTCTGGCTTACAGGTTTACTCTGCAATTGCTTTAAAAGAAGCAGCTGATTTAGTAACTAAAGTATTGGCTGAACAAGCATAGGCTAAAGCTAAAAGTTGAAAGACTAGAGCAAAAAGCGTATATCATATTAAAACCTTTCAGTGAAAACTGGAAGGTTTTTTTATTCCCCTCTTTTAGAGGGGTGTCCGCAGGACGGGGTGTTCTTAAAACTATCATTACCCAAAACCCGACAGGTCTAAATTTAATAGCCATTTCACTCAAACGTACTAACGTATCTTAGGTCGTCAATATTATTTTGAAAATGAGTGGTTCTGTTATTATGGCGGCCTCCTCTCCTGCTATCTCTTCAAGTCCTCGCTGCGCTGTGGGCTTTCCGTTCTATCAGGTTTATTTAACATGGTTTCGTTGATCCTCTGAGCCCCTTACTCAGCACGGAATTCCAAAATATCACCAGGCTGGCAATCCAGAACCGCACAGATAGATTCTAACGTTTCCAAACGGATCGCCTTCGCCTTACCTGTTTTCAATATCGATAAATTAGACATCGTAATTCCTACCCGCTCACTTAATTCAGTAAGCGACATTTTACGCCGGGCAAGCATAACATCTAAGTTGATTATTATTGGCATTATAGTTTGTAAATTTAGGAATGCTTAAGTTAACTTAAACCGTTAAATCGTGCTCTTGTTTAAGTTCAATACCCTTTTTAAATACAAAAGCTATAGTTAAAAGCGTTAAACCAAAAATTAACAACCAGAATTGAAAATCTACATTTTGAATGATTTTAAGTGTTAAATTTTCATCATTACCTGATGCGCGAACATAATCCATTGCATTAAAAAGAAACAGCAAAAATGGAATCGAGGTACAGTACCAGCCCATCCGCTTTAAACGGCTTGTATTTTCTTCACTAAAAACATTACCCACCTGTACCGAATCGATAAAGCGGTACAAGTATACCAATACCCTTAAACAGAAAAAAGAAATGATCAGAATAAGGGTTCCATGTATCAAACCAAATACCCCTCCATTTCCCCCGTCAGCATAACCATCTTCAAAACCACGGGCCATATCTGTGAGCGAAAATAGAACTACGGTTATGAGCGTAAGTATGTACCCCAGTTTAATAAGCATAATTTGATTTTGCGTTTTCATATTATATCGTTAAATCGTTTTCTAATTTTAGTTTTCTCGTGTACACAATAAACTGATAAGTTGCATTAGCAAGTATAATTAAGCCCATACCATAAAGGCTCGAAAAACCGTGCAAACCATCATAAGATTTAAAAGCACCATTTGTCAGAGTTTTAACGTAGTTATCCATCATTACCTTCCCTCCAATGCTAACAGCAAAAAACAAGAATGCCACTATAACCAATAGCTGATAAACATTCCATTCATCTATCGCGTAAACATTGATTGACTTAAACTTTACAGCAAGCATAATCGCAGTGCCAAGTATTAAATAAAAAGCCACACTGGCACCACCATCTCCAAAAACACCATTCTCAAGAACAATTGCCTGTGTTAAAGTCGGTTTTATGTTGATCACACCTATTTCGCGCTTGGTGAAATCGAAACCATTTATTTTATTGGTTACAGGTGATAATTGTCTGGAAACATTGAAACTCAAATTACCTTTATTATAATCAATCACCGCATACACCACATGCGATAAACCAGAAACTATTGCGTAAAAAATCAGGCTATACGCGCAGCTTTTTAAAATCTTAACTGTATTACTCATTTTTATATGGTTAAATCGTTTTCTTGTTTTAGTTTTTTCGAATATTCAATTAAGCTGTATACTGCATTAAAAATCATAATACCTAGCACCGAAAAGCCGAAAAAACCCTGTAAATTATCATAATGCTTAAATTGCCCCATAGTTAAGCTATCAACATATTCACTGAGCAGTATTCTACTTATTAACTTGAGTCCAAAAAATAGTCCGGCTACTACCCAAATAACTTTCGCTATGTTTTTCTCCGTTAAATGCTCCAAAGTAATATTTCTTTTTTTTATCATTTTAAGCACTCCAATGCACAAAATCAAGTAAAACAACATGGTAGCACCACCATCTTTATATACGGCATTCTCCAATACTACAGCCTGCATTTTGGTCGGCTTAATCTCTATTTCACCAATTTGCTTGCTTTTAAATTTTAAAGCATTAAAATTCTCTATTTGAGCATCAGGGATTTTCTTTACCAGAAAACTCAGCGTTCCATTATTATAATCGATAAAGGCACAAACTAAATGTACAAGTATAGAAATGATGCAAAAGGCAATCACGATAATAGCCGAATTCCTCAAATTGAGGGTGAATGTGTTCATGAGGTTAGATTAAAAAAAGCGTAATTGTAAAAAACGATTTCAATTCTGGTCAGATTATTTTTATTGAGCCCTAAAAATCTGACAAAAATTCCTGACCTTAAAATCACCTAAAAACCAGAGGTTGTATTTTTCAGATTAAAAAACAGAAATTCAAGAAACGTCATATTTATTTAATAATTTATAGCACAAACATAAATAATAAATTATTACAAATCAAAATATATTTATTGATTTACAATAAATAATAGTCGAATATCAACTATAACGCTTAAAAGCTGGCAAATGGCATCAGGATTTTATTTGGAATGATTTTTGTAGTAAGTAAAACTGTAAAAAAATTGTGCAAACGGCAACATTTTCAGCATTTTATCCTTTCAGAATGCCATACAATTTCGTAACTTTGCACACTCAATAATTAAAGAGCACACAATTCGTATAAATGAGACAACTCAAGATAACGCAATCTATTACCAACCGTGAAAGTCAATCCCTGGATAAGTATTTACACGAAATTGGTAAAGTAGATTTAATAACAGCAGAAGAGGAAGTAATTTTAGCAAGGAAGATTCGTGAGGGCGATCAGGCAGCATTAGAGCGATTGACTAAAACCAACTTACGTTTCGTTGTATCTGTTGCAAAACAATATCAAAATCAAGGTTTAACTTTAGGAGACTTAATTAACGAAGGTAACCTGGGTTTAATTAAAGCGGCGAAACGTTTTGATGAGACCAAAGGTTTCAAATTCATTTCTTATGCCGTTTGGTGGATTCGTCAGTCTATTCTGCAGGCAATTGCTGAGCAGAGCCGTATTGTTCGTTTACCTTTAAACCAGGTAGGATCATTAAGCAAAATCAGTAAAGCTTTCTCTAAATTAGAGCAAGAATACGAACGTGAACCTTCTCCGGAGGAACTGGCTGACATTTTAGAAACAACTGTGGATAAAATTTCGGATACGTTAAGTAATTCAGGCCGTCACGTATCAATGGATGCTCCTTTCGTTCAAGGTGAAGAAAACACTTTATTAGATGTTTTGGAAAACCACGAGCCGAACACAGATAGTTCACTGATCAACGAATCATTGTCAGAAGAAATTAAACGTTCTTTATCTACTTTAACGGAGAGAGAAAGAGAAATTATCGTTTTATTCTTCGGTTTAGGTTCTAACCACCCACTTTCTTTAGAGGAAATTGGTGAGAAATTTAACTTAACACGCGAACGTGTTCGTCAGATTAAAGATAAAGCGTTACAACGCTTACGTCATACTTCAAGAAGTAAAATCTTAAAATCTTATTTAGGATAAGAGATTAGATTTACACAGATATTAAAAGATCGGCTAAGGCTGGTCTTTTTTTTTTTTATTAGATCTCTCCGCTACGGTCGAAATGACGATTATACGCCAGCGATCTTTTTTTATTATAAGCAACTAAATTTATCGTTATGATTTTATATCTTTAAATCATGTCGATTGGTTTACTCACAAAATCCCTAACTATGTACAAACCCATTTTTTTATGGAATGTATCGGTTAGTTTACTCACATCGGTATTTTTCATTTTAAATGGATTTAAGGAGCCGGGGATTTATACCTTTGCCCTATTCATCAAAATTACTGGCTGGTTATTTTCTATAGCCATATACTTCCTGTTTTATCAATCTACTGCATGTTATTTCAAAAATCAGGGCATTGGATTTAGAAACATCATGGTCAATCTGGTTTTATATGATTTAATTGTTTTTATTGGAATCTTAATTGTATCGTCAATATGCAGGGACTTTCTATCGACAGTGTTAACCAATCTTTTGCAAACCGCGAAGTATTAAGCAGCGTTTACCTAAACTGTAAAATTGGCGAAGTAGTTGGTTTATTGGGTAGGAATGGATCAGGTAAATCCACGTTATTAAAAATTATTTTTGGAAGTGTAAAAGCAAACTTCAAATACCTTAGTATAAATAATAAAAAATATGATAAAGGTTACTTATCCAGGAACCTGTCTTATTTGCCCCAAGATAATTTTATTCCAAACCAGATCACTGTTTTACAAGCCATTAATACCTTTTGCAAAAAACGGCAAGCTGAATTAACGCAAATTGACTTTGTGATTAATCATTTAAAGGCCAAATTCTATAATTTATCCGGCGGAGAACGCAGGTTTATGGAATGTTTGTTAATGATTTACAGCGATACGGATTATATACTTCTTGATGAGCCTTTCTCGCAATTATCGCCATTATGGATAGAAGAGTTAAAAAAGCATATTAATAAAGCAAAAGCAGAAAAAGGCTTTATTATTACTGATCATTATTACCAATCTATTTTAGATATTTCTGACAGGATTGTGCTGCTGCATAACAAATGCAATTATACCATCAATGATGAAAATGACCTGGTAACGCATGGCTACCTACGAGGCTTTACAGCTTAAGTTTAGCCATTTACCACTAAGACACAAAGGACGCAAAGAAATAAGATCCTGATGCGCTTTGAGTCTTTGTGGTTTGCTTAAATTACAGGTTAAAACAACAAATGTTTCACAGTCAATCCATTGTTGATCAATTGTTTCAATGAATCGATACCAATGCGTAAATGCGTTTCTACATATTTTTCGGTAACGCTGCTGTCGCTTTCTGCAGTTTTTACACCCTCAGGGATCATCGGCTGATCAGAAACCAAAAGCAATGCACCAGCAGGGATTTTATTGGCAAATGCAGTGGTAAAAATAGTAGCAGTTTCCATATCTACAGCCATTGCACGTAAAGTTTTTAAATATTTTTTAAATTCTTTATCATGCTCCCAAACCCTACGGTTGGTGGTATAACAGGTTCCGGTCCAGTAATCTCTTCCATGATCGCGGATGGTGGTAGAAATCGCTTTCTGCAAAGCGAAAGCTGGCAATGCAGGTACTTCTGCCGGAAGATAATCGTTTGATGTACCTTCTCCCCTAATGGCCGCAATTGGCAGGATTAAATCACCTAATTGGTTTTTCTTTTTTAAACCACCACATTTACCCAAAAACAACACAGCCTTAGGCTTAATGGCCGTTAATAAATCCATCATGGTTGCTGCCAACGGACTTCCCATTCCAAAGTTAATAATGGTGATTCCATTCGCGGTAACGCTCTGCATAGGTTTATCTAAACCCATAATCGGTGCGTTATCGTTCCACTCCGAAAACATGCTTACATATTTACTGAAATTGGTCAATAAGATATAATCACCAAATTGATCTAATGGGCGGCCGGTGTAACGTGGCAACCAGTTTTTAACAATTTCATCTTTGGATTTTAATCCAGATTTAACGGGAGATTCTACTTCTTTAATTTTTTTCGATTTTTCTACGATTTCTTCGTCTTTTTTTATGTCTTTTTCTTCGTTCATACTTTTTTGGTTTATTGCCGGGCGCATATCGCCTGGCGTTATAAAATACTATATTAAAAAAAATCCCTCCCGAATTACGGGAAGGATTTGATTTTTTTAAGCGGCCTGAAGCTTTTTAAAATCGGCCTTTTCAAATTTCTCTATCGCGTAATCGAGATTGATATGCAACTCCTTGACATCGGTCTGCGTTGGTGTATCAAACATCGCATCCAACATAATCGCTTCACAAATCGATCTTAAACCACGCGCTCCCAATTTATATTCCATTGCTTTATCTACAATAAAATTTAAAACATCCTCATCAAAAACAAGCTTTACGTCTTCGTAAGCAAAAAGCTTAACGTATTGCTTAATCAATGAATTTTTAGGCGCGGTTAAAATGTTTCTTAAAGATTCTTTATCCAGTGGGTTTAAGTGAGAAAGAACTGGTATACGACCAATTAATTCTGGAATTAGCCCAAATGATTTCAGATCCTGAGGTGTAATATACTTATAAAGATTTTTAAGATCCAATACGGTCTCATCTTTCTTTACTTTATATCCTACAGCCTGGGTACGTAAACGATTAGCAATTTTGCGTTCGATACCATCAAAAGCTCCACCGCAAATAAATAATATGTTATTGGTGTTTACCGGGATCATCTTCTGATCCGGGTGCTTACGTCCGCCCTGAGGTGGAACGTTAACTACCGTACCTTCTAAAATCTTTAACAAAGCCTGCTGAACACCTTCACCAGATACATCACGGGTAATGGATGGATTATCGCTTTTACGTGCTACTTTATCTACCTCATCGATATATACAATACCACGCTCTGCAGCAGTTACATCATAATCTGCAGCCTGAAGCAAACGTGTTAAAATACTCTCCACATCTTCACCTACATAACCTGCTTCTGTTAAAACAGTTGCATCGCAGATACAGAAAGGCACATGCAAAATCTTCGCAATAGTTTTAGCCAAAAGCGTTTTACCTGTTCCGGTTTCGCCCACCAACATGATATTCGATTTTTCAATCTCTATCTCGTCTTTATCAACTTTTTGATTTAAACGTTTATAATGGTTGTAAACCGCAACAGAAAGTACCTTTTTAGCATCATCCTGACCAATTACATACTGATCAAGATGTTGTTTAATTTCAAGAGGCTTTAATAAGTTTATCGCCTCCTGAATATTTTTTGTCCCTTTGGTTCCTAATTCCTGTGCAAGCAACTGATTGGCCTGGGTAACACATTTATCGCAGATAAATGCATCCATGCCTTCAATCAACATTAAAGTTTCATGCTTGCCAGAATGGCAGAATGAGCAACGGGATTCTTTATTTTGTTTCGCCATCTTTCTTTGCGTTTCTCGATAATACTTCATCAACCATACCAAAACCTTTTGCCTCATCGGCAGTCATCCAGTAATCGCGATCTGAAGCTTTCTCTACCCAATCATAAGTTTGACCAGAGTGTTCTGAAATAATATCGTATAATTCTTTTTTCAATTTCAACATTTCTCTCAAGTTGATTTCCATATCAGATGCCACACCTTGTGCACCTCCTGATGGCTGGTGGATCATCACTCTTGAGTGAGGCAATGCAGCTCGTTTTCCTTTTGCACCTGCCACTAACAATACGGCACCCATTGATGCTGCCATTCCGGTACAAATTGTAGCTACATCAGGCTGGATATACTGCATGGTATCGTAAATACCTAAACCAGCGTAAACCGAACCACCTGGCGAGTTAATATAGATCTGAATGTCTCTATCTGCATCTGCTGATTGTAAAAACAACAACTGCGCCTGGATGATGTTAGCATTCTGATCGTAAATGGCATCACCTAAAAAGATAATACGGTCCATCATTAATCTTGAAAAAACATCCATTTGTGCTACGTTCAACTGGCGTTCTTCAATAATATATGGCGTCATGCTCTTAGGGTCTAAATTAGCCTGAGCAATAAATTTATCTACGTGTAAACCGCCAATCCCCTGATGTTTAACGGCAAATTTTCTGAATTCTTGTGAATCTATGTTCATGAGTTATAGAGTTTTTAGCAGAGGGCATAGAGTTTTGAGCTCCTGTTCCCCATAGTTTCGTGAATAATAAAAAACCAAAATATAAATAATATTTCAATTATAATGGTTTAGACAAAGAGTATACCATATCATAATCTATGACAATATAGCACACTCCCTATTTCAAACTTTTAGAAAAGCTGGAAATCATCCTTGCTAAAATATCTAAATCTTCTAATAAATCTGCCAAATCCTTGTCAGAAACTAGTAATCTTAAATTTAACACCAAAAGAATATTGGCATTTTCGAAAATGGACCGATGTGCATAGTTTAAAAAACGTTTGAAATCGGCAGCAGAATTGGAACCAGAACCTTCTGCGATATTATTAGATACGCTAAGAGCAGCTCCTCGAAGCTGCTCTGCGAATCTAAACTTTTTTATTTCTTCTAATCTTTCAGAAATATCAATTAATTTATTACCTACCGTTATGGCTCTCTGCCAAATTAGCAAGTCTTGAAATCTAAATTTTGCCATATAGCAAAATAAGATTTTATATTATGATATTAAAAGCTCATTGCGCTATGCCCTATGCTTTTTTCTCCACTAGCGCCATAAACTTATCGTAATCAATATCTTTTTGTTCTAAAGTAACAATAGATTTGATCTGCTCGAAAGTTTTTAATGCTTTTACCTCTTCGAAAACACGGTTTGCATTTTCTTTATCCTGTAAAAACTGAACAGCATACTGTGCCAATTGATCTTCAGGAAGTGGACTTGGGCTATACATTCTGAACTGTGCGTCTAATTTTGCTTTAGCCGCCTGAACTACATCCTCGTATTTAATTTCGATACTATTGTCTTTAATGATTTTGTTTTCGATTAAAGTCCATTTTAGGTTTTTAGCGAAATCATCATAACCTTCTGCCAATTCTTCGTCGGTTAATTTTTCGTTGGTTGCTTTTAACCAACGACGTAAAAACTCATCTGGCAATTCGAAGTTATGTTTAACTAATAATGCTTCATAAATATCATTCGATAATTTACGCTCAGCATCTTGTTTAAACATGCTTTCTACTTCTTCAGTAATTTTTGCTTTGAAACCAGCTTCATCTGTAACTACACCTTCGCCAAATAATTTATCAAAAAACTCCTGGTTCAAGTCTGACTCTTCTAAACGGTTTACGTTTTTAACGTGAAGTTTGAAATTTGCTTTTAACTCAGCAGCTTCATCTTCCGAAATATTTAAAGCTTTTGAAATTACCGCAGCATCTTCCAGGGCTTTTTGAATATCGATGGTAACTTCATCATCTTTCTTTAAACCAATTAACGATTTAAGGATTTTTTTATCTTTTACCTGATCCAAACGGATTGTAGCTGTGCTGGTAATACCACCTTCTACAGCAGCTCCATCAGCACCTACCTGAGTTAATTCGGTATATAAAACATCATCATCAGCCGAAACTTCAGGGTTTGTCATTTTACCATAGCTACGACGGATATTTTTGATACGGCTTTCTAAAGTTTCTTTATCAGCTTTAACCACGTACTCGGTAAATTTATCTTTTGATGATACGTTTACATCAAAAGCAGGCGCTAAACCTAACTCGTAATCAAATTCGAAATCATCAGTGTTATCCCATTTAAATTCGCGCTCATCGTCCATTTTAGGAAGTGGCTGACCTAAAATTTCTAACTTTTGCTCAGCAATGTAGTTTGACAGGGTATCGTTTAACAAATTGTTAACCTCTTCTACCAGGATACTTTTGCCATACATTTTTTTTATGTGGGCAGCAGGAACCATTCCTTTACGGAAACCAGGTAATTGTGCTTTTTTAGCTTGATCTTTAATAGCTTTCTCTACTTTTCCAGTGTAATCAGCAGGTGCGATCTTGATTTTTACAACAGCATTTAAGTTGCCGGTTTTTTCCTGTGTAATATTCATTTTTTCTGAGATATATTAAGATGTGCTTTAGATCGGGGAATTGAGATATGAGATTTGAGAAAAACCATATATCGACACAACCGAAACAGTACATCAATTTTTATTAATCAATGTTTTTAAAAACAAAACCGTTCCGATGTTTAAATCGGAACGGCCTTTATCTTGTTGTGCGGAAGAAGGGACTCGAACCCCCACGCCGTGAAGCGCCAGATCCTAAGTCTGGTGCGGCTACCAATTACGCCACTTCCGCAGTTAGGATGTTGTAAGGACTGCAAAGATAGAAACAAGATTGAATAATCAAAAGGCATTCAACATATTTTGTCGATTATTTTAATCAAAAAGGGCTAACTAATTAGTTTTTAAGGAGAAAAAATTAAATATGGAGCTAACAAGAACTCTCTCGATGGTTTGTGGAGACACAAACCATGGGAAACAAACTATGAGAACTTATAACTTAAAGCAGGGTTATTACTGAAATAAAGACACCGGTTTTGTTTCAAATCAATATAAGCCTTTTTTTTTGGAAAGCAGGTTCAGTAGCGCTTAGGATGATACATTCCCGCTGTACGCTTTATCCCGATGAAAAATCGGGACCGCTTCCATCGGGTTTAGATGGCAGTGTCGGTAGAGAGGTTGATGTTTAAAACACCAAACGTTCCTACGGAACGAAAACGCCAATTTTGCAATTGGCTACCCATGAGACGTCCCTCTGGGACGGGAAAAAAGCACAATTTAGACTCAAGCATAAAAGGCAGGCATAAAAATAACTGACGACAGATAAAAAATATACCATCTGTGTTTATCTGTATATATCTGTGGTTAAAAACCTTAATGTAATGACATTCTCCTCTGGGACGGGAAGGAAGCATAATTTAGCATCCAGCATAAAAGGCAGGCTATATACATAACTGACGACAGATAAAAATATACTATTTGTATTTATTTGTAAATATCTGTGGTTAAAAACCTTAATGTAATGACATTCACCTTTGAGCAGGGAAGAAAGCACAATTTAGCCTCAAGCATAAACGGTAGGCATAAAAATAACTGACGACAGATAAAAAATATACCATCTGTGTTTATCTGTATGTATCTGTGGTTAAAAACCTTAATATAATGACATTCTCCTCTGGTAAGGGAAGAAAGCACAATTTAGCCTCAAGCATAAAAGGCTGGCTATATACATAACTGACAGCAGATAAAACATGGATAACAAATATACCATCTGTGTTTATCTGTGTACATCTATGGTTAAAAATAATTGAGCGGCAACGCTCATCACAAGATTAACAGACTAATGACAATAAAAAAACCGCTCTGATTTTTAAATCGGAACGGTTTCTATTATGGTGCGGAAGAAGGGACTCGAACCCCCACGCCGTGAAGCGCCAGATCCTAAGTCTGGTGCGGCTACCAATTACGCCACTTCCGCATTAGGATGTTTTAAGGACCGCAAAGATAGAAACTAAATTGAATAATCAAATTTTTGAGATGCTTTGTGAAAGCAAAAAATTGATTAATTAATAATGTTCTGTGAGACACAGACTATTAGGATTAATAGAAAATTCTACATCATCCATCTTACATCCTCCAATTTACCTCTAAAACTCCACCAGTGTTACATCAACCAGCTCCGGACCACCATCTATTGGATAGCCTTTAACTTTTCTTCCTTTAATCTTAACTTTTCTATCTAAATAGGTATCAAGGTTTATAGCGCCACTTTTTAAAGCATAGGTTTTATTGTCGGATTTTAATAAATGCGTACCGTATTGAAAGGTTGTCATTCCAAGTTTTTGAATAGTTCCGCTTGCAGTAACAGAAGTGGTATGGTTTGCATCTTTCAAGGGGCTACAGCCAGAAATTATAGCAACAAACAGGGATAATATAAATATTCTTTTCATGGTAGTGTAAACGGGGTAATTTAATTTTATGCTACAATTTACAAAATTAAAACGGCATCGTTAATAAAGTTGTTTTTGGAATTCGAAAAAATATTGAACAGCTTTAACCAACCTGCTGCCATACCAACTGAACATTTCGCCATCAACGAGTATGATCTTAACATCCGGAATGGCTGCCTGAATCTCTTCGATGTGTTTATCTCCAAAAGGATAAGGTTCTGATGAAAGTAAAATCAGTTCAGAGCTGGTGGTTTTCAACTGTTCTAATGTCACAACAGGATAACGTTCGCTTTTTATCACATTCGTCATACCATTGATGAGCAGTATGTCATCGATAAAAGTATTTTTCCCGGCGGCCATATAAGGTTTGCGCCAGATAAGGTAAGCTACTTTTTTATCAACGTGGTGTTGTAATGCTAATGTTTTAAGGTCGTTAAATCCAGCCGAAATAAGATGGTTAAGGTAACCGGCCTCTGGCTCACGGTCTACCAGTGCGCCTATTTCGGCAATGGTTTTCATCGCATTATCGAGTGTAAAAATATCACTCATCCAAACGGGAAAATATTCGGCAAGTTCTTCTATATCACGCTGGGTATTCTCTTCTTTATTACCAATAATCAGATCGGGTTTTAAATCTTTGATGAGATCAATATTCAGTTTCTTAGTCCCTCCTACTTTAGTGCGCGTTGCAAATTTTTCTATCGGATGAATGCAAAATTTGGTCAATCCGATAATTTCCTGATCAAGACCTAAATCGAATAAAAGCTCTGTTTGTGATGGCACAATAGAAATAATCCGTTTTGGAGGGAAATTGATGGTCATTTCTCTCCCCATTTGATCGGTAAACGTTTTTTGCATTGAGCAAAGGTAAGGAATCTTAATATATGTTAATCAGGCATTAAAATCCCCAATCAAGTTGGGGATGACGCAAGTTTATTTAATTTATTGTAAAACGCGATTAAACAGAACCAGATTTACGCCCCGCTCTTTTTCTGCTCCACGTAACCGTCATTATAATACTGATTAGGTTTAAGGTAGATTACATTATTCTGGAAATCTAGAAAGGTATTAAAGCGTTTTAAAACTTCGTTACCCAAAATGTGGATATTTGCTCCCCTTAATGGTTTGTTGCCCGTTAATAGTTGTACCGGGACATCTTTTAGTTCGTATTTACCAATTTTAAGGATCTGCAGGTTTGAAGTAACCACAGGTATTTCGTTTCCGGTAGCACCATGCATCATTACTTTTTTAATCACTTCCATTTTATCGGCAGGGAAATTGCCTGTTTTAAGCAAATCATTATCCAACATGGCTGTACGATGATAGCCGGTATCGAAAAGGAACCAATTTGTGTTTTTTACACCACCCTGTTCAATAGTGCTTTCTACCAAAAAAAGGCTCGATAAATATTTGATATTTAATTTGCTAAAGTCTTTATCCCTGCTTACATATTTTGGCAGAATGGAATGCACAATCATTACATTTTTATCGTAGTTGAGCTCAACTATTTTCCCATCGAACAAATCCCAGCCAAATCTCCCGTCAGTACCAACGCCGGTGAGTTCGGCCGGATACAACTTTGTTTTATAATCGCTATTACCAATATTGAGGCTGTAAGTGGTATTGTATAATTTAGGATCAGACTTTATTTTATGCTTTAGTACTTCATTGGTGAGCACCAGTTCTGTTGTTCCGCTATCGAAATTTAAATTCAATGAATCAACTTTATTAAATATGGATTTTACATAAATGGTACTTTCGTTATTAATAAACAACGGGATACTGTCGTGAATTTCGGGCTTAATTTTACTAAAGTTCTTAATTTCAGGACTTGCAATCTGTGTATAACAAGAATCTTTGCCATTTAAAAGCACGATAAAATCCTTTTTTTCTCCTGGTTTTATCTTAAAGGTAATGGAATCGATATCAGTTCTAAATTTAACTGTTTTGACTCTTACCAGTTTTGATGTGGTGAAAACATCGGGTTTTGTTTTAGGATCGATATTCCAGCCTTTTAAAAGACCATCTTCTTCATAAATTTTAGCAGTTTTTGAATTTGCCTTTATTATTGGAAGCTTTTTTTGGGCAAAGGTTGTTACAGAAAGGAAAGTGAAGGCGATAAGTAAGAGCTGTTTCATTAAAATGGTTTTAGAAAACGAATTTAATGATTATGAACAGTATTTAGGGCTAAAATTTATTTTATTTCGGGATGCGTTTTACTCCACATCCCGAATATATATTTAGGTTTAAGCCAATTGTTATATTGTTTTTTTAGCCACAGATGTACACGGATAAACACAGATTTTATATCGGGTACATTCATTTCATCTACCGATTACTAATAAAAACAATGTTTTAACTTTGCATAAGGTTACTATATTGTTTTTTTAGCCACAGATGCACACGGATAAATACAGATTTTATATCGGGTACATTCTTTTCATCTACCGATTACTAATAAAAACAATGTTTTAACTTTGCATAAGGTTACTATGTTGTTTTTTTAGCCACAGTTGCACACAGATAAACACAGATTTTATTTGGATGCATCCTTTTCATCTCTCTGTTATTTGGATAAACAATATTTTAACTGTGCCTGGATTTTAAGCAACAGTTACATCCTCTTTAACCACACCATCGGCAATATGTAAAATCCGGTTACCATATTGTGCATTTTTTTCGGAATGCGTTACCTGGATAATGGTAATCCCATCTTCCTGATTCAATTTCTTAAACAACTCCATAATTTCTTCGGCCTGTGCAGACTGGAGGTTTCCTGTTGGTTCATCGGCAAGGATAATTGAAGGCTGAGCCGCTAAAGCCCTTGCAATGCCCACCAATTGTTGTTGTCCGCCGGAAAGTTGATTTGGGAATAAATCTTTTTTTGCTACAATATTAAAGCGGTCTAACAGATCAGCAATTCTGCTCGCCCTTTCTGAACTACCTACTTTTTTATACAATAAGGGAGCTTCGATATTTTCGTAAACCGTCATTTCATCAATTAAGTGATAAGCCTGAAATACAAAGCCAATATGGTTCCGGTAAAGTTCAATCCGCTTGCGTTCGTTAAGTGAGGTTACATTTTCACCCAGAAAATCGTAAGTACCGTAGGTTGGCTCCTCGAGCATGCCAATAATATTGAGCAGGGTCGATTTTCCGGCACCCGATGGTCCCATAATGGAAACAAATTCCCCCTGTTTAATGGTTGTGGTTACCAAGCGGAGTACATAATTTTTAACGCCTTTGTTTGCGTAGTATTTTTCGATGTTGGTTAATTGAATCATATTTTTAAGGTTGAGGGTTGAAAGGTTAAAGGTTGGAAGGTTTTAGGTGCTTTAGCCTTCTACCTTACAACCCTCGGCCTTCCCACCTTTATTCATATTTAAGTGCATTTACAGGATCGCCGGTAGCTGCCTTACGGGCCTGAATACTAACCGTTAAAACTGCTATTATGATTGAAACTATAGTTGCAAGCAAGAAAGGAAAAACAGGCATTTCTATTCTGTAGGCAAAACCATCGAGCCATCTCTTAATTAAAATGTAGGCGATGGGCCAACTGATTAAATTGGCCACAATGACCAAAATTAAGAACGATTTATTTAAAAGATTTACAATCTGGACATTAGATGCACCCAAAATTTTTCTCACAGCAATTTCTTTGGTGCGGCGTTTGGCAATAAAAGTAGATAGGGCAAACAGGCCTAATAGCGATAAAGAAACAGAAACAATGCTGAATAGGATAATCATTTTCATAAAGCGATTGTTTTCTTCTAGAATTTCCGAAAATGCTTCATCCATAGACTGGTAGCGAAAAGGAAAATCAGGATAAAGTTTTTTCCACTCAGTCTCTATATTATTGATAATTCCTTTATAGTTTTTAGTATCGAAACGCACCAACAGATTGTTTGTATTAGATGTTCCGCCTAAGCTTGTTACTTTGTAAACTGTTGGCAGCACCGTTTTATCAAAACCTTCGTTATGGTAATTTTTGATCACGCCAACAATTTGAAAAGTATTAATTTTACCTTCGTAATCGACTTTACCATAAGTTTTTCCAACCATATTTTTACCGAGTAAATTTGCTGCAGCTTCGTTAAGTATAACTGAGTTAATGGTATCCTGTTTATATTCTTTGGAAAACATGCGGCCTGAAATTAACTTAACTCCGAGGGTTTGTAGGGCATCCATAGTAACAGTTACGCCGTTGAAATTGAAGTTATTACCTTTGTAAACGATTTCACTTTTATTATTAAATGCATTCCCCATTACCTGGGTAGTTGTAGATACGTATTGAACACCGGGAATACGTTTTATTTTATTTGCAAAATTTTGATCGTATCCAGTTTGAAGGTTGATTAGCCGATCGCGTTCAAAACCTAAATCTTTATTACTGATATAGTTAGTCTGCATTTGCATTACGCCAATTGCAATAATAAATGTTACCGAAATAATAAACTGAAAAACAACAAGCACATTGCGTAGTGCAAGACCTCTTAAACTGTTTCCATAATTACCCTTAAGAACAGTAACCGGATTATAGTTCGATAGTATCCATGCCGGATAAAAACCGGCCAAAAGTGTAACCAAAGCAAAAAGCCCTAAAAGCTGGGTAATTAAAACGGGTAAGTGATCGTTGTGCCAGAAACTTAGTTCTACATGAAACTGCTGGTTAAAAGCAGGCAATAAAATTTCAATTAGAATAACACTTAAAAACAATGAAATGATACTTTGCAAAGCTGATTCCGTTAAAAACTGTACCATAAGCTGTTTTTTATATGAACCTAGTACTTTCCGAACCCCAACTTCTTTGGCTCTCTGCACAGACTGTGCTGTTGCCAGATTAACAAAATTGATAATGGACACGAGTAGTAAAAAAATGGAAATACCAATAACAGGTTTAAGTTTTGTTAACCAATTAATCGCAAAAGGAGGATTGGCATGAACATCTTTTAATGCAATGGCTTTGAGTCCTGGCTTTTTTCCATTTTTATAAACGTCTTTGAAATTGATTTTCTGTTCAGCGAATGATTTTTTCTTATATACCACATACACCTTTTGTAAACTGTTATTTATTAATAAGGTATCTATTTTATTAGCTGATTTTGCAAAAATCTGGTTATAATGCGAACTGCCAGGCTGATCGGGGTCGTGATCCTGATCACCAGTATGGCTTATTGCATTAAAGCTCACGCTTTGTGGTGTATTCACATCGGCAACCACTCCGGTTATTTTCATCGGTGTGCCTTTATCCTCTCTCCATCTCACCAATTTAAATTCTTTACCTAAAACATGGTCGGTTCCATAAAGTTTAATTGCTAAACTTTGCTTCAAAACCACAGCATTAGGCTCTTTTAAGGCATTTTCTTTGTCTCCCTGAACAAATTTATACGGAAAAACATTAAAAAAAGCTGAGTCGGCATCTTTAATTGCCTTTATTAGTATTGGATCGGCATCATCTATCTTTACGGAAAACCCATTTCCCCATTCCGAATCTACTTTTGTAACTGCGGTAAATTGGGGAATATTTTGTTTAATAAGCGCCGCAACACGCGAATTGCTGATATCTTGCCAGTGATCTTGATTATCGGGCGTAAAGAAATCATGCTTTTCTCTGATCTGATAAACATGCTGCAGATCAGGTGACCAGGTATCGTAACTTTCTTCGTGGTTAATATACAAAAGCATCAACAGAAATGCAGTTAGACCCAAAGCCAAACCACCAATATTAATGGCTGCATAAACTTTATTTCTGAAGAGGTTACGTAAGGCAATTTTTAAATTAAGTTTAAACATAAGGCGTTGTGTATAGCGTAAAGCGTTTGGCGGTTAGCGATAAATCTACGCTGAACGCCAAACGTTATCCGCAGGTCTATTCGTATTTTAAAGCATCAATCGTATTGGCAACCGCAGCTTTGTAAGAGCGGATGCTTACAGTGATAAGGGTTATCGTCATGGAGATGATCATGGCAAAAATAAAAGGCCAGATATTCACCTCTATCCGGTAGCTAAAAGTTGCCAGCCATTTGGAAACAAACAGGTAAGCTAAAGGCCATGCAACTAAATTGGCTATAAAAACCATCAACAGAAACGAACCATTCAACATTTTAACCAGTTCGACGGTAGATGCACCCAATACCTTCCGGATGGCTACCTCGCGGGTGCGTTGAGTAGCTACGAAAGAGATCAATCCAAATAAACCAATAAAGGAAATAAAGATAATTACCCCTGCAAAAACCTTAAACAAGGCTCCCATTATTTTTTCTGTTTGGTAATAGCTGCTGATTTTATCATCCAAAAAATTAGATCCATATACATATTCGGGCAAAACATTGTTCCAGGTTTTTTCGATCGCCTGCATGGCAGGTAAAATACTTTTACGATCGAGTTTTATTGCAATGGTGGTATAAGATTCTTTGTCACTATTTAAAATAATAGGAGAAATAGGCTCGTGCAGGCTTCTATTGTTAAAATCTTTCACCACACCAACAATAGTTCCTTTTTTACCGTGTACACTAATGATTTTACCTATGGCTTCGTTATAATTAACCACATTCAGTTTTTTCAGCAGGGTTTCGTTCACCACATAATCTTTAACGGTATCGGTTTTAGCTAAGCCCTTGCCCGCAATAATTTCTAAACCGAATGTTTTAAAATAATTTTCATCGCCGGTTTTGGTATTGGCCTGAAAATTAGCCTGGATGGTGCTGTTATATCTGAAGTTACTTTCATTGTTAAAATCGGATGAAGGGGCAGCACTACAATAACTGCTTGATAATACCCCGGGGATTTTATTGAGCTGATCCTGCAGGGTATGGTAACGGGTAATCGCCATACTATCAGAAGGCACATCAATTAAAGCTACGGCCGTTGGCACAAAACCAAGTGGTTTCTCGCGCATGTAACTCATCTGCCTCAGCACCACCAAAGTACCAATTATGAGGATAATGGTAATGGCAAACTGCACCACAACAAGGATTTTCCGCAAACTTAGGCCTGCAGCATTTGCGGTAATTTTATTTTTTATCGCCAATGCCGGACTATAACCCGACATGACCATTGCAGGGTAAAAGCCAGCCAAAAAGCTCACCAATATCACCAAAACAAGCATAAACAAAAGTATAATGGGATGTTCAATGATGCTAAAAGAAATATGATCTTTAAACAAACTTTGCATGCCCGGCAGTGCAACTTCGGTTAAAACACAGCCCACCAGCAAAGAGAGCACTGTTATGGTTAAGGTTTCGGTTAAAAACTGAACAATCAATTGCCTGCGCAAGCTTCCCATTACTTTGCGCACACCAACTTCTTTGCCTCTGCTCACCGCTTGCGCGGTGGCCAGGTTAATAAAATTGATACAGGCAGTTAGCAATAAAAAAACACCGATAATAGCCAGTCCGTAAAGTTCTTTTTTGGAGATTACTTTGTTTGCAAAATTGCCCAGATCTTCGTTATAGTGAATATCCCTTAATGGCTGAAAACGGTGACCTTCTTTTGAAATATCGTCTTTTTGATAGTATTTGTTAATAAACTGCGGAATATTTCGATTTACATCCTCAATAGAAACACCTTTTTTCAACATCACATAACATTCGGATGAGGAGGAAACCGACCCCCAACTGGTTAACTCTGGTCCGGCCTGATTTTGGTATGTTTTATAAGAAATGATGATTTTAAGCGGAAATGAGCTATTTTCTGGTGTTTTTTCTATAATTCCGGTTACTTTAAGGTCTATTTTGTTTTTAAAGTTGATGCTTTGTCCAACGGCTTTATGCCAATCGCCAAAAAGTTTATTGGCCATTTCATCGGATAAAACAACGGTATTGGGCTGACTTAATGATTGACGGGGATTTCCCTCCAGCCATTTAAAATCAAAGATTTCAAAAAAATCCGGATCTGCATAATGTACATCCTCAGCAGTTTTGATACTTTCTTTTCCCAATGCATCTTTTACCTTAATAATCCCGCCACCACCCTGAATGGCGGCAACTCTATCAAATTGTTGGCTAAAATCGTTCCGCATAGCTGGAGGAAGTGGCCGTGCAGTACCTGCAGATTCAAAAAAGCTATCAGGGGCAGTCCAGCTGGTTATTACACGGTAAATTCTGCTTTCATTTTTAAAATTCTCATCAAAACTGAGCTGATAACGGATAAAAATAAAAATGAGGATACAACTGGCCATGCCGATAGAAAGGCCAAGGATATTGATCAGGGTATAACCTTTGTTTTTCCAAAGGTTCCGCCAGGCGATTTTCAAATTTAATTTAAACATATTGAGTGAGGTTTAGCGTAAAGCGTTTGGCTATTAGCGATAAATCTACGCTGATCGCCATACGCCATGCGCAGTTCTTTATTCATATTTAAGTGCATCAACAGCATTTGCTTTAGCTACTTTAAAAGTTTGCAGGCTAACCGTTAAAATGGCAATAACCACCGAGGTTAACAGCGCCAGTAAAAAGGGCCAAAGGTTTACCGTGATTTTATAATCATATTTTTCGAGCCATTTGGCCAGAAGGATATAGGCAACCGGGATAGCGATCAGATTAGAAATGATCACCAGTTTCATAAAATCTTTGTTCAGCAGGATCAGGATATCTGAAAGATTGGCACCCAATACTTTCCTGATGCTGATTTCCTTGCTCCGCTGCTCGGCGGTATATAGTGCCAGGCCCAAAAGACCCAGGCAGGAAATAAAAATGGCAAATCCGCCAAAAATATTCGAAAGTGCGCTCAATAACCTTTCACTACGGAGTTTTTCGGCCATGCCCTGACTAACCATTTTCACCTCTATAGGATAAGCCGGGTTTAAACTTTGGCTCACTGATTTTATTTTTTCAATAGAGGCAGAAAGCGATTGATTAGGGTTTAGTTTAAGCAAGAGTACTTTACTTGTTTTAACATTATAATAATAAACGGTTGGCTGTATTTTTGAAGCAAGCGATTCGCTCGAATAATCCTGTACCACGCCTACGACTTTAAGCGGCGGATTATCGCCCCAATGGATAATGGTACCAATAGGATTTTTTAAACCCATTATTTTAACGGCACTTTGATTGAGGAGCAGAGATGTGGAGGTATCAGCCGAAAATTTAGGATCAAAATCCCGTCCTTCAATAATTTTTACGCCTGTAGTTTTAGCAAAATCGAAACCCGTGCTCCTGTAATTGATAATCGAAACATCATTTTTAGGTTTACCCGGCCATACAATATTACCGGTAATAGAACCACTGCTGGTAAAAGAACGGGCATATTCAGTTGAAGCCAAGATAGCCCCTGCCCTTTCCAGTTCGTTTTTAAAGGTTTTTAGTTTTTCGGGTTTTGTCCATTCCCCTTCCAGGTCGATCTGTGCCAATGCCGTTTCATCAAAACCCAAAGGTTTATTTTTAAGGTGCTGGATTTGGCTGTAAATTACAATTGCCGAAATAATCATACATATAGAAAGACTAAACTGTACCACCACCAGGGTTTTACGGATGGATAATGAACCTGTTGAACCTTTAAATCCCTTAAGCACTTTTACCGGTATAAAAGATGACAGGTAAAATGCAGGATAACTGCCGGCCAGCAAGCCAGTAATCAAAACCATAGCAAGCAATACCGCCCAAAAACCGGTTGAAGCATAATTGATTTTGATCGAAATATCGAGCAGGTTGTTAAAATATGGCAATGAAACCTCGAGTAGCGTGAAAGCAATTAACATGGCTAAAAACGACAACAGGAATGATTCTACCATAAACTGCCCCATAATGGTATTGCGGGTAGATCCTAAAGCTTTCCGCACCCCTACTTCTCTTGCCCGTTTTTCAGATTTGGCGGTAGAAAGGTTCATGTAATTGATGCAGGCTATAAAAAGCACACAGATAGCCAGAAAAATGAATAACCTTAACTGATCTATTTTACCACCAACCACTTTTCCGTTATCAAAATCATCATACAGGTGAAGTTTACTCAAAGGAAAAAGAAAAGGCTCATAAGTCATTTCTTTTAAATCAGGCTCTTTATCTACAATAAAATGTTTTAGAGCGGCATTTGTGGCCTCCAGTGAAGCATTATCCTTAAGCTGAAATATGGTTAAACAGGTAATGGCACCCCATGCATTTTCTTTTTCAGAAGGATTTTCCTGTTCAAAAAAAGCCCAGGGCTGCAACACATCGTATTGCATACTCTGGTTTTTGGGAAGATCTTCTATAACGGCCGTTACTTTTAAACTGATCCTGTTATCATATTTGATGCTTTGCCCAATCGGGTTCTCCCCGCCAAATAGTTTTTTGGCAGTAGACTGGTTAATGAGCACATTATTCGGTTCGCTTAAAGCGGTATTTGGATCTCCATAGATGAATTTGTGATCTAGGATCTTTAAAAAATCCGGATCAACATTCATCCCTGAAAGTTTAAAATTATGCTGATTACGGCTGAATAATTTCTCTCCGTTATTCATCGACATGCGGGCTGCACTTTTAATACCAGGCAGTTCTGAGGCTCCGGCTTTGGCTAGTTTATTCGGAACCGCCATGGTAGTAGCCAGTTTGCCGTTAAACTTTAAATTTAACGCAGCAATATATACCTTATCAGCATTTTTATAGTGTTTATCGAAGCTCCACTCGTAATAAACGTACAATAGCAACATCAGGCAACAGGCCATGCCAATTGCCAATCCACCAACGTTGATCAAGGTAAAGCCTTTGTTCTTCCAAAGGTTACGCAGGGCTATTTTAAAATTGAGTCTGAACATATTTTTGAGGTTGAAGGTTGAAAGGTTAAAGGTTGGAGGGTTGAAGAACCTAAATCTTCAATCCCGTTGCCTTATCCTACCAGCCATTATATTATTTAATATTTTTAAAAGTTGGGAAACGGTTAGGCCACCTAAACCCTTTACCCTATTACCTTCCAGCTTCCCGCCTTTACTCGTATTTAAGTGCATCAACAGGGTTTGCATGAGCTGTTTTATAAGCCTGGAAACTTACGGTAATTAATGCCATCAATAGGGTTCCCAATCCGGCAAGTGGCATAATCCACCACGATATTTCGGTATGGAATTCGAATTTCATCAGCCATTTATTCATTAAAAAGTAACTTAAAGGGATTGCGATAATGATGGAGACTACAATCATCTTTACAAAAGAGAAGGATAACAACTGCATCAGGTTGAATAAGGAAGCACCCAATACCTTACGCACCCCAAATTCTTTTGTTCTCTGCTCGGCGCTATAGGCCACCAGACCAAATAATCCTAAACAGGAAACGAAAATGGCCAGTCCGCCGAAAAGGTTAGACAAAATACCCAAAGTTTTTTCGGCATTGTATTTTTCAGCGTATACGTTATTTAAAAAATTAATCTCCAATGGATAAGCTGGATTTAAAGCCTTTGTAATTCTGCTGATGGTTTCCATATTACTTTGAAGACTGTTATTTTCATTTAAACGCATGGTGATGTTTCCCGTTTGTTTCTTATCAAAAAACACCACCATCGGGTTATTCGATTTGTAAGGCGAATCCCAAACATAATCGTCAAAAACACCTATAATGTTAAATTTATCGCCATTAATGGTAACTGTTTTACCTACCGGATTTTTATAATTGAAAATCTTAACTGCCGAAGCGCTGACCATCACCGCACTGGTATCTGATGCAAATTTTTCTGAAAAGTCCCTTCCACTGGTTAATTTGATCCCATTGGTTTTGGTAAAATCGTAAGTGGTGATTACCTGGTTGAACATTTGGTTTGTAGCTTTCAACATTCCTTCCCATTCTATGCCTGAAAAGTTGCGGCCATGATGTGATAAGCTCACCGACGATTGGAACATCGAAGTAACCGCACCCGATTTTAACAACTCCGAACGCAGCAATTCATATTTCGCTTTCAACTCACCGTCCTGCGGCATTTCTACAAGGGCGTTTACATCAAATCCTACAGGCCTGTTTTTAATGTATTGAATCTGCTTGTAGATCACCAAAGTGGAAATAATGAGAATTATTGCAAAACAGAACTGCCCTACCACCAATACCTGCCTTAAACTAACCGAAAAGAAAGCTTTTGATTTAATTTTTCTTTTTAAGGTTTGGATGGGATTAAAAGATGAGAGGTAAAATGCAGGATAACTGCCGGCAATTAAACCCGTAGCAAAAACAATCCCTAAAATACCGATCCAACTGCTGCCATTGAAATAGGATATATCCAGCTTTATATTCAGCAGATTGTTAAAGGTTGGCAAAAATATTTCGAGGATGGCAACAGCGAAAACCACCGCAATAAAGGTTAGCATCATCGATTCGGTTAAGAATTGAATGATTAGTGAAGCTCTGTTGGCGCCAATCGTTTTTTTGATGCCTACCTCTTTTGCACGCTTTTCTGATTTGGCTGTAGCCATGTTCATAAAATTGATACAGGCAATCAACAAGATGCCAAAGGCCAATCCTACAAACAAATAAATCTGTTCAATCGCACCGCCAATACTTTTACCATCCACAAACTGGCCGTATAAATGCAATTTTGCCAAAGGGTATAATACCTGCGATTGCTGGTTACTGATGTTATTTTTTTTCTCGATCTGATCTATTTTTTGATTGACCAGACCTAAATTTACCCCGCTTTTTAACATTACGAGTGTAATAAAGCTGAAATTGCTCCAGTTAAGATTTTTGGCGCTTTGATCAACCGTTTCATAAAAAGCCCAGGGCATAAGGTAATCGAATTTGTTTGAGCTATTATCAGGCTGATCTTTAATTACTCCGGTAATATTCAGATCGAAACGATCTTTAAAACGTACGATCTTATTTAGTACATCAGTTGTTCCGAATAATACTTTAGCAGTAGATTCAGTTAAAATAACCGAATTTGGAGAATTTAAGGCAGTATTGGCATTTCCCTGGATAAACGTGTAATCGTACATTTTCAGGATATCCGGCTCTGCAAATTTGGATTGACGCTTAAAAGCGTTCTGTCCGTTGGCAATTAAATTTTTGCCTCCGTAATCCATCCTGGCCATATACCTCAATTCGGGCAGCGCCTGCTTAATTGCCGGACCAAAAGCAGTGGTTGAACCTTCAAAAGTTCCTGAAATTTTACCATTATCACCCGGAATATTAGTCATGGTAGTATAAACATCAGCCGAGTTTTTGGCTTGTTTATCAAAATTCCATTCGTAGGTTACGTACAGCAGCAAAGTTAAACAAGCTGCCAAACCAATGGCCAGCCCAATTACATTAATAAAAGAGCTTACCTTGTTTTTCCAAAGGTTGCGCAGTGCAATTTTTAAGTTTAATCTGAACATCGTAAGGTTAACTATATAAATTGTTAAATTGGTTTATTGTTAAATTGCTAACTGAAAACTGCCAACCGGATTACTCGTATTTAAGTGCATCTATCGGGTTTGCCTTCGCTACTTTAACCGATTGTACACTCACAGTAAGTATTGCTATAATAACCGACAGGCTTATGGCAGCAATAAACGGTAAGGCAGAAACCGAAATGCGGTATTCGTAACCCGAAAGCCATTTATTGATGATGATATAAGCCAATGGGAATGCGATCAGGTTGGCAATGGCAACCAGTTTTATAAAATCTTTGTTCAATAAAGTAAGGATGTTTGCAGTACTGGCCCCTAAAACTTTACGGATGCTGATTTCTTTTTTACGCTGCTCAGCCATAAATAAGGCTAATCCTAACAAACCTAAACAGGAAATAAAAATAGCGAAGCCTCCAAACCAGTTAGAAAGCGTTCCTAAAAGTTTTTCGTTCCTGAATTTTAATTCAAAATTATCATCAACAAACCTTATCGTGGCCGGGTAAGCGGGATTTAATCTCTTTGCTGTTTCGCTGATCTGGTTAACAGATGAGGTGATGTTGTTTTTATCGTTTAACCTCATAATAATAGTGGTAACATTATTAGGATTTTGCGCAATTAGCAACGGGGTCGCTTTCTGATATGGCGATTCCATTACGTAATCTTTAACCACACCAATAATCCTTACCGGCTGTCCCCATTCAATCATTTTACCTACAGGATCTTTCATACCCATCACCTTAACCAATGCCTCATTAACCAGAACATTAGCGGTATCTACAAAATCTTTAGAAAAGTCTCTCCCCTTTAAAATTTCCATGCCTGTCGTTTTGGTAAGGTCGAGGTTGGTAAACCTGAAGTTGACCAGAATTTTATCTTTCTGGTTTTTGCCCGGCCAGTTAATTCCATAAGTATTGTTTCCTCCACCGGTTAACGATAAACTGTATTCAGTAAAAGCGGTTATGGCACCCGATTTAAGCAATTCATCTTTCAGGATTTCGCGTTTTTCTTTTTTAGAGAATTCACCTTCTGTAGAAATCTGTACCAGGTTTGCCTTATTGTAACCAATTGGTTTATTTTTAATATAATTTAACTGTTGATAAATCACTGCAGTACAAACGATTAAACAGGCTGCGAATACAAATTGAAAAATCACCAGGAACTTACGGATGGACAATGAAGATCCCCCAGAAAGTTTAAATCCTTTTAAAACTTTAACCGGATCGAAAGATGAAAGGTAAAAAGCAGGGTAACTTCCGGCAATTACTGCAGTTAATAGGGTTAAACCTAAAAATACCGACCAAAATTTATAATCTTTATAATCTATCCCCAGGGTAATGCCCAATAAATTGTTAAAATATGGCAGACTTACCTCAATTAAAACAAAAGCCACTAGCATACTCAGGGTGGTTAATAAAACTGATTCGAACATGAACTGGCCTACCAGGTTATTTCGCGAAGAGCCGATGGCTTTACGCACACCAACCTCACGCGCTCTTTTTTCTGATTTAGCGGTAGAAAGGTTCATGAAATTAACGCAGGCAATTAAAAGAATGCAAAAAGCTAAAAGAAAAAATATCCTGAGCTGATCTATCCTTCCGCCAACATTTTTGCCATTTTCAAATTTATCGTACAAATGCCATTTAGAAAGCGGGTGCATAAAAGGTTCACCATTTACCTCTTTATCATGCGCCTTAATCATCCCAGTTAATTGGTTATTGGCCTGGCTGAAAAATGAATTGTTCTGAAGCTGCATAAATATCATGCAATAATTATTGCCCCAGCCACTGTTTTTGGTCCACGGATTTAATTTATCATACAATTTCCACGACATGATATAATCCAGTTCCAAGGTCGAATTTTTGGGACGATCTGCAATAACACCTTCTACTTTCAAACTCTCCTTGTTATCAAGTTTAACCACTTTGTTAAGCGGATCTTCATTACCAAAAAGGTTTTTAGCCAATGTTTCTGTCAGAATTACCCCATCTACGCTGTTTAAAAAAGTATTCGGATTGCCTTTCAACACCTTATAATCGAACATCTTAAGAAAATCGGGATCACCAAAAACGGCGTTCAATTTAAAATTGTTCTGATTGTAGGATAAAAGCATTGGCTCAGGATAAGATAAGCGGCTTACCTTTGCTACACCAGGAACTTTCTCTTTAATTTCGTCTCTCAACTGACCTGGAAAGGCCATAAAACTAAAAGTCTCCGAAGCGGTTTTCTGGTTATTGTAAAGCACATAAGTTTTATCATAATCTGTAAATTGCTTATCGTAACCATATTCGTAAGCTACATACAATAATAAAATCATGCAACTGGCCAAACCAATGGCCAATCCGCCCAGATTGATCATGGTGAAGCCTTTATTTCGCCACAGGTTGCGTAATGCTATTTTGAGGTTGAGTTTAAACATTGTAGGGTTAACTGTATAAATTGTTAAACTGGTTAATTGTTAAATTGCCAACTGAAAAGTGCCAACCGGATTATTCGTATTTAAGTGCATCAATTGGGTTTGCTTTTGCCACTTTAACGGACTGGACACTAACGGTAAGTATGGCAATGAGTACTGACAAAGCAATGGCTACGATAAATGGCAATACTGATATAGCGATACGGTATTCGAAAGATGAAAGCCATTTGTTTACAATGATATAGGCTAATGGGAACGCTATGAGATTAGCTATGGCCACCAATTTTATAAAATCTTTATTCAGCAACACGAGGATATTGCCGGTGCTGGCACCTAAAACCTTACGGATGCTGATTTCTTTTTTGCGTTGCTCGGCCATAAAAAGTGCCAGGCCTAATAATCCTAAACAAGAAATAAAAATGGCGAAACCACCAAACCAGTTTGAAAGTGAGCCTAAAAGTTTTTCATTTTTAAATTTCACTTCAAAAGATTCGTTCACAAATTTGCGGTTAACAGGATAATTAGGTTCCATCTGTTTTACCAACTCGTCAATTTTGGCCAGCGATGTGCTGATGTTTTGATTTGGATTTAAACGCGCTATAATAACCCGCGCATCGTACTTTCCATTTACCCTAAAAATCATCGGAGATACTTTTTGGTAAACACTTTCTACCACAAAATCTTTAACAATACCAACTATAGTTAGCTTCTTATCTCCCCAGAAAGTAATTACTTTGCCAATTGGATTTTTTAACTGCATCATTCTCACAGCCGCTTCGTTTAACAATACGCTGGCTGTATCATTAGGAAATTTCGCAGAAAACTCCCTGCCACTAATCATTTTAGTACCAATAGTTTCAACAAAATCATACCCTATCGTTCTATGGTTAAAAGAAATTTTCTCGTTCGGATTTTTACCTTCCCAATCTATGCCCGTTGTATTATCTCCACCTTCAGTAAAATCTGTACTAAAAGAAGTAACATGAGTTGTTGCACCAGCTGCTATGAGTTGTGTTTTAAGCAATTCTAACTTAGCAGCATCATTCATTCTGCCAACTACAGCTATCTGAATTAAATTGGATTGATCGTAACCAACAGGCTTGTTTTTAATATAGTTAAGTTGCTGATAAATTACTGCTGTACAGATAATTAAACACGCAGCAAAAACGAATTGGCCAACTACCAATACTTTCCTCACCGAATTGGATGAATCTGTTTTAAGGGTGAAACCTTTCAACACTTTAATTGGCTCGAAAGAAGATAAATAAAGTGCCGGATAACTACCCGCAATTAATCCGGTTAAAATCATTAGCCCCACTAATGTTAACCAAAACAGGCTGTTATGATAATCTATTGTTAATTTAATATCTAACAAACTATTAAAATATGGCAAACTAACCTCAATTAAAATAAAAGCGAAAACGGTGGCAATAAATGTGATAAGCAGGGATTCTAAAAAAAACTGGTTAATTAACGATTTACGTGTTGATCCGATTGCTTTGCGAACGCCAACTTCTTTTGCCCTGCGCTCTGACCGTGCTGTAGATAAATTCATAAAATTTACACAGGCAATTAGCAAGATGCAAAAGGCAAGCAATAAAAATATTTTAAGCTGATCTATTTTTCCACCTACCGATTTACCGTTTTGAAAATCATCGTATAAATGCCATTTGGTTAAAGGATGTAATAAAGCTACTGATGTATTATCTTTTTGATTGCGTTTGTAAATGCCGTGCATCAAATCATTTGCAGTAGTGAAAAAGTTATTATCCTTTAACTGAACAAGTGTTAAACACATGTTGTTGCCCCAATTGCCTTCCTTTATCCAGGGTTGACGCTTTTCGAACAATGTCCAGGGCATAATACATTCAAAAATTAAGCTGCTATTTGCAGGGGCATCTTCTATTACCGCTTCTACTTTTAATATTTCCTGATTTTCGAGCTTTACTGTCTTATTAATCGGGTCTTCTTTTCCAAATAATTTTGTTGCGAAAGACCTGGTCAGAATAATGGTGTTAACATCTTTTAAAACTGTGGCCGCATTACCCTCAAGAAATTTATAATCCAATATTTTAATAAAATTCTGATCGGCATATACGGCATCGCTATTGATTTTATTGTCGCCAACGGTAATGAGTTGCTTTCCCGGGTAAGTAGTGTGAGAGGCATATTTAACGCCAGGGATTTTTTCCTGCACTTCTTTAGCCATTACATTTGGTGTCCAGGCCCAGCTAAAAGTTTTACCACTTGCCTCCATGTTTTGATAAACTACATAAGTTTTATCATGATTGGAGAATTGTTTATCGTAGCTCCACTCGTAAGCAACATAGAGCAATAAAACCATACAACTGGCCAGGCCAATGGCCAATCCCCCAATATTAATTAAGGAGAAGCCCTTGTTTTTCCAAAGGTTGCGTAAGGCTATTTTAAGGTTTAATTTGAACATATTATTGAGGTTGAAGGTATGAGGTGTAAGGCTTAAGGTCAGGGCGCATAAACCATACGCTTTACCTCTTACCTTTTTTGTGCCTGTCCCAAATCTCCCCATCCAGGAAGATTATTGGGCGGCTATCATTAACTAAACTAAAATCTTTTTTTTATAAGGTGTAAGGTTTAGGGCTGAGGGTTTAAGGTGGATTAACCTTACGCCTTAAACCTTCCACCTTAGGCCTTTATATCAGCTCTTCGTTCCGGCTTTTGTTGATCTTTTCAGAAATCACATGACCATCTTTCAGGTTAATGATCCGGTTAGAAAAACTCGCATCGTGGCTCGAGTGAGTTACCATTACGATGGTGGTTCCGGTTTCGTTCAGTTCGCAGAGCAGTTCCATTACTTCATTACCGTGTGAGCTATCTAAATTTCCGGTAGGCTCATCGGCCAAAACCAGTTTAGGTTTGGTAACCAGGGCCCTCGCTACGGCTACACGCTGCTGCTGCCCTCCCGATAACTGTTGTGGAAAGTGCCCGCTACGGTTTACAATGTTCATCCTTTCGATGATTTCATTTACCAGTTTTTTACGTTCACCAGCTGCCACTTTATTATAGATTAACGGCAGTTCGATGTTTTCGAAAACCGTTAACTCATCAATCAGGTTAAAATTCTGGAAAACGAAACCCATATTCCGCTTACGGAAATTTGAGCGCTCTCTATCGTTTAAAGTTAAAAGCTCTGTATCGATAAATTTATAACTTCCACTTTCGGGCTTGTCTAATAAACCCATTACATTTAATAAGGTAGATTTTCCGCAGCCTGACGGGCCCATAATGGAAACAAATTCGCCAGCTGCCACATGAAGGTTAATTCCGTTAAGTGCAGTGGTTTCTACCTCTTCAGTTTTGTAAACTTTTTCCAGATTTTCTATTTTAATCATCGTATCAAGTGTTTTTCTAGTGCTATATCTAGTATTTAGTATCAGGTATTCAAGACCTGATTATATTATTGGTTAACTTTACTCCCCATTTTTAACAAACTCCAAACTCCAAACTCCAAACTCCAAACTCCAAACTCCAAACTTATTTATTTATCACCACCTGATCGTACTGGTTAAACTGATCATAAGATGAAGTAATTACTTCGTCGCCTTTTTGCAAACCGTCTAATATTTCGTAGTAGAGGTAATTTTTTCGGCCAATTTTTACGTTTTTCTTAATTGCCTTGCCATTATTCACCACAAATACCCATGAGCCGCCCGTACTTTGGAAAAATTGTCCCTGAGCCAAAAGCAACGATTTGCTGTTATCCGATAAGGTTAACTTGGTCTGTAATGATAAACCACGGCGTAAACCTTCAGGTGCAGGACCTTTAAACACCATTTCTACCTGAAACTGACCCGCAGTAACCTCCGGAATTACCTTGCTCACTGTTAAGTTATAGGTTTTGCCGTTAAATTCACAATTAGCTGTCTGTCCTTCCTTAACCCTGTTGATGTAATATTCATCAACACCAGCCTGAAGTTTATACCCTTGTAAAACATCAATTTTACCGATCATTTCGTTAGAATTATATGATTTACCAATTACAGGATCGTAAGACGATAATTTACCAGAAACAGGAGCTTTAATCGTCATATTCTCGATGTTTTTACGGATCATTTCCAAACTTTCGTTCATCTGCCCCATCGACTGATCGATTTGTGACAACTGCATTTTTCGGCTCTGGTTTTCTTGTTTAATCGCCTGACGCACAATTTTTAATTTACCCTGGTAATATTCGTAATCCTGACTCGATTTGTTAAATTCCTGTAGCGTAATTACTTTTTTTGCAAATAACGAACTATCTAATCTATATTGGCGTGTTGCTGTTCTCAAACTGTTTTCTACATCCAAAACATCCTGATTTAACACTCTTTGATTTTGCTCTAAATCCAATCTCGATTTGCGCAACTGGTTAATCTGCTCGGTAGCAGCAGTTTGACTTGAAGTATAACTCAACATCGCATTTGAATTGGAGATTCTTAACAATGGCGTTCCTTTTACAACCGAAGCACCGTTTTCAGTAAAAATTTCGGCTACCGTACCGCCTTCTGATGAACTTACAATTACCGAAGTTAAGGGAACTACACTGGCATTTAATAAAACTACATCTTCAAAATCGCCATATTCTACTTTACTAATGGTTAACTTATCCGCATCGGCGCTATAAACTTTTTTAAGGGATAAAGTATAGCCATAAATTACAACTGCTACAAAAGCAATTGTACCACCAATAATAATTAAGGTTTTAGTGCTAAATCTTTTTTTCTCTATTTTCTTATCCATGTGTTCGGTTGTACTGTTCGGTTTCATTTATGCCAAGCTTGTGCCAAAAGCTAAAAACACAATTAAATAGCTGCAAATCAACATGTTAAAAGTTTTTATTATTTTTACCTGTTCATTATCGGACAGTTGATGTGCGGGAGCGGACAGTTTTGGTATTTTTGCCCCACCCCTTCATTCCCTCCCCTGGAGGATAGGGGTCAGGTGCAAAAACAGGGTGCAGATTTTTTGAAGAGATAAATAGCCTAAAACCATTATCTTTAATAGGTTAAGTTTAGTCTATTAGATATGGAGGAATATAAGGACAACCTATTTCATGGTGCTAATTCGAAATTATTTGAGTTTTCGAAAGCATTAAGAAGAAATCAAACGGAGGCAGAAGAAATTATCTGGCAATGTTTGAGAAATAGAAAAATCCTGAATTTTAAGTTTAGAAGACAGCATCCAATACATCAATATATTGCAGATTTTTACTGCCATGAGGCTAAATTAATCATTGAAATTGACCGAGGGATACACAACAATCCCGAAAATCAAGAATATGATCAAAATCGTACTGATGAGCTTATGAAGATTGGAATAACGGTAATCAGATTTACGAATCAAGAAGTAAATAATAACCTGGACGAGGTAATAAATATTATTAAAAATTACCTTTTGCCTGAAAACAAGGGTTAAAAAAATAAAAATTGCGCCCAACAAGAACGCTGGGTTCAAACCACAAAACACAATTCCCTCTCCTACAGGAGAGGGATAGCAAAAAAGAATAAATATATACTAACTTTAATAGGGAGAGGTTATGTTAGACGCCACAGTTTTAATTATCGACGACGATGACGATATCCTGCTTAGTGCCCGTTTGTTTCTAAAACAGCAGGTTAAGCAGGTAATTACCTGTAAATCGCCTAAAGAGATCAATGTTTTACTGAGTAAAAATGAAGTAGATATCATCCTGCTTGATATGAACTATCAAAAAGGTGCAAGCGACGGTCGTGAGGGATTATATTGGCTCGAACACATTTTATCCATTGATAAAGATTATGTGGTAATCTTAATGACTGCCTTTGGAAACGTAGAACTGGCCGTTAAAGCAATAAAAAAGGGAGCCACCGATTTTATTTTAAAGCCATGGGAAAATGAAAAGCTTTTCGCTACCATTTCTGCCGCCTCAAAACTACGTGAATCGACCAGAAAAGTTAAAAAGCTCGAAAAAATACATTCTTCCTTACAAAAGGATCTTACGCGTGGTTTTGAGAATATTGTAGGTCAGGCTGATGGCATAAAACACTTACAGGCCACTTTGGTTAAAGTTGCACCTACAGATGCAAATGTGTTAATTTTAGGCGAAAATGGCACCGGAAAACAGGTTTTTGCTTATGAAATCCACGGAAACTCGCAGCGCAAAAACCAGGTTTTCATGCATGTTGATTTAGGTTCATTAAACGAGAATTTATTTGAAAGTGAGCTTTTCGGCTATGCGAAAGGCGCTTTTACCGATGCAAAAGAGGATAAACCCGGACGTTTCGAACTGGCAGATGGTGGAACAATTTTTTTAGATGAGATTGGAAATTTAACGCTCCCACTTCAGGCCAAATTATTAAGCGTTTTACAGAACCGTACAGTTACCCGTTTGGGCGAAAGCAAAGAACGTAAGGTAAATGTTCGCTTAATCACTGCCACCAACATGCCACTAAATGAAATGGTAGCAAAAAATACGTTTCGGCAGGATTTACTTTTCCGCATCAATACTGTGGAACTCCTGCTACCACCATTACGCAAACGCGGAACCGATATTTTATTGCTTGCGAATCATTTTATGCAGGTTTTCAGTGCAAAATACCACAAAGAAATTCGTAAATTAAGTCATAAAGCAGAGGATGTGCTTTTAAATTATAAATGGCCCGGCAACGTGCGCGAGTTGCAACATGTATTAGAACGTGCAGTGATTATGAGCGATGGAAACGAAATTTCGGAAGATGATTTACAGTTGAGTCCGCAGCGTTTTGCACAGAACAATACAATGCCCGACGAAATGGCGCTCGAGGATATGGAGAAAATGATGGTACAAAAAGCCATCGATAAGCACAAAGGAAACATATCAAAAGCCGCCGCCGAACTGGGTTTAACCCGCGCTGCACTTTACAGAAGAATCGAAAAATTTGGAATCTGAGAAAGGTAGAAGGCAGTAAGGTTGAAGGCGGAAGGTCAAAATTTCCCTCATCAACCTTAACCCTTTTACCTTAAAACCTTCTACCTTAAAACATGTTCTACCAACGCTTTACCTTCCGTTTAATATTCCGCCTGCTGATCATCAATCTGCTGGGCTACCTCCTGTTTTACCTCATCAAAAATACTCAGCTCTGGTTTACCATTATCGGTGTTGCATTGATTTTATTGGGGACCATTATTTCGCTTTACTATTACATCAATCAAATCCGGTCGGATATTAATCGTTTCATTTTAGCAGTAAAAACACGCGATCATACCTTAAATTTCACAAACAAAGTAACCAAAGGCAGTTTTCCTGAATTATATGAGTCGTTCAGTGACATTTTACAGGTACATAAACAGATCAGGTTAGAACAGGAAGCCATGTTTCAGCTGATCAAAACCATTTTGGAACAGGTTCCGGTTGGTGTAATCGTGGTAAACAATACAGCAAAAGAAAAAGATGAGGAAATTGCCTTTTTCAATCAGGCTGCATCAAACCTTTTGGGTGTACCTGCTTATAAATACTGGCATAGGTTAAAACAGCATCTTCCGGCATTTGGAACTGAAATAGAGCAGATTTTAACGGGCGGAAAGCGGTTTTTGGAACTAAAAATCCAGGATAAACTGATCCAGTTATCAACAGAAGTAATTCCCTTAAACCTTTACGGTAAGAATTATACCATCATCAGTTTCCAGAATATTAAAGATGAAATTGAGCAAAAAGAAACTGAGGCATGGAACAGGTTAATTGGCGTGATTTCGCACGAAATTTTAAATTCCATCACCCCTATCAGCTCATTATCAGATACGATAAATAAAATGGTAACCGATAAAAAGAATTTGACCGAGGATGAAATGGACGACCTTAAAACAGCTTTACAAACTATTCAAAGGCGTTCTTCAGGTTTATTGGATTTCGTTAAAGATTACCGCTTAATTGCCGAGCTGCCAACACCAAACCTCGAATCGCATACCATTGGCGAAATATTAAAGCACATTAAAGTTTTAATGCAGCCATTTGCCAAGGTTAAAAATGTGGTGCTGGATGTAGAACAGACTTCATCAAAAATAACTGTACAGCTTGACCTGAAATTAGTAGAGCAAGTACTGATCAACCTCATCACCAATAGCATTTATGCAGTCGAAAATAAGGAAATGCCCTATATCAATGTAAATTACCGTTTAGAAAACACCAAACTTTATATCGATGTTACCGATAACGGAAAAGGAATCGAGGCGGCAGATTTAGAGAAAATTTTCGTTCCGTTTTACACCACCAGGAAAAATGGATCGGGCATTGGATTAACGATAAGCCGCAATATTATGAAGATGCATAGGGGCAGTATCGAAGTAATTTCTACTCCTGAAAGTGGTACTACTTTTACATTGGTATTTAACTACGTTTAATCATTTGAATGTATTTTTGGCCTAAAAAACCAAACAAAACCAGTTTGATATTCTTTTAAAGATGTGGATACATCAAATACAAGCATGAAGACAGTTATAATATCGAACAGACTACCCGTTAAAATCATCGAAGAGAACGACGAATACACGTTTATTCCCAGCGAGGGCGGCCTTGCCACCGGACTGGGCGACGTGTACAAATCAGGCAACTCCATCTGGATAGGATGGCCCGGAATCGAGGTTCCTGAAGAACGTCAAGAAGAAGTTACACAAAAACTCGCCGAATTAAACCTCTATCCGGTTTTCCTCACCCAAAACGAAATCAATTTATATTACGAAGGTTTCTCAAACGAAGTATTATGGCCAGTATTTCATTATGTGGTTACTTATGCCCATTTTGAACAGAGTTATTGGGACTGTTATAAATCAGTAAACGAAAAATTTGCAAAACGTGCCATGCAGGTACTGCAGAGAAAAGACAAAATCTGGATCCAGGATTATCAGTTGCTCCTTTTGCCCGGCATTTTAAGAGAAAAACTACCCAACGCCACCATCGGCTTTTTTCAACATATCCCCTTTCCTTCTTATGAAATATTCAGGTTAATTCCCTGGCGGGAAGAGATTCTAAACGGATTGATCGGTGCCGATTTAATCGGTTTCCACACTTACGATGATGTACGCCATTTTATCAGCACGGCAACACGTTTACTTCCGGTAAATTCATCATCAAACGTACTCAATAGCAACGAAAGGCAGATTGTAGTAGAAGCTTTTCCTATGGGGATTGATTATGATAAATTTTCAGACTTAACCGCTACCGAAAAAGTAAAAAAAGAAATTGATTATTTCAGGACCGGAAAAGAAGAGATGAAAGTAATCCTTTCTATCGACCGGCTGGATTATAGCAAAGGTATTTTGGAAAGATTAAAAGCCTTAGAACTTTTGCTTCAGGCCCATCCCGAATATATCGGTAAAATAGAACTTTTTATGATCGTGGTGCCTTCCCGCGATACGGTACCTCAATATAGTGAACTAAGAGATCAGATTGATCAGTTTGTAGGTAATTTAAATGCACGTTATCGCTCTATTAACTGGATCCCGGTCAATTATTTTTACCGCTCCTTCCCTATTGAGGTATTATCGGCACTTTACGCTACCGCTGATATCTGTTTGGTTACGCCAATGCGTGACGGCATGAACCTGGTAAGCAAGGAATATATTGCCAGCAGGAACAATAACGACGGCGTGCTCATATTAAGCGAAATGGCCGGTGCTTCTAAAGAATTAACCGATGCTGTAATAGTTAATCCGAACAACCTTGGCGACATTATGGAAGCCATTGTAACTGCACTAAAAATGCCTTTGGATGAGCAACAGCAACGCATGAAAGCCATGCGTGCAATTGTAGAAAAATTCAATGTGAAACATTGGGTAAACAATTTTATTTTAAGATTAAACGAAGTGAAAGATTCTCAAAAATCGTTACTAACGAAACATGCAGTAAATACCATTAATGAAGTAATTGCTGCAAAATATGCCAAAACAACAGATCGTGTGCTGTTTTTGGATTATGATGGTACACTGGTAGATTTTACCGGAAATATTGATGATGCCTCTCCGGATGATGAACTTTACGATTTACTAGAAAACCTGACTATTGATAACGCCAATAAAGTGGTGATTATCAGCGGAAGGAGACACGAAACCCTGGAACAGTGGTTTGGCCATTTAAAAGTAGACCTGATTGCCGAGCACGGTGCCTGGCAAAAATCGTACGGGGATAAATGGAACAGCTTGCCACTACTCACCGATCAATGGAAACAGGAAATAAAAACCTTGTTAGATACTTATACCGACCGTACGCCGGGATCATTTATTGAAGAAAAAAGTTATTCTTTAGTTTGGCACTACCGCAAGGCGGAAGAAGGTTTGGGCGATTTAAGGGCCAATGAAATTATCAGCCACATGAAAATCCTTGCGGCAGATAAAGGCCTGCAATTAATGCCAGGCAACAAAGTAATTGAGTTTAAAAACATGGAGGTGAATAAAGGCAAAGCCGCTTTAAACTGGTTATATGATAAAAATCCTGATTTTATCCTTGCCTTAGGTGATGACCATACCGACGAAGATATTTTCAGGGCCTTGCCAGATGATGCTTTTACCATTAAGGTTGGCAATAATATTTCTGAAGCGAAGTATTATTTAAACGATTTTAAGGAAGTAAGAAAGTTGCTTTGGAGTTTGGTAAAGGAAGAATTTGTAGAGCGGGGTTAGTTTTTTTAACACCAAGGTCTGTGTCCCCACAAACCTTTTTTTATAATAGCTTCGACAACTTTAATATGCGTTGAGCGTGTTAAAGTTGTCAAAGCTTTTATCTACGATCTTACAAAAATATAGGTCTATCCAGTTTAATCGCAATACGGTAGGCTGCATTCATTAATCCAACATGGCTATAGGCCTGCGGAAAATTTCCCCACTGACTGCCTGTTTTCGCATCAACATCTTCGCTGAATAAAAGCAGGTGGTTACAATATTTAATGATGTTTTCAAATTCCTTAATCGCTTCATCAGTCCGGCCTACACAGGCTAAAGCTTCTACGTACCAGAACGCGCAGATCAGGAATGTTGTTTTCGGCTTTCCAAAATCATCGGCATGCAGGTAACGGTAAAAAAGGCCATCTTCGGTTTTCAATTCCTTTTCTAAAGCAATTAAGTGATCTTTTGCACGGTCTGAAGCCGGATCCAGGTAGTTCATCATAATCAACTGCAAGGTACTCGCATCTAAATGCGGACTTCCAACGGCATTGGTATAAACTTTTCTTTCCGGATCATAACAAGCTTCGATATGTGCCGCAGCTTTATCAATTAACACTTGAGCACGTTTTTCGAAATCTTGATTACCAATTGTTTTCGCCATTTTTAAAGCGGCCTGAGCACCAGCCCATTGAAATAAGTTACTATAGCAATGCACATTGGCAATATTCCTGAATTCCCAGATACCCGCATCCTTTTCATCAATGGTTCGTTCAATTTTAGAGAGCACACTTTCAATCCATTTTATTGAATCGCTACGTTCAGAGAATACGAAACGGTGATCGGTATAAAGTGGCAACATTGAAATTAAAACCTGACCGTAAATATCATTCTGGATATGTTCATAAGCCTGGTTTCCAATTCTGATGGGCTGTTCGCCTTTATATCCTTCCAGATGGTCTAAAGTTCGCTCGGTAATTTCCCTTTCACCTGCGATGCCATATAGCGGTTGGTACCGCGTATCTTCAGCATGAGAAATATCAGACAGGTAGTTGAAATATTTCTCCATTTCTTCAAAATGCCCGATGTGGTTTAACGAGGTTAACACGTAGTGCGAATCGCGCAACCAGCAATAACGGTAATCCCAGTTTCGCGTGCTACCTGGCGATTCCGGCAAACTTGTGGTACTGGCGGCAATAATTGCCCCGGTATCTTCGTATTGGTGAATTTTTAAAACCAAAGCCGATCGGATGACAAAAGGTTGATAAAATCCTGCTATAGAGGAGTGTTTGATCCATAACCGCCAGTAAGCAACAGTTTCGCGAAGAAAATTTTCCGCCGTACTCACTACAGGCGCTTCAAGGTTTTGTCCATAAGTCATAATGAGGTATTTTGCCTCATTTAGCACGAAGGCCTTTTCATCGATGATATAAGTTAGCGATACATTACTGCTTAAGCGGATATTTTCATCACAGCCTAAATAATCGATGTGATTACTACCCCTGATCGATTTCATTTTACCTTTCCCATAATCGCAAACCGGCTCACATTTGATGGTAATGCGCGGATTGCCTTCTAAAGGTTCAATCTTTCTGATAAACATTAAAGGCTTAAAATAGCGTTCGTAAAGGTGAAAACGAGGTGCAAAATCGGTAATGCGATATTTTCCGTCTTCGGCAGTAATTTCTGTCCTTAAAACATTGGTATTTTCGATATAATATTGGTCAGAGGTAAATTCACCTTGGGGTAAAATCGAAAACTCGCCTCCTTTTTTCTTGTCCAGTAAACTCCCAAAAACAAACGGACTATCGAAACGTGGCCAGCAAAGCCATGAGATATCAGTATTTTTATTTACGTGTGCAATGAAAGCGCAATTTCCTATAATTCCTGTTTGATAAAGGTGCTGTTCGGCCATAAGCTAATTTTTGTTTATTTTACTAACAAGCTTATAGGGAAAATGTTGGGTAGAAAACAAAAAAGACCTCGCAGGCTTTGAAAACCTGCGAGGTCTGGAAAGAAAATTGTGTTTGCTTTTTGGAAATGTAGGGTTCTGTGCAGTAGTCCTGCTATCGCTTCAAGTCCTCGCCCGCTCCGGGCTTTCTGCTTTCTCAGGTTTATTGACAAAGGTTCTGCTATCCGAGTCCTCAAAGATTAAATCTATTTTTAAGTAGTGTATTTTGCGTTAGGGATTGTAAGGGCTTAGTACCGATTCTTCATCGGCACCGGAGCAAAGCGCAGCCCTGAAAAGCCCGCCCCTTTTCCGTATTTCCCGGGAATGGGGAACGCCCAGATCAGTTAATAATTTTCAGTTGGCAATATTCCGTATCCACTTCTTTTACCTATAAATAACGAACTATTGTTAGTCATCCCAGGGATTCTTCGTCGAACTCAGAATTATAATCAGAAAATAAAAAAGCCAGTCAAGAAAAATCGTGACTGGCCTGTTAATGAATAATGATTATCTTAAATTACTGTTCCACTTGGTACAACAGCACCTTTTTTAATTACCACGATACCATCTTTAACGGCGTAAAGTTCAAAATCACCATCTTCCAAATGATCACCGCCGTTAATTTTTACATCGTTACCAATGCGGCAGTTTTTATCGATGATGGCATTATTAATGAAACAGCGATCGCCGATACCGATCAAAGAATTTCCTTTACTGTTTTCTTCCTGTATCTCTTCTAAAGTTTGGTACCTGTCGCTACCCATAATATAGGCATTGGTAATTACCGTATCTTTTCCAATCCTAGATCTGATTCCCAAAACAGCATGTTCTACCTTGCTTGCCTGAATAATACAGCCTTCAGCAATAATCGTTTTATCTAAAGTGGTACCCGAAATTTTTGAAGGTGGCAGCATCCTTGCCCTGGTGAAAATGGCGTGGTTGCTATCGAACATGTTAAACTTAGGAATTTCGTCCGTTAAGCCTAAATTGGCCTCAAAGAAAGATGAAATATTACCTATATCGGTCCAATAACCTTCATATTGATAACTTAAAACCCTGCTCTGCGTAATAGCCCTTGGCAAAATTTCTTTACCAAAATCTTTTTCCTCTTCGTTTTCATTTAAGATATTGATCAGGTACTCACGATTAAAAACATAAATACCCATCGATGCCAGGAAATTACGGCCTTCGCCCTGCATTTCTTCACCCGTATCAGATACCCACTCCTCTAAACCAGTTTTAGGCTTTTCGATAAAAGAAGTGATCATGTTTTCCTCATCAGCCTTTAAAATACCAAAATCAGTAGCATCTTTTGCAGTTACCGGAATAGTTGCAATGGTAATTTCTGCATTCGCTTCAATATGTTTTTCGATCATATCTTTAAAATCCATCTGGTAGAGCTGATCGCCAGATAAAATTAAAATGTAATCGAATTCATGCGAAACAATGTGGTGCATACACTGACGCACTGCATCTGCTGTACCTTGAAACCAACCTGAGTTTTGTACAGTTTGTTCAGCCGCCAAAATATCAACAAAAGCCGTACTAAAGTGGCTGAAGTGATACGTGTTTTTAATGTGTTTGTTTAGGGATGCCGAATTAAACTGTGTTAACACAAACATACGGTGGATGCCTGAATTAAGGCAATTGGAAATTGGGATATCTACCAACCGATATTTACCAGCAATCGGAACTGCCGGTTTTGAACGTGTTTGTGTTAGTGGCGATAATCTAGAGCCCTGGCCACCGCCAAGGATAACGCCTAAAACTTTGTCAGTCATGTTTAAGCTTATTTTAATTTTTGGTATAATTCTATATAATTTAATGCTGCCCTATCCCAAGAATGATCAATTTTCATCATTGTTTTTCTAACAGCTTTAAAAGCTTTTTTATCATTGTATAATTCAACAGCGCGGTTAATGGCATGGGTAACATCCCAAATACTTGTTTGATCATGGCAGATCCCGAAACCATTGTCGCCTATATCAATCACTGTATCTCTTAATCCCCCAACCCTGCGCACAATCGGAACTGTTCCATAACGTAGGGCATAAAGTTGGTTTAAACCACAAGGCTCAACCCTCGATGGCATAATCAGAAAATCTGCACCCGCATACATCTCGTGCGATACCTGTTCATTATAACCGATATAAGCATTGTACTTGCCGCCAAAAAGGTCTTTTAACTGGTTTAATCGTCCTTCTACCCAACTATCTCCCGAGCCTAAAACCAGTATATTGATGTTATCGCCGTGCTGTTGCAAAGCCGTGTAAAAAATATCTGGTAGAATATCAGCTCCCTTTTCATCAACCAACCTGCCAATAAAAGTAAACAGGGGTTTAGACGGGTCTAATTGAAAAACACTGCAGAGTGCTGTTTTGTTTGCGAGTTTTCCCGCTTCTACTGTTTTTAGATTATAATTTTTGCCAAGCATCGGGTCAGTTTCCGGATCCCATACTTCGCTATCGATTCCATTTAAAATCCCGATCGATTTCCAACGCTCCTGCCTCAGCAAACTTTCCAGTCCGCGGGCATTTCCCATCATCTCTTCCAGGTAAGTTGGCGAAACAGTAGTTACCCTCCACGCACACTTAATAGCCGAAGCCAATGGGTTAATGGCATCTTCCCAGCCCAATAAACCACCTTTCCATAAATCGAAGGCCGGTAAATAATAAAGCTTATCCCATCCAAACTGTCCCTGATATTGTGCATTGTGGATCGTTAAAACCGTAGGAACACCACTAATAGGCTTGTATTTCACAGAATTAGAAACCATAAACGGAATTAAACCGGTATGGTGATCATGACAGTGGATTACATCCGGACGGTGTTCCCATTGTACTATCCAATCGAGGGTGGCAATCTGGAAGGCCAAAAAACGTTCCGTATCATCGCTATAACCATAAACATTCGGGCGATCTGTTAAACCCTGAATATGGATTACATATAAATCAAAACCCAGTTTATTGTTTTTTTCTTTTAAAATGCGGTACTGAAAGTGGTGGTTACCGTAATTTGCCCAGGCATCGTAAGTTACTTCAAACTCGCTTTCGCGGATAAATTTGGTATCATAAGCAGGTACCACTACTTTGGCAATATGGCCTAATTTATTCTGATATTTTGGTAAAGCCCCTACCACATCGGCCAAACCGCCAACTTTTGCAACAGGGTAACACTCGGCGCTTATATGTATAATTTCCATCAACTATTTGGTGTAGATAACCCAAGTAAGTTACTAATTGTTTTGAGCTTTACAAATAATGTAAATTATATTATTAGTTGATTATTTTAGGTTTAAACTAAAGCTTTTTATCAGTGGAGGTTAACTTAAATCTGTATTGATAAGTCTCGGGGAAAAATCGCGATATCGACTGTGGAAAAGCGAATGGAGAGATCTGATTTTTTAATTTAATTTTTTTTATTAGAAAGTGGATGTTCAGTTCTTTGTGGCGATATGCAGCCCTGCTTTCCGTTGCAAGTCCTCTCCCGATGGAAAAATCGGGATCCGGGCTTTCCACTGCAATCAGGCTTATAAACAATTTGGCTCATGCTAAACGCAAAAAACTTATTTTCTCTGCGCTAATCATCTTAAATCTGAGGGAGAATGTCTTGCAAATAGTTTCCCGCTGATTTCGCAGATAAACGCAGAGTTTTTTTAAAAAACTGACGTCTGCGGCAATCTTCTTAAATCTGCGGGAGATAAAAACGAAAAAACCGCTTAAATCCATAAGCGGTTTTTAACAACAAAACAAATATATTTTTTTGGTTTAAAAAATATCTAGTACTCTTCCGCTATGATTTCGTAGAAATCGCGGATGGGTTGAAATTGTGGGTGAAGTGAAACCACATCACCAAAAACCAATAGTGCTGGTGCATCTATTTTTTTATCTTCTACAATTTCGGCAATGGTATCTACAATACCTATTGCAATTTTTTCCTGTGGGGTAGATCCATTCTGGATGACGGCTACAGGCAACAAATTTTTATTTTCAGCCTGGAAAATAGCAGCAATTTCTTTTACTTTTTCAATTCCGTTTAAAACAACAATGGTTGCTTTGGTTTTTGCAGCAATATATAAATCTTCTGATATTTCGCCTCTGCTATTTGTTCCGGTTACTGCCCAGAAACTTTCGCTAAGGTCCTTATAAATCATCGGGATTTTTTGCAAACTCGGCGCACCGGTTGCACTCGAAATACCTGGTATAATCTCTGTCGGAATACTGTACGATTCTGCCGCATCAATTTCCTCATATCCTTTTGCAAAGAAAAAAGGATCGCCACTTTTTAAACGTACCACATGGCCATAGTTTAAAGCATAATCGATGATTAGCTTGTTTACTGCATCCTGAGAGAAAGATTCATCATCAGAACGTTTGCCCACATAAACTTTCGGAATACCATCTGGCGCATGACACAATAAAGCTTCGTTCACATTTGCATCATACAAAACAACATCAGCTGTTTTTAATGCCTTAACACCCTTTAAACTAAATAAATCCGGATCGCCAGGACCAGCACCTATTAAAGTAATTTTTGGTTCAATGTTCGCTTTTTCTACTTTATTCAAAATCATAACAGATAATTTATGCTCGTTATACGTTTGTTAATTATGCAAATATACAAAGTCTATAGGAATTGTAGTAATTTATTTTAAAATAATTTTATTTATTGTCATTCAGAACGCAGTAAAGAACATTAAGACTATGAAAAAACAGTTCTTTAAAGATCATTCACTGCGTTAAGGATGACAAACTACAGGTTAATAACCAGGCTACATCTCCGTGTTTTCTGTGCCTCCTTGGCAAAAGTATATGAGTTCTTATTTACAATTTACTTCTGCAAAAGTAAATTTCCCGGCTTCGTAATTAATCGGTTTGCCTTTAACAAAATACGATCTTCCCAGCGTGGTTTCGATCTGTGCAACGCCCATAATGAGCTTACCATCTTTCTTTAAAAAGGCTAATGGGTTGGTAAACGCTTTTGTGGTATCTTTACCTGTGTTAAAGCGATAATCAACCATTAAAGTATCGCCATTGAATTTACCGGTTATCTTTCCGTTATTCTGCGGTTTATCAGCACATTTCACCAGTAATGAACCTGTTACCTTACCAGATGCCATGGTTTTTACAATCATAGCTGCACTGTCTTTTTCGAAGAAAGCGGCATAACAGGTTTGATTAATCACCGAATCTTTTTTTGCGGTATCCGCCTTTTTATCTGATTGGTTACAGGCAAAAACAAATGGAACAACGGTAAAAACGAGGTATATAAGATTTTTTTTCATGTGGTTTGCAATTAGGGTTTTAGTTTTATAATGTAATAAGGAGATGAAAACTTTTAACCATTTCCATAACCTAAATATACAAAAAACCCTACAACGAAAAATGGGATACCATTTGGCACCCCATCGAAATTGCTTTCACTTCAGATGAATCTAAAGCTTTCATTATTATATTTGGTTGTGGTTCTCTACTATAGGATTTTTAGGATCATAGGATTTTAGGATCAATGAGCTGAAACAAAAATTTGACTATTTCCATCTTACATTTCACATCATCCATTTTTCCACCATTAAGGAGTTAAGAATATTAAGATTTTAGCCGTATTCCATGAACCTGTCGCTGTTGATCATTGAAAATTGGCTATTATTCTCTTTCCATCTTCCATCGCAGATCAAGATTTTTAGGATCGTAGAATTTTAGGATCAGGGAGTTAAAATAAAAATTGATTATTTTCCATCTCCCATTTTCCATCTTACCTCTTCCATCTTACCTCTTCCATCTCCCGTCTTACATTTTACTCCACTGCCGCCCTGAACATCAATGCACCTACAGTTAGGTTAGTACGTGTATCAACCAAAATGGCAGAACCGTTTGCGCGGTTATCATCATATAAATCAAAAGCTAAAGCATCAGCAGTTTTAACAATTACGCGGCCGATATCATTTAATTTAAATTCTTCTGCAGCATGTTTTTCTAATGTATTGATGTCTACCTTATGCAAAATTTCGCTGATTTTACATTTGGTAATTTTGCTATTATGCTGAATGTTGTACATAATTGAGGTATCCAATGCACGGGTATCCATCCAGCAAAGATCAGCCTCAATCAGTTTTGTTTCCTGTGGCAAAGCAGATGCATTTACAATGGTATCACCCCTGCTGATATCTACATCATCTTTTAAATGAATAATAACCGACTGACCAGCATGTGCTGCGTCAAGCGCCTGATCGAAAAACTCAATCTTCTCTACGGTAGAGCTGGCTCCTGAAGGAAGAACAGTCACTTTATCATTTAAATTAAAGGTTCCGCTCAATACACGCCCCGCATAACCACGGTAATCGTGCAGTTCTTCTGTTTGTGGCCTTACCACCCATTGTACTGGCATACGCGCCAATTGTGATTTATCTAAGCTATCGGTATCTACTTTCTCCAAGAAATGCAGCAAACTTTCGCCTCCATACCAATCCATGTTTTCAGATGTCTGCACCACATTATCGCCTTTTAATGCACTCACCGGAATGTAGGTTACATCAGCCAGTTTTAATTGTTGTGCCAGGATTTTGTATTTCTCGATGATTGAATTGTAAACGGTTTCACTATAATCAACCATGTCCATTTTGTTGATGCACACCACCACATGTTTAATTCCCAGTAAGGAAACAATATAAGAGTGGCGGATGGTTTGCTCCACTACACCGTTACGGGCATCGATTAAAATAATGGCCAAATTAGCAGTAGACGCACCTGTGACCATATTTCTGGTATATTGAATATGTCCCGGGGTATCAGCTATAATGAATTTACGTTTCTCTGTCTGAAAGTATTTGTAAGCTACATCAATGGTGATGCCCTGCTCGCGCTCTGCCCTTAAACCATCGGTAAGAATGGCTAAATCTATTGACCCATCGTCATTTTTGCGGTTCGAACTCTGCAAAGCTTCTAACTGATCGGCCAAAATAGAGTCTGTATCGTATAACAAACGGCCGATTAAGGTACTTTTACCATCATCTACGCTGCCTGCTGTGAAAAATTTTAATATGTTCACGATTGTTGTAATGTTTTAATGTTGAAATGTTTTAATGCTTGGGTTGTTTTTTTAGTATCAAGTATTTAGTATCGGGTATTAAGACATTAGTATCGAGAGAATTTTTCAATCTTGATACTTGATACTATATACTTGATTCTCTACTAAAAATACCCTCCCTTTTTCCTGTCTTCCATTGCGGCTTCAGAAACTTTATCGTCCAAACGGGCGCCACGTTCTGAAATTTTAGAGGCACTGATTTCTGAAATAATATCATCAATCAAAGTGGCATCCGATTCTACCGCAGCAGTGCAGGACATATCGCCTACCGTACGAAAACGAACCTGTTTGCGCTCAACAATGTCTTCATCATCCATATTTAAAAATGGAGAAGCAGCCATCAATTGTCCATTACGGGTAATACAATCGCGTTCGTGAGAGAAATAAATACTTGGCAAATCTATTTTCTCCCTGCGGATATAGTTCCAAACATCTAATTCTGTCCAGTTACTGATCGGGAATACGCGGATATTTTCACCTTTATGGATTTTACCGTTATAAATGTTCCAAAGTTCAGGGCGCTGGCGTTTTGGATCCCATTGGCCAAATTCATCGCGAACGGAGAAAATACGCTCTTTTGCCCTTGCTTTTTCTTCATCTCTACGGGCACCGCCGATACAGGCATCAAACTGGTATTTTGCAATAGTATCAAGCAAGGTTACGGTTTGTAAAGCATTTCTACTGGCATTTTTACCGGTCTGCTCCACTACTTTACCCTGATCGATAGATTCCTGCACAGAACCAATAATTAATTTTTCGCCAATTCTTTCTACCATTTGGTCACGGTAAGTGATGGTTTCTTCGAAATTATGGCCTGTATCTATGTGTACCAAAGGAAAAGGAAATTTTCCCGGACGAAAAGCTTTTTCTGCCAAACGAACTAAAGTAATTGAATCCTTTCCACCCGAAAATAACAGGGCCGGTTTTTCAAACTGACCTGCTACTTCACGCAAAATGTGAATGGCTTCGGCCTCCAGTTCGTCTAAATAATCAAAATTATATGTACTCATTACAATTGTTGAAATGTTAAAATGTTGAATGTTGGAATGTTCCAGTCATTCAAAGTTATATTTGTTGTTGTTGTTAAAAATTGTTGAAAGGTTTAAAGGTTGTAAAGTTGAAATGCCATCAGCCCTTTTCCATCTTCCATTTTACATCAGGATGCTGCATGCAAACCGCATTCTTTTTTACTCTGGTCCTCCCACCACCATCTTCCGGCCCTGAAATCCTCACCTGGCTGTACTGCTCTTGTACATGGGGCGCATCCTATGCTTGGGAAACCTTTATCGTGCAAAGTATTGTACACAATGTTGTTTTCTTTGATGTAGTTTTTCACATCTTCCAAATTCCAATCGAAAATCGGGTGGAATTTAACCAGTTGGTTGCCTTCGTCCCATTCTAAATCGTGCATATCCTCTCGGTTGGCACTTTGATCTGCCCTTATTCCTGTTATCCAGATTTCGTTCCCTTTTAATGCTCTTTTTAAGGGTTCAATTTTACGGATGTAACAGCATTCTTTTCTATTTTCTACCGATTCGTAAAAGCTGCTCGGGCCTTTGGTATTTACCATATCCTGCAACAGCTCATTTTGCGGATAATAGGCATGAATCGGTTTGTTATAAATTTCTAATGTACGGTTCCAAACGTAATACGTTTCTGGAAAAAGACGACCGGTTTCTAAGGTAAAAACCTTAATTGGAATGTTATTGGCAAAAATCAAATGAGTAATGGCCTGGTCTTCCCAACCAAAACTGGTCGAAAATATAATACGGCCGGCATATTGATCTGCCAAAAATTTCAGTTTATCAATTGTATTTAAACCTGCCAGTGCTGCATTTATCTCTTCTAGGTTCTCCATCACTAAATTAATTTTAAAATAAACATAATCACACTGCGCAAACTCACAATCATTACAATAATGCCCACAGCAACCATAATGGTTTTTGCAGAAATTTTGTTAGATACTTTTGCGGCGATTGGCGATGCGATTGCACTACCAATAATTAAGCCTAAAACAGCTTCCCAGTGTTTACCGCCCAACATGGTAAAAAAGGTAAGCGAACTTAGAGTGGCAATAAAAAAGCGGCTGATTTTTACCGTACCTAGTGAAAACAAAGGGTGACGGCCGCCTGCAATTAAACTCGATAAAACAATCGATCCCCAGCCACCACCAAAAGCAGCATCGATAAAACCGCCAAAAAAGCCCAATAAACCAATTTTCTTGATTTTCTGATCGGCCCTTTTTCTTTTAATGTTAAAAGCTTTCATTAAAATAACAGCGCCTAAAAACAAAGTATAAACCGCTACAACTGGTTTAACATAACTGCTATAATGCTCCAATGAAGATAAAATATAGGCACCCAATACCGCACCAACGATTGCCGGAAGGATTAATATTTTAAAAAGCTTCCAGTTTACATTGCCCATGCGGTAATGCATCCAGCCGGCAATACCGTTGCTCATTACTTCCGAAATGTGTATGGCCATACTTGCCGATGCGGGTGGCAAACCCATCGCCAGTGAGAAAGATGCCGTGGTAACGCCGTATGACATACCGATTGCGCCATCAATTAGGGCGAATAAAAACCCAGCTCCTAAAAACCAATAGAATAACGGATCGATATTGATTAAAAACGTTTGAAATTCAGGTTCGGTATTCCAAAGCGAAAGTCCGATTGCTCCGATCAATAAAACCGATGCCACCCAGATTAACCATTTAATATTCCTCTCGGCAAAACTTTTTTTAGGATTAATTAAACTCTGGGTAACCTTGTTCAATTTTTTAACCTTTGCAGAAAAATCGCCGTTTAAAGTCTGGCGCAAAGCACTCATGTTCTGCAAGGTTTCATCCAGCTCTGCTGGTAAACCCTCATTTAAAATCTGCTTTAAACGTTTGGCAATGGTTGGCGATTTACCATTTGTAGAAATGGCAATTTTTAAATCTCCCTTTTGAACGATTGATCCTAAGTAGAAATCGCAGAGTTCAGGTTTATCAGCCACATTGATCAACAGACCACGCTCATGCGTAACCTTTCTGATCTCTTCATTTAAAATGTTGTTATTGGTTGCCGCGAAAACGATATCAATATCATTTAAATCATCTATATCAAAAGTTTTGTGCTTAACCTTTATGAGCGGATAATTTGCAACAAGTGCATAAACCTCCGGCGATACCGTTTCTGCCACGATGGTAATGGTAGCACTATGGCTGTTATTTACAATCGCGGTTAACTTCTCCAGCCCAATATTGCCTGCTCCAATTAATAATGTACGCAGCTTGTTCAGCTTAACAAAAACTGGAAAGAGCTGGTTACCCTTTTCTTCTTCCGAAAAAGATGTTACATTATCAGGTTGATTAGGCAATACTTGCATATTGTTTAATTAATTTCTTAAATGATGGATGTAATGATACAACTTCTCCAAAAATTAATAAAGCTGGTGCTTTAATATTTTCTTGCTGCACCAAACTTTCTATGGTTTCAACTACACCAACAACTAAACGTTCATCTTCAGCCGATCCGTTCTGCACCACTGCAGTTGGTAAATTGTGTTTGCCTGCGGCTTTAAAAATCTCTACAATTTTTGATAGTTTTTTAAGACCCATCAGTACCAATACTGTGGCTTTTGATTGTGCTGCCTGGTAAATATCGGCCGAAACCTCTCCTGAAGTGGTAGTTCCGGTAATTACCCAAAAGCTTTCGCTCATCCCACGGTGCGTAACCGGAATCTGCTGTAAACCTGGTACACCGATAGAACTCGAAATACCCGGAATTACACTTACCGGAATGCTGTACGATGCGGCATAATCCAATTCTTCATATCCCCTGCCAAAAACAAATGGATCACCACCTTTTAAACGCACAACATGTCCGTAATTCAAAGCGTAGTCGATCATTAATTTATTGATGGTATCCTGTGGATACGAATGCTCACCCGAACGTTTTCCCACATAAACTTTAATGGCTTCTGCCGGAGCATGCTCCAATAAAGCCTCATTGGTTAAGGCATCGTACAATACCACATCAGCAGTTTGCAAAGCTTTTACACCTTTTAAAGTCAGTAAATCCGGATCTCCAGGACCAGCGCCTAAAAGGGTAATTTTTGATTCTTTATTTTGATTAACCATGTTTCTTTTTAATTATTGAATTTTGAATAACTGGATGAAGAGTTGTTTGGCGCATGGCGTTTAGCGTCTGCAGTTCTCAAATCTCATATCTATTGTCTCAAATCTCATTTCGCTAATACCGCTCTTTTCTCCTTAATCTGATTTAAAAATTGATTGGCTTCTTCAAAATATTTCTTTGCAAACTCTTCAGTTGGTTCGTTTTTGTTGATTTGTAAAACCAGGTCAGAGAAATTGGTTGGTAAATTAAATTCGCCGGTTTCTACATAGTGGTTATCAAACTCACGGATCACACCAACCTGCGTACTGCTGTTTACGCCTTTATCCAATAATAAAGATTTTGCTGCACTTACAAAAGTGCTGTACGTATGGTATATGGCATCGGCATAAGCACCTTTATCTAAGTTTTGCTTTGCCCAACCAAATTTTTCGTCGGCCTCTAGTAATAAAGTAGCCACTAAATCGATTACTACACCCGCACATTCTCCAACACCAATGGCTGTCACAAATTCTTCAACATGTCCCCAGTCTACAAATTCTTCTGTCTTTAGGTTGGTTAAATCGGCCAAAGGTTTTAACAGTTGATAAAAATGGTCTTTACCTTTTCTATCATAATATTGGTGGAAGTTTTCATCTTCCAGGTTATTGGCTTTAAAATCATTTAATATAAAGTGTAAAACACTTGTTGCCCTTTTAGAAGGTACTTTAATTACACGTTCGGCTACTCTGCCTACACCATTCCCTACAGTTCCGCCGCCTAACATCACCTGAACAGCCGGAACCACCTTTCCTTCCGCTTTTACCGAACTTCCGTGGAAACCGATTTCAGCCAAACCATGCTGACCGCAAGAGTTCATACATCCGCTGATTTTAATCTTGATGTTTTTCTCGTAGATAAACTCAGGGAAATCAGTATAAATTACTTCTTCCAAAACTTCAGCTAAAGTCATCGAGTTCGAAATACCCAGGTTACAGGTATCCGTTCCCGGACAAGTGGTAATATCAGCTAAGCTGTCAAAGCCAGCGGTGGTAAAACCAATTTTATTCATTGCAGCATATAATGAGGGTAATGCTTCCCTACGTACAAACTTCAACAACAACCCCTGGTTCTGGGTAATCCTGATTTCATCAGCAACATATAACCTGATGGCATCAACAAAAGCCCTTGCTTTATCGGTTTTGATATCGCCAACCTGAACTTTTACATATACGCCATAAAATCCGGCCTGTTTTTGTTCAATTACATTGGTGGCTAACCAGTGTTTATAATGGGCTTCATTTAATATTTCCACCGCCTGATATTCCTGCTCTAAAGGTAAAACTGGCTGCGGAACGGTATTAAGATCTATTTTAAAAGTTTTTACTTTATTGGCAATACGTTCTTCAGCAACCAATCGCAACACTTCTTCCAATCCTAATTTTTGAACCAGGTATTTTAAACGCGCTTTGTTACGGTTGGTGCGTTCGCCATAACGGTCGAAAACGCGAAGAACAGATTCTGTAAAGGGAATCAATTGGTCTTCAGGTAAAAAATCGTGAACGGCATTCGCCAAAAAAGGCTGTGCGCCTAAACCACCGGCAAATAATACTTTAAATCCACGTTCGCCATTTTCGTTAATTTTTGGAATAAAACCTAAATCGTGAATGTAGCTAAAAGCCGTATCCCTATCGCTAGAAGAAAAGGAGATTTTAATCTTGCGGCCCATTTCCTGACAGATCGGGTTACGCAAAAAGTAGGCAAATACTGCCTGTGCATAAGGCGAAACATCAAAAGGCTCTTCGGCATCGATGCCCGAATTTGGAGATGCGGTTACATTACGCACCGTGTTTCCACAGGCTTCGCGCAATGTAATATCATCCTGCTCCAGTTTGGCCCAAAGCTCTGGTGTTCTATCTAAACTCACATAATGAATCTGAATATCCTGACGAGTGGTTAAGTGTAAATTTCCACTTCCGTATTCATCAGCAATATCGGCAATACGCAATAACTGCTTAAAAGTTACCTTTCCAAAAGGCAGTTTAATACGCACCATTTGTACGCCAGGCTGCCTTTGTCCGTAAACACCGCGGGCCAAACGAAGGCTCCTAAACTTTTCGTCGTGGATGGTTCCATCTCTAAAAGCTTTAATCTTATTCTCTAAATCGATGATGTCCTGCTCGACGATCGGATTTTCGAGTTCTGTTCTGAAACTTTGCATATATGTTGTTAGCTTTATTCAAAAAATGCCTCCCTGTTACCGAGAAGCATTCCATATTTTATACATAAAATTATCTGTAGGCTCCTGTTACTGCGTTTTACAACAACAGCACATCATTTGCTTAGCGGTTAACCGATTAGGTATAAAATTGAAGTTCATACGCCAAATATATAAAGTATATAGGAATAGTCGTAATTTATTATGAAAAAATTTACGATATGCTGTTAAACCTCGTTGGTTTTTAAAACCTGAGAGGTTTATAATAGAAGTAAACGTAGCTGAAAACTGCCCACTGCTAACTAATAACTGCTGACTAATTTGGGCGTTCCCCAAGCTGCGCAAGGGTCGGGCTTTCCAGGGCTGCGCTTCGCTCCGGTACCGATGAAGAATCGGCACTGAACCCTTACAATCCCTGACGCGGAATTATCGCTTTTTCATCCGTATAGTTAGAAAGCCTAAGCACTACAGCCTTCAGTTAAATAAACCTGATATAGCGGAAAGCCCACAGCGAGTACGAGCGAGAACTTGCAGCGGTAGCAGGACTATCGTAACCGAAAGTACACAGAACACTGCTTTTCAAAATAATATCGACCAACTAAATCACTTTAGAACAGCTAAGTGATAAACTTAAGAACCTTGATTTTATACCTCGCAGGTTTCGAAAACCTGCGAGGTCTTAATTCCCCGATTATACTACTCTCTCTGTTAAATAACCACGATCCGATAGCTATCGGATGAAGTGAACATTCCGATCCTTTAGCGATAAACCAGCACTAAATTAGCATCGGAATAAAACGGAAAGAGGGACTGAAAACCCCCATGAAAAACTGAACTTTCATTTCCAAAAAAAAATCCCAAACTCAATTAATGAATTTGGGAATAATATTTTAAAACCTGCGAGGATTATAAATTAATAACGCCGATTTTCAGGTTATCTTCACGGCCAATTACATCGGCAATGCTGGTTTCGGTTAAAACCTTAAGCGTAGCATCCCTCACATCGATAAAAGCACTTCTTATTCCGCATGTTTTCTCATCTACGCACTCGTCACATTTGTGGTAAAAGTTTAAACTTGCGCATGGCACCATTGCAATCGGTCCGTCGGTTACACGCATTACATGTACCAATAAAATCTCTTCCGGTTTTTTGTTGAGGCTATAACCACCGCCTGCGCCTTTTTTACTGTATAAAAAACCAGCGTTACGCAAATCAAGAAGGATCTGTTCCAGGAATTTTTTCGGGATATGCTCCTCCTCTGCAATTTTCGAAATCTGCATTGGTGGTTTATCTAAATTTTTACCCAGCGCAACAAGCGCTTTAATGGCATATTTTGTTTTTTTGGACAGCATATTCGCACAAAGCTAATAAAAGAAAGTAAATTATAAAATATGCAACAGGAAGTTGATTTTAATTCAACATACTATGATATTTATAAATATAACGCATAATAACAGAAATTGCTTTAATCAAACGAACGTAAAAATAACCGCCAGCCGTAACAGTAGGTAATTATGGGCGTTTAAATTCTATTTTTACCCGCTATTCTGATTTACAGATTTTTAATAATGAAAAGAAAACTCAATCTATTGCCGCTCATTATAGTTGCAATTATATTTTTTGCCCTAAATGCCTACGTATTATCGGGTCTGGGCGCCATCAATCAATCCGGTTTACTCAGTCCAATTTTTTGGGTGTTTATAATCGGTTTAACTTTTGCCTTATTTTTCGCCATTCAGCAGATGCGGCTACAGGGCATCAATAAGTTTTTCCAAATCGTCAGTCACGCTTTTCTGATTGTTTTTGCTTCAGAAATTGTTTTCGCTTTTTTTCTGCTGCTTGGCGATATTTATCGCTTACTAATTGGTTTAGCGACTAATTTCGAACCTGGTGGATTCCATATTGCAGGCCGCAGCAGTTATTGGGTTGATTTTGCCTTTGTAATGTTCTGTTTAACCATCGCTTTATTCGCCTATGGCATTACCCAGGGTAAATATGCCTACCGTGTAATTAAACATACCCTTTACTTTGATGATCTGCCCGCCGCTTTTGATGGTTTTACACTTACGCAGATTTCGGATGTACATGCCGGGAGTTTTACGAACCCAAAAGCCGTACAAAAAGGAATTGACATGATCAATGCACAAAAAAGCGATTTATTTGTTTTTACAGGCGATTTGGTCAACAATGCCTCATCAGAGATTTTGCATTACATCGGCCATTTCTCACAGATTAAGGCCCCTTTCGGACAGTTTTCTGTTTTAGGTAACCACGATTATGGCGATTACATCAAGTGGCCAAGCGAAGCGGATAAAATTCAGAATTTAAACCAATTGAAAGCTTACCACAAAGAACTGGACTTTAAACTGTTGTTGGATGAACATGTAGAACTGCACAAAAACGGCGAAAAAATTATCCTTGCGGGCATAGAAAACTGGGGAATCGGTTTTGGGGAACGCGGTGATTTGAATAAAGCCCTCCAAAACACGGACGTGAATGATTTTAAAATCCTTTTATCACACGATCCTTCGCATTGGGATGCACAGGTAAAAAATTATCCTTCAAAAATCCAGCTTTCTTTGGCCGGACATACGCATGGCATGCAATTCGGTATCGAAGCTTTTGGGATTAAGTGGAGCCCGGTAAAATACCGCTATAAACATTGGGCAGGCATTAAAACCGAAAATGGAAGATATTTGAATGTAAACAGAGGTTTCGGTTTTCTGGGCTTTTCAGGGCGGATTGGTATCTGGCCGGAGATTACGGTGATTGAGCTGAAGAGGAAATAAACAACAAATGCCCCCAATGAGGCATTTGTTGTTTGAGCGACCGTCATTCCCGCGAAGGCGGGAATCTTAGTGCAGCTCGCAAGCCTGGCTATGGCATTACGATCCCCAATCAAGTCGGGAATGACTAACCACCTAGTAATTAAGCGTATACGTTAAATTATACGTACGGCCGCGGCCTGCATAATAAAATGTTTCTGGTTTAGCCAAAGCCTGGTACAACAATACCGAACGTTGGCTCCAAATCGTCTGATAGTTTTTGTTCAGCAGGTTTTGTACACCAAATGATAAACTTCCGGTAAATAACTTAACTGATCCCAATAAATCTACGGTGGTATAGCCTTTTATTTCTCTTTCAATCAGTTTAGTATCGATTCCTTTAGAATCAAACGAATGGAAAACCTGAGCTTTTAATCCGAATACTTTTCCATTATAACCTAAGTAACCTGCAATTTTTGAAGGACTGGCTACCGTTACATCCTGTAAAGACCAGGTGCCATCGGTGTTTTGTTTCTGCGTTTTAATATATAAACCGTTTGCTCCGGCCTCGAAACCATTTTTCAGGTTTAAAGATAGTGAACCTTCAACACCGATATTTCTTACTTTTTCATCAAAAACTTCGATATTGAACGTGCTGTTGGTTTTTACGTTTTTATCAGATAAAGCATAAAAACCTGCAACCTGCGCATTAAATATGCCCGTACGGTAGCGGTATCCTGCTTCGTATTGCTCTGTTTTAATACCCGTTAAAGGAGAACCAGCTACATTGATCGAGTTGCCTAAGTTCCAGTTGGTACCCGCTAAAGTATAAGTTCCCTGCCCGTAATATTTAGCCGGATCGGCCAAATTAAATCCTTGCGAAAAGTTAACCCAAAACTGTTGTGGTGCATTGATTTTTACAACCAAACCACCATTTAACAAATTCACATCATAGTGGTTTTTACCACCTGCAATGGCCGTAGCGGTTCTGCCCACGCCATAAGCAAGGGGCACAGCAGCGTTGGTGCCTACAAAATCGCCAACTTTAACAAACATCCGTTGCTGACGAACACCGCCTGATAAGGTTAGGAATTCAGCTACCTTAACCTGTGCCTGTAAAAAGCCAGATAAACCATTAACCCTGAAATTCGGGTAACGTGCAATCGTGGCTACCGTAGTATTGTTTAACCCGCCAGAAGTAAAAGCTTTAGTTCTATCGAACAAGGCTTGTTGCGCGTTAAAGTTTTCGTTATCGGCATCAATACCATAGGTAAGGTTTAACCTGTTCCAGTCTTTGTTCAATACCAGTTTTAAAGCACTATAATTGGTATTTTGAATAGATGAACCGCTATAAAGTACGCCTGGTATGGCTGCTTGCCCCGGGAATGGGTGAAAACTGAACTGCTCATTTCTGGCAGCCGCCTGCACATAAAGCGTTTGTCCGCCTAATATTTCGCTCGCCTGATAATTGGCATTGATATTTGCACGGCTGGTTTTTGGATCAACATCTGAAGAATAACCGTTTCTCATTTCCAAAAGTGCTGGGTTTGATAACAAGCCCGCATAATTTGTTCCTAAAAACAGGTCTTTATCTCCACGGTAACCAGAATTGTAGTATTGTGCATTTACCGACAATTTTTGGTATTCAGTTAATTTAAATTCTGTACTTCCGAAGAAATCAAATGATTGGTTATACTGTAAATCAGTTTGCGTGATATCTGTAAAAATTTGTTTTCCATCTGCGCCGTAAGCTGCATTGTTTTTTTGGAAAGCCATACCGATACGTCCGTTCCAATCTTTGCTACCGCCTGAAATGGCTTGTGCCACACGAACATCATGATCGCTTTTTTCTTTCAATCCGCTGCGCACACCAACCTGTGTGGTAAAACTCGGCTGACTGTCCTGACCTTTTTTAGTGATGATATTGATGATCCCTCCTGTTGCACCACCACCATAAACGGCACTTGCACCAGATAAAACCTCGATACGTTCGATGTTAAACGGATCAATCGATTCGAACTGACGGCTTACACCACGGGTACTGTTTAAAGATACGCCATCAATCATCACCAATGCATCCCTGCCACGCTGGTTCTGTCCGTAGTTGGTTCGTCCTTCCGGACCTGCATCCAAACTCGGGATCAATTGCGCCAATGTTTGTTTTAAAGGAATGCCTGCCCTCGCCTGCTCCTGGATTTTTGCACCATCTACTACCCAAACGGTACCTGGTATCTCGCTGATTTTGGTCGGTTTCCGCGATGATACCACCACCACCTCCTGCATATTTGAGGTTGGACTCAGGTTAATGGTTAAATTAACCGTTTGATTTGTAGCCAGATTCACTTTTTGTGAAACAGTAGTATAACCCACATAACTTACCTGTAATTGGTAGGCACCTTCAGTTAGCTTGAGTTCGAAGCTACCATCTGCATTGGTGGTTGCCGAAGTATTTTTACCTTCAACTTTAATATTTGCCCCGGCTAATGGAGCAGTTTCTCCAAGCACTTTACCTGTTACGGTTTGTGCTTTACCTGTAAAGATAAATCCACAGATCAAGATTGCAATTAAGTATAGATTCTTCATTAATGATTATTTTTTTGCGCAAAGCAATCATTTATTTAGATCAAATCCAAATAAAATTATTTAATTTTTTATTTAGTCAGGAACTAAAACGGTTAAGTAATACTTTACAAACTACTTACTAACAATATGTTAAAAATATTTTAAATATTATTTTTAATCAATCTAAATAAACACATACCTTAGCAACCAGAATTATCGATATAAATCGCTCGCGTTTAAATATCTCAGCTAACCAGATGATGAATAAAAAATACCGGCATTAATGGGCCTGGTATTTTATTGCCTTTTACCAATAAACTTTTTGAAAAATTGAAAAACTAATGTTTACATCAGACCTCGAAAAACATGAACTTATCGATTTCCTCACGGAAAGTCCGACGAAGGAAATCTTTCACCACGAAAACGAAGAAGAATACCTCCACGCTGTTGGCAAGGTTACACAAGCCGTTAAAAAATTCCTGAACAACAGCCAACAGCCTTTCAGTGGCGTATCGCCTGCCCAATTAAAACCTTTATTTGATGCCATCGAATTTGAAAAAACGCACGATAACTACGATGCGCTGCTTAAAGAGGTAGAACAGCTTTACACCAATCACGCTGTTGCTTTTCATCATCCTGCTTATATTGCCCATTTAAACTGCCCGATCGTGATCCCGGCGGTGGCAGCCGAAGTGATGATTTCGTCGATCAATTCATCAATCGATACCTGGGACCAAAGCGCAGGGGGAACATTGATTGAACAAAAACTGATCGAATGGACCTGCGATCAGATCGGTTTCAGCAAAAAAGCAGATGGCATTTTTACCAGTGGCGGCACCCAAAGCAATTTAATGGGCCTTTTATTGGCACGGGATCATTATGCCATTACAACCTTAAACCATAATATAAAATTAAATGGTTTGCCACAGGAAGCCTCACGCTTTAGGATTTTTGTTTCAGAAAAGGCGCATTTCAGCATCCAGAAAAACGCTTCACTGTTAGGTTTGGGCGAAAAATCGGTGATCAAAATTAAAACCGACCGCAGTTTCAGGATGAACACCGTTTTACTGGAAGATGCCATTAAAAGAGAAATTGCACAAGGTAATATCCCTATTGCCGTGGTGGGTACTGCAGGCACTACCGATTTTGGAAATGTTGATCCATTGAAAGAACTTGCCTTCATCAGCAAAAAATACAATACCTGGTTCCATATCGATGCGGCTTATGGCTGTGGGTTATTGCTGACCGACAAATACAGGAGCCTGCTGAACGGGATCGAACTGGCCCATTCGGTTACGGTTGATTATCATAAATCATTTTTTCAGCCGGTAAGCAGCAGTGGTTTTTTGGTGAACGATAAAAGGTATTTCAACCTGATTACACACCACGCTGATTATTTAAACCCTAAAGATCATGATGATGATGGTTTGCCCAACCAGGTGAACAAATCGATACAGACGACCAGAAGATTTGATGCTTTAAAACTTTGGTTTACACTCAGGATGATGGGCAGAAACAAACTGGGAGGCTATTTTAATACCATTATTGAAACGGCGGCCCAAATTGCCGACCGCTTAAATTTCGACAGCGATTTTGAACTGATGAATGAATCAGATATCAGTGCTTTGGTTTTCCGTTACAGGCCAAAAAATGTACGCCTGGATGTTTGCGCCATGAACCAGTACATTAAAAAAGCCATGTTTAACGAAGGAAAGGCCTTAGTTGCCGGAACCAAAATTAACCAGCAATTCTACCTCAAATTTACCCTACTTAACCCGCTTACCACCATTAGCGATATAGAAAACATTATTAAAATCATTAAAAAACATGGAAACGAATATGTTAAACTCAACCAAGTTTCAGCAGATTTCAGAAGAAACTAACTTTAACGCCCTACTAAACAGTTACTGCAGAGAATTTACTAACTGGAGCCGTTATGTAGGTATCCCTAAATATGATTTACCCCTTGCCGATTACCTGTTTACAACATCCAATCGTTTGCATATCCGGTTCGATTTCAGCGCTATTGGTTTCGAAGTGTACGCCCCTTTAAAATTTTATGCGGATAGCGGTCGCCATGTGTTTGATTTTCCGGTAATTGAGCGGAATATTGCTACCGATGTGATCAGTACGATCAGCATTTACAGGTTTATGGAACTGGCCATTCAATTCAGTGCAGAGGAATTTCCGGATGCTGATTCTGATATCGTAAATCAACGTTTAACCAACAGTGTAGAAAATCTTGAAGCATTTCTCTCCTATTTTAAACAAAACGGTAAACCTGTAAATTTTGCTAAAATGAGCTTTATTGAGGCCGAGCAGTCATTATTTTTAGGTCATAATGCCCATCCCCTACCCAAAGGAAGGGCTGGTTTTAACAATAGGGAAGAACTTTTCAAATTTTCGCCAGAAACACAAGGCCAATTCCAACTGGCTTATTTCTTAATTTCTGCAAACAATATTAATGAGAAAAATGCAGAAGGTTTTGATATTACCGATCTTTTCAGGATTGAGCTGTTAGAGAGTGGAAATTCACATATCATTGCCATATTGGATCAACATCCCAACCATAAAGTGGTACCCATGCATCCCTGGGAAGCCGACTACCTGCTTACCCTTCCGACGGTAAAGGCAATGGAAGAGGAAAAATTATTGCTTTATCTGGGTTGCTTCGGAGCGTTTTATACCCCAACTTCATCAGTCAGGACCGTTTATAATGCATCAAGCGATTGGATGCTGAAATTTTCGCTACATGTAAAAATAACCAACTCGGAAAGGGTTAACCTGGTTCGGGAGCTTCACCGTGGTTATGATGTAAGTAAATTATTAAAGACAGAATATGGTAAAGCAGCCAAAGCTGAATTCCCTGAAATTGAATTCATTACCGATCCTGCATTTATCACCGTAAATTATAAAGGCGAAACCATTGATGGTTTTAACATCAGCATCAGGCATAATCCTTTTAAAGGTGAAGACGCTGGCAAAAATGTAAGTTTACTGGCGGCGCTTTGTCAGGATGGTTTATTGGGCCAAAAACCCAGGATTGTCCATGTAATCGAGGAGGCATCCATCAGCAAAAATAAAGCGCTTGCCCATACTGCTGTAAACTGGTTTAAACAATATCTTCACCTTTGCGTAGCACCAATTGTTGGCCTTTACCATAATTATGGGATGGCTTTCGAGTTTCATCAGCAAAATGTGTTACTCGAACTGGATAAGGATTTTTATCCTGCCAAATTTTATTTCAGGGATAACCAGGGTTATTTCTTTAGCGATGTAAAAGTGGAAGCATTACAAGCGGTTTATCCTGGAATTGCCGCAGAAAGCGGATCTATTGTTCCGAATGAATATATTATTCCTAAATTAACCTATTATCTGCTCATCAACAACATTTTAGGCGTAGTAAATGCCATTGCAAGTAATGGTTTGGCTGATGAAAAAACGTTGATCGATCTGGTTTACCTTGAATTTAAACAATTCGAAAACAGTGATACCACTGGCCTGGTCGATTATATCATCAACCGCCGCAGCTGGGAAGTAAAAGGTAATTTATTAACCAATCTTTGCAACATTGATGAAGCCAGTGCGCCCATTGATAATCCGGCCATTTACCGTGAGTTTCCAAATCCGCTGTCTAAATATTTTTTCTCCGAAAACCTGATCAAACCTAAAACCAATGAGGTATTGTACAGCAGGTTTTTCCCTAAAGAGAATGTAACGATCAACATCCGTCCGTTTAATATCGACCGCGATCTGGAAATGGTTCATGATTGGTTTAACCAGGAACATGCCAAGCCAATTTGGAAAATGGATGGCCCTATTACAGGTTTAGAGTTATTTTACAGAACATTATTGCCGAATGATGCCTCGCACAGTTTTATCGGCGAAATCAATGGCGAACCTACTTTTACCATAGAGCCTTACTGGCCAATGCGCGATGGTGTGGGGGCTTGCTACGAAGCTTTAACAACCGATTATGGAGCACATTTATTGATTGCCCCTACCGATAAGGACAAGAAATTCAGTTTTGAAACCGGTCAGGCCTTAATGGATTTCATTTTTGAACAACCAGAAGTGGGCAAATGTATCGGTGAAGCCGCAGTGGAAAGCCGTGCGATGCACATTTTTGTAACCAGATTGGGTTTCAAATTAGAAAAAGTGATCCAAATGCCTTATAAAATGGCCAATCTAACTTTCTGTTACCGCGATTGGTACTGGGATAAATTTCCCGAAGCCAAAGCTTATGCCATGATGAAAACAGCACAATTTGAAACGGAGGAGATATAATGCAGGAACAGAAAATATACGACATTGTTGGGATCGGAATTGGTCCCTTCAATTTAGGTTTGGCGGCTTTATGTGCCCCGATCAATAGCCTATCTACCTTGTTTTTAGACCAGGCGAACGAATTTAACTGGCATCCGGGCATGATGTTGAGCGATGCTACTTTACAGGTTCCTTTTATGGCCGATCTGGTTACCATGGCTGATCCGACCAGCCCGTACAGTTTTTTAAACTACTTAAAGCAAACCGATCGCCTTTATAAATTCTACATCAGGGAAGACTTTTTTGTATTGCGCAAAGAATATAATGCCTATTGTAAATGGGCAATTACGCACCTTCAAAACTGCCAATTCGGGCAAAAAGTGACTACCATAAATTATATTGATGGAATTTATCAGATCGAAAAGTTAGATCAGATAACTGGTAATATTGAAAACATTTTGGCTAAAAAAATAGTACTCGGAACGGGAACAGCGCCTAAAGTACCCGCTTTTGTTAATCCTACCGTTCATCAGCATGCGATACATTCTTCGGAGTATTTAAAGTTTAAGCAGACTTTATTAGAGCAAAAAACGGTTACGGTTATCGGCTCAGGACAAAGTGCAGCAGAAATTTTCTACGATCTGTTGCCTGAAACGGAAAATGGTTTAAAATTGAAATGGTTTACACGTCCGGATCGCTTTTTCCCAATGGAATATTCGAAATTAACCTTAGAACTCACTTCGCCAGAATATGTAGACCATTTTTACAATTTAAGCGATGCCAAACGTAAACAACTCTTAAGTAAACAGAATTCGTTGTTCAAGGGGATCAATTTCGAGCTGATTAACCAGATTTTCGATAAACTTTACGAGTTGAGTGTTGATGGCGAAAAAATCAACGCCGAATTGATGCCGAACTGCCAATTGAACAACCTAACGGTAAATAATGATGGAAGCTATCAGCTTGATTTTTACCATACCGAAAGTGAAAAGGATTTTACGGTTGATACAGATGCTGTGGTATTGGCTACAGGTTATAAATACAACGAACCTGGCTTTTTATCAGCCATTAACGACCGGATTGCACGCAATGCCGATGGACTTTTCCAGGTACACCGTAATTACGCCATTGACGTAAACGGAAACGAAATCTTTGTTCAAAACGCCGAACTGCATACGCACGGATTTGTGACGCCGGATTTGGGCATGGGTGCCTATCGCAATGCATCTATCATCAATGCTATTTTAGGTTTCGAAATCTATCCGGTAGAAAAACGGATTGCTTTCCAGCAATTTAGCGTAAATGGTGAGCAAGAGGAAGCTGAATTGGCTGATGCAGATTTACAATTGGCTGGTCGGGATTTGTAATCCAGACCATAGAGAACCGGAATTTAATACGGAGCACATTAGCTCCCGATTGCAAATCGGGACCAACATTTATTAACAAATTAAATACCATGAGTTACAACAATTTCAATCATATAAAACCATTAAAAAAAGAAGTTTGGGACAAGATAAACCTAAACTATATTGCAAAATCGATCGTGGAACTGATGCACGAAAAATTAGCAGAGCCAACACTTGTTAATACAGACGAAAATGGGGTTTTGGATTTCCGTCTGGCTACCGATAGTGAGGATATTTATTATACTTTCTCTGGTCAGCAGCGTGCTTTGGATTACCTGCATATCGACAAGCAGAGCATCAAAAAGTTCGTAAGCGGCGAAAGTGTGGCGGTAAACAATGCGCCTGCTTTTTATACTGAATTACAGCAAACTTTTGACATCAAACCCTTTACCCTTGCCCATTTCATCGAAGAAACGCTAAATACCTTATACGCTGATGCCTACATCCACGAAATAGGCAGGTTAACGGCTGATGAACTGGCCAATGCAGGTTACCAAACCATAGAACATCAAATGGATGGTCATCCATGGGCTACCATTAACAAAGGCCGCATCGGTTTTAACCACAGCGATCAGGGTAAATATGCACCAGAAGCAGCACGAAGAACACAATTGGCCTGGTTAGCGGTACACCGCTCAAGGGCACAATTCAAAAGTATCGAAAGCATTTCCCCGTTTTCTTTTTACAATGAAGAACTGAGTTTAAAACAAGTCCACGATTTTAACCAGGTTTTAATCCGGCAGGAATTAAAACCTGAGGATTATTTCTTTATCCCGGTTCATGAATGGCAGTGGAACAATAAAATTGTATTGCAGCTAGCACATGATATCGCTCATCAGTTAATTGTGCCAGTTGGTGTTGGGAATGATGAATACATGTGCCAAAACAGCATCCGTACTTTTTTTAATGTAAGTGAGCCTAAAAAGCATTACGTAAAAACGGCTATTTCGATCTTAAATACCTCAATTTTCAGGGGATTATCGCCTAAGAAACTGGCCATTGCGCCAAAAGTTACCCAATGGGCAAAAGATATGCTTCAGGGAGATGAATACCTGAAACAAACACGTGTTGTACTTTTGGGCGAAGTGGCTACAGTGGCTTACACCCATCCGCAGTACAGTGAAATTCCGGGATCTCCATACCAGTACCAGGAGTTTTTAGGTGCCATTTGGCGCGAAAGTGCAGAAAATTACTTGTTGGAAGGCGAAAATATCATGACGATGGCCAGTTTGCTATATGTAGATGATAATGGCAAAAGCATGGTACAGGCCCTGATCGAAAAATCGGGATTAGATGCTTCAACGTGGCTAAACGCTTATTTATCTGCCTACCTGAAACCGGTGCTGAGGATTTTCTATAAACATGCCTTTTTCTTTAGTCCACATGGTGAAAATACGATTTTGGTAATGAAAAACGGTGTTCCGGAGCGGATTATCATTAAAGATTTTGTGGAGGAAATTGTATTAACTGAAGAATCGAAAGCGAAATTACCTAATGATCTTGTTGATGTTTTGAGGGAAATTAATGACGAGTTGGCGCCATTATTCATTCTTTCTGGCATATTTGATGCCGTTTTCAGGTATCTGGGTAATATTTTCCATAGTTATGTCGGAATGGATGAAAAACAGTTCTGGCGCCAGGTGGCTGATGTAATTTTAGAATTTCAGCAGGAAAACCCTGAATTAGCTTCAAAATTCGAAAAATTCGACCTTTTTGTACCTGAATTTATCAGGGTATGCATTAACAGGGTAAGGTTGTTAACCCATGGTTACAGCGAAAGCACTGATGTTCCTGTTCCTGAATTGATTGGCACTTTGGTTAATCCTGCGGCAGAGGCTTTGAAAGAGGATGTTTTGGCTTAATTGAGATAAATCGTCATTGCGAGGCATGAAGCAATCTTAAAACTAGCGCTACTAACGAACGCATTAAGATTGCTTCGTCATATTCCTCTCCGAGAAGTCGGAGCAGGCACTCGTAACGACGCTCCCTTCCAACCAGAGTTGTCAACTTTCTAGCGAAAGCCTATAAAAGTTGACAACTCTTTTAAACTATAAAAATAGTTTATATCGATAAAATCATTATCTTGCTTTTAAATTCCTAAAGCATGAAAACATTATTATTTCTTTTTTTATCGACCTTTTTATTCGAAACACCAACGATTGAGAAAGACCGCGACCGTTGGAAACCTTATTATACGGATGCTGTACCTGCAAAAACAGCCGATCAATGGTATCTCCCATTTGATGTGGCTAACCGTAAAAAGGTAAATAACATCAAAATCATCAGCATTTTCGGCGATCACCGCGATAGTTATGTTAAGGGGCATATCCATACCGCCATTGATATCAATCCTGCTCAACCCAAAGCTAAACTGGTTAGTGTTTATGCCATGGCCAATGGAATAGTTTGCTCTGTACATCTGGGCGAAAATCAACGTACCGTGGTGGTTAAGCATAAACTGCCAAATGGTCAAACGATGTTTACTTCTTACAAACACCTTAAAGAGGTTTATGTAAGCAATGGTCAGGCGGTAGATCAAAATACAAAACTGGCGAGGTTGTTCACCCCACAGGAAAGTAAAAAATATGGTGGTGATTATCATCACCTTCATTTGGAAATCAGGAAGAAATTTGATGATTATGGCTGTGCAAGCTGGTTAACCTTTAATGATAAGCAACTGAACGATCGGTTTTATAACCCTCAGGGTTTTATTAAGGAACATATTAAATAAAGTTTTGGTTGGCGAACCACCAACCAATAGAAATGCGTGAAGCAACAACCGATTAGTCTCAGAGAAGTCAAGTTTGAATAGGCACTATGCCCAGTAAACTTGACTTCTCTTTTGAACCCACTAATAAAAATACCTGAAACTAAAACTCTTTTCGGCTTGTTGATTAAGAAGACGCTCGTAACTAAAATTGATTGTTATGTACGTAATCTTAGGTGCGGCTGGTCAGGTGGGATCAGCAATTGTAGATCATTTATTGGCCAAAAAACTACCAGTTAAAGCCCTTATACATAATCCCGAAAAAGCTTCTGAAATTAAAGCAAAAGGAACTGAAGTTGCTGTAGCCGATGCAATGGATTTAAACTCTTTAATCGATGCTTTTCAAGACGGAGATACGCTATTCGTCTTAACACCAGAAACCGGAAAGAGCAAAGATGTATTGGGCGAAACCAAAAGCATTCTCGAAAATTATAATCAGGCGATCCAGCAATCATCAATTAAAAAAATAGTGGGTTTATCATCTATTGGTGCGCAACATGATAAAGGAACGGGGAATTTGTTAATGTCGTACATGCTGGAACACGCTTTTAAAGACATTAATATTCCGCAGATATTCGTTCGGCCGGCCTATTATTACAGCAACTGGCTGGCACAACTGCCTGAAATTAAAAAAAGTGGTACACTTCCAACCTTTTACCCTGCTGATTTAGCCATACCCATGATTTCACCTATGGATGTAGCAGCATTTGTAGCCAATGTGCTGATAAAAGATGATGAATCTAAAATTTATGAGATCATTGGGCCCGAAAAGTTAAGTTCTGACGATGTAGCCGCAGCATTTGCCAGGGTATTGAGCAAAGATGTGAATGCAAAACAGATTGCACGTAAAGACTGGGACACGGTCCTGCAAAAAATAGGTTTTTCTCCAGATGCAAGGAAAAATTTTATCGAAATGACGGAAACTGTGGTAAATGGGAATACCGATCCTGAAAATAATGGGACAACGCTTGTGCGGCTAAAAACGGGTATTTATGAATACTTTGAAAAGGCACTTCAAGAAAAAGAACATACTAAATAATAATCTGAACCGGATAAGATCCACAAGAGATATTATTAATCGAATGCAGTTATTAAATTGCTGTCAATCTCCGTTTTGCATGGGTTCATCGCCATCTTTATGGCCCAAGGTTAAACCTATAATCAATACTATGGAGGTTAATATATAGAGCATGCGTTTAATTTATTGGTTAATTTAACCATAAACGAATGTTATAATAAAAACGCTACATCATTAGATTAAGACCTATGAGGTTTTTAAGCAATATGCTTATTTAACCTCATAGGTCTCCAGAGAAATTAAAATTTAATCTTCAAAGTACATTTTTTGCGGTTTTCGTCATTAGTCAACCCATCGGGTAGAGTGATCCGTAAACCTTTAGCGCTCTGCTTCCATTTGATATTAAATTCCTCATCTTCCATAAAAAGCTGCTTTACTTTTAAAATTGCTGTAGACAGGGATTTAACGATTAATTCGCCATGATTGAATTCTAAAAGTTCGATGTTAAGTTCGTCTGCTTCGCCTGAGTAGAAAATAATTGGGTTAACTTCGTAAATATGAAGCTGGTTACTGCTCTGCTCATCGGTTTTTAAAGCAATTTTTCTGCTTACTGCCATCTTTGATTGATTTGAGTTAATTTAAGAATGAGGTTTAATATACCGGTGGAAAATTATAAGGTCTCCATTTGTTGTTTTGTAAAGTTTATACTTTTTTTAAGCGGAAAACTTTGGTTTCGTGAGCAGTTACCTCACCGTTCCATTTGTTGTTTTTACCAATTAATTTGTGCTGCCATAAATCTTTAATTTCGTATTTATCGGCTAAACCCAGTTCCGCAAAATTTATTTTGGCATTTTGTGTGGAGCTTGATTTATTTAACACCGCAACGGCAAAATCGCCATTGGCCAACGGACGCACAAAAACATCCCATATATCGGTTTTAATTTTTCTTTCAGCCTGTTTACCTAAAGCATCCTGATTTAATGCAATGATTTCGGTGTTGGTAAAAATGGTTTTTGCTTCGTCGTCCATCTTACGGATATCGCAGCTGGCATATAATGGCGAATTCAGCATACTGTATAAACTCATTTGGCTTTGGTATTCGGCCTTTGTACAGCCATTACCATTAAAAGCTGATGACGGGCCTTTTGTGCCGTGCAAACCGGCTACCAACATATCGCCATCGTTCCACCTGCCCGGGCCAGAAAAGCTGGCCAATCCGGCTGTTTTATCAACCACGTTATAAATACCTACACCACCTTTACCTTCAATATCCATCCACTTATCCCTGATATCGTAAGTGGTACGCCAGCTTTGTCCGCCAACCTGTGCGCCCCAGTTCCAGGGTTCGCGCGGGCCCCATTCGCAAATACCGAAAACAATATCCCTACCTGATTTACGCAGTGCCTGAGCCATTGTACCATAACGTTTTTTAGCAGTTTCTACATCTTCAGGTGCATTGCAATAATCATATTTTAAGTAATCTACTCCCCATGAAGCAAAAGTTTTGGCATCTTGTTGCTCAAAATTTAAACTTGCAGTATATTGACCACAGGTTAACGGAGCGGCATCAGAATAGATCCCCAATTTCATACCTTTACTGTGCAGGTAATCGGCCAGAGCTTTAATACCCGAAGGAAATTTCTTCGGATCGGCAATGATGTTATTTTTATTATCACGACCGCCCTGCCAGCAATCATCTAAAAAGATATACTGATAACCTGCTTTCACCATTCCGCTGCCGACCATGGCATCGGCCATTTCTTTAATGTCCTTTTCGTTTGGATTTTCTGACATGATGTTCCAGCTCATCCAACCCATTGGCGGTGTGGCAGCTAAAATTTTTTCCTGCGCAAAGCTGATTTGAGCAAATAAAAATAGGGCAAAACAGATTTTGATAAATTTCATATTTTCTTTGATGAATAGTTCTTCAATTCTTAGGAGAATAGTCGTCATTCCCGCGCAGGCGGGAATCTTAACGCAACATATAGACCTGGCTAAAGCATTAAGATTCCCAATCGAGTTGGGAATGACGAACTATGTATGTTACTTAATCGGTTTGATGTAATAGCTATAGTGGTAATCTTTAAACGGGATCTGGTATTGTATCAGCGGCATTGAGCCCCAGCTGTCAATTCCCTGTACCCCCAGCTGCTGCAGATCCATGTGAACATAAATCTGGTTGCGTTTTACTAATTCTCCGGAGTGGTATTGTTTTTTCTCGGCTTCCGGATCAAGGTCTTCTACCGCATAAGGCAGTGCGTTAAAACTTAACAATTGATCGGCAAATTCGAAGCGCAAACCTTTACCTGCTTTATTGGTAAAATTTACCCAGCGTACTTCAGTTTTGTTGCCACTTTCCTGCGGACGGGCATAAGCAAAATACTGATCAGAAACCGTTGATTTGTAGGTACCAATTAACGAAGCTGTTTTACGGTCTATATAATTTTCGCCCGGACCACGGCCATACCATTGGATATTGCTGAAATCGTTTTTCAACTGCAGATCGTTACCAATACGCATTAAACTTTTGTAATTACCGGTTATGGCTTTAAATTGATTGCTTACTTTAATCGTTCCATCGGCAAGCACATTAAATTCTTGTGTAGTTTCAGCGTCGCCTTTCAATAAACTTGATTTAACGGTTAAGGTGAAACCATCGGCTGTTGAATTTACTGTAGATTTTATATTAGCGGCAGCATTATCCTGGTATATATTACGCCACATGCGTAATTTTGTATTTAAGCCTGCACCAATATCATTATCGGTAGGTGCACGGTAAAAGCCAGGTTGTGGGCCAGAGGCCAATAATTCTTGCCCTTTTGATAAATAACTGATTAATGTTCCTTTGGTTAAATCGAAAGTAATGGTAAAATCGCTTCCTTTAACTACTGCCCTATCGACTGTTTGTTCTACTTTTAAGGCTTTTTTGCCTGCAGCATAAACATTAGCTTTAGGGGTACCTGCCAAAGCAATTTGCTCGTAAGCAACTTCGTAACCTTTTTCTAAAAATGGCTCAGGTGTTTTTAAACGGTAGCGCACATTTAAAAAATATTCTTTGCCCGCGGCATAATTGGTTTTAAATGGTATGGTTAAGGTTTGCGATTGGCGTGGACCGATATTCAGATTGCTTACCACACCTGTCTGGATTACTTTTCCATCTTCTACCAGTTCCCAGTTTAGTTGTACGTTGCTGATATCTTTAAAGAAATAGCTGTTGTTTATATTGATCTGGTTGGTGCCGTTAAAGGTCGTTTTAATATACTGGTGCACTTTCTTAAGTTCTACCGCCATTGGCGTCATGCCGCGGTATGCGGTTACCACACCTTTCACACAGAAATCGTTATCACTGAAGTTCTCATCAACCGGTCCGCTTAACGGAAAATCGCCACCGTAAGCCATGATGCGTTTACCATTTTTAACGGTATCAATCGCCTGGTCGATCCATTCCCAAACAAAACCACCCTGAAGTTTCTGGTTATTTTCGATGGCATCCCAATACTCTTTAAAATTACCCAAACTATTGCCCATAATGTGTGCATATTCGCTCATGATAAATGGACGGGTTTCTTTTTCCTGTTTTGAATAACGTGGCAAATAATTTGGCGATGGGTATTGCGGAACGATCATATCGGTATTGAAATCGTTCTCTGCCCTTTCATACTGTACAGGGCGTAAATCTTTTGTTTTAAGCCATTGGTAAGCTTCGTAAAAGTTAACGCCATTACCTGCTTCGTTCCCTAAAGACCAGGTGATTACCGATGCATGATTTTTATCGCGCTCATACATTCTAGTAATGCGCTCCAGATGAGGGTTTCTCCATTGTTTATCGTTGGCAAATGTGGTTTCTAAACTGTAATAACGGCCATGTGATTCGATATTGGCTTCGTCTATCACGTATAAACCATATTCATCACAAAGTTCCATCCAATAAGGATCTGGCGGATAATGAGAATGACGAACTGCATTTACATTCAGCTTTTTCATCATTTCCATATCTTTTTCCATATCGGCATGAGTTAAGGTATGGCCCTGGGTGGCATTATGCTCGTGCCTGTTTACACCTTTTAAAAATACGCGTTTACCGTTAACCAGTAAATCGCTTCCTTTAATTTCAACAGAACGGAAACCTACACGCTGAGGGATCACTTCGATTATTTTATTGTTTTTATCTTTTAAAGTAATGTACAGGGTATATAGATAAGGAATTTCTGCCGACCAGGTTTTTACATTACTGACCTGCGTTTTAAAGGAAAGGTTGGTTTTATAATTACCCAGCACTTTTTGAAGTGTGGTTTCGTCTTTCCAAACTTTGTTTCCTTTTGCATCAACCAGATCAAGCGCTACATAAAAACTATCCGGACGGCTGTGGTTGGTGCGCTGATCTATTCTATAATTTTCTACAGCTAGATCAACATTTAATAATCCGCTGGTGTAAGTGGCATCGAGATTACCTATCACCTTGAAATCGCGGATATCCAGTTTTGGGGTAGAATAGAGATAAACTTCGCGTTCGATACCCGAGATGCGCCACATATCCTGGCATTCTAAATAACTGCCATCGCTCCACCTGTAAACCTGAAGTGCAATCGTATTTTCGCCGGGTTTAACAAATTTTGTGATATCAAATTCGGCAGCAAGCTTGCTATCTTCACTATAACCCACTTTTTTACCATTTACCCAAATGTAAAAGGCCGATTTAACAGCTCCTAAGTTGATAAATACCTGCCTTCCATCCCAATTGGCCGGAATGTTGATCTTTTTACGGTAAGAACCTACGGGATTATTGTCTGCCGGAATATCAAAAGGTGGATTCATTTTGGCTCCGGTTAATTGCCGGCCAGCAAATTCGTAAGGCTGGTTTACGTAAATTGGTAATCCGTAGCCGTTCACTTCCCAGTTGGCCGGAACTTTAAAATTATCCCAGGTTTTATCGTCGAAATCTACTTTATAAAAATCTGTTGGTCTTTTGTGGGGATCTTTTACCCAGTTAAATTTCCAGGCACCATTTAAGGATAAAAAATAGGCGGATTTTTCTTTCGCTCGTTTAGCAGCCAGCTCCTGATTTTCGAAAGCAAAGGCCGATGCGCGCATGGGTAAACGGTTTACCGAAACCACTTCTGGAGTCTGCAGTTCGGAAGGCAGATCCTGCGCGATGATCTGCCCGGCAATAAATAATAATGTAAATAAAATGGTTAATTTCTTTTTCATTTTGTATGTTAAAATTGGTCTTGTGGAACCAAATTACTGATGATTAGTTTATGGTGATGAAATTGTTTCTGCGCAAACGTTTGAGTTTTAAAGATGTTACGGAGCTGTTAATTTGTAAGCATGAAATGGATAAAAGAGAGTTGTTGGTTTTACGATTGATTAGTTAGTAGCAGTTTTAACATTAAGAAGTTAAGAAAATTAAGTTCTATGGGCTAGGATTAAATTTACAGCATAAAGTTATCACTCTTAAAACAGAAAAAACCCTTTGCCACCTCCGGCGGCAAGGGTTTCACTAACTAAACTAACTACTATTTTAAAAATTCTAATTCGAAGTTTTTCAGGTAAGGTTTACCATCAAAACCGAAATCAGGAAGGATATTAATCTTCATCCAATATAACGCTAAGGCAGATACATCACTTACTGTAGATGGAATAGATAATGATGAAGTTACTGGCTCTGCTGTTGTTCCCGGAGGATAAGCATTACCTAAATTAGCCCAACTATATACACCAGAAAGCGACATATTATAACCCACCGGGGCTTTATTGAAAAATGTGCCTTCTGTTCCTTCATCCATTGGCCAAAAGCCTACCAAATTGTTATAATTAGGGTGTTTGGTAATGTCTTTAAGGCCAACATTACTTTTTATCGTTGCTTCATTTAACGCAGTATTAAAATAAGCTAAATTAGCGCCATAAAACGATGTAGGGGTATCATTATCTCCAGGTCTGTGGCCTACTCTAAATGCCTCAGTTGTGCTTAAACTCTTTCTGGCAATAATGTTTGTTGCAGTTGCATTTTGGCGTTTACCATCTATATACATAATTAGGTTTCGGGTAGTAGAATTAATATACTCAACAGTCATTGTTAAAGTATGCCAATCTGTACCAGGAGCGTCTGTTGATGATGTTTCCGATTTACCAGATCCACCATTCAAACTCCCGCCTACAGTTACAACCCACTTACCTCCAGGATAATACGCCCATTGCCAGCCAGTAATTACCTGACTACTAAGATTAGTACTCTTGCTAAAAAAGCTTGAGTATCCACTTGGAATAGCATTAAATTTTACATCCATTTGAACGGTAAAACTATTAGTTTCACCGGCATCGTAAAGATTATTGTCGTTACTTAAAGTAGCCCTACCCGTACCATTATTAAAAAGTACTGGATTGAAACCTGATTTTTTTAACTCAAATGCTTTAAAAGAAGGGTTGTAAACCAAGGTAAAGCCATTAGTTGGGTTTGCACTGCTACCACCATGATTACTGGTTACTATGACCAGCCAATCTTCGTTTGCATAATTTTTTCTTGCTTTTAAAGCGGTTAAAATGTTACCAACATATTCATCGGCTTTTACAATGGCATTTTTATAGTTGGCATTGGCAGCTACATAACCTCCGTTAGCGCCAGCGGATTCAACTTCTCTAAAGTTTACAAATATGGTTCCCAAACCGGTTTGGCTATTTAGAATGCTCACCGTACTGTCTTTAACAGCGATATCATTTGCCACAACAGGTGCAAAATCTGCATTTTTCATATAATTCCGCAAATTAGCCCATGGGGTAACGAAAGCCGTTTTTACCGATTTATATTGTGTAATATAATCAAATACGTTACGGTAAGATACAATGGTGGCATGCTCATCTACACCAGAACCTGATGCACGTTCGAAATTATCAGTACTAATCTGGTGTTTCACAAAACTGGTACCGGTTAACATCGATACCCATCCTGCTGCATCAGAAGCTGTTTTTAAAGTACTATAAGAATATTTAGCATTCTTCTGCAGGGTTGTAATATTGGTTGGCGCAACAGTTTGTAATTCTGAACCGGTTAATCCATCAATACTGATGACCAAAATTTTGCGTTGCCCGGCAGAGAGTGGTTTCAGGTCTTCGTAAATTGCTGGTGGATTAGCATATTTTTTACAGGCTGAGAAACAAAGTGGAATAAACAATGCAAAAGCAGTGTAATATTTATATTTATTTAAAATCTTCATTTTCGTTAAATTAGAGGTTATTTAATTACGCCCAACTCAGCCATAGCTGCATAAGGGAATGAGGCCACAGGTGTATTCCAGCCATCTTTCAGTATAACTTTAAAAAACTTATTAAATACTGGTCCATTAGGAAATGTGAACTCATAACGTGCAAATGCATTTGGGATTTGTGTTGTACCCACACTTGTAAAATTAACATTATCACTACTCACTAATATTTCTATATTTTTTACCCGTTGAGCAGTAGAATTTCGCGGAACGAAATACATTCCTTTAACAGACATTCTTTTGTTTTCGCTATATACAAGCGTATATGGATAGCCTTGTGCCGTAGTTGGTGCAGGGCTATACTGAGAATGCCAATATGTTGCTGTATTGTTATCAAGCATGGCTGCAGGACTACCTTCGTTAGACTGATTGGAACTTACTGTTACACTTGGTGCAAAAGAAATTACCGAAGTACCACCTGTTTTATTCAAAGGATTAAAAGTCCAAACCTGATTCGCTAAAATTGGATATTTAGCTGAAACTTTGGCCACAACAGCATCACTTATAGAAATTCCCCAAGCATCAAAAAATGGCGCCAGATCTATTTTAGTATAATCAGATAGCTTTTCATAAACAAAATTATGCTTATTGATATCATTCGTATTTAAACGATCAGCATGGCGGGCCTGCGTATATAAATAAGTCATTGCGCCGTAACCATACTTTTCAAAAATCTGTACGAAAGGCGTCATCTTCATAAAAGGCGCTTCATCCACGGTATTCATTGCAGCATCTGTATCAAAGTTTTTGGTTCCTGTACCACTTGCATAAGTAATCGCCTTAGGAAAACCACTGGAAACTGCAGGGTGTAGAATATTGTAGTTGGCACCAATCCTGTTGGCCACTTTAAAGCTAAACAGGTTGTTGGTGGTTTCGCCCAAAGTACTCCAGCTCCATACATTTGCCTGTTGACAGTTATGTCCAAACTCGTGATAGGTACCCCATTGGCCCGAACTGGTAGAGATTGAATTTAAGCTGGTAAAACTGGCAAACCAATACGAATCGTTTAAGCCAACAAAAGGAAAACCAGAGTGACCATAGCCTAAACTAAGCTGAATATCGAGTACTCCGCGCCACTGACTTTGAGGGCTACGGTCTCTAATATCGGCAGCATTATCTGATAAACCCATCCAGGCATTATAATCCAGGTCGAAAACATCGTTCCACTTGCTAAATACTGCTGTTGGATTGGTGAAAGGCTCGCTTGAATTAAATGTAGCCATTACCTTATCCCTTGGAATGGTGAAAATAACACTTTTAGCCCTTAGCTCTAACCAGGGCACTTGTGAGGCCTTAACTTTCGCTACCCAATCGGCATCACTGATTTGGCCTAAAATAAAATCGGGCGATACCACAGCACCCGTAATGGTAAAGGTAACCGGATTAGCATAAGCGAAAGTAGCCAAAATGTAAATATGACCGCCGTAAAGGTTACGGATATAATTTATCCCGGCAACCAGTTTTTTTCTGTTATATATCACCGGATCGCGCAGCAGTGGAAATTTACCAGCCAGGTTATCGGTATGTGCACCAATCTGTACGGTTAAACCGTCAACCCCTGCCGGAACCACAAGTTTGATCAGCTCACCCGGAGCAGCATAGTAACCTGTACTGTATTGTGGCGACGGCGCTTCTGAAATTCTTAAGTTTTGTGCAGTTTGATCGGTAAAGTTAAGGTTAAGTGTAAACTGAGTCTCTTTTACCCTGGGTTCTGTTTGATCTACCAAACCGGGAAATACCCTTGCCTTGGCATACATCGACTTATCGATCAGTTTCATATTGGTATCGATGCTTCCTTCGGCTACATTCTGCGAATCATCGGGATAACCATCCGGAACTTCATAGCCATATTTTTTACAGGCAGTAAATGCCACCAAAATAGACAGGCCAAATATTTTAGTTAATTGATTAAATTTCATTTTATCAATATTTAAAGTTAATTAGTTGGTAATGATACAGTTGGAATATATAACCTGCCTGTTAAACCCCATTGAGGTGAAACAGCAATATTTAACCAATTGTAAATAAGTAGTGGAATATCGACACCATTAGGTACAGAGAGGTATGCTGCTGGAGAAATATCAGGCGAGATATTTGGCGAAATTTCTTCAAAACCAGCAAATGTTACATTACTGCTGTAAGTAAAATTGTTTCCTTTACCCGATTGATCCAACATCGTGGTTCCGCTTGTTTCATTTCCTGGCCAGAAACCTAGTAAATTGTTATAAAACGGCGTACTCGGTTTAATCTGCGTTCTCATGATGGCGGCTACATCAGTTGCAGACATGTTTACGTTAAACAAGGCTACGTCTCTGATTAAAAGATTGGTTTGTGTATCGCCATTGGTACCTACATCGCCACCTAACCGAAGCGGAATGTTGTTATCTATATTTCTTCCGTTTATAGATCCTGAATATCTGGTTAGCCCATCAACATACAAAGTAAGTGTTCTTACACCGTTTAACAGGCCAATGGTAAAGGCTACAGTGTGCCAGCGTCCATCGCGGATATCAATACCAAAACCCGGACGTGGAGTACCACCCCAATCTAACTGTGCGGAGTTTGCGCCGAACAAAAAGCCCCATCCGGTAGATGAAACGGAGTTAAAAGCATTTCTTTTTGCCAAAAACATTGGGTAATAATTTGCTTGCCCGTAATCATCCCTAAATTTGAACATAAAGGTAAAATCGCCTGTGGTACCAAAATTGCCAATCGCGGTATTATTTTGAATAGCGGTAACATTAGAATTGGTTGTTGCAATAAAACGTGGACCTGTGCCTACGAATGGATAGCTATTGGGGTCTGGCTGTGAAATCAATACCGACGAAAAACGGGGGTTATAAAAAGCGATGTATGCATTTCGTGAAGCATCGTTAAAAATATTTGTACCTGGAGCACCGCCTGATGGGCCACCACCTTTATTTGAAGCAATTACCACCAACCAGTTCTCTCCTGAATATCCTTTTCTGGCTTTTAGCGCAGTTAGTATTTCGCCAATGTAACCATCTATGCTTTTTATAGCGGCCGCATAAGCAGGTGTTGCAGCGGTATAGCCATTAGCTGCTCCGGCAGTTTCAGCGCTGTGAAACTGTGCCACTACCATTGATGGATTATTGCTGGTTAACTCGGTAACTACTCCGCTTTTTACGGCAGCATCGTCTGCAACATTTTGTTTTACAGTTGCATCGCCAGCCAGTTTATCATTAAAAACGGTTGTTGAGGCGATTGAAACCGTTCTGGCATTATTGAGCGAACTTTTAATCCTCGTAAAAACCGTAGGGGTAGTTTGCAGGTTTAAACCCGAAAAATCTTCGCTGGTTACATTGTGTTTGGTATAATCGTAACCGGTTAGCATGGTTGTCCAGGCCGAAGCATTGGTAATCACATTATATTTATTATCAGCCAAACCTTCGTAAGTATAGGTGGCTTTGGCATTAATCTGAGCCAGATTGGTGGGCGCCAATGCTTTTATTGCGGCACCAGTTACACCATCCAAAACGATATAAAGTACCTTTTTACCGGCACCTAAACCTAGCGTATCGTTTCTGAAATTTTGTGGCAATGTATTTTCAAAATCCTTATTACACCCGTTGGCCATAAGGAATAGCCCAAATACCAGGCAAAAGCCCAGGTATTTAAAGGTTGCTGTTAATGTAAATCCTTTTTTCATCTCTTTTATGTTTGAAACTATACTGATCAATTGGCAAAATTTAGGCGTATGATATTGTGTGGTAAGGTGCCGTTAAAGCGAAGGATATCGCCCACTAAAATCACCTGCGTACCTGTAGCAACTGAGGTTTCTACCATATCGTAAATTGCCCCCTGAAATCCACCGGTATTGTTATACCCTACTGCTAGCTGCCCGTTGGCTTCTAAAACCATAAAACCCTGGCGCAGGTAATCGCCATATTTATTAAAAGAGCCGCTTACAATAATTTTCCCATTGTTAAGCTGCCCCACAAAATTGGTAATGCCCCCGGTAATGGGCTGACCTGTAAAGGTTGTTACATTAGAGCCATCAGCATTTAACAGGTTAATACCTGATGCTGCTTTACCATTAAAACTAGTGAAAGTACCTCCCACTACAATTTTGTTGGTAGTAGCATTGAACCTTATCGAAATGATATCGCTATTGGCACCAGAACCTGCATTAAAACTGTTATCTACACTACCATCAAGGTTTAACCTTACAATTTTATTGGCCTGCGTACCATTAAACGTACTAAATGTACCCACCAGGATCAGCTTTCCATCGCTTTGCATCATGGCATCTAAAATAATTCCGTTAGCACCTATTGCACTTTGACGGGTAGATTTATTGTAGTGGAATGTCGAATCCATGGTGCCATCCATATTTACCCTTACTACCTGGCGCATACGTGTATAGTCGTACACTTTTTCATCATAGCTGGAGTTTGGCAAATACATGCGTTTGTAGTTATTAAAGTTACCTACCAGATAAACCTGCTCATTAAATACAAAGGTTTTTCTAACCAAGCCATCAACACCGGCATTAAATGCGGCAACGGTATCGCCATTTTTATAGGTCTCCTGAGGTTTAGGATTAATTACATCCCTGAGGATCAAACTATCCAATGTACCATTGGTATTTAAGCGGGCCACATTGTTTAAGGTTTGACGGTTGATGCGGGTAGAGTTAAAACTGGTAAAACTACCAGCGATGATGTATTTACCAGCCTGCGATCCGGTTGGGATGCGCGTAATAGAATAGATTGACTTATCGGCACCACCTGCTCCTTTCCCAAAATTAACGCCACTGGTGGAGTAAGCTCCACTTCCTAAAATCTGTGCAATGCCTCCGATGGGCAACTTTTCAGTTCCATTTAATTCAAAATCATTAAAGGCACCTCCCAGAAAATAGTTACCCCCGGGTAAAGCCTCAATATCGAATATGGTACTTGGGCTAAAGCCATTGTTGCTGCTATTTGTTGCACCATTAATCACTTTCCAGCTGGCATCAACACTTACTTTGCCTCCCACTTTAACAATCGGACCGAAAAAACTTTGTCCCTGTGAAGTAATCCACATACTGCCTGTACTGGCCGTTAAAGGAACTTTGAAAGTTAAAGTACTATCATTGGTAGATGCAGTAACTACTTCGGCTTCTATTTCGTTTACATATACTTTAAAATCGTTGATGTATTTACTCAGGCCTTTTACCCTTACTGTTAAAACATCTCCTGCATTTACCACATCTGGTTCAATTGTTTTGGAAACGAAGGTGAGATCCAATGGCTTCTTACCTCCGGCATAAGGATCCTGGCCGAGGCCCTTTTCCTTTTGGCAAGAAACTAAAGCTGTTGTTAAGCCTATTGCCCCGAACAAAAACAGCTTAAATTTATATTTTATGTTATTTAACATTTTATTCAATTTATGGATGAGATAATAGGGCTATTTTGTTGGTGGATTAATACCCGCGGATATGGCCTGCTCGATAAAAACATTGGTGTTAAAGCCGAAATTATGCCTGATCTTGGTTAGCACATGCAAAACGCCATTGGTGGGCTGAATATCTGAGGTAGCAATCGGAATGTTGATCAATGATACCTGAGGATTAGACAGATCGGGAATATAGGCAAGATACAATTGGCGGTAACCAGCATAAGCTACCCTCGAAAGTTCTTCGCCTTTATCGCTATACACCACTGCATCATTAAAAACCACCCCAATATTCATAATCCTGCCACTATAAGAGGTGTAACCCTGACCAGGAAAAGCGAGGTAAGATAAAGTATCACGCTGAGGATAATCTTTTAAGCGGTTGCTACCTTTAAATATATATTGTGATAATATATTCTTCCATACTTCAGGTTTAATCTGCGATAATTGAGAAACGGTATCTTTACCAGTAACCCTTAATCTTACATTTAAGCCCTTAATGGATTTAAAAATCGAACCGCTTGGCGGTGCAAAAAATGTAATGTTCTCTTTGCTGATCACATCGGCCAAACCGGCCAGTTTAATTACCGTTAGGGTTGAATCGAAAAATGGTTTCTTTTCTTCCATGTACTGCATAATATTGCCATTATACTTTGCTTCATGTACGCCCGTTTCCATATAGTATTTTTTACAGCCGGTTAAAACTGATAATACGCAGATTACTAAAAACAGCAGTGTTTTATAATTCTTTTTCATCATCATATCTATTAGTTCCAAAAATTATTACCAATTAAACCTGGGTTTGCACTACGCTCGGCAGCAGTAATGGTAAGCGGCCATGTCCATGCACCTGCATTGAGGTTAGCTACCGATATAGGCGCATTGGTGAAATCGGAATTCAGTACCCTCTTTGTTCTTACCAGATCGAAAAAGAACTGCCCTTCGCCAATTAGCTCCCTGCACCTTTCTTTATAAATCTCATCTTTTAAATCCTGTCCGCTTTGCGTAATCATTGGTGCATTGGCGGCTACGGTTACCCTGTTTGCAAAATCTCTCGCGCCGCTTTCGTCGCCAAGCTCTGCAAGTGCTTCAGCAGTTAACAAATAGCAATCAGGTAACCTGAAAATGATGGCACTATCATCACTTGTGATGGATATGGCACTACCCGATCCGGTTGAATAAATATTTGCAAATTTTTTGAACTGGAAAGCTCCCCCCTGAGCATCATAGTTTTCAAACCAGGTAGTTATCCTTGCATCTGCAGATCCCGGAGGATAAAGTTTACGGATATATTCGGTTGAATAAGCTATAGAACTTTGCGTTTTGGTTACATTGCCCTGATATGGGTAATGTGATAAGTAAAATGACATACTTGCAGGCAAAGAAAATCCTTCTCCATAATTAAAATCCTGTAAAATACCGAACAGATTTTCAGAACTTCTCCCTTTAAAAATTTTAAGGGTGTTGGCAGGGGTAATGGGCAATATCTTATAGTTACTATAAGTATCCAATTCGGCAGATAGTGTTTTTACCGCATCGTAGTATTTGGTTTTAACCGCGGTATCCCATGCTGCAGCCCACATGTTTAAATGCATTAGCAGCGCCACTGCCGATGCTCTTGTAGGTCTGAAACCATTGGATGTGGCATCGTTATAGAAAGTTGGCAGATCATTTTTTGCTGCAGTCATATCTGCAATACATTTATTCATTACCGTTACTTGCGATATTCTGCCAAGTGGAGTACTGTGGTAAGCATCTGTATAATAAATGGCATCGCCAAATAACTTACAGATAAACATGTAGCTCAGGTTGCGCAAAAAAACAGCCTCTGCTTTATAGCGTTTTTTATCAGCATCGGGCAAACTTGATGAAGGCACTTTATCAACTTCAAAGTACAAGATATTAGCCGCAGCCACTACATCGTACCATTCTTTCCAGCTCATGATGTTTTTCATCATGCCATTAAACCTTCCTGAACTGGCAACCAGGAATTTCATATTGTTACCTGTAAGTGCAAGAAAAGTATTTCCGCCATCGTTACTTAAGCTCCCTATAGCAACCTTATTGCCCCTCATTTCTAATGCAGGGAAGAATGCGCGGTCATCCTCATTAAAAAAGGTTGGTGTACCTGCCACTTTTGATTTTAACCGTGAGTAAATTCCGTTTGTAAATCCCTCTACATCTTCACGTGTTTTCCAAAAGTTATTTCCACTCTGTGCTTCAATTGGTGTTACGTTTAGAAATTTTTTGCAGCCAAAGGCAGTAAAAACCAGTGCAGCAATCAGAATTATGTATTTTGTATTTTTCATCTGTCTAATTTTTAAAACTCAATGTTTAAACCTAATGTAAACTGCTTTGGAGAAGGATAACCCCCTGAGTCATCTCTACCTAAACTGGTCACATTTTCAGGGTTTGGCCCGGAGTAACGTGTGATAAAACCAAGGTTTGCCGCAGTAACATTGATACTTACCCTGTTCATTCCAAACCTGCTGGTAAATTTCTTATCAAAGATGTAATACACTTTAATTGAGTTTAACTTGAAGTAAGAGCCATCTTCCTGAAATACCGTTTGGTTTAACCTGAAAGGATCGATAATACGTGCACGCACAAAATCTAAAGGATTGGCATAAGTTGCATTCTGGCCAGGTGCACTCCAATAGTTCAGCTGATCCAGAGGTACCAAACTGCCTAATTGCTGGAAATTGGTATAGTTCTGTAATTGCTTACCTAATGGATTATTAATAATATCGCGAACCAGGGTAAAGGAGGTGTTCACCTCTATACTCCAGTTTTTCCATTGCAGGTAGGAATAAAAGCCTCCTGTTATCTGTGGCTGAGAATTACCAGCAATCACCCTGTCATTACCATCAAGTACATAATTTCCATCCAGATCGGTAAAAACAGGATCTCCTGCCTTAAAATAATTCAAACGGCCGGTACCTCCTACGCGGTAAGGCAAACCTGTATTCGGATCAACCGGTACCTGTGCATTGGTAGAATAAACTCCTTTTGTATTGTATAGGTAGTTAGATAATGAGTTGGTACCTAAGCGATAATAAGTGTCTTGTTGTAAGGCTTTATCATAATAAATAAAATCTCTCAAATTATCAGGCAATTGTGCTAAAATTTCTCTGTTTATCGCTAAGTTTCCTGATATTGTCCACTTAAATGGGCTTGTAGGATTTAATGGGCGGGCGGTTGTTTGAAATTCCCATCCGTAATTTACGTTACTGATTTCGTTAGAGGCAACTGTTTCGAATGAGTTGGCACTTGAAATATCCTTATACCTGAAAATATTATCATTTTGTTTGTAATAGGTATCAAAAACGAATGAAAAACGGTTTTGGAACAAGCTAAAATCAACACCGGCATTATAAGTGGTAGCTCTTGTAGGTTGTAAATCTAAATTTGGCAACCTTTTTAAATCTAATATGATAGAATTGGAATTATTATAACGGTTCCCTCCCACATATTTACCATAGGCATCAAAAACTCCACCTACCGGCTGTATGTTAGAGCCATAACTTAAACGGATGTCGGCATAATCGACCCATTTAATGTTCTGCAAAAACCTTTCTTTATTAAAGTTCCACTTTAAGGCAAAAGATGGATTGGCAACATAACGGGCATTTTCTCCATTGGCCGAGTTGGCATCTAAGCGATAGTTAAAATCCAATACATATTTTTGCTTATAGTTATAAGAAAATGCACCTGCAAAGGCCACACTCCTGGCGTCGTTATAATCAATGGTTCCGCCTAAAGATGTCAGGTAATCGGTCATATTGGTTAAAGGACCTCTTAACTGATCATTCACACCTCTTTCGTTCAGTATGGCGTCGGCTTTAAAAAAGCTCGAGTTGATCTCCGTAAAGGCAAAAAGGTTAAAGGTGTGCGTATCTTCTCCTGCAGCATCTTTTAAACCATATACATAAGAGAACTGGTTACGGTTATATAACTTAGTGGCGCGATCGTTATAAGTATAATATTTCGATTGATTTCCATTTAACGCCGCCGGCGAAAAATTATCTTTAGTACCGGTGCTATTGGTATAGTTTAAGAAAGTAGCGATCCTAAAATTCTTAAAAAGCTCGTATTCTGCATTGATGGTTGCAAAAGTTTGTAATGATTTATTATCATTATCGGTTTGCAGCTGTGCCAGTACCCCACTTTGCGATGAGAATAGTGATGGTGAAGGCAATAGGCTTGAGGCCTGGCCAGTGGTGGCTAAACCACTATTTAAGAAACCGTTGCCGCTGCCGACCTGTTGTTTTTGGATTGAATTTTGCAATTGACCATATAACTTAAATTTAGGTGTAGGATTGTATTGCATATTCATGTTAAGGTTATACCTCGAATAACCTGTATTCTCCTGGATTCCCGTCTCATCATAGGCACCTAAACCTACTTTATAGTTAAATGCTACATCACCGCCCGAAATGCTTACATTATGGGTTTGATTGAAAGTGTTTCTGTAAAAATAGGATTGCCAGTCGGTCGAATTATTATAGTATGCATTTAAACTATCTGCTAAAATGGGACTATCATTGATCCCATCTACTGCATGATTATAACTGGTATCATTCTGCAAAATCTGATTAATTCGTAACAGCCGTTCACCTTTACCTCCAATAACACTGCGCAATTGAGGAACCATTGAAAAGAAGGATGCACCTGTATAACGGACTACCGGAACTTTAGAATTACCGCGTTTGGTGGTTACTAAAATAACCCCATAAGCACCCCTCGATCCGTATAAGGAAGTAGCAGCCGCATCTTTTAATGTCGTAATATCTTCAATATCTTCTGGTGGAATCTGAGAAATAGGTGATACACCCGGACCTGCCTGTTGAAAGCCGTACGAATAATTGGTGTTGTCATCAACAGGTACCCCATCAATTACAAACAGTGGTGAAGTTGGGGTTAAGAAACTCGAACTTCCTGAACCCGATACGTTTATGTTTGAGATACCACGTAGGGTAATAGAACCCCTGAAACCCGGCGCACCAGTATTATTCTGAATGTTAAGCCCGGCAACTTTACCTTGTAAAAGCGACATGATATCACTTGCAGGCTGCCCCTGGATATCTTTACCCGAAATAGTCACGGTAGAACCTGTAGTTAAAGTCCTTGTTTTAGTTTGATAACCAGCGGTAACCGTAACCTCTTTAAGGGTAGCGTTATCGCCCTGTAAAGTAAGGTTAATGGTGGTTCTTCCGTTTACCTTGATGATTTGGGTGACATAACTTAAATATTTAAAGGTAATTTCTGCATTTGATGCTACGGTAACCCTGTAACGGCCATCGCCGTCGGTTTGACCTAAAACCCTGCCTGCGCTTAAAATACTTACGCCGGGCATGGTTTCTTTCTTTTTCGATTCGCCATCATAAACCGTACCTGTAACCGCAATTTGCTGTTGTGCCAAGGCGAGATTTTGCAAACCAAAAATCAATAAAATTACTATGCTGTAAAAATACTTCATTGGAAATATGTTTTGTTTGGATTTAGTTTGTTTCATCAGTCGTTATCAAATTTTGGTCGGTCGTTCTTGAACTGAAAGATAATTTCCCAATCCCCCTCCTCGTAGATCTTGAAATTTAGGGCGAGATAACAATGGAGCAAGGCCGCGCCAAATGCCTGCCTGTCGAACCTGAATACAACCCTTGCTGCGCCACCATCGGTTGTGGTGTATTTGGTAGGATATGCGGTTAAGGGAATAGGGTAAGCCACGTCAAACTTCACTTTGGTGGCATCTTTTACCATATTGAAACCATGTACCAAATTGCCCCAATCGGTTAAAGCGAACTTATTCGGATCGATAACCTGCGCCAGCGTATCTATAAATTTGAAACTGATGCTATGACCTGAATAGCCTGGTAAACCTTTTGGCAGTTTATTAAACACCACGGCTACATCATTCGATGATAAGAACTGATTGGTTCTTGTACCGGTAATAAATAAACCTGCCGGACTAACAGAGGTTGATGTTCCCTGCCCTGTAACCGGATCAAGTGGTGATGGCTCATAAGGACGTTCGCGCAGTGGGCTAAGGCGGAAATTCTGAAAATATTTCCTCCCACCAGTGTTCGACATTTCTACATCAAAAACATAACCCGAATCTGGTTGCGCTTTAATCATGTTCGAATTGGCTTCTGCCCACATTAAAAATTCACCGGAATGCGGACGTACTTCAAATAAAGGGTGGTTTTCGATTACGCGTTTGGCCTCAATTTCGGCCAGCGTTTTTTCGGTACCATCATAAGCTGTTTTCCATACTTTAACAGGATAAAGTTTGGTGAGTTCGGGAGCAGGCTCGCCACCAAAAGTGCGCATATTCACAATTTTAAAATCCAAAGGCCTGCTTGAATTGCCGTAGGTAAAATTGTTGGTAAATAAGGTATTTCTACCCAATGTGGGCTGATATAGAAACTGTGTGTACTGGCTATCATTGGCAATAGACAACCTGTTATCCGGTAAATTTTTCTTACACGATACCAATACGAGCATCATGCCTGTTAGCATTATAGCTACACTAAGAAAGTATTTTTTAGTTTTCATCTTCATAAGGCTATTGGTCTAATCTGTATGTAAATTCATCAAACCCAAAATTGTGCAGCGGGGTTAAAATGTTTATGGTTGCATTATTGGTTTTAATGTTAATGGCATTGGTATTGGTAGTTACCCAGTTGAGCCTGATGGTTGAACCATACATATCGCTATATTCGAGTGTAGTAGCACCTCCACCTACAAAACCAGAGGCATCTGCCTGTAGCGCTTTAACATGCATAGGATAATTAGAAGCTACTGTAGTTACCGAAATTCCATCAACCGTACTGGCATAAACAGAAGAAGTTAAATTGCCCCTTACAATATATTTTGAAAGCATAAAGGCCAGTTCCAACGGATCTGCAGTGCTTAAATAAATAGGTGTTTTTCCTTCCGCTTTTCTGGTTTGGTTCAAATATTTAACCGATGCTGCAAAATTTTCATTTACCGGTGCAAACAGGGTTACTTTCTGATTGGTTAAAGAATCCTTTAAAAAAGGAAAACGGTCCAATACCAAAAGCAGCGAATCAAAAGTGTTTGGTTTCGATCTCAAATAATCCACTGCGGTTCCTTTATAAGTTTGTACCGTATTGGTATAATCGTAATAAGGAGAATCGCTTTTTTTGCAGGCACTTAAATAAATACCCATTACGGCTATCAGCAACAATAGGCTATGCTTATATAATTTCTTTTTCATGATCTTTCGGATTGATTATTGCCAGTATGGATTTTGGGTAACCGACGGATTTGCATTGATTACATCTTGAGAAACCGGCCAGTAAATACCACCTGCACGCTCAAACTGTGTGAATGTAAGCGGCACGCCGTTTTTCTTAATAAAGGTGCCCGTAGCATTTTTAAGTCTATTGTAACGTACAATGTCGTACCATCTCCAGCCTTCGCCCATTAATTCTCTTCTGCGTTCTTCAAATATGGCATTAACCAAATCTTTGCCCGATGCAGGGTCGTAAGTAACCGTCCCTCTTAAATTCGCTGCTTTATTTAGTGCCGAAATGGCTTCATCGCGTTGGCCCAATACCGCACAGGCTTCAGCCCTGAGTAAGGTAATCTCCTCTATACGGCTAAACAGCATGGTTGAACTAAAAAGGGTTAAATTACCAGAAGTTTGAGCCGTGTAAATCACTTTTATTTTGTTAAAAATGGGCTGCTCAGAAGGGAAGTTGTAAAAATAATTTGTACGGTATAAGCCTGTAGCAGGGTTAACGCTAAACCTTAAATCTCCGGGATCAGTAAATATTTTAAGGATACTATCTTTTGGCACAAACATCTCAGGTTGTGTTTTTGGGATAAACGGCGATGCCAGGGTTAACTGCTCAATATGGCCGTTTGCTGTTGATAAACCATTACCTGCCTCGAATGGGAAGCCAACCAATACCGTTGCACGTTTAAAAGCAAATGGACTATAGTAGTTTACGTTCTCCGTTAGGGCGTCCATATCCAAATAAACAATCCCGTTAGAACCGCTACCGTTAGATTTGGTGTAGTTATCCAATACAAATTTGGAATAGGTAGCTGCATCCAGGTAATTGCCCTGCCAGGCCGCAATGTGGGCCAAAATAATATAGGCTGATAAGCGGGTAAAAATATTACCGTTCCAGCTTGCCCAGCCTGCGCCATAATAAAGGCCAGGTAAAATAGGGTCATCGCCGCCATATTTAAAAGGTACTACCTGCGCTGCAGCCAATAGTTCGGTTGTAGCAAACTGTAAAACCTTTTCTTTGCTTGATCTAGGTAGCTGCACAAAATCACCATCATGAGAGGATGTTAACAAAGGCACATCTCCCCAGATCCTTACCATATAGAAATAAGCAAACGCCCTTAATATTCTGGCCTGCGCTACATCTACATTATTGTTTATTGTGGTATAACGCGAATCTAAAGGGATAATCTGCTTAGAGCGTTCGATAAATAAACTCGCTGCATTAACTACGGCATAAAACCTGCGCCAGTTGGTAATCCTGTTAATCACCGGATATTGTGCATTTAACTGCCCTGTAACAATAGATTTTAAATCAGCACGGTTGGTAATCTGAAAATCGCCCTGGCGTAAATCGCCCATTAACCAATGGGTATTATCTGATACCGTAGCCGAACGCATCAGGCCATATACTGAAAGTAAATTTGCCTTCGCATCTTCAAGCGTTTTCCAGTTGGTTTCTTCGGTGGCTAATCTTGTTGATTGTACATCATCAATTTTCTTACAGGAGAAATTGCCCATACCAACCATGGTTAGTATTAACAAAAGGGTAACCGACCTGTAGATACTAATTTTATAATTAGAATATTTCATATCAATAATGGTATATTTTATAAATCGAGTTTGAAGCCTAAAACAAATGTTCGTGGGATGGTGATATTAGCACCGTCGTATATTCCATTGTAATTGATCAGTTCTGGATCAACTCCCGAAAAATCGGTCAGGGTAAATACGTTTAAGGCTGTAGCATATAAATAAGCTCTCCTGATTTTCCCACCAGCTTTTTTGAATAAACCTGTTTTGCTAAAATCGTATCCCAGGGTAACCGATCTTAATTTTACATAAGAAGCACTTTCTAAAAACAGATCCTGATCAGTGCGGTAAGGATCTACCGGGCTCCATGGATTGTAAATCGGATAGTTTTTCTCGTTATCGAACGATTGCCAAGAAGAAACTTCTTTAACCGAGTTGATATCGTTTCCAGCCTCGCGGTTTACAAAACCGTAACGGGTTGCCTCGTACTGGTTAATGGCTTTTTGTCCAGCAGCAAAAATGAAATTGAAGTTTAAATCGAAGTTTTTGTAAGCAATGGTATTGTTCCAGCCACCCACAAACTTTGGTAATCTATCACCGGTTAATACCTTGTCTTTACTATCGATGCGGTTATCGTTATTGTAATCAACCCATTTCGGATCACCGGCTTTTAAAGGAATACCGTTAAAAGTTCTGCCTGCAGGTACTTCAGCATCGCTGTTATAAATGCCCTGGTTGGTGTACAACCAATAACTGCCTACCGATTTTCCTACCTGTAATTTATTATCGTTCTGATAAATTAATTCATTTAAACCATCAGGCAATGCCGACAGCTTATTCTTATTATAACTCAGGTTCAAACCGGTATTCCAGTTTAAGCCATCGCGTTGTTGCAAAACAGCGCCGTTAACCAAAAATTCTACCCCTTTATTATTAATATCCATACCCGATTTGTATTGGGTAGAATAACCTGTTTCAACGGCTACAGGTAAACCGATTACGCTGTTTTTATCGTCACGGTTATATACCGTTACCGCAGCATTAACCCGACTGTTTAAAAACGATGCATCTAAAGTTACACTTGTACGATCTGCATAAGGTAAACTGATGTTATAACCAATAAATCCACTATTGTATGGACGGTTAATACCCAGCAAACCACCATAGCCCGGTATAGTTGGCTCTTCTTCCCATCCATTTTCTGAACGGTACTGTGGCCCTGCAGCAAAACGGTCATCCTGGAAAATCCTCAAAGTTCTGCCCCAGCCTGCACTTAAATGCAATGCATCGATTACTTTATTGTCTTTTAAAAACTGTTGTTTTAAATTCCAGTTGGCATTAAATGCTGGTGTAGTTACCCAACGGCTATCTGGCTGACCGTTAGAAGCACCATCTCTTCTCAACAATGCACTTAATGTGAACAGGTTTTTATAAGCATATTTTGCAGAGCCATAAAACGACATTAAATTATTACGCTCCTTATCAATATACCTGAAAACATAAAAATTACCATTGGCCAGTACATTTAAGTAATCCGGATTATCTGCTCCGTCTTTGGTTGGGTTACCATCTACAAAAGTCAGTTTAACATAATCATTAGGACCATTGTAGGCTCTTGCATAATTATATTTATAGGTATCGCCCTGTAAGCTTTGTCCAAGTTCAAAATCTATAACATGATTTTTATTAATATCATATTTATAGCTAATGTTATTGTTAATGGAAACCCTTTGGCTATAACCAAAATAGTTAGAAATATAACTGATGCCTGCCAACAAAGTTGATGGTATAAAGTAATCCCTGATTCCTTCATTGTAATTGAACAAACCTGTGGTAGAGATTACAAACTTATTCACCTTTGCACTTAAGGTTAGGTTTCCGTTTAATACCGTAGAGCGGTTGTTATCTACATTTCTATCATTTTGAGTTAAATATGTAGCATACGAATCTGAATTTGGAGAAAGTGGACTGCTTAAATCCGGAATATAGCGTGTTTCGGCAAAACGATCGCGCAAACTTTTATTCCGGGTACGGTCTAAACGGGCCGTATTAACCGTGCTTGATACCGTAAGCCATTTAAAAGGCGCCATATTGATCCCGAAAAACAAATTGTATCGCTCTAAACCCGTATCATCAGCATTTCCGGCATTTTTTGTTCCCGAACCAAAAAACCTGAAATTTGCCCTTTCGGTACCTCCCGTAATACCCAAATCAGCAGAAAAAGTCGGCGTATTCTGATAATACAGGTCCGTCCAGTTTGAGGGGCCGAAATAAGCCACATTGGTAGAATCGCGTAAATAAGAAGCCGGACTGCCGGTAGGGTTATATTTTTTATAAAACTGACCTCTGAAATTATTTTCGTAAACCCCGTTAACAGTATTTACCTGTGGAGCGGTTACATAACCAAAATAAGAGTTAAGGCTAATGTCTCTAAGACCTGCCCTGGCATTTTTGGTGGTAATGTAAATTGCTCCATTAGCTGCATTCGGCCCAAGTTTCGCTAATTCGAAAGGATCTTTAATTACCGTAATCGATTGTATATTATTAATATCAACCTGTGATAATAAATTGGTGGCAGGCCCAATCCTGTTGTAATCATATTTCTGCACATCGAAAGCAAATGGATTATCGGCCACTAAAGGCACACCATTTAAGTAGATAGCTGGCTGTAAAGCGTAAATATCTTTTTTATTAAACAGTAAGCCCGATGTACCCTGTATAATAATACTTTGCTCGGTTCCAGGTTCTCCGTTTGGTTCCTGTACATAAACCCCAGCCAAATTGCCTTTAATAATCTGCTGTAGCGACAGGTTTGGAACTGGTGCAGACGAACGGATGTTAACCGTATCGCGTACTGTTTTAAATTTTTGCAACGCCCTGATCATTTGTCCAATCGTATCTGTTTTTACGGCGTTAGCGGATAAATCTTTTTTAGATTTTGAGGTATCTTGCTGAAAGGCAAAATAGTTGCTGTTAACCCTCTTAATCAGTGCCTCGTTGGCGTATGAAGATTGAAATCCAAAAACAGATAAAAACAAGGCAAAACAAATGCTTGTGTAAATTTTAACCATTTGATTAGTTTTTGTTTGATTTTTTTGTTTAAAGAAGAAACTCTGTTGCTTAAAAAGTAATTAAGAAATTACCTTCATTTGTTTTTTTTGGGCATAGCAATGCCAGGAGACAAAAAGTAAATTTTTTGAACATACGGATGATATTAGGATGATTAATGTTAATTCACAGTCCAAATAGTCAGAACCATGAACGGTTTAGTTATTGCTTGTTTGTTATTCCTTGGTTAGAGGTTATTTTATTAGTTAATTACTCCTGTGGTTAGCAGGATCTTTTTGCTCGCACACTAAAATAAAATATCGGCTAGTTATGATTTGTTAATGCAAGGTATAGATTAAGAAAACTGGATTTTTATTTTTTTCAACGCAAACGTTTGCCTAAAAAAATGCTTTAATCACTTAATTATAGGCACATAAGCGATTTTAAAACCTATAAGACTTGTGTATTGATAAGTTTTTACAAAAGCAATATTCTATTATTGCGTAACATGTTTAAAAAAACATTAAAATGACAATTATAATGATCGCAAAAATTATCCCCATGTAATCAGATTTCACTTGAACATAGATTTTTAAATACAGCCGATCGTTCCGAAAAACGACATTAAAAATTAAAGCACACAAACTAAGCGCAAACGTTTGTTTTTTTTAAAACACACAAAACAACCAAAAACACAAAGTATTGATTATCAAATTATTAAAACAAAAAAATCTCTTAATTTTTTTTAAGAGATTGGCTGAAGTAATAAAAAATTGTTTTAGTTTTTTAGCGCAAAATGCTGTTAATCACGGCCTCTGATGCGGCTTCACAAAAGTCGATTCCAGAATAATCGGGGTTATAACCACCAATGTAAGGAACGGCCATTATGTAAATTCTTTTGTTCGGAACACCACTTTTATCGATTACCTGAAAATGATCATTTATCGTAATTCCAGGCACCGTTAAAAAGTAAGTATTGTCCTCCTCTTTGGTTACTAAATCGTTATTCTTCATTTCAGTTTTTCCACTTTCTGCAGATTTAAACTTTAACCTTGCAGGGCTTAACGTTCCTTTATTGATAAGGCTTTTAAATGGGAAATCATTAAAAGAAAGGTGCGGCTGACCGATGCAATCAACAAAGGTATCGAAGTGTTTAACCGTTTTTTCACCGTTTATTTCATAATGATAATCTGCACCGCCAGTTTTTAAAGGTTCTACATTAGCATCATCTCCAACAGCAACAATACTCAAAACGCCGGCTTCATGTAATGCCAACAGTTCCCTGCACGAACTTTGGGGCACAAATGCAATTACAATAGAAATTAAGGGCATTAATACTTTTTGAAGCCTTTCCATATCTTCTGCTGAAAGATATTTTGCCGGATAATTCATCGCAAAACTTAAAACAGCCAAAGCTTCTTTCCAATAAATGGATTTTCTTTTTTCAATGGATTTTTCGGCCTCGTCGTATTCTTTTTTAAATAATTCAAAGGGTTCCATCTTTTCCCTGTAACCCATCATGGCCGCTACAAAAGCTTCGAGGTCCATATCTTTGATCTGCTCATAAAAAGCAGGATCTTTTTTAATAAATATTTCTTTGAAATTCTTTTCAAACACAAAATCTAAAGGTAAAAAACCTCCATTCTCGGCTATACTTTCATGAATTTCGGCCTTGCTTAATGTTTCATCTTTCCCCAGGTGCGAATCTTCCAAATGAAACCTGATGGCCGGCAACAAACCGCTCCGCGAGTGCATCACTATTTTAAAACCCTCGCTCGCCAATTGGTAGGAATAAGTTCCATCCTCATTGTCTTCAAACTTTCCATTTTCCCTGGCTAATGTTCTAAGGGCATCTATTGCCGTTAACGACGAACCCATAATGCCCACAGCATGGTTTAGTTTTAACTCAAGTTTTTTGGGAGGATATGGCGAATCGAAGTAATTTGGGATACGGCCTTCGTATTTCTTTGGCCAATTGTGCCCCGTACAGATTACAAGCTGATCAAAATAGGATTTATCTTCATTTTGAACACATACTGCTACTTTATTATCTGCTGGTAAATCGATAATATCTTCTACCACACAGTTTAAATGAACATGGGTTTTAATGCCTTTTTTTTCTGCAGCTTCTTTTAATAAATTGAACTGGGCAGACAGATACTCACCGAAAAATAACCTCGGCAACACCTTATATTCATTAAATTTCTCCTCATCAATGTTAAACTTTTTTAAAATCGATTTTGGTGCAATTTTTACCCAATCTTCAATAGAATTATAGATAATGGGGATTTCATTATCTGATACATTTGTAATATGCTCTACATTTGCCCCCTCAGCACTGTATGGCATACCCGCGCCCAGATAATCCTTACGTTCGAATATGCTGATTTCAAAATCAGTGCTTTCAGACTCTGTTAACCTTTTATACATAAAAAGACCACTTGGTCCGCCGCCGATGATGGCAATTTTCTTTGTTGCTGTGTTAGTATCCATTTATAGTTGTATAATCTTAAAAAATGGAAATTGTTTTGTATATGTAGAATAAGTCCGAAAGTCGGGAGTTAGGGGTCCGAAGATCATGTTGCGGATGAATAGCCACTTAAATTATGGAAAATATAAGATGGATGATGGAATTGATTGACACTTGGGTATTGTGAGGCCAATACTCTTTCGCGGTTGTCATCCTGAGCGTAGTCTAAGGATCTTTTTAAGATCAAACTCCGGGATAATATTAAGGAAAGCGGCTTCAACTCTGCCCTCTGTGAGTTAAAAAATGAGAAAAATAACAAATCCCAAGAACCTATTTTGATTAATGCTGTTAAAAGATGAGTGAGTTTTTTATTAATGATTGAATTTTAAATGATGGAATGTATCAATGACCAATTGGAACCAATGACCAATGACCAATATACCAATGACCAATGTACCAATGACGAATGAACTAATGTACCAATGTACCAACAACGAATGAACTAATATACTAATGAACGATTTAAAACTATATATGATTTTACTGGGCTCGAAAGCCCCGAAACGAAATGTAGAGCAACACGACTATTTTTTCGGCATTGCGCATTCACTTAAAGATCTCGTGCCCGAAATTAAAGCATTTTGGCCAGGAACAGGTACAAGCCTACATATTGATGGCTGGCGGGAAGTAACCAAGGTTGAAGATTACGGAATCAGCATAAAATTAAGGGACGGGCATATGCCGCCATCATTACATAAATTGTTCTTTATCAACCTTGGGGGCTATTTATCCAACAAATTATACGAACAGCACCATATTTTACTATCGGTTCATGATGAAAGGGCCAAAGCCATACAGGATGCCAAGAAAACGGTTTTTTTTAAAACCAATTCTTTAAAAGGCGCCAATTCGCACATCGACGAAAAATATGGCATCGATGTAGATGATATATATAAAATTGAGGATATTTTAAGTGAAGAGGCGAAACAGAAATACCACATTGAAATAAAACCATCTTCAGGATTACCTGAAGATGAGATTCATTTAGGCTATTTTAAGCTGGATAAACTTTAAGTGATTATTTTTTAACAAGGCTTTTTAACCAAACCACCAGATCATAGGCAGCTTTATCGTTTTCAAAACCCATTTCTTTTGGCAAACGGCCATTTACATATTCATCATACAACCATGGATCGGCAATGGCAATTACATTTCCTTTACCAAACCTGGTAGTGGCAATAACTGTTGCACCCGCCGCATTTTTCAATACCGGTTTTGCACCGTTTTTGGTATCGATTGAGCATACATCTTTCATGAATATTTTTTTGGCCGTTTTAAACACCTGATTATTTTTAATCACGATGCCACCATCTTCAAAATGTGCATCATCAATTACGTGGTTCTGCATCTCGTTGGTAAAATGCATACCGAATACATTGGCAAGTTTATTAAAATGTGGTAATTCAACATTTGCACTATCGTTGGCAAACATGACCAATGCCCCACCCTGCTTTACCCATGCAGAAATTGCAGCAATGTGCTCAGCCTCTATGTAATTCGGTTTAGGATTTTCTTTCGGACGATCGGGATCTACAATTAAGTAAACATCACTTCCTTTTAAATTAGCCAATGTTGGTGCTGTTTCAAGCGAATCCAATTTAAATCCTTCTTTTTTAAATACATTACCGAAAATAGAAAAACCACTCATTGCCTGCTCATTCCACAGGTAATGAAAACGCACTTCTTTACCCTGTTTATCTTTACGGGTTTCGCGGTTAAAGAAATAATCTAAAGTAACGGTTTGTGCGCTTGCCAAAATAGACGAGCAGATTAAAAAAGAAAGCATACAAACTCTAAAAAGCATTTTCATAATATATATATGGTTAAATTGTAAGTTGAGCGGTTACCCAAAAGTATAAAATTTAACCATAATCAAATTGTTGTAATCAACTTAAAGAGGCTCCATTTGCGATAAAACTTACTCAATATCAAACTAAATTGATTTACCATAATAAAAAAAATACGCTGGCAAAGTTAAAATCGATTGAACAAGGTTTAGAGCCAATGCAGGTAATCCTGCTCTCCATCATTTTTTTTCTTGTTTACCTTAAACCGTCTTCTGTATAAGGCCTCCAAAAAGAAAGCAATTATCAGAATGCTAGCCACTACCTGACCTATACTTTCTAAATCGAGATCGAACATATCATTTATTTTAGAGGTTTAACCATTAATTTACCCGTACCTGTTCTCCTTTTGCTGTTATCGCCACCTGGCTGCTTGCCATAAATCCCTGAGGGATTTTGGGTTCTATCCAGGTAGATTTTGGAGGCAAAAACTCAGCATTTTCGGCAGCGGTAATAAAAGCATCTGCCGTCATCGGAAAAAGCGAAAAACCAATTGAAGTTTCATTATGGTTCAACGCAGAAAGAAATTCAGACCATTTGCAATCCGGATAGCAGACTAATCTTTCATCTTCCTTCGGGTTAGTGATACCCAGCACTGCCGATAGGATTTTATCCTGCAAAATCACCGTATCCGGCACTGCTGATAATGACATAGAAGCCTGATTTAAATCCAGCTGATACCATTCGTCTTTAAAACAAAAGCCCAACCTATTCTTCTGATCAGGTTTATAAGGTTTATTTTTGGAGATTTTTGAGATATCATAATACTCTTTCAGTTTTTCCATCAACAGCACCTCAGAAATATCCACACCCGAAACCACTCGGTGAAAGGCACCTATCGAAATTACATCGGCAGAAACAAACAACGAACTAATCTGCTGGGGAGTACTTTTCTGCAGCGAACAGGCTGCTTCCAGGCGATGATGACCATCTGCAAGGTAAACCGCCTGAAGTTTTATAAATTCATCTGTAAATTTTGCAATCACATCTTCTTCCAATACCTGATAAACAAAATGTTCCATCTGCGACCATTCGCTTGCTAAAGGCTTGCGTGAACGTACTACATAATCAATCAGGGTATCTAAGGTTTTGTCTTTTTTATGAACCAATAAAATGGGTGATTTTTGCAGCGCCTTATTTTTACGGTCTATTTTAAGCGATTCTACTTTCGACGATACCGTTTCTTCGTGCCTTTTTATTGCATTTACAGGCGTTTGAGAAAGATCAATAGCGGCCCAGATTCCCCTCATTTTGCCAAACTCCCCACGGAACTCATAAACATATATAGCAGGCCGGTCATCTAAAGCACATCCAAATAAATGAAGCAGGTCTTCAAAAGAAAGCTGCTCATTTTTATGCCCCTTACCGTTTACCTGATCAGAAATCATCAGATCAAATATTTCTTTGCCTGGCTGTAATGCTTTTAATGGTGAGATTTTTATCATCGTTTAACGGATTATTCTAGTTCAAGAACTGTTTTATCGCTGTATATTTTTTCAAAAGTGGCCATGGCATTTACCAATACTTCAACACTCGATAACGGGAGCGCGTTGTAAAGTGAAGCCCTAAATCCGCCGACTGTTCTATAGCCTCTTATACCTACAATGCCCTGATCTGCCGCAAACTTTAAGAATCCGGCCTCTACATCCTTATTAACAGCTAAATAAGTAACATTCATCCGCGAGCGGTGTGCAACATCAGCTGTACCGTAAAAAAGTGGATTCCGGTCTATTTCGGCATATAATAGTTTTGCTTTTTCTATATTCCTTTGCTCTATTCCGCTTACCCCGCCCTGATCTTTAAGCCACAATAAATTGAGCATGGCTACATAAATAGAAAAAACAGGTGGTGTATTGTACATGCTCATGTTATCGCGGAATACCCGGTAATCCATCATTGACGGGATTTCTTTTTTTGCCCGATCAAGAAATTCATTTTTAGCAATAACCAGTGTCATCCCGGCCGGTCCCATATTCTTTTGTGCACCTGCGTAAATAAGATCAAAATCGTTAACATCAATCTTTCTGGAAAAAATATCTGACGACATATCGCATATCACCGGAACACCTGTAGCAGAAAAATCAAATACCTCTGTTCCCTCGATGGTATTGTTTGAAGTATAATGGATATAAGCAGATGCCTTATCAAGGTTAAAATGATCAGGGATATAAGCATAATTTTTATCTTTCGATGAAGCTACTACCTCTACTTCACCAAATAACCTGGCTTCTTTAATCGCTTTCTGCGCAAAATACCCGGTATCAAGGTAAGAATCTTTTTTCCCTGCGCTCAAAAAATTCATTGGAACCATCGCAAATTGTGTACTCGCCCCACCCTGTAAAAAAAGCACGGAATAGTGATCAGGAACAGATAATAACTCGCGGACTAAAAGCTGGGTTTTAAGTACCACATCTTCAAACTCTGGCGATCGGTGTGAAACTTCTAATATGGATAAACCCATTCCGCCCCAATTGATTACCGACTGAGCAGCTTGTTCCATTACAGATGACGGCAATATGCATGGGCCGGCACCGAAGTTGTGTTTTTTAGGCATGAGAAAAATAATATTCGGTTAAATTAATTACTATGTAAAGATCAGTAGTTAAGCAAATTATACGGCAACAACCATTTTTTTTGATAAAAATTATTTTTTAACAAACCCTAAACATCCTAAAAATTTGGTTTAGCATATCAGGAAAATAAGTTGACAGAATATAATTTTTATTTGCAGTCCAAATTTTTCACTATTATTGTAAAATATACACTAAGTACATTTTTATTTAACGATCATAAATTAACTCAAATACACCTTATTTTAACTATTTTTAGGCTTTACAAAAGCGAACAAAATTGAATCAATTATACACTAAGTATTTTACATGCAACCTCAAAAAGTTGATCAGACCGACATCGAAATCCTAAATCTTTTACAACGCGACGGATTATTAACCTATAAAGAAGTTTCGGGCAAGCTTAGAAAAAGCATGACCCATATTGTGGAGCGCATTAAAAAACTGCGGACAAATGGCTACATCAAATCAACGGTTGCCATTGTAGATATTGATAAACTGAGGTCGCATTTTATCGCCTTTCCGCACATTCAGCTTACCATGCACTCAGAAGATATTGTTAGGGCATTCAAGTCCGAAATGGAAAAATACCCTGAAGTGATGGAATGTTACCACCTCACTGGTCATTTCGATTTTATGCTTAAAGTGGCCATGCCCGATATGGTTTCTTACAACAATTTCCTCAGAGATAATATAGGCGCATTGGCTTACGTAGGAAATATACAGAGTTTTTTGGTACTGAATCAATCAAAAGCCGAAACAGCCTATGCTTTGTAGCGGCTTAACTGATTAATTGTTAAAACAGGTTAATCGACTCCAAATTCAAAATAGCTATCTACCCTTCTATATCAAGTTTGAAGTGATCCAATAAACCTGCAAGATTAGCCGAAGAAAATTTAGCTTTTTTCATATTATTCAATGCCGGATCGATTGAAAAATGCTGTGCTGTACGAAAATCCGTTTTCTCTAAAATGGTTCGGTTAAACGATGTAGCGGTGAGGTCGCAGTTACTAAAAACTGCCAGAGATAAATCTGCAGACTCGAAATCGACTTCCCTTAACGAGCAGTTTATAAATGCTGTTTTTCTAAGTTTGGCGCCATAAAAAGTAGAATAATCTAAAATGCAGCCCCGAAAAGAAAAAGAAAACATAAATTTATTACAGGTAGAAAAATCAATCCCCAGGATTTTGCAATCGGTGAAGGTAATATTGCTAAAACCTGTGCCTACAACCTGCGTGAGCGAAAAATTACACTGGCTAAACTGGCAGTCAACAAAATCATTATGGCTCAGTTCACTTTTAGAAAAATCACATCTTACAAATTCGCATTTGATAAATTCCCGCTTTTGTAACTGTTTACCAGCATAGTTGATATCAATAAAAGTTTTATGCTGATGAACTGTTGTTTGTGTTGTGTCTGGCATTTTAATGTGATGCTGATTTAGAAAAAACATTCAATACCACTACTCCGGCAACAATCAAACTAATACCTATAATAGCAGGCAGGTCTAGTTTATTCTTAAAAACCACAACAGATATAATGGCTGTTAAAACAATCCCCAATCCGCCCCATATAGCATAAGCAGTACCCAATGGGATCGATTTTAAGGTAATAGACAGGAAGTAGAAACAAAGCAGATAAGCCACAACAGTAATAGCCGATGGAATGAGTTTAGTAAACTGATTGCTGGCATTTAAAAAACTCGAACCAATTACCTCTGAGATAATAGCCAGGGCCAGGAAAAGATATTTCATACTTAAAGTTTTATAAGTGTTTCTAAAATCTGTTGTTTTTTTTGATCGCTGATATCATAAAGCCCAAGATTATCCGAATACCATAAACCATCTGCAACCAGCATCACAATCAGGTGTTTTATGCCTTGTTCGCTATCATCGCCATTACCAATGTGCAACCTAAACCAATCATCCCATGTCTTACGGTAATCTACATTAAAAAGAACAACCTGCGTAACAATTTTCATCGTCCTTCTGTAAAACAAATCGTTACTTTTATCAATGATAAAACGTAAATAAGCCAGGCTTCCAACTTCATTAACCGAAGATTTTTTTTCTTCCATAATCCACTCGGTAAGCTCGGCAAGGCTCTGATCCATCAATTCTTTAAGCAGTTCCTCTTTGTTCCTAAAATGGTGGATAATACCGCCTTTGCTTAATCCGGTTTTATCGGCAATAGCCTGAAAGGTAACCAGGTGCCAATCTTTTGCCCCGATCTCCGCAGCCGCAGCTAAGATGAGCTGTTTGCTTACTTCAGGCTCCTTTTTTCTTTTGTAGGGATTTTCCATCACACAAAGATACCGAACGTATGGTTTGTTTACAAGTTATGATTATATTTGCAGTGCAAAATTTACAAATCAATTCAAAAATATGGCTACGTACATTACCATAATCTCTACCGTTCTCGAAAATGCCAGCGATAAAAGTCTTGTGGCCCTGGCCATTGCGGGATTTGATGGTGTTTCTGAATGGTCTATCGATCTGGAAGACATCGATAAGGTAATACGGATTGTTTCAGTGCGGGACATCAGTTCGGAATGTTGCGAAAAACTGGCACTATTTGGTATAAAAGCAACGGTGATGCAGGTTTTTGATGATCGTTATCACCTGATGTAGTAGACTAAACCTGTCAGATGGTGCCATCTGACAGCACGAAAAAGCTAACTGTTTATGCCCATGGCATACAATATAATGTTTACGCCGAATTTCGTATTATCCTCTGCTAAAAAACGTTTGTTCCTGAAATCGTAATCCCATTCGCAGCCATAATCTTTATTGCTGTACAATACCCCTATCCGGTTGTTAATGGTAATGGCTTTCAGGTAATCGTGCACCAGATCATCGCCCCAGCCGTTTAATTCAAACGAAGTGGTAGGCGGCCCTTTCTCAAATTTGAAAAAGGAATTGTAAATACCATGGTTATTGGGAATCTTTTTCAATGCCTGTGGCCCAAACAGGTTGCTCATCTGCGTTTCGAAAGAACGGGCAAATAAACCATCAATATCATGGTTGCAATCGTCAACAAAAACGAAGCCCCCGTTATGCACATAGGTTTTAAAGTTTATGGCTTCCTGCTGGCTAAACTGCACCAGTTTATGTCCGCTTAAATAACAAAAGGGATATTTAAATAAATCGCGACTGCTCAGTTCTACTATCTTTTCTTCTTCATCCAATGGGATGGTGGTATACTCCAGAAGAGAATTTAAGAGATTAGAAGGCATGCGTTGATCGGTATCCCAGTCGCCCGAATTATATTTTAACCTCGCAAATGTAAATTTAGCTCTTTGCATCACCCTAAAATTACCTTCATTTTTTATAAATCAGGTTTTTTAGGCCAATTATCTTGTAAATTTTTTGATATTCTTTCCACAAGGCTAAAAACTATCTGCCAATATGCGCTATATTGAAGCACCATATCGTAAAACTAAAAAATTAACCATTTTGGAGCGTTCAGAAAGCAAGCTAAAAATATTGATCGATAAGATCTCCCTGTTAAAAAGCGAAATACAAAAAGTAATTGTGGGTCAGGATGTGATCATTGAAGAAATGCTGATCGCTTTAATGGCCGGCGGGCATTGTTTACTGGAAGGTGTACCTGGTTTGGCAAAAACTTTAATGGTGAGGACCATGTCGCAGGCTTTAGATCTTTCTTTCAGAAGAATCCAGTTTACACCCGACTTAATGCCTACCGATATTGTGGGCACCGAAATACTCGAAGAAGATCATGTAACCGGAAAACGTTTCTTTAAGTTTAATAAAGGACCTTTATTTGCCAACATTATCCTGGCAGATGAAGTAAACCGGACGCCACCCAAAACACAATCAGCATTATTGGAGGCCATGCAGGAATTTGAAGTAACCTACGGGGGGCAAACCTATCCTTTAGATCGTCCGTTTTTTATCCTGGCTACCCAAAACCCGATTGAACAGGCCGGAACTTACCCCCTGCCAGAAGCACAGTTAGACCGTTTTCTTTTATACATCAAAATCGGTTACCCTACCGCAGCCGAGGAAACACAGATTTTAAGCAGTACCACAGGCAGCAAAAAAGCGGTAATTAACCCGATTATCGGTGCAGAAGAAATTAAGGAATTACAAGCCATTACCCGCGAAGTAAGCATTAGTGATGATCTGATTACTTATGTTAGTGACCTCATCCGTGCTACCCGCCCTAATACCACAACCGTAAGCTTTGTAAAAGAATGGGTACGTTGGGGCGCTGGTCCGCGGGCAGGACAGGCGCTGATTTTAACAGCCAAAGCAAGAGCCTTATTTAAAGGCAGATATGCTGTAATTTTAGAAGATTTACAGGCAATGGCCTATCCGGTGTTACGCCATAGGGTATTGATGAATTTTAAAGCAGAGGCCGAAAATGTATCATCAGACAAGGTAACCGACGAACTGATCAAAGCCATTTCGAAACCAAAAGCTAATATTTAATGAGTAAGCTGCTCGATCCTAAAATTTTGATGGCCATTAAAGACCTTTCATTATCGGCAAAAATGACGATTGATGGTTTTATGAATGGTATTAATAAAAGTACCGTAAAGGGGCCGGGATTGGAGTTTAGCCAATATAGAAGTTATCAGCCCGGCGACGACCTGCGTTCGCTCGACTGGAAAATGTTTGCCCGTTCCGACCGTTATTACATCCGCGAATCGGAGGTAGAAACGAATATTGCCGTACGCATATTAATCGATGCGAGTGCTTCGATGAACCATAGCGATGGTGATTTCACCAAAATAGATTATGCAAGGTACCTCGGTGCCTCTTTAGCTTACCTTGCCAATTTACAGGGCGATGCGATTGGTTTGTATGTACTGAAAAACTCAGGTATTTTCTCGATGACGCCCAAACAGGATTACCAGCATTTAGCCAGGTTATTTTACCAGCTGGAGCAGATTCATCCCAACGGGACATTTACCAAACCTATCCACTACAAAGAGTTGTTTGCCGGTGCCCAAAAACGCGAATTGCTGATTTTCGTTACCGATCTTTACCAAAAAGACGACGAAATCATTAAATTATTGGATACATTGAATACTTTAAGGCACGAAATCGTAGTTTTTCATCTGTTATCAAGAAATGAGCTGGATCTGGATTTTAAAGGTTATACGACTTTTGAAGACCTGGAAACAGGAGAAACCATTCAGATTGATCAAACGAAAGCAAGGACCAACTATCAAAACAAACTTAATGCCTATCTGGAAGAAACCAGGATAAAACTGCTGGATAGAAGGATTTTTTACCGGATAATTACCACCGACGAACCGCTGGATCAGGCCTTAAGAGATTTTTTAAAACAAAGAAGTAAACTCAAAATTTAACATTGCATTTTTTATATTCCATAGGTTTATTTGCGCTTGCTGGCATCATTGTGCCGCTCATTATACATTTGTGGAATGTTAAACAGGGTAAAACCATTAAAATTGGCAGCATTGCTTTGCTGGGTGAAAGTTCGAGCGCCAGTTCTAAAAGTTTCAAAATTAACGATTGGCTTTTGTTTGTACTGCGCTGTTTGCTTTTGCTGCTGCTGGCATTTCTTTTGGCACAGCCTTATCTTAAAAAAATTGTATCTGGCAACACTAAAAACGGATGGATTTTAGTAGAGAAAAACAATTTTCCCCGGGTTTTTAAAACGCATCGAAAAACAATCGATTCATTATTAAGAAAAGGTTATGAAATCCACGATTTTAATGTTGGTTTTAAACCATTAAGCTTAAAAGATACCACTCTTAACGAACCAAATCAGGTTAGTACCTTAAGTTATACCGCATTGTTTAGCGCAGCCAATCAATTTATTCCACCGGCAGCTAAAGTTTATTTTTTTGCTGACCACCGCTTATACCATTTTAGTAACGAACTACCAGCGGTAAATTATAAGCTGAGCTGGGTTCCTTTAAAGCAAAGCGATACTTTAAGCGATTGGATTGCCACTTATGCAGGAAAAAAGTACGAAGCGAAATCCAATCCTTCCAATACAAGCTATCAAGCCTTGAATTCGTCGGATGAGGAGCCGATACGAGTAGCGATACATGAAGATCCGGGCATTACAGACAGTAAATACTTAACTGCAGCCTTAAAAGCCATTGAAAGTTTCACTAAGCGGAAAGTTATCATCAATGCAGCTGCAGAAAAAGCATCCATTGGTTTTTGGTTGTCAGATAATCCGGTTTCAGCCGATTTCAAGTCATCAATTGCACCAGATGGAACATTATTCCAATACGAAAAAGGGAAGTTGGTGGCTTCAGCATCATTTATTAACCTGGAAGGCCGTCTGATTAAATTGAGCAAAAGAATTGAATCAAATCATCAGGCAGAAAAAACATGGACAGATGGTTTTGGAAATGCGATTTTAACAAAGGACAAGACCAATAATTTAAACATTTTTCATTTTTACAGCCGCTTCAATCCACAATGGAATGAGCTGGTTTGGGATGGATTGTTTGTGAAAGCATTAATGCCGATTGTTATTCAGGACAAGAACTCGAATGGTTTTGGCTTTGAAGACCATCCTGCTGATCAGCGTGTGCTATCACAAAATGGATTAATTGAGCAAAATAAAACAGAGATTGCTGCTAAAACGATCAAATACGAGCCTTTGGGAAATCTATTTTGGGTAGCGGCATTTTTGATTTTTGCAGGCGAACGTATTTTATCATTCAGAAAAAAACCAAACCATGTTAAAAACTGAAGGCCTAAATTGGATACGTAAGCTGAGAACAAGGTGGATCAGTTTTTACCTGATTGGCACCATTGCCATTGCTTTAGGCATTACTTTACTTTTATCGGTTGCAGGTTTTTATCTGCTGCATTTACCTGTCTGGATTTTTGCATTTATTTTCACCATTGTTGCCGCCATTTTATTGTTCAGCAAAGCGGTTTGGAAAACTACTGATTCTGATGTTTCGAGGTTTGTAAACAACCGTTATCCCGAACTGGAAGAAAGTGCCGATTTACTGCTTCAAAACGAAACAGAATTATCTATGCTGCAACAACTGCAGCGCAACAAAATAGAAAATATCATCCCGAATTTGGCGAAACCGAAAGAACCCGTTAAAAGGTTGTATTTTGGCTTAGCGATACTCGTTTTGGCATTGATCATCAGCTTTGGCATTACAAAAATCCCTCAAATCAGCAAAACAGCTTCCGTTACTGAGGGAATCAAAAATCCGGCCCCTGCACTGAAAGAGAATATACCTGCAGAGATTTCAACCTTCAATGCCACCATCATTCCGCCGGCCTATACCGGAAAAGGGGAACGGAAACAAGAACAGTTTACAATTGCAGCCGAAACGGGAGCCAGAATAAACTGGAAAATTGAAACGAACATTGGCATTAAAAAGTTAAAACTTATTTTTAATGATAATGAAATTGCGTCTTTAAAAGCTTTAAATGCAGCACACACGCAATGGACTTACAGCAAAACAATCAATAAATCTGGTTTTTATCAGCTTGATCTTGATGGCAAAAAATCAGATCTCTACCAGATCGAAGTGATTCCTGATCTGCCAGTCACCATTAAAATTACGCAGCCCAAACAACACACTACGATTGATATCGGTCAGCCTCAAAAATTTAACTTAAATGTATCACTCACCGATGATTACGGCGTGAACGATGCATTCATTTCGGCAACCATGGCCAGTGGAAAAGGCGAAGGCGTAAGTTTTACAGAAAAAAAACTCTCTTTTAACACCAGTTTCGACAACAAAAAAAGCATTAAGCTTAGCAAACTGATTGATTTAAAAAGCCTTGGTATGAAACCAGGTGATGAACTTTATTTTTTCATTAAAGCCATGGATAATCATGGTCAATCGAGCCGTTCGGATGTTTATTTTGTTTCGATCGTAGATACCACGGAGCTAATGAGTTTGGCGGGCATGACGAATGGCGTTAACCTCGTTCCAGAATATTTCAGGAGTGAAAGACAGATCATTATCGATACCGAAAAATTATTAAAAGAGCAAGCAACATTGCCTGCTGCAACTTTTAAAACCAGAAGTAACGATTTGGGCATTGATCAAAAGTTATTAAGGTTGCGTTACGGGCAATTTTTAGGCGAAGAAAATGAAACCGAAATCGGCGGTGATCATGATGACCACGACGAGCATGGCGAACACAAAAGTGGAGAAGAAAAATTCGGTGACGTTAGCGCTATTATGGACAAATATGCCCACAAACATGATATTGCTGAAGATGCCACTTTTTTCGAACCCGAAATGAAAGCGCAATTAAAAGCCGTTTTAACCGAAATGTGGAATGCTGAACTGCGTTTACGGACTTACAAACCACAGGAAGCATTACCTTACGAATATAAAGCATTGAGATTGCTCAAAGACCTGCAACAGAAATCGCGGGCTTATGTGGCAAAAACCACGGTTAAAGTTTCAGCTTTAAAACCTGAGAAACGTTTAAGCGGTGAGCTGGATAAAATTACACAGCCTGTGCAAAAAATGACCTTTGAGCAAAAAGAAAAACGAACAGCTTATTTAAAAACGGTACTTGCCTTATTAGAAAACAGAAAAACAGGTAAAAATTTTAATGAGCAAGATCGGTTTTTGCTTGGCGAAACAGAAAAATATATGATCGGCGCAGCAGCAGATCATCCCTCAACCTATTTAAATGCCCTCACAAGCTTAAGAAGGTTAGGCACAGCAAATAAACCAATGCTTAAAGATATCGATGTGGTGCAGCAGGCCATACAGAAAATGATTAATGTTGAACCAGCCAAACCACAAATACAAAGTGCCGGACCAGCTTCAGCATTGTACCAGGACTATTTTAATAACCTAAATAAAGCCGGCAGATAGATATGGAATTTAAATACATCGCTATACTGGCTGGTATATTATTAATGGCCTTCTTGCTCTACAAAGAGATACAGCGGCCAAACCAGGCCAGATTAATCTGGCGAATTTTAGCGAATATAGTTGCCGTAAGCTGTTTTGTACTATTAATTGTCCCAATCAGATACGAAACACACCTAAAACAAAATCCTGATGAAATTATTTTGCTCACCTACGGCACAAACCCCGATTCTGTGGCAAAACTAAAAGGAAAAAAATATGCATTTCCATCGGTAGATATAAAAAACGAGAAAGTCACCCCCATTTCCGACCTCTCTTATTTCTTAAAATCGAATCCAAATATTCGGAAACTGAATATTTACGGTTATGGTTTAACTACAGCTGAATTTGAAAATCTAAAAGGCTATCAGGTTAATTTCCACCCAACAGTAAGTCCTAATGGTATCGTAGCGGCAAATTGGCCTGCAAAATTAAAAACAAGCGATGTACTAAATGTTAAGGGAACCTATCAAAACACCAGTAACCAAGTGATCAAACTCGTGCTTAAAGGTTTGGGAAAAGCAGTAGATTCTACAATTATTGAAGCAAAATCGAATAAATCCTTTTCATTTAAAACCAATCCCAAACAAATAGGAAAAGCTGTTTACGAATTAATTGCTTTACAAAAAAGCGATACCCTGGCCAAAGAACCTGTTCCGGTTCAGGTTGGCGATCAGACACCGATGAAAGTGCTGATTTTAGCTTCTTTTCCCGATTTTGAGTATAAATTCTTAAAAAACTGGTTATACGAAAATCAATATCCGCTAGCTTTCAGAAGTCAGATCAGTAAAAATAAATATGCCTCCGATTTTCTGAATCTGGATAGCATAAACCTCAATCAGATCAGTACTCCGGCTTTAAAAAAATTCGACCTCCTGATCATTGATGAAGAAGAATTGGCGGCCTTAAGTCCCGGAGAAAGGTCCTCGATAAATATTGCCCTTAATAATGGAATGGGTTTATTGATCAGGGTAACAGGTTCAAAAGCTTTAACAACGCTGAGTGGTAAATCCAACCGTTTTGAAATCCCCCCTTTAAAAGGAAAAACACTTAATTTAAGCCTTACAGAAGATCATTTTAAGTTTAGTCCATTACCGCTCGAACAAGGATTATTTTTAAAGACAAACCAAAATGAGCAGTCGGTTATTACCGAAGCAAGCGGAAAAACTTTAGTAAACAGCAACATCAGTGGTTATGGCAAAATTTTGATTTCCACACTTTCTTCGACATACAATTGGATACTATCAGGAGAAAAAATAGATTATGCCGCCTATTGGTCTAAACTTTTGGCCAATGCGGCAAGAAAAAGAAACGATATCCAATCAGTTAACATTTTTCCCCAGTTTCCTGTTGTTCACCAAAAAACGAGAATAATTACTGATTTATCAGCTGCCGGCAAATTACCGACCTTAAGGGTTGATGACGTTCAACTTAGCCCCCGGCAAAATATGGAACTTCCTTTCCAATGGGATGCACTTTATTGGCCTCAAAAGTCGGGCTGGACTAATTTACAGGTAAACCAAAACATCGAGCCGATATATATTTACAAAAAAACCGATTGGCAAACGCTTAAAAACCAGCAAACGTTAAATAATACCCATCAGTTTATCAAGAATTTAGGTACAGCTGAAAATAATACGCAGTTAAAAGATGTGGTTACAGAAGAAGAGATCTCAATCTGGTGGTTTTTTGCCGGATTTTTACTCGCGGCTGCCTTTTTATGGTACGAAGCGAGGATTTTGGCGGTTTAAAGAAGTCGTGTTGCCTGTCATCCTGAACGCAGTGAAGGATCCCTCACCGATATAAAATGGACTGATAATAAATCCTCCGCTTAAGCTCAGAACGACTAATTGCCAGGGATACCCCGCATTTGCAATCACTTAATAAAAATAAAAGATTCTTCACTGCGTTCAGAATGACAATGAGGAAAAAAACACAAAAACCTGTGTTTATCAGTATATATCTGTGGTTAAAAATACCTTTTCATATAAAATCATCTCCTTTTTCAGCTTTGAAACTAAAATGTTATAATGAATCTGGCCTTTTTAGCCTCAAAATTGGCTATATTGAGAACGTAAACTAACTAAACTAAACCAATTGAAAAGAAAAGATTTCCTCTACTTATCCGGAATGGGTATGGGTGCCTTACTCCTTCCCGACCTTTCTGCATTCGGAACTCCAATAGACCCTTTACAGGCTTTAGATGGAGTGGATGTAAAAATTAAAAAGGAACTGGCCGACGTTGCCCTTAATGCCGCAAAATCGAAAGGCGCAACTTATGCCGACATCCGTATCGGACGTTACCTGAACCAATTTGTAGCCACCCGCGAAAAACGTGTTCAAGGCGTAGCCAATACCGAATCGTACGGTGTGGGTATACGCGTTTTGGCTAATGGCTGCTGGGGCTTTGCCGCAACAAACAACGTAACCAAAGATGCCATTGCTAAAGCAGCCGAACAGGCAGTTGCTGTGGCAAAAGCCAATGCGAAGATCCAGGGAGAACCTGTTCAGCTCGCCCCTCAAAAGGGTTATGGTGAAGTAAGCTGGAAAACACCGATCGAAATTAATGCCTTTGAAGTTCCGGTAAAAGAGAAAGTAGACCTGCTTTTGAATGTGAACGATATAGCGATGCAGAACGGGGCCAACTTTGTAAATTCGGTTATTTTTGCCGTTAATGAGCAGAAATATTTCGCCTCTACCGATGGCTCTTATATCGATCAGGATGTTCACCGCATCTATCCTACTTTTAATGTAACTAAGGTTGACCGCGAGTCGGGTAAATTTAAAACCCGTAATGCTTTAAGTGCACCAAGCGGAAAAGGTTACGAGTATATGCATGCACGCCCCGAAGATAAAGTTACCGGTATTGTAACCCGTTATAAAGACCGTTACGATATGCTAGAAGATGTAAAAGAGGCCGCCCGTGTAGCCAACGAAAAGGTAAAAGCAAAATCGGTTGAACCGGGAAAATACGATTTAGTATTAGATCCTTCACACCTTTGGTTAACCATCCACGAATCTGTTGGTCACCCGACCGAGCTCGACCGTGTTTTGGGTTACGAAGCCAATTACGCGGGTACCAGTTTCTTAACTTTAGACAAATGGGAATCAAAAAAATTCAAATTCGGTAGCGATAAAGTAAACATTGTGGCCGATAAAACCCAGGTAGGCTCTTTAGGTGCTGTGGGTTATGATGATGAAGGTGTAAAATGCAAGAAATGGGATCTGATCAAAGACGGGGTTTTGGTAAGTTATCAGGCCATCCGCGATCAGGCACACATTATCGGTTTAACCGAATCTAACGGTTGCTGCTACTCGCAGGGCTGGGATGATGTACAGTTCCAGCGGATGCCAAATGTTTCACTTCAACCGGGCAAAGACAAACTAAGTGTGGATGATATGATCAAAAATGTAGAAAAAGGCATTTACATCATCGGCGATGGCAGTTTTTCTATCGATCAGCAACGCTATAATTTCCAGTTCGGCGGACAGATTTTCTACGAAATTAAAGAAGGTAAAATCGTGGGCATGCTAAACGATGTAGCTTACCAGGCCAATACACAAGAATTTTGGAACTCCTGCAATTCGATCTGCGACGCAAGTGATTACCGATTAGGTGGCTCGTTTAATGATGGAAAAGGTCAGCCTTCTCAAAGCAGTGCCGTTTCTCATGGCAGTTCTACTGCGCGGTTTAATGGAGTTAATGTTATCAATACAGCAAGAAAAATATAATTATGGCCATATTAAGTAAAGAAGAAGCCCAGGCGATATTAAAAAAAGTAATCGGTTTTTCTAAAGCCGATTCCTGCGAAGTGAGTTTAAACGGTTCTGACGGAGGAAATATCCGTTATGCACGTAATGCCGTATCTACCGCAGGGCAGATCAGTACCATGAGTTTAGGGGTAAGCTCAACTTTTGGTAAAAAAACAGGTGTAGCTACCATTAACGAATTTGATGACGCCTCATTGCAAAAAGTGGTAAAAAGAGCCGAGGAACTGGCCATGCTGGCACCAGAAAATCCTGAGTTTATGCCGCCATTAGGCCCACAGACTTTTGCCGAATCGAATACATACAATGCTAAAACTGCCGCTATGACGCCTGATACCAGGGCCGAAATGGTTGGAAAAAGTTTAAGTGTATCAAAAGCAGCTGGTTTAGATGCAGCCGGTTTCCTGGAAAACTCAACCCGTTTTAACGCGATCATGAACTCTAAAGGTTTGTTCGCCTACAATAAAGGCACTGATGTTTCTTTTTCGGTAACCGTTAGGAACAAACAGGGAACAGGATCAGGTTATGTTGAGCAAGGTTTTAATGACCTTGACAAAATGGATACCCTGGCACTTAGCAAAATTGCAGCAAGCAAAGCCAATGGTTCTGCAGGAGCAAAAGCCATAGAACCAGGAAAATATACTGTTATTTTAGAACCGCTTGCAGCCAGTGATATTATCGGTAATATGTTCAGGGGGTTTGATGCCAGAAGTGCTGACGAAGGCCGTAGCTTTATGAGCAAAAAGGGTGGTGGTACACGTTTAGGAGAGCAATTGTTCTCAGAAAACGTAAATATCTATTCTGACCCCATGAACACTGAAATCCCATCTTCAACTTTTACAGGAGAAGGTTTGCCGGTAAAAAGAACACAATGGGTAGAAAAAGGTGTAGTTAAAAACCTGTCTTACTCAAGGTATTGGGCCGCACAAAAAAATGTTCAACCGCTTCCCTTTAGCCGCAGCATGGTTATCGAAGGTGGAACACAATCTTTGGAGGATTTAATTAAAAGCACTGAAAAAGGCATATTGGTTACCCGTTTCTGGTACATCCGTTCCGTAGATCCACAAACCCTATTATTGACCGGATTAACCCGTGATGGTACTTTTTATATCGAAAACGGCGAAATTAAATTCCCGATCAAGAATTTCAGGTTTAATGAGAGTCCGGTGATTATGCTCAACAATGTTGAGGCTTTGGGTAAACCTGTAAGAACAGGGAGTGGATTAATTCCACCAATGAAAATAAGGGATTTTACTTTTACTTCATTATCAGACGCGATTTAACATATTTTTCATTTTGAGATACAATTTCAGGCGGTTCGTCATTCCCAATCAACCCGATAGCTATCGGGTTGATTGGGAATCTTAATGCATAGCTTTAGGATTCCCGCCTGCGCGGGATCCGATAGCTATCGGATGACAACCTTTCTAGGAATGTCACCCTGAGCGGAGTCGAAGGGCCGAAAACAACTTATAAAAACATTTAAAATTGAGAAGAAGAGATTTCCTATACATGACAGGTGTTGGCCTCGGCGCCAGCATGATACCCAACATCCCTGCCTTTGGCAAAATCATTTCTATTGAAGAATCTTTAACTCCTGTTGATGTTGCCTTAAAGAAAAAAATGGCCGATATTGCCCTTAACGCCGCAAAAAGCAAAGGTGCAACTTATGCCGATGTACGCATTGGCAGATACCTGAACCAGGTTGTGGCCACCAGGGAAACGCGCGTAGAAAACATCTCCAATTCCGAATCTTATGGTTTAGGCGTACGCGTAATTGCCAACGGAAGCTGGGGCTTTGCCGCCACCAATAATATGGATGATGCCAGCATTGCTAAAGCTGCAGAAACTGCCGTAGCCATTGCAAAAGGAAATGCCAAACTGATGGAAGAACCTGTTCAATTAGCTCCTCAAAAGGGTTTTGGCGAGGTAAGCTGGAAAACACCAATCGAAATTAATGCTTTTGAAGTACCCATTGCAGAAAAAGTAGATCTTCTTTTAAAAGTAAACAGCGAAGCCATGAAAGGTGGCGCTAAGTACATCAGTTCTAACCTCTTCATGATCAATGAGCAGAAATATTTTGCTTCAACCGATGGTTCTTATATCGATCAGGATATCCACCGGATATGGCCAACTTTTACGCTGACCAAAACCGATGCGGCAAGTGGTAAATTCGAAACCAGAAATGCTTTAAGCGCACCAATGGGTATGGGTTTTGAATACCTTAAACCTAAAGACGAAGAAAAAATTAAAGGCGGTCCGGTTACGATGTACAAAAAGCGTTACGACATCCTCGAAGATGTACGTGAAGCCGCCGTACATGTAGACGAAAAATTAAAAGCAAAACCCATTGCTCCTGGCAAATACGACCTTGTATTGGATCCTTCTCACCTGTTCCTAACCATTCACGAATCTGTTGGTCACCCGACCGAGCTCGACCGTGTTTTGGGTTACGAGGCCAATTATGCCGGCACGAGTTTTTTAACACTGGACAAATGGGAATCGAAAAAATTCAACTTTGGCAGTAAAGAGGTTAATATTATTGCTGATAAACTGGAAACAGGCTCATTAGGTGCCGTAGGTTACGATGATGAGGGTGTTAAATGTGGCAAATGGGACATCATTAAAGATGGAATTTTGGTGAATTACCAAACCATACGCGATCAGGCGCATATTTTGGGTTTGGCAGCATCTCAGGGTTGCTGTTATGCAGACAGTTGGGACAGTATCCAGTTTCAAAGAATGCCAAATGTTTCCTTAGCTCCCGGAAATGCGGCTTTGAGCGCAGCAGATATGGTTAAAAATGTAGAAAAAGGCATTTACATGTTCGGTCGGAATTCTTATTCCATCGACCAGCAGCGCTATAATTTCCAGTTCAGCGCACAACTTGCTTATGAAATTAAGGAAGGAAAAATTGTAGGCATGTTTAAAGACGCTGCTTATCAGGCCAATACACAAGAATTCTGGAACTCCTGTGTGCAGCGCTGCGATAAAAATGACTATCGGTTGGGTGGAACATTTTCGGATGGCAAAGGTCAGCCCGGACAGGCAAGCGCCGTCTCGCACGGCAGTGCTACTACCCGGTTTAATGGTGTTAATGTGATCAATACAGGCAGGAAGTTGGGGTAGGTTTCCCAAAAAATTCGTCATTGCGAAGAGGTACGACGAACCCATAGTTTAAGATTGCTTCGTCGGCTGAAAAAGCCTTCTCGCAATGACGACAACTTTAGGTTTCAAAATAACAAAGGGGCATTCTATCCAGAAATGCCCCTTCTTCTAACCAAATATAAACCTGTGAGCCAGGAGTTTTTTTATACATCTAATGATGATGTTAATATGCGTTTTAATAATATAACCTACTGAAACCATATAACATGGATACAGGCTATTTATAGCTCCAATGCTTTAATCTAATCCTTAACAAGAAACAGCATATTACTGATTACCGGTTATTAATAATCTATTGCCAGATCAGTGTGAGCACTTTTTCATACTGGAATTTGCTGGAAGTTTAACGATGACCGACTCTCCCTTCTCCTGTATAAATTAACTAATTAATGGTGGTAATTAATTAGCGTAAAACCGAAACTAGTGGTGGTGATTAGTTTGGGCTTTTCCTGATACCCCGGCAACTTATTGACTGAAATACATGACCACCATAATATTCTATCAAAATGCCCCGGGGTACCAGGATTATAAATGAGAATATCTGAATGAAAACCTTTATCAGGTGATCCGTATCTTAGCTTATGTTAGCGGCAACAGCACTTATACTGACCTGAGAAATGGATCAGAGAATATGGCTGAGGTTGACGGCGGAGTATCATATCGAACGTAGATTTGCTGGTAAACTGTTGTAATTTTTTGTAAAAGTATGAACTTTATACAATTTAAACAAGTATTCCTATAGATTTTATAGACTTAATTTATAAAACCCTTATTTACAGTTTAATAATTTACAATTGAAGTGGTTTGAGCAAAGGTTGTTGGTGGAGAGTTTCGTCATCTCGACTGGAACGCAGTGGAATGGAGAGATCTATCTCGATAGATTTTGCTTCGCTGGTGCATTCCATCATTAACCGCAAAGAACACAGCGCCTTTTCAATCCATCGTCCATTCTACACTTTTCATCTTTCAACCAAAGAGGTTCACAAAGAAAAAAGCACAGAGGACACAGAACTTACGCCCTCCTATCATTCATTTCCCATAACATGCTGTCATCCTGAACGCAGTGAAGAATCTTTTATTAAATATAAAGTTGCTTATTAAAGATCCCTCGTTGCACTACGATTGACAGATTTAAAAATCGCCCGTCATTCACGCGCAGGCGGGAATCTTAATGCAATTGCAAATCCTACCAAGGCATTACGATTGCCAGTCGAGCTGGCAATGACGGTCTTTCGCAGCTTATCCTGTATCTAAAAAATATCTCTGTCAATTATAATGATTTTTATAAAATAAATTATCCCTCAGGATGACAGAAAAAAAAACATATTAAAATAACTACTATTTCTATAGAATTTATAGTAATTATTATTTACCTTTGCTTTGTCTTATTCAAAAAGTAATAAAAAACTAATTGAAAAGAACGCATAGTCATGTGGCCGAGTGGCGAGGTAAAGGTCTGCAAAACCTAGTACGGCGGTTCGATTCCGTCCATGACGTCTGAAATTATATTACATACTTATCAAGAAAGACGGAGGGAATGGCCCTTTGATGTCTTAGCAACCTGTTTCGCAACAAGGTGCTAATTCCATCTGCTGGTAGCAGAAAAGATGAGTTTGAGAATGGTTACTATAACTATCTTCAACAAACAATCAACGGCTATCCCCTCTTTCTGAAATTGGTAACCTAAATTTTAAGAAATGTCAGTTCATTTTGATTATCCATCAATCAGGGATTTTTTTGAGATCCACGGAAACAACTCCTGCGAAAAATTAAATGATTATGAACATTGTAAGGCAGAATCAGACCGGCTTTATAATGAACAGTTAAAAAAAAGCGAAGAAGAAACTCCTGCAGATGATCAAGAAAAAACAGAAACCTGAGTTAAAACAAACTGCTCTTTCATATAAAAAACCTAAAATGCATTTAATACCACCTACATTTTCAATACCGACCAAAAGCCAGCTTTATATCTTTTTAACATTTGTTCTCTTCGCAGCACAAACCCGGGCACAATCAAAAGATCCCTCCCCCATTAATTTTCCTATACCTAAAAATGTAGATCACATGCTGTTTTACCTTCAGCGCGATCCGAATACGAATACGCTTATTTATGCGCTAAATCTGAAAGAAAACGGTAGCCTCAATGCTGATAATCCCATTCAGGTATATTGGATCCGCTATGGAGAAAAGGGGCAAAAGAAAGATCTTGGCTATATTCAACGCAAATTCGCTTATGGAATTGATGTGAAAACCTTAGGAACAGATAAATATGAATTTCGATTTGTATCGCACAAAAAACTGCCTTTTTATTTACAGCGCTCCAGTGATAAAAGCTATCATGTTACGGTAACCATAAACAACCGCCTGATCAGGGTTACAAGATTGTTTATCAGAATACAGGGTGGAAGTTTCTGGCTTCCCAATGTAAAATATGCAGAAGTGGAAGGAATTGACGAAGCAACAGGAAAACCGATTGTGGAACGGATAAGTGTGAAATAATCCTCCGACCCACTTAAGATGACAATCTAAAAAGTCGTCATTTCGACTGAAGCGCAACGGAGAAATCTATTCCAATATATCTTTCAGATTTCTCGACTTCGTTGCATCCGATAGCTACCGGGGGCTGCTCGAAATGACGATCTCTGCAATGACAAACGACTATTATTTCTGTTCTTTTTGATTGTCAATTGCAGTACTAAATGTTTTATTGAACTCACCTTTTATCCATTGTACTTTTCCAATGTCACGCATATCCGGCGCAATAATATAATTTCCGGTTTCACTATCAACAATAACCACCATATTGCCCGCATTTACTTCGGTATGGTACCTTCCTCCGGTCTGATCCTGTGCGTTTTTAAAACTGATGGCGGTGAACATTAAGCCAGCGCCCAAAAACCCTAATAAAAGGGATTTCGTGTCTAATGTGATTTTCATATTCTTAAGATTTATTTGTGTGTAAAATCAAGATAAGAAATTTGAAGCGCTCATTTTCATTCTATCAGAAATATTGCAATATGCATAAGGTTAAAATTGAAACATCAGATATACCAATGCTACTGCTATTAATACACTAATCAATAGTTTAATCAAAATCTTTTTATGTGTACTTGAGTTATTTATTGCATGGTCAGAAATGATATTTTTAATATCGGTATCCCTGCTTTGCCGTGCAGCATTGCCACCAACCTTGTGCTCCATCAGCTTTTCAACATAATCTTTGCTTTCTGCAAGTCCCGAACCCGTGGCATCTTTATAATATTTAATGGCATTTAACTTGTTACCCTGACTTAAGATAGCCAACACCTGTTCATCCAGATTAACAGGATTTATCGTGGGCTTCCGGAACCCAATTTGTAAGCCATCTATATAATCTTTCGCTTCCTTTAAACCGCAGCGGGTATGATCGATAATTAACTTTACTGCCAATATTTTCTGATTCTTGGCAATGAGTAACTGCGCTTCTTGCTGTAATTCGGGACTAACATTAACCATACGTTTAAGTTAACTAAATATTTAAGATTTAATACAAAGGGATGTAAAAAGCGATTAAAATTAAGTTAGCTTTACTGCCATAATGCTACGAAAGCCCAGTTCTTTAAAACATTAGTTCTTAGCATAGTTATAAAAATAATTCCCTCAATAAACCAGATGAATTACAAATTCCTTCTTTCTATCCTATTTACAGTCTTTTTAATAAATACAAGTTTTGCTCAGAAAAGTCCTTCAATCCCTCCCGATAGTCTTTATAAAGCAATTGTAAAAGCAGATAGCCTTCTGTTTAACGCTTTTAATAACTGCGATACGGTTACCTATAGAAAATTTATTAAAGATGATCTTGAATTTTACCATGATCTGGGCGGATTAGCTGTTGGTGCAGACATAGAAATGTTATCAATTAAGGAAATGTGTGCACGGGGGAACCACATCCGCAGGGAATTGATCAAAAGCAGTTTGGAAGTGCACCCTTTAAAAGGTTATGGCGCAGTCGAAATCGGAATTCACCGCTTTTACCATACCAACGAGGGGCAAAAAGAAAAAATAAGCGGAACCTATAAATTTGTGCAGGTTTGGCAGTTAAAAGATGGGGGTTGGAAATTAGCACGTGTAATCAGTTATGGCCATGATGAAATGCACAGCGACTAATTAAAAAACCAGATTCCCATCGTGGATGAGTGATTTAACTGCTGAGACCCTCGAAACCGCTTCAGCAGAACAACTCGCATCAACCAGCACAACATTGGCCTGATCTCCCGTTACAGGCCATTGCCTTTTTCCATTATCATCCAAAGGGAGGATATTACCCGTAGCCAGTTTTAATATTCTCGAAAGTTCAAATTCGGTACGGTATCCATAAATCTGCGCAGCGATGTTCGCTTTCTGTAAGATGCTTCCGGTACCAAATGTATTCCAATGGTCTACAATGCAATCGTTGCCTGCAAGCACCTCTACACCATATTTGTAAAGTGTTGGAATTGGCATCGGACTTCCTGAAAGTGGAATGGTTGACGCAATACCCACCTTTGCAGCACCTAGTTTTTCTGCTATTTCTTCAGCTTTGTTTTTATCGAGATAGCGTAAGGCAAAAGCATGACTCACATAAGTTTTACCTTTTAAAACCGGATTTTCGTTCACTTTACCAATCAGGTATTCGATGGTCTTCATTCCGGATTCACCTGATTCATGAAGGTGAATATCGATGCCTTTTCCATTATCCAGGGCCAGCTGCACCACAAAATCTAGATGTTTTTCAATACTTCCATCAATAGAAGTCGGATCAAGTCCACCAATAAAATCAATGTCCATTTTAGCGGCTTCTTTTAATAAATCAGCTGATTTGGTGTAATAAATACCATGTTGAGGAAAAGCGACCAATTCGGCTCCAAAAGATTTATTTTTATTTGCTAATGCTAGCTGTAAATGTTTTAAGGAATCGAGTTGAGAAGTAGGATCGATATTTACATGCGACCTTGCAAAACTGGTACCGTAAGATTGAAGCATTCCGATCAGTTTTTCTGTACGTGGAATGGAGGTTTTTAACAATTCCGGGATTACCTGTTGCTCAAAAGCAATCATGTCTTTAACAGACTTGTTTTTCTTAAGGTGCGCCTGCCAGGGTAAACCATAATAGGTTTTATCCAGGTGGATGTGCATATCCCTAAAAGCGGGCAGCATCAATAATCCTTTCGCGTCAATCGCTTTTGTTTTAGGCTGGTTGGGCAGCACATTTTTGATCTTACCCTTTTCAATTTCTACCGTAAAAAGTTCGGTTTTGGTATGGATTACATCGTCTCCATCATATTCAAAGCCGATTTCGAGCCTAACATTTTTTAGGACAAGGGTTTTATCTGCAAAATTTTCTACTACATTTTCGCCTGCCCTGGTCTGTTCTGCGGAGAGGATGCAGCTACTGGCCAGCAAAATAGAAGAGCTTTTGATAAAATCTTTTCGGGAGATGGATTGTGGGTTCATCGTAACAGGTTTTTGTTATTACAAAAGTAATGACCTATATGATTATTGCATGGTAGAATTTATTTCAAAAATTGTATTATTTATAACTAACGGTATATTTTTCAACAATTAAAGGATAATAAATAGTTAAATTTATCATTTCTCCCGAAACGCGTGTGGCGTAATCTGTGTGTGTTTTTTAAAGAATTTAGAAAAATAAGCGACATCATAAAAGCCAAGATCGAAGGCTATTGCTTTAATAGGTTTTTCGGTCGTTAATAAAGCCCTTTTTGCTTCGAGCATCAATCTTTCATGGATCATGACCGTGGCAGATACGTTAAAATGTTTTTTACAAAGGATATTCAGGTAATTTGCCGAAATATTCAACTGATTGGCATAAAATGCAACCAGTTTTTCTGTTTTATAATGGCTATCAATCAGCGACCGATATTTAAACAGTATCGGTTTTGTTTGATAAACGGTTTGCTGATTAAAAATTATTTCTGCCTCCTGGCTAACCATGAGGGCTATCAGTTTGATCCGGGTGTGGATCATTTCCCACAACACAACGGGTTTTACAAGCTCCTTTTTAATTTGCTGAAATTCCTGCAAAATGTTCTGATAAGCTTCAGTACTTAAATTTATAACCGGATCATTTTGATACAGAATCAACGAAAAGCGCAAGGCATTAGCCAGGGTTTCGAATATCTTCCTGCTGATCATCAATTGATGTGCATGCGTATTTTCAAGCAAGTCCCATTTGTGGATCTGTTCCGGAAATAAGAGATGTAATTGTTTTCCGGTAACCTGGTAGTCTATAAAATCGATGCTGTGAGCGCCACTCCCCTCTTCAAATAACATAAAAAGGAAAAAATCGTGCTTGTGCGGTTTTTCAATATGCCTTTTCCCGATTATTTCATGATATAATAAATTATTCCCCGCATTCTGACTGGGCCAAAATTCGCTGATATCGAGCGTGGGGAAATCTGAAATCGCATCCATTGGGGAAAATTACCATTTAGGATGGAAAACGGGAAATGGATGATGGGAAAAAATAGAATGAAGCGTTAACTGTATCGATCCAAAAGAAAAAATCGTCATTCCCGCGCAGGCGGGAATCTTAAAGCAGATTGCATTAAGATTCCCAATAGACCCGATAGCTATCGGGTTGGGAATGACGATCAATTATTTTTTCACCGGAGCCAGCAAACCCGGGTATAAAACTCCGTCAGTTTTAAGGTTCAGGTTTAACAATTTTGCAATTAAAGGCGCAATATCCTCCTGCCCCATTAATGGCAATACCGTGCCCTGTTTAATGCCTTTACCGAAAACAACAAAACCAGTCTGGATTTCCTTAAAATCAGTTGGCAGATATCCATGTGTACCTCCACTTGCAGGGGTAAGCATTTCGCCCGATGCGGCAGCACCAAAACTAAAACCCTGATTTGCAGCCAATGCGATAAAAGCATTCAGATCGCCCTGTGCTTTGGTTACTGCTTCTTTATCCAATACGTGAAATGTTTTCTTAATACCTTCAGGAAGTTCGTTTAAAGCCAGTTTAACTTTTTCTAAAGTGGCTTTATCTTTTGGATCTCTTAAATGCAGAAAAGAAGAACCACCACTCTGTTGAAAATAGGCTTTCCAGGCTTCCCTGTTTGTATCGCTGTATAAGCCCAATTTGGCCAGCATTACATTTGGATTAACCTGGGTATGGATATCAACAAAACCGTGGTCGCCTGTAATAATGAAAGTGGTGTTTTTACTAATACCCGCTGCTTCTGCTGCATCTAAAATGGTTTTAACGGCTACATCGGCACCAACAATGGCCGATCTTACCTTATCGCCATCGCGGCCCTGCTCATGTTCAAAATGATCAAGCAAGGCAATGTGCAAGGCTAAAAAAGCGGGTTTATATCTTTTCAGGATATAAGCTGCCATTCTCGATTTGTTCTGATCGCTGGTAAAAAAATCGATCGACGCACCAAATTCACCAAATTTACCAATGGCATTATCCTGAACTTCCTGGAAAAGCCCTTTTGGATTAGATTCCTGCAACATGGCCTTAATTTCATCTTTCTTTTCTCCTTTTCCCTGTGGCAGAATTACATATTCAGGCAGGTTATAATCAATCGGCGCCCCAACGGTAACCGGCCAGCTTACACCCGCGGTGGTTAAACCTGCATCTTTAGCAGCCATCCAGATGGTGGGTACTTTAATATCTTTGTAATACCAGAACCATTTGCCCGAAATGCCCAACGGCTCAACCGGTGTGTTATAATAAATACCATGTTTTGCAGGTAATACACCACTTACAATGGTAGTATGCGAAGGGTAAGTTACAGTAGGAAAACTGCCACGCACACCTTCTGCATAAGAGCCCTTGTTCATTGCCTGACGCACGTTAACCATGCCCCATTGTGGATCCAAATAAAATTCGGGACGTAAACCATCTATACTAATCAATACTACGTGATTCTCCTGGGCCGATAAATACCCTACCGAAAGCCAAAGCAAGGCGATCAGCGAAACTATCTTCTTCATAAAATTATTTTTACGCGAAGGTATTTCAGTAAGATGCCGTTAAAGTTGTATAAACGTTAACAAAACATTAAGGGGAAGTAACTTTAAGGATGGGCGCACTGTTCAATGTTTATTACAAAACCTCAATTGTTTTTCACAGGTAGATGGAAAATAATCAATGCTTCATATTCATAATAGCAGATACTACGCCAATTAAAAATGATATCAGGTAATAAGAGGCAGGAACAAGGATGCTTCTTAAAAGTAATCCCTTTTTACTATAGTTAAAGCCTGAAAAAAACTGGTAATAGAACCAGATGCTGTATATAAATGCAAAGAAAGTTGCCACGCCAAAATACATTAACACCAGCCCTTTGCTATTGGTGTAAAAAATAGTGATGACCGAAATTAGCAAACCAATGATTAATTCGACAATAATGCGGTTTGAATTTAAAACCAGGTGCTCGGAATAATTAAGCTTTGCTCTTCTGAACCAGATAAACGTAAAAAATGAATAAATGGGAATAGTAATAATCAGGATCAGCTTTGGATGATCGGAGATAAATTTTTCGATCTCACTCATCATTGCTTTGCTTCCCTGAGGCATCAGGTCAGTCATGCTACCATGTGTATAAGGTGCGATGAGACTTGATGCCGTCAAGATAAGCAGGATGAGCGTAACAAAACTAAAATAGGGAACCCTTTTGCCCTGGATAAATTCGCGGACACTGAGACCCGGTCGTGTAAAAAGTGCTTTTAGGGTAAATAAAATACCTTTATCAACATGCCAAACGCCATGAACAAAATCATGGGCCAGGAAATGTTTGATGGAATAACGGTGTGTGGTAGATTTTTGCCCACAGTTGGGGCAGTAATTATGTGTAACTGGAGCAGCACAATTTAGACAATCTGGCGACATGGGAGAACTATTTTGAAGCGCGGTTTTTAATTTCAGTAGTGATCTGGCCCAGACTAATAAAAGCTGGCAACAATGCTAAAGCACAAGATATGGGAATGGCTGCCAGCACTTTTGGTGTTTTGGCCGTAAAAACGAGGTAAAGCAAAATAACGAAGGCGGCGAGCATTACCACACCAAGTCCGATTAAGGCTCCTTTTATACTTTGTTTTTTCTTGTACAATTCATCTATAGATAATTCTGTAAGTGGAGTTACATTTTTCATTTCAGTTTTGATCAGGTTAAGATAGTTTGCAGTATGACACAGAGATACATAGCTAATTTGCAATGTTTCATCAGGCGAACAAATATACAATATATCTCTATATTGTGACAAAAATATTTGAAATCGATGTTCCCTGGCTCGCACATCCAAAATCAAAATTTGGCGTGTCCGTGGTAAATACAATAGATGGAATTCTGGCGAGCAATATTGTAAAAAAATCAGCAAACTCTTTGGTAGTAAAGAAAAGGATGTCACCAAAGATAAAATAGCATTATCACGCTTTAATCATCAATAATTCAGTTACAGCCAATGAATATATTGGGCAGAATTCTGGGCTGGTTGTTCTCATAAATTAGATCAATGTGATGATCAACTACTAACAACCAGTCCAGACGCGTAGAATGAAAGGAAAAGTTACTTATCTGCTATTGTAATCCCATATACTCAGCAAAATCTTGTTCTCAGTAAATTATCCGGTGATCAATATTACCTTAATCTAAACTCAGCTATTAGATTAAGTCATTAATAAAACTGATGTTCTTTCAAAAAGAGCGGTAAGATTACAGCATTAATAAATTATCTCCTGATGCGGTCAGAAGAAAATGCGATAATGTATTCAGCTCCCGGCAGCACATCTGTAAAAAGGCTCGAGACGTTAATCTTCGGCTGTGCCTTAAGATTCTGCATCACACTGGTTGAGAATTCTTCCATCACCTTCGGATCCACTTTAGTAGAAACTGTAGGAGAGTAATTTCTTTCAATATCGAGTTTAGACTGTTCACTCACTTGTTGGAGCGTCCAGCTTTCGTAACGGCGTATGCCATTTTCATCATTTGAATTGTTTAAGTGGTATAAAAATACCTTTGCCTGTAAGGCTATGTTTTCATTTTGCATATTATATTCATGATTGCCCTTCGGCAATAATTATCCGAACGAATTGTTAATTTGTTATTCCCAGTTTTTTCAGATGAGAAAGGTGCGAGATAAAAGCCTTCAGCATCGTCCGGTGCTCAAGGTAGCAAATATCAAACTCTTTGCAGGTCTCCTTTACAAATTCATTAATTTTAGGATAATGCACATGGCTGATTCCCGGAAACAAGTGATGCTCCACCTGAAAATTAAGTCCGCCGAGAAAAAAGTACGCCAGTTTGCTCCTGGTGGCAAAGTTTGCCGTTGAAGAGATCTGATGAACTGCCCATTCATTTTGAATCTTTCCGTTAATATTTTCAGGAAAAGATGTGCCCTCAACTACATGCGCCAACTGAAAGACAATGCTCAGGGTAAACCCACAAACCACTGCTGCAATGATAAACCCTATAAGTGCTTTTACAAAACCCAGCATCAACACCGGAAGTAATAGGTAAAGGGAAATATAACCCAGTTTTGTAACCCAGAAAATCAAATGCTCCCTGAAATCAATCTTGATTTTGTTACCATCCCGGCCCATTTTTCCAGAAAAATATTTCTCAAAATCCTGATACAGCACCCATGCGATATAAGATACTCCATACAACAGGATCCAGTAATACTGCTGAAACCTGTGATGACCCTTCCGCTGCTGTTCTTCATGCATACGCATAAACTTAATATCGATATCATGATCCATACCATCAATGTTGGTATAGGTATGGTGATCAATATTATGCTTTTGTTTCCAGAAATGAATCGTTCCCCCCATTATATTGAGCGAATAGGCTGAAACCGAATTGATCCACTTATGCCTGGAAAAACTCCCATGCCCACCTTCATGCATCACATTGAAACCAATGGCTGCCAGGTTCGCCCCGAACACCGCACACAATAAAACAGCAATGATCCAATGCGGAGAGAAAAATACCAGAATAAAATAAACGGCTATCGCAGATAATATAAGGCCAAGTCCTTTAAAAAAAAGCGCTGGTCCACCGTTCCTGCTCTTTCCAGTTTGCGAAAAGTAATGATTTACCTTTGCTTTTAATGATTTGAAAAATGGAGTGGAACTGGATTCAAAGGATGTTTTTGACATAAGATCTGATTAAACACCTGATCTTTAAGCAAGCCAGGATGATTCCCGTTGCGTGCAAGAACAAAAAGAATTCGCCTTTTCACGGCGTTTGTATTTATAAAACGTAAATATAGGTTTTTTATTGCCGGTATTTAGATTTAAGTTTCGCTGATGTAAGCTAACTAAAAGACGTAAACCCAAAAACGACACCCAGCAAAAAAACTTACATAATCACTTGTAAAATAATCAATTAAAGGATATTTAATCATAAAAAGAAGTAAAAAACTGAGGCAGTTTCAATATTTTTTCAAAAAAAAAGCCTAACTATCAAATAGTTAGGCTTAAAAGTGTACCCGGAGCCGGAGTCGAACCGGCACGGTTTCCCACAGGTGTTTGAGACCAGCGCGTCTACCAATTCCGCCATCCGGGCATTCGTATTGGACGGGGTTGCAAATGTAGAAATTGAAAGTTAAAATCCAAAAATTATTTTCAATTAATTCATAACTGTTTTATTGTATGCCAGTTGCATTTTCCGGCCGCTCATCTTTCAACTTTCTATCTACAATAAATGGAGCAAAAGGAAGTAAGGAAGCCACAAATATTAATAATGCTTTACCAAATTTCCATTTTTGCTCTTGCCAGGCCATAATTAATAAAGCTGCGTAAGCAATAAAAAGCACCCCATGCAACCAACCGGCATATTTAACAGCCAAGTCTAAATGTGCAAAATGCCTTAACGGCATGGCTACAAATAATAAGAGCAGATAGGATATACCTTCGGCTACGGCTACTTTACGGAAAATAGAAAGTGAACTGTTCATTGATCTGATTGTTTGCTTCGAAAGTAAAACAAAGCCATTGGTTAACAAAAACTAAAAAATGATTTTACAATAGAGTGTTTTATAAGGTAGAAAGGTGGAATGTGGAAGGTTTAGGGTGATAACCGCAAAGTTGACAATTATCTTCAGACTCATTCCATCATCCATCCCCCCCTATTTCACTATCCTTTCTCTTATTCTGTCAATGTATTTTTGACGATAAAAATTATCCTTCATCAAAGGCAACAATGTATCAGAAGCTGATGGATTTTGGTCGAACTGGCTTATCAGATCGTTTAATTCGCCGGATAAATCTTTTTCTATTGCTTCAACATCGCGTTTTACCTGGGCCAGTTTTTCTGCATCAGGTTCAAATTCAAGATCCATTAAAGCTTCATTGATATCCATCATTTCCATCAAAAAATTTTGTGATAACTGATATCCTTCATCTGTTTCTACAACCCCCTTCAATTCCAGCACGTATTTTAAGCGTTTTTTGGCATTGCTCAGCGTTTGGTATGCCTTGTTGTTCAAAGTTGACAGATCGAGTACCTCCTGTTGCTTTTCTTCGCTTTCATTGGCATAAAAATCAGGGTGAAACTGCTTGCTCAAAGCATAAAACTTTGCTTTCACCGCATTTTGATCTGGGTTAAACTGTATTGGAAGATCGTAAAATTCGAAATAATTTGGCTGTTGGGTTGCTTCGCTCATGATGTGTCTTAAATTAAAAAGCCGCAGATGTACAGTTTGAACGATCAAATCTGCGCATCTGCGGCAATTATATCAATTTGGTTTTACTTACCGAAAGATTTTAAAATATCATTACCAAAAGCAAACACCATTAAGCAGATCAGGATTACAAAACCTACAATCTGTGCCTTTTCCAGTACTTTTTCGCTAACTGGCTTACGTTGTACCATTTCGATCAAAAGAAACACTACGTGGCCTCCATCTAAGCCTGGGATAGGCAACAAATTCATAAATGCCAATGCCATTGAGATCAATCCGGTTAAAGTCCAGAATTTAACCCAGTCGAAAGTGCTGCCATATACTTTTGCAATCCCGATCGGGCTGCTGATATTACGCGCACTTAGCTTACCCGTAATCATTTTCCCAATACCTTTTGCATTATCTACAAAAGTGCTCCAGGCCATGGTTGCCCCAACCGGGAACGACTCTATAAAACCAAAATCAATATGTGCCGTTTCAGGTGTATTTAAGTTAGGAATAATCCCGATTGTACCTTCTTTGCTTACTTTAAGATCGAAAGTAATTTCTTTTCCTTTGCGTAAGGCATTTATGCTAACTGGTTTCGATTTATTTTTTGAAACTTCTTCTTTAAACTGATCGAAGAAAGTAATGGCTTTACCATTAACCGTTAAAATGCTATCACCAGGTTTAATACCGGCGGCATAAGCCGGATATACCGGCTTCTCGAATTTACGGCCAAAAAGCTTATCAAAAAATGAAGGCTTATCGGCCTTTTCGTCCGGTGCGCTTACCTTATCAACACTTTGCATCCGGTAACGCGGGGAGATAAAATTTTCTTTGTCGTTTTTCGATATTTTATTCAAAATGGTATCCGGAACCGAAATGTAAAGCGTTTTATTATCCCTTAAAATGGTTAGTTGAGCGCCATCAAATAAAACCTTACTCGATATTGCATCTTCAAAACGGATCAGTTTATTGCCGTTGATGGCCAAAATTTTATCTCCATTCTGTAAACCGATTTCTTTACCAATGGTTCCAACAGAGATACCATCATTTAATTTACTGTTAATGGTATAATTTTGGCCAATATTGAAAGTAAGCATCCAAAAAATCAAAATACCAACAATCACATTTACGATAATACCGCCTAACATCACAATTAAACGTTGCCAGGCTGGTTTAGAACGGAATTCCCAGGGTTGAGCAGGTTGAGCCATCTGCTCAGTATCCATGCTCTCGTCAATCATTCCTGCAATTTTCACATAACCGCCCAATGGCAGCCATCCTATTCCATATTCAACATCACCTTTTTTGAAACTAAAAAGTTTGAAACCCCAGGCATCAAAAAACAGATAAAACTTTTCTACTTTAATACCAAATGCCCTGGCTGCCAAAAAATGCCCTAATTCGTGTAATATTACCAATAAAGACAATCCAAGCAGCAGCTGCCCCGCCATAATCAATCCATTCATATTTTCTTATAAAATTTTATGTTAGATGTTAAACTATACTTTTTGTTACTAATTCGCCGGCTAAGATACGGCTATGTTTGTCAGTTTCTAAATAATCGCTCAATTGTGGCTTTTCAATAAAACTAATCTCTTCCATACATTGTTCAATTACTTCGCTCATCTGCAGGAAACCAATTTTATCTTTCAAAAATGCCTCCACAACAATTTCATTCGCTGCATTTAAAATACAGGGCATATTCCCTCCTTTTCGCAATGAAGTAAATGCTAAACCTAAATTCCTGAAGGTTTCCATGTCTGCTTTCAAAAAGCTAAAGTTTGGATATTCCAGGAATTTAAAACGCTTAAAATTGTTTTTTAGCCTGTCGGGATAATTTAAAGCGTACTGAATGGGCAATTTCATATCCGGAACTCCCATTTGTGCTTTCATAGAACCATCGGTAAACTGAACGATGGAGTGGATGATAGATTGTGGGTGCACGATAACGTCAATCTGATCCACATCTAGATTAAACAGCCATTTGGCTTCGATTACCTCTAATCCTTTGTTCATTAAAGAAGCAGAATCGATGGTGATTTTTGCACCCATTACCCAGTTAGGGTGTTTTAAGGCCTGCTCTTTTTTTACCGTGGAAAGAAAATCTTTTGTTTTGCCCAAAAATGGTCCGCCGGAAGCAGTGAGGTAAATTTTTTCGATTTCGTTCTGTTCTTCACCTACCAAACACTGGAAGATGGCCGAATGCTCCGAATCCACAGGCAAAATCTTCACCTGGTTTTCAATGGCCAATTGGGTAATCAGTTCTCCGGCTACCACCAAAGTTTCTTTATTAGCCAAGGCAATGTTTTTACCCGCTTTTATAGCGGAAATGGTAGGTTTTAAGCCTACAGAGCCCATTAATGCCGTAAGCACTACATCGCTATCAGCGTATGATGCAACTTCTGATAAAGCGGCTTCGCCAGCCAAAACTTTAATATCCAGGCCAAACAAAGCATCTTTAACTTCTATATACTTGCTTTCATCACAGATAACTACAATTGCCGGCTTAAATTCCAGCGCTTGTTGAATGAGTAATGTTGAATTCTTTAAGGCAGATAATACAGCAACTTTAAAAACTGTAGGATGATCCCTAACAACTTCAAGCGCTTGTGTACCGATGCTCCCTGTAGAACCTAATATGGTTATTCTTTTTACAGATTGCTGTATTGTTATATTGCTCAATTGTTTTTCTTTCTCTCGTATCAAAAATCTAATTGCTGTAACAGCATTCGATTAAATTTTCAATCTTTCGTTTGTAAATTTTATCAGTTGATGAATTTCTTTTGGTAAAGTTTCCAAAGTTGCAAAAATCTTTGAATACGTTTCCTCATTTATCAACTTTCTAACTTTTGCTTTTTCGTTCCAGTCTAAACATTCCTTAACTGAACCAAAGCTGTAATAATAAAACTTGACCTTATCTTTTTTATGATAGCGACCAAAACCTTCAGCAATATTAGCTGAAATCGAATCAACAGCATCAACAAACTGTTGTCCGATGGTGTATTTTGCAAAATTATCCCAATTACTAACCATATCCCAAACCAAATTGCTAAGATGGAAAGATTTTGTATATGCTGTTATCTGATTTAACTGTAAATAATTCTTTTCCATGTTGTTGAAACGTTAATTATCAACAACAATTTAGCAATTTTCATTTGCACAATGCTAAATAATTAAACAATTTCAATTAACCTGAACACATAATAATTAAGCAATTTCATTAACTCCATGCTTGTTAGCAATTTAGCCATTTAACAATTAAACAATATATTTCTCCAACCCATCCGCCAGTTTCCTATCATTGCTCAACCGCGGCACCTTATTTTGTCCGCCTAATTTTCCTTCACTTTTCATGTAGTTTACAAAGGCATCTTTTTGCAAAGTACGTATAATCAATGGCTGAAGGATGTTTCCTTCAATCAGGTCAAAGTAATAAATATTTTTCTTTTGCAAAGCTTCATCAACTTTTTTACTAAAAGCAGCCAGATCTTTTGGCGCTGATGAAAATTCCACAAACCACTCATGGTAAGGCAATTGACCAGCCAAAGGATTAACCTGTGGCGCAACGGTAAATTCTGTAATTTCTACCTGCTCTTCGTTCGCTACACTTAAAATGGCCTTTTCTACCTCTTCTCCTATTACATGTTCACCGAAAGCAGAAATAAAATGTTTAATCCGGCCGGTAACTACAATTTTATAAGGATTTTTAGAAACAAATTTAACGGTATCGCCAATACTATAACCCCATAAACCCGCATTCGTATTTAAAATCAATGCATAATTGGTATCGAGTGCTACTTCGCCCAATGATAATCTTGTCGGGTTGTCGTTATAATATTCATCAGCAGGAATAAATTCGTAAAAAATCCCTGCATCGGCCAATAACAATAGTCCTTTTTCTTTTTGCGAATCCTGATAAGCAATAAATCCTTCAGAAGCAGGATAAGTTTCAATTGCATCAATTTTTTTGCCGATACTTTGCTCAATTTTTGCCCTATATGGTTCGAAATTTACGCCACCATAAATAAACAAGCTGAAATTTTTAAAGATTTCGGCAATTTTCTTCCCTCCCGCTTTTTCGGAAAGTTTATCGAAATACATCTGTACCCAGGGTGGAATCCCAGAAATCAATGTCATGTTTTCATTGATCGTCTCCTCCACAATGGCATCTACTTTTTGTTCCCAATCTTCAATGATATTGGTTTCGTAAGAAGGCAAACGGTTCTTCTGGAGATATGCAGGGACATGATGCGCTACAATGCCAGATAAACGCCCCACATTAATTCCATGTTTTACGCTCAAAACCGGACTTCCCTGTAAAAAGATCATTTTTCCGTTTACAAAACCGGCTTTTCCTGTTTCATTAATATACGTTAAAATGGCATTACGGGCAGCTTTGATGTGCTCAGGCATTGATTCTTTGGAAAGCGGAATATATTTTACGCCAGAGGTAGTACCTGATGTTTTGGCAAAATAAAGGGGTTTTCCTTTCCAAAGCACATCAGCTTCGCCTGCCACCACACGATCTACATAAGGTTTTAATCCTTCATAATCCTGAACAGGGACATATTTTTTAAAATCATTATAGGTATTAATCTCAGCAAAATGATGATCCTTACCGAAAGCAGTATGCCTGGCTTCACCGATAAGCTTTTTCAGCAAATTATTTTGAGCATTTACGGCATTATGCTTCCATTTGTTGATTTGCCAAACTGCAAATGCGGCAAAGGGTTTACTTAACGCTGCTTTAAGCCCCCAACCCCCTGAAGGGGACTTTTCCCTTCTGCCGTTCTTTTCTTTTTCCATAAACTTTAATCTGATTTTTAACTTCCCTTTAGGGGCAGGGGGTTAAACTATATTATGTAAAATATCCGGATGTTCGTCGCCTTTGTATTCGCCCGAAATTTTACGGTAAGCAACGGTTATGGCCACACTCGATAGCGGGACAATAATAAAGGAGCTTAAAATATTCACAACAAAAGCCACAAAAGGCCAGTGTAATAAATTAAACAATAAATACACTAAATATCCTCCACCAAGTACCAGTAGCAGCAATAAAATTTTGGTAAAATTTCCTTTAGTAATGGCTAAACTTAATTTAATTGATTCAAAAGGAGCTGCGTTCTTGTCTATGATAAAAAAGGGGAAAAATGATATCCTTAGCCAGGTAATAAATAAAGCAAGAATTGCTATACCAACAGCAATTTGTGTAATTATAATACCTGTTTTTTGAAAGCTTTCTACCCATCCAATTTGGACCAAATATCGTAAAACAGGATCCAAAATATAAAGCACAGGAAATAAAATCATCCCAATGAAAAGTATGCAACCAACAAAATAAAGTGTTGCGATTAAAAATCGAATGATCTGTTGCCTGGTTGGCAGTGTATCAACAATTTTAACATCACTTTCTTCATCATCCATTAGGTGAAAAATATATTTAAAGAGTGATAAATTGATGGTAAAGTACAAAAACACAAAAACTATAGCCATTACAAAACTTAAGATTTTGCTTACATCTTTAATAAAAAAGGCCATTAAGCTTGATGCACTTGCTGTGATAAACATCAGAAAGCATAGCGTAGCAATCGAGAAATAGTGTTTCCTGGTAATGCTCCATGCTTTTTGGATTACATCATTAACGGCGAACGTACTTTCTTTTAGATAATTTATCATTGTTGTTTGAATACCACACGTTTAAATAAATCCTGTATAAATCCTAAACCATAAGCGGTTAATTGGATAAACGAAGATATAATGCTCAAAAATGCAACTTTTAAAGATTTATTTACTGACCATGAATGAAAAAATATCAACATAAAGTAAATCAATAAGAAGAAGTTACAAACATACGCCAATGGCGGATAGATAAAGTTACACAAAATGGTGAAACCAAAGCCCAGTGTGAATAAAGCCGGAAAAAAATGCACCAGCTTTAATTCTTTTGGAAAATGTTTATAAATATTGATCCTGGCCCTGCCGAAAAAGTGTAATTGTTTATAAAACTGGCTAAAACTCGTCCGGCGCTTATGGTAAACCTTTGCATCGGGGATCAAACCGATTTTGAAACCATTTTCATGGATACGGATACTGTATTCGATATCTTCTCCCAATCTGGTCAGGATAAAGCCACCTACTTTTTCCCAGGCCTGACGGGAAACGCCCATATTAAAACTGCGTGGGTGAAATTGCCCCACATGCTGCTTGTTACCACGGATACCACCTGTGGTAAATTGCGATGTCATGGCGTAACTGATGGCCTTTTGTACCGGCGTAAAACTATCGTGTGCTGCATCCGGACCGCCGTAAGCATCTAAATGATGTTCGTAAAGGTAATTTCTAACAATTTCAAGATAATCGTCAGGAACAAGGATATCTGAATCAAAAATGATAAAATAATCTCCCTTCGCCCTTTCGAAACCAAAATTACGGGCAAACCCCTGTCCGGCATTCTCCTTGAAATAATATTTTATATCAAGTTTGTCTGCATAACGATCTACAATGGCCCTTGCATCGTTTTTAGAACCATCTTCGATCACCAAAACCTCAAACTGTAAATAAGTTTGTTTGGTTAAGGTGTGCAAAAGCTCGTCTATTTCCTGTGGACGATTGTAAAGGGGGATTATGATGGAGAAAAACATAGTTAGAATGGAAAAGGTAAAATGTAAGAAGTATGATGGAAATTCAATCTACATCTTACATTTTACATCATTTATTTTTTTATTAGTAAAGGTTGAGGGTAAAGGGCGGATGAACCTTCCGCCTTCCCGCCTTCTACCTTAATTCCTTTTCTATCAAATACTGGTTTCTTTCTGGTGCATTACGCGATAAAAGCTCTGCAATAAAGCCTGCTAAGAACATCTGCGAACCTACTACGATAGCAACTAATGATAAATAAAACAAAGGTTGATCGGTTACATCGCGGTAAGCCAGGCCTTTCCATATTAAGATTTGTTTTTCTATCAGCACATAAAGCGACATGATAATTCCTAAAAAGAAACTCAACACGCCCAGCGAACCAAAAAAGTGCATCGGGCGTTTACCGAATTTACCCACAAAGAAAATGGAGAGTAAATCTAAAAAGCCATTGATAAACCTGCTAAAACCAAATTTAGTTGTTCCGTATTTACGTGCGCGATGTTCTACTACCTGCTCTGCTATTTTACTAAAACCTGCCCATTTAGCTATTACCGGGATATAACGGTGCATTTCGCCATAAACTTCAATCGTTTTGATTACATCACTGCGATAAGCTTTTAAACCACAGTTAAAATCGTTCAGTTCGATACCGCTCATTTTGCGGGTAGCCGCGTTGAAGAGTTTGGTGGGGATAGTTTTGGTAACCGGATCGTAACGTTTCTTTTTCCAGCCCGAAATCAGGTCGAGTTTTTCTTCCTTAATACGGCGGTATAATTCTGGAATTTCATCCGGACTATCCTGCAGATCGGCATCCATGGTAATCACCACATCGCCCTGTGTAGCTTCGAAACCTACGTTTAAAGCAGCAGATTTACCGTAGTTACGCCTAAATTTAATGCCTTTTATGGCAGGATTCTGAAGTCTTAAATCTTCTATTACCTCCCACGATCTGTCGGTACTACCGTCATCAACCAAAATAATTTCATAGCTGAAATTATTGGCAACCATCACTTTATCAATCCAGGCCGTTAACTCTGGCAGGGATTCATCTTCATTAAATAAGGGTACTACAACTGATATATCCATTTTTTAAGCATAAACCTCGCAGGTTTTAAAAACCTGCGAGGTTTGTTTAAATTAAAACGTGCAAATTTCATCAAATTAAATGATAAAACCTGCACGTTCAAAATTTTTGATCTTATTTATAATTTTATGTCTTTAGCTTTTACTTTTATAATTTTCCCCTGATCGGAAAAAACCAGAATACCATCATTCTTAGCTTTATAAGCAACCAGTTTTTTAAACGTTAATTCCATTCCCTCACTTATTTTTTGATGTAATAACTGAAGAGTAGTTTGCTTATCATCCATACTATTTAACTTAGTTGTTTCCAATTTTCTTTTTCAAATATAGTGATTTCAGATTTATTACCCTCTGCTATAAACTGAAGTGACTCTTTTGAATTATTTAACACAAACCAAAAATCGACACTTTTAATAAACTGCTGTAAATTTTGCATGCCTTTTATATACCTTCTTCGGATTACATCTTCAGGAATATCATGTCCACCTTCTAACACCCTCGTTTTAACTCTTTCAATAGCAAGTTCAATATCATTTAACCAAAAGAATAAAAGTGTAACCTGATAGCCCAGAGATTTGGCTTTTTCAATTGTATTTATGTAAGATTTAGTGGTTAATGTAGTTTCGATGGCAAAATCTACTTTTTGGTTCATCAGGTCATCAATTCTGTTTAACATAATCTTACCTGCCTGAATGGCTACACTTGCAGGTTTAAAAGGAGAAATTCCGCGGGCAATTTCATCCGCATTAACAAACTCTCTGCAGTTTAACATTTCGGGCAAAACTGTAAAAGATGCTGTTGTTTTACCAGCTCCATTACAACCAGAAATGATATATAAATTATGCATGTAGAATGTTATGTAAATTAAAAAACGTGCAACCTTACCAAATTAAATGATAAAACCTGCACGTTCAAAATTTTATAAAAGAAATTAAGCTTCTTTAGGAAATGAGTCTAATCTTACTGGTTCCTTTTTCTTTAAGATAGCTGAAAGAATTAAAGAAAGAACACCGTATAAGGCTAGTGAAACACCGAAACTCGTAAAGATATTTTTAAAAGTTGGCTCTAATTTCTCTTGCATATTACCTGCTTTAGCCATTGCTTCATCAACCTGCTCTTTAGCCATACCGAATTTTTCCATCATTGCACGTTGTGCATCTTCTATCGCCGCAGCAGCTTTTGCCGGAAGATCTGGATCAATAAACTTCATCAATATCACATTATAAAGTGTTGCAGTTAAGGCCAGAATAAGCGAAATAATTAAAAAAGCTTTAAAAGCTTCGCCAAACGTCCAAAAACCACCTATTTCTTTACGAATATTAATTCCTACTACAACGAGTAGCGCAATAAACAAAACAAATATGCCTACCTGGGCAAGAAAACTGGTGTAAACTAATACCGGATCGATAAAATGCAGGGTTAACGATAATACTACCGAAACCGCCGCAAGCATAAATCCGTTTTTAAGCGATAATTTGGAAATAAGAGCACTTTTGTCCATAATTTTAAGTTTTAGTTTTAATTATTAATTGTTGTAATTAATATATAAGTAGCAGAATCGAACGATTTGTTACTGCTAAATTGAATTATTTCTTTAGTAGTTTCTGCACTTCCTTCCACATCAAGGAAAAAAGCCATAAATGGTACAAACAATTCCTGCATTTCTTCGCTGATATTTAATTTTTCAGCCGTTTTACAGATCTCTTCTACACTACTCTCTGCCAGTTGCTGGTTGCTGATCAGTTCTTCGTAAATCTCAAATTCATCCTGAAATTCATCATCCTCTACCAACAAAAACTCTTTTAGGAAATCGCCCAATTCAGGATCGAGGTCTTCATCTTTACATTCTTTAATGTAAAGCAGCAGGTTTAACAGTTCAGTACCCCTATCAATGGTTTCTTCTTCAATATTTGCCCATTCTTCACTTTCCAAATAATCGTCTTCCAATTTCTGCACATCACTGCTAAAGAAATTCACCATTAATAAATCGAAAAATATTTCGCGCAGTTCTTCAAATTTCGGGTGACTATCGAAAACGGCATCAAAAGCCTCAGCTTTATTTAAAAAGTTAACATCCAGCTCAAAAGCAGCCAGTAATTCTGTTTCAAAACCTTCTACATTAATAGCCGAAACCTCAGCATATTGATTGATGGTGGCACTTAGCGCTTTTTTTACTCTATTATCCATTGGATTAAGATTTTTAAGATTGCAGGATTACAGGATCATTTTTCACAAAAAATTATCCTGTAATCCTGTTTTTATTGTGTAATACTATTTTTTGAACTACTATTTTAGAAAGCCCTGCTGGAAAACGTTCCACCCTCTGCCTTTTAATCTTCTACCTTTTTACTACCTCAAAGAGGATTGATTATTATTATAAACCAGGGTTACTTTTCCAGTAAGTTCGGTCCCTAACAATGGGCTGTTTGCCGATTTAGAATGGTTGCTTGCCGAATTGTATAACCACTTTTCTGTGGTGTTAAAAACAGTAAAGTTGGCTTTGGCACCTTCTTCAATTACGGGAACAGTTAAATTTAATAATTTACGCGGATTAATGGCCAATTTCTCTGCAATTAAAGCAATGTCCAGTCCTGCTTTTAACAATAATGGCAATACGGTTTGCAAAGCAATAATTCCATAATGGGCAATTTCGAACTCTACATTTTTAAATTCGATTTCTTCGGGACGGTGCTGCGAAGTAATGGCATCAATGGTTCCATCCTTTAAACCTGCTATTAAAGCTTTTACATCTGCTTTGCTCCTTAATGGTGGCTTAACTTTATAATTGCTGTCGAAATCGTTTAAAAGTTCTTCGGTAAAGACCAGGTGATGCGCGGTTACATCGCAGGAAATCTGTACGCCGTCTTTCTTTGCTTTGCGGATTAGCGCTACAGCACCAGCGGTTGAAATGTTACTGATGTGGATTTTGGTTTCGTTATAAGAAGCAAGGAAAATATCGCGTGCAATGTGCATCTCTTCTGCCAATGCAGGTAAACCTTTCATGCCCAAGAGCACGGAGTTTTTGCTCTCATTGATCTGTGATTTGCCTGCAATCGATTTATTTTCGGGATAAACCATTAACAGTGCATCAAAACCTTTGGCATATTGCAAGGCGCGGCTCATAAAACCGTCATCCTGTAAGGCTCTGTCTCCATCCGAGAAAGCAACTGCACCAGCCTGCTGCATATCAAACAATTCGGCAAGTTCTTTTGCTTCTCGGTTCTGGCTAATGGCCCCAACCGGCAAAACATCAACCAGGTTATTTTTTGCCCTGTTGATAATGTATTCTACCTGAGATTTTGACTGTACCACCGGGCTGGTTTGTGGCAATAATGCCAGACCTGTAAAGCCACCTGCTTTTGCAGTTTCGGTAAGTGTTTGGATGTCTTCCTTGGTTTCGAAACCCGGATCACCGGCTACGCAGTTTAAATCGAAAAAACCAGGCGTTAAGAAAGCGCCCTGAGCATCGAAAATAGTTTCGCTTTTATCGGCAGTTAATTTACCTATGTTTTTAATTGTACCATTTTCAACCCTAACATCGCATTGTTGGTTGTTAAATTTACTTTGCGGATCGGTAATGGTTACATTTTTAACCAGGAGATTCATATTGTTCTTTTTGTGTTGTTAAAAAATCGGATGAGCAAAATTTCTGCTGCAATAAAAATCAGCGACAAAATTAGACAAAGTTTCCATAAAGTTTGTCCGATTTTATTGGCGCCGGCAATTAATTTAACGGCATCTTTATCGGTATCAAATATTTTCAGGTTATTTTTATCTGCTAATTGCGCCAATTCTGCTTTGCTTAAATAATGCATATCAGATTCTGTCCTGCCACTATTGAAACTATAAACAGCGAGTAACGAATCGGCAAGATTTAAGTTGTAAAAACCTGCATTTTTAATCTGGTCGGCCGTGTAAATTAATGTTTTTCCATCTGCCTGACGGATTTCAGGAATGGCTTCAAAATGGTCGGCGGTAATTTTTAAAGTCTGGTTTTTACCCAAAGTAATTTTTTTACTGGCCAATGCATTATCATTGCCCAGATTGTAATATAACGGAGTTTCATTTCCGCCACTCAGTGCCAAACGGTAAATTAATGGAACAAAAACCGGGTGACGTGCCAGATTACCATCATTTGTATTTAAACCAGAGGCAGATAAAAATACCTGGCCATTACCTACACCATATTTGGAAAAAAAAGATTTACTGCCGGGTAAAGACATGATGTCTTCTTTATTGGAGCTATTTTTTTCTATAAAGGAATAATAACGTGAAACCGAGGGAAGATCTAAATTTTTAGGGATTTCCTCAAAAACAGTCTTAAAAATTGGATTTTGAAGATCTATCCGGTCGACTTTTGTAGCTGCGGTATTGAGCGACTGGATTGTTGGAAGTGCTAATGCACTTAAAAATGAGTTATATGCCTTGATATCGGCGTCGAGATCAGGAAAAAGTACTACAATACCACCTGCATTGAGATAAGTTTTAAGTTGTTGCGCCAAACCGGTTGAGGGGCTTTTCAAGCCATTTAACACAATGAGGCCGAAATTGGCGAAATTGCTATAATTCACATTGCTTTCGGCATTTTCGGTAAGTTTATAATAAGCATCGGCTGCGAATAATGCTTTAATGTAATTACCTGCGTTGCTACCATTAATACTTAAAACCGGAAAATTTTGATCTACTTTAAAACTGAAAGATAGGGTGTCATCAAAGGTTACCGGAAAATCTTTAATGGTAACCATCCCTTTTTGCCATCCTGCAGCTAGTCCGGAAAAATTTAATGTATCCTTAACGGTTTTTCCTCCTGGAATGGTTACAGCGCCTAAACCTTTTTGCTGATTGTTGATGCTGAGTTTTAAAGGAACATTTTTGGCTTCTTCTCCAGAATAATTTTTTAATTGCACCACTAAACGCTCATTTGCACCGGGCTGATGGTTTGGCGAGAGTACCCAAACGCTGTCAACCGCCACATTAGGCAGGGTATTGGCATTCAGTTTTAGGAATGAATATTGAATATCTGCCTTGGTTTGGAGTTTGTTAGTGGTGGAGATATTTTTTTGAAAATCAGATATCAAGAAGCTGTATTTATTTCCTGCACCGGTTAAAATATTGCCCTGTCTGTTTAAGATCTGTTGAAGATTACGGTTTGCAGCAGAGATTTTCACATCATCTAAAGCTTTCAAAAACGCCTCTTCATTTAATAAACGCTGGTGTTTTCCTTCGAAATCGTTCGTTAAAAGCTGGAAACGATCGTTAATACCGAAACCTTTAACGATTTCTTTTGCCCTGCGTTTAGCTTCATCGAGCAGGTTGCCATCTTTATTGATAGCTTCCATGCTGTAAGAATTATCGATATAAACACTTACTACGTTGTTTAAAGCAGTTGTTTTTTGGTTATGCTCAGGAATGTAAGGCTGGGCAAATGCCAGCACCAAAAAGATAATTGCTAAAATCCGCGACGCTAAAATCAGCAGGTTTTTAAGCTTTTCTTTCGATGAATTTTGTTGTTCTACTTCTTTTAAAAGCTGAACATTAGAGAAATAGATCTTTTTAAATTTCCTGAAATTGAATAAATGAATGATAACCGGGATGGCAACCGATATTAGTGCAAAAAGAAAGCCCGGATAAAGGAAATTCATTAAAAACCAAAGATAGAAAAATTATGGAATTGGGGATAATATTCCGCATTTATTATTATCAATGTTATTAAGCCGCGTCATCTCGACCGGAATGCAGTGGAGTGGAGAGATCTGCTTCGATAGATTTCTCGGCTACGTTACGCTAGCTTGATAGGTTGAGACTGGCAGGAAAAAAGATCGTCATTGCAAAGAATGAAGCAATCTTAATCCACACGCAGGTAGCGATCGTTGTAAGATTGCTTCGCCGGCTGAAAAAGCCTTCTCGCAATGACGATTTCATGCATTGATTTATATTAACCTAATAACTAAATCCCGGAAATTGGATATTAACAATTTTCCAACTGCCATTGTACAGCGCGAAATAAAGCTTAAAAGGTCCGCTTATTATTTTGGATTGTTTTTGAAGAACATCCCGATAACCGGCAACACCTTCAACAAATCCCATCCCTTTACCATCGTTCAGTAGTTCGAAATTAACATCAATAATATCATATCTGCCACCAACATATTCATCTGACTGACCAAAAATGCCTTTCAACCTGCTAATAATGATATCTTTGCCGATAATTTTATTACCTGGAAGCATAAAAAAATCATTCAGTTCGCCGGTAATAGCTTTAGATTGTTTAAACCATGCATTTATAAATCTGATGGCACTATTTACAATATCGGCTTGATGGTTAAATGTGGAATTGTTCTGCATGGTATCTTTCAAAAATTAATCGACCAGCCAAAGGCCGATCGATTAAAAAACTTCGCGAAGTTAACTATTCTTTAGCCTTTCTCTAATGTCGGCAAGAGAATAATCGATCAATAAGCTTCCATCTCTGAAAACTTCCTTCAATTCGCCCTTGGCTTCTTCTTCCCAGGTGCATTGATCTTTCAATTCATATTCTCCCTCTGCATTTTTAAAAATCTGCAGTAAACCTTTTGCCGATTTTTTGGTCCCATCGTCGGTAATAGGATCTTTAAATATCTCACGACCAACGCCATCTACCTCGCCATAAGTGGCTTTCATGGCAAAACCAAAAGTATCTCGTGTATTGTACTGATAAGTGAAAGAACCGATACCGAAAACCACATTGGTTGAAGCAAAACCTTTGGCTTTTAAACGTTCGCAGATTTGCGTAGCCCTTTCGGTAGTGATGCTATCGCCGTAAATAGCCCCAATCTGTGGCACGAGTTCTTTAAAACCTTTATCGTTGGTTTTTCCACCAAAAACATCCCAAAGCAGCTCGATCACACCTTTTTTCTCATTTTCATTTTGGCCATTTGGATTGCCGCAAATAATATCAACAGGGTCTCCAGAATCAGGCCTGATTACCACCTTACCTGGTCTGGCGATGATATCATCTTTTAAAACAGGCAGATATTCAGTCAATACTTTCCACAAATCCCAGGTATCAGAAACGATAGACACAATTCCTTTTGGATAAACTTCGAGAATCAGGCGTTTAAAAGTTTCAAGCTCGCCAGTATTGGTTCCCATGCACATTACCGAGTGTTCTGTAGCGGCTACAGAGCCACCAATCAGGTCTTTATCAGAATCAGCATTGTAATATTCCTCTAAAAAGTCGATTGCAGGAATGGTGTCGGTTCCGGTAAAACTCAATAAATGGCCTGCGGCCGATGTTACCGCAGCTTCTATCCCACCCATACCGCGCATAGAGAAATCATGTCCCTGCCAATCTACAAATTCTGGCACCGACGAGGTTTCAGCGGCATAATGATCCAAAATGGTACGATATTGTTTTGCAATAGTAGCCGAATTACATGGCAACCAAACTACTGCAGAAAGCAATGTTTCGAAATAATTGGTCAGCCAGAAAAACTCTGGTTTGGTATTGTACATAGTGAACATGGGCACACGCAAAGGCACTTCTGCCCCTTCAGGAAGTGATTTGAAAACCATGGGGATATAACCCAGATCATGCAAATCGGCAATGTGCTGTGTTCCTACCAGATTTTCGCCAAGGTAATTATTGATCCTGCGGGCATATTTTCTCAAAATTTCTTCTTTGGGTTGTTTAAAGAAATTCTGGTTAAAATCTTCGATAATGTATTTTTTGATAAAGTACTGTAAGCCAAAAAGTACCACGTGATTTACATTTTCGAGCCTGCTTTTTCTAGGCGTCCAATTGGAATAAACCAATGTGGTATTTTCAGGGTATTGCCTGCGGTGGTCAACTTTATAACCGTCTGTTAATAATAATGGATTCATGGTTTTGATGTATTTAACTATTATTTATTTCTTCCTTTTTCGTTCGGATACAGGCTTTGTAGTGTATCGCTTTGCCAAAATTGTTTGGTTTTGATATCCAAACAGCTTAATTTTCCGGTAAATGCAGCACCGGTATCTATATTCCAAACATTACAGCCCTGCATTGGCACCTTAACATTGTAGTAGAGCGTTGGTGTATGACCGATGTAGATTTCGTGATAAAGCAATAAACGTTTCGGATAAATGGCCGAATCTTTTTTAATCCGGTTATCCATAGTCAGCGCCATTTCCCATAACGTTCTGTCCCACGAATAATTGGAAGAATAACGCTCATTTTCCGGTCCGTGCATGGAAGAAAAACCAGCATGAATAAAGAGGTTGTTCTGTCCGTCTACATAATAATCGTGCATCCGTTCAAAGAAATCCAGGTGTTTCTGTCTTATTGTATCCGATATGTCTTTATAGCTCTCGATGGTTAATTTACCACCATGTACGAACCAAACATCATCAACGATACCTTTTTGGAGCCAATCGATACACCATGCATCGTGATTGCCTTTGATAAAAATGCATTGATGGCTTTTTTCTAAAAGCATCAGGTAATCGATCACCTGAGCAGACTCACTCCATCCGTCAACGTAATCACCAAGAAAAATGAGCTTATCATCGGTTGATACTTCTGCACGCTCGAATAGCTGGATCAGGCCTTTTAATCCGCCGTGTATATCGCCAATTACCAATGTTCTGCCCATGTTAAAATTCTATATATTCAGCAGGCACAACATCTGTAAGCCACACGTTGTTGGCCGATAGGTAAAATTTATATCCTGCCCTATGCATCGCCCCGCTGTTAACGATTAGGATAACGGGTTTTCCTCTCCTGCCACCCACTTTATTAGCGGTTTCTTTATCGGCGCTTAAGTGCACATGCTGTCTGCTCATTTTTTGCAGCCCCTGCGTTTTAATATCTGGCAGAAACTTCTCTACGGTACCATGATACAGGTATTCCAAAGGTTCGGTTTCATTCAAGTTTAATTCAACAGCAATGGAGTGCCCCTGGTTTGCCCTGATCCTGGTTTTATCTTCGTTAAAGGCAAATCTTTTTTTATCGTTATTTTCAACAACGTATTGAAGCAGCTCTAAATCTAATGTTAAATCATAAAGGTCGAATTTGGCAATCAGCTCGTTCACATCCGCCCAGCCATTTTCATCGAGCTTTAGCTTTATTGTTTCTGGTGAATGCCTCAAAATATAGCTAAGCAATTTGCTTATGCCTTTTGTTATTCTAACGTCCATGAGCGTATTCATTTTTGATTTTCAATTTTTTGTTCAGTGATTCATCGTTAAACACGAAAGGTTTTTCTGCAGGTGTAATTAAATTTTCCAATTGGCTGTTTTGAACAAATTCGTGCTGTTCTTTTACAAACTGACTAATGTCTTCAATTAACAAAATGTCATCTTTTGCAAAAGACCTGATAAAATCATCCTTTAATCCGATCTGGATGGCTCTTCTTTCTTGTTTTACACCAAAAGGATCGTGATCCGGATCCCATTGCAACCTGATATTGGAATTTTCCAGTTCACTTCTCCATTGATCATGAGAAATACCTTCTGTTTGATCGAATGAAGTATAAACTGCGTTTTGCAGGTAATTACGGAATGCAGAAATTTTAAGGTGAATTGCTAACGAAATCTCCTGACCTTCTTTAGTTCCCCAACCACTTCTGTACATCATCCATAAAAAATTGGGTTTTATCCAGGTCATTCTACTTAAACTGAACTCACCTCCGAAAAATTGGTTTTTGACTGCAAACTCACCGATTTCTTTTCGGTAAGCCTGATAAACGATTATTTTTTCGTCATCATATTGGGCCATAATATGGTATCCTGATTTTGGCCATTCTAATAGTTGTTCTTTATATTTTTTTAATGTTATTTTCATTTTGTAATTCTGTTAATCACTCATCTCACTGCTTGATGCGATTGAGTTTTTCTTCATAGAGCTGGTAATTTTCATCGTCGAAACAAACGAAGATTACCTTTTCTATTTTTTCTTTTTGAGCGAAATTATTTACCGTAGTAATGGCAATATCTGCTGCGTTATCTTTCGGGAAATGGTAGATCCCCGTACTGATGTTTGGGAAGGCCAAGATCTTAATATCATTTTTTACTGCGAGCAATAAGCTATTGCGGTAACAATTTGCTAGTAAAACATCTTTTTCTTCACTATCGCCATTCCATACAGGTCCAACGGTATGGATCACATATTTTGCAGGTAAATTACCTGCCGTTGTAATTACTGCATTTCCGGTTTTGCATGTTCCCTGTTTATTCCTGATGGCTACACATGCTTTTAAAATTTCTTTGCCACCTTTTCTGTGGATGGCACCATCAACCCCTCCGCCACCTAGCAAAGAACTATTTGCCGCGTTAACGATGGCATCGGCTTTAATTGTTGTTATATCGGCTTTGATTAATTCTATGATCATGGTGTTTTATTTTATAACTCATCTCTTACTTCCATCAATGCAAACCCCAATAGGTTTAAACCTTTCCACTTTTCAGGATTTAACGCATCCGAATTGTCTTCTGCCAAACCAATCCCCCAAATTGCATCTACCGGACTGGCTTCTACCAGTATTTTACTTTTGGTTTGCAAAAGGAACGATTTCAATGCTTCATTTTGAGAAAACTTAAGCAGGTTCCCCTGTTTTACAATATCAAATTTGTGGGCATCCCAATTTTCTACGTCAAAATTTTTGATCTGCCTTCCCAGATCTTTTACATCTTTCGGAGAATTTTTTGTTAATATTTTTTCAAAAATCTCCTGATCATTAAACAAAAGCGCTTTCTGTGCCATCATGTAATGCTCTGCTGTTTGATAAGTGATGTCATTTTCAAAAATTGGAGATGGCCACCATTGGCTCATGCAGGTTTTAATGATTGATCCATCTTTGCTTCTTTGATGGCCCCAAAAAATTAATAAGTCGAGTTCCTTTCCATCTATGGTTTTGAGTAACCAGTTAATATCGTACTTCATGCCAATTTTCTTTAAACTAATTCTTACCTGCTTTCTACCAATTTTTTAAGCTTCGCAATTACAGCTGTACCGAGCTCATCGAATGTATTGTATTGATCAATCCCTTTCCTTTTACAAACGATATCGATATTGCCTTTTCTCCAAAATCCATTCTCACAACAAACCATTAACTTACCTGAATCGGCAAATAAGCCTAATTCCATTATCGAAATTGGTGATTTGGAATTACCTTCAAGGAACAACAAAATCACATCAGCATTTTCCATGGCATCCAGCTCCCAGTTAACCTGCTCACTAAATTGTGCATTTTCGATTGTCTGCGTCCAGGTATGGTCCCATGATGCTCTGCGCGGATTGAAAACAATAACATTATTCAAAGTATCTTCATTATTTGCCCGATCGATAAACTTTTGCTGCCAATCGATCGAATTGCCCATATCAATGGTTCCAGCAAGAAACACCGAAACATCGGATGGAGTAATAACCTGTGGGGGAAGTATCGTTTTCATCTTTATTTTATAAAATTTCCGCCAGTGTTATCTGTGTTACGTCAACGTGATCGACTTCTTTAATCGAATCGGTGGTAAAAATCTGCTCGAAATATTTACCCAGTTCATCAAAGCCTTTGCTGAATATGCCATGACTAATGGCTAAATATAATTTTCCTGCATTTTTAGCCTTTAATGCTTCGGCCAAACCAATAAAGGTACCGCCACCATCGCAGATATCGTCTACTATTAAACAATCGGCACCAGCCAGATCATCACTATACACTTTAAACCCTGAAAGTTTTCCGGTTTTTACATCTCTGCTTTTTGAGCATTCTACAACTTCTGCACCTCCTAAAAATTCGGATACTTTATAAATTTTCTTTAAAGCTCCTCCATCAGGTGAAATGAGTTTTACATCTGCTCCAATTTTTGCGATTACCTGTTTTATAAATTCATGATTGGAAATGGTAACGCAGTTATTAAGCAAGGCTGGAGTTACTTCACTGTGCGGATCGAAAATGGTAACACCTGCCAATGCCATCGCATTAATGATATCGGCATAAACTTTTACGGATAAAGGTTCGCCAGGAATCATTACCCTATCTTGCCTTGCTGCTGGAAAATATGGAATAAAAAGATTGATTTCCTTTACGCCCATCCTTTTCAAAGCATCAACCGTAATGCAGATCAGGCCTAAATCATTAAAAGAATTTATCCGGTGTGTAATGGTAACCGGAAGGCTGGCATCAAAATTATTAGAAATTTTAATGTGTGGCTCGCCACCTGCAAATAAGAAAGATTTGTATTCGATTAAGTTATTTTCGCCTAGCGGAGTAAAACTTGGATTTAGATTTAACATATATTTGCGTATTATTTACACAAATATAAAAATCATTTTTAAAACACAAAGAATAATTTGTGTTTTTTTTACGCAAACCTAATGTCAAACTGGAAATTTTCTTTTAAAAGTTGATTGTATTTAGGTTTATCGAAAGTAAAAAGCTTACCTGGCCGTCCGCTAGAGCCTATTTTAACAACCTTATCGGTTTCTGTAACAATTCCAAAACTTAAGATTTTTTTCCTGAAATTTCTCCTGTCAATATCCCTTTCTAAAATGGAACAGTATAAATTTTCGAGGTCGGAGAAGAGAAATTCCTGATCTAAAAGATCAAATCCGATGGGCTGATAAGTCAGTTTGCTTTTTAACCGCTGATGTGCGAGGTTAAGCATTTCATTATGATCATAACCTAATTGCGGAACTTCAGCAACTGGAAACCATTTGGCATCTTTGGCATCAGTATCGGCCTTCAGCACAAAATTTTTAGGATTCACTAAGGCAAAATAAGCAACAGAAATTACCCTGAAACGTTCGTCGCGTTTAACATCATCACCAAAAGTGCCTAACTGTTCAAGGTAATTCACCGTGATACCAGCTTCTTCTTTAAGCTCACGTTCTACTGCTGTTAATAAAGGTTCGTCATCTAAAATAAACCCACCTGGCAGCACCCACCGATCGGCCAGTTTACCAAAGCGCTGCTGAACAGCCAGTACATAAAGCGTTCCCCTTTCGTAGCCAAAAACAATGGCATCAACAGCGATTTTGATATTTTGATTAATCATTCCCTAATTTGTGTAAAAACAACACAAAGTTAATAAATTTCTCAATTTCAAATCGAATATTAAGATTTGGCATTTTCTGAATAAGATTACCTTTTATTTATTTGCCAGCGTAACCAAAATAACCCTTCCACCATCTTCTTTTGAAAGGAGCAGCTTTTTGCCATCGGTTAATTCGACCATAGTATTAACAGGCACCTCTTTATCTTCAGTTTTATCAACCATCGAAGTGAGCGTTTGATTAACGAAAACCCATTTCCCTTCGTGAAAAGTAAAATAGCCAACCGGAATTTTCTGTTCGGCGGTTAACCGTTCATTCCTGATCACGTTCCGGTTAACATGCCACTGAAATAAATATTGATTGTTGTAAACCATTAACCGATGGTTTTCTGGTCGCCAAACCGTGGGCTGAAACTGATAATACAGATCTAAAACAGGTAATGTTCCTTTATGGCTGGTGCCACAAAAAGGACATTTTGGAATAGTGGTGTTATCGAAAACATACCATTTCTGATCACAGTAGATATTACTGCATTGTTGCATCAGATCAGTGGTTTTTAACAGCGCAATTTCCCATTCTTCGGCGGTGGGCCGTTGCATTGGATTGTGCAAACCATCTATGAAAGCTTTATCAAACAAGGTTTTAAGGTACGGCCCGGTGATGGTATATGGAATTTTATTTACATCTGCCCAATAAGTATCCCATTTAGAAATCTGGTTCATTTTAGGCCGGTTTGATAAATCGGTGGGATGCTCGATAAATAAAGCTTTTTCCCCCATACTTAACAGGTCATCTTTTTCGGTATCGAGATCGTGTACTTTACCGCCTTTTAAGGGATGCCTGTGCAATAAATACATGTAGATTAAACAGGCTAATGCATGTAAATCGGTTAAGCGGTTAGGAAGTTTTCTTGCCGGGTTGGTTTTACTGAGGTGTTTGGTAGCCAATACTTCTGGCGCAATAAAATCGGCCGTTCCGATCACTTCTGCCTGAAATAAGCCAGGGACAACCAAACCATCCAAATCTATCATGCAGGCCGAGCCGCTTGAAGGATCGATTAACACATTGTTATAAGATAAATCGGAATGCGACAAGCCCATTTGATGCATCTTTTTCACACCCCTCGAAAGGTTAATGCCAATCTGGAAATAATTTAACCACCTGCCCAGTTCTGTCTGATCCAAGCTTAAGGGAAACAGTTTATTACGGAATTTAGCCCCCGCAAACCATTTTCCATTCTTTTCTTCTCCTTTGATCAGATCGCTGGATGAATAACCTTTTGCAAAAAAGAACTTCGAACTGTAAATTGGAACAATAATCCCAATTCTATCTTTAGTTTCTATAAGATCAGTTGGCCAGCGGTATATTTCATTTAAATAATAATCTCCGGCCTCTTTGGATTGAATCTGATCTAAATACCTGGTTACAATCCTGGTTAAACGTTCTTTTTGGTTAAAATCCTGCTTTTCTTTAAAAATAGCCACCACATATTTTCGGTCGGGACTAAAATATACATTTTTGGCCGTTCCGCTTTTAGGGTCGCCATTATCAACATATTGATAGGAACGATCGGTTAGTATGGATTTTACGGTAATTATCGACATGATGCTTATTAAAAAATGATGGCCAAAGTTCGATCATCGTGGTTACCCGGACTCCAGAAATCCATCCACGCAGAAAGCTGATGGGCAATTTCGGGATTTGAGGCATCGAAGTTTACCGCAGCACGATCTTCATTATTTCCTTTTAAATCATCAACAAATGTTTTCCAACTTTCTAATTTCTCTAAATTGGCCTCTACCACAAACTTGGCGTCGTAAATACCATCCGTCATGAGCATCAGGTAAGAGAAGTCATCAGTTAAAGTAAAACCAAAGCGTGTAGGGAATTTTTCACTGCTAAAAATTTCGGGCATGGTGATAAACCTGGTTCCACCGCCAAATTCGCCAACGTCGAGCCAGTTCATTAGCTTAATTTCAGTTAAATCATTGTTCAGCAAACCTATCGGACAATCGCCAACTCCAAAAGTTAGAATAGCGTATCCGAAATCGAACTTTTTAACCAGCGCAAAAATCAGGGTAGAATGGAAATCTTTAATAGGGTGATTTATTTCTGTAGCAAATTCTTCGATCTGCGTGTGGGCATAAAGGGCTGCTTTAGACAGGTTATTGTACACAAAATGGCTGATCTGCTGACTATCCCCTCCCTCTTGATGGTGATGCAATAAGATTTCGTCAAATTGTTTTAGGCTATCATCAGTTAAATTTTGTTCAAAATAATCAACAACCGCTTTGCAGGCAATTTTAGATCCCTGCCTGGCTAACTTTGCACTTCCGGCACCATCAGCCACGCAAACAATGCTCCAGCCGTTAGCCTCAAAATGTTTAAAAGCATAATCATCCTCCCTAAAAGAACCCACATTGGCGTGGCTTCTCCCTCTTTTGGAGGAAACTACAATATGCTTACTGCCAAATGTCTGAAAATCCTCCACCTGATCGGGCTTCCAATAATGCTGCGCTTTCCAGATTTCGTCTTTTTGATCATCGCTGGCAATATTTTTCCAGAGGGATTTGGGATCCGCATTCACAACCAAAGAGATCATTTTGGTATTTGGTTCTGAATTTTCGTCTTCGCCGAAAACCTTAAATTTCATTTTGACTTTAAAATCGCCGCTTTGGTTTGGGATACCTTCTATCAGTTTAAGTTCCGGATTAAAATTTAATCCATATTGATCTAAATTATCAAATACTACAAAGCTGATCTCCCGAAATTCGGGCTGGTTAAAATCCAATGCTGCCTGGTATGGTTTTGCAACTGTAGCATTCGGAATAATCATCTGCTTTGCTAAAACATCCTCAATCCTTACTTTCAACTCCCAATTTTCCATGATAATTTTGTGTTTTTCCATGATCAGTTTTACGGCCTCAACATTAAATTCTTCGTACATAAACTGCTCAAAGAGTTTCTGTCTGTTTGCCGGTACCTGAACATTAAATCGTTTAAACAGGTTTTCGATGTACATTCTGGTTTCGACCATGCCTAACCTTGTGCTCTTCCAACATCAAAACCACCTTCGCCATAACCATAACTGCCTGTACTACCACACCAGGGACAAGTACTCATGGTTTCGTTACCGATACAGTGTATTTTTTGGCATTGGCACATGGCCAGGCCAAATTGGTTACCACAGCAGGGGCATGAGGGTGCACCTATCAGTTCTTCGGTATTTACTTTTTGCTGTATGCCATTATCTTCGCAGAGCTCATAATAAGATTGATCTACCTGAAAACCACCCACCAAACGGTAAGCCTGTGTTTGCAGATTTAAACCATCAAAACCTGATTCGTTAACCACTTTCCGGTATTTCATCAGATATGGCCGTTTTGTATTCTGGCATTTGGCCGATAATACAACAAAATTATTATCAATATACTGTTTAGTAGCGGGTGCTTTGGAAATATCGATTTTAGAAAGCGTATCGCCATCCAATTTTGCGAGTTCGAAGCCCGATTCGTTATTTTCTACACTGATACTGCTGGTTTTGATAGAATCTGTTACCCATTTAAAAAACTTATTGTAATCTTCAGTACCTGCATTTTTAAACTGAAGCACATTTTCGGTCAGCTCTGCTAAAATCCTTGTGTCGGTACTGTCTCCAAAAGAAATGGCCACCATGTTTGCGGTACGCTGCCAGTTCTGTTTCCATTCGGCAATGGCATTTTGGGTATCATCAGTAGGTACACCATCGGTAAACAGAAACACAATTGGTTTCCAATCGCCTTTTTGCTCCATTGTGGTTTTAACGATATCCTTTCTCATCTGGAACATTAAATGCCCTAAACCTTTACTTAAAGATGTGCCCCCGCCAATAGGAAATTTTGGCGGATAAAAACTCACCACCTCTTGTAAAGGAACCAGGGTTTTCGCTTGTCCGGCAAAAACAATGATCGAAATCCAAACGGTTTCTATGGCATAAGGATCGGTTTTAATGGCTTTGATAATGGTTGCCATGCCTTCTTCTACCTGTTGGATCTGATCGCCAACCATCGATTCGGAAATATCTATTAAAAAGTAAATGGGTAATCTTCTCATATTATAAATAATTGGCTAATGGTTCGAATAAGAAAATAATTTTATGATCCTACATTAAGCTGATATCATCGGGAAATTATACTGCGGATTTCTTTAGCAACATCTCTGTAACCATCTTTAATCCGTTGATTGTAATTGGTACAACCGTAAACAACCACATTATCAGTCCCTTCTAAATGATTGACTGAGAAATAAGTACTTACTTTGTTGTTAAAAGTTACTACCTCATTGTTTTTACTCTTTTTATCAAAAACATCAATAAACTGCACATTTATATAAAGACAATCGCCCTGTAAATCTGCAGCAAGAACCTTAAAATCGCCATATTGATTGCTTCTCAAATTTAGTTCTGCTTGGCGCATATTAAAATTAGGGGACTTAAAGCTTTCATAGCAGATTAAAATCCCATCTAAGGTTGTTTCAGGAAATATATCGCTGGTAGTTAAAGGTTGGTAATTTGAACCGTTATCGCTGTCTCCACCCGACGACATTTTAACAATAAAACCTATAACCGTAATGGCTATGCTAATTATACTTAGAACATCCATTATTAAATAATCAAAGTAATTTCACTCGGTGGTGGCGGCAAGGTTACATTCTCGCCTGTTCCCTGACTTTTATTCCCTTGTTCGATGGTTTCGGACACCCATTTAAAAAACTGTTTCAGTGTTGCACTATCGGCAGTATCCAAATGTACCACATCGGGTGTAAGTTCTTTCAATAAGGAATCGTTGGCCAAATGCCCTGCAGCACAGCAAACAATTGCCCCAAAATTTAGTGATTTGATTTTAGGCAGCATTTCGCGGTATAACTGCAGATCGCTAGGCTTTCCATCGGTAAATAAGAACATCAGTGGTTTCCAATCTCCTTTTTGGTTAGCATTGCCTTTTATTACATCAAGCTGTACTTTCTGATATAACATTTCGAGCGCCTGACCGGTATGTGTAGGGCCGCTCTGCGGACAAATGATTTCGGGGAGCTGAAAAGAGGGAAGCTCCGTTAGGGGTACAATTTCATTAACCTCCCGATCGAAAGTAATCATACTGATCCACAGGGAATCTAATGCCTGTGCATCCGCCCTCAAGGTATTGATCATCCCACTTAGGGCATTATTTAACGCCTGAATGGGTTCGCCATACATCGAACCTGAGGTATCTATCAAAAAATAAACAGGTAATCTTCTCATATTTTTTAAATAACGATATTTAATTCGGGTGGAGGAGGAGGCAGTTCCTTAAAGCCTTGTATTTCTTTCCCACCATCTTCTACCCTGGTAGAACTTACGCCGATAGATGCGGTTACCCATTGAAAAAATTTTCCTATGCTCGCCGAATCGGCTGTATCTAAACTGACCACATTTTCGGTAATCTGTTTTAAAACAGCCGTATCAGCACCGGTTCCGGCAGCACAGGCAACGGTAAATGCCGTTTTACGTTGTTTAAACTCATTTAAACCCGGCAACCAATCATCGGTTGGTATTCCATCGGTCATGATAAAAACCAAAGGTTTCCAATCTCCTTTTTGTTCGGTTGTGGTTTTTGCAACCTCATGATCAATCCGGTTTGACACTAATTTTAAGGCCTCGCCTAAAGCTGTAGTACCTGTTGCTCTTAAATCGACCATTTGGAATGATGCCAGATCGGTAAGCGGAACAATCTGTTGCGCCACGCTATCAAAAGTAATGATGCTGATAAAGGCCGTTTCTATAGCCTGCGGATTTTGGCGCAAAGCACTGATCATTACCTGAACCCCATTTTTTACAGCTTCAATCGGTTCACCTGTCATGGAGCCTGATGTATCTAACAAGAGGTATACTGGAAGTCTTCTCATAACCAAAAAATTATTGTGGAATATTGTAAGTATTGGCCGTTTCCGGATTAGCTGATTGAATATGCACAGGTATATTATAAGTAGCACCAGCACCGTAAGTAGGATCGTTTTGGTTGATGTGCGCTAAAATTTCATTGGTATAATCTTTTCCGCCACCCAAAATGCTCCCAATATTACCAATGGTGTAAATTGGTCCCCAGGGAATGCCCCACCAACCCAAAAACAAACTCACAAACAGATATCCTAATCCAGGTGTAATACTGCTCTTGCCTGGATGGATAAAATAAAAATCAGACGGCCGGTTAAAGGTCATAATTATTACAGAGATGCAATATTTATACATGACAAATTTACCGCCCCGGGCAACCAAATCCCTGATTTCGTCGCCGGTTAAACCTTCGATATTTTTAATACTCATTACAGGTAAGATTTTAGGATTAAATGAATCGTTTGCCCTAAAAAGGTATCTGGTGTGGGATCGCCAATGGCATCAAATTTCCATTCGTTATTGCGTTTATAAAGCTTACCCATAATGAGCGCTTTTTTACCGGCATAACCCGATTCGGCAGATACATTATAGGAAGCAAAAACCTCTTTTACCTGTGTTGGCGTTCCTTCATACATCCTGATTTTTGAATATGGAATCTGAGAAAAATCCTCTTTACCTACATTATTCAGAAAAAAGAATATCTTGGCCACTTTAGGATCAATCCTTGACAAATCGACCGTGATAATTTCATTATCCAAACCATCGTCACCACCCGAATCTCCTTCTAAATCATCACCAGTATGCCTTAATGCACCATCTAACGAGAGTAGTTTCCCTTTTGGCAGGCCGAATTGCTGCAAAAAATCAATTCTATAAAGTGGCGAATAAATATGGTCGCACAGGTTGTTGTTATCATCAATGAGGATACAACTCAGATCAAGATCTACGCTTTGCTTATTGGTTGTTAAACCCAAAAAACCTTTGGTTTCTATTGCACCCCAATTAACCCCCACACAAAAACTGGTTAAAGTGGCACCGCTTTCTTTCCGCAGGTCTATTTTTTGTCCTTTTGATAAATTAATTGCCATAATGAATGCATTTAGTTGTATTTATTTAAGAAAAACTCCAATCCATCTTTCATACCAACACCTACAGCTTCAAATTTCCATTCATTATTACGTTTGTAAATCCTTCCAAACTCAACAGCAGTTTCTATTGAAAAATCTTCTTCTAATTCATATTTCAACACCTCATTATTGGCGCCATCCAACACCCTGATGTAAGAGTTCCGGATTTGCCCAAAATTCTGTCTTCTGTTTTCAGCATCATGAACAGTAACTACCACACAGATTTCTGCAGCAGCTGAGCCGATTTTTGAAAGATCTACCTTAATCTGTTCATCATCTCCATCGCCATCTCCCGTTAAGTTATCACCTGAATGTTCTACAGCACCGTCTGGTGTTTTTAAATTGTTATAAAAAACGAAATGAGAATCGGATAATAATCTTTTATTATCGCCCAATACAAAAACTGAAGTATCTAAATCAAAACTAGTGCCTGTTGATGCACTATTGGTATCCCATCCAAGTCCGATGGTAAATTGAGGAGCATTAATTGCTTCGCGTTGTCCCTTTTGCAGGTTAATTGCCATATCTGATTAATTTACGGTTAAGCTTTGCATGATGTTGCTCAACAGTGGTTTAATTTTATAAATGTTATGCGTTTACGTATTTTTTTAAAATCTCTAAGAAACTATCTGTTTGGTGCGGCTCACCAATGGCCCTGAACTTCCAGCCACCATCTCTACGGTAAGCTTCGGCAAAAACCATCGTGCACATGCCATTTAAGGATGTATCACCAGAAAGGCTATATCTCGTTATTTCCTTTCCATTGGCATCAACAGCCCTTATAAAAGCATTTTCGACCATGCTAAAATGTTGATTGTTCTGCCTGCCCTGATAAATAGATACCACAAAAATTATTTTCTGATAAATAGGATCCAGGGAATCCAATTTTACGATAATCTGTTCATCGTCGCCATCGCCGGCGCCAGTCCTGTTATCACCAGTGAGCCAGATATTTCCTGAAGGATGCCGCATTGAATTAAAAAAAATTACATCTCCTTCAAACAATCCAACCTGACGGCCATTCTGATTAACTGTTCTGCCCAGGTTCTGCACTTTATCATTGCCATCCAGTAAGAAAGCAATCGCATCCAGATCGAATTCTTCTTCTTTTGGTGCGAATAGTTTACCGAGAAAACCTGTGTTCTTTTGACGGACATCCCAACCCAGTCCCATGGTAACCTTCGATAAATCGAATGTTTCGCCCTTATCATTTTTGCGGAGATCAATGGTTTGACCTTTTACTAAATTTATAGCCATAAAGCGTGTTTAGATATTATTTAATAATCTGTCCTTTAAAATATTTTGACAGGAAAAATGATAAATCTTCCCGGTAACCGATGCCAGATGCTTCAAACTTCCATTTGCCTTCACGCTTGTACAATCGACCAAATTCTACTCCTGTTTCGATAGAAAAATCTTCACCCAGTTCATATTTGGCAACCTCTTGTCCATTACTGTCATCTACAATGCGGATATAAGAATTCCGAACCTGTCCGTAATTTTGTTTACGGCTAATGGCCTCATGAATGGTTACCACAAATAAAATTTCCTGGATCTGGGGATCAACTTTTGATAAATCAACTTGTATACTTTCATCATCACCATCTGCACTGTTTCCTCCCGTTGGATCATCACCGGTGTGATGCAAGGCCTGATCGGGAGAATCGGTATTGCCATAAAAAACAAAATACTCTTCTTCCGGGATCAATCTACTCGAGTTAATCATAAATGCTGATGCATCCAGGTCGAAGTCATAACCAGTACCCTCATTCGGGTCCCAGCCTAACCCTACAGTAATTTTCGATAGTCCGATATCAATTTTTTGCCCTTTTTGTAGATTAATAGCCATTATTAATTTGATTTTTTTTGAAATATTGTAAATAAATAGGATGTAAATTATCAATACTGCATGTTAACGCAATAAAGCACGAAAGAAAAGAACACATTACTTTTTAAAAGCAATTGTTATTTTAACTTGAATAATAAGGATGTGGGGATGGCTACAGCGACGGTGATTGAGCGCTAATGTTTTTATATCCTGTAGCCCTGATTATCTGTTTAAATGTTTATAAACAAATATATTAGTTTGGATGCTAATTCCAAATCCGGATTTAAAAAAAATGCCAGATTCTTTATCGAATCTGGCATTAAAGATTATTGTTACCTGAACTTTTTCATCGCGGTCCAAAGTTTCTCATCCATTCCATAAACATCAGGCCGGTATTCGATCTTATCGTTTTGCGACCAGGCTGTAATATAGGTAATGATTAAAGGAACAGATTTTTTGGGTCCGAACCAGGCTGGTTTTAATTGAAAAGCCTTTGTTGTATCTGCCTTTTGGGCCATGCGTTTTTTATACCATTTTACATGCGTACTATCTATCGGTGGCAAATCAACCTCAGCCCTAAGTTTATCATAAGTGTATGAATCGTTCACTAAAAGTTCGGCGAACTCCAGAGGTTTTTCGATGCGCACACAACCATGACTAATGGCCCGGTTTGTTAAATTAAATCCGTTTTTATTATTGGTATCGTGGAGGTAAATACTAGAGCTGTTATCGAAGATAAATTTGAATTTCCCTAAGGCATTTCCACCACCAGATCCCTGCTTAAATTTGAAAGGCAATTTATCCCTCGAATACTTGTTCCAATTGATGGTATCGGGCTCGCCAATCAGCTTATCTTTATAGTAAACTTTGATGTTGCTGTTAGATAAATAATAAGGATCTTTTCGGGCCATCCAATAGATCTCACTTTGCGCAATACTTACCGGAATATTCCATATCGGATTGGCCTGAATGGAATTGATTTTACTAAACAATAATGGCGTTTCGTGGTTCTTCGGTTTATCATCTAAATTGCCTGATTTTGCAAAAGCTTTTAGCTTGTCTTCATAACCATTTTCACGCTTGCCACCCACACAAACTTTCATCGAAATTACAGTGTCTAATTTATTCAGCCAGGTTAATCTAAAATCGGGAATATTTACCTGAACATAGTTATCTCCGGTCTCTGGCAATTTCCAACGGAAACGCTCCATATTTAACAACAAAATACGCTTTTCATCTTCAGCATCCGTATTCAAATATGCAGCCTGCAAAGCCTTATATTGAATTGATTTTGGCTGCACAGATCTTAACGTATCTAACAGGTTTTTACTGTTCAAAAGATTGAGCATTCCAGCGCTGTCCGGGCGCCTCACTTTTATGTAGTAACGCGAGAAAATAGTGCGGGGATTTATCACCCCATATTTAAGGTAATTGTTATAATTTAGATAAGCATTTGCCGATAGCAGTTCTAATTTAGCGATTACCGGATAAGTCTCCTCCACTTTTTTAAATTTATTGGCGGTCAATTCTTCCAATAAGGCCTTAATTTCATCGCCTTTAAAAATCCCGGGGTTAAACCCATGTACTTTACTTTGATCCAAATAGTTTACCAGCGAATCTAATTCCCCGTTAATATAAAACCGGGTAACTAATTTAGGTTCAGCAGAATGATTTGAATAAAAAGCTTTTATAGTTTTTGGATTAACGAATTTAACAGAAAGACTGTCCATTGTCTTCACAAAAACGCTATCATAAGCTACAGTATCAAAATCCTTATAGATCTTGTTCTTAAAATGTTCAGACAGCACTTTTCCAATCTCCGGAGGGCTTTTAAACCACCCACAGGCAGAAATGAACAAAATAAAGGGCAAAATTAGAAAGCGAAACTTTTTCAACACGGTAAAATTTAAATACAAAATAAGGGTTATTGGCACTAAAAACAGCATAATGGCAAATTAAGTGCCATTATTTTTTGTTTTACCATTTCAAACACTATATTTGCCAGCGCTTATCAGCTAACGTATTGATACTGGCAGAAATAATTTATGAATTTAACTTTGAACCATCACTTACATTTGCACCATCGCCGATAGGCGATATGATATGTTTGTTTTGTACTTCAAGACTTTTTTCCGTAAAATAATTTCCTGTTCACTCTATATTCAATACATTGAAAACACTTAAAATTGCTATCCAGAAATCGGGTAGGTTAAACGAAAAATCTGTAGAAATACTTAAAAATTGTGGTTTATCTTTCGAAAACTACAAAAGTTCCCTTATCTCAACCGTTACTAATTTCCCCTTAGAAATTCTTTTTCTCCGCGATGACGATATTCCAGAGTATGTACAGGATGGCATTGCCGACCTGGGGATAGTTGGGGAAAATGTAATTGTGGAAACAAAAGCTGAGGTAGATTTTCTACAGAAACTGGGCTTTGGAAAATGCACCTTAAAAATCGCGGTTCAGGCCACCAGCAATATCCAAAATCTTGAAGAGTTAAACGGCAAAGCCATTGCAACTTCTTACCCGGTAATCCTGGAAAAATTCTTGCAGGAAAAAGGTATACAATCAGATATCAGAACCATTTCCGGATCGGTAGAAATTGGTCCGGGTTTAGGATTGAGCGATGCCATTTTTGATATTGTTTCAACAGGTGGAACATTAAAGAGCAACGGATTAAAACCTTTCGCTGATGTGATGCAATCGGAAGCGGTTTTAATCGGAAATAAATCAATAGCCGATAATCCGGAAGTAGCAGAATTACTTCAACGCATCCGCTCTGTGCTTAGCGCAAAATCAAACAAATACGTGGTGCTGAATGTATCAAAAGATAACCTTAAAAAAGTGGTAGATTTACTGCCAGGTGTAAAAAGCCCAACCGTTGTTCCGCTCTTCGAACCAAACTGGGTAGCCGTTCATTCGGTAATTGCAGAAGAAGATTTCTGGGATAAAATAAACAGTTTGAAAGCTGCCGGAGCTGAAGGTATTTTAGTAATGCCTATTGAGAAAATAATCAGATAAAATCATTTTAAAGTTTATTAACTATTAGTTAATTTTAAATTATAAAACATTGAAAATCTACGGTTATAAAGATTTATCTAAATCAAAAATTGAAGAGCTTTGTTCAAGACAGATTGAAGATGATAAACTGGTTGAAGAACGGGTAAGTGACATTATCAACACGGTAAAAAAAGATGGTGACCTGGCCCTTTTCAACTTTGCAAAAGCCTTTGATAAAGTTGAATTGGAAAAGCTTTTCTTGGATGCTGAAGAACTAAAACAAATTGCAGCCACTATTCCGGCCGATGCAAAAAAAGCAATTGATACCGCTTACCAAAACATTAAAAATTTTCACCAGTCGCAGTTAAAAACGGAAGACAAAATTGAAACCATGCCGGGCGTTTTGTGCTGGCGCGAATCAAGGGCAATTGAAAAAGTTGGGCTTTATATCCCAGGCGGAACAGCCGTTTTACCAAGCACTTTTTTAATGTTGGCTACCCCCGCAATTATAGCAGGCTGCAAAGAAATTGTGGTGTGCTCTCCGCCACAAAGTGATGGTAAAACCAATTGTTATCTGGCTTATTGCGCAGTGCTCCTGGGCATCGAAAAAGTATTCCTGATTGGCGGTGCACAAGCCGTTGCTGCAATGGCTTTCGGAACAGAAACCGTACCGCAGGTTTATAAGATCTTCGGCCCTGGTAACCGTTATGTAACCACTGCAAAAACGATGGTACAAAATAAAGTAGCCATTGATATGCCTGCAGGTCCATCAGAAGTGCTTGTAATTGCGGACGAAACAGCAAATCCTTCATTTATTGCTGCAGATCTGCTGGCACAAGCCGAACACGGAACTGATAGTCAGGCTATTTTAGTGGCTACCTCCAAGGAAATCATCAATCAAACTTTAAAAGAGATTGAAAATCAGCTGGCTATTCTTCCACGAAAAGATATTGCAGCCAAAGCAATCGCCAATTCTTATGCAGTTTTAGCTGAAAATCTGGAACAAGCGATGCAATTTTCTAATGAATATGCGCCTGAACACTTAATATTGGCTACAGAGCAGTTTCAAAACCTTATTCCATTGATTATCAATGCAGGATCAGTATTTTTAGGCAATTTTACGCCGGAAAGTGTTGGTGATTATGCCTCGGGAACCAACCATACTTTACCAACCAGTGGTTTTGCAAAAGCGTATTCAGGAGTATCTACGGATGCTTTCTTGAAGAAAATCACTTTTCAGCAATTATCCCGTGAAGGTTTAAATAATATTGGCAAAACGGTTGAGATTCTTGCAGAAGCAGAAGGCCTGGAAGCACATAAAAATGCTGTTAGTATCAGACTGAGTTTTGAGTCCGGAGTCGGAAGACCGAAGACCGAAGATAAAACGGCATAAAAAATTAAAAAAAATCGGTGTAATCCCACAATCTGTGTAATTAACCCGAAGGAAAAGAATAGTATATCGGCGGTAGCAACCAATGATATAATGAACCAACAAACAATGGACATTAACGATTTAGTAAGAGAAAATATAAAAAACCTTCGCCCCTACTCCACCGCAAGGGACGAATTTAAAGGTCAGGCATCCGTATTTTTAGATGCAAACGAGAACAGTTATGGCTCGCCATTACCGGCAAACTATAACCGTTACCCTGATCCTTTACAACTTGATTTAAAAGATGCGATCAGCAAAATAAAAGGCGTGCCTATTGAAAATACTTTTTTAGGAAACGGCAGTGATGAAGCGATCGATTTATTGTTCCGCGCTTTCTGTTATCCCGGAAAAGACAATGTAATTGTGCTACCTCCAACTTATGGAATGTACGAAGTTTCGGCCAATATAAATGACGTAGAAATACGCAAAGTAAACCTCCTTCCAAACTTCCAACTGGACATGGAAAAGATCGCCGAAACGATCGATAAAAACACCAAATTAATCTTCATTTGTTCGCCAAATAATCCTACCGGAAATTCAATAAACCGCGAAGATATTGAAACCATTTTAGCCAACTTTAACGGCATCGTTGTAGTGGATGAAGCGTATATAAATTATGCCCGTCAGAAGACCTTTATACAGGAGTTAACCGAGTACGGAAACCTGGTGGTTTTGCAAACTTTTTCGAAGGCCTGGGGACTCGCAGCTTTGCGTTTAGGAATGGCATTTTCTTCGACAAAAGTGATCGATGTTTTAAATAAAATTAAACCTCCATACAACATCAATCAGGCTACTCAGGACTTAGCTTTCGAAGCCTTAAAAAATATCGCGCAGGTTAACGATTGGATCAAGGAATCGGTTGCAGAAAGACAGCGTTTATCGATCGCTTTAAACAATGTAAATGCAGTAACAAAAGTATATCCATCAGATGCAAATTTCATACTCGTAGAAGTTACCGATGCATTGAAAATGTACGATACTTTGGTAGATCAGGGTATCATTGTACGCGACCGTTCTAAAGTAACTTTATGCGAAGGCTGTTTGCGGATTACCGTGGGCACAAAAGAAGAAAACGATAAACTATTAACTGTGCTAGAAAATTTTTAAGATGAAAAAAGTATTATTTATAGACCGCGATGGAACCTTAAATATTGAGCCTGACGATGAACAGGTAGATAGTTTTGCAAAGCTTAAATTTTATCCACGCTCATTATATTATTTATCAAAAATAGCAGCCGAGCTGGATTACGAACTGGTGATGGTAACCAACCAGGACGGACTGGGAACATTATCAAATCCTGAAGAGAATTTCTGGCCAATCCACAATTTCATGCTCGATACTTTTGAAGGAGAAGGCGTTCATTTCAGCGAGATTGTAATCGATAGAACTTTTGCAAAAGACAATGCCCCTACACGCAAACCGGGCACTGCTTTATTAACTAAATATTTCAGCGGAGATTACGACCTGAAAAATTCATTCGTTATCGGCGATCGCTTAAATGATGTAGTTTTGGCGAAAAATTTAGGTGCAAAAGCCATTTTCCTCCGTCAGAATGATGCATTGGGCTCGACAGAAGCGTTGGATAAACATGAAACGCTTTTAGATGTGATCATTTTAGAAACCAAGAAATGGGAAGACATCTACAACTTACTCAAAGCAGGGAGCAGAAAAATCCACCACGAGCGCAAAACCAACGAAACCGACATCACCATTAATTTAGATCTGGATGGAACAGGAAAAGCGAAAATCGAAACCGGTTTAAACTTTTTCGATCACATGCTTGATCAGATTGCCAGACATGGAAGTGTAGATTTAGAAGTAATTGCCAACGGCGACTTACATATAGACGAACACCACACCATCGAAGATACCGGTATTGCACTGGGCGAAGCTTTTGCCAAAGGTTTAGGCAATAAACTGGGCATTGAGAGGTATGGTTTTTGTTTGCCAATGGACGATTGCCTGGCACAGGTTGCCATTGATTTTGGAGGAAGAAACTGGATTGTTTGGGATGCTGAGTTTAAACGCGAAAAAGTGGGCGATATGCCAACGGAAATGTTTTACCATTTCTTTAAGTCGTTTAGCGATGCCGCAAAATGCAACCTGAACATTAAAGCCGAAGGTGATAACGAGCACCATAAAATTGAAGCTATTTTTAAAGCATTTGCCAAAGCCATTAAAATGGCTATTAAACGCGATGCCGAGAAAATGGTATTGCCGAGCACAAAGGGAATGTTGTAAGAAAGGCGGAAGGCTGAAAAGTTTAAGGCGGAGGGTTTTGAAGCCCATCTGCTGTTAATAAACCCGATAGAGCGGAATAGCCCGCAGCGTAGCGAGGACTATAAGAGATAGCGGGACTACAGCACCTATGAAAAACTGACTTTCATTTTCAAATTTTAAAGAGAAAGCATTAAAAGTAAAATGGATGATGTGAATAGATTTAAAAGAATCAATGAGTACAGAAACAAGTGAAGAATTAAGTAGTGAAGATGTAGATCTTATTACTTATGAAATGCTACCATTAGCTAAGAAAAATCTTTATACAATTATACTTGTTTTTACTATAGCCGTCTTTATCTTTCCGTTTTCGGGAGGTAAAAATGGTGAACCATCACCAAACTCAACCGGGCATTATTGGGAGGCATTTGTAGTTTTCGTAATTGTTGCTATTGTATATGTATGTTTTTTTATTGTACGACCAATCGTATTGTTAACAATGGATCTTAATTCTAACCGTAAAAAAACGATTGAATTAGAAGTACTTCAAAAAATAAGAACAAATAATGCAAAGTTTGTGATTAAATGTAAAAAAACACCTGTTAAACTAAACGGAGATATTATTTTAGATAAATCAGAATTTTATAATTGGTGGAAAGGCGACAAATTGATGGTCGATTACCTTATTAAAACAAAATTGATAATTGGCTTTAGAAAGGTAAACATAGAACAAGAAAACCTAAATTAATTATAGATATTCTCAACAGTATAAAAAAAATTATATGAACGATGGAAATTCAGAGTCCCCTCAAGGCAATTTAGGGGTCGGAATTATAAATTACGGAGCAGGCAACATTTTCTCCCTTACTGCAGCATTAGATCGCTTAAATGTGACCTATGGCATGGTAAATACAGAAAATGACCTCGAAAAATATAGCCACATCATTATTCCGGGAGTGGGCCACGCGGGTGCTGCGATGGAAAAACTTAAAGGAACGGGATTGGTTGAGGCCATTAAAAAACTCACTAAACCTGTGCTGGGCATCTGTGTGGGCATGCAGCTGATTACCGAACACTCAGAAGAGGGTGATGCGGCGCTTTTAGATATCGTTCCGGTGAAAACCAAAAAATTCGATAAGTCGCTGAATATCAAAATACCACACATGGGCTGGAATGCGGTGAGCATAAAAAACAATCCGCTATTTACAGGTGTTGAAGATAATACACAATTTTACTTTGTGCATTCGTACTTTATTGAATATAACCCTACTTTTGACATCGCATCTGCTGATTATGGTTTAAAGTTTTCGGCAGCGGTACAAAAAGACAATTTTTACGGCGTTCAGTTCCACCCTGAGAAATCGGGAAAAGCCGGCGAATTAATATTAAAAAATTTTTCAAACTTAAGCTTATAAAATGTACATAATACCTGCTATTGATATTTTGGATGGAAAAGTTGTCCGTCTGCGTGAAGGCGATTACAACCAAAAAACAGAGTACGATGTTTCTATTGCCGAAATGATAGAAAAATACCGTTCAAATGGTACAGATTTTATCCACATTATTGATTTAAATGGAGCCAAAGGCGATTTTAGCAACCAAAAATCACTTTTCGAGATCATCAAAAAAACCGAGATGAAAGTGCAGTATGGTGGTGGAATCAGAACGATTGAGCAGGTTAACAATCTGCTTGATGCAGGTATCCACCGGGTTATTGTAGGTACACAGGCCATTACCAATCCCGATTTTTTACCTCAATTAAGCGAAAACTTTGCAAAGAAAGATGATTATGCCAACCGCATCGTAATTGCCATTGATGTTTTGGATGAAGTGATCAAATACTCGGGCTGGATGGAAAGTTCGCCGATTAAACTGATGGATTACGTTGACAAATGTCTTTCGCTAGGTTTTTTCCGTTTTTTATGCACCGACATCAGCAAAGATGGGAAATTAGGCGGCGCAGCTGTTGAGTTATATAAAAAATTGCTTGAGCACTCTCCGATGATTAAATTAATTGCTTCGGGTGGAGTGAGTTCGATGGAAGATATTTACGAATTGGCCAAATATCCAATCAGAAGTGTTGTGGTAGGAAAAGCAATTTACGAAGACCGGATAACTATTGAAGAAATTAAAGATTGGAATTTAAAGGCTTTGAGTAGCATATAACCCCCCAGCCCCCTAAGGGGGGAGCCAATAGCATATTTAAGACGATCTACAAAATAAATGAGGACGATTTTGACTTTTTACAAGTTAATGAACCTAATATGTTTTATGGTGCGTCAAATATAATTTTTGAAAATGCAAAACGCTTAAGAAATAATCTGACTGAAGCAGAAAGTTTACTATGGCAAGTTATCAGTAATAAGCAATTAGGAGTAAAATTTAGAAGACAACATCCAATTTCATATTTTATCGCTGACTTTTACTGTCATGAAGCAAAATTAATTATTGAATTAGATGGGAGCATTCATGATCTACCTGAAGTTCTCAATAATGATATCGAAAGACAAAAAGCATTAGAGAAATTTGGCATAAGGGTAATTAGATTTAAAAACACTGAACTTTACAATAATTTAAACACAGTTTTGGAAAAGATAAAAGAAGCCATACAGGCTAAACAGTTTGTATCTCCCCCTTTAGGGGGCGGGGGGCTTTCAAAAAGAATAATTCCTTGTTTAGACGTTAAAGACGGCCGTACAGTTAAAGGTGTAAACTTTGTTGATTTACGCGATGCAGGCGATCCTGTGGAGTTGGCTGCGCAATATGCACAACAAGGGGCAGATGAACTCGTTTTCCTGGATATTACGGCCACGCACGAGCGTCGTAAAACGATGATCGAAATGGTTAAATCGGTCGCAAGGCAATTGAACATTCCATTTACCATTGGTGGTGGAATAACTGAGATTGCAGATGCTGACGCCCTCTTAAACGCGGGTGCCGATAAAATCAGTATTAATTCTGCAGCCGTACGCAACCCTAAATTAATTGAAGACCTTGCCAAAACCTTTGGGGTACAATTTGTAGTTTTGGCTGTCGACACTAAACATGTAAACGGCAAAAATATGGTTCATTTAAACGGAGGCAGGTTAATTACCGAACTGGAAACAGAAAACTGGATTAAACAGGCTGAAAACCTGGGTGCAGGAGAAATTTTGTTAACCTCTATGGACCACGATGGCACTAAAGCAGGCTTTGATTGCGGATTATTGGGTAAAATAAACCAAATGATCAATATCCCGATTATTGCATCGGGTGGAGCAGGAAGCATGGAGCATTTTACCGAAGTTTTCCAGAAAGCTAACGTTGATGCCGCACTTGCAGCTTCGGTGTTTCATTATGGCGAAATTTTAATCCCCGATTTAAAACAGGAATTAAGAAGGAACAATATTCCCGTAAGGATATAATATAAGTCCGGAGTCGGCAGTCCATAGTCATGAGTCTGTTTTTCCGAAATAAAAAAATAAAATGAACATCGATACATCAACCCTTGATTGGGATAAAACTGCTGGCTTACTTCCAGTAATTATTCAGGATTATAAAACTTTAGAGGTTTTAATGCTGGGTTACATGAATGCCGAGGCTTTGGAAAAAACCCAGGCCGAAGGTAAGGTAACTTTCTTTTCGCGCTCTAAAAACCGCCTTTGGACGAAAGGTGAAACCAGCAATAACTTTTTGTTTGTTAAAGAACTTTTTGTGGATTGTGATAACGACACCATTCTAATCAAAGCAGATGCCGTTGGTCCAACCTGCCATACCGGAAGCCGTAGCTGTTTTAAAACAGATTTTAATCAAAACTTTATTTTTGAACTTGAAAACATCATCACTGATAGATACGAAAATCCTGTTGAAGGATCGTACATCAACAAAATGCGTGCTAAAGGTTTAAATAAAATTGCGCAAAAAGTTGGCGAAGAAGGTGTAGAAACCGTAATTGCTGCGCTTGCTGAAACAGAAGAAGAACTCATCGGAGAAGCATCCGACCTTGTTTTTCATTTATTATTTTTATTGAAAGAAAAAGGTTTATCTATTCAGGATATTGCTAAGAATTTAGAGAAAAGACATCAATAAGGTGGAGGGCTGGAAGGTTGAGGGTGTAAGGTAAATTGCATAAACCTTCCAACCTTCTAACCCTCCAACCCTCCAACCCTCCAACCTTCCAACTTTATCCACATGCTAAAACACCTACATACCTTACCCGGACATCAAAACCCTGTTTATGCTTTAGCCAATGCTGATGAAGATGGCGTATTTTTTAGTGCCGGAAATGATAAGGGCGTGGTAGAATGGTCTTTACACAGCATGGCTTTTGTCAAGGTTAAAATGCCGTTACAAAGTTCGGTTTATTGCCTTCACTATTACAATGATCAATTGTTTGTGGGTGAGCGGAGCGGCGCTTTCAGTGTTTATGATCTGAAAGAACAAAAGGTAATTCTAAGGATTAATGCACATACCAAACCTATTTTCGATATACAAACGGTAAAAAGTAAAAATGAGCTTTTAACAACAGGAGAAGATGGTACTGTTGCGGTTTGGTCGTTGAATGACTTTAAGGAAATTTACCGTTTTCAGGTAGCTTACGATACGGTGAGGGCCATTGCAATTCCTCCAAACGAAAATGAGGTAGCTTTTGGCTGTAAAGATCACCTGATCAGGATTTATAACCTGGCAGATTATAGTTTAAAACAATCGATCGAAGGGCATTCATTACCTGTAACCTCATTGGCTTATCACCCAACAGGCAAATACCTGATTTCGGGGAGCAGGGATGCCCAGTTAAAAATATGGGATTTGCCTAATTATGAACTCAGAGAAACCGTTCCGGCACACCTGTTTACCGTGTATAATATTGCCTTCCATCCTACTCTTCCCTATTTTGCCACCAGCAGTCAGGATAAAAGCATTAAACTTTGGGACGCAGAAAATTTTAAACTCTATAAAATATTAAGTCTGGAAAAGGCCGGGGTTGGGCATACACACTCTATCAATAAAATTATCTGGAGCAATGATGGAAAGTACCTCATTTCTACAGGTGATGACCGGCAGGTGATGGTTTGGGAGATGGAAAGCTAATTTTTTTTCATTTTTTTTTCGAGGTCAGAAACATCAGCTACATCAATCTTTCTGCCACTAGATTTTTTGTTTTTTATTAAATCATCTAAACCGATATAATTTACTTTAAAATCTTCCTCTAACTCAATTTCTAGCTTTTCTGAAAAAGCTTCTTCAAATAGAACACCATCAATACTGGTTAAAATATCTATTCTTAATGGAGGATAACCAATTTGATTAATTAAATTTGGCTTTGAAAAGTCGTCAATTCCAAATCCAACAGAAGCAAACCCAAAATCATTGATTACCATAACCATCTTGGATGCATTTTCCTCAGATATATCAATCCAGATATCTAAATCTCCTGTATATCTTGGTTTTCCATGAAAAGCCATTGCATATCCACCTACTATAAGATAGTTTACCCTATACTGATTTAGCAATTTTAAAAAATCCTCAAAATCCTCTGAAAGAATCATTTTCGAATGGTTGATTTTTTAAATTTTGTTTTATCCATTCTCTGTCCAGGTTTTAAATATTGTCTGACTAAAAATGTAACAGAAGATAATCTTTCTAATGGAGATTTAGTAAGCCAGTAATTTAAATCCTGAGATGCCTGGTCGTGCTCATTCATGTTATATTTATGCCCAACCATTGCCATTTTCCTAATTTTCGGCTCCATTTCGCTGTAGTTATCTATACAAATATAATCAAAAAACAAAGAATATAGGGTTTAAAAGGCCACTTAGAATAATGAAGCTAATTTTTTCTGGTATACAACGGGTTGATATCCCGTAGCTGATCCCTCGTTTTGTAATATACCCTCTTCCAAAACGGCGCTCTGGTAATAACAATATCTCCCATGATTTCGCTACTAATACATAATTCAAGGTTAAGTGTTTTATTAGTAGATAAATTTATAGTTGAATATAATGGCTTATAACCAATATAAGTGATGGTTAAAGTACAGTTTTTATCATCAAAATCTGAAGGCAATTTAATCTCAAAGTTTCCTTTTTCATCAGTAGAAGCAAAAGCTAACCGCTGGTTTACCATAACAGATACTGAAGGAAGTGGCTGTTTATCATCTTTATCTATTACCCTGCCTTTTATTGTTTTTAAGGTATCAGCTAGAATCTCTGTTTTCTTTTCAAAAGCAGTGCTACTGTGGTATCGTTCTGTTTGACTGAAAGGCGGTTTTATTACTTTGGCATCGCTCAACTTAGGAAAACTCAAAAAAGCCAATAAAGATGCGGCGATCAGGCTTGGTTTAAATCTACTGAGCGTATAATTATCTTTTGCACTGATTAAACGGTCAAGTTGCTCCGGTTTTAACCTTCCACAGTTCTTCCCTTTGTTTTCACTAAACCAACGCTTCAGCTCTGCGTCCGTAAAATTGGTAAAATCAATAACTGATTTTTGACATGAACCACAAAATTTACCATTTGCATGTGGCTGCATCAATTCCCATTGTTCTTTGCATGGATTAGCAATCTGAATTTTAAAACTAGAGCTCATCAATTCAATATAATAAATTATCTAAAAATATTGATAACAGAACTTACAATTCTCCTGGTTACCGTTGTTTTTATCGAAATGCCTCCAAGCCTTCCAACCAATTGCTCGCTTAAATTATCCATCACTATCTGATTTGTTAAATCCATTTGCATTGCAGGTTGTAACACTACTGAGATTTCTTTTTCCTCACCTAAAAGGAAAAAACTTTTTTTTGTTTCAAAAGCATTTGAAGTAAAGATTAACTCCGAGATTGTTCTATTTTTTGGTTTTTTAATTTTAATATAAAATGAACCGTCTGCTGCTGTTTTCACATCAATATTTTGCTCCTTTAATACTATATTGATATGATTTAAACCTATACCATCCTGGTCGTACACTCTCCCTTTTATAAAAGTATATTCCCCTACCTGATCATCCAAAACTTTTTCATATTGTACTTCGGTTACTTTTTCTAATACTTCAGCATGTTTTGCATAAGTAAATTTAGGCATACTTAAAAAGGTTAAAATTGAAGCCGCAATTAAACCAGGTTTAAAAGCTTTGAAAATTGGATGATTTTTTCTAACACCTATATAGCGATCAAGTTGCTCCGGTTTTAACCTTCCACATCTCTTCCCTTTGTTTTCACTAAACCACAGTTTCAGCTCTGCGTCCGTAAAATTGGTAAAATCAATAACTGATTTTTGACATGAACCACAAAATTTACCATTTGCATGTGGCTGCATCAATTCCCATTGTTCTTGACAAGGATTAGAGATTTGAATTTTAAATTTAGATGGCATAAAAAAATGTATCTTTTATTATAGGATACATTTTTGGCTACTATTCCACAAAACGTTTAATAATTCTCAATTTATGTGAGTATTTCCCCAGTTCTTTATTAAAAATCCCCTGATCATCAATTGGATCAATTTTCACCTTGGCTGAAGAATGGATAATTTCATTCGGACTCAGCATAATACCCACATGAGTAATTTTGCCCTCTTCATTATCAAAAAAAGCTACATCACCAGCTTTGCATTCGGCTAAAAAACCTACCAATTCACCTTGTTCGGCCTGTTGGGAAGCATCACGGTTTAATTTGATACCCAACATTTTAAATACGGTTTGCGTAAAGCCTGAGCAATCTAAACCAAATAAATGCCTCCCCCCCCATAGATATGGGATGTTTTGAAAAAACTTTGCTGTATCGGTCACCTGATCTTTAAAATTGACGGCACTATTGTCATGCACTTCAAAATTAAGCTTGAATTTTTCTTCACCCGCATAACAATATCCATCTTTTAGAAAAGGAAGGTTACTAGCCGGGCTTAAATGATAGGCACTTCCATCAGCTGCAGTTAACACATTATTGAAACTTAAAGGGGCCAATAATTTACAATCGTGCATTTCTGCAAACTGGCTTTGACTGATCGGGGCCAACTGTCTGAAATCCATCCAGCCTTCGTAACCATCGTAGCCATTTTGGATGAGCCACCAACGTTCATCTTTCTGAATTATTTCGACATGATCGCCAAATAAAAGTTGCGAAACAATTTCTGCTTTATCTGATGCATCTGCTCTTAAAGGTGCTACAGCAACCCTACAAATACCGTATTGATTTTCCATTTAAATCTGCTCGTGAAACTATTGTAAAACTAATAAAATACATCCATTGCCTAACATTTTGCATGCAAATTTGTTATTTTTATGATGTTCACCTTTTAAATGTACCGCCATGAATTTTAAAAAAATATTAATTGCCGTTGATAACAGTACCTGCTCAGAAAAAGCGGCTAAAGCCGGTTACGACATGGCTGAAAAATTTGGAGCAGAAGTAGCATTGGTTAACATCATCGAACCTGTTCCCGCAAATGTAAATCCAGATTTAACGCTCGCTCCGGTATTTTTGGAAACTTACGACAACAGTGAGGAAAACAGCCATATTTTGTTAAAAGAAATGGAAACCAAATATGGTAAGGGGATTACAACAACTTATTTAAGCATAGTAGATACTGCAGCGCATGGCATTATTCAACAATCAGATGAGTGGAGATCTGACTTAATTGTTATCGGCACTTATGGCCGTACAGGTTTGTACCACTTTTTAATGGGTAGTGTGGCAGAACACGTTGCACGGAAATCTGCCTGCCCTGTTTTAATTATCCCTAATAAGTGTGAGGTAGACTAGTTCACTGGTTCAATAGTCATTAGTTCATTGGTTCGTATGATGCAAAAAATACCTTCGTGTTAATCTGTGCATCCGTGGCGAAAAAACTGGTTAATCAGTTAACTGTTTAAATTGGTTAATTGCACAGAATGCCAATCTCCTAACGGTTGTCATCCTGAGGGTTAATTTATAGTATGAAATCAATTAATGACAGATGGATAAATAAGATAGTCTCTTAGAATCGTCATTTCGATCGCAGTGGAGAAATCTGCCTAGGTACATTTTTCCATTCTGCTAAGTTACAATCGAAATGACGAAACCTAGGATCCCATATAAATTCATTGATCATTGAATATTGTTTATTGGTAATTAAAAACAAAAATCCTTTTAAACAAAAAAGTCCCGCTTTATGCGAGACTTTTCATTCTAATATCAGATAAAACTATCCTTCCTGGTGCAACCAGGCTTTCTTAGCCAATAATTCTTCTTCAGTTTCGCGGATATCTTCATCATCCACGCAACAATCAACCGGACAAACTGCCGCACACTGAGGTTCATCGTGAAAACCTTTACACTCTGTACACTTATCGGATACAATGTAATAAACTTCATCCGAAACTGCCTCTTGAGCTGAGTCAGCTTCGATTTGTTGATTACCAAAGTCAATGATACCATTTAAATTGGTACCATCAGAAAAACGCCATGCAGTACCGGCATCGTAAATTGCGTTGTTAGGACATTCCGGTTCGCAAGCCCCACAATTTATACACTCATCTGTTATTTTAATCGCCATGTTTTCGTCTAATTCTTTTGCTTAGTTTACCTTTGCACTGCAAATATAATACATAATCACTTAATAATAATTCTAAATATGTCAGCATTAACTCAAGAAAAAGTAATTACCGCGTTTAACAAACTGGGCACATTGCTTACAAACCCTACTGACATACTAGGAAATGCAATTTATAGTGCCGAAAATGGCAATGCCTGGTTCACCACAGAAAATGTAAAAAAATCTGTTTTATCCTTTGGCGAGATGTTAAATGAGGCAGATTTAACCGTTTGGTTTAAATCAATAGGCTTTAGCCAATCGCCTAAAAAGGTGGGACTGATCCTGGCAGGCAACATTCCGATGGTAGGTTTACACGATGTTTTATGTGTATTGGCCACTGGAAATATTGCATTAATTAAACTTTCTTCAGCTGACGACAAATTGATTAAAGCAGTGCTTGCCGAATTGATTAAAATAGAACCTGCATTTGAGGCTAAAATTGAATATGTAGAGCGATTGAAAGATTTTGATGCGGTTATTGCCACAGGAAGTAATAATTCGTCGCGTTATTTTGATTATTATTTTGGTAAAGTGCCAAACATTATCCGTAAAAACAGAAATAGTATCGCAGTTTTAGATGGATCTGAAAGTTTTGAAGACATTCAAAATCTGGGTAATGATATTTTCGATTACTTTGGCTTAGGCTGTAGAAATGTATCCAAAATCTATTTCCCTAAAGGTTACGACATTGCAAATTTTTATGAAGGGATTGAAAGTTTTCAGCCCATTATCAACCATTTTAAATACAATAACAACTACGATTACAATAAATCTATTTACCTGGTAAATGCTGCTAAACATTACGATAATGGCTTTTTATTATTAAAAGAAGATGAAAATTTAACTTCGCCATTGGCCGTTCTTTTTTATGAAGAATATAACAGCCTAAAGGAAGTAGAAGATCAGTTAAAGGCTAAATCAGAAAATATCCAATGCATTATTACCAAATCGCCTTTAAACGTTAACACTTTTGATTTTGGTCAAAGCCAGCATCCAAAACTTTGGGATTATGCCGATAATGTGAATACAATTGAGTTTTTGAATGGGTTGAATTAGTACGCTTTACTGAAAACACATTATTATTACAGTTAGTTATTCGTGTTTAAATTTTATTTAATATTGCATAAACCCTGAGCCAGTAAATGCACCGTTTAGTAAAATCACTATTCTTTCTTTATTTAGCAGTATTGGCTGGAACGGTAAAGGCTCAACTTTGCAAAGGTACTTTTGGAAAGCCTTTAATTAACCAAACATTTGGACAGGGCAACAATACAGACAGCTGGTATGGGCCATTGGAGCAATATGCACCAGGAGCCTATACTTTTACTACTTTTATGGGGCCTCCGGGCCGAAGCCCATCAGCCTTAAGCCCTAATCAGTCTGGATTAGTAAAAACACCTGCAACCCCAGGAAATCCTTACCCTATTTACTGGCAGCCGCACGCAGATCATACCGGGGATGATAATGGATTAATGCTCTTAATTGATGGTATTGCTACACCAACTGTCTTTTTTGAACAAAAAATGGATAATCTTTGTCCAAATACCATTTTGCGGTTATCTATTTGGGTACTAAATGCGAACTCTCCGGCTGCAAATTCGCAGGATCCAAATATGATATTAAGAATTATCGATCCAGCTAATCGGGAATTAGGGAATAAGTCTACCGGAAATGTTCCTGCAGATCGAATTTGGCATCAATATTTTATAGATTTTAATAATGGGAACAGTTCAACCATCACGCTGCAACTGATCAACAATACCGCCACAAACAGTGGCAATGATTTTGCCTTGGATGATATTACTGTTCAGGCCTGCGGACCAAGTCTCAGCCCATATTTTAATGGAAATGATCAATCGCTTAGCATGTGCGAAGATAATACACAAAATTTTACGTTAAATGCCAACATTACTTCATCATACGCTGATCCGGTTTACCAATGGCAGGAAAATACCGGTAACGCCTGGACTGATATCGCAGGTAAAACCTCCAGGCAGGTTTCTATAGATTTTTTAAACCGCGCAAAAGGCACATATCAATATCGTTTAATTACGGCCACAAACGGAAATATTGATAAAATATATTGCAGAACTATATCAGATCCGGTAACCCTTACCGTTAATCCTCAATTAAATACTTCTGCAGGCAATAGTGGCCCAGCATGCCCTGGTTCTAATGTACAACTTATGGCCGGTGATGGCAGTTCATTTAAATGGATAGGTCCGAATGGCTATACTTCTGATTCAAAAAATCCAATTATTAATAATGTACAAGCCAATATGGCTGGTGTATATACCGTTACGGCTAGCTTAAATGGCTGCACCAGTACTGCATCTACAACATTAACCATTTTAAGTCCTGCCGTAATTTCTACCAATATCAATGCTATTTCTATATGCGAAAATAGCCCGGTACAGCTAATGGCAACCGGAGCAAGCAGTTACATCTGGTCGCCCAGCGAAGGCTTATCTGATCCTAACATTGCAAATCCAATAGCACAGCCTAAGGTTACTACAGTATACCGCGTTACCGCAAATGATGGAAGCTGTAGCACCACAGCCCAGGTAACGGTTAATATTTTAAAACCATCTTCAACAGATGCAGGAACAGATCAAAAGATCATAACTGGCCAAAGCATCACCTTAAATGGCAAAGTAAGTGGCGATGAAATTACCTATTTCTGGACGCCATCTGATTATCTTGATGATCCGACAAAGCTAAACCCCGTTGCCACCCCGCCACAAGATATCATTTATACCTTAACCGCTGTATCTAATTTAGGTTGCACAAGCAGCAGTGATGATGTTTTTGTAAAGGTTTACCCAGAAGTAGTTATTCCCAATACCTTTAGCCCAAATGGCGATGGCGTAAACGATACCTGGAATATTGCGGCTGCTTCCGCTTTTCAGAATCCGCTAATTAAAATCACCAATCGTTATGGCCAGTTGGTTTATCAAAGTACAGGTACTTTTAAACCCTGGGATGGCAAAATGAATGGCAAAGACCTCCCGCCGGCCGTGTATTATTACAGCATTTATTTAAACGGAGATTTTAAAACCTACAGCGGCTGGGTAATGTTGATGAGATAAAAAGGGCTTCTTGCTTCCGCTTCTCATTTGGAAATGCTATTTTTGAACACAATGTATATCGTTAAAGTAAAAGGCATAGCCAAAATTCCGGATTACGTACAGTTAAGAGATGACAAGTTTACGCTTTTGGCTTATTTTAGGGTTGACAGACCTGATAAATCACTGGAAAAACTCGGACTTGGCGACAAGCAGGATTACATTATGGAAATGGTTAAAGGTTTGCCTTTTGGGCAGATTGCAAAATTGGAAATATAAAATATGGCAGGCAACTCAGTAATTCATTTAAGCAATGTTGATGTTTTTCAACAAAAACATTTAGTCCTCTCAAACGTAAATTTACATATCGAAAAAGACGAATTTGTGTTCCTGATCGGTCAAACAGGTTCGGGCAAGAGCAGTTTGCTTAAAATATTATACGGCGATCTCCATATTGGTAATGGTGAAGGTAATATTGCAGGTTTCGACCTTAAAAACCTTAAGGAAAGTCAGGTGCCGTTTTTACGCCGTAAATTAGGCGTGGTATTTCAGGATTTCCAATTGCTTACCGACCGTACCATCGAAAAAAACCTCGAGTTTGTATTAAAGGCTACGGGTTGGAAAGACGAAAAACTAATTAACGAACGCATTAAAGATGTTTTGGATAAAGTTGGTTTACGCTCTAAAATTAAAAAAATGCCACACGAAATTTCTGGTGGAGAGCAGCAGCGTATTGTAATTGCAAGGGCTTTATTAAACGACCCGGAGATTATCCTTGCTGATGAGCCTACAGGCAACTTAGATCCAGAAACATCAGAAGAAATTGTAACCCTTTTAAAACAGATCAGCCAGGCAGGAACCGCGGTTTTAATGGCTACACACGATTACCATATCATCCGTACTTTCCCTTCACGTATTATCAAATGTGAAAGCGGAGTGGTACACGAAGATGCCCAAATTGTATAAAAAATTCTGACATCCGTCAGCTAATCAGCCAATCTGTTCAGATAAATTCAAATAAATCTGACAGCTTGGCTGATTTCGGTTTATGGCAAAATAGTTGAGATTAACACAAAAAAAATTCAGCCTGGTATTATGTTTAATAAGAAGAAAAATAACGATAAAGAAGAAAATATAATGAATACTGAAAATACATCAGAAAATACTGCTGAGAATGTAGAGAATACTGATGCTTCTACAAATGAAACTGAGCTGGCTCCAGAATTATCTGCCGAAGAAAAATTACAGGCAGAAGTTCAACAGCTTAACGATAAATATTTGCGTTTATATGCTGAATTCGACAATTACAAACGCCGTACCCAAAAAGAACGCGTAGAATTATTGCAAACAGCAGGTAAAGATGTAATTGTATCGCTATTACCTGTTTTAGACGATTTCGACCGTGCATTAAAAGCAATGGAAACTGCTGCTGATGTAGCGCCTGTTAAAGAAGGTATTTTATTGGTAAGCACCAAACTAAAAAACACTTTGGCACAAAAAGGACTGAAAGATGTAGAAAGCATTAACCAACCTTTTAATACCGATTTCCACGAAGCAATTACTAATATTCCTGCACCTACTGAAGAGCTTAAAGGAAAAGTAATTGACGAAGTTGAAAAAGGCTATACTTTAAATGATAATGTGATCCGCTTTGCTAAAGTGGTAGTTGGAGCTTAAGAAATAATTATTGAATGAGAGAATGTCAGAATGAGTGAATTAACCTTCTCTGATTCCATCACTCAACAATTCAATTATTTATACAGAAATAATTATTGAATGAAAGAATTTTGAATGATTGAATGCTAATTACCATTCTCTCATTCCATCACTCAATCATTCAATCATTCTAAAAAGAAGATGAGTAAAAGAGATTATTACGACGTATTAGGCGTAACTAGGGGCGCAGCTGCTGATGAGATAAAGAAAGCCTATCGCAAGATGGCGATTAAATATCACCCGGATAAAAACCCTGGCGATAAAGCTGCTGAAGATAAATTTAAGGAAGCTGCTGAAGCTTACGAAGTTTTAAGTAGTGCGGAGAAAAAACAACGCTATGATCAATATGGTCATGCTGGTGTTGGCGGTGCCAGTGGCGGTGGCTACGGCGGTGGCGGCATGAATATGGACGATATTTTTAGCAATTTCGGAGATGTATTTGGTGGACACAACCCTTTCGAAAGCTTTTTTGGCGGCGGTGGTGGTCAGCAACGTGGCGGTCGCCGTGTAGCTAAAGGCTCTAACCTGCGTATAAAAGTAAAATTAACTTTAGAAGAAATTGCACACGGTGCAGAAAAGAAAATCAAAGTTAATAAACTTATTGTTTGTAAAACCTGTGATGGTTCTGGCGCAAAAGATAAATCATCAGTAAGTACATGTGGTACCTGCGGTGGCAGCGGCCAGGTACGCAGGGTAACCAATACCATTTTAGGACAGATGCAAACGGCATCTACCTGCCCAACCTGTAACGGAAGCGGACAACAGATTACTTCAAAATGTACAGTTTGTCATGGAGATGGCGTAGTACGTGGCGAAGAAACCATTACCATTAACATCCCTGCAGGCGTAAGTGAAGGCATGCAGTTAAGTATGAGCGGTAAAGGAAATGCAGCACCAAATGGTGGTATCCCGGGCGATTTGATCATCCTGATTGAAGAAATCCCTCACGAAACCTTAAAACGCGAAGGAAATAATATTGTTTATGATTTGCATCTAAGCTTTGTTGACGCAGCATTAGGGATGAGTATCGAAGTACCAACCATTGATGGTAAAGCGAAAATCAAAATAGATCCAGGCACCCAAAGCGGAAAATTATTACGATTAAAAGGTAAAGGTTTACCTGAAGTTAATTCTTACCACAGAGGTGATGAAATTATTCACATCAACATCTGGACACCAAAGGCCTTAAGCAGCGAAGAACGCAGCGCTTTAGAGAAGTTACGCGAATCGCCAAACTTTAAGCCTCAACCAGGCAAAAACGATAAAAGTTTCTTCGAAAGAATGAAAGAATATTTCGAGTAATGAATTCAATATAAAACAAGAAAGCCGATGTTATCAACATCGGCTTTCTTGTTTAGTACTAGTCTACAAAATTGTTGTAAGCAGAGCGCATATTGTCCTGATTGCGGACCAATTCTTCAATATTGTAATCGGTTAATTTACCAGATGCAGAAGCATCACGCATCATTTTTCTTGCAGCAATTAAATAATCATTTAGCCTTTCGTTAAAATTTCTAAAATAACCGTCTTTACCCGGAAACTTTGTTGCATCTGGTGCAGCCATAGCTACATGTTTATTATGCTGATCTTCAAGTGCCTGATAAGCGGCTTTAGCCTTTGCCTCTATCGCTTTATAACTTTTGCTACCCGCCAATAATTTGGTAAATTCAGCGGTCGCACTCCGGTCATCTTTTAATGCAAATATATACTCTTTTAACGGATGTGTTTTTAAAATTACCCGCTCTGCATCATCTCCAATCAGGTTTAATTTAGCCAGAACCACCTCATCATAAGTATAGTATTTTTTACCCATGCTGTAAATAGAATCTATCAAAGTTTTTCCTTTAGTCCCCTTATCATCCTTCCAGTCTTCCGCTTTAATGTATTCATCTAAAGATTTATATGTTGCCTTAATTTTATCAAGCAAACCGGTCATCGCGACTACATTTTCCTTAAAAAATTTCTGATCATCATTATTTAAAGCGTTGGGTGGGGTATCTGGTTTTAAACTGCTGCTGTTAATTGTACTCATCGAAAATGGATGGATTAAACCAACAAAAGCAAAACGGTCATTCGGCTTAGCAAGGCCCTTCTCGATTCTATCTAAATTGCTTTCAAGACTCTTGAGGTAACTATTGTTTTTATCCGTAAAACTTACCATCACATTATTATATTCAATAATGGCATTTACATCTTTTTCATCCGCTTCGGCATAAGCAGTTTTAGCATTATTGTCTTTTTTCTTATCATTTTTACAGGCAGTAAAAGACAGTGTGAGCGCAAGGGCAGTTAATTTTAAGATAGTTTTCATAGTTTAAATTGTTTTCATAAATCTGATCTCCGATAGCAGCAATTTTTAAACCAAAAAGTTGTGTTGTTTTAAAAGATTCCTCCCTGTCGTCATTTCGAGCGGAGCGCAGCGCAGTCGAGATGACACCCCTTTTCTCCTAAGCCAGCTTACATATTATACAGGGTTACAATTTCAACAACTAGGTATTAATAATAAAAAAGTGGACGAATTCAACGAAGCCTTTAAAAAACATCCCATCACCTGGACGATATTTATAATTTATACCATTGGATGGGCCTTACCTTTAACAATAAATGTTTTTTTCGCCAAATCAATGGAAAATCTTCCTCATCAAAAAGATCATCACTCTCCTATTATTGGCTTACTTACACTTTCAGTTCTTTATTTTTTAGTTAACCTCACATTAGGTTTTATCGGTGGAAAAAATAATGTCTATTTAAAGTTTTCGGGCTATATCGGCATTTCGATGATCCTATTTACAGCTATATATAACGGATAATAAACCTTTTATGCCGATGCCTGTTTTCTATATATGAAATGGAGAATTGGTTGTTCAGGATTTTATTACCGGGAGTGGAAAGAAATTTTCTATCCAAAAGGATTGGCGCAAAAAGATTGGTTTAAATATTATTGCGAACATTTCAACACCATAGAAATCAATTCTACCTTTTATAAAATGCCCACACAAAAATCATTTGATAAATGGTATAGCGAAAGTCCGGACGATTTTTTGTTTACCATTAAAGCACCGCGTTTAATTACCCATTACAAACAATTAAATGATTGCGGGCAAATTATCAGCGATTTTTATGAAGCCATCCAATTGGGTTTAAAAGAGAAGTTGGGTTGTGTGCTGTTCCAGTTTCCACCTAAATTTGATTATACTGAAGAAAGATTAAAGCTATTGATTGATCTTTTAAACCCAGAATTAAAAAACGTGGTAGAATTCCGCCATTTAAGTTGGTTTAAAGAAGATATTTATAAGAAACTAGCTAAAAACAATATCATTTTCAGTGGACAGAGCTATCCATCTGCCCTACCCGATGATGTAATTCAAAATACAGCAACTGTTTATTACCGTTTTCATGGGAAACCTGTTTTGTATAAATCTGAATACGATATTAAAGTGATTAATGATTTTAAAAACCAGATTGGAGATAAGGAGAAAGAGGTTTTTGCGTACTTTAATAATACATGGGGTGTTGGCGCATTACACAATGCCAAACAATTGCAGGAATTGATAAAACAGTAAATCATTTCAGTTTTTCAGAAAAGCAATTGCAGTGCTTATTTTAATGTTAGCCGGGCTATACGCTGTAGTCCCGATGAAACCTGTGAAACAAGCAAGCACACAATAAAAAACAAAATAAATAGTGCTTAAATCGGGAGCTGCCGCTACTATCCCGTTTATTTAACCCGTATTTGTGCTGCTATTTATGGATCCCTGACAATAGTCCGGTTTTTTTATACCCTTCGTAATCTTGCCAAAACCTAATAACGTAAAAAAATAAACCTGATAGCAATGATATTTCGGTGCACTAACTTTATTTTAGCACCAACATTAACGAAATTTAATGGATAGCAGGACTGCAGCCCCCGAAGAAATGCTATTTCTGCTTTCCAAAAAAATAAAACAAAAAATATGCGTGTTGCCGTTATCGATCTTGGAACCAATACCTTCCACTTACTTATTGCTGAAACAGCAGGGAAAGAGTTGAAAATCCTCTACAAAACCAATGTCCCCGTTAAACTGGGCGAAGGAAGAATTAACGATAACATTATCATTCCGGCAGCATTTGAAAGGGGTGTAAAATGCCTTCAAAATTTTAGCCATACCATTGCCGAATATCAGGTAGAACAGGTGCGGGCTACTGCAACTTCAGCCGTTCGGAGTGCAGGAAACGGTCAGGATTTTGTTAACGCTGTAAAAGAACAGGCCGGAATAACGATCGAAACCATTAGCGGTGATGATGAGGCTGAGCTGATTTACCAGGGCGTTAAACTAAGCGGTGCCATTACCGATCTTTCACTGATTATGGATATTGGTGGTGGTAGTGTAGAATTTATCCTTTCCGATACCGAAAAACTGATCTGGAAAAAAAGTTATAATATTGGTGCAGCACGTTTAATGCAGCAGTTTTTTAAATCAGACCCCATAAATGACGGCGACAAAAATGCTATTTTATTCCATATTCAAAATCAATTGGCCGATCTTTTCGACATCTGCGAAAAACACCAGCCAAAAGTGCTGATCGGATCAGCTGGGGCTTTTGAAACCTTTGCGGAGCTCACCATCAGAAAAAATAACCTGAAAGCAGATATAAATACCATCAAAACTTTCGAATTCAACTTTGATGACTATATCGAAATTGCAGGCAAATTATTGAATTCTACCCATCAGGAGCGAGCAACAATGCCTGGAATAATTCCATTAAGGGTTGATATGATTGTAATTGCTGCTTTAATTACCAATTACGTTTTGGGCAGGGCAAAGATAAACAGGTTAAGGCTTTCAACTTTCGATTTAAAAATGGGTGTATTGGCCAGCCTGATATAAAAAATGATCCACCAATTGACGGATCACCGAGAGTTTAGCGTATATTAATTTAGGATTATTTCTTTTTTGGCGCAATCATAATTCTACCCATAATCATTGGTTCAGCCTTGTTAAGCTTAAGGTTATTTTGTTTCTCTTTAGAAAAATCGAGTGTTAAAAAAGCTGAATAACGGATACTTTCAACCGTCAATTGGTTTTTACTTAGATCGAACTTACTATCTAAAAGAATTTCATAGCGACCATTTTTATCAGTCAGGGTTGCGTATCTGGTGTCGAGAATAGATAACCTGATTCCAGCTGCCGGTTTATTATCGGCACCGATAACATAACCGTATACTTTTTTAGTCGCAACCGGTTTTTTATCGTCGGTTTTGTTGTGGATCGTGGTAGTGATTTCAACCGGCGTATTAAGCTGTTCGGCCTTGGCATCCATTACAAAAATACTCATACCAATGGCCAGTACACCCAGGTATTTCATCCAGTTTCTATTGGTGGTTGGCACAATTGACAGGTGAAGGTTTAGCTGGTTTAATTGGCTTTGGCTAAGGCGGCCACATACAGATGAGCCTGAATTGGCCAGCACCTGAATGATTTCAGCATTTGTATAACCCGAAAAATCAATTACATTTTTACTACAGGCTGTACAGAAATTAAAACCTGCTCCTTTTTCCATTTCATCCCAGTTCTGTAAGCAGGGTTCGGCGATGGTAACTTCGTTAATTCTCGGTTTCATTGTGTGTTTTTCTTAGATGATGATAATCTTAAGAAAATTCCACAAAGCGATTTAAATAAATTTTAACAGCTCGTTATAAAGCTTCTCTGTTGGTAAGCCCATTACATTGGTATAAGAACCTTCAATACGCTCTACCACAACTATACCCCACCAATCCTGCACACCATAACTTCCGGCTTTATCAAAAGGCTGGTAGTTGTCGATATAGAAGTCTATTTCCTCGCTTGTAACCGCTTTACATAAAACTTCTGTACGATCGTAAAAAGAATGACTTTTATCTCCTTTAACAATGGTTACACCTGTAAAAACCTCGTGTTTACTTCCTGATAGCTTCTTCAGCATTTCCTGTGCATTCGAACGGTCGGTTGGTTTGCCCAAAATTTCGCCATTTAAGGCCACAATGGTATCGGCGGTGATTACAATTTCGCCATCACCAGTAAAAGCCTTTGCTTTTTGTTCTGAAATATAAACCGCAATTTCTGCCGGACTTAAACCTTCAGGATAACTTTCATCCACATCTTTTAATTCTACTTTAAAATTTAAGCCCATAAGGGTTAATAGTTCTTGTCGGCGGGGCGATTTAGAGGCTAAAACAATAGGAGGGAAATTTACAGGCATATTTTATTTTTTTGCTAAAATAAGAAAAGCGGCATAAAGCCGCTTTTCTTATTTGATATTTTAACAAGATTTAGTTGCTTCCACCACCTTGTCTACGTTTTTCCATTTCGGCACGTTGCTCTTTTTGCCAGCTTTCGTAAGCTTTTTTCTGATCGTCAGTTAAAACTGCAGTAACTTTTGCATCATTATCAGCACGCATTTTTTGCATTTTCTCTCTCATCGCATCTCTATCGCCACCACCTTGCATTTCATCGCGCATTTTTTTCATGGTTTCTGCCTGCTCAGTAAAAACAGCTGTTAATTTTGTTTTTTGATCATCAGATAACTTTAATTTTTCGTCTAACTGTTTTACACGTTCTTCAGGTTTCATCATCATCCTGCCTTGTCCACTACCTTGCTGCGCGTTAGCGAAACCAGCAATGCCTAGCATCAATCCGCAAATCATCATTAATTTTTTCATGTTGTTTTTGTTGTTTTTGGTTGAAAATTGAGCATGTTGGAGTATATTAAAGAATAAAAGTTTAATCCATAAATGTAACTTAGCTGTTGCAGATTAACATCGTTAATCTTTCAATAACAGTACAGGCACATGTGATTTAATCGTTAATTTTTGGGATACACTTTCATGAAGCAAACTTTCGAAAAAACTATATTTTTTGGGTAATGCAATAATCAGCTGTGCTTCTTCGCTTTTGGCAAATTTCACAATGCCTTTAATCGTATCGGGATGATCGGAATAATGATAAGCCGGAGAAAAATCTTTAAGCATTTCGTGTAAAAAATGTTCTTCTTCTGAATCGATCGTATGTCCGGAATTGATGTTGAGCACCAAAAGTTCGAGGGTATGTTTGCTCAGGATATTTTTTAGGGCATGCATCGGGATTACCTCTTTAACCTTTTTAAAATCGCAGGCCAAAATCGCTTTACGGATCGATTGATAATCGGCTTTAGGTGGAACCACCAAAACCGGTACCGGACTTGATTTGGATATTTTAATCGCATTTGAACCTATATCGCTTTCATCTTTAGCTTTTTTACCATTGCTGCCAATAATAATCAATTCAATCTGCTCCCTATTGATCCGATCAATGATCGACCTTAGCAGCGTTTCCCTTGTTAAATAAATTTCTATTTCAGCCCGGGGATTAATTTCCAACAGTTTTAACTTCAGTTTTTCCAGCGCCTCAAGCCTTCTCGTAATTTCGTCGGCGATATGGTCATCGGTCGTTATAATCATATCCGGCGTAGGAAGAATGCTTTCGTATTCGGAAACATAGTAAGCATTAAGCAAGATGATTTTCGCATTCTCCATCGCAAAACTCAACCTGGCGGCATATTTGGCAGCATGATCTGCTGTTTTAGAAAAATCAACGGGTACAAGGTATGTGCTCATAATATTAAAATTAAAATTTTTTACATTTATAAATTAATCAATCGATTGATTAATTTATAAATGTAAATTTCGGATATAATCTTATTTATTACAAATTTTGAGGTTGAAGATTTATAATGGGAACGTCATTCTGGTAGGTATATGTAGCTAAAGATCCTTCGACTCCGCTACCATTGAAGTTATTTTGTAATTATTTATTAATGAGCAATTTGAGGAAGTATGCATTTCCCGTCCAGATAGGCCAAAGCACCAAATCTCCGTTCTACATAAATCCGGCCTAATAAATTTTTCGGGTTCCACTGCCCCTGCCATCTTACTGGCTTTGAAAGAAAAATTTTCAGCCGGCATTTTTTGTTTCTTTTTGATGCCAAAAAGAAAGAGCCCTTCGGCGGTGGCGAGCCGAAGCAAGATCCTGGTGTAAGGCAAAAAAATCAATTATCCTTCAGGATAACAATCGCGGTTATGGTAGTGACCAATGTTCAATTTTTAGAAACTTTCTACTAAATTATTTCTTGAAAATACGTGTAGAGAGATCCTTCGACTACGCTCAGGATGACAATCGCGGTTAGGATATAACCAGTGAACCAATGACCAATGTCCTACTAGCAATGACTAATGAACCAATGACTAATGAACCTACCTACCAGAATCAGCGGCGTTAGGATTTTCATCGTGCCATTTGCCCTGCACTTTCATTACTTTTTCGATGATGTCGCGGACAGCGGTTTTGCCACCGTTATAAGGGGATATGAATGTAGAAATGGCCTTAATTTCTTCTACAGCATCGGCCGGACAGGTTGGAAGCCCAACCAGTCTCATTACTTTAAGATCAGGAATATCATCGCCCATGTAAAGTACCTCTCCTGCAGTAATATTTTTATCCTGAAGATATTGGTTAAAAATGGCCACTTTATCTCCGGTACCTAGGAAAACATCGGTTACCCCAAGGTTAAAGAAACGTTTGCCCATCGCAATACCGTCGCCCCCAGAGATAATACAGATGTTGTATCCCCTTTTAACTGCCAATTGCATGGCATAACCATCCTTGATGTTAAAAGTGCGCAATGATTGACCGTTATCAGTAACCTGAACAGATCCATCTGTAAGCACACCATCTACATCGAAGATAAAAGTGGTGATCTCTTTTAATTTCTGGAGAAACATTTTTAGCTTGGAGTTTAGAGCTTGGAGTTAGGAGTTAAGTCGACTCAGGACTAAAGACTCCGAACTCATGACTAATTACTGATTATCTCTCCATTCGTAAACCCAGGCAGATTGAATTTGCTCTAAATGGCCTTCACTGCTTTCTTCACGGGTACCTTTAAAGTTTGGCAAAGACAATACCCATTCTAAAAGTTCGGTAAAGCGGATGCGGTAGATTTTGGCTTCTGTAAAATCATCGCCAAATTTCTCATATAAAGACATCGCAATATCTTCATAATCGTTCCAGTAAAAAGGTAAGGCAAATTTATCGTTGTTCATGTTTTGTTTGTTCGTTGTTGAAAAAGGTTTAAATGTTGTAAAGTTTTAATGTTGCAAAGTTTCAGACTGGGGACTAGGGACTTTAGACTCCAGACTAACTAGTGCCCCATAAAACCAGACTGATCCGGAATGGTTACTTCGATATCGCCGTTAATCACTACACACTGACATCCAAGGCGGGAAGTAATTTTCGGACGTACAGCCCTATCAATAAAATCTTCTTCCTTATCAGAAATCTCTTCGATGTTATCCATGCCCTTTGTTACGTAAACGTGGCAGGTACTGCAACCACAAACGCCACCGCAATTGTGCTGTAATTCGATTCCGTTATCCAGACAAACATCTAAAACAGATTCGCCCGCTGCTATTGGCAATTCAATAGATTCGTGATCTGCTTCTTCAAAATTTATTTTTAGTTTAAAAATGCTCATAATTATTTTGCAAAAGTAACAAGCAAAAGCCGTAATTATGCTATTTCGGCATTAATTTTATGCTATTGCTTAGTGTTTGATAAATGTTCTGCAATTCGGGCATATCATTTAACATGCTCAAATGCTTATTTAAGGTGTTTTCGTCGCCCCTCACCGCAGGTCCTGTCTGCACATTTTCGGGTAAATTATCCATTACCTTATCTGCAGTTTCGGCAATCAGAGGCCTAATGATTTCAAAATCCAAACCGTTCTGGTTTAAAATTTTATTGGCCAAAGCATACAAATGATTGGGGAAATTACAGGCAAATACGGCAGCAAGGTGCAATACTTTTCTTTTTTCACCATCCAGCTCATAAACCTGGCTACTTATTTTACTGGCTAAGCTTTTTAAAACAGCCAACTGATCTTCATCACCTGCTTCGATACAAAGTGGAATATTTTCAAACGAAACATCCTTACTTTTTGAAAAGGTTTGCAAAGGATAAAATACCCCTGCTTTGTCCACCTGCTCCAACAGAATATTGATATCGGTAGTACCCGAAGTATGTACCACTAAACCCGTCACGTTTTTTAAAGATTTGGCAACAGTTGCGATGGCATCATCCTTTACTGAAATGATATATAAATCAGCGTTGTTTTCAATTTTGTTTAAATTGTTTACCGCTTCTGCTCCAACCAACCTGGCCAATAACTCTGCATTAGTTAGGTTTTGACTATACACCTGCACCAGTTCTTCACCTTTACTTTTTAAAGCTTTGGCTAAGTGTGTGGCAACATTTCCAGAACCTAATAAAACGATTTTCATGATTTTATGCGGCTTTGGCCTCTTTTCTTCTTCTAAAAATTGAAAGCAAGAAACCTACAACCATTACGATGGTACCAGCCCAATACAAATTAATGAAAGGAAATTCGATCGCTTTAAAAACAACCCAGTCTTTAGCCTGTTGAGGTTTTTCAAAAATCTGCAGCTCTACTTTTTTCTCATCCGGCAGAACCCTTGAAAAACGGAATTTCAGGTCTAATTCGTCCACTTTACGGGCGAAATCGAAAGTATTGTTACCTTTTATTAAGAAAATAGGCTCTGTGTTGTAAATTTTACCGGCTGCATTAATTTCTAATGGCAAACCAACCGCATAATCGCCTTGTGCCAAAGCTAAATCCTTAGCGGTAGGTTTTCTGTTTAAATCTTTAACGGTTACAATTCCGCTGGTCGTATGAATGGTGTCTCCTACTGAAACCTTAACAATCCGTGGCTCTTTATAATTTTCATCATCCGAATGACCTTCGTGGTCACCATGCGATTCTTTTTTAATGGCCGCACTGGTAATGTGGGTATACACATCGTAAGTTAAATAGTGTTTGGTATCAGGAGAAGCAATAAGCCCCATTTTCTCATTATCCTGTACGTGGGGATGAAGATTAAAATCTTCTTTAACCTTACCTTCTTTATCTAAAACTTTAAAGTTAAGGGTATAAATGGTATTGGGTGCTACTGTGGTATCGCTAACATAGGTTACAGTATACTTACCCATTTTCTTAGGTTCGTTTTTGTATAACATGATGTTTTCGCCCGGTTTCTCTGTTTTTTCAAAATCCTTTACCGGAATAAAATTATTCGCATTGATGGATAAAGGTTTGTTTGTAGCAGCAGAAATTAAAGCGCCCAGGATCAAAAAAGCAAAACCGATGTGCGCAATTGCCGAACCAGCCAGCTTGGCCTTTCCACCAAAAGCCTGATATAATATGGCTGCGTTAGAAAGTACTGCGAACAAACAGCTAAAGGTAATCAGGATGTACATGGTATTGGTATAAATACCGGCCACATATACCAAACCTGCTGTTAACACCATCGAAAATACGATTGCAGAGATTAAACTGCTGTAAAACTTACGTGGATCGGTTCTTTTATATTTTAAATATTGAGAGAAACCAGAAATCAGGGTAATTAATACCGCAAATGGTGCCTGCCATTGGTTGTAATATTTAACAGCATCGATAGGTGGCGTAAAATTCGTTCCGAATGCCTTGTTAAACACAGGAACAGACGTTGAGAAGATAACCTGGATACAGGCAACAGTTACCACTAAAGCACCGATAAACATCCAGAATTCGCGCGAATAAGTTTCTTCATCTTTCGTTGTAATCGGCAGTTCTTTCCATCTTTTCACAATCAGCCATATAGCCAAAACAGCAAATACCACATTGTATAAAATCAAATGGCCAAACATACCCATATCGGTAAACGAGTGTACTGAGGTATCGCCCAAAATTCCACTACGGGTTAAGAATGAAGCATATAAAACCAATAAGAAACTTAAAAATACCAGGGCAATCGCGGTAAAATAAGCATGACCAGTATTTTTATAGGCAATCATTACGTGTACGGCCCCAATTAAGGTTAACCATGGAATTAAAGATGCATTTTCAACCGGATCCCACGCCCAGAAACCGCCAAAGTTTAGTGCTTCGTAAGCCCAGAAAGAGCCCATAATAATACCTGTACCTAATACCATTACCGCAAAAAGCGTCCATGGCATAGCAGGTTTAATCCATTCTTTGTATCTTTTTTGCCATAAACCTGCAATTCCATAAGCAAAAGGAACTACCATACTGGCAAAACCCAAAAATAGTGTTGGTGGGTGGATCACCATCCAATAGTTTTGCAACAATGGATTTAAACCTCTACCATCGGTAATAAATTTAAGGTAATCTTTAAAGTTTTCCGGATTGGCAAAAACAACTGGCGCCATTGCTTTTAAATCAACAGCATCTCTTAACAGGATAAACGGAGAGCTTCCGATACGCTCACCGAAAATTGAAATTCCCAATATCATGGAGCTTAAAAACACCTGAGAAAAAGCCACAACTGTCATTACAGGGTTTTCCCACGTTTTAGCTTTCCAGATCAATAATGCGCCCAAAAACGATTGCCAGAAAGCCCATAACCAGAAACTTCCCTCCTGCCCTTCCCAAAAGGCCGAAATAATATAATAAACAGGTAATTCTTTTGAAGAGTGGAAATAAACGTAACTGTATTCGTTATAATGACCAAGTACGAGGTAGAATAAAATTACACCAATACCAATGATACTGGCAAAGTTGATCAGAAATCCAATCCGGCCTAAGTTTCTCCAAGATTTTTCTTCTAAATTTTTATCGCGACTGGCAAAAAAATACGATATAGTTGATAGTAATGATGCACTAAATGCCAGAACAATAAAAAACTGTCCGATTTTACCTGGTAACAGGTGTTCGCCTACAAATTGAATATCCATTAAATAAATTAGTTATATTTTTTCCCGCCGTCCTTGCTTACTTCTTCGACTTTGCCATCCTTATTAACCTCAACCAGGTTATCGTTATATTTAGAAGGGCACTTCATTAAAATTTTCGATGCGTAGAATTTGTCCTGATCCATTTTACCGATCAGTACGAGTTTTTCTGATTTTTCAAAATCCTGTGGTTTGGTACCTGCATAGATTACCTCTCTCACTTCTCCTTTTTCATCTTTCATGTGAAATGAAAAATGATTGGCGTCTTTCAAAGCGTCATAATAAGTACCCATTGATTTTTCCCAGTAGCCCATAACGTGCTCTTCCTTACCAGAAAGCGTGGCCTGTTTGAAATTAGAGTAGGTATCGGTATTTGCATTTAAGCTAAATAAAATCCCTACGGAAATTGCGATGGTAATTAATCCAATGATTGCACTTTTCTTCATGTTTATATGTATTGTAAAAGCTGGCAACAAAGATAGAAAAATAGGCTTAGCAAGCATTCTTTTACATTTTTCTTGTCTTTATATTGACAATTACCTGATTTTTGAAGCACAATATTTTGAAGAATGACAAAATTCATCACCCATTTTTGCGAATATATTAAATCGTTCAAAATTCCGGACTGAAATTCTTAAGTTTGGCCCATCAGATAATCATTTCCTTTTTACATTTCATTGTAAAATATAAACCTCTTTAATATGAACCCGAAACAACTGTATAAGCTGCTGTTATTTGTATTGCTGATCCCCATTTTAAGTTCTTGTTTTGAAGTAATCGAAGAAATCAGCATGAAAAATGATGGTACAGGTGATGTTGTACTTACGATTAACTTAAGCCAAAGTAAAACCAAAGTGGCTTCAGTTATGCTGCTGGATAGTGTACAGGGTTATAAAGTACCCAGCAGGCAAAAAATCCAGCAGGAATTGAATGAAGCTGTTGCCTATTTAAAAAAATCAGAAGGAATATCGAATGTAAAAAGCAGCAGCGATTTTAATAATTATATCGCCACCATCAGTTTTTCGTTTAAAGATGTTTCAAATATCAACAACATCACTAAAAATATCCTTGCTCAGCAGAAAATCAAGGCTACCAATACCTCATCTTATAGCTATAATAAATCAACAAAAACATTCAGCCGGAAATATCAGGCCGTAAGTACCGCAAAAACCGAATTCAATAAATTAAAAGCGAAAGACAAGGCTGTTTTTAATGGCGCGACCTATACGAGCATTTACCGTTTCGAATCGCCTGTAACAAGTAGCACTAACCCGGCATCAAATGTATCGAAATCAAAAAAAGCTGTGATGTTGAAAAGCAGCATCATGGATTTAATCAACGGAAAAATTAACGTATCGAACACTATACAACTATCTAAATAAAATCATCGTGGTTTTTGGTTAAAAGGCCCGGAACGTAAACACGACCATCATCTCTAAAAAATCTATCTAAATGAAAAAAATTCTATTTGCAATCTCCCTCTTTTTATCATTCAATCTGGCTAAGGCGCAAGATCTGGTCAAGAAAATTCCATCAAATGCTTTTACCGTCGCCACCATCAAAGGCGACAATGTTTTTAAACTGATGTTTGTAAAAGATTTTAACGAATCCTTTGTAGGCAAAAAATTATTAACGGAAACCTCTAAATCATTGGATAAAAATTTCACCAGTATTGAAGATTTCGGCATTAACCTGGAGAAAAACATGTATTACTTCAACCAGTTGAGCGATAGTATTACTTACAACTGTTTTTTGATCCCGATAAAAGATGCCAGGAAATTTGAAAGCCTGATCGAAAATAAAGAGAAGAAATTTACACAACAGGGCGATGTCCGTACGATGGTTTTACCTGATAGCACGAGTATTATCAAGTGGAACAATAACATGCTTTATTTTGTAACAGGAAGCATCAGGGGTTCATTTTTTGCAGATTCCGTTAAATCTGCCCGTTATGGCATAAAGTACACAAAATATGGATGGGATACTACCGTAACAGACAGTACCGCTGTGGCTGTAGATTCGGTAGCTACCGTTGCTTATCCTGAAGAGATTGATACTCCCGCTAAATCAAAACCCTCTAAAAAGACTAAAACTACTAATAAAAAGAAAAAACCAACTAAAAAAGCCACTAAAGGTAAAACACTAAAAAAATCTACTGCTGTTAAAAAGAAAAAGCCGGTTAGTGATGGTTTTATTAATGATGAAATCGCGCCAGATATGCCCGATGATGTGGTAAGAGATAGTGCTGCAGCCTATGTTTCTGCTGATGTGGCAGAAGCTGCAACTTATAATCAGGGCGAAAACGATAAACATTATAATGAATACCAGCAAGCACTTAAAGAAGAAGATTTAAAGAAAAAAGCACTGGCATTTACGTGGATGACTGCTCAGGCGGATCAGATTTTCAACGGTACTTACGAGTCTATCGAAACGAATAAATCTTATACCGCAAGTTTGGATAACAAAGCGATAGCAGAGCTTTGGGTATCGAGCTTACAGGATGTTTACAATTCAATTGCGCCCGAATTTGGCACTTATGGGAAAGCAGGCCTTATGAAAGGTTATGGCAGTTTAAACGCCAAACTTTTTATGGATGACAAAAGTTTCCGTATTTCTACAGGCTTAGAGCTGGCTCAGGAACAGGCTGATGCTTATAAAAGAATCATGAACAGAAAGTTGAACAAAAAATTTCTGAAATATGTAAACAGCGAAAAAGCTTTAGGTTTTATGAGCTATTCTATTGATACCAAAGCGTATTTAGAAGAGTTTCCTAAATTATTAAAACAAACTTATGGTTCTTTCCTGGGCGCCAAAATGGACGAAGAAATTGATCTTGGCACTGAACTCTTCAGTTTATTGTTAGATGAAGAAGCAGTAAGCAAGGTAATTAAAGGTGATGCGTTATTTGTAATTAACGGATTAAAAACCAAAGAAGTTACTTATACCACTTACGAATATGACGATGATTACAAGCAAAAAGAGGTAACAAAAACCAAAAATGAAACTTTACCTGATTTCCTTTTCATGTTTTCGTCTGAAGATACCCGGTTGATCGACAAACTGATTAAATATGGTATCCATAAAAATATGGTAACGGTTGAGAACAACATTTATAAAATCCAGGAGAAGAAAAGTCCGATTGATATTTATTTCATGATTAAAGACGGAATTGTGTTTTTTGGCAATTCGTTAAACGAGATGCAAAGTATTAGCAATAATCAATACAACAATAAAATCAGCAAACTGCACAAAGACCTGTTGAGCAAAAATAATTTCAGCTTTTTGTTCAATGCTAAAAACCTGGTAGGTAAAGTGCCTGATTCGGAAATCGGCGGTGTAGAAACCGCTAAGAAATTTAACAGTACGCTAGAAAAGATGGGTAACGTGTATATGAAATCGAACCCGATAAAAGGCAGATTGGTTTCAGCAGATATCAGCGCAGAAATCCCGAACGGGCATGAAAATGCGTTGAAATATTTGTTTTCGCTAATTGAGAATGCGGCCAAATAGACCAGTTGCCAGTTAATAGTTGGCGGTTTGCAATAACCAATCAACTAATGACCAGTGAACGAATGAACCAATCTAAATGAAAAAATTTCTAAAAATAACAGCAGCGATAGTAATATTGCTGCTTATTTTTTTTGCTGGTGTTTTAAAACACCGGAGATATCAGGCAGGACAAACATTGATTCCAAAAAATATTACAGGCATCATAAAAATCAATTTTGATGAGATTTATCAAACAATAGCTTTGAATATGCTCGGTAATCCTGGCTATTATTTAAAATCTGATGTTAAAAAAGATAATGCCATTAAAACAGATAAATTAGCAACAGGATTATCAATTCCTGCCAGCATTTATTTCTATCATTTAAGTGGACAGCCTGCTGGCACTGTATTTTCCCGTTTGGAGATCAAAAACAGTGCAGATTTTGAAAATTTTGTTAAAAATGTGCTTCATCTGCCAGTTATCAAAAACGCTAAAGGCATAACTACCGCTAAATCCAGATTGGGGAATTTAGTGCTTTGTTACAACAACAAAGCGGTGGCGGTGGTAATAACGACCCAGATTAAAGACTTTGAACCTATTTTGATTGATGTTCTAAAGCAGAAAAATATGGTTAAAGCGAATGAAAGCCCGTTTAAAGAAGCTTTGGACCAAAAACAGCATGTGGTATTTACCAATGGAGAAAATAATGGCTGGATTGACTTTAAAAGCGGTAGCATAAATTTTAGCAATGCTTTTTTAGCCAAAGATATTTTGCCTTCAACTCAGCCTGTACACCACCAATTAAGCCAAAACAACACAGTTTCTTTTTGGTTAAATGCTAAGCTAAAACCTAGTACAGACAAAATTTATAAGTTCAAAGATCTTATTTTAGAGCAGGATAGCTTAATCAAGTATTACAATGGAAATCTTGATTTTGAATGGACAAAATCAACTACACAAACCGATTCTGTTATCACCTACGAATATAACGACGATTTTGAAAAGGTTGAAAAAGTAAGCTTACAAAAGCGCAATATCCCTTCCATCTCTGTTAATATTGGTTCGAAAGGTAATGGACTGAAAAATTACCTGACCAGACAGGGATTGATCAATTCTGATAGCAATACTGTAAATAAAAATGCTTTTCCGCTTTATAAAGTGTTTGTGAAGAGCAACCAGGAAAACTTAAATTTCTCGACGCTTGTAAAGCAGAACATTTTAACCTCAAAAGTTGCTTCAACAGATTTTCTTTATTTAAATGTTGATCTGATCAAATTGGGCCAACAATTGGAAACGCCTTTTATGACCAGCTATTTTAAAACGCTGAAGCGTTTAGAGGTTAAAGGAAAGTTATTGGATAATAAAAAAATTGAGATTGATGGAAAACTTGAATTAAAAGACGAAAATATTAATTCGATTTATCAGATTTTGAAAAGTTTGTAATATAATTAGTCGATGTCGACTGGAGCGCGACGGAGAAATCTATCCAGATAATTTTTAATATAAAGGTCGTCTTTCCCGCGCAGGCGGGAATCTTAAAGCACCTGCATTACGATTCCCAATCTAGTTGGGAATGACGATTCTTCGCAACCTATCAATTCACTAAAATCCCCTTGTCATTTATATCGATTTTTATGAAATAAATTTCCGCTCGAAATGACGATTACTTTGTACGATCCCTTAATCGTAAACCTGATGGGACGGATGCCGATCCTTCTATCGGCAGGAGGTACAGCAGGGCCGACCCACCACTACGAAACACAGTCCTTTCATTTCCAAAACAAAAAAAAGAAATATGCTCTGTTATATTTTCCCACTGATTTAAGATGATTTACGCAGACTAAAATTTCTGCGCAGATCTGAAAAATCAGCGGGAGAAAACAAAAAAAAAAGCGATGTAGATAATCCTACAACGCTTTTCAATAAGATTGCTTCATCCTGATGAAAAACCAGGATTCGCAATGACGATTAGTCGGTTACGGCCAAACGCCTAAATTCATATAAGAAACCGCAATTTTATCAATTGAATTTACAAAAGCAGCAGTTCTTAAAGTCTGCGTACCTGGTTTAGTCATCAATGTTTCGCGGATTTCGTGGTAAGAATGAATCATGGTATCTTCTAAACCAGAGTTTACCAGTTCCATTTCTGATGCACCTTTAACAATCATTAAACGGTGCTCAGGAAGGATCGTTTTACCAGTTAAGTTCTCTAAAGTAGCAATTAAGTTGGCATTTGAGTTAGCCGCATAACGGTTCTCCATACGGCCAAAAGCTACGTGTGAAAGGTTTTTCAACCACTCGAAATAAGAAACCGTTACACCACCAGCATTACAGTACATATCTGGGATGATGATACCACCCATTTCGGTAAAAATGGCTTCAGCTTCTGGTGTAGTTGGTCCGTTTGCACCTTCAGCAATAATTTTCGCTTTAATGTTACGGATGTTAAGCTCAGTAAACTGGTTTTCTAAAGCCGCAGGAACGATAATATCGCAATCTTGCTCTAAACCTTCCATCGAGTTTTTGAAGCTTGTAGCACCCGGGAAATCCAGGATTGATCCTGTATTTTTACGGTGTGCAAAAACCTCGTCAACGTTTAAACCATTGGCATTGTAAATGGCGCCTTCAAATTCGCAAAGTCCAACAATGGTAGCACCAAACTCAGCTAAGAATTTAGCAGAGTGGTAACCCACATTACCTAAACCTTGAACAATTACTCTTTTATCGCCTAAACCAGCTTTAAAACCGATTTTAGCCATATCTTCTGCCACTTCTACACACTCACGTACGGCATAAGCCACACCACGACCGGTAGCCTCTTTACGTCCACGGATACCGTGTAAAGCAATTGGTTTACCAGTTACGCAACCCAATGCATCAAGCTGACCTGGGTTCATGGTCATATAAGTATCGGCAATCCAGCTCATTTCGCGTTCACCAGATCCATAATCAGGAGCAGGAACATCAATACCAGGACCGATAAAGTTTTTCTTAATTAATTCTGTTGTATAACGACGGGTAATGGTTTCCAGTTCGGCAACACTGTATTGTTTAGTGTTGATTTTAATACCACCTTTTGCACCGCCAAATGGAACGTTAACAATAGCACATTTGTAAGTCATTAGAGCTGCAAGTGCCATCACCTCATCTTCGTTAACCATTTCGCTGTAACGGATACCACCCTTTGTAGGGCTCATGTGGTGAGAGTGCTCTACACGCCAGGCGTCAATTACTTCAAAACCGTTTCCGCGGCGGATTGGAAATTGGAAACGATATACACTATTACATGTTTTAATCTGGTTCAATAAACCTTCCGGATGATTGGTGAATTGAGCCGCACTGTCAAAGTTTTTACAAACATCTGCAAAGAACTTGTTCTCGTCTGCTAGATTAGCCATTATTTATTTTTTATATTGAATAAGTTTTCGGTGCAAAATTGCCTAAAAAAACTGCACATATCCAAATGCAAAAAGACTTAGTGTACAGCTAACACCACCTTATTGAGGCTTTGAAAAGGGTTTTATACCGATTATGCGAAACTGTTCAAAAACTATATCTAAACAGGTTTAAACAGGGATATATTGATCCTTCGACATGATTAAAACGACTATTTTTATAGGTTTTATTATTGCTTATTCCATTGAAAAAAAAAATATAAAAAAAATATCCACAAGGCCGTTTTATTACAATACTGATTAATTGACAAACAAAAACACCATAATAATTACGAATATCATAAATTTTGCATCAGAAATAAGACATAAAAAAGGAGATCAATATAATTTTGATCTCCTTTAAAAATTAATTTGGACTATCGTAATTAAGTCCCCTTTTATTTATTAATGTGGTTTTCTTTTTCGATTTTCTTTAATCTTTTATCAATAGTGAAAAGATAAGCCAGCAGGCCAACCAGTATAATCACGATACAGATTACAACAACATAAATTTTTCCGCTGCTGCGAAGGCTATCAGCCATTTCAACGCCATTGTCCTGTGCAAATAACTGCATGGTGGCCATCAATAATATTAGGGAGAAAAATATCTTCTTCATTTTAGTTATGTTGTTGTTTGTTTTCTATTGAACGAATTCTGAAACGGATGGTGTACACCCAGTAACCAATTAATATCCAGCCTAAACATGCCGGATAAAATACCATACGCATGCGGCTATCTAAATCGTAACTGTTAAAACCAGGGTTACCACCATTACCCGGATGTAATGAATCTTTTAAACGTGGAAGCACAAAAAGCAATACCACCATCATCGGGAAGGCAAAAATATTGTAAATGGCCGAAATTTTAGCCCTTTTTTGCTCTTCATCTATCGCATTGCGGAGAATGAGGTAGGCAAAGTATAATAAGATAGATATGGCTGCAAAATTCTGTTTCGGATCGAAGCTCCAAAACTGACCCCAGGTATATTTAGCCCAGATGGCACCGGTAATTAAACCTAAAAGGCCAAAAATAATCCCCGCATTTACACTTTCTACGGCTTTTATATCGTCTATTTCACTTTTGCTACTCAACGATTTTACGCTATAAAAAACAGAAATTGAAAAAAGAACAATCATGGCAAACCACATCGGAACATGGAAATACAGGTTACGGATTGTTTCGTTTAAAATAGCTAAATTAGGCACCCCCAGCAACAATCCTGCAATTGCAGTATAAATTACTAAAACTGAGCCTAAAATTTTCCACCAGGTTTTATGCATACATATATAATTTTGAATGATTGAATGAGAGAATGATCAACACTCACTCATTCAATTATTCTCTCAATCAATCATTTTTTAATCCCTCCAAAGGTAAGGAAATAACAATAAAGAGGTTGCTACCATCAGTACATTCACCACCAGCAACATCGCAATTTCATCGTAACTATTCTCCCATGGCAAGCCATCTACCGCATTTTTAGCCAGTTTGATCAATAAAATCAATACCGGTATAATAATTGGAAAGCTTAATATTGCCATTAGCATACCACCGTTACCAGCCTTACTTGCAATGGCCGAAACCATGGTAAATACCGTAGAGAAACTCATACTTCCTAATACCACGGCTATATAATATAGTATCATATCGGGTGGCGTAAAGGAATCGAAAACTAAAGTATAAAAGCCCAAGGCAATGGTAGTAAGCACCAGCATCAGGAGTGTATTGTAAACCGTTTTAGAAATTAAAACCGCAGCCGGACTTGCCAAAATGTAACTGTAAAGTTGTTGCCCTTTTGTTTCCTGTAAAAAACTCTTCGAAACACCATTGATGGAAGCAAAAAGCATAATAATCCAGAAAAGGGCGTTCCAGGTTAATTTATCACCAAGGCTTACAAATGACAGATAACAGGTAAAAATAGTAGAAACCACATAGAGTAACACACCGTTAATGGTATATTTGGAGCGCCACTCTAACAATACTTCCTTGTGAATTAAATATTTAACCTCTTTGGCCAATTGCATAACCGCAAAGATACTTTTATTGATAAATATTGCGTGCTTAAATTGTTGTATTGTTGTAATTTTGTTTGGCAACTTATTTAGCAACTGGAGATTTAACCACAGATAAAAAGGATAAACACAGATGGCATATTTCGAAGTATCATAAACGAGATTACATGCATTTAAAATTTAATTGGCCACGGAGAAACAGAAACACGGATAAAAACAATATGCACAAAAATCTGTGTTCATCTGTGTAAATCTGTGGTAAAAAATGAACTACGCATCAGTTATAGAAACGCCTATAGGCAAATTAAGCATCCTGGCTGATGAGGATTTTGTGCATGCCGTTACTTTTGAAGAAAAAGATATTGCTGATTTGACAGAAAATGAACTGACCATAAAAGTTGCCAATCAATTAAAAGAGTATTTTAATGGTACGCTTCGCGATTTCGATTTCCCAATGCAACAGAAAGGAACCGATTTTCAGCAGGAAGTATGGCAAAATTTATTAGCGATACCTTATGGCGAAACCACTTCTTACGCCAAATTTTCGGCACATAAACCTTTAGCCATCCGCGCAATCGCTTCGGCAAATGGAAAAAATAATATTGCCATTGTAGTACCTTGCCACAGGGTAATTGGCAGCAATGGTAAACTGGTAGGTTATGCCGGCGGTTTATGGCGTAAAAAATGGCTTTTACAGCACGAACGTGAGGTTACTCAACAAGGACAAACAGAATTAAAATTTTAAAACTATTTACTTTTTAGCAGATGAATACAGACCAAGCCGAAACACCAAATTATTTAAAAGCCATCCGTTTAATTAATATCGAAGGAGATAAATGTGCATTCGAAACTGGCAGCATACCTATCCGACAACACATTAATGCGAATTACTTTTTCGCCCAAACAGATGTTTCCACTTTAGAAAAAATTCCTCACCCTGCCCCACGTCGTCAATATGTAATTACACTCAAGGGCAAACTGAAATTTACGGTAAGTAATGGAGAAACTTTTATCATTGAGCCAGGCATTGTGCTAATAGCGAATGATACTGCAGGGGAAGGGCATACCTGGGAAATTGTTGATGGTAATGAATGGGAAAGAATTTATATCCCGCTGGAAAAAGATACAGACGACTATTTTACAATAGATTAACAATTCCAAAACCGGGATCAGGTAAAATCCGTAAATAATATCAAAACGATGATATTATGAAAACGATCTGCTCCCTCCTTTTTGTTCTTTTTACCTATATGCCAATGGAAAAAAATGCTCCGGTGGCTAAGTTAGACCTAAAAAAATATTCGGGAACGTGGTATTCTTTATATTCTATCCCGACCATTTTTGATAAAGGCAGTCGAGAAACAACTACTAAATATACTTTAAATAAAGATGGTTACTACAATGTGTTAACCACTTATAAAAAACCGGGGGATGAAAAGATTTATTCGAGAAATTCGAAAATGTTTCCCTCAGAAGATGGAGATCGCGGAGAATTACAAGCACAATTTATCTGGCCGATAAAGGTTGATTACTGGATTATAGAACTCGCCGAGGATTATTCTTATGTAGTAGTTGGTCACCCGGATCATAAATTTTTATTCATCATGAGCCGCAATCAAACGATGCCGAAGAAAACCCATGATGAAATTGTAGCCCGGTGTAAGGCAAAAGGTTATGAAGTAGCTAAATTAACCTCGCAGTTGCATGAAAAGGCTTAGGCTGTTATTTTTTCACCGCGTTTAACGCTGAAAAGCATAAATATCACGCCCACTAAAAGCACAATCCAGCCCCATTGGAAATGAACTACTTTACCAATCAGTTTATTGGCAAAACCATATTTGGTATAATTATTTGCGGTAAAGTAAACTGCAACCACAGCTAAAACATACCAAATAGCCATTACAAAACTCATAAACCTAAATGCACCAACTTTTCTGATAAAGAGAAACAATACTGAAATGGCGATTATGGCGTAAGTGATTAAAAATAAACGCGCATCGGATTGGTACAAATTCCAGTTGCCTTTTATTGGCACTTTTAAGATCGGGCAGAAACCTGCAATAACGCATAATAAAATGCCTAACCAAGCCCTGAATTTATTTAATACTAACATAGTTTGAAGTGATTTAAAGATTTTTCCTTCGGTTTGATTACACGGATTTAGAGATTACACAGATATTGGTTAAGGGTTAATAGTTGATGGTTAATAACTAATTGCTTTGCATTTTTCAATGACCAATTAACTAATGACTAATGAACCAATACTACAACTACTGAACCAATGAACCAACTATTGTCCTTCAATAATTCCCATTTTATCGGCAAAGTGTGCGCAGTAATCGCGTAAATCTTCAACAATAAGGGTTTCATTTGTAGCTTTTAAAAAGCTATCGCCCATGGTTTGCAAAGTTTCGTAGAAGAAACGTTTCATCTCATCAACAGGCATATCTTTTGTCCATAGGTCGATACGCATTGAATTTTTATAATTATGGTCCCACAAGGCAAGAATCATCGATTTAACAGGAACCTGATCTTTTGTTTGTGCATCGGTACTTTCCCAAAGAATGTTCTCCGGCATATTGTTATCGTCTAGCTCAACGGTTATTTTAATTTCTGCTTTTCTCATTTTTAAGTTGATTACACCGATAAATGGATTCCACGGATGACGGAATTACACAGATTACCGGTTTATTTTTTTAACGGATGCAAAGATGATTAATTAATTTGATTCTACAGATGAGTAGATTACACTGATTAACATTGCTAAGATATTTTTACGGTTTAATTACGCTAACTTTTGTAAAATCACCATCAGGATGGCCGCGATAACGATAAATATCAGTTCTACTACCCAGATTCGTTTAATATCCTTCAGTGTAAAACGGAAAACTAAGTCGGTTATAAAAGTTACCAGGATAAGGCAGCCTAAAATAAGGAGGTAAAAACCACTCATATTTACCTGGCGGGGTGCTGTAGTTTTGTCTGAAAGAAGATTTACAGCTACCAAACCTAAACCAATAGCACTAACGATATTTAAAGGTGTTATCCTTAAGCTCATTACTTTTTCTTATCGAATTTTTTACCCTTTTTAAAGCTTTTTATTTCTTTACCTGCTTTTGCCTTTGCTTTTTCCCTGGCTTTTTTATCAATCGCAGCCGCATGTTTTTTCTCGTGGAAAGCCCCTTTAAATTCAGGATCTTCCTTACGTTTCTGCATATCTATTTCTTTAGCAATGTGCTGACGTTCTTCGTAAGGGGTTTCGTCAATAAAAACACCTTCAGGAATTTCGGCAACAGGAATATACTGGCGGATCAGTTTTTCAATCTTGCGGATATAATACTTTTCGGCATCGGTTGCAAATGTTATGGCATCGCCTTTGGCAAACGCCCTACCCGTACGACCAATTCTGTGTACATAATCTTCGATAATAATCGGCACATCAAAATTGATAACATGACTAACATCACTCACGTCAATCCCCCTGCTCGCCACATCTGTAGCCACCAAAACGCGGATATTTCCTTCTTTAAAGCTATTAATGGAGTTAATTCTTGTATTCTGCCCCTTGTTGGCATGGATTACCCGCACGTTATCTGCGCCATACCGGCGTTCAATAAAACTGAAAATATTATCGGCAACGGTTTTTGTTTTACAGAAAATAATTAAGCGGTTAAAAGCTTCATCATTCTTTAATAAATGCTGCAAGAGGTTAATCTTCGTCTTAAAATTAGGAACGTAATATAAAGCCTGAGTTACGTTTGCAGCAGGGGTAGCCTGTGTTGATGCCTCAATTACAAGTGGATTATTTAAAAAATCGCCTGCTATTTTCTGTACCAGATCGCTCATGGTTGCCGAGAATAATAAATTCTGGCGTTTGCGTGGAACAATTTCCAAAATACGGTGGATTGAGCCAATAAAACCCATGTCCATCATTTTATCCGCTTCATCAAGCACTAAAAACTTAAGGCTTTGCGTATTGATATCTCCAGCTAAATATAAATCCAGAAACCTTCCGGGCGTGGCAATTAAAATATCAACTCCTTTTGCAATCTGTTCTTTCTGTGTTTTTGGACCAATTCCACCAAAAATTACCAACGAGCGCAGATCTGTATAAGTAGAGAATAATTTTACCTGCTCGGCAATCTGCATCGCGAGTTCGCGTGTAGGCGACAAAATCAAAGCCCTCGGATTCTCGCCCTGGGCATATTTCAACTGCATTAAAATTGGCAGAACAAAAGCCGCTGTTTTTCCCGTACCTGTTTCTGCAATACCAAAAATATCCTGACCGGATAATACCGGTGCAATTGCTTTTTCCTGTATCGGCGTGGCAACGGTATAACCTGCATCAGCAACTGCATTTAAAATTTGCCTGTTTAACTTAAATTCTTCGAACGATTTTGCCATAGCGCACAAAGATAGTGATTAAGGTTGAGGGTTTGAAGGTATAAGGCAGAAGGTTTAAACCAAATGGTAAACTTAAAGTCCACTTTAAGAGACTATGGGGGTAAAGTAAATCCAGTAATTCTTCGTTTTGGTAGTCCTGCTCATATCTTTATATTTATAATATAACAATCAGAAAAAGGGAGGCAAGTTGAGGTCCTGCTAGACACGAAATATTAAAGATGTCGACGTGATAGGATTATCCTCCCTTTTTTTACTTCTTAAAGTC